>Ga0129306_1000045_pt1 | contig 204753 bp, 158 predicted proteins | sample P827metagenome_FD_94438 | JGI IMG/M metagenome (GOLD analysis project Ga0129306, IMG submission 94438) | Capybara group fecal microbial communities from Wisconsin, USA - P827 metagenome | ecosystem: Host-associated > Mammals > Digestive system > Large intestine > Fecal | place: USA: Wisconsin...
ATCAAGGATAACTCTGCAACCGATCCGTATGAGTACATGATAAGCGGTGTGACCCTGAAAGGGAAGCTTGAAGTCAGATATAAGAAGACGGATTCCGATCCGTTCAAGGAACTCAAGGAAGGTACTGATTATAAGGTAGCCTACAGCAATAATAAGGCTGTCAGCACCGATACCCGGAAGGCAACTTATACGATCACATTCATCGGTAACTATAAGGGCACTCCTGCACTTAAGAATGCCAAGAAGACAAAGAGTAAACCTGCAGTAGATGTTTATACATTCTCCATAAAGGGTGCCTCGATAGCCAAGGAGGGTAATGCGCCCGCAGATAATGTGACCGTCAATATGCCGGATATAGCTTATGGCAAGAAGGCAGACCTCTATAAGTCGGCACCGATAGTCACTGTAGACGGAAGCATCATTTCCAATAAGAACTACACGGTTAAGTATTATTCCGATTCAGCGCACACGACGGAGATCAACAAGAACAATAAGATCAATATCACCAACCCGGGAGATGAGGTGACTGTCTATGCAGCCATTACCGGCAAGGGCAACTACAGCGGCGTGATATATGACGAGTACAAGGTCCGCAGGTCGGCTGATACTGTATATGATTTCAGCAAGGCCAAGGTTACGCTGTACCAGAAAGGCTATCCCGGTAAGAAGAAGGTACTTAAGAGCGTTACCTATACAGGAAAGCCCAGAATGGTAGAGAGCACTGACATCGACGGAACGATCGTCGTGGAATACAAGCTCGACGGCAGGAAGTATACGACACTTACACGGGGAGTGGATTATGATGTCATATATCTTAGCAATACCAACAAGGGTAAGGCAACGATACTGATAGTCGGGCGTGACAGTTCGGAGCGTAAGTTCACAGGAACCAAGAAGACGGGATTTACGATCGGAGCATTCAATATTAAGAACAGCAAGTGATGAAAAGTAAAGGCACACTAAAGGTGCCTGCAAATTGAATTGTAATAGTCTGCGATTTATGGTAGTATATGCCGTAGGTCGCAGACTTTGCTGTGTGCGGATGCCGCGTATATGGATGGACGCAGGCTTGCACCGGGCGACATATGATGAAAGCGATTGGCGGTAAGGAGAATACTTTTATGGAAGAATTGTTATATAAGAGCACAAGAGATTCGAGTCTTCGCATCACTGCATCGAAGGCCATACTTCAGGGGCTGTCGGAGGACGGAGGACTGTTCCTGCCCACATATATCCCGAAGCTTGATATAAGCCTTAAGGAGCTGTCGGCTATGGACTATCGCGGAGTGGCATATGAGGTCATGAAACTCTTCTTAACCGACTATACAGAGGATGAGCTCAAGCACTGCATCGCTTCGGCTTATGATGAGAAGTTTGATACCGAAGGCATTGTTGAACTGGTCTATGCGGACGGTGTGTATTACCTGGAGCTGTATCATGGCAAAACAATCGCTTTTAAGGATATGGCCCTCTCCATACTCCCGCACCTCATGACGACCGCTGCTAAGAAGAATGATATAGAAGACGAGATAGTGATACTGACAGCCACTTCGGGTGATACAGGCAAGGCTGCACTCGCAGGCTTTGACTCCGTACACGGGACCAAGATCATCGTGTTCTATCCCAAGGGAGGCGTGAGTTTCATCCAGGAGAGACAGATGGTGACACAGCCCGGTGCCAATACCTGCGTCATAGGCATCAGGGGCAACTTCGATGATGCGCAGACAGGCGTCAAGAAGATATTCTCGGATGGCGCGCTTAAGAAGGAACTGGCGGACAAGGGATACAGATTCTCATCAGCCAACAGTATCAATATAGGCCGACTTGTACCTCAGATAGTGTACTATGTATATTCGTATGTAAAGCTTTTTGCAGAAGGCAAGATATCCGAGGGAGAGAAGATCAACTTCACAGTACCCACGGGCAACTTCGGCAATATCCTTGCAGCTTACATAGCCAAGGAGATGGGTCTTCCCGTCAATAAGCTCATATGTGCATCCAATGAGAACAAGGTGCTCTATGACTTCTTCAGCACAGGCATATATGACCGCAACAGGGACTTCAAGCTCACCAATTCTCCTTCGATGGATATCCTCATCTCAAGCAATCTTGAGAGACTCATATATCTCATAGCCGGAGAGGATGATGCGAAGAACAGAGAGCTTATGGATAAACTCATCAAGGAAGGCAGATATGAGATCACTTCCGATATGAAGAGTAAGATCGAGTGCTTTGTCGGAGGATTTGCCACAGAGGAACAGACGCTCGGACAGATAAAGAAACTCTATGATGATACTGGCTATGTCATCGATACACATACCGCAGTCGCAAGCTTCGTATATGATGAATACAGGCAGAAGACCGGCGATGACTCCAAGACCGTGATAGCATCTACGGCCAGCCCGTACAAGTTCACACCCAATGTGCTTAAGGCGATCGATCCGGCAGCGGCTTCGGATGATGCATTCGCACTTGTTGATAAGCTGAGCGAACTGTCACGGACCAAGGTTCCGACAGCAGTGGAAGAGATAAGAACGGCACCGATCAAGCATGACAAAGTCGTTGAGACCGCGGATATGAAACGGGCGGTTTTAGATTTCCTTAAATAGTCATGAGACGGCACAAAAGCGCATAAGCAAACAATCAGCGATAAGTACTTAATGAAGAGGTCTTGCGAATGGAGCATTTCGAGGACCTGTTTGAAAAAGGCAAGCCCCCTTGTAAGGCTTGCCTTTTGAGTTCCGCAGAAATGCTCCTTGCTATGAGCAAGTGCTCTGAGTTTAGTACTTATCAGCCGTTTGCGTTGCGCTTTTGTGCCCTCTCAGCGTCTGTCGATGGGAATGTAATCACGGTCTGTGCACAGGGTCTTGTATGCGGGACGGATGATCTTGCCGTTGTTAGAGAGCTCCTCCATACGATGCGCGCTCCATCCGGCGATACGTGCCATAGCAAATATCGGAGTGTAGAGCTCGAGCGGAAGGTTCAGCATATGATATACGAGACCTGAATAGAAGTCCACATTGATGCTGACACCCTTGTACATCTGACGCTCACCCGCGATGATCTTGGGGGCTAAGTCTTCGACGATGGAATAGAGCTCGTACTCGTTCTCAAGTCCCTTCTCGATCGCCAGCTCCTTAACGAAGGACTTAAGGATCTCAGCACGCGGATCTGACTTGGAGTAGATCGCATGTCCCACACCGTAGATAAGTCCGGTCCTGTCAAAGGCTTCGCCGTTGAGTATCCTGCGCAGATATACGCCCACTTCGTCAGCGTCAGTCCAGTCTCTGACATTATCCTGGATATCCTCAAACATCTGTACCACCTTGATATTGGCACCGCCGTGTCTGGGCCCCTTGAGGGAGCCGATCGCAGCCGCCATAACGGAATAGGTGTCCGTAAGGGTGGAAGATATGACATGAGTCGTAAATGATGAATTGTTGCCGCCGCCGTGTTCGGCATGGATAACAAGACATATATCGAGGATCTTAGCCTCAAGCTCGGAGAATTTTCCGTTATCACGCAGAATATGGAGGATGTTCTCCGCCGCCGTGAGATTCGGATCCGGCTGATGTATGATGAGGCTCTCCCCGTCGTGATAGTGCTTGTAGCTGTGGTATCCGTAGATCGACAGCATCGGGAAAAGGCTGATGAGCTGCAGACACTGCCTCAGTACATTGGGCAGGCTCACATCATCGGCATAGTCGTCGTATGAGTAGAGCGTCAGCACGCTCCTGGCAAGGGTGTTCATCATATCCTTGCTGGGCGCCTTCATGATGATATCGCGCACAAAGCTTGTGGGGAGCGAGCGGTAGAAGCTCAGCATCCCGGAGAAGTCCTTGAGCTGCTTATCCGTGGGGAGCTCGCCGAAGAGCAGCAGATATGCGGTCTCCTCGAAGCCGTACTTGCGCCCCTGCGCAAAGCCGTGGCATAAGTCCTTGATATTATAGCCCCTGTAGAAGAGCGCACCGTAATCCGGAACGGTCTCGCCGTTCACGATCTTGGTGGCGCGCACATCGGAAATATGAGTAAGTCCGGCCAATACGCCCTTACCGTTCTGGTCACGCAGTCCGCGCTTCACTTCATATTCATTGTATAATGCCGAATCGATGACAGATACTTCACGACACAGTTCAGACAGCCTGGTTATCTCAGGCGTGATCTCAGAATAGATATTATGATCCATATAACCCCGTCTTTCTATTTGCTGTACCCCAACTACAGTGTTTGAGTCTATAGTGTAACATGTGAGATCGCTTCAAGGCAAGTCGATCGGTCGATTTTCACATTTTTTTAAGAAAAAACAAGGGATATTATGGTAGAATTAACTCGTGTCGTCTGCAGAACGAGGCGGACACAGGAGACGGGAAGGGCAAGGCTAACGGGCGGGTCAGTGGTATCCTGCTCGACATCAAATAAAACGTGCTTGGAGACGGGGAGGCCAAGGTTCATGGGCCGGGTCAGAGTATACAGGAGTGATATATGAGCGCAAAGAGGATGATACTCATAACCAATGATGACGGGATAGATGCAGACGGGATCATAAGACTCGCTGAGACGGCCAGGGAGTTCGGTGAGGTATGGGTGGTGGCACCTAAGGTTCAGCGCAGTGCCGCTTCTCACAGTATCACGCTCCACGAACATATGGATGTCTATCCGTATCCGCAGTTTCCTGTAGAGGGAGTACATGCTTATCACTGCAGCGGAACGCCCGCAGACTGTGTGAGGGTGGGTTCGCTCAGCATCATGCCGGACAGGCCGGATCTCATACTCTCGGGGATCAATTACGGATACAATTCGGCGACGGACCTTCAGTATTCCGCCACTGTGGGAGCGGCTCTTGAGGGGGCATTCCAGGGGATACATTCGATCGCACTGTCAGAGGGATTCAGCAGGATCCATGAGGTGACGGATCATTATATTTCGGAGATAATAGGGAAGCTGATCGACATGCCGCTCGGATACGGGCAGATACATAACGTGAACTTTCCCGACTGTGAGCTTAAGGACTGCAAGGGCATACTCTATGACAGGACTGTATCGAGGAGCATGTTCTATAGGGATCATTATGATGTGCTTGAAGAACTTGACGGCGGCGGCAAGCGGCTCATGGTAAAGGGCGTATATAATGAAGAAGCCGAAGAGGGCACGGATATGAGGGCCATAGTGGATAAGTATGTGGCAGTGGGGGTCGTGAACAATATCTCGTAGTGCATACGATGAATGATGGCCGGCATGCATGAGAGACAGGAAAGACCGGGCATGTGTGAAAGCTGTGAAGGCCGTGAGGGCCAGCATGCATGAGCGCTGTGAGCGACCGGGATATGTAAGGATATCGGAGAAGATATGAAGGCATTGATAGCAATGAGCGGAGGCGTGGATTCGTCCGTGGCCGCCAAGCTTATGAAGGATAAAGGATATGAGTGCATAGGGGCCACGATGAGACTCTATGACAGAGAAGATACGGACCTGCCGGGTTCCGATATGACAGATGTGTCATGTTCTGTGTTGGGAGCGGATCTAGCTGCAGCCTCTGCGAGCGCAGAGCGCGGATGCGGGCGCGACAGAGATGATGATGCGATCGGTGTGGGATCGAAGAGCAGCTGCCGTACCTGCTGTTCGGAGACGGACGCTGCGGATGCGCGTGCCGTGGCGGGCAGGCTTGATATGATATGTCATACTCTTAACTATAAGGAAGAGTTCAGAAGTAAGGTCATAGATAAGTTCATCGAATGCTATGAGAACGGGGCGACTCCCAATCCGTGTATCGACTGCAACAGGTATATGAAGTTTGATCTGATGCTTAAGAAGGCGAAGAGTCTGGGCTGTGATAAGCTCGTGACCGGCCACTATGCGAGGATAGAGCGGGGAGAGGACGGTAAGTATCGTCTGCTAAAGGCTAAGGACGAGACAAAGGATCAGAGCTATGTGCTCTATATGCTCACCCAGGAGCAGCTTGAGCACATTGAGTTCCCGATGGGAGAATATGCCAAGAGTCAGACGCGCGATATCGCGCAGGAATCAGGATTTGTCAACAGCGACAAGCCCGACAGCCAGGATATTTGCTTTGTACCGGACGGTGATTACGGTGCCGTGATACGCAGCTATACCGGCAGGAAATATGAAGAGGGTGACTTTGTTGACAAGGAAGGCAAGGTGCTTGGCAGGCATAAGGGCATCATAGGCTATACACTCGGACAGCGTAAGGGCCTGGGAATCAGTGCCGACAGACCGCTGTATGTCATAGATGTGGATGTCACTGGTAACAGGGTGGTCCTTGGTGATAATGAAGACCTTATGGGCAGAGAGGCGTTCTTTACCGATATCAACTGGATATCAGGAGAGGCGCCGGCTGACGGAGCCCATCTGGCGGCCAAGACCAGATACAGGCAGAAGGAGCAGCCGGGGACTGTCAAAAAGGTATCGGATGACAGGTATGTATTTGTGTTCGATGAGCCTGTAAGGGCCATTACGAGAGGTCAGGCTCTTGTCATCTATGACGGTGAGGCAGTCATAGGCGGCGGGACCATAATTTGAATCTGAGGGTGTGATCGGCAGGCCCAAAGTCAGAGGGCGTGATCGGCGGGTCCAAAGTCTGAGGGCGTGATCGTCAGAACCATAGTCCGAGTCTGAGGGCATGATCGGCAGGCCCGCAGCGGTCGAGAGAGAAGGGATCAGAGCCTGCGGGAGAGTAATAAGCAAGACATCTCATTTTTTGCGAAAAATGTGTTGACAAAGGATATAAAAGCAACATATAATACATAGGCGTGTTTGAATGAGCGCATTATGAACGAGTATAACTCTCAAAGGAGGTGTAGATATGTCAATTTGTCCCAAGAATAAATCTTCTAAGGGTAGAAGAGATAAGAGAAGAGCTAACTGGAAGATGACAGCTCCGACTCTTGTTAAGTGCAGCAAGTGCGGCGCTCTGATGGTTCCTCACAGAGTATGTAAGGCTTGTGGTTCTTACAACAAGAAGGAGATCGTTGAGGTAGACTAATATAAGTCTGCGTGATTATTGATCAGTAACGGCTATTCGGGCGGGAGTCCGGGTAGCCGTTTTTTACGCCATAAGCCCGTATTGGTCGGACACGGAAGTATCCGGGTAGTCGTTCTTTACGTCATAAGCCCGTATTGATCGGACACGGAAGTATCCGGGTAGTCACTTTTTCGTTCTAAGCCCGAAGTGATCGGACACATAATTGACTTATGTTAACCGGAACAATTGCTGAAATGATAAAATTTACGGAAGTTTTCTTGTTTTTGGCCAAAAGTTCCGTAGTGTTTCTGTCAGTTAGGCTGATTTTTGTTGGGAAAAAGGCGATGCGTGAACGCAATGCGAACATTATGGCCACCATAACGCGAATTATGTTAACCAACATTACGGAACTTTCTTTGAAAAAGCGAATTTGTTCCGTAATTTTCGGCTGTCATAAGGTGGAACCAAACTAAAACGGATGGAATCAGCCATCAATCCGTTTTTGACTATACCCTGCATAACAAAAGAGATCCCGCACACGGGATCTCTTTTTGTCAAAATATTAAGCAGGATACGGGAGTCGAACCCGCCTATCCAGCTTGGGAAGCTGGCGCCCTACCGATAGACTAATCCTGCACTTGCTTGTCGTCTTAGCCTCCAAGCTAACCGTTTGTCCGCGGGAGCGTCCAAACGGTTCAGAGTTCGGCTTCGCCTCCAAACCTACCGTTTGTCCGCTGGTGCGTCCAAACGGACCGAATATTATAATACCACAAATCAGGATACTATGATACAATATTTTTCGAGAATCGCAAAATATGCGTTTTTCAAGAATCACAAAATAAGCTTTTTTCAAGAATCGCAAAATGAGCGAAAAAGAACATAACAAGGCTGTCCGAGCAGACTGGGCGGCGGATAGACGGAGTGATCGATATGGATATAAGTATCAGGGAACAGGCTAAGAAGATGAAACTCACTGCGCCTCATATGGCGGCTTCATCAATAGAGGACCGTAATAAGGCGCTTAAGAGTATTGCCGATGCGCTTAAGGAGAATGCGGAGAAGATATTCTCGGCCAATAATGTGGACATGGGAGAAGCGATGAGCGGCAATGTGCCCAGCGCCGTGCTTAAGAGACTTAAGTTCGACGAGGGCAAGCTGCAGGCATCATTAGACGGCATAGAGAGCCTTATGGGACTGGCAGATCCGATAGGCAGGGTGACGCTTCACAGACAGCTCGATGAGGGGCTCATCCTTACAAGGATATCGTGCCCCATAGGCGTGATAGGAGTTATATTCGAGGCAAGACCCGATGCCATGATACAGATCGCTTCACTGTGCATCAAGAGCGGCAACTGCGCCATACTTAAGGGCGGTAAGGAGACCAAGCATACCAATCAGGAGATATTCAAGATCATCCATGAGGCGGTAGTTAAGGCGGGCCTTCCTGAGGACTGTCTCTGTCAGGCAACATCTCACAGCGAGATAGATGAACTCCTTGACTGCTACGGATATGTGGACCTCATCATACCCAGAGGATCCAACAGTTTCGTCAAGTACATAATGGATAATACCAGGATCCCCGTCATGGGACATGCGGACGGCATCTGCCATATATATGTGGACAAGGCTGCGGATCAGGATATGGCCGTAAAGATAATAAGGGATGCCAAGACCCAGTATACGGCGGCCTGCAATGCAGTGGAGACGCTGCTCGTACACAGGGATATAGCATCCGAGTTCCTGCCGAAGCTGTATAAGTCCATGGACGAAGCGGGAGTTACGCTAAAGGGCGACTTTGCGACCAGAGGCATCATACCCGTGGAAGCGGTCGGAGAGGAAGGCTATATAGAGTACTTAAGCCTTACGGCATCGGTCAAGGTGGTGGATGATGTGGATGCCGCCATCGAGTTTATAAACGGGCACGGGTCCCATCACACGGATTCGATCATCACGGCGGATGATGCGGCCGCTGAGAGATTCCTTATGCTTGTGGATTCGGCCGGAGTATACAGGAACTGTTCGACAAGGTTCTCGGACGGGTTCCGATACGGGTTCGGAGCGGAGGTCGGCATCAGCACGAGCAAGCTCCATGCCAGAGGTCCCGTAGGCTTGGACGGTCTCATGACATACAAGTACACTCTTATCGGTAACGGGCAGATCGTCGGTGATTATGCATCAGGTGAAAAACACTTCGACTTCAAGGATCTGTAGACCCACGGTGCTTGTGAGCGCGGGGCGAACACCCCGGGCTGTGATATGCTAAAACACTTGATTTTTGATATTGCCTCTTGTATAGTAATGTGTAGTTGATTTGGGGAGACAGATATGGCAGAATATACGAAGGTTGCTCTGGATGCCATGGGCGGAGACAATGCTCCGGCATGCAACGTGACAGGTGCCATAAGAGCGATCAAAGATAACGACAGACTCATGGTATATCTCGTGGGGCGCAGGGCCGATATAGAGGTAGCCCTTAATGACGAGAAGATCAATGAGGGAGTCGTGTACGACAAGAGCAGGCTCATCGTAGTGGATGCGCCGGATATCATAGAGAATGCAGAGCCGCCTGTGATGGCTATCCGCAAGAAGAAGGATTCTTCAATCGTGGTGGCCATGAACATGGTCAAGGAGGGCAAGTGTGATGCCTATGTATCGGCAGGTTCGACCGGAGCGACATTGGTCGGAGGTCAGGTGATCGTAGGCAGGATAAGAGGCGTGGAGAGAGCGCCCTTAGCGCCGTTGCTGCCCACCAAGACGGGCATGAGCCTTATCATAGACTGCGGCGCCAATGTGGATGCCAGGCCGACGATGCTCGTGCAGTTTGCTAAGATGGGCTCCATATATATGGAGAACGTCATGGGAGTTAAGAATCCCAGGGTAGCGATCGTCAATATCGGAGCGGAAGAAGACAAGGGCAATGCGCTCGTCAAGGAGACTTTCCCGTTACTCAAGGCCTGTCCGGAGATCAATTTCATCGGCAGCATAGAGGCAAGGGATGTTCCGTTCGGAGAGGCGGATGTGATCGTATGTGATGCGTTTGTGGGCAATGTGCTGCTCAAGACCTATGAAGGCACCGGCAAGCTTCTGCTGGAAGTGGTGAAGGAATCGCTTATGTCCACGACCAAGAGCAAGATTGGAGCGCTTCTTATCAAGGATTCTCTTAAGGAGAAGATGAAGAGGTATGACGCTTCAGAGTACGGTGGAGCACCGATGCTGGGACTCAACGGACTCGTGGTCAAGACACACGGAAGCAGTACGCCGAAGGAGATAAGGAACACACTCATACAGTGTGTGCAGTTCAAGGAGCAGAATATCAGCGAGAAGATTAAGGCCGTTATAGGCTGAATGCTAAGGAGGAAATTATGGAACTTGAGAAGCTTAAGAAGGTGATCGCCGAGGTATTGAGCGTTGATCCGGAAGAGATCACGATGGAGACAACCTTTGTAGACGATCTGGGAGCTGATTCGCTGGATGTATTCCAGATTATAATGGGATTGGAAGAGGAATTCGATATAGAGATCCCGCCGGAGAAGGCAGAGAAGATAACCACTGTCGGCGAGGCGGTGGAACTCATTAAGAACGAAGTTGATTGAATGTGATCAAAAAGCCCCGCAAAAGGGCTTTTTGGTTTGTAAAGGAGTGCTCCCATGGAAGGCGGCAAAAGCAATAATATCATAAGGCATGCCAGGGATGAGCGCGAGCTGGAGCAGAGGATAGGCTACACTTTTGAGGACAGAGCGCTGCTTAAGAGAGCATTGACTCACAGTTCCTATGCCAATGAGCGGACTTCGAAGGATGTGGGGGATTATGAGAGACTTGAGTTCCTGGGCGATGCAGTCTTAGAGCTCGTATCAAGCGACTATCTCTATCATCAGAGAGAAGATCTGCCTGAAGGGAAGCTCACGAAGCTCAGGGCTTCCATGGTGTGTGAGCCGGCACTGGCAAAATGTGCCCGTGACTTAGAGCTTGAGCAGTTTATACTGCTTGGCAAGGGCGAGGAGAACACCGGGGGCAGGAACAGAGATTCCATCATATCCGATGTAATGGAAGCAGTCATAGGGGCCATATACTTAGACGGCGGGATAGACAGAGCAAGAGAGTTCATCAGCAGATTTGTGCTGGAGGATCTTAAGAAGGAGAATCTCATGCAGGACAGCAAGACTGTCCTTCAGGAAATGGTGCAGGCTGTCGGGTATGATTCGTTTGAATATCGCATGGTCGGAGAAAAGGGACCGGATCATGATAAGATCTTCATGTCCGAAGCGGTGCTGAACGGTGAAGTGATAGGCCGCGGAGAAGGCAGGACCAAGAAGGCGGCAGAGCAGGAAGCGGCAAAAGAGGCCATAACAAGGCTTAAGGATAGAAAGTAACAGTACAGAAGCAGTAGGTAGGTATGTATCTTAAGAGTATTGAAGTGCAGGGATTTAAGTCCTTTGCCAACAAGATCAATTTTCAGTTTCATAACGGAATAACCGGAATAGTAGGACCCAACGGATCTGGCAAGAGTAACGTGGCCGACGCCGTAAGATGGGTGCTCGGAGAGCAGAGGATCAAGCAGCTTAGAGGTGCGTCGATGCAGGATGTTATCTTCGCGGGTACGGAGATGCGTAAGCCCTTAAGCTATGCTTATGTGGCCATAACACTCGACAACTCTGATCATCAGCTGTCCATAGATTTTGATGAGGTGACCGTGGCCAGAAGGCTCTACAGGTCGGGTGAGAGTGAGTATCTGATAAACGGTGCTCCGTGCAGGCTTAAGGACATCAGTGAGATGTTCTATGATACCGGTATCGGTAAGGAAGGATATTCGATCATCGGACAGGGCCAGATCGATGCGATCCTGTCGGGTAAGCCTGAGGATCGAAGAGAACTCTTTGATGAGGCGGCAGGTATAGTCAAGTTCAAGAGACGTAAGATCGCTTCGGAGAAGAAGCTCGAGGAAGAGCATAACAACCGTGTCAGGGTGGCTGACATACTGGGAGAACTTGAAAAGCAGGTAGGACCGCTGGAGCGTCAGGCAGCCAAGGCCAGGATATATCTGGATAAGAAGCATGAGCTTAAGACTCTCGATGTCAACATGTTCCTGCTTGAGAACAACTCCATCAAGGAACAGTTACATGACACTACTGTCAACTTGGAGAATGCCCGCAAGGAGCATGAAGAAGTTGAGACAAAGTATGAGAATATCAAGGTAGAGCATGAGCAGACCGTCAAAGAGATAGAAGAACTTGACAGGACGATCGAAGAGGAGAGAAATGCTCTGAGCGAGACGGGCAATGTGCGTCAGAAGCTCGAGAACCAGATAGAGATCTTAAAGGAACAGATCAATTCCATAAGGAACAATGAGAGCCATCTGGGCAACCGTAAGGACAGTGTGTCCAAGGAACTTGAAGCCAAGCAGAAGGAAGAGGATGAGCTCAACAAGCAGAAGGAGGCCGTGGATGAGAGAGTCAATGCGGCCAATGAGAAGAAGAGCAAAGTAGAAGAGAAGTTAAACGGCATCCAGGCTAAGATCGAAGAGGTCAACAATGATATAGAGACCTGCAAGAATCAGATCATCGAGGCGCTCAATGAGAGGGCCAATATAAGGTCCAAGGCTGAGCGTATCACGGCTCTCCAGGAGCAGATAGATATCCGTAAGGCTGAACTTACGAGCAAGCTTGTGGCAGCCCGTACCGATGAAGCCAAGCAGCAGGATGTGATCAAACAGTATGAGGATGAGTTTGACCGGATATCGGAAGAGATAGCAGAGCTTAATAAGGTACAGAAGGGCCTGGAGGATAATGTAGCGAGGTACAAGGAAGAACTGACTTCCATGGACAATAAGCTGCGTGATACCCAGGTTCAGTACCATAAGGATAAGAGTACTCTTGAGGCGCTGTCCAATATCACCGAGAGATATGAAGGATACGGCGGGTCCGTTAAGAGAGTAATGGAACAGAAGGAAAAGCATAAGGGAATCATCGGTGTCGTAGCGGACATTATCTCGGCAGAGAAAAAGTACGAGACCGCTATCGAGACAGCCTTAGGCGGCAATATCCAGAACATCGTCACGGATGATGAAGAGACAGCCAAGAAGATGATCGCTTTTCTTAAGCAGGAAAGAGCCGGACGTGCCACGTTCCTTCCGCTCACATCCATCAGGAATCCTCAGGAGTTTAAGACTCCGGAGGTGCTTAATGAAAAGGGAGTTCTCGGTATGGCCGATACTCTCGTTAAGACCAAGAAGGAATACGTCAATGTCGCCAAGGCGATGCTCGGCAGGATCGTCGTCGTAGATAATGTCGATAATGCCGTCAAGATCGCAAGAAAGTATGATTACGGTATCAGGATGGTCACCTTAGAGGGTGAGCTGCTTGTGCCCGGCGGCGCCATAAGCGGCGGTGCTTTTAAGAATAACAGTAATCTCCTGTCGAGAAGACGTGAGATGGATGAGCTTGATAAGCGCATGAAGGAAGCCCTTAAGGAGATAGACAAGCTCCTTACGGATATAGAAGAGACCAAGGCTAAGCGTAATGAAGAGAGAGTGGCCATAGAGAAGAACAAGCTCGCTCTGCAGGATAAGTTCATCGCGCAGAATACGGCAAGACTCAATCTCACGAGCGCCCGTAACAGGCAGGAAGAGAATAAGGCAGATTATGACAGCCTTAAGAATGAGTCCGCTGAGCTTGAGAAGCAGGTGGCCGACAATAGTGCGGAGAAGGAGAACATCGAGAAGGAGCTTGAGGCATCAGTCAAGCTTGAGCAGGAAAAGACCGCACACATAGAAAAGCAGCAGCGCGTTCTGGATGAGATGCATAAGGAAGAGAGCGGTGTGGCTGAAGAGCTTAAGACTGCCGAAGTGGAAGTGGAGAAGGAGCTTCAGAAGGCAGGATTTGAACAGCAGAACTTGGACCGTATCATAGAGGAACGTAAGAGATTCGAAGAAGAGCTGAATGAGATCTTAGGCGAGATCGGCGGAGGCACCAAGCTCATAGAAGAGAAGGAGCACAATATCGCCGAGATCGAGGAGACGATCAAGGCTTCTCATACAAGCGAGGAAGAGACGGGCACCAAGCTTTCCGAGGATATCAAGCGCAGAGACGAGCTCAATGAAAAGCAGAAGAATTTCTTCAGCTTAAGAGATGAACTCAACGAGAGGCGTACGATACTTGATAAGGAAAAGTACCGATTGGAAGGTGCGGTCAACAAGCTGTCTGAATCAATACAGTCGCAGATAGACTACATGTGGAACGAGTATGAGATCACGTTAAGGGATGCGGAGAATTTAAGAGATCCCGAGATGAACGATCTTCCGGCCATGAAGAGCTCTGTCAATACACTCAGGGATGAGATCAAGAAGCTCGGTGATGTCAATGTCGGAGCCATAGAGGAATATGCCCAGGTATCCGAGCGTTATACATTCCTTAAGACACAGCATGACGACCTTGTCGAAGCGGAGAAGACCTTGATGGGTATCATCGAGGAACTCGATACTGCGATGCGCAGACAGTTCGATGCCAAGTTTGGTGAGATCAAGGCTGAGTTTGACAAGGTGTTCAAGGAACTCTTCGGCGGCGGACACGGAAGTCTTAAGCTTATGGAAGATCAGGACATACTTGAAGCAGGTATCATGATAGAGGCACAGCCTCCGGGCAAGAAGCTGCAGAACATGATGCAGTTATCCGGCGGTGAGAAGGCGCTGACAGCCATAGCGCTGTTGTTCGCGATACAGAACCTGAAGCCCTCACCCTTCTGTCTGTTGGATGAGATCGAGGCGGCACTGGATGAGAGCAATGTCGAGCGATTCGCCAAGTATCTGCATAAGCTTACCAAGCATACACAGTTCATCGTCATCACGCACAGGCGCGGTACCATGGAGCGAGCAGACAGACTCTACGGTATCACCATGCAGGAGAAGGGCGTGTCGACACTTGTAAGCGTTAATCTGTTAGAGGAGGAACTTAGTTAGTGGCTGGATTCTTCGGAAGGCTGCGTGACGGCTTAAGCAAGACAAGAGATAATATAGTTGGCGGCATAGAGAGTGTGTTCACGGGGCATGACAAGATCGATGAGGACTTCTATGAAGAACTCGAAGAGATCCTGATCATGGGTGATGTGGGCGTGCATGCCACGACTGAGATCATAGACAAGCTGCGTGAGGATGTTAAGAGAGAACACATAAGAGTGCCGGCGGAATGCAGGCAGTATCTCATTGACGGCATCAAGGAACAGATGAAGGTCACAAGAGAGGATTATGAGTTCTTAAGCAGGCCGAGTGTCGTGATGGTCATTGGAGTCAACGGTGTGGGTAAGACTACGACCATTGGAAAACTGGCCGCGATCTACCGTAAGAGAGGCAAAAAAGTGCTTATAGCCGCGGCGGACACCTTCAGGGCGGCGGCCACGGAACAGCTTGAGGAATGGGCCAAGAGAGCCGGCGTGGACATCATTTCCGCTGGAGAGGGAGCAGATCCTTCAAGTGTGCTGTATGATGCCACGAATGCCGCAAGGAGCAGGGGCGTCGATGTACTTCTCTGCGATACGGCAGGGAGACTTCATAATAAGAAAAATCTCATGAATGAGCTCGAGAAGATGAACCGTATAATCGACAAGAATCTTCCGGATCATAAGAGAGAGAACTTGATAGTATTGGACGGGACGACGGGACAGAATGCCCTCGTACAGGCCAGGGAATTTGCCGAAGTGGCACCGCTTTCCGGTATAGTGATCACCAAGATGGACGGGACAGCCAAGGGCGGTATCGCCATAGCCATACAGTCGGAGCTTGGGATACCCGTTAAGTTCATCGGAGTGGGTGAGAAGATAGAGGATCTTCAGGAATTTGATCCCGATACTTTCGTAAAGGCGTTATTCGATACCGGTGACCCGGATGATGGCGGCTCGGAAAGCAATGAGCCTGAATATGAGAAGGATGACTTCTTTAACTGGCCGGACTAGGATTAACAGACTCTGAGGCTCACAGCAATGACTTGTTTGCCCGGAGTCTGATTTTTTTATATAATCAGTTGTGTGAAAATGTAAGATTTTGTAAGGAGAGTACATATGCTGACATTGGACAGATTTGAAGAGGCGGCAGAGGCGGTCTCAAAAGTGGCTTTGGAGACAAAGCTTGTATACAGTGATTATCTGAGTGCACAGACCGGAGGTAAGATATACCTTAAGCCTGAGAATATGCAGTTTACCGGTGCATATAAGCTCAGAGGCGCATACTATAAGATAAGTACACTGAGTGAGGATGAGAGAGCCAAGGGACTTATAACCGCATCTGCAGGCAACCATGCACAGGGTGTGGCTTATGCGGCCAAGAGCTTCGGAGCCAAGGCTGTCATTGTGATGCCGACAACAACTCCCCTCATAAAGGTGAACCGCACGAAGAGTTACGGCGCCGAGGTCGTATTATACGGAGATGTATATGATGAGGCATGTGCACATGCGCTTAAGCTGGCAGAGGAGAAGGGATATACATTTATTCATCCTTTTGATGACCCTGCCGTAGCAACAGGTCAGGGTACGATCGCCATGGAGATATTCAAGGAGCTTCCGCTTGTGGATATCATACTGGTCCCTGTGGGCGGAGGCGGACTGGCAACAGGCGTATCAGTTCTGTCCAAACTCTTAAATCCCAAGATAAAGGTGATAGGCGTGGAGCCCGCAGGTGCTGCCTGCCTTAAGGCATCCATAGAGGCCGGCAAAGTGGTCACATTGGAAGGTGTCAATACTATTGCCGACGGTACTGCGGTTAAGACTCCCGGTAAGGAGATATTCCCTTATCTTAAGGAGAATCTTGATGATGTCGTTACAGTGGAAGATGAAGACCTGGTAGTGGCCTTCCTTGATATGGTTGAAAACCATAAGATGATAGTCGAGAACTCGGGGCTCCTTACGGTTGCAGCTCTTAAGCAGCTGGATCTCAAGGACAAGAGAGTAGTATCCATCCTCTCCGGAGGTAACATGGATGTGATCACGATGTCATCTGTGGTTCAGCAGGGACTGATCTTCCGCGACAGGATATTCACCGTATCCGTACTGCTTCCCGATAAGCCGGGAGAACTGACACGAGTGTCATCTGTGATCGCGCAGGAGAACGGAAATGTTATCAAGCTGGAGCATAACCAGTTCGTATCAATTAACCGTAATGCGGCAGTGGAACTCAGGATCACGTTAGAGGCCTTCGGAACGGAGCATAAGAACACGATCCTTAAGAGACTTGAGGAAGAGGGCTACAAGCCTAAGATAGTAAGAACGAATATCTGAACATATTCATATACGATAAGACCTGCTCTTGATAGAGTGGGTCTTTTTCGGTAGAATCAGGATAAGAACAGCAGATGTAACAGGAAGGGGGAATGAGTCTCCATGGCATTAAAGATTGTCAGAAATGACATAACGAGGATGGATACACAGGCCATCGTGAACACGGCCGGCGCACAACCGGCGGTGGGGGCGGGCTGTGACAGTGCGGTATATAAAGCTGCAGGATATGACAGACTCTTGGCCTACAGAACGGAGAACATCGGATATGTGGAAGAAGGCGGGGTGTTCGTCACACCGGGCTTTGACCTTAAGGCGGAGTATATCATCCATGCGGTGAGCCCTCACTATAGTGACGGTAACAGCGGAGAAGAAGAAAAGCTCAGGAATTGCTATAAGAAGAGCCTTGATAAGGCGAAGGAGCTTGGTGTTGTATCCATAGCCTTCCCGCTCATCGCAACGGGCTCATTCGGTTATCCCAAGGAAGAGGGAATGAGGATAGCGGCAGACGAGATCAATGCCTTCCTGTTGTCCAATGACATGGAGATATATCTTGTCGTCTTTGATTCGACATCGACAGCTCTCGGAGAGAAGATATATCCGGATCTGGAAGCATATATAGACCGTAACTATGTCAAGGAAAAGAGAGAAGAAGAATACGGTGATGCATATTACGGTTCGATAAGACCGGGAGAAGAAGGTTATGATGAATACAGAAGGAGTGCATACGCGCTCAACTCCCGCCTTATGGGGAGTGCTGCAGGGTCTGCTGACAAGGGCAGGAGGCTGTTCGGGTCACTGATCGGAGGCGGAAAGGCAGCCAAGGCAGATTCAATCCCGGCGGAGGCAGAAGAGGTATATGAGCCTCAGATATGCGCGGCTCCGATATATGCTGCCTCACTCCCGAAAGAGACTGCTGACGAAGAGGCGGACATTGACTTTGTTGAGGAGCATGAGAGCAAGCTCAATGAGCGGATGAAGCATCTGTCTGATACATATTCCGAATACCTTATGTATCTCATCGCCGACAAGGGGATGAGCAATGCTGAAGTATATAAGAGAGCGATAGTGGATAAGAAGGTTTTCTCCAAGATCAAGAATAATCCCGAATATCACCCGCAGAAGCTCACGGCTCTGTGTCTGTGCATAGGAGCCAAGCTTAACATGGATGAATCCAGGGATCTGCTTGCCCGTGCGGGATATGCCTTGTCTCCGTGCGATAAGACGGACGTGATCTTCTCGTATTTTATAGAGAATGAGATATATGACATGATAGAACTGGATATACAGTTAGAGGAACACGGACAGCAGTGCATCATCGCTTAACAGGCGGTCGTAAAAGGATTAGTGAGCCATCGGATCGAAGTAAGATCCGGTGGCTTTAATTTTTTATCAGGGTCGCTTACAGAGCGACCGTTTTAGAAAAACTATTTCGTATAATGAGTTCAGCAAACAGGAAAAACCCGTAAGGGCATTGATAAAAAGGAGGTTCACATTATGCGTAAAGGTTTAACAGAGGTTGTATTCATTCTTGACAGAAGCGGTTCAATGAGCGGACTTGAGGCTGACACGATCGGAGGATTCAACTCAATGATCGAGAAGCAGCGCAAGGAGGAAGGAGAAGCCTATATCTCCACAGTTCTCTTCGATGATGATACTGAGGTTCTCTATGACAGAGTTCCGGTATCCAAGATTGAGCCGATGAATGACAAGCAGTATTACGTGAGAGGCTGCACGGCGCTCCTTGATGCGATAGGCGGTGCGATCCATCATATCGGTAACGTGCACAAGTATGCCAGAGAAGAAGATGTTCCCGAGAAGACGATCTTTATCATCACGACAGACGGTATGGAGAATGCCAGCCGGATCTATGACTATAAGAAGGTCAAGAAGATGGTCGAGAAGCAGGAGAAGAAGTACGGCTGGGAGTTCCTGTTCTTAGGCGCCAATATTGATGCGATCGAGGTCGCCGGCAGATTCGGGATCAGAGCGGACAGAGCGATCAACTATGAGTGCGATGCCATGGGTACGGCGGTCAACTATAATGCGATAGGCGCTACAATCTCTGCAGTCAGGAGGTCAAAGAGCAGGAAGGAAGCGAATGAGATGATCTATGAAGCCACCTGTGCCGTAAGAGAGGATTATGCCAAGAGACACAGGGCATAGTAATTACTGATATGACGCTGGACATTGCCCGGGGCAGATACCCCGGGCATTTCTTTTTACCGGACATGTTGCTCTGGATTAAGCGTGTCATTTACCGCAGAATCATAGTGTAATGCGGTGACTATCTCGTTGCGACCGGCCATATAAGACTGTATAATGTAGAGGTTGAATAAACGGACAAAAAGGACAGGGAGACTGTGACAATATGAGAAAGTATCTGGCAATAGCAGCAATGATCATACTGGGGGTGATGCTCATCGGATGTACGAGAACTGAGACCGATGATAAGACTGATGATTCAGAAGGAGAAGGTGGAAAGACCGTGCATAAGGAGGAATTGACAGTCGGAACGGATATCACCATGGATGATATCACGGACTTTTATTATACCGAAGAAAACATCAACTATGACGCTTATTATCAAAGATACAGATTCTATACGGAAGATGGGAAGCACATGTTTTTCCATGAGACAAGGCGGCGGAAGGATGATTATGGTCCGTGCACGGAAGCAGATACGACTGATATAGGAACAGCAGAACTGACGGATGATCAGTGGGCGCAGTTCTATCACCTTGTTGAAGGCGGGATCGTTAAGGCAAGAGAGGAGTCGGCTGATTCGGGTGGTACGGGACCGTGGCTGTATCTGTATTGGGTGAATGATAAGTCTGAGTACCAGCAGTATTCTTTCGAGTCATACGGAAAAGAAAAAGAGTTTGTTGAATTCTGTCTTTCCATGGCACCTCAGTCAGAAGCTGACATGAACGGAAAGATCACGGATGAGCAGGCTCTTGCCGCGATAGAAAAATACTGTCGTGAGAACAATCCGGACCTTGAGGATATTGAACGTGAAGGAGAGTACCCGGTCTATTGGGAGGTGGAATCAAGCACTGATGAAGAGGTCGTGATCCTGTACAGATCATATACGGGTGCACTGGTCAGATACCACATAGATCCGGTATCAGGAGAGACACATGTCACGGAGTTTGTTCAGGGTATAACGGATGAAGAAGAACCTACCGGCGAGACATTCGATGTGAGGGAATATATAGAACAGGAATGAGGCAGGCGGTGACGGCCCATAACCTTGCTTCTGCCCCTTATATGATGATATAATCATAGGAAATCAATGTCGGATGTGCAGAGGGATGCCGGCGATCCGACGAGACAAGGAGAGGGTATAAAATGAAGACACTTAAGAAACTTGTGGACGGATATAACAGTGTGAGCCTGATCTTGCGAATCATCTGCGGACTGGTGATAGGCGCGATATTGGGCTTGCTTTTTGATAATCTCGGAGTGGTCACGCTGCTTGGTGATCTCTTCGTCGGAGCGCTCAAAGCGATCGCTCCGGTGCTTGTGTTCGTGCTCGTAATATCTGCTCTGGCTCAGGGCAATGATAAGCTGGACAGCAGGTTCGGAACGGTGATCGCGCTCTATATGATCAGTACATTCTTAGCTTCGGTCATCGCTGTGCTTGGAAGCTTCATATTCCCTCAGACGCTTAAGCTGGCGGCAAGTGCTGAGGCTGAGTCGGTTCCTACGGGAATAGGCGAAGTCCTGGGCAATCTCTTTAAGGGCATGGTCGGCAATCCGCTCGGTTCGATAGTTGAGGGCAGATACATAGGTATCCTCTTCTGGGCCGCAGTGCTCGGTATCGCAGCCAAGAAGCTCGCATCAGACTCGACCAAGAAGGTTATGGAGGATCTGGCTGAGATCGTGTCTCAGGCAGTGAGATGGATCATCAATCTGGCTCCTTTCGGAATCATGGGCCTGGTATACAGCAATGTCTCCACGAACGGTCTGTCAATATTCACGGACTACGGCAAGCTGTTGATACTGCTTGTGGGATGTATGCTGGCGGTAGCGCTTATAGTGGACCCGCTCATCGCGTTCATCACTCTTAAGAGAAATCCGTATCCTCTTGTATTCAGATGTCTCAAGGAATCAGGACTCACCGCATTCTTTACGAGAAGTTCCGCAGCCAACATCCCCGTCAATATGGAGCTGTGTGAAAAGCTCGGTATGGACAGAGAGATGTATGCCGTATCCATCCCCCTGGGTGCGACTATCAACATGGACGGTGCCGCAGTTACGATAGCGGTCATGAGTCTGGCGGCAGCCAATACGGTCGGTATATCGGTCGATCTGCCTACGGCGCTTGTGCTCAGCCTTATCGCAACACTCGGAGCGTGTGGAGCTTCAGGTGTGGCAGGCGGTTCGCTTCTGCTCATCCCCATGGCATGTTCGCTCTTCGGAGTTCCTGCTGATGTTGCCATGCAGGTTGTCGGTGTGGGGTTTATCATCGGTGTGGTTCAGGATTCGGTTGAGACTGCACTCAATTCATCAGGCGATGTGATGTTCGCCGCGACAGCTGAGTATGCCAAGTGGAAGAAGGAAGGCAGATCACTCCCTACTTTCTTAGGCGGAGACACCAAGGTCGATATATGATCCGATCGATCTCGGAGAGGGTATGGTCATCAGGGGAATGAAAGTCGGTCACCTACTATTGCTCATATATCCCATTGCGCTTATCGTGATGTCATTCTATGGCGCAAGGATAACAAGAGGCCGTGAGCAGGCCGCTGAATATCTGACCATTGAACAGACCAAGATGATACAGGCCATCGCCTGTATTTTCGTGGTCCTTCATCATATTACCCAACAGATAACAGGCTACGGAGTCTACAGTATGGGGCCGATAACAATCCTTGATTACATCGGCTACCTCTTCACGGCACTGTTTTTCTTTATATCAGGTTACGGCCTGTATATAAGCTTTCTTAACAAGCCTGAATATCTGCGGACCTTTGTCACTAAGAGATTTCCGTCTGTACTCATACCGTTCTGGATCATCAATATCCTCGGAGTGTTGCTCTGCGCGGTCGGATACGGCATACACTATACATTCAGGGATGCTCTGTGCGACATCTTCGGCATAACCCTGGTCAACAGCAACGGCTGGTTCATCATAGAGATTGTTGTACTCTATGTCATCTTTTATTCGCTGTTCAATCTGATCCGCAATAAGGATATTGCCCTTGTGCTCATGTGCCTTGCCGTAGTGCTGCTCATCATCTACAGCTCGCTTCAGGGGCATGATCCGAGCGGCGACAAGTCCCATTGGTTCAGGGGAGAGTGGTGGTACAATTCCACGATCACGTTTGCTTTCGGCATGATCTATGCGAGGTTCAGGAAAAAACTGGACGCTTTCCTTAACAGGCATTATGAGGTCATGATCACAGTGTGTACGATCGCCATGGCGGCAGCGATATATGCGTCGAGATATGTGATCATCCATTATGGCTATTATCATGAGCGCATGTCAATGGTGGGCAGGAGAGATGAGAACATCACTCTCATCGTGCAGTCGGTATGCTGCATCATCTCCACGTTATTTGTGCTTCTGCTCAACATGAAGATCACAATCGGCAACAAAGTGCTTAAGTATATCGGCACCTTGAGCGTCGAACTGTTCCTTATACACGGATACTTTGTTAACAGGGTATTCGATGATGTAAAGATGAATGACTTCGTAAGATATGCAGTGGTCCTTGTAAGCAGCATTGCCTGTACGGCACTGGTTTCACCGCTTATAAGGAAGATCGTGGCAAAGGTGCTTGCACTTCTGAATCAGAAGAAGATATCGCACGGAACGCTTGAGAGTGAGATCGCGGAAAAGAAGAGAGTGGAAAGGATAAGGATAATAAGGATACTGGCAGCGGTGACGATAGCTGCAGGCTGTATCGTGATATTGTGCATGTCCTTCGGGCGATATATTTTCGCGGGAAAAGAGTATAAGGAAGAGTGTGAGGTCCTGCGAAATGCCAGGGTGGGCGATGAAGTATACTGGGGACATTTTGAGACCAACATAACACGTCCCGGAGAAGAGAGGCTTACCTGGATAGTGGTCGAAAAAGATGATAATAAGATCTGCCTGTTATGTAAGGATGGGATAGCCGGAGGATATTACCATCAGAAGCATGAGGGCGTAATATGGACCGGCAGTGACTTAAGAGAGAGGCTTAACTCCGAAGAGTTCCTCAAAATGTTCAGCAAGTATGAGATGGGAAGCATCGTCCCGTATGAAGGAGATTATATCTCACTGCTCACGGCAGAACAGGCGGGGGAGTTCTTTGCATCCGATAAGGAGAGAGAACTGAGTATAACTAAGTCTGCTGAGGATAAGGGAACCAATACCAACAGACTCAGCAAGCAGCATCAATGGGATATGAAGGGATACAGATCGTCCTGGTGGTGGCTTAAGGGGACAAATGAGACACCTGAGATCACTGCTCCGATAGTCACTATAGACGGTTCGATAGCAGGATCAGAGAAGTACGTCAATAAGCCCGGCGGAGCGATCCGCCCTGTCATCTGGGTCGATCCGGGAGGTTATGAGGCTTCTGGAGCGGAGTGATGCGGCGTTTTGTCCGTTTTCATTGCTATTTTTACTGATTTTTGGTATTCTTAATAGTGTATTATTTTGGGAGAATTCAAGGAAAAGGAGCAGAGGGGGATGACACATACGTTTGAGATGAGTTACGATCATGCATCGCAGGCGGAGTGCGCCCATTTTTCAAGTAATACAACAGGATATCTTAACGAAGGATGACCGTCGGATAAGGGTGTTATGCTCTGATCCGGCGGCTTTTATGTGTAAAGAGAAGCAACAAATAATCAAAAAGGGAGAATCGAGACATGAGAAAAACAAAGGACATCATGAGAAGACTGCTTGCGATGGGGCTGGCTGTGATACTGCTTGCCGGTTCGGTTCAGACGGGAGCTTATGCGGAAGGCAAAGATACACCTGAGGCAGCAACCGTCGTTAGCGAGAGCGCAGAAGAGAGCGAGTCATCAACTGAAGAGGTGACGGAGACTGAAGAGACCGGGAAAGGATCTTCAGAGGAGCTCTCTGATGAAGAAACGGAAATAGCAACTGATGAAGAAACTTCGACAGAGGATCTGACAGAGGAAACTTCGGAGACAGAAAAAGAGACTGTTGTCGAAGAAGGAAGCGAAAAAGGATCGAAAAAGAAGGAGACAGTCGAGTTGTTATCGGGTACGAGTACATACACGAACCTTAAACCGACATCTTCTGATAATGAATCAACCTTGTCATCCAAGCAGGTGACATTCAACGGCTATAAGTGGTATATCATATCGGATGATTCCACAAGTGCCAATGAAGGAACTGTTACTCTGTTTGCAATAGATCCGATTGGATTATCAAAATTTCACGACTCCAGTGACAATTATTTCGTTTCCACAGTAAAGAGCTATCTGGACGAACTGACAACAGGAAACGGGGACTTTGCCGGAGTTGCAAATGCCATAATCGATAACGGTCTTGGAAAGCTATATCTGTTAGATTATGGGGAGGCTACGAATCTTCCGACAAATGTACGGAAAAATCATACCACCTATACTGATGACAGAAAGGATTATTGGCTGCGCTCGAGCGGCTGGGGGTCGCTGGTGATGTATGTGTCCGGTAACGGAGTGGTCAATGAAAATGGCGATGACCCGGAGTGGGAATTGGGCGTTCGCCCCGCATTGAAGCTTGATCTGGCATGTGTCAATTTCTCAAACAAGACATTCACGGTGAACACGAGTGTCCGTGTCGTAAGTATAAGCGGCGGCGCGAACGCAACTGCAAGCGGCGGCAATCTGCGGCAGGTCGTGACAGGTGCCATTAATACAGTGACTTATACGGCCAATGATGGGTATCATTTTAAGGAATTTAATTCTATATCCCAAAGCGGGATCACAGTAACGAGGACCAATGATACAACTGTAACGGTTTCCGGTACGCCGACTGCCAGTGTGAGCATAACGGTGCCTAATGCGGTGGCTCCGCCTGTGTATACGGCCCTTATACCGACGGAAAGTGATGATGAAGATGCATTGGAGGCCAAGCAGGTGTCGTTCGGGGGATACAACTGGTATGTCATAGATGATGATTCCACGAGTATAACGAGCGGTTATGTCACACTGCTATCCAATGAAATAATTGTAGATAGTACGCAATTTAACTCTAATACGGATAAAGGAAATAAATACAGTACTTCTGATATTAAAAGAGTGGTAGATGGTCTGACAGAAGCGGGAGGGGCACTGGCAGATGTCGCTGATGCGATTAATACAGTCAATTTGGTAACAAAGGGATATAACAGTGATGTAACATATGATACGGTAAATAGTGTCAAGTGCTACCTCCTTGACATTGCTGCAGTTAATGATCTGCCCCAAAATGTAAAAATGTATGAATCCTCATCAAAATATTGGTGGACCCGCTCACCGGGAATGAATGATTACATGGTTACATTTGTTACCTCATTATATAATGGATCGGTTATTTGCAGTTCATCCTATTATGTACGCCCGGTTTTACAACTTGACTTGTCCAAGGTTGTCTTTGTTGACGGATCAAATGTCTTTATGCCAAAATCCGGTTACAATGTCACCTTAAGTGGCGGTGCGAATGCGGCTGCAAACGCCAGCACGAGCCAGACCGGTCTGACCGGCGCGATGACAACTGTAACCTATACAGCAAAAGAAGGTTATCGTTTTGATGAATTTGAAGATATCATTGATCATGGTATCAAAGTTATAAGAACCGATGCTAAAACTGTGACGGTTTCGGGAACTCCATCAAAAAGTGTAAACATTACAGTACCCAATGCGGTGCCGGGTTATAGTGTGACTATAAGCGGTGGTATGAACGCAGCCGTGAGCGGAAGCACGAGCCAGACCGGTCTGACCGGCGCAATGACAACAGTGATCTATACGGCAAATGAAGGATATCATTTTATCCCGTTTGATGATATTACCGATAATGGAATCATAGTTACAAGAACCGACGAAAGGACTGTAACGGTTTCGGGAACCCCGACAGGCAATGTAAATATAATTATATCCAATGCTATATCGGGTAACAGTGTCACTTTGACCGGTGGAGCGAACGCAACGGCGGCCCCTGCTGAAGGAGTATTTCAGACTGATCTGGAAGATGCAATGACGACTGTGACTTATACAGCAAAAGAAGGATATGCTTTTGAGCCGTTTGAAGATATTGAGAAAGATGGCGTCACGGTCACAAGAACTGACGAAAAGACCGTGACGGTTTCGGGAACTCCGGCAACTGATGTGAGCATAACTGTACCGGATGCCGTGAAGGCATACATTGTTACACTGACCGGTGGAGCAAATGCGACTGTGAGTGGAGGCAGCACTAAGCAGACGGTCCCATCAGGTGAGATGACAACTGTGACTTACACCGCAAAAGACGGATATCATTTCGCTGAGTTTACGGACACCACATACAACGAGATTATAGTTGCCAGAGAGAGTGATACGACCGTGACGGTTTCAGGAACTCCGACAGCTGATGTGAGCATAACTGTACCGGATGCTGTTAAGCCCGTAGCTTTTGTTACATATAACGGATCATCGGAGTATTATGATGAGTTTGATGATGCTGAAAGAGTTTGGAAGGAAATCGGCTCCGGGGCAATCCTTACACTTATGGAGGATGTCAAAACAACAAGTATAATATTGTCTTCAGGCGGAACCCAGGATTCGCCGAAGATTCTGGATCTGAATGATCATGGAATACTAATGACCAACGATAGTATTCCAGTCATCTTGGTCGATGCTGGATATTTCAGGCTTACGGACAGCAGCAACGCTGAAACTACGAGGTATATCATTACACGTGAGGATGGAAGAGGTATTTCGGTGAGTACAGAGGAACCCGCCTCCGGTACTTATATACCCGTACAGGGAGGATATATTACCGGCGCAGATGGTATGGGAGTATATAATCAAGGGCATTTTGAAATGATCTCAGGAACGATCCTTGGAAACATTAATAAGGACGGACTTGGCAGCGGAGTGTGCAGTGACGGTGAATTTGTCATGAAGGGCGGATCGATCATTCACAATGTCGCGGATGACGGAAATGCTGTTTTACTTGATGGTAACGCAAGTTTCACGATGTACGGGGGAGAGATTGGCTATAACAAGAAATGCTCAGGTGACGATGAATATGCAATATGGTGTGATTCTTTAGTTGATCCTCGCTTTTGCGGGTTGGTATACGCAGGCGGAAAGATTGATGGTTCAGATGCACAACCTGTGCCGGCTGATGATGTTATATATAATCTGGAGGATTATGGATATATCAGGGTAGAGTCCGGCATATGGCATGATCCGGTAGATGCTGTAACTTACACCGGAAAGGCGATCATACCGGATGTAAAAGTATACTATGGATATACATTGCTTGAGAAGAACAAGGATTATACAATAAAGTTCAGCAACAACACGAATGTTGGTACAGATGCAGCATTCACAATCACCGGAAAGGGTAACTATAAGGGAAGTGTAACGGATACCTTTGAGATCAAACCTGCCGGTATCTCAGAATACTATGAATCCGGCGAGTTAAGCGTTTCTGACATACCTGATGTGGATTATAGCGAAAAAAAGAGTTATAAGCCTGTGCCTACTGTAAAATATAATGGCAAGAAACTGAAAAAAGACAAAGATTTCAAGTTATCTTATACCGATGCAAATCATGAACCTGCAACTCCGAAAGAACCGGGATATTATTATGTGCGTATAGATGGGATCAATAATTTTGATGGTTATCTTTTATTTAATTTTCATATTTGCGATAAGACTGAGATACGTGTAAGCAAACTGACAATAGAAAAGATCGCTGACCAGGAGTATACCGGACGCGATATAGAACCCAAGCCGGTGGTTAAGTATGGGAGAACCGTGCTCAAAGAGAATGAGGACTATGTACTTGTCTATGATAATAATGTTGATATAGGAACAGGAATCGTCAAGATATATGGAATGACGCCCTATTTTGGTAGAAGAGATGTGACCTTCAAGATCAAGGGTATCCCTATGAATAAAGTGACTGTCGAGGGCAGGGGCAGCTTTAGATCAAGGGAATATGATGGGTTTAATACTAAAGGTAATAAAATAGCTGACCTGACTCTGACATATAAAGCAAATAAAAAAGCCGAGCCAATACCGATCATATATGTTGAGAGTGAAAACGGGAATTATGGTGCAATATCCAAGGATGTATGGTGTGTCATAACTTACAGCAATATTGATAAAGCCGGCACAGCGACCCTCACTTTGACCGGAGTCAACGGATGTACCGGAACGGTTAAAAAGACCTACAAGCTGACTCCGATTGATGTGTCAAAATACAAGGAACAGATCACATATGATCCTATAGAGACACAGAAATATACGAAATCCGGCGCAACCCCGCCAGTGACTGTTATTCATTATGCTGAACAGCATGGAAAAAAGCGCCTGAGGGAGGGCAAAGATTACAAACTGTCATATACCAACAACAAGCAGGTCAGCGACGGAACGGGTAAAAAGGCACCTACAGTCACAGTGAAATTTAAAGGCAATTACAAGGGGACCTTGAAAGCAACCTTTGCGATCGAGGCGGCGCCCCTTGCTGATGCAACAACGGTCACAGCTAAGGATGTAGTGTATACGAACAAAGCCGGAAACTGGAAGACGAGCGTATCAGTCGTTGATCTGTCAGGCAAGAAGCTGAAAGCCGGAACCGATTACGAAAAGACCGTGAAATATTATAAGGTCGAAGGTGAAACCGAGACAGAACTTGGCAGTAAAGATAAAGTGAATGTCGGGGATGTCATCAAGGCTGTTGTGAAGGCTAAAGGAAAGAATTATACGGGTGTTAACTATGCTGAATTCAGGGTATTATCACCGGGTCATGATATCAGCAAGCTGACAGTCAGTGTGTCACCGAAGGAATTCACCGGCAGGGAAGTTATGCTTAAAAAAAGAGATATCACTTTTAAGTCCGGAAGTAAGGCGATAAATGATGTGGAATTCGAGATCGACCAAACAACATATAAGAACAACATCAATAAAGGCAAAGCAACGGTTGTTATCAAAGGGACCGGTGAATGGGGCGGAAGTAAGACCGTAACCTATACGATAGGTGCCAAGGGACTCTTCTGGGTATGGTCTGACAGATGACGGCTTGGAATCATGACACAAGTGTCATAAAATGAACTTAAGTATATCGGCAGGTGCTTCCGCTATGTAGGTGGCACCTGCTTTTTGTAACTCTTCAAGTGTACCGTATCCGTAGAGGGCGCCTATGGAATCGATGCCTGTCTCGCATGCGCCTTCGATATCATAGCGCCTGTCACCTATCATGATCATCTCGGACAGATCATTGCATTCGGCATAGTTGATCGCTTTGCGCAGGAGATCCGCCTTGCTGGCATCCTTCATCTCGCCGTCAGGTCCTATGATGGTCTCCATATACTTATCAAGTCCGGTATGCGCTGATACTTTGACAGCCATGTTGTGGGGCTTGGATGTGACCATGATAAGGTGTCTGCCCGCGCCTTTAAGCTTCTGCAGAACATCCTCCATGCCGTCATACATCGGAGCATCCTTGTATCCTTCGGTATCATATATACTTCTGAAATGCTCTATGGCGATCTCCGTATCGGCAAGATCCAGGCCGTAGTAGTCGGAAAATGACACATACAGCGGCGGTCCGATGAAGCGAAGGAGCTTACGGTCATCAGGTTCATCGATACCGACCTGCTTAAGGGCAAACCTTGCCGCCTTAATGATACCGAATTCGGACTGTGTGAGAGTGCCGTCCAAGTCAAAACAAATATATTTATACATCATATGCCTCCGTTAATATCATCTCGGCCACGGACATGTTCCGGGAACCTGTTCACTCAGGGTAGTATAATACGGATTTCTTGCAAAAGTCAAAGAGCATATTGTATTATAGGAACATGGAAGATTCTGTAAGAACAATGCTGGAACAGGTTAAGAGCGGTAAGATGTCCATAGAAGATGCCGTCATCAGTCTCAGGAAGCAGCCTTTTGAGGATCTGGGGTTTGCCAAGGTGGATACCCATCGTAAGTTAAGACAGGGGGCATCTGAAGTCATATACGGAGCAGGCAAGACCGCGGAACAGATTATAGGCATAACGGATGCCATGATACAGAGCGGTCAGGATACGGTGTTGGTTACGAGGATAGATAAGGATAAGGCTGAGGCGATATCGAAGGCTCATGTTTTTACATATAATGAAGCCGGAAGGATCGGGATCGTCGGAAGCATGCCTGAGCCTGACGGACTGGGCGAGATACTCATAGCTACCGGAGGAACGAGCGATATCCCGGTGGCGGAAGAAGCGGCTGTAACGGCTGAGGCTCTGGGCAATAAGGTAAGCAGGATATATGATGTGGGAGTAGCGGGGATCCACAGGCTCTTTGAGCATATCGACGAGATCATGAGTGCGTCGGTCATCATAGCCATCGCCGGAATGGAAGGCGCATTGGCAAGCGTGATAGGCGGACTGGCGGACTGTCCGGTGATAGCCGTGCCTACAAGTGTGGGATACGGGGCTGCGTTCGAGGGGCTGTCGGCGCTTCTGTCCATGCTCAATTCGTGTGCCAGCGGCGTGACTGTCGTCAATATAGATAACGGCTTCGGTGCCGGCTATATGGCGAGTATGATCAATCATATGAAGGAAAGGTAAGCGTAATCATGAAGACACTTTATCTGGATCTGTCGATGGGAGCTGCGGGAGATATGCTCAATGCGGCATTATATGAACTTCTGGTGACCAATGAGCAGAAGGCGGAATATATCACCACTATGAATGCACTCGGACTGGACGGAGTGACCGTCGATCTGAGTAAGTGTACCAAGCAGGGGATCACCGGCACTCATATGACCGTTAAGGTGCACGGTGTCGAGGAAGGTCATCATCATGATCACGATCACGCTCATGAACATGAGCATCACCACCATCACAGTAGCCTAAAGGAGATAGCGGATATGGTCATGGCGATGCCCGTGGCCGATAATATCAAGGCGGATGTGATCTCCATATATAAGATACTTGCTGAGGCAGAGAGTGCGGCACACGGAGTTCCTGTGACGGAGATACACTTTCACGAGGTCGGGACCAAGGATGCCATCGCGGATATAACAGGCGTGTGTCTGCTGATGGATAAGCTTGCGGTGGACAAGGTCATAGCATCCCCCGTCCATGTTGGGAGCGGTCATGTCAGGTGTGCTCACGGTGTCCTGCCCGTACCGGCGCCCGCCACTGAGCATATACTTAACGGCATACCGATATACGGTGGGACCATACAGGGAGAACTGTGTACCCCCACAGGGGCGGCCTGCCTTAAGTACTTTGTCAATGAATTTACCGATATGCCGGTCATGAGAGTGGTTAAGACCGGATACGGGATGGGGAGTAAGGACTTTGAGCAGGTCAACTGTGTCAGAGTGATGCTGGGCATGACGGATGAGAAGAGCAAGGATGTAGTGGAACTGTCCTGCAATCTGGATGACATGACGCCCGAGAAGATCGCCTTCTGCATGGAGAGGCTCTTTGAGGCCGGTGCACTGGATGTATATACGGTTCCGATCGTCATGAAGAAGTCGAGGCTTGCGACGCAGCTGTGCGTGATGTGCAATCCCAATCAGCGAGAAGAGATGGTCAAGCTCATATTCAAGTATACATCTACCATAGGCATCAGGGAGAATATGGCTCACAGATATACCATGAACAGGAGCGTGGGCAAGGTCAATACGCCTTACGGCGAGCTCAGGGTCAAGCATTCCGAAGGATACGGAGCCGAGAAGACCAAGTATGAATATGAGGATCTGGCAAAGGTAGCCAGGGGCATAAGAGAGTCCATCGACAAGATAGAGAAGGATCTGTGACCCGGTATGTCTTGTGTTCGTCCGGGCATGAAGTAGTTGACATAACTCGGATAATCAAAAAACTCATAATTTTTTATAAAAAGCTATAAAGTATATTAAGTGATGTACCGATATATGATATGAAGTGTATTATCATACCCGTTCTCAGGGCCAAGGATGGGATGATATCACAGGTTAGATGCTGTATCGAAAAGGATTTCGAGATCAAAGCAAAGGAGGGCAAACTATGGCAGCTAATATCGGAAGTTTTCTCAGTCAGTTCGATGTTCGCCCCACTGCAGACAGTTACAGATCTCCCAAGGCAAAGGCTAAGCCGGAGAAGCCGGATAAGCCGGCACCGGAACCCCCGTCCCGTGAGATAAAGGATACCGTGTCGATCTCTGCGAAGAGAAGCGAGGCGGAAGAGGGATTGTCCGACAAAGCTAAGGAGTTACTCGGTAAACTGCGTAAGCAGTATGGGGACTATGGCTTCGCTGTAGCCGGCAATGAGACGGAGTTCTCCACCATGAGAGGCGTAGGCGGCAAGGAATATTCGGTCATATTCACTGCCGATGAGCTCGAGAAGATGGCGGAGGATGAGGATTATGCCGAAGAACAGATGAAGCAGGTTGAAAACCTCATCGACATGAGCAGGAAGCTCGAAAATGACGAAGAATTCCAGGCCAAGCTGGATGAGTTGGCAGAGAAGGGATATGTACTCCAGAATCTGTCCATTACTCCAAATGCGGAAGGCGGCGTGGATGTATTCGCGGAACTGACGAAGGTCAACGAAATGCAGGCAGAGCGGATCGAAGAGAAGCGTGCAGAAGCCAAGGCGGAGCGCACAAAAGATGCCGAAGAAGCCGAGAAGGAGGCGATCGCCAAGAAGTTCGAGGCGCCGATGCCTCCCAAGAGAGCGCTTATAAAGGCGTCATCGATCGAGGATCTCATGAGTAAGATCAAGGGATTTGATGATGAGAGTCTTGAGGCACTGATGTCGGGACCGGCACCGAAGATCGATTTCTCTGTATAGGAAAGACTTAAGATCATACGCATCACAAGGGCTGTTAAGAAAAAATACTTGACAGCCCTTGTTCTTTGCTCTATATTGATAGATGTGCGCCCGGTGTAAAGTAATAATACTTGAAGGGTAATGAGATGGACAATATTATCGAACGCGGAAGGCTGTATGACTATTACGGCGGACTTCTGACAGAACACCAGAGACAGGTCTATGAGGCACTGGTATATAATGATATGTCGCTGGCGGAGATCGCAGGAGAATATGATATATCCAGACAGGGTGTACATGATCTCATCAAGCGCTGTGACAGGCAGCTCTACAGATATGAAGAGAAGCTTAAGCTCATCGAACGTGATCTGGCCGTGTGTGACGGCCTGGATGAGATAGCCGGCATGACGGATGATGACAGGATCGTTAAGATCGTTGATAAGATAAAGGATATCCTTTGATATGGCATTTGAGAGCTTATCGGAGAAACTTCAGAACGTATTCAAGAACCTAAGGAGCAAGGGACGTCTCACGGAAGAAGATGTGCATATTGCCTGCAAGGATGTCAAGATGGCACTCCTTGAAGCGGATGTCAACTTCAGAGTCGTCAAGAACTTCATCAAGACTGTTGAAGAGAGAGCCGTAGGCGCAGACGTCATGAACGGTCTCAATCCGGGACAGATGGTCATCAAGATAGTCAATGAAGAGATGACTGCTCTTATGGGTTCCGAGACTACGGAGATAACATATGAGCCCGGTAAGGCGATAACCGTCATCATGATGTGCGGTCTTCAGGGTGCAGGTAAGACCACTACAACGGCCAAGCTTGCAGCCAAGATGAAGCTGAAGGGCAAGAAGCCGCTCCTCGTTGCCTGTGACGTATACAGGCCCGCGGCCATCAAGCAGCTGCAGGTCAACGGTGAAAAGGTCGGCGTGGACGTATTTACCATAGAGGGCAATAACCGGCCTGTGGAGATAGCAAAAGCGGCATACGAATATGCGGCAAAGAACGGACATAATGTAGTGATCCTCGATACTGCCGGACGTCTTCACATAGATGAAGAGATGATGGATGAGCTTAAGGCGATCAAGGAAGCGGTGACGGTGCATCAGACATTCCTCGTCGTCGATGCCATGACGGGTCAGGATGCCGTCAATGTGGCAGAGGACTTCAAGGAAAAGGTAGGCCTCACGGGCGTGATACTGACCAAGCTCGACGGTGATACGAGAGGCGGTGCGGCACTGTCGGTCAAGGCCGTGACAGATCTGCCCATACTGTATGCCGGAATGGGCGAAAAGCTCGACGATCTCGAGCAGTTCTATCCGGACAGGATGGCCAACAGGATCTTAGGTATGGGAGATGTGCTGACTCTTATTGAGAAGGCACAGAATGCCATAGATATAGATGAGAATAAAGAGCGGGATATGGCAGCCCGCATGAAGAAGGGCAAGTTCGACTTCAACGACTATCTCGAGAGTATGAGACAGATGCGCAATATGGGCGGGCTCTCATCGATCTTGGGGATGCTGCCCGGACTCGGGATGGGCATCAAGACGAGTGATCTTGAGGGCGCTGTCGATGAGAAGCAGTTAGCCCGTACGGAAGCCATAGTACTGTCGATGACCAAGGCTGAGCGTGAGAACCCCAAGCTCATGAACCCGAGCCGTAAGCACAGGATAGCCAGGGGCGCCGGCGTGGACATAGCCGATGTCAACCGCTTCATCAAGCAGTTTGAGCAGAGTCAGAAGATGATGAAGCAGATGAAAGGCATGATGGGCAAGAAGGGACGGTTCAGGATGCCGTTCTAGCCGGTTGGCAGGCCATTTTGGCAGGCTGTTACAGCAGGCCGTTTAAGCAGGCCGATACAGCCGTTACGGCCGTTACAGCAGGCCGCATCAGCCTGTATGAGTATGATATTAACGGAGATATCCGTTATATATAAGCTAAGTAAATCTTATTTAAGAAAGGAAGATATCAAAATGGTTAAGATGAGATTAACAAGGATCGGAAGCAAGAGGAATGCAATCTATCGTGTGGTCGTGGCTGATTCAAGAAGCCCCAGAGACGGCAGATTCATCGAGGAGATCGGAACATACAATCCCAACACTGATCCTTCAGAGTTCAAGATCGATGAGGAGAAGGCTAAGCAGTGGCTCGCTAACGGCGCTCAGCCCACAGAGATGGTAAGTAAGCTTCTCAAGCTCGCTAAGATCACACAGTAGTCGACGGTGAGTAAGGAGGGATTACATGAAAGAATTAGTAGAGGTAATTGCCAAGGCTCTCGTGGACAAGCCTGATGAGGTCACTGTCGATGAGAAGCAGGAAGGCAGAAATATCACCATATCTCTGCATGTTGCAGAAGGAGATATGGGTAAGGTGATAGGCAAGCAGGGCAGGATCGCCAAGGCTATCCGTACTGTTGTTAAGGCTGCCAACACCAACGAGAAGCAGCGTATAGACGTGGAGATAGGCTGATAACATATGGAAGATATGTTGAGAGTCGGCGTGATCACGTCACCCCACGGAGTACACGGTGAATTCAAGGTATACCCCACCACTGACGATATGAAGAGATTCTCATCTCTTAAGACCGTATGGCTTGATAAGCACGGTTCACTGAGCGAACTGCACGTTAAGTCCGTCAAGTATCATAAGAACATGGTCATCATGGGTACCGAAGAGTACACGTCCATGAACGATGCCGAGACATTGCGCGACTGTGATCTTCTGGTCACGAGGCAGGATGCCGTGCCGCTTGATGAGAACGAATATTTCATCACGGACCTTATAGATATGAAGGTCGTGACCGACACGGGCGCAGACGGAAGGCTTAAGGATGTCATGCAGACCGGAGCCAATGATGTCTATGTCATAGAACTTGAAGACGGCAGGGAGCTCCTGCTTCCGGCCATAGCGGATTGTATCCTCGATGTCGACACTGAGTCAGGCATCATGCAAGTCCATGTTCTTCCGGGGCTGTTGGACTGAACCGTGTCATGATATCGTGCCGTGCACATGACTAAGCCGCGTATATAGGATTGATGTATGAGATTTCATGTGATGACATTGTTTCCCGAGCTTATAGAGAATGCGGCTTCTACCAGCATATTGGGAAGAGCCGTGGAATCCGGACATATAGCCGTCAATGCAGTGGACATAAGGGACTATACGGACAATAAGCACGGTCGTGTAGATGATTATACATACGGTGGCGGAGCGGGCATGCTCATGCAGGCTCAGCCGATATATGACTGCTGTCAGGCGATCCTTAAGGATATAGAGCAAGGTAAAAACACGGGCGATCAGGATACATCCGATGCCTCAGACGGTTCGCCCCGGGGCGGACGCACACGTGTCATATACATGACCCCGCAGGCTCCTGTTTTTACACAGGATATGGCAAGGGAACTGGCTAAGGAGGATGAACTCATATTCCTCTGCGGACATTATGAAGGCGTGGATGAGAGAGTGCTCGAAGAGATCGTCACGGACTATATCTCGATCGGAGATTATGTGCTTACGGGAGGTGAGCTTCCGGCGCTGGTGTGCATAGATGCGATAGCAAGGCTTGTGCCCGGTGTGCTGGGCAACGGAGTGAGTGCAGATACGGAGTCGTTTGATGACGGGCTCTTAGAATATCCTCAGTATTCGAGGCCGGAAGTCTGGCGCGATAAGCATGTGCCCGAGATATTGCTGTCGGGACATCATGCCAATGTCGAGAAGTGGAGACATGAGGAGAGCCTTAAGCGTACAAAGGAGAGAAGACCGGACCTGTATGAGGCCTATATGGAGCGTATGAACGGTCAGAAATAATGCTTGCACGCAAGGTGGCGTTGTGGTATACTACCAAAGTCGCGATTATAGATGGTCCTCTGCCGCACATGAGGCAAGAACATCCATTATGGATAAGGAGATTATTATGAACAACGAGATTATCAAGGAAATCGAAGCTGCGGAGCTCAAGGCAGAGGTACCTGAGTTTAGCGTAGGTGATACCGTTAAGGTACACAACAAGATCAAAGAGGGTAACAAGGAGCGTATCCAGATATTCGAGGGTACGGTCATCAAGAGACAGGGCGGAAGCAACAGAGAGACATTTACCGTCAGAAAGAACAGTAACGGTGTCGGCGTTGAGAAGACATGGCCTCTTCACAGCCCCAATGTTGCCAAGATCGAAGTGGTTCGTAAGGGTAAGATCAGAAGAGCTAAGCTGTTCTACTTAAGAGACAGAGTAGGTAAGGCAGCCAAGGTCAAGGAAGTTATCAAGTAAGAACCGATTGGTGATAGAGATCAAGCGATGTGTCGGATCGGCACATCGCTTTTTTGATAGGTATATGGTATTATAGAGACTATGAGCAGAAGGAATCAGGGACTTAATTTCCGTAAGAGACGGTACAGATTTGAAAATGAAAACCTGATGGAGATCGTCAGATATGTGTTCGGCATTCTGGCGGCCATAGGTCTGGCCCTGTTTGTGGTATATAACTGGGGGCACAGGACCGGTGTCATCGGGTCGAGTATGGAGCCGGCATTGTATAACGGACAGACCATATATATCAGTAAATTCAGCTTTCTGCTGTCCAATCCCAGATATGGCGATATAGTTGTGTTTCTTCCCAACGGTAATGAGCATACTCACTACTATGTGAAGCGTGTGGTGGCGCTTCCGGGAGATACGGTGCAGATATCGGGCGGAAGACTGTATATCAATGACCAGCCCGAAGAAGATTCGGACAGGTATGACCTTATAGAGGATCCGGGGATAGCGGAGAATCCGCTGACTCTGGGGGAGGATGAGTACTTTGTGCTCGGAGACAACCGCAATAACGGTGAGGATTCCAGATCCGGCAACATAGGCCCGCTCAATGTAAGCCTTATAGAGGGGAGAGCGTGGTTTAAGCTGTCCAAGGGAGATTCCAAGTTCGGATATATAGGAAGAGGAGAGAGGAAGAAGAGCTGATGAACTATCAATGGTATCCGGGGCATATGACCAAAGCCGTGCGTCAGATGCAGGAAGATATCAAGTTAATAGATCTGATCATTGAGATAGTCGATGCACGTATACCCTTAAGCAGCCGTAATCCCGACATTGATAAGCTGGGGGCCGGCAAGGCGAGGATGGTCCTGCTGAATAAGTCTGATCTGGCCGATCAGGCAGTCAATAAGGAGTGGATCGGATACTTTAAGGACAGGGGAGTATATGCCATAGAGATCAACTCAAGGAACGGAAACGGCATTAAGAATATAAGAGACGGAGTTTCCGTGGTATGTAAGGATAAGATAGAGAGAGACAGAGCACGCGGGATCAAGAACAGACCGATCCGTGCCATGGTGGTCGGGATACCCAATGTGGGCAAGTCTACGTTTATCAACAGCTTCGCCGGCAAGGCCGTGACTAAGACCGGCAACAAGCCCGGTGTCACCAAGGGCAAGCAGTGGATAAGACTTGACAGGACCCTCGAACTGCTCGATACTCCGGGAATACTGTGGCCCAAGTTCGAGGATGAGGCTACAGGCATGAAGCTGGCCTTTATAGGCTCGATCAATGATGAGATAATAGTGACCGAGGAGATGGCGCTTGACCTTGTCGCCTGTATCGACAGGTTGTATCCGGATACCGTCAGAGAGTATTATAAGATAGACAGAGCCGTTTCGGGGGATTATCATATACTGGAAGAGATAGGAAAGGTAAGAGGCTGCCTTAAGTCGGGCGGTGATATAGATCTGGTCAAGGCATCACGTCTTCTGATCGATGATTACAGGGGAGGAAGACTGGGAAGGATGTCTTTGGAGAGGCCGTAACGGTCTCATGAAGAGCATTACATGATAATAAGCGTTTTGAAAGGATCGATATGAGCAGAAGAGTTGAAGATGACAGAAAGAGAGAAGGAAAAGGCGGAGCCTTAAGGGAGTTTCTGGGGACGAGCATATATATACTCAGTGTTCTCCTCATAGCTTATCTTGTGGTTCATTATGTGGGCCAGCGTACTGAGGTCATAGGCGAGAGTATGGAGTTTACTCTTATGGACGGAGATAATCTCCTGGTGGATAAGTTGAGTTACCGCTTCCATGATCCGGAGCGTTTCGATATCGTCGTATTCCCGTACAGAAATGATCCGTCCACTTATTATATCAAGAGGGTCATAGGACTTCCGGGTGAGACAGTTCAGATCAATGAAAAGGGTGAGATATTCATAAACGGAGAGAAGCTTGAGGAATACTACGGACGTGAGGTGATCAAGGATCCTCACAGGGCCATTGAACCCATACTGCTGGCAGATGATGAATTCTTTGTACTCGGAGATAACCGCAACAATTCCAAGGACAGCCGGTGGGAGGATGTCGGTAATATCAAAAAGAGCGAGCTGACCGGTAAGGTATTCGTAAGGATCTATCCGTTCAGAGAATTCGGAAGGGTCAGATAGAGCGGATCATCATATGACTAAGACGGAACTTAAGGCTGCAGAGAGAGCCAGAAAAGCCGAAGAGAAGCTTAATAAAGAGAGAGAACGCATAGAAGGGCTCAAGGTCTATGAGAGAGAATACGAGAGTCTGGGTTATGTGTGCGGAATAGATGAAGTGGGCAGAGGACCTTTGGCCGGTCCCGTAGTTGCGGGTGCGGTCATTCTCCCCGGGGACTGCGATATCCTCTATATCAACGATTCGAAGAAACTGTCGGAGAAAAAGAGAGAAGAACTGTATGATATCATAGCCGAAAAGGCTGTGGCCTGGGCTGTCGGATATGCATCGAACGAGAGGATCGATGAGATCAATATACTGCAGGCCACATACGAGGCCATGCGTCAGGCTATAAGCAATCTTAAGGTAAAACCCGATATATTATTAAATGACGCGGTTACGATCCCGGGGGTGGATATAAGGCAGGTACCGATTATCAAGGGAGACGCCAAGAGCATATCCATAGGGGCTGCGAGTATAATGGCCAAGGTCACGAGAGACAGGCTGATGGTGCAGTATGATGAGGTGTTTCCGGGATACGGATTCGCATCCAACAAGGGCTACGGTTCGGCTGCGCACATAGAAGCGATAAAGAGTATAGGGCCTTGTCCCATTCACAGAAAAACATTTATAGGGAATTTTATTAATGGCGATCAATCTATCGAATAATCCCATAGGTAATATAGGGCAGAACGGACAGATCCAGTCAGGTCAGACTGCGGGAGGTCCTTCTGCCCTTATGCGTCAGGCGGCTGCAGCCATACTCAGGGAGGCGGGCGGCCTGTCGGTCGGAGATACCATACAGGGGCAACTGGTCAGTAAGGACGGAAGCAGCATAGAACTCCTGCTGGGGGATAATGCGAGACTTACGACCATGTTAGAACAGGATATGAATCTGTCACTCGGACAGTTGTTATCCTTCGAGGTCAAGAGCAATCAGGGAGGACAGCTTACTTTGCGTCCTCTTTTTGCCAATATGAGCAATTCTTCCACCATTATGAGCGCACTCGATGCTGCAGGTATCGCCGCAAGTGATGCTTCTATCGAGATGGTGGATACACTCATGCAGAACGGTATGCCGGTCAATAAGGAGATGCTAACTGCCATTAACCGCGAACTGGCCATGTATCCCGATGCGGATGTCAATGATATAGTGATGCTTCATAAGATGGACATTCCGGTCAATGAGGCCAATGTGCGCCAGATGCATCTGTATAACAACAACAATCAGTGGATGATGGAGAATGTGGCAGACTCCGCTGCGGAGCTCACGTCGGTGATCGCGGATGCGCTGACCGAAGGTGGCGAGAACGCTCAGAATATCCTCGCGGGCCTTAAGGAACTGCTCCCTCCGGGTGAGGAGATGCAGGATCTGTCCGCAGTCATGCAGGGCGAAGAAGGGACAGCTGCCGTGACAGGACAGGGTGAAGCGCAGGCAACTGCGCAGAATGCCGTTGCAGGCGATAATATGACACAAGTGTCAGTTGACTCTCAGGTTACGGACGGGCAGGCACTTCAAGCGGCAGGAGAAGGGCTGTCTGCAAAAGAAGCAAATGCGGCAACGGGTGCGGACGGGATCCCTGATAAAGCACAGGCCGCCGGGTCAGGATCCGCCAATGCGGGCAATGAAGGAATTCAGATAGATAAGACCAATATATTTGATAAGCTCAGTGAACTGGACAGGACGGAACTGAATAAACCCGAGATAAAGGCGCAGATAAGGAATGCCCTGACAGAACTCCTCAAGGATAACTTCCTTATGAATCCCAAGGATATCAGGGAAGATAAATTCGTGCAGAAATATTATGAGCGTACAATGAACCTTGCTGAGGGCCTTGAAAAGCTTATGGCCGACAATGGCAAGGCCGGAACGGATTTTGCTAAGAGCATGACCGGGATGAGGGAGAATACGACATTCATGAACCATATCAATGATATGTACAACTATGTTCAGCTTCCTCTTAAGATGAACGAATCTCAGGCCAACGGAGATCTCTATGTGTATGCGAGGAAGAAGGGCAGGAATGCAGGCGGAGAGGATGGAAAGCTCACGGCGCTCCTGCATCTGTCGATGGAGCATCTCGGCAATATGGATGTATTCCTGACATTGTCTGAAGGACAGAAGCTTAATACGAAGTTCACTCTCGAAAAGGAGGAGATGATAGATTTCATCGCATCGCATATAGATGAGCTTAATGCCCGTCTTCAGAAGAAAGGATATAATGTGGCCACGGCGGTGGTTCATAAGGATGAGCCTGATAAAACGGTGATTGAGAACATCACGGGGGACAAAGCCAATATTCTTTTGAGTACACAATCGTTCGACGCAAGAGCATGATTGTGGTATTATTATAATAAATCGTCATATCGACCGGTTATGAGGGTCAAAGGAGGTAGAATCTATGAAAACTAAGAAAAGGAAGTCACTTAAGAAAACCCTGCTCACACAGATCATGCTGTTTGTGGCTGTTATCATTGTGATAATAACGCAGATCAGTATCAAACTGGCGGCAGATAATATTCAGGATCTTACCAATAATATACTTGCCAGAGAATCGGTTACTTATGCCAATGAGATAAAGAGCTGGTGGGATTGCGTGGAAGAGAGAGTTGAGCAGACATCGAATGTCATAAGAAATACTCCTTCTCTTTCTTACGACGATACGCTTGCCATGCTGCTCAAGTTAACGGAGAGTGATCCTGATTCGCAGGATATATATATGGCTTTCGGCAATGATTCCACGTTCCTGGACGGTTCGGGATGGATACCTGATGATTCATTTGTATTTACCGACAGACCCTGGTATCAGGGAGCCCTTGCGGCAGGCGGCAAGATATATACGTCAGAACCTTATGTCGATGCATCAACGGGTAAGACCTGTCTTGCCTGTGCCATAATGGTGGATGACAATGTTGTCTTAAGCAGCGATATCAATTTTGACAAGGTCGCAGAGAAGGTAAACGGATTCAGTTCATTATCGTCGAATGCCAAGTATTATATTATCAATAAGGATACCAAGGATATCCTCCTCAGTAATGTTGCGGACAGTGTCGGTCAGACTCTGGACAATACCACGGATCCGGTGGCGGCAGGACTTGCTCCCATATTCGGTTCCCTCAACATGAGTCCTTCAGGCAAAGGTGAAAAGGTGCTGACTGCCAAGACTTCGGCAGGTTCGCAGATGTTTACGGCCACAGATATTGAAGGTACTTCATGGGCTGTTGTAAGCGCCGTTCCTTCCTCGATCCTGAGTGACAGCATATTGAATGTCATGATGATCACATTTGTGAGTGCGATCCTTCTGCTCATTATACTTTCGGCACTCATCTATTACATAATCAGTAAGGCTATCAATCCGGTAACTACCGTTACAGAGAGGATCACTGATATAAGCAAGGGTGACTTTACGGTTAATATAGTTCCCGAAGGAAATAATGAGATAACCACTCTGTCTGAATCGCTTAAGGAATATATAGAGAAGATGCGGGCTACGCTCAACAGCCTGTCGGATATATCAGGCGCAATGAACAACCGCGCCGGAGAGTGTTTTGATATTTCGCACATTTTATCCGAAGCCAACAGCAATCAGGGTGAATCCATTGAGAGGCTTAATACCACATTGAGTGATATGAACGCTTCAATAGAGGATATTGCACATGCGGCAACAGATCTTGCGGCTACTTCAAGCCAGCTGGCTCAGAATGCCGAGGATGTCAAGACTCTCTGTGATGAGACCCTCGATGCTTCCGCAAAGGGCAGGGACGAGATGGAGAGCATGACTAAGAATGTAAGTACTCTGAACGAGACTATCGGAGAGCTTACATCATTGATCAGAGATACTTCGAAGTCGATCGAGGAGATAACCGGAATAACGGATACCATCAATGCCATTTCCGAGCAGACCAATCTGCTGTCACTCAATGCATCCATCGAGGCTGCAAGAGCAGGTGAGATGGGCAAGGGATTTGCAGTTGTTGCATCGGAAGTCGGAGTGCTTGCCAAGCAGTCATCTGAAGCGACAGAGAGCATCAGGACTCTTGTGGACGGCATCACCAAGAATATCACCGATATCAGCCACAAGGCCGAGATATGCGTCGGTGATATGGAAGCCTGCATGAGCGGTGTGGCAGGAGCCAATGATTCATTTGATAAGATATACAGTGATGTGGCCAAGGCAACGGAAGGCATAAGTGAGATTGCCAGCGGAATAGAGAGGATCAACGATGTTGCGTCCAATAATGCCGCAACTACCGAAGAGCAGGCTTCAAGCATCAATGAAGTGCTCGGCTTGAGTAATATGATCGTGTCCGAGAGCAATAAGCTTCGTTCGGAGACAGAGAATATCACCAATATATCAGAGAATCTGAACAGATACTCTGACGAGATCAATTCGGATCTGTCTCAGTATACAGTTTCATAGACTGTCTATGAATACCAGGGATATCGGAACCCACTTCGAAGAGGCCGCAGTATCCTATCTCGAGGATAACGGCATAAGGATCATTGACAGGAATGTAAGATGCGGCAGGATTGGGGAGATCGATCTTATAGGTATCGACAGATCACCCGTGATGCCTGATGCTGACGGGAATGAAGGAGATTCTGATATCGGTTCGGACAGAACTCTTGTATTCTTTGAAGTAAAATACAGAAAAAGCGGGGATTTCGGAGATCCCGTAAGCGCGGTGGATCACAGGAAACAGGCAAAGATCCGTAAGTGTGCGCAGTATTATCTGTCATACCGCCCGACAGGAGATTACATCCGTTTTGATGTTATCGCGATACGGGGTGAAGAGATAACATGGTATAAAAATGCTTTCTAATGATATAACCGGCTGATCATCAGCCGGTTATATTTGGGATTAAGAAACTCTTAACTTTTATATGGAGTATTTCATCAGATTTGTGTGTTTTAATGTTTAATGTAGAGAAAGGACCGGCTTATGACAAAGATTCTGGTATGCGATGATGAAAAGGAAATAGTTGATGCCATCGAGATCTATCTTGAGCAGGAAGACTACACCGTCATCAAGGCCTATGACGGTGAAGATGCGCTGGAAAAGCTCCGCGAGAATACTGATGTACAGCTGGCCATCATTGATATTATGATGCCCAGGCTGGACGGTATCCATACCTGCAAGAAGATCAGAGAGAACAACAGTATTCCGATCATATTCTTAACTGCCAAGTCAGAGGATGCGGACAAGATCCTGGGGCTCAATATCGGAGCCGATGATTATGTGACCAAGCCGTTCAATCCCCTTGAACTGGTAGCCAGAGTCAAGTCTAACCTGCGAAGGTACAGGGAGCTTGGAAGTGTTGCGGGAGAGGAAGTCAATGTAGTCAGAGTCGGCGGACTTGTGATCAATGATGAAAACAAGGAAGTCACGGTGGACGGCGAGAGTGTCAAGCTCACTCCCATTGAATACAATATCCTCCTGCTGCTGTGCAAGAATGCGGGTAAAGTATATTCCATCGATCAGATATATGAGAATATCTGGGGCGAGGAACCGTTGGGGGCGGATAATACAGTTGCGGTCCATGTGCGTCATATAAGGGAGAAGATCGAGATCAATCCCAAGGAACCCAAGTATCTTAAGGTTGTCTGGGGCGTAGGCTATAAGGTGGAGAAGCAGTGACATCTGCCGTGAAGCCGCATATTCATCAGGGATTGAACGGAGAGGAAGAGTAAGTGAAAGTAAAGAGTAACAGCAAGAGTCTGCTGCTTATCATAGCGAGCAGCATAGTGGTATTGATAGTGACTTTGGCCGTAGTGATGATATATCTCTCATCCACCATCACCTACAGTGACAACAACAGTGTGACGAGGATGGTGTTCGTGGGAGGTTTAAACGGAGGCAGCAAGGAATACGAAGATTCGGAGATCTTTGCAGGTGATTTCCAGAGAGCCGTATATGACATCACTCGCATGTGCGTCATCAAGAATCAGATGGAGAGCGCCGGAAGCTATGACGGCAACAAGACCATAGATATCAATGCATATGCTAACAGAACGATGAATTCCTACAGGATAAGAGAGAATGAAGCAGACTCAAGCGGTCCCGGACTCAGCGTGACTGACAGTTATATGAGTGAAGTCAACGCAGGGTACAGGCTGGATGACCTTATCAAGTGGGGAAATTACGGCTTTGATCTCATAGCCGTGACGGGAACTGAAGCACAGCTCGATGCATATTTCTATTCACTCATCAATGAAGTCAATGTTCCCGCGGATATAACCGAAGCCGCATCTCAGCACTATTCCACGGCAGAAGCGCAGGGATTGTTGGGTGAGTATAATGTGAACAATAATGAGGCCGATCTGCTGACAGAGTATGTCCTTGTGGAGAGATACAAGGCTGTTGATAAAAAGGGCCTTATCGAAAGAGTGGAAAACCGCAGTGAATACAGATCTCTTGTTAAGAATCTGATCTCATCATCCGCGGATCTCTTCAGCAATTATACGGAATATATGGAATACGGCGATAAGTACGGTGACGGCAGCACCAATATCCTGTATTGCTATCAGCTCAAGAATGCTGACGGAAAACTGGTCAGATATTACAATCTGGGAGAAAAGGCTGCAACAATGTCCAATGATGAACTGTCCAAGGAATTCACCGGGCATAAGAAATATGTATGCTTCAACCCGGACAAGCTTCAGATCGCATCCAATATTGATGATATCAACGCGGTATTCATGAAGGGAGTCATAGGTGAATATGACTACTCGTTCGGTGACGGTTCAAGAGTATGGCTTGCGATCGATGAGAGTTATCCCGCCAATGATATATTCAGGGTGATAAAGGATGAATATAACAAGACCAATGAGTACTTCCTTCCGGCATGTATCGTGGTCGTCACGGGGCTTATAGTCTATCTTATCATGTTTGTAGTCATGACGGCCCTTGCGGGCAGAGTGGTCGTGACGGATGAAAACGGCGAGAAGAGGACAGAGACAAGAGCGGCCAGATGGGACAGTCTGCCCATAGAGGTTTATCTGATAATTACAAGTCTGATCGCAACATTGTTATTTTTAATGTGCGCAGCCATATATCTCGAATCGGATACGCTCATTAATAACGGTCTGAGCAAGGACGCTTTCTACCCCTTATGGGGAACGGCGATGGTTCTGAGCAATATCATATTGCTGCCGCTGTATCTTATGCTTGTGCGTAAGATCAAGTGCGGGCTTATGTGGAACGGCTCGATCCTTAAGTGGCTGGTGGGCAAGATAAGAAGCGGAGCCTTGGAGGTGTATGATCATGGACAGCTTGTGGTAAGAACATGGCTTCCGTACCTTCTGTTCCTGGCAGTTAATCTGGTATTGGTACTCTTAGGACCGCTCGGCATCATCACGGCATTTATCCTGGATATCATTGTTGGTTTCTGGCTCTATTTTGAGGCCAAGACCAGAAATGATATTGTGAGCGGCATAACCCGCATATCAGAAGGAGAACTGGGTCATAAGGTGGATACCGGCAGGATGCACGGTGATAATCTGGCTCTTGCCAATGCAGTCAACAATATCGGTGACGGTATAAGCAAGGCTGTGGACACTTCAATGAGAGATGAGAAGATGAAAGCGGATCTCATCACTAATGTGAGTCATGATATCAAGACTCCTCTTACATCGATCATCAACTATGTGGATCTGTTAAAACGCGAGAATATCGAAGATGACAAGATAAAAGGATATGTGGATATTCTTGACCAGAAATCACAGAGACTCAAGCAGCTTACGGATGATCTTGTTGAGGCATCCAAGATAAGTTCCGGTAACATTTCGCTCAATATCGAAAAACTCAATTTTGTGGAGCTTATACACCAATCCGTCGGAGAGTTTTCCGAAAAGTTTGATGAGAAAGGCCTTAAAACAGTTCTTAACCTGCCGTCTGAGTCCGTATATATCATGGCGGACAGCAGAGGGATATACAGAGTGGTCGAGAATCTGTACAATAATGTATATAAATATGCGCTGCAGGGGACCAGAGTATATGTTGATATGGAAGTGATAAAAGGCGATGATCATGAAAAGAAGGGAAGAGTCAGCCTGAATATCAAGAATATATCGGCCGATCCGTTGAATATCAGTGTATCCGAACTTACGGAGAGATTCATGAGAGGAGATGCTTCGAGAAAAACCGAAGGATCGGGACTCGGGCTGTCGATCGCCAAGAGTCTTACGGAAGCAATGGGTGGAAGTTTCGACCTGTCACTGGACGGAGACCTGTTTAAGATCATGATAGAGTTTAAAGAGGCATAACTGATATATCAGGTTGTAAAATAATCGATAAAATGATACATTTAAGTGGTGCGGATGACCGGGAGTTGCATTTGATCATCCTGCACTGCTTTTTTGTCCGCATATCCTCCGGGAATGCGGCATATTAAAGAAATATCTGCGTATCCAGACAGGAGAGTAATATGCCTAATCTTGAAGAACTTAACTATAAACTTCCGGTTGCGCCTTTGGCGATAGCAACGCTTGACTGTGCAAAAAGGTTATCCATGGATATCGATAAGCATCTTGTGGAAACGAGAAAGAGGGAACCGGACAAGTTTGCGGATGAACCGGCCATGCACGGATATATCAGAGATTCCTATCTGTGTAAGGTGAGATGTCCCCGGTTCGGTACGGGTGAATCCAAGGGGATACTCGATGAATCCGTCAGAGGCAAGGATCTGTATATCATCACTGACGTGACCAACCACAGCATAACGTACAGGATGAACAATTTCGTCAATCATATGAGCCCCGATGATCATTATCAGGATCTTAAGAGGGTAATAGCGGCAGCTGCGGGAAGAGCCAAGAGACTGAATGTGATAATGCCCTTCTTGTATGAGGGAAGGCAGCATAAGAGGTCTTCGAGGGAATCCCTGGACTGTGCATATATGCTGGAGGAACTGGTGCACATGGGTGTAGATAACTTTATCACCTTCGATGCGCACGATCCGAGAGTTGCCAATGCCATTCCGTTAAGTGATTTTGACAATTACACCCCGCCTACTCCTTTTATCAAGGCGCTTCTTCATACGGAGCGTGATCTTACGATAGACAAGGAACATCTTGTGGTCATTTCTCCCGATGAGGGGGCTCTGGACAGATCCATATATTTTGCCAATGTCCTCGGCGTCAATGCCGGTATGTTCTATAAGAGAAGGGATTATACCAGAATAGTTAACGGCAAGAATCCCATCGTGGCCCACGAGTTCCTGGGTGATAATATAGACGGTAAGGACGTTGTGATAATGGATGATATGATCTCTTCCGGAGAATCGATCATAGACACGGCGAGAAAGCTTAAGGAGATGAACGCCAAGAGAGTATATCTCTGCTGTACATTCGGACTCTTTACGAACGGACTTAAGGCATTCGACAATGCTTATGAGAGATGCTGGTTTGAGAAGGTCGTGACGACCAACCTGACATATCTTCCTCCGGAACTTAAGGAGAGACCGTATTATGCCGAGGCTGACATGAGCGGGTTTGTTGCCGACATCATACACATGATGAACCATGACGCTTCGATGAGCAATGTTATGGATTCATCTGAGCAGCTTCACAGGGCAATAGAGAATTACAACAACAGAGCATTCGAAGAACTTGACGAGCATGCATAATTCCGACAGACTGATGCAGATATGACATTCGGGCAGTAACTGACAGCGGAGGCGGATACATACGACCGCCGTTGATGCAGACAGTACCGGGTGCTTTATATCTGCATTTTGATTGATATCATGAGCGAACATATTATAGAGCGGATCACAGATAATTCCATAGCGCAGGGACTCGGTATAGAAGCGGGAGACATCCTGTTATCGGTCAATAATGAAGAGATAGAGGATATATTCGACTATCAGTATCAGTGTGAGAACACGTCGGTAGACATAGAGGTCAGGAAAAATGACGGAAGTGTCATATCTCATCATATAGACAAGGATGAAGATGAGGATATCGGTCTTGTATTTGAGGCAGGACTCATGGATGAATACAGGCGCTGTTCCAATAACTGCATCTTCTGCTTCATCGATCAGAATCCTCCGGGAATGAGAAAGACCATATACTTTAAGGATGATGATGCCAGATTGTCATTCCTTCAGGGCAACTATATTACGCTCACCAATATGTCGGATCACGATATTGACAGGATCATCAGATATCGTCTGCAGCCTGTCAATATCTCTTTTCATACCATGAATCCCGAGCTCAGGTGCCGGATGCTGAATAACAGGTTTGCCGGAGATGCGCTTAAGAAGGCGGACAGACTGCATGAAGCCGGCATCACGATGAACGGACAGATAGTACTGTGCAAGGGCATTAATGACGGCAGGGAACTTGAGTATTCACTGGAACGGCTGTATGACTATGTTCCGCAGCTTGAATCTCTCTCGGTGGTCCCCGTAGGCTTAAGCGACTACAGAGACGGTCTGTGCAGGCTTGATCCGTTTACGCCGGAGGATGCGGCTGAAGTCATCTCCGTCATAGACAAGTGGCAGAAGAAGGCTTATGCAGAGCATGGCATCCATTTTGTTCACGCTTCGGATGAATGGTACATCAACGCCGGAGTTGAGCTTCCGCCGGAAGAGACATACGACGGCTATCTTCAGATCGAGAACGGAGTCGGTATGATGCGTTCCGTACTCAATGAATTCCGGGACGGTCTCGATATCGTCCGGAAAGGCGGAGACCTAAGTGAGTATTGCGCGTCTGACAGCCTTGTTCCTGACGCGGGATCTGCGGGATTCTTCCACAGGATAGGGAAGCTGTTCGGATCAAAGAAAGCCGGGAAAACAGTAGCTGAAGAGCGGATAACCGTCATAACAGGTCGCCTGGCGGAGAGGTATGTGCGGATGATGGCTGATGAAGTCGCATCTGTTTTTCCGCAGAAGGATATCAACGTTATGGCCATAGTCAACAGATTCTTCGGAGAGAAGATAACGGTCACGGGACTGCTTACGGGGCAGGATATCATAGCTCAGTGCAGGGAATACACAGACCGCGGAGGAGACCTCGGTGCACGGCTTCTGCTGCAGGAGAATACGCTGCGAAGCGGAACGGATATCCTGCTTGATGATACGACTGTAGGGGATATTGAGTCTGCTTTACAAGTCAAAGTGGATATTGTAAAATCAAGCGGGTATGATGCACTGCGGTGTATATTGTATGGAGACCGGGCGCATCACTGATAAAGGATGTGACGCGCGGATAAGACATGTATCCGTGCGGTGAGAGAAGATATATGGCTAAGAGAAGAGGCAAGCCCATAGTGGCCGTTGTAGGTCGTCCTAATGTCGGCAAGAGTACGCTTTTTAATGCTCTTGCAGGGGAGATGATCTCGATCGTCAAGGACACTCCGGGCATAACAAGAGACAGAATATATGCGGACGTGACATGGCTGGACCACAGCTTTACCCTTATTGATACGGGCGGTATAGAGCCGGACAGTAAGGATGTGATATTAAGCCAGATGAGAGAGCAGGCTCAGATCGCCATCGATACGGCGGACGTGATACTGTTTATGACTGATGTCAGACAGGGGCTTACGGATGCCGACATGAAGGTGGCCGATATGCTCAGACGTGCGCAAAAACCTGTGCTTCTGATCGTCAATAAGGTCGATGACTTCAATAAGTTCATGGCGGACACCTATGAGTTCTACAATGTGGGTCTGGGTGATCCAATCCCCATATCCTCTGCCAACAGGCTGGGAATAGGCGATATGTTAGAGAAGGTAGTCGAGTTTTTCCCTGAAGGCGGCGAGGATGAAGAAGAGGATGACATACCGAGGATAGCCATCATAGGCAAGCCCAATGTGGGCAAGTCATCTCTTATCAATAAGCTTATTGGTGAAAACAGGCTCATCGTGTCGGATATTGCCGGAACTACGAGAGATGCCGTGGATACGACTGTTAAGTTTAACGGCAGGGATTACATATTCATCGATACCGCGGGACTGCGGCGTAAGAATAAGATCAAGGAAGAACTTGAGAGATATATGATCGTAAGGACCGTATCTGCGGTGGAGAGAGCGGATGTGGTGATGCTGCTTATCGATGCCGTGGAAGGCGTGACCGAGCAGGATGCCAAGATCGCCGGGATCGCACATGAGAGAGGCAAGGGTTTCATCATAGCCGTCAACAAGTGGGATCTTGTCGAAAAGGATAATAAGACGGTAAACGAGTTCACTAAGAAGATCAGGTCTACACTGTCATTCATGCCCTATGCGGAGATAATGTTCATATCTGCCGAGACGGGGCAGAGGATAGGCAAGATATATGAGGTCATCGATGCGGTAAGAGAGAATCATGCTCTCAGGATACAGACGGGAGTCTTAAATGAGATCATGGCTGAAGCCACTGCCATGCAGCAGCCTCCGTCTGATAAGGGCAAGAGACTTAAGCTGTTCTATATCACTCAGGTCGCCGTAAAGCCGCCGACATTCGTGATATTCGTCAATGATAAGGAGCTTATGCATTTCTCTTATACCAGATATATAGAGAATCAGATAAGAGAGACTTTCGGCTTCAGAGGGACACCTCTTAAGTTCATCATAAGAGAACGCAAGGAAGATAAATAAGTACCGTGACATAAGTTCACGGAAGTACAGCAACTTCGGAATGGAGACATAATGGTAAGGATTTGGTGTGTACTGATAGGATATGTGTTCGGCTTGTTCCAGACAGCATTTTTCTACGGTAAGCTGCATGGGATAGATATACGTACGGCGGGGAGCGGCAACGCGGGGACGACCAATGCGCTCAGAGTACTGGGACCCAAGGCGGGGCTCATCGTTATGATAGGTGATATCGCCAAGACGATGATAGCGATAGGTATCGTGAAGGCGGTGTTCGGACCGCAGTATCCGGATATAACTTATCTTCTGGTATTATATACGGCCGCAGGCGCCATACTGGGTCATAATTATCCCTTCTACATGGGCTTCAAGGGCGGTAAGGGAATCGCCTGTACGGGAGGACTGGTATTCTCTTCACACTGGTCTTTTATAGTGATGGGACTGCTTGCATTCTTTATTCCCTTCTTCACTATACACATCGTCTCTGTCGGCTCACTGCTCGTATACTTCCTGTATGTCGTGCAGCTGATCATCATGGGAGAGAACGGGTTCTTTGATCCGATGTCTCCCGCCAACAGGATAGAGATGTACTGTGTCGCCGTGTTCCTTATGCTCATGGCATATTGGAGGCACAGGACCAATATCGTGAATCTCATCCACGGCAGGGAACGTAAGACGTATCTGGTCAAGAAGCCTGAAGGATATCAGAATCCGACCCACTCAGGAATTGAGCCTGACAGCGATAAGAAAGAAAACAAAGAAGACGATACAGATAACGATAAAGATAACGGTAAAGATAAAGATAAAGAATAGCCGGTCCGCCTTAATGAGGCATGGTCGTATTCAGAACATCGGATTACAAGGAGATGGGTTTTTATGGAGAGAATAGGTATCATAGGTGCAGGAAGCTGGGGAATAGCACTGGCAAAACTGCTTGCCGGCAACGGACATAAAGTGTGTGTATGGTCCATCATCCCCGAAGAGATCGAGATGCTCAAGGATAAGCATGAGCATGTTGACAAGCTTCCGGGAGTGAAGCTTCCTGAGAGCATAGAATATACCACAGACCTTAAGAGCACATGTACGGATAAGGACATACTGGTCCTTGCGGTGCCGTCTCCGTATACGAGGAGTACAGCGCATTCAATGAAGGAATTTGTGCGTGACGGTCAGATAATAGTCAATGTTGCCAAGGGTGTGGAAGAGAAAACTCTCTATACATTGTCACAGGTCATAGAAGAAGAACTGCCTCAGGCGATTGTGACAGTACTGTCAGGTCCGTCACATGCTGAGGAAGTCGGCAGAGGACTTCCGACTACGGTTGTCGTGGGGGCTAAGGAACAGGATACTGCCGAATACCTTCAGAACGTATTCATGAACGACGTGTTCAGGGTATATACGAGCTCAGATATACTGGGCATGGAACTGGGCGGTGCGCTTAAGAATGTGGTCGCACTGGCTGCCGGAATAGCAGACGGACTCGGGTTCGGAGATAACGCAAAGGCTGCCCTTATCACGAGAGGCATCACGGAGATCGGACGCCTGGGCATGGCGATGGGAGGCAAGTTTGAGACGTTCTGCGGCCTGACAGGAATCGGCGATCTTATAGTGACCTGCGCAAGTATGCACAGCCGCAACAGAAGAGCCGGCATACTTATAGGTCAGGGCAAGACATATGATGAAGCAATGGCCGAGGTCAAGATGGTCGTAGAGGGGGTATACAGCGCCAAGGCTGCAATGGGCTTATCCAAGAAATACGGTGTAGACCTGCCGATCATAGAACAGGTCAATCTCGTGCTCTTTGAGAACAAGCCCGCGATAGAGGCACTGACTGCTCTTATGCGCAGAGATAAGAAAGATGAACATCTGAATACCGGATGGACGGATTGATGACATTATGGAGGATAAAATGGGAATAGACCAGGGATTTAAAGGAACAGGCGAATATGTCGCAAGCGAACAGCTTCTCAACGCGGTCAATGTGGCCATTACGCTCAAGAAGCCGCTGCTCATTAAGGGCGAGCCCGGCACGGGCAAGACGATGCTTGCAGAGGCCATAGCCAAGGCTCTTAACAAAAAGCTTATCATATGGAACATCAAGTCGACGACCAAGGCTCAGGACGGCCTGTATATGTACGATACGATACAGCGTCTCTATGACGGTCAGTTCGGTGAAGAGGGCGTGGATGATATTGCCAGATACATCAAGCTGGGTAAGCTCGGTGAAGCCTTTGAGTCGGAGGAACAGGTGGTCCTCCTTATTGATGAGATCGACAAGGCCGATCTTGAGTTCCCCAACGATCTGCTTTGGGAGCTCGATCAGATGGAGTTCTATATCCATGAGACCAAGCGCACGGTCAAGGCCAAGAACCGTCCGATAGTGATCATCACATCCAATGCGGAGAAGGAGCTTCCCGATGCATTCCTCCGCCGCTGCATATTCCATTATATAGACTTCCCGGATGCCGAACTCATGGAAGAGATCGTTCGCGTGCATCTTCCCGATGTGCAGGAGAATGTCCTCAAGAATGCGTTCGAAGTATTCTATGACATCCGTGCCATGAGAGATATCCGCAAGAAGCCGTCGACATCCGAACTCATTGACTGGATCAACGTCCTGCAGATAGCAGGCATACCCGCCGATGAGATCCGCAAGGCACTTCCTTTTGTGGGTGTTATCGTAAAAAAAGATGAGGACTTGGAGACTGTTAAAACCAAGATAAATATGGTTTGAGGCGAACACACAAGGCTTAAGGTGTTCGGCGAGAAGGTTGGATATACTACGGAGAAAACGGACTTTGTTCACTAAGTTTTTTTATGACTTAAGAGAAGCGGGACTGCACGTGACCCTCGGTGAGTGGCTGACACTCATGGAGGCTCTTAACCGTGGGATGCATAACAGCTCAATGACCGACTTCTACTATCTGGCTAGGATGATCCTTGTTAAGTCGGAGACCGAGTATGATAAGTTCGATATGGTTTTTGAGAGCAACTTCAAGGGTAAGACCTGGGATCCCGAAGTGGGGGCCAATATGCTTAAGTGGCTTGATAAGCCTGAGCTTAACGAGATGCTTCAGATGGAAGAGAAGCAGTGGCTCAACCGTATCGAAGAGATACAGGTCGATAAGGATGATGTCGAGCAGAAGTTCAAGGACAGGTTGCGCGATCAGGACAGCGAGCACAACGGAGGTTCGCACTGGATAGGCACGATGGGCAAGACATCCTTCGGTAATACGGGCGGCAACATTGGCGGTGTGCGCGTCGGCGGACAGACAGGATACCAGTCTGCATTTGCGGTCATCGGAGCCAAGAAGTACAGGGACTTTCGCGATGACAGGATCATAGATAACAGGCAGTTCATGCAGGCTCTTCGCAAGCTGCGTCAGTTTTCATCAAAACTCGATATCCCCAAGACGGAACTGGATATTAACGGAACGATCGACAAGACCTGCAATAACGGCGGGATGCTTGAGATAGTCATGGACAAGCCGCGTAAGAATACGGTGAAGCTGCTTCTGCTCATGGACAGCGGCGGGACAATGATACCTTACAGCTCACTTATGAACGAACTGTTTCAGTCCGTCAATAAATCCAATCATTATAAAGATGTAAAAGTCTATTATTTTCATAACTGCATCTACTCCAAGCTGTACAATACCCCTGAGTGTGAGAACGGGGACTGGATAGATACGGAGTGGATGTTCCGCAATCTTGACAGCGATTATAAGGTCATAATCGTCGGTGATGCCGCGATGGCTCCTGAGGAACTATATTCGGAGACGGGCAATTACCGTGGTCCCAACGGAGGACTCTCGGGCTGGGACTGGCTCAATCTCCTTAAGCGTCACTATAAGAAGGTAGTATGGATGAACCCCAAGATGGCTCCGGGGCATGCTCCGTGGCGTGAGGCCGAGACCGCGGTCAAGAATCTTTTTCCCATGTATATGCTGACGGTAAAGGGACTTAACGAGGCGATGACGACACTTATGTCGGGACGGTAATGATGCAGCGGTCACTGATTGCTGCCGGCTGATTGTTCCGGTGGTACTGTTGTTGTGCGCGCATCTTATCTACAACATATAGTGTTTGGATATTGACAACGCTACTAAGTGTTGTTATTATAGTCGTGTATTTTTGTTTCACTCATACTTATATGAAGGAGGGTATATCAGGTATGGAGAAATTCTTTAAACTGAAAGAGAATAATACCGACGTCAGGACAGAAGTCATAGCCGGACTTACAACGTTCATGACCATGGCATATATTCTCGCTGTCAATCCTTCGATCTTATCGGCATCGGGAATGGATTCTCAGGCTATAATGATCGCTACGGCTCTGGCTGCATTCATCGGTACATGTGCTATGGCATTGCTTGCCAACTATCCTTTTGCACTTGCTCCGGGACTCGGACTCAACGCTTACTTTGCTTACACCGTATGCGGCGCTATGGGTTATTCATGGCAGTTCGCGCTGTTCGCAGTATTTGTTGAGGGTATTATTTTCATCATCCTTTCTATTACCAACGTGAGAGAGGCAATATTCAATGCCATCCCGATCACGCTTAAGAAGGGCGTTTCAGTGGGCATCGGCTTATTCGTTGCTTTCATCGGATTTGAAAACGGTTCGATCGTTGTCAACAGCGATGCAACACTCGTTACTATAGTGAACTTCAAGGAAGATTTTACTAACGTAGGTATCTGTGCACTCCTTGCCATAATCGGTACGCTCATCATTGCTGTACTTCATAACAAGCAGGTTAAGGGCTCGATCCTCATCGGCGTTATCGTTACATGGATACTCGGTATCATATGCGAGCTCACAGGATTATATACCGGCATGTCGGTTCTCCCTCAGTGGAGCAACTTCGATCTGACAGCACTCGGTCTTACATTCGGACAGTGCTTCAACGGTGCGGCATTTGAGAACTTCAGGATCCTCGATTTCATCGTGATCATGTTCTCGTTCCTCTTCGTTGATGTCTTCGATACGATCGGAACACTCATCGGATGTGCCAACAAGGCAGACATGCTCGATAAGGACGGTAAGCTTCCGAAGATCAAGGAAGCACTCCTTGCAGACGCTATCGCAACAAGTGCAGGTGCGGTTCTCGGTACATCTACAACGACTACATTCGTAGAGAGTTCAGCAGGTGTTTCTGAAGGCGGTCGTACAGGTCTTGCATCAATCGTTACAGGCCTTATGTTCCTCCTTGCAATATTCTTATCACCTCTATTCATTGCGATCCCGGGATTCGCTACGGCTCCTGCTCTTATCTTCGTAGGATTCCTTATGATCACTGCAGTTGTTGATATCGATTTCAAGGATCTCACGGAAGCAGTTCCCGCTTACCTTGCAATGATAGCTATGCCTCTCCTTTACAGCATATCAGACGGTATCGCAGTAGGTATCATCTCTTATGTCATCATCAATGCATGTGCAGGCAAGGCTAAGAAGGTCAGCCCTCTTATGTACGTACTGGCTGTACTCTTCGTACTTAAGTACATATTCCTGTAAGATTTACAGTTCGGCTTATGTATAGATGACCGAGGGGTCTGAGACAGCTCAGACCCCTTTTTTTCTGCCTCAAAACAATTGACAAAGAGCGGCCTTGATACTAGAATGGTTGCATATATGCGTTAAAAAAGTTTATCAGGAAGAGGAAATAACATGGGCGTTTTTGAAGAATTAAAGGCAAGGGGACTTCTTGCACAGCTTACGGACGAAGAAAAGATAAGAGATCTTGTAAATAACGGAAAAGCTACATTCTATATAGGTTTCGATCCGACCGCGGACAGCCTTCATATAGGCCACTTTATGGCACTGTGTCTTATGAAGAGACTGCAGATGGCGGGTAATAAGCCGATTGCTCTTTTGGGCGGCGGAACAGCCATGATCGGTGATCCTTCCGGCAAAACCGATATGAGAAAGATGCTGACCAAAGAAGAGATCGATCATAATATCGAGAGCTTTAAGAAGCAGATGAGCAGGTTCATCGATTTTTCCGACGGCAAGGCATTGCTCGTCAATAATGCGGACTGGCTCTTGGAGCTTAACTATGTTGATGTGTTAAGAGAGGTAGGACCGTACTTCTCCGTGACCAACATGCTTCGTGCCGAGTGTTTCAAGCAGCGTATGGACAGGGACGGCGGACTTACATTCCTTGAGTTTAACTACATGATCATGCAGAGCTATGATTTCCTCGAACTCTACAGAAGATACGGCTGTAACCTTCAGTTCGGCGGAGACGATCAGTGGAGCAACATGCTGGGAGGCCGTGAGCTGATCAGAAAGAAGCTGCACAAGGATGATGCCGAGGCGATGACTCAGGTGCTTCTGCTCAATTCCGAAGGCAAGAAAATGGGTAAGACCGTTAAGGGTGCAGTATGGCTCGATCCTGAGAAGACTTCTCCGTTTGATTTCTATCAGTACTGGAGAAATGTGGCTGATGCGGATGTGCTCAAGTGTATCCGTATGCTGACCTTCCTTCCTCTTGAAGAGATAGATGCAATGGACAAGTGGGAAGGTGCAGAGCTTAATAAGGCCAAGGAGATACTTGCATTTGAGCTTACGAAGCTTGTACACGGTGAAGATGAGGCTAAGAAGGCGGAAGAGTCTGCCAAGGCTCTTTTCTCGGGAGCGGGAACTCTTGAGATGCCTACGGCTGCAGTTACGGATGCGGACTTAAGAGACGGTAAGATCGATATCCTGGGAATACTTACGGTATCGGGGCTTACTCCGTCAAGAAGTGAAGCCAGACGTGCGGTGGAGCAGGGCGGCGTGACCGTTGATGATGTTAAGATCACGGATATCAAGACGCTGTATTCGCCGGAAGATCTGAGCGGAGACGGGATAGTTGTCCGCAGGGGAAAAAAGAATTATAAGCGTGTCAAGTTTATATAAGATATAGTGCTTTTGTATAGAATAACGCAGGCAAGGGGGAATAATTCTTACAGATTGCACTTGAATTGCCGCGTTGTTTTAGATATACTATACAAGGTTTTGAGGGAAAAAATGAAAGGAAAGAAAGACATGAAGAAGAAACTACTGATAACTCTTATTGCAATGAGCATGTCATTTGCGCTTGTTGCATGTGGCAGCAAGGATAAGGAAGCTACAGGAGAAGAACCTGTTTCAGCAGAGCTGATCCCTATCGATGAGTCTGACTCTGCAGAAGAGTCTTCTGAGGAAGAAGTTGTCGAAGAAGAGGGACGTGAGGCTCCTCCGGAGGGAATGGTCTACAGCGAGCTTACAGGTCTTCCCATTGATGAATCTCTCGCCAATCAGAAGCCCATTGCGGCAATGGTAGATAATGAGATCAAGGCTCTGCCTCATTTCGGACTCAATTCTGCTGATATCATCTATGAGATGGTGAACAGTACGGCCAATGACCGTATCACCAGACTTATGGTCATCTATAAGGATTGGGGCAATATCGAGCAGCTCGGTTCCATCCGAAGCGTTCGTCCCACGAACATCTGGGTGGGAAGTGAGTACAATGCGGTAATATGTCATGACGGAGGTCCCGTCTATATCGACGCATATCTTGCCCGTGACTATGCACAGCATTTCTCAGGTATATTCTCTCGTGTGAACAACGGTAAGGCAAGAGAGTTCACTGAGTATATCATGAAGGGCGACCTTGAGAAGGCATTTAACAATTCATCATATTCAACCGAGTATGATCAGTTCTATGAGGGTCCTCATTTCAAGTTTACTACAGAGTCTAAGCCGATTGAGCTTGAGGGGGATGCAGCAACGGATATCAATCTCAGTGCCGCATTCAAGCACAATCAGTCAGAACTTAAGTATGACGAGGGCGCAGGTCTCTATTCTTACTATGTGTACGGCAAGCCTCATGATGACGGCAAGACCGGTGAGACTCTTACGTTCAAGAACGTCATCCTCCAGGAAGCAGGCCTGTATCAGCTTGATAAGAACGGATACTGTGCATACATGATGTTCGGTGAGACAGGAAGCGGTGACGGTTACTATATCACCAACGGTAAGGCAGTCAAGATCACATGGAAGAAGACCACAGAGAACGGTATCACCAGATTCTACCTTGAGAACGGTGAAGAGTTAACTCTTAATGCAGGTAAGACATATATCGGTATCGTTCCCGATGAATACTGGAACGAGATAACTCTTAACTGATGATCCGCAGACGTATATCAATAAGATAAGTAATATGTGAATTATAACCCCGGCTGGTAATAGCCGGGGTTTTTTGTTATAATAGAATATACGTTTTTTATAACATTATTTGAAATGGAGGCTGTATATGAACGCAATATATGAGAAACTGACGGAGTGCCTTAAGAGTGTGCGTGCCAGAACGGATTTTGTGCCCAAGGTCGCTATCGTTTTAGGTTCAGGTCTCGGCGATTATGCTAATGATATTAAGGTGGAATGTGAGATAGATTATCATGACATTGCCGGATTTCCCGTATCTACGGTTCCGGGACATGCAGGCAGGTTCATTTTCGGATATGTGGGTGACGTTCCGGTTGTCTGCATGAAGGGAAGAGTCCACTTCTATGAGGGTTATCCCATTTCGGACGTCGTACTCCCTGCAAGACTCATGAAGCTTCTCGGAGCTGAGATCCTGTTTCTGACCAATGCATCAGGCGGACTCAATCCCGAATTCAGTGCAGGTACTTTTATGATGATAAGAGATCATATAAGCTGCTTTGCGCCGAACCCTCTTATAGGACCCAATATAGATGAACTCGGTACGAGATTCCCTGATATGACTCATGTATATGATGAGGATCTTCAGAAGATCATACGTGATACGGCATCAGAATGCGGCATAACACTTAAGGAAGGCGTATATGCACAGCTTACGGGACCGAGCTTTGAATCACCGGCAGAGATTAAGATGCTTAGAACTCTCGGTGTGGATGCGGTCGGTATGTCTACTGTAGTTGAAGCCATAGCAGCGAACCATATGGGGATGAAGATCTGCGGAATATCATGCGTATGTAATCTTGCGGCGGGCATGACAGCCAATCCTCTTACACATGATGAGGTACAGGCCGCAGCCAATGAGGCGGCACCCAAGTTTAAGCAGCTGCTTACGGAGTCAGTTAAGAAGTTCTAGATAAAACGGTATGTTAAAGGGAATGTCACTGTAAACGGTTCACAAGAAGGAGAAGAACGTGAAGATCAGATTTTATAATGCGAAGATACTTACAATGGCAGAAGGGGAGGATATCTTTGAAGGAGAGGTTCATACAGACGGTAATGAGATAAGTTTCGTCGGAACGGCTGATGAAGTACCGGGAGGCTTAAGCTTTGATAAGGAGATCGACTGTGAGGGCAATGTGCTGATGCCCGGACTTAAGAACTGTCATACACATTCAGGCATGACGGCATTCCGTTCCCTGGCTGATGACCTTAACTTACAGGACTGGCTTAATAACGAGATATTCCCGAGAGAAGCCAAGATGACCGGCGATGACTGCTACTGGCTTACGAAACTTGCGATACTCGAATATCTTACAAGCGGAGTTACCGCCATAGAGGATATGTATCTGACACCCGAGACGATAGCCGATGCCTGCATAGAGATGGGAATGAGATGTGAGCTTGTATCGGGACTTAACAAGTTCGGTCCGTCACTCGAGGTGCTCGAAGAGAGATATAACAATCTCAATAACAAGCATCCGCTCATCGGATTTAAGATGGGTATCCATGCCGAATATACATGTGACAGGGAACTTCTTGAGAACGTTGCCGCACTCGTGGCCAAGTATAAGGCACCGCTGTATGTTCATATGTCAGAGACTCAGACGGAAGTCAGGGACTGTATCGACAGATACGGCAAGTCCCCGGTCGCATTGTTTGACGAGCTCGGGTTGTTTGATTACGGCGGAGTTATATATCACGGTGTCTGGGTTGATGAGGAGGATATGGACATACTCTACAGAAGGAATGTCATGGTCGTATCCAATCCCGGTTCCAACAGTAAGCTTGCAAGCGGCATCGCTCCGTTGACAGCCTATCTCGAAAAGGGGATCGTCGTTGCTCTTGGAACGGACGGCCCCAGTTCCAATAATGCACTTGATATGTTCAGAGAGATGTATCTTGCATCGGTACTCGGCAAGGTTCGCGAGATGGATCCCGTGGCTGTTCCGGCAACGGAAGTCCTTAAGATGGCTACCGTTAACGGCTCCATGACACTTGAGCACAATTCCGACATCCTTGGCGAAGGCAAGCTTGCGGATATCATAATGATCGACCTTCATAAGCCCAATATGCAGCCGGTCCTCAATATACCCAATAATATCGTATACAGCGGAGACAAGACCAATGTCAAGATGACGATGATCGACGGTAACATATTGTATTATGACGGAGAGTTTTTAAACGCTGATGTTGATGAGATATACAGGAAGTCTGCAGAGATAACGGAGAGGCTTCGCTGATGGAGACACTTTTACTGGCGTCATTGCTCGCTGTCATTGCTATTATCATAATCTGTTACGGTACGGTTCATAACCGGAGGATCAGGCGTTATGAGATAAGCAGGATCAGGGAAGGCTACGGCAAACCCAATGACAGAGAATACAAAGAAGGCGAGTATGCCCATATCCAGGGTTATTACAAAGTTCATTCCATGGACATGGATGACTGCCCTGATGACGGAGTTACTGAGACGTGCCGATACAGGATCGATGACATTACATGGAACGATCTCAATATGGATGATATATACAGATCCATAGACCGCTGTCAGTCATCTGCCGGAGACGAGTATCTGTATTATCTGCTGCGTGATCCGAGAAAGGACGTATGTGACAGGGACAGATTTGAGGAACTGGTCTCTTATTATTCGGATAATGCTGATGACAGGCTTTCGACGTCCGTACTTCTTCATGATATCGGCAGGACGGGCAAGTACAGTATCTACGATTATATCAACAATCTGGATGCTCTTTCCGGTAAGACGGCTTTTAAAGACTGGATACTTTTAGCCGTATATGCCGTGGCCATTACAGCCTGCATTGTTTCCGGAGATTATGCCAGAGGCATAAGCGTAGCAGCTCTGATATTCGCTCTGATGTACGGCGGCATAAGCTATTTTGCAAGGAAGCGTGAGATAGAACCTTATGTTGTGAGTTTTTCATATATCTTAAGACTCCTTAAGGGTGCGGCGCTTATCATTGATAAGGGAGATGATAAGATCGACATCGAGAAGGGCGTTCTTAAGGAAGCATCTTCCAATATGGCGGGATTTGCCAGAATGTCGGGAATGATCATGAACAGCTCCGGTTCCTCGGGGAATCCTCTGGAGATCGTGATCGATTATCTGAAGATGTTCACTCACATTGACATTATCAAGTTTTTCAGTATGAGAGATGATGTCAACAGGCACAGAGATGATATCGACAGGCTGCTGACTTCCATCGGATTTATCGATACGTCCATAGCCGTTGCTTCTTATCGAAGCTTTCTCGGCACATATTGTATCCCCGAGTTCGGAGGGACAGGGATCGAAGCTTCCGGCCTTTTTCATCCGCTGCTTGAGGAACCTGTGGCCAATGATCTGAACTTAAGCCGCGGCATGCTGCTCACGGGATCCAATGCATCCGGCAAATCTACAATGCTTCGGACGATAACTGTTGCGGCACTTCTTGCCCAGTCGATAGGTACCGTCCCGGCCGCCAGCTACAGGGCGCCGTTTTTCCGCATATACACATCGCTGTCCCTTAATGACAGCATTCTGGCGGGAGAGAGTTATTATATGACAGAGATCAGAGCTCTCAAGCGCATAGTGGATGCGGGAAAAGAAGAGGGTCTTCCGATACTGGCAGCCGTAGATGAAGTATTGAGGGGTACGAACACCGTTGAGAGGATATCGGCATCAACTGCCATAATGCGTCAGCTGGCTGTTGTTGACGGGATCATACTGGCGGCCACACATGATCTTGAACTGACGGAACTTCTTGATGATATGTATGATAATTATCATTTTGAAGAGACGATAGAGAATGATGATATATCATTTGCATACAAGCTTCTGCCCGGAAGGGCGACAACCAGGAATGCCATCAGACTGCTTGACATAATGGGTTACGATAAGGAACTGATCTCAGAGGCGGAAAAGATGGCTGAAGGATATATGCAGAGCGGTGAGTATATGCGAGTGTAATACTAAAGGGGAGTCTGTACTTTATGAAGGAAAAGCATAAGAACGGCAAGCGAAAAAAAATACTGGTACAGTTCGCGCTCCAGTTCGGGGCTTTTGTTGCAGTGATGCTGACGATCGCGTCTATTGCGACATACAACAGACAGTCCAGGATTTTTAATGAAATGTGTACACGGACGATCATGGATGTGGGAGATTATCTTAATTCTCTTATATGCGATGAGGGACAGGACTTTGTCGCTTATACGGAGTACTATCGTTCTCATTATGAGGACATTCGTATTCCTTGTGATCTGAATGAATACAGAACGGCAAGAGAGCAGTTTACGGATTCCTTTGCAAGGGAATACCCGGGAAAGATCATCGGCAGGGACGTAAGTATATCGGATATGTCGGAAGATCTTCAAAGGGAGTATTATACTTACAGGCATGAGTACTGGCTGCTTACTTTTGAACAGGCACGGGCATCATTTGATCTGCCCTATACTTATTTTCTTTTGCCTGATGAAACGACCCATAATGTTGTATATATGATCGACGGTGAACGTACAGAAGATAAGCAGCATCCGGGATATCTGTATATGGGTGATACATACTACAATGATCCGGAAAGATATGAAATCCTGTGGAAGACATGGAGTACCGGTAAGAAGCAGGAAGGCGTCATGGAATTTGATAATTCATGGGGACATACATACGCCTATTATACGCCTCTTGTAATTAACGGTGACATCATCGGACTTGTTACGGCAGAGATCAATGTGGAGTTTATCAGGCGGCAGGTAGTGAAAAGCACTATTATGCTGTGCCTGCGCCTGTGCGGTTCTCTTATCATTTTCAGTTCGATACTGCTGTTTTTCATTAACCGCAGATATATTAAAAAGATCAATTTCCTTTCCGGACAGATAGATTCATTTTCATCCACCAGAGCTCCGGAGACCGTTGATGCCATAAGAGGTCACGGCTTTGAAAATGATGAGCTCGGGGCACTTGCTTCCAATACCGCCGATATGATCACGGAGGTCAAGGAGCATGAAGATGCGATACAGAGAGCTGCAGATATGAAGTCGGATTTCCTTGCCAATATGAGCCATGAGATCCGGACTCCGATGAATGCTGTCGTGGGTATGTCTGAACTTATGCTCAGAGAAGATATTCCGGATAAGGTGAGAGAATATGCAATGCAGATCAAATCATCCGGTAATGCACTGCTCACGGTGATAAATGACATATTGGATTTTTCCAAGATCGAATCCGGTAATCTGGAGATCATTCCCGAAGAATATGAGCCTGCTGTTCTTATAGAGGAGGTTCTCAATATAGGAAGACTCAATGCAGGTAAAAAGAGCATTGAGATAAGATCAGAGATCGATCCCGACCTTCCCCGTGTGCTCAGGGGTGACAGCATACGTATCAGACAGATACTCATCAATATATTTAATAATGCCATTAAGTTTACCAAAGAAGGATATGTTGAACTGGCTGTCGGGTATAAAGCGTCATCCGCAAGAGAAGGGATGCTCGCTATCAAGGTGACCGATACCGGCATAGGCATCAGGGAAAAGGACCTGACAAAGATATTCGAATCCTTCTCCCAGGTCATAAGCACAAGAAACAGAGAAGTCGAGGGTACCGGTCTGGGATTGGCGATAACAAAGCAATTGACAGACCGTATGAACGGTACCATAGATGTACAGAGCGAATATGGAAAAGGGAGCTGCTTTACCGTCACTATACCGCAGGAGGTTCCTGCAGGCGATCTTAAAATTGCGGATGCGGATAAGAGCAGCGCTGCTGTTGACGGTGAACTTGTCATAAAGGATGCGGATATCCTTGTGGTAGATGATAACAGTGTCAATCTCATCATCATGAAAGGCCTGCTTGAACCGTACGGGATCAAACCCGTAACTGTACTCAGCGGCGCGGAAGCGATTGAGGAAGCAGGGAAGCATAAGTTTGATCTTGTGTTCATGGACCATATGATGCCTATAATGGACGGAGTTGAGGCGACAAAGATCATAAGGGAGAAGTATCCCGAGTATAATGATGTGCCCATTATCGCATTTACTGCCAATGCCGTGGGTGAGGCTAAAGAGATGTTAATGGATTCAGGGATGAACGACTTTGTATCCAAGCCCGTGGAACCGGAAAAGATAAGAGAATTACTGATCAAATGGCTGCCGGAGGATAAGAAGGAGCAATGAACGTAACCATATATACGGACGGATCGGCCAGAGGCAATCCTGACGGTCCCGGCGGATACGGAACGATAATCGAATACATTGACGGAAAGGGTACGCTGCATACAAGAGAATACAGTGCGGGATACAGAAAGACGACCAATAACAGAATGGAACTCATGGGAGTGATAGTCGGACTGGAGGCACTAAACAGACCGTGCGGCGTGGAAGTGATATCTGATTCCAAGTATGTGACGGAGGCTTTCAATGAGCACTGGATAGACAAGTGGGTCATGGAGGACTGGCGCCGGGGTAAAAAGAACGAAGTGAAGAACATTGACCTGTGGCTGCGGCTTCTTAAAGCCAAGGAACCTCATATGGTGAGATTCACATGGGTCAAAGGGCACGCCGGACATCCGCAGAACGAGCGGTGTGACAAGCTGGCAACAACAGCTGCGGACGGTGACAACCTTCTTGACGATAACACCGGTGAATGCTAATATATTGTTGTTTGTTAATTCAGTCATGACAATGAACGGAGATCATTATGAACGGTAATTTTGTTGCTTTTTTCAATACATTTATATCATATCTGCTCCTGTATGTTATCTTCGGCGCATGTATCGTTGGGGCGGTGTTTGCCGGCATAGCGGTGCGTAAGCGCAAGAACGCGGCAGCCGGTGCGGATGAGGATAAGCAGTCTGAATAGACTTATTCAGGACGTTTTATATTTGTAGGAAAAACGATATATTAAAAATAACCAAAATTGAATTTGCAATTTTGGTTATTTTTTTTGAGGGGGCATCGGATTTTGACATTGACACACTACAAGTAGTTAATATATACTTAAAGAACCACAAGATATTGTGGTTCTATTTTTATGCTGTTCGCAGTATCTTACGAATTATCATGCAGGGAGGATGCAATTCATGGCGGAATATGCTGAAGCGGTTGCCAAGACAGAGACCGGAGATTACGGAGAGAGATTCAAGCCTCATAAGGAGGTCGTAGTCATCAAGAAGGACGGAAGTGTAGAGAGCTTTAACGTTCAGAAGGTCATAGTGGCTGTAGGCAAGAGCGCATACAGGGCACTTACCAAGTTCTCGGAAGAAGAGAAGGAGGATATCTGCCGGTTCGTCTGTGATAAAGTTGATGAGCTTGATACCAACGAGGTTCCCATTGCCATAATGCACAACATAGTCGAGAGTGCATTGGAGCAGGTTAAGCCCATAGTAGCCAAGTCATACAGAGACTACCGTAACTACAAGCAGGATTTCGTCAGCATGCTGGATGACGTATACAAGAAGAGTCAGTCCATCATGTATATCGGTGACAAGGAGAATGCCAATACGGATTCGGCACTTGTATCTACCAAGCGTTCACTTGTGTTCAATCAGCTCAATAAGGAACTGTATCAGAAGTTTTTCCTTACTACGGAGGAGATCCAGGCCTGTCGTGACGGATATATTTATATCCACGATATGTCTGCCAGAAGAGATACGATGAACTGCTGCCTCTTTGACGTGGAGCATGTATTACAGGGCGGATTTGAGATGGGCAATATCTGGTATAACGAGCCCAAGACTCTGGATACTGCGTTCGACGTCATAGGTGATATAGTCTTAAGTGCGGCGTCGCAGCAGTACGGCGGTTTTACCGTTCCCAGCGTCGATAACATACTCGAGCCTTATGCCGAGAAGTCATATACCAAGTATATAGCCAAGTATGAGAGACTCGGAGTCGACAGAGAGACTGCCGAGGCTGAAGCTTATGCGGATGTGGTCAGAGATTTTGAACAGGGCTTCCAGGGGTGGGAGTATAAGTTCAATACCGTTGCCAGCAGCAGAGGAGACTATCCTTTCATAACGGTGACGGCAGGTACAGGAACGGGCAGATTCGCCAAGCTTGCCACGATCTCGATGCTTAATGTACGCCGTAAGGGACAGGGCAAGGCTGAATGTAAGAAGCCTGTGCTTTTCCCCAAGATCGTATTCCTGTATGATGAGAATCTTCACGGACCCGGTTGTCCGCTTGAGGATGTGTTTGAAGCCGGAGTTGAGTGTTCTGCCAAGACCATGTATCCTGACTGGCTTTCACTTACCGGTAAGGGATATATCGCCAGCATGTACAAGCAATACGGCAAGATCATCTCTCCCATGGGCTGTCGTGCATTCTTAAGTCCCTGGTATGAGAGGGGCGGGATGCATCCTGCGGATGATGATGATACGCCGATCTTCGTCGGTAGGTTCAATATAGGTGCGGTAAGCCTGCATCTGCCGATGATACTTGCCAAGGCAAGACATGAGAGCAGGGATTTCTACGAGGTATTAGATTATTATCTGAACCTTATCCGCCAGCTGCACATCAGGACATATGCATATCTTGGCGAGATGAGAGCATCGACCAATCCTCTGGCATATTGTGAGGGCGGATTCCTTGGAGGCCATCTGCAGCTTCATGACAAGATCAAGCCGCTGCTTAAGTCAGCTACTGCCTCTTTCGGTATTACGGCTTTCAATGAACTTCAGATGCTGTATAACGGCAAGTCGCTTGTGGAAGACGGTGCGTTCGCGGTTGAAGTTCTTGAGCATATCAACAAGAAGATCAATGAGTTCAAGGAGGAAGACGGCAACCTCTATGCAATATACGGAACACCGGCCGAGAATCTGTGCGGCCTTCAGGTCAAGCAGTTCCGTAAGAAGTACGGCATAATAGAGGGCGTATCCGACAGAGAATATGTGAGCAACTCCTTCCACTGCCATGTGGCGGAGGATATTACCCCGATAGAGAAGCAGGATAAGGAATACCGGTTCTGGGAGCTGTGTAACGGCGGTAAGATACAATATGTGAAGTATCCGATAGATTACAACCTTGAGGCTATCAAGACACTCATAAGAAGAGCCATGGATATGGGCTTCTACGAGGGAGTCAACATGAGTCTCGCCTACTGTGATGACTGCGGTCATCAGGAGCTTGAGATGGATGTCTGCCCGAAGTGCGGATCAAGGAACCTTACCAAGATAGACCGCATGAACGGTTATCTGTCATACTCAAGAGTACATGGCGACACGAGACTCAATGATGCCAAGATGGCAGAGATAGCAGAAAGGAAGTCCATGTAATCATGCGATATCACAATATTACCAAGGATGACATGCTCAACGGCGACGGCTTAAGGGTCGTGCTGTGGGTGGCAGGTTGTGATCATTGCTGCAAGGAGTGTCAGAATCCCATCACATGGGATCCGGACGGCGGATTGCTCTTTGATGACAATGCCAGAGCTGAGATATATGAACAACTGGATAAGGACTACATCTCCGGGATAACTTTCTCGGGCGGAGATCCGCTTCACTCGGCCAACAGACTGGATGTGAGGGCATTAATGCATGATATCAAGGAGAGATACCCTGATAAGACCATATGGCTCTATACCGGTTCCGAGTGGAAGGATATATGGCATTATCCTATGATGCAGTATGTGGATGTGGTGGTGGACGGTGAATACAAGTGTGAACTCAGAGACACCAAGCTTCTGTGGAAGGGCAGTTCCAATCAGAAGGTCATCGATGTGAAGAAGACGCTTGCATCCACGGATCCGGCCAAGCCGGTCCTGCATTGTGAGGATTATGAGAGCTGACTTATCCGTTTCTTCATAAGGGAGGGAATATATTATGAAGGTTGGCAGGTGCCGGGGGCATCTGCGTCAGAACCCGCGGCTGTATGGCCGCGACAACGAGAGCGCGGCGGTGTTTGTCACTTCCGCGTTCTTGTGTTATACTGTTTTTCGGTCTGAAAGTGCATTAATGTGCTTACGGCGGGTATCAGAGAGGATGGCGGAATGTTATTCAGTTCAATGGTTTTTTTATGGGTTTTTCTGCCCATAGTACTCATAGGCAACGGAATACTCAGTATCGTTCCCTTTCATGGTGACCGCATAAGGATCCGTGTCAAGAATATCTTTCTTCTGATATGCTCTCTTGTATTCTATGCATGGGGAGGGATAAGTTATCTTCTCTTAATGCTTTCAGTCATATCGATCAATTATCTGGCCGGCCTGTATATTGATTCTCATTCGGGGACATCATCGGCGCGCAGAGGTCTTGTGATCGCAATCATTGCCAATCTCGGACTGCTAACTTACTTTAAGTACTTCAATCTCATCATCCATACGATAGAAGCCGCAGCGGGCGGGGAATACGGAAGCCTTGGATTTAAGGAGGTAGTCCTTCCCATCGGTATATCATTCTATATATTCCAGGCCATGTCATATGTTATTGATCTGTACAGGGGCAAGACAAAGGTGCAGAGGAGTATCCTTAAGTTTGCTCTGTATGTCTCTCTGTTCCCTCAGCTGATCGCGGGCCCTATAGTGATATACAGCGATATTGCGGAGCAGATCGATGCAAGACGGGAGACGCTCGATACATTTGTCTATGGTATTAAGAGGTTCAGTTACGGCCTTGCCAAAAAAGTCATAATCGCTAATGCCATGGCAGAGGCGGCCGATGGCATATGGGAAGTGGCGGGTAATGATCCGCATGCGATAGGTGCCGGTGTGGCGTGGTTTGGCATGATAGCTTATACGCTTCAGATATATTACGACTTTTCGGGATATTCGGATATGGCCATAGGACTGGGCAGCATGCTTGGCTTTAAGTTCAAGGAGAACTTTAACTTCCCTTATACATCCCTGTCCATACGTGAATTCTGGAGAAGATGGCATATATCCCTGTCATCGTGGTTCAGGGATTATGTATATATCCCGCTCGGCGGAAGCCGCACAGACAAGAGGTATAAAATATACCGCAACCTGCTGATCGTATTCCTTTTAACGGGTATATGGCACGGGGCGAACTATACGTTCTTTGTGTGGGGACTTATGCACGGGCTGCTCATAGTCCTTGAGAGATTGTTTTTGGGAGATCTGCTTGATAAGAACCGCTTCAAGTTCATTAACTGGTTATATACGATCATAATGGTCATGATAGCATGGGTTTTCTTCAGATCGGATACCATCACTCAGGCATTTGCATATACGGGTAGGCTGTTTGCCTTCGGAAGGTACAGCTATACGGTACTTAACTTCTGTTCGATGAGGATACTTATCGCATTCCTTGCCGCCATCCTGTGCATGGGTATTCTTAACAAACCTGTTAATGCGCTTAAGGAGAGGTTAAGAGGCAGCGTCATGGCATCATGGGGTGATTTTGTACTGCAGATGGTTCTCCTTATTTACAGTATAGTATTGATAATAAGCGGAACATATAATCCTTTTATATACTTCAGATTTTAAAAAGAATTCAGATGAAAAAAAGCAATGTGATCAAAACGGCGATATTCGCCTGCATATTGATCTTACCCTCGCTCTTATGGGGACTTAAGCTGCTGACCACGGATGAAGGATCCATGGCCGGGTATTATGATGCCGTTGAGACGAGGGAAAACAGAGCACTGGCGACATTACCGACAGACGTTACCGATCCTGAATATACCTCGAAGCTGGAGGAATACTATAATGACCATGCTCCGTACAGGGAAGAGATCATAACAAAGGGTCAGGTGATGAGCAGCGGGATGGAGAAGATATATCTGTCAGGGATCAGACCTGCAGTCATCAGTACTCTTTATTCCGGACGCTCTTCTGAGAAGACCGTGCTGGAGGTTCCCGAGGCGGGCACTGAATATGACACTGGTGTCATATCTACAGGTGCGGATGGCGGCGCCGTAACCGCAGACGGGCTTACCGAAGATGAAGGCGCAGAGAACGCTGAGGAGACCAAACCTTCGGATATGAGTGAAGAAGAACATGACTATGTCGAGAAGGAGAGAGTGGAGCCTGAATGTGAGACAGACGGCTATATCTTATATGAATGCAGTGAATGCGGTGACACATATAAGGAGACTCTCCCGGCGACAGGCCACAACGAGGAACTTGTATCTGAGAGAGAGAGCTCATACTTAAGCTACGGCTGTAAGATATACAGATGTACTGTCTGCGGGAAGAAGATATGGAAGGATTTTGAACCGAAGCTTGTCGATACATCATATTTCCCTCTGCGGGTTGAGAATAACTATACGGTCATGGGACGTTATGACTGGATGTTCTACAGAGGAGATGCGTCTCTTACATATTATACCGGTGAGAATATCATGGATGAGGCGACGATGGATTCAAGGCTTAAGCAGATGGAGGAGCTTAAGGCCCTGTGTGATCAAAAAGGCAAGAAGCTGGTATATATGATCATCCCCAATAAGGAGATAGTATATTCGGAGTATATGCCGAGCATGGATATCGTGAATGAGAAGAGAAGAAACGACGTGTTCTACGAATATGCCAGGGAGCATTCGGATATCAATATTATCTACCCGCTGACAGAGCTTAAGAATGCCAAGATGTATTATGATACATATTACAGATATGATACTCACTGGAATGAGTTCGGTGCCTATGTCGGGACCATGGCTTTATATGATGCGCTCGGGATGGAGACGATGGATATCAGCCAGGCTGATGCTTCTGAGAGTGAGATGATAGTCTACGGTCTTGTACTCACCGGAGGACTTCCGCTTGAGAATTACTACGGAGCAACTGATTATCTTATAGAATACAAGCCCGGGATAGGCATAGACTATGAAGAGGGCAAGAAGGATTATATCTTCGGTTACTCTTCGGTATACAAGAGTAAGGCGCAGACCGGCAATGATGAAAGCATGGTATTTATCGGAGATTCCTTCAGGGAATGGATGGTCAAATACCTGTCCAAGGATTTTAACGATTTCTGCATGGTACAGAGAGAAGACATAAAGCTTATAGAAGATGAGATAAGGGATGCGGATGTCATCGTATTAAGCGCAGTTGAGCGGTATGATGAAGACATGTATGCGAGGATCCCCGCCCTTATCAGGATACTCTCTGCGGGTGAATAAGGACTTGAATATTGGCTTGTGATTGTGTTATAGTGAGGGAACTATGAGAGGTATAGACACACAGGTTCGCAGGATGCGCCGCCGGATATTTAAGGAAGTGGCTCTTCTTGCCTACAATTCCGACAATCTTAAGGATGATATGGAGGCTCTTCCGTATCAGATAATCGACTATGATGAACCCGAATTCCGGGAGAATATCTACAGGGAACGTGCCATAGTAAGAGAGAGGCTTCGTCTTGCAATGGGTCTGTCACTGCGTCCGGAGAACAAGCCGAGCCACCTGACTCAGGGCCTGGAGGAGAGCAATATCGCGGAGAAATACTATGAGCCGCCGCTTATGCAGGTTATCCCGTCAGCATGTAATTCATGCCCCGTCAATGTATATCAGGTAACGGATAAGTGCATGGGCTGTGTAGCTCATCCCTGCAGGGAGGTATGCCCTAAAGGCGCCATAACCATGAAGAACGGCAGGTCCGTCATAGATGAGGAACTGTGCGTTAAGTGCGGAAAATGTAAGGCTGTATGTCCTTATGATGCAATATCCCATCAGACGCGTCCATGTGCACTGGCTTGCGGAGTCGGCGCCATAGAATCGGATGAAAAGGGCAGAGCGGTCATCAATACGGATAAGTGTGTTTCCTGCGGACAGTGCATGGTCAGTTGTCCGTTCGGAGCCATAGCCGATAAATCCCAGATACTGCAGCTTATCAGAGCCATGCAGTCAGGAAGGGAGATTATAGCTCAGGTCGCACCTGCTTTTGTGGGACAGTTCGGCAAGGATGTGACACCGGGTAAGTTTAAAGCATCACTTAAGGCCCTTGGTTTTTCGGAAGTATATGAGACGGCTATCGGCGCTGACGAAGGAGCGCTGTATGAAGCCAGGCATTATGTGGAGAACGTGGCTACGGGCAAGGAGCCCTTCGCGCTGACGTCATGCTGTCCCAGCTGGGCGGTACTGGCCAAGAAGTTCTTCCCTGAGACCATAGACAAGATTTCCAATGCGCTTACGCCGATGGTTGCCACGGCGAGAGTCATCAAGAAGGACCATCCGGATGCCCTCGTGGTGTTCATAGGTCCGTGTGCGTCCAAGAAGCTTGAGGCATCGAGGAGGACGATCAGATCGGATGTCGATTTTGTCATAACATTCGAGGAACTCTGGGGAATGTTCGATGCAAAAGAGATCGATCCTGCGGCTATGGAATGCGAAGAAGAGATCAATGATGCAACGGGCGCCGGAAGAGGATACGGTGTGGCAGGAGGCGTAGCGAGCGCGATAGAGAGCTGCATCAGAGAGTACTATCCGGATACGGAAGTCAATATAGAACATGCAGAGAGTCTGGCAGAATGTAAGAAGGTACTGCTGCTTGCCAAGGCGGGCAAGAAGAAGGGGTGCCTGATAGAAGGCATGGCCTGCCCCGGAGGATGTATAGCGGGTGCGGGAACCAATATAGCAATTCCCGAGGCAGAGAAGAGCGTGAATGAGTTCAAGGAAGCGGCAAGAGCCAGACTGCCTGAGATAGAATAAGTATTATTAAGAAGACCACGGGAATACTGTTCCGTGGACGGAGGAGAAAAATGAAGATAAGGACAAGATTTGCACCGAGCCCGACGGGACGGATGCATGTCGGGAATCTGCGTACGGCCCTGTATGCATATCTCATCGCCAAGCATGAGGGCGGAGATTTCATACTGAGGATCGAGGATACGGACCAGGAGAGATACGTCGAAGGTGCGGTGGACATCATATACCGTACGCTTGAAGGCACGGGTCTGGTGCATGATGAAGGCCCGGATAAGGACAAGGGAGTGGGCCCTTATGTGCAGAGTGAGAGGCAGGCTGCCGGCATCTATATGAAGTATGCCAAGGAACTTGTCGATAAGGGAGAGGCCTACTATTGCTTCTGTGATAAGGAGAGGCTTGAAAGTCTGCATACGAAGGTTGGCGATAAGGAGATCAATGTCTATGACAAACATTGTCTCGGACTGTCTAAGGAAGAGGTGGAAGCTAATCTTGCTGCAGGCAAGCCTTTTGTCATAAGACAGAACAATCCCAATACGGGAACGACGACATTTGTCGATGAGATATACGGAGAGATATCCGTGGATAATGCTGAACTCGATGACATGATCCTCATGAAGTCTGACGGTTATCCGACATATAATTTTGCAAACGTAGTGGACGATCATCTGATGGGTATCACTCATGTCGTAAGAGGTAATGAATATCTGTCTTCATCACCCAAGTACAACAGGCTCTATGAAGCCTTCGGCTGGGATGTTCCGGTATATGTTCACTGTCCCCTCATTACTGATGAGAATCATCAGAAGCTCTCAAAGAGAAGCGGGCATTCATCATATGAGGACCTTATCGAGCAGGGATTCTTAAGTGACACTGTTGTCAACTTCGTGGCCCTCCTGGGCTGGAGTCCGACGGACAGCAACGAAGAGATATTCAGCCTTGAGGAACTTGTCAAGGCATTTGATTACAGACATATCAGCAAGTCGCCCGCAGTGTTTGACTATACCAAGCTTAAGTGGATGAACGGTGAATACATCAAGAAGATGGACGAAGACGAATATCTCAAGATGGCAATGCCGTATATCGATTCAGTTATTAAGCGTGATATAGACAAGCGTGCGATCGCGGATATGTGTAAGACACGAATTGAGATATTCCCGGATATTCCCGGTCTTATAGATTTCTTCGAGGAAGTACCGGAATATGATACAGAGATGTATACCCATAAGAAGATGAAGACGGATACAGCATCTTCATTGAGTGTACTCAAGGATGTACTGCCCATCTTAAGCGAGCAGACAGCCTGGGATAATGACAGCCTGTATGCGAGACTGTCTGAATATGTAAGTGATAAGGGTTATAAGAACAGTTATGTATTGTGGCCGATAAGGACGGCCTTGAGCGGTAAGCAGATGACACCTGCCGGAGCCACCGAGATACTCGAGCTTCTGGGTAAGGACGAATCTCTTAAGCGTATCGAAAAGGCCATTGAGAAATTAAGCGGGGATGTGGGCGCATAGGCAGTCCTGAGTTCAGTCCCGAACAAACAAGAGCAATAACACACGGAGACGGTCCGGCGCTTGTAATAGCCGGACCGGGTTCCGGAAAGACCACAGTACTTACGAACCGAATCAAATACCTTATCGAAGAGAGGGAGATCCCTCCCGAGCAGATCCTGACCATAACCTTTTCCAAGAAGGCGGCAATGGAGATGCAGGATCGATTCTTAAATCTATGTGAAGATACTTATTATCCGGTAACTTTCGGTACCTTCCATTCAGTTTTTTTCCAGATTATACACAGAATATATCATTACAATACAGGGGACATACTGACCCTCAGGCAAAAGCGTGAATTCATGACACATGCCGTTAAGGCAGCCGGTATAGCGGACAGGGTTGAAAACGAGCTGGCTGACAGTCTTCTTAAGGATGTCGCTTATTACAAGAACACCAATGAGAAGATGTATGAAGACCATGATACCAACTTAAGTTTCGAGCAGTTTGTCAAAGTCTACAGAGCATACAGGGATGCCCAGATCGCTGCCCGTAAGATAGACTTTGAGGATATGCTGCTCATTGTCCGCAATCTGTTTGCGAAGCATAAGGATATCTTGAACGAATACAGGGACAGATACAGATATATACTCATAGATGAGTTTCAGGACATCAATGATATCCAGTATGACATTGTGAGGATGCTTGCTGCACCCTGCAGCAATCTGTTCGTCGTAGGGGATGACGATCAGAGCATATACGGATTCAGAGGAAGCAGGTCCGAACTGATGCTTAAGTTTTGCGATGTCTATCCGGATGCGGTGAAGATCGAACTCAGCATCAACTACAGGTGTTCGGACGATATCATCGCAGCCGCGGCAGAAGTGATCGGTGAGAATAATCTCAGATTTGACAAAAAAATAAGGGGATCAGGTCATCATAAAGGCGAAGTATGTCTTAGGGCTTTCACGGACAGAGACAGCGAGGATAAGTGGATCATAAGAATGTTAAGTGACGATCCGGGCGACAAGGCCGTCTTTTTAAGGACCAACAGAGAGGCATCCAGATATGCCGAGCTTATCATAAGCGCCGGACTTGCCTGTGATATGAAGGAGGCGGTATATAACCCGTATAAGAGCTTTGCATACAGGGATATATATCACTATCTTAAGCTAAGCGAACATGTCGCAAAAGCTGTGAACGGGACAGTTCGCCCCGGGAGGGTGGAGTTCATAAAGCGGGTGAAAATGCCGGTCGCCCATCTTTTTCCCGTGATGAACAAGCCGGCAAGATATATCAACAGGAAGAACATACTCTGTGATGAGGTGAGCATAGAGGGGCTTATGGATCTGTATTGCGACAGGCCGTATATGGGGAGAGTCCTGGATAGGCTTGCAGGCGAGCTTAGCGATATGTGCAGGATGGATATGTACTCTAAGGTCGGCTACATAAGGAAGGCGGTCGGATATGACGACTATATCAGGGATAATGTGGCGCGGTCCAAGGAGGAGTTCGATGAATACATGGAGACAGCTGACTGGATACAGGATAAGGTGCGGACGTTCCGGGATGCGGATGAGCTTGACAGATATGCCGGAGATTATGAGGAGATGATGTCGGAGGATCAGAGCGCAGCAGGTAATGCGGCAGGTGAGCCGGCAGGTGGCGCGGCAGGCGGCGCGGTGATCGAGTCGGCGGATGACTCCGCGTGTGTGTCGGCGGGTGCCCCGGCAGATATGAGGGAACAGGGCGTCATACATGTCATGACCTATCACGCATCCAAGGGACTTGAGTTTGATACGGTCATCCTTCCTCACTTAAATGAGGGAAGTGTTCCTCATAAGAAGAGCATAGGGCAGGAACAGACAGAGGAAGAGAGGCGCATGTTCTATGTGGCCATGACAAGGGCAAGGAACAGGCTGTTGATGACCTATGTGTCGGGAGAGCGGGATAAGAAGCATCTTCCGAGCAGATTTATAATGCCGCTTATGAAGAGATTTACATAATTTGACAGAATATCTTGTGTTATTATACAAAATCCAGTACAATATATAGAGTATGGGGCAAAACGGCTTCAGAAAAAAGAAAGGGGAAAATGTACTGATCATGTATGATAAAAAAAGGGGAATGTTAAGAAGACTATTATCGACCGTACTCACGGTCGCGCTGCTTACGGGCAGCATGAGCATATCTGCATATGCGGTTGAACCTGCGGCTGAGGGATCCGCAGCGGAAGAGACCGCCATTGACGAATCGGAAGTTCATGAGAGCGACGGGTCTTATGAAGACACATCCGTGACGGAAGATGTATCCGCTAAGGAGGACGCTTCCGTTATCGAAAATATTCAGGAATCAATTGAAGACTTAAGTGGAGAAGGCGAAGAAGAGATACTATCGGAAGAGACATCCGAAGATTTCGAAGAGGAAGCCGTGTCTGATGAAGCGGAGGGGCCGGTCACGGAAGACAAGCCTGTCTCTGCAGATAATACAGAGCCTGATCCTGATGATGAGATCGTCTTTCCGGAAGGCTTTGAAGGAAGGGTCGATGACGAAGCGGCCGTTATAAAAGGTGAGGACATTGAGTCCGCTGACGGATCATCGGATATTGTAATGCTTGGTGCAGACACCGATGTCCTGGTTGATATAACGGGTAAGTATTATACCCTTCCTGCCGATACCATCCTTAAAAAGCTTAACCAGATAAGAAAAGAGGCATATGAGCTCGGATATGTGGACGAGTATGTTCCGGTCAAGTGGTCTTCAAACATAGAGGCGGCTGCGCGCATCAGAGCGATGGAGGCCGGGATATCCATGGGCCATACCACTCTTGGAAGCCAGAGCATTTATTCGTATACGGACAGCAAGAGTTTCTGGACCAAAGCAGAGAATCTTGCATGGAATAACGATCGCAACAACGAAGGGATACTGCGTGCCATCAATCAGTTCTACAGCGAGAAGTCTAACTATGCGGCCAACCGCAAAGACGGCGGACACAGGCTGGACGGTCATTATGTGAGCATGATCAATCCGGAGATGACTCACGTCGGAGTCGGAAGCTGCCAGCTGTCATGTACACCCAACGGATGGGTAACAGTTGCCATGCAGCTTGGAGGTTCGCCCTTTGAACTTGATGATACCAAGGACTCCACAACCGGAACCGTTACTCAGACACTTAAGGTTTCGCCGGGTAAGATAGGAAGCCTGACTGTTTCCGGTCCCCCGATCCTTACTGACGGAGACGAAGCGTCATATGAACTTGGCGGTAAGTTAAAGGTTAAGACGTCAGACGGTAATATCTGTCCGGCTTTTGTGATCCCCGGAAGCGAAGACAGGGGAGTTATATGGACTAGTTCCGATACAAATGTTGTAACGGTGGAGAACGGTACTGTCAGAGCAGTCGGCGGAGGCGATGCCGTAGTAACCGCCAGGATCGGAACTCTCAAGGCTGAATGCAGGATTGCCGTTGCCAAGCCCACAACGGGTTTTACGATCCGTAATGCGGCAGATGACGAGGATATTACGTCCAAAGTTATCGAAGGCTCGGTAGGGCAGACGATCGAATGCAGATGTATCGTTGAGCCTGAGGATGCATACGATAAGACGATCAAGTGGAGCAGCTCCGATACGAGCATTGCTTCAGCGAAATCAACGGGAGAATCCTCAGCCACGGTAAGGATTACGGGATGCGGTGAGGCGGTCATAACCTGTATCAATGAAAATGCATCAGAACCCGTCGTGAGAACATTTACGGTCATGGGAAGCATTAATGCAGCGGCAGTTTCACTTAACAGAAGTGAGATAATCCTGTATGCGGGTGAAAGCACAAAGCTCGTTGCTGCCATACTTCCTGAGGGAACTGAAGGCAGAATAAGCTATGAGTCCGATCAGACGGAGGTTGCTACGGTATCATCTGACGGCGTGGTCACGGCGGTCTCTGAGGGAGAGGCTAAGATTACGGCTTCGTCAGGATCTCTGTTAAGCGCCGTATGCGTTGTTAAAGTCATTGGAACGAATGAGGCAGTCGGAGATATTTCCGGCAAGGTTGAAAACTTAAACGGCGTCTGGGTAGCTTCAGACAGTATCGAATCGAGCTTTACATATTGCGGAAGAGCAATTACTCAGCCTCAGATAAGAGTTTATTGCGGGAACCACAGTCTTAAAGAGGGAACAGACTATACTCTTTCTTACAAGAATAATATCAAAGCGGCTGATGCAGATGCTAAAAATGCGCCGCAGGTGACGGTCAACTTAAAAGGTCATTATCAGGGCAAAAAGACTTATAAATTCAGTATCGAACCCCTTGATATAGCCGATGATGAAGTTATAGAAAAAACTCAGCTTGTTGCTTCATCCACGGGTAAGGATGTCAAGCCGGCGCCGGTTCTCTGGTATGGTGATAAGAAACTTGTCAATAAGAAGGATTTTACTTGTGAATATACGGATACCGAATACAGATCGACTGACGGTGAGCATGAGATCAAGGTTAAAGGATGCGGCAATTTTAACGGAGAAAGGATCGTCAGATTCAGGATAGTCGATCCCGGACATAACCTGGCTAAGGCTTCGGTGACTGTATCACCTGCTGAAACAGGCACCAAGAAGATAATGTTTAAGGGCGAGTTAAGACCTGAGGATATAAAGCTGACGGTAAGGTTCGGAAGGGATACCGTTCCGGAGTCTTATTATACGATCACATCTCTGCCTCAAAAGCCGGGTAAAGGAAATATCACGGTAGAAGCTACGGCTGAAGGCAATGCAAATTCATATTACGGCAGCAAGACTGTAAAAGTCACGACATATGCGGACAGATCGATAAAAGACGTAACGGTCTCTGATTTTGACAGTACTAAGGAATTCGACTATGCATCGATCAAGTATATGGGCGGTATGATACAGTCGGCAACACTGACATACAACGGTGAGACTCTCCGGTACGGTGAAGATTACAGCGTAAGCTATTCGTCCCATAAGAAAGTCGGAACGGCAAACGTAACATACAAGGGACTCGGAAGATACTCGGGTAAGCTTGTCAAGTCCTATAAGATAACACCGTATTCGGGCAGCCTTAACGTAACATTTGACGATTTCGTCACCTATGTAAAAGGCGGCGTAAGGCCTGCAGTTACAGTTACCGATAAGAACAATACCATACTGAAGGAAAAGGTCGATTACACGATCTCAATAAAGAATAAGAGTAATCAAAAGCCCGGTACGATGACATTCAGGATCGTCGGAAAAGGTAATATCAAGGGCTGCGTATCGGATTATTATGAGGTCAGTGTGGGCAAGGGCAATCTGACTACGGCTTCGCTTAAACTGTCAGACAAAAAATATGTTACAAAGGGAAGCGGCTGGAAGTCATCAGTTAAGGTTTTGGACAGTAACGGTAAGACACTGGTTTCGGGAAAGGATTATGATAAGAAGGTCCTCTATTCCTATGCCGGAATGGCGGACGGAAAAGTTCCCGCAGCCGGAACGACCGTATATGTTACGGTGGTAGGCAAGGGCTATTATGAGGGTTCGTCCATAACCAGAAGTTACAGGATAATTGAGAAAAACATAAGCTCACTTGTTTTTGTAACTGACGATATGACATATACAGGGTCATCGATTGAGCCTGTAAGAGGTATAGATATCCATGCCTATGCATCGAAGAAGGATGCGAAAGCCGGGAGAAATGAGCTTAAGACAGAATATGAAGTTGTCGGTTTTTCGTCCAACAGTTCTTCGGGCACAGGCAGGATCACCGTTAAAGGTGTGGGCAGCTACGGCGGGAGCAGAGAATTAAAGTTCAAAATACGGAAGCAGAGGTTTTAAGCGAACGGGCCATTTATAATATCAGGGAGGAAGACTAAGAAGTGAAGCTTGATAATGAGACACTGAAGAAGATATACTACGGAGCATACAGCTTTAAGGAGACGGAAGACGGATATCTTCAGGCTTTTCAGTATAATGAAGATCAGATCGAATATTTCCGTAATGTCAGTGAATTCTGGTATGACAGATGTATCGCATCTACGGCCAAAACGCTTGAATTCATTACGGAGGCAACGGAGTGTTCCTTTGATTACCTGATAACCTGGCGCGGATCGGATGATTCGTTTGAGCTTGCACTTGACGGGCTGATACACAGAATAGACTATCTTAAGGACATGTCGAATGAAGGGCACTTAAGATATGAGCTTCCCGAAGGGTCCAAGAAGGTCTGCATATATCTTCCGGCCGATGCTACGGTTCTTATAAAGGATTTTGAGATAGATGCAGAGTATGAAGCCGTTAAGAAGGGCATGAAAGTACTGTGGCTTGGTGACTCCATAACTCAGGGATTCGGACCGTTAAGAAGCGCATGTACATATGTGAGCGTAGCCAACAGACTGCTTGATTATGACATTATCAATCAGGGTATAGGCGGTTACGTATATGACAAGAATTCGCTCATGAAGATGGACGGATATGATCCGGACAGGATCATTGTGGCTCTGGGGACCAATCAGTTCGGGGACGAGACAATGACCCCGGTCGAAGAGTATTATGAGAGACTGATCGGCATATACGGAGACAGTATCCCGATCATAACGATCACACCGTTATGGAGAGGCGATGTTGAGAACGGCGAGCCGACATTGATCGCATATTGTGAGAAGATCAAGGAGATATGCGGCAGATACAGGAACATCCGCATAATAGACGGATTCAAGCTGGTTCCGCATCTGCCGGAATACTATCTGGACAACCTTCATCCGAATGTTATCGGAGCAGAGGTATACGGACGCAATCTGGTGGAAGAGATACGAAAGATATGGTAAAATATTAATATCATATAAGAGATCATTAATTCAGAAAAGGAGAGATATATGCAGGATTATAAGAAGATCGATTATTCCAAGAATAAGGACGTGGTATTGAGATACATCCCCGGTCATTTTGTGACACCTCATTCACATGTCAATTACTATATGGACTTAAGTGACATGAAATCCAGACAGCGTGAGGCCAGGGCTACGGGCGAGGAACTCGCAGAGATGTATCTTGCATCGGATGTGATAGATACCATTCTCTGTCTTAACAATATGGAAGTTGTCGGGGCTTATATGGCCAACAAGCTTACGAAGGCCGGTATCATCTCTGCCAACAGGCATCAGACCATGTATATCACAAGCCCGGAATATAATGTCAGCGGACAGATGATGTTCCGTGAGAACAATACCCATATGATCAAGGGCAAGAAGGTACTTATCCTCATCGATACGGCCACAACGGGTGAGACACTCAGAAGTGCCATGAGGACAGTTGGATTCTACGGCGGAGATATCGTCGGTATATCAGCGATCTACTCCGTGGCTTCCAAGGTTGGCGATACTCAGATAAGAGCTCTGTACAGCAACAGTGATCTTACCGATTATGCAAGCCATAAGCCCGAGGATTGTCCCATGTGTAAATCCGGCATGCCTATAGATGCCATCTGTAACGGTTTCGGATATTCAACTCTCAGGGAATAGCGCGGCGAGGTAAAAGACATGAGTATCATGCAGGCGTTTAAAGAAGGAAAAGCCAGTCATGAGGATCTGGCGGATTTCGCAGCATCCTGGCGTAATCTGACCGGTGACAGGGAACCCTTGAGAAATGCCATGGGTATGACAAGGGAAGAATACGCTGACTGGCTTAATATGTCCGGTGATGAATTTGAGCGAAAATACAGGATTCTCGCTTAGTATATGATGACAGGCAGTCTAGTCCATTGCATCGAATTCGCATTCGTCTAAGAATTCATCGAATGCATCGACTACTGCCTCGTATTCATCATCATCCTCAATATATATGAGTTCGGGCTCTTCATTGGGATCGTCCGGATTCTCCTTGTAGCCGTAGAACCATACATCCTGCTCCTCGCCGGTCTGTCCGAGGGGGAAGAGTGCGATGTAATCCTTGCCGGCAACCTCCAATATGGTCACAACTTCGCAGTTGACCACACTTCCGTCCGATAATTCTATCTCTACATTCATCTGTTCTTCGGGTGTCTGCAGATCAGCCATTTCATTTCCTCCATACACAAAAGCTACTATATACTCCAAAGTTCATTCTACTGTAATTATTGCGTAAATACAATAGAATATGGGGCGCTTTTGTGATAAAATAACCTAGACTGTTGTTTTTAAGCAAAGGAAAAAGTATGAATGACATAAAAGTATTGCCCGGCAATCCGTATCCGCTGGGAGCATATTGTGTCAAAGACGGAGAAGTTAATATTGCCGTTGTCTGTATGAGCGACGAACCTTCCGGAGTGATCCTCTATGACAAGAAGAGCGGGGAGAGCAGGAAGATCGCTTTTGCCAGGTGCTGCAGAGTAGGCAATATCAACTGTATAAGACTGAAAAACATAGATATCGGCAGGTTTTATTACACACTATATGAGGGAGATCATGAATTTGCGGATCCCCGCGGCAAATATATAGTGGGTAATGAGAAATGGGGCAGACTGCCCGGTCCTCTTCGCAGCGGGATAGTATTAGAGCGTGATGCTACGGACTATTCTTCTGACAGACCTCTGATGCGTTCCTACAGGGATTCCATATTCTATCTCATTCATGTCAGAGGTTTTACAAGGCACAGATCATCGGGAGTTTCGCATCCCGGGACATTTGCCGGTGTGGTCGAAAAGATTCCTTACCTTAAGGAACTGGGGATAACGGCACTTGAGCTTATGCCGGCCTATGAATTCGTCGAACTTGAACCCGTGAAGGTCAATGAAACGGATGTTATGGACGCATATAAGCCGATAGAGCCGAAGCTCAATTACTGGGGTTATAAGAAGAGTTATTATTTTGCCCCCAAGAGCAGTTACGCAGAGCCCAAGGCCAATCCTGTCGAAAGCTTCAAGAATATGGTAAAGGAGCTGCATGCGGCAGGCATAGAACTCATAATGCAGTTCTATTTCCCCAAGGATATCAATCCTTCGTATATACAGGAGGTCCTTAAGTATTGGGTACATGAATACCATGTGGACGGATTCCATCTGATGGGTGAGAATATACCCTTAGCTCTTTTGGGAAGTGAGCCGATGTTGACCGGTACCAAGCTCATATACTACGGTTTCCCCGTAGATGCGATATATGGGACACGCGTTCCCAGATTTAAGAATCTTGCGATAAGCAATGATGACTATATGTACAATATCCGCAGATTCCTCAAGAGCGATGAGGGCATGATCAAGAACGTCCTCGGAGATATGCGTTATGTCGATAACAAGCTTGGCAGGGTGCATTATATAACGAACTGCAACGGCTTTACGCTCATGGACCTTGTGAGCTTTGACAGGAAACATAATGAGGAAAACGGCGAGAACAATACGGACGGTAATCCGTATAATGCTTCGTGGAACTGCGGCTTTGAGGGCTCGACGACCCGTAAGGCGGTGGGAAGGCTGAGGAGACGCCAGATCCGTAATGCCATTGTTTTTAACATGCTGACGCAGTCGACGCCCATGATACTGTCCGGAGATGAATTCGGCAACAGTCAGAAGGGCAATAACAATCCCTACTGTATCGACGGTCCGCTCACATGGCTCAACTGGAACGATCTCGAACGTAACCGGGATATATATGATTTCTACAGGGCGTGCATAGAGTTCCGTATGGCCAATCCGATCCTGCATATGGACAGGCCGTTTGCGCTGACTGATTACTGTGCCTGCGGATATCCGGATCTTTCGCTTCACGGAGAGGAGGCATGGAAGGTTGAGACGGATGACCTCACAAGACATTTCGCAATGTTGTATGCCACTCATTATGCGGATGTGGACAAGAACGGCAAATGGCTTGAGGGAAGCGACAAGAACAAAAAAGGCGAATTTATATTCATAGCCATCAATATGCACTGGTCGGATCATGTCTTTGCTTTGCCCAAGCTCCATCCCGATAAGAAGTGGAAAGTCGTGGCTGATACTGCCCAGATCGCGAGAGCGGGAGCGGATCTGCCGCAAAAAGTTAAGAACATAAACGTCGAAGAGAGAAGTATCGTGGTTCTCATGAGCCATTGATATACAGTTATGGAGGAGATTATGAGAAGAGTGTTAAAAATGATGGCGCTTGCCGCAGCAGCAAGTGCGGTTCTGTGCGGCTGCGGGGCGGGCACAGCGGACAACGGGAGCGTGATAGTATATAACTGGGGCGAATATATAGATCCCGATACGATCACGATGTTTGAAGAAGAGACCGGTATCAAGGTCGTTTATGATGAGTTTGAGACCAATGAGATAATGTATCCCAAGGTTGAAGCCGGCGCGACCGTATACGATGTTATCTGTCCTTCGGATTACATGATACAGAAGATGATAGACAACGATCTTCTGGCAGAGCTTGACTGGGACAAGATCCCCAACGCCAAGGAATATATTGGAGACCAGTATTATAAGCAGGCTTCCGAGTTCGATCCGGGCAATAAGTATTCGGTTCCCTATTGCTGGGGTACCGTAGGCATACTGTACAACAAGACGATGGTCGATGAACCCGTGGACAGCTGGAATATCCTCTGGGATGAGAAGTATGCTGACAATATCCTTATGCAGGATTCCGTAAGGGATGCCTTCATGGTAGCCCTTAAGAGGCAGGGTTGTTCCATGAACACGCTCAATGAATCGGAGCTCAACATGGCCAAGGATCAGCTCATCGCCCAGAAGCCCATCGTCCAGGCATATGTCGTGGATCAGGTCAGAGATAAGATGATAGGCAATGAGGCTGCTCTCGGCGTTATCTATTCGGGCGAAGCCATCTATACACAGAGGGAGAATCCGGATCTTGAATACGTGATCCCCAAGGAAGGAACGAATGTATGGATCGATTGCTGGGTTATTCCCAAGAACTGCAATAACAAGGAAAACGCGCAGAAGTTCATCGATTTCATGTGCAGACCTGACATTGCCGTCAAGAACTTTGAGTATATCACTTATTCAACTCCCAATGACGGAGCGAGAGAGCTGATAGAAGATGAGGATATCAAGAATTCCAAGATAGCATTCCCTGACCTCAGCGAGTACTCCGGACTTGAGACATACACATATCTCGGAGAGGACGGAGATGAGCTTTATAACAGCCTGTGGGAGGAAGTCAAGTCGCACTGACCTGATATTCTGCACAGCCTTATATCATCAGATAAAAAAGGAGAAGGACTGACCTTCTCCTTTATTCTTTATCTGTTTTTTACGGAACGACCACCGTGGACGTATTGGGCTCTTCATCCTTGATCTTCTCGGGACGGTTGACTAAGATAAGCAGTATGAGTACCGTCAGGAATATGATCGTCGATAGAGCATACATCTCCGGCTTTATGCCCTTCTTAACCTCCGTATAGATCTTGGTGGATAATGTATCTATCCCCGCACCCTTTGTAAAGTGAGTGATGATGAAATCATCAAGGGACATCGTAAATGCCAGCAGGAAGCCGCTTAGTATTCCGGGAGCAAGCTCGGGAAGAACTACCTTGAAGAAGGCATACATCGGTGATGCTCCGAGGTCCAGAGCCGCTTCGTATACAGGCTGATTGAGATTCTTTATTCGAGGCATTACGCTCAATATCACATAAGGGATATTAAAAGTAATGTGAGATAAGAGGATCGTCCCGAAACCGAACCGGATACCGAAACTAAGAAAAAGCAGCATAAGAGATATTCCCGTAACAATATCCGCATTAAGCATGGGGATATTGGTCACTCCGAGTATAACGGAACGGGATGCCGACTTCATCCTGTTAAGTCCCAGACAGGTTAATACGCCTATAACCGTGGCTATCGCAGAAGAGAGAAGCGCAATTAAAAGAGTAGTATATAAGGCTTCCATGATATCCCTGTTGGTAAACAGAGAACCGTACCACTTAAGAGTAAAGCCTCCCCATTTTGCCCTTGTCTTGCTTGAGTTAAAGGACAGGACAATAAGTGTGATTATGGGTGTATAGAGGAAGATGAATATCAGGGCGATATAGATCTTCTTGAGTATGTCTGATGTTAATCTCGTCGTCTTTTTACTCATATCACGTTACCCTCACCGTCTTTATCGAATATGGCCGACAGAAGCATATTGAACAGGATAAAGATCATAAGCACAATCGACAGACCGCTTCCCAGATGCCAGTTTGATGCCTGAGTGAACTGTTCCTCTATGACGTTTCCTATGAGCAGGATCTTGCTGCCGCCTAAGAGCTTGCTGATAACGAAGGTTGTCAGTGCCGGAACGAAGACCATGGTTATTCCGGATATGATGCCGGGCACCGTGAGCGGAAGGATGATCTTGATAAAAGTCTGGAAACCGTTGGCACCAAGGTCGTGAGCCGCATTTATAACGTTATCGTCGATCTTGGTCAGCGAATTATATAACGGAAGGACCATGAAGGGCAGGAAATTATATACCATACCCAGTACTATGGCCTTTGACGTATTGATTATGGCCAGAGTCGGAAGCCCAATTGCAGACAGGACGGTATTGATGACACCCGTCTTTTCAAGGAGCGTCTGCCAGGCAAGTGTTCTTAAGAGGAAGTTCATCCACATGGGAAGGATGAAGATAAAAATGATCATTCCCTTACTGCTCTTCATATGAGCAAGGATATATGCCAGAGGATAGCCGAGTAAGAGACAGATCACGGTTGCGATTATGGATAAACGCACGGACAGCCACAGAGCCTTCGAATGCTCGGGGGTTGCGATCGATGCGATATTGGCCAGAGTATAGCCTCCGTCCCTGGATGTAAGGCCGTATGTGAATATCATGGCCAAAGGTATGATGATGAATGCAACTGCCCAGACAAGATAAGGTCCGGCCAGTATTCTTGCGCGCTTTTTATTCTTCAAGGGATACGGCCTCCTCATCTTCACTTGCGGGTTTGTTCATTATCTGTATGTTGAACGGGTCGACTTCAAGACCTACTTCGGCTCCGACCGGGAACATCGTCGTAGAATGGACGAGCCATTCGAATCCGCCGGCCTGTACTTCCATCTCGTAGTGCACACCCTTGAATATCAGATGAGTCACGACACCGTTGATCTTACCGCGCTCGGGAGGGGTTAGTATGACGTCTTCGGGACGGATCACCACGTCCACGGGGGTGTTGGTGCCGAAGCCTGTATCGACACAGGCGAATTTGGTACCGAGGAACATTACAAGCTCATCCTGGAGCATTATGCCGTCGATTATGTTGGAATCACCTATAAAGTCGGCCACAAAAGCATTCTCAGGCTCATTATATATATCCTCCGGCGAACCGATCTGCTGGATATATCCCTGGTTCATGACCACAATGGTGTCTGACATCGTAAGGGCCTCTTCCTGATCGTGAGTGACATATATAAAGGTTATGCCGAGTTCTTCCTTGAGCCTTATGAGCTCATACTGCATATCCTGTCTGAGCTTAAGATCGAGGGCGCCCAAAGGCTCATCCAAAAGAAGGACCTTGGGCTCATTAACGATCGCTCTGGCTATGGCAACACGCTGCTGCTGGCCGCCGGAGAGGCATTCGGGCATCCTGTCGCCGTAACCTTCCAGATTGACGAGTCTTAATGCATATTCTATCTTGTCACGTATATATTTGTCGGTCTTTCCTTTGATCTTCAATCCGAATGCGATATTGTCGGATACGTTCATATGCGTGAAAAGGGCATACTTCTGGAAGACAGTATTGAGCTGGCGTTTATTGGGCGGAAGGGACGTGATATCATTGCCGTCAAAAAGGACATTGCCGGTATCGGGAGTCTCAAATCCGCCTATTATGCGAAGCGTTGTAGTCTTGCCGCAGCCTGACGGACCCAGGAGCGTGAGGAATTCATTTTCTCTTATATACAGATTGAGTTCGTCAAGTACGATATTGCTGCCGTACGATTTGCTGATATTGTTAAGCTCGATTAGCTTTTTGCTCAATTATTAGCCCTCCTGATGAATAAACCATATCGAATATATCTAGCACATTATATAGTAAAATCACTAAAATAGATACAAAAAATTGCAGTTTTATTGTAAAATAAAAGTGGTGTGCGAAAGCGCGTTCCCCCAAGCGGGGTCTATTGAATAAAGATGTCATAATATTTGAACTGAGATGTCATAAGAAAGGCAATTATCATGGGCGACAGATATGTAGCATATGTATCCACATATACATACGGGGATGATCACGGGATAACCATATATGATGCGGATATTGAGAACGGTAAGCTTACACAGAAGGACAGAGTGAAGATAACCAATTCTTCATACATTACCATCTCGCATAACAAGAGATTCCTGTATTCGATCACTGATTTCGGCGTTGAGTGCTATAAGATCGAGGCTGACGGTACGCTGACAGCCGGCGGAAGCTCAACCATCAACGGAATGAGAGGATGCTACCTGTCGACGGATTATGAAGACAGATTCCTGTTTGTGGCCGGATATCATGACGGCAAGATCACTGTCTTAAGTCTTAATGAGGACGGGAGTTTCGGAGGGATCTGCGATGAGATATTCCACAAGGGCTGGGGCAATATCGCCGAGCGTAACTTCAGGCCTCATGTCAATTGCGTCAAGATGACGAGAGACAATAAGTATCTCTGTGCAGCAGATCTCGGAATGGATTATATCGATGTCTATGCGCTCGACCATACCACCGGCAAGCTTAAGCTTGCAGATATCATTCACAGTGAACAGGAGAGCGCTCCGAGGCATATCAAGTTCTCGAAGGACGGTTCATATATGTATGTAGTCCATGAGCTTAAGAATTATATCGATGTATACCGATATACTGATAAGGACGGTGCACCGGAATTTGAGAAGATACAGAATATCAGTACGCTGAATGATTATCATGCTTCCAATTCCGCGGCAAGTGCGCTTAACATCTCCGAAGATTTTAAGTATATAGTGAGTTCCAATGCAGGTGACAACAGTGTCATAATGTACAGGATAGATGAGGAGACGGGTATGTTATCCAAGCTGTTCTGTCTTCCGATAAGCGGTGATTATCCCAAGGATGCCGCATTATTCCCGGATAACAGGCATCTTGTGAGCCTTAATCATGAATCCAATACCATGACATTCTTCTCGGTTGACACGGAAAAGGGACTTATAGTGATGAATCAGAAGGAGATCAAGGTGGATAAGCCCAACTGTATCATATTCCACAAGTTAGGCTGATCTCATATTTATGACAGGGATTACGGAGAGTAGAGAGAGTTCATGGTTGACAAGCTGAACATCAAGTCAATAGGTAAGATCAAGAAGCTCGCTGCCAAAGGCAATACGGGTCTGGTCGTTGCAACCCTGTGGCTTGCCTTTATCATCGTCAACCGTAATATCTGGAAATATACAAGAAGGCCTGTATTCAGGCTTTCGTCCGTTATACTTATATGCTTCATATTTATCTCGACTTCAAGTTTTGCTCCCGTTACGGCTGCATATGCCAATTCAGTTAAAGAGACTGACGAGACAGCCGTGCCTCAGATGACTGCTGACGGGAAGCTTGTTATAGAGGATGAACTTCCGCAGGAGGAATATCTTCTGACAGAAGTGACGGATGAGGATGATGTTGCTTCCCTGGATGACCTTATGGAGCATCTTGATGAAGAGGCAGAGATCGAGCAGGATTCCGCCGTAGACGAGGAGGGATATGAAGGCTATGAATTTGATAAGAGCGCATGGAACCTTCTGCTGATCAACAAACAGCATCCCGTTCCTGAAGACTATACATTCACCCTGGGTACCATCAAGGGTAATATGAAATGTGACGAGCGCATAATTGAGCCTCTTGCTCAGATGTTCAGGGCCGCAGCTGCTGACGGCATCAATCTTGAAGTCAGGTCTCCCTACAGAGATATCTCCAGACAGGAATATCTTTTTGACAGGAAGATGAAGAACTATATCAACAGCGGATATTCATATATAGATGCCTATAAGGAATCATCCGCGGTCGTTACTGTCCCGGGTGCGAGTGAGCATCAGATCGGCATATCTCTTGATATAACATCTGACACGTACAGCATGCTCAATGAAGGCTTTGAAGATACCGATGCGGGCAAATGGCTTAAGGATAACAGTTATAAGTACGGCTTTATACTGAGATATCCCAAGGGAAAAGAGGATATAACCGGTATAATCTATGAACCGTGGCATTTCAGATATGTCGGTGTCGAAGCCGCGACCGTAATGTATGAGAACGGATTGACATTGGAGGAGTTCATAGACGGTCTTTAAAACGGGTCGTTACGGATAAAGGAGATCAAATTGGCAGAATACACATTGTTAAAGACCGAAGGCAGAGCTAAAAGAGGCAGGTTTGAGACTGTACACGGGGTCATTGAGACCCCTGTTTTTATGAATGTAGGGACAGCAGCCGCCATTAAGGGCGCAGTATCCACAGAGGACCTTGAAAACATCGGGTGTCAGGTTGAACTGTGCAATACATATCATCTGCATGTAAGACCCGGAGATGAGATCATAAAGAGCCTCGGCGGCCTGCATCATTTCATGAACTGGGACAGGCCTATCCTTACGGATTCCGGCGGATTCCAGGTCTTCTCGCTGGCTTCCCTGCGTAAGATCAAGGAAGAGGGCGTGACGTTCAATTCCCATGTGGATGGCCGAAGGATCTTTATGGGACCGGAGGAGAGTATACAGATCCAGTCTAATCTGGGCTCTACGATAGCCATGGCTTTTGATGAATGTCCGCCAGCTCTGGCTGAACGTGAATATGTCAGATCTTCCGTCGACAGAACGACGAGATGGCTTGAAAGATGTAAGAAGAAACTGGATGAGCTGAATGCTTCCGAGGGCTGTGTCAATCCGGACCAGCTGCTCTTCGGGATCGATCAGGGAGCCGTATATGATGATATAAGGATAGACCATGCCAGGACCATAGCCGATATGGACCTTGACGGTTATGCCGTAGGCGGACTTGCTGTCGGAGAGAGTCATGAGCAGATGTATCATGTGCTTGAAGAGACGGTTCCATATCTTCCGCAGAACAAGCCGACATATCTTATGGGCGTGGGTACCCCGGCCAATATTCTTGAGAGTGTCGAACGCGGTATAGATTTCTTTGACTGTGTATATCCTTCACGCAATGCAAGACACGGACATCTCTATACCAAATACGGAAGGATCAATATCAAGAATGCCAGGTATGCGTTGGATGACCGGCCGATCGAGGAAGGCTGCAACTGTCCGACCTGCAGAAGGTATTCACGAGCATACATAAGACATCTGATGGTCGCCGGAGAGATGCTTGCCATGAGATTATGTGTCATTCATAACCTGTATTTTTACAATAAGCTTATGGAGGACATACGTCTGGCGCTGGATGAGGGGAGATTTGCTTCATTCAAGAAGGGATTCCTCGATTGTCTTAACGCAGGAACGGACGGGACAGAGGCATGATCTTTTAAGCTTTTAAGGCGAAAGGAGAAGCATGATGGGCAAACAGCTTACGATTCTTCACGCAAATGATATACACGGCCAGCTGCAATTCAGCGTAAACTCCGATATAGAGATAATCGGCGGCATTTCCCTTATGTCCGGCTATCTGTGCAAGGTCAGACAGGAGGAGAAGGCCGTGATGTTCAGCATCAGCGGTGATGTATTACAGGAGGATATCTGCGGTTCCGATTACAAGGGGACCAATACGGTAAGTCTTATCAATTATCTTAAGCCTGATGCGATCTCGCTTGGCAATCATGAGCTCGATTACGGTCTGGCACATCTCCTGATCTTTAAGGAGTGTATCGATTCGCCTGTTTTGTGCGGCAATATGATCGTGAGTCATCTGAACGAAGATCTGTTTAGGCCTTCCATGATTTATGAGACAGAGGGAATACGAATTCTTCTTATCGGTGTCATACCCAAGGCTTTCTTTAACAGGATAATGTCTGATGAATTCTGCCGTAATAACGTGCTTTATAAGGATTCTTATGATGTTATAAGGGAGCAGATAGATAAACATAAGGATGATAAGCCCGATTTGGTCATCCTGATGTCGCATTACGGTATAGACGGTGACAGGGAACTGGCTGCCAATATGCCCCCGGACCTTCACGTGGATATGATCCTCGGCGGTCATACTCATATAGATATGGACGAAGCTGAAGTAGTCAATGACATAATAATCGCGCAGTCAAGTTACGGTACCACTCATATAGGCAGATTTGATCTTAACGTGGATACGGACAAGGGCGGAATAGCAGACTGGAAGTGGCAGAGGATCCCGCTGACTACGGATGTCTGCGACTTTGACTACGGAGTCGATTATCTTGCGGACCAGATAGTATTCCATGAAAAACCGAGGCAGACTGAGACAAAACTCTGTGAGTTTGCGGATGAATACACCCAGACGAACAGACTGTACGAGTCGGATCTCGGAGATATCATATCAGACATATTTGCAGAGCTTTATCCGGTTGATCTCGTCATCCTGCAGTCGGGAAGTCTCAGGCTGGAGCGCTGCGGTCCGATCGTTACGGAAAAGGACTTTAAAAAGCTCTATCCGTTTGATGACCGTTTTTATATTGTAAAGATAAGCGGGAAAGAATTAAAAGAGAGTTTTGCCTATCTGTTCTCGCTAAAACCGGACGGGAGTGTCATGAACGGTACTTTCCAATACAGCAAAGGTTTTAAACTGGTCGTGGACGGAACAGACTGCTGGGAAAAAGGCTGTAGAGTAACATCCATATCACTGTTTGGAGAAGAATTGGATGATGACAGGATATATAATGTCGGAATGACAAGGAACTGTACCGAGAACTGCTTTACGTATTTTGCCAAGGTTTTTGACGATTCGAGATGTGAGACCGTCTCTCTGTCAACATACAACGCATTGGCCGAATGGCTGTTATCGCAAAAGGAAAAGGTGGTCGCCCCGCCCAAGGGCAGATTTTTTATCGAAAATTTCGATCCTGCAACTATAAAGAAATGATCACGGAAGGAGAAAGAAAATGAAGTTATTATTCTACGCAGCAAAAACATACGACAAGAAGTCCTTTGATCCGCTTTTAGACAGGTTTGATACGATCAAGATAGATTATATCGATCATGAACTGGAACCCAGAACGGCTACTCTTGCAAAAGGATATGATGCGATCTGTGCATTCGTAAGTGCAGATGTCGGAGCGGAAACACTTGAGATATTGAAGGATTGCGGAGTTAAGACCGTTCTTATGAGGTGTGCGGGATTTAATAATGTGGACACCGAGAAGGCCAAGGAACTGGGTATTGTTGTCAAGCGTGTGCCGGGCTATTCTCCCGAATCCGTTGCGGAGCTTGCAATGGCGCTTGCACTGGCAGTGAACAGAAGACTATATAAGGCATACAATAAGGTACGCGAAAATGATTACAGCTTAAAGGGGCTTCGCGGAGTGAACTTCTACGGAAAGACCGCCGGCATTATCGGAACCGGCAGGATCGGTGCAGCAATGTGCCGTATATGCAGGGGCTTCGGCATGAGAGTCATAGCTCATGATGTCTATCAGAATCCCGCGCTTGCAGACTTTGTGGAATATGTGTCACTGGATGAGCTTTTAGCGCAGAGTGATCTTATCTCCCTGCATTGTCCGCTCATGGATTCGACATATCATCTTATCAACCTTGAGAACATCAAAAAGATGAAGGACGGAGTGATACTTGTCAATACTTCACGCGGAGCATTGGTTGATACAAACGAACTCATAGAGGGCATCAGACTCAATAAGTTCCTCGGAGTCGGTCTTGATGTGTATGAAGAAGAGGCAGGCAACGTATATGAAGACCGTTCGGATGATATAATGGAGCACTCCGTAACGGCCAGACTCCTGGCATTCCCCAATGTCATGATAACGTCTCACCAGGGTTTCTACACCATGGAGGCTCTTGCGGCCATAGCTGAGACTACGCTTCAGAATCTTATGGATGCCGAAAACGGCATAAGAAACGATAATGATGTAGCGTGATTTTGTTGAAAAGAGTATTTTGTGCGGATATTGACATAAGAGGTTTATTTGGGTAAACTACAAAAGTCGATATTTTTTGCAAAAATGAGGAGAATATATAATGGAAAGTTTTATGCAGAACAATCAGGGCCTTGTACTGATCATATACATAGTCATCTTTGGTGCCATCATGTACTTCCTGATGATCAGACCTCAGAAGAATGAACAGAAGAAGGCTGCAGCGATGCTTAATGCATTGGAGATAGGCGACTATGTCCTGACCACCAGCGGTTTTTACGGAACGGTCATTGATATTCAGGAAGACACTGTCATAGTGGAGTTCGGAAATAACAAGAACTGTCGTATTCCCATGCAGAAGGCCGCAATCAGTCAGGTAGAGAAGGCCGAATAGAGAACAGATCAAAAGAGTGTGGGATACTACAGGGGTATCCCACTTTTTTTACGGAACGGAGAAACACTATGGACATGAAGATAGCAGTCATAAGCGGCGACGGTATAGGTCCCGAGATCGTCGCGGAGGCAAAGAAAGTACTTGATAAGGTGTGTGAAAAATACGGACATACCATAGAATACAGAGATGTATTAATGGGCGGAGCATCGATCGATAAATATGGTGTGCCGCTGACTGAGGAGACGATCAATGTATGTAAGAACTCTGATGCGGTATTAATGGGCTCGATAGGGGGCAATACTCAGACATCGCCCTGGTATAAGCTCCCGCCCGAGAAGAGACCGGAAGCCGGACTTTTGGGGATACGTAAGGCGCTTGCTCTTTTTGCTAACCTTCGTCCTGCATATCTGTATCCTGAGCTTAAGGAGGCCTGCCCTCTTAAGGAATCGGTAGCGGACAAGGGCTTTGACATGATGATCATGAGAGAGCTTACGGGCGGCCTGTACTTCGGTGACAGATACACAAAAGAGATAGACGGAGTAACAACTGCCGTTGACACCCTTATATATAACGAGAATGAGATAAGGCGCATAGCGGTCAAGGGCTTTGATATTGCACGTAAAAGACGTAAGAAAGTGACGCTTGTGGATAAGGCTAATGTCCTTGATTCATCGAGACTGTGGAGAAAGGTCGTGACAGAGGTCGCCGCCGATTATCCTGATGTGGAGTTTGTCACCATGTTGGTGGATAATGCAGCAATGCAGCTGGTAAAGGATCCGGCACAGTTCGACGTAATGCTCACGGAGAACATGTTCGGCGATATCTTATCTGACGAGGCATCGATGATCACGGGCTCGATAGGAATGCTTCCTTCGGCATCGCTTAATGAGACTAAGTTCGGACTCTATGAACCTTCAGGCGGATCGGCTCCCGATATAGCGGGCAAGGGTATCGCCAATCCCATTGCAACGATATTAAGTGCCGCTATGATGCTTCGCTACACATTTGACCTTGATAAAGAAGCCGATGCGATCGAAAATGCGGTAGCTAAGGTGCTTGAGGAAGGCTTCAGAACGATAGATATAGCCAAGACAGGCGAGCCTCAGGTGGGAACAGCCGAAATGGGAACGCTCATAGCAGACAGGATATAGAGTATTAGTGCTCACAGGAATGTATCAATGGAGGAATGGACATGACAAGTGATAACATGAAATGCGGAATAGGACAGGCACCGGCAAGGTCGCTTCTGAATGCTCTCGGCTTTACTGCTGAAGAAGTCAAAAAGCCCATGGTTGGTATCGTATGCTCATATAATGAGATCGTACCCGGTCATATGAACCTTGATAAGATTGCCGAAGCTGTTAAGCTCGGCGTGGCTGAAGCCGGCGGTACACCCGTGATGTTCCCTGCGATCGCCGTGTGTGACGGAATAGCAATGGGACATATAGGTATGAAGTATTCGCTCGTAACGAGAGATCTTATCGCGGATTCTACAGAGGCAATGGCCATTGCGCATCAGTTCGATGCACTTGTGATGATCCCCAATTGTGATAAGAACGTACCCGGCCTGCTCATGGCTGCCGCCAGAGTCAATGTGCCTACCGTATTTGTATCGGGCGGTCCTATGCTCGCAGGTCATGTGGGCGGAAGAAAGAGAAGCTTATCATCGATGTTTGAGGCAGTTGGCGAACATGCTGCAGGCAAGCTGTCCGATGAAGGCGTACGTGAATTTGAGGAAAATGTATGTCCTACCTGCGGCTCATGCTCGGGTATGTATACTGCCAATTCCATGAACTGTCTGACAGAGGCTCTCGGTATGGGTCTTCCCGGCAACGGTACGATCCCTGCCGTATATTCGGAGAGACTCAGGCTGGCCAAGAAGGCAGGCTATGCGGTAATGGATATGCTTGCCAAGAATATAAGGCCAAGAGATATAATGACCAAGGATGCGATCCTTAATGCGCTGACTGTGGATATGGCTCTCGGGTGTTCGACCAATTCGATGCTGCATCTGCCTGCGATAGCTCATGAGATCGGCTTTGATTTTGACATATCATTTGCCAACCCCATAAGTGAGAAGACACCCAACTTCTGTCATCTGGCACCTGCTGGTCCGACATATATGGAAGACCTCAATGAAGCGGGTGGTGTATATGCAGTGATCAGGCAGCTTCTTGAGCTCGGTCTCATCAACGGTGACTGCATGACCGTTACCGGCAAGACGATTGCCGAGGCTGTAAAGAATGCGGTCAACAGAGATCCTGAGGTCATAAGACCTATAGACAATCCGTACTCAAAGACCGGCGGCCTGGCAGTGCTCAAGGGCAATCTTGCTCCTGACGGATCTGTGGTGAAGCGTTCGGCAGTAGTTCCGGAGATGATGAAGCACGAAGGCCCCGCAAGGGTGTTTGACTGCGAAGAGGATGCGATAGAGGCTATCCTTGGCGGCAAGATCAAAGAAGGTGACGTTGTTGTAATAAGATATGAAGGACCCAAGGGCGGGCCGGGAATGAGAGAGATGCTTAATCCCACATCTGCCATAGCAGGCATGGGACTGGGTTCGACAGTCGCCCTTATAACCGACGGAAGATTCTCGGGCGCAAGCCGTGGGGCATCGATCGGACATGTATCGCCGGAAGCTGCAGTGGGCGGCCCCATAGCGCTTGTTCACGAAGGCGATATGATAGAGATAGATATCAATAACTACAGTATGACGCTTAAGGTATCCGATGAGGAGCTTGCTAAGCGTAAGAGCGAGTGGAAGCCGAGAGAGCCGAAGGTGACGACAGGCTATCTTGCAAGATATGCTTCAATGGTCACAAGCGGAAACAGAGGAGCGATATTGGAGATAAAGAACTGAGGTAAGTCAAGATCGGTTCACTAAACAGATACATATAATATCCCGTAACGGTACGGGAATGGATGGGAGAAAAAATGCAGTTAACAGGTTCTGAAATCGTAGTTGAATGTCTTAAGGAACAGGGTGTGGATACCGTATTCGGATATCCGGGCGGTACGATCCTAAATATCTATGATGCGCTGTATAAGCATCCGGAGATCCGTCATATCCTTACCAGTCATGAGCAGGGTGCAAGCCATGCGGCTGACGGTTATGCAAGATCGACCGGTAAGGTCGGAGTGTGTATGGCCACATCAGGTCCCGGAGCCACGAATCTGGTAACGGGCATAGCCACGGCATATATGGATTCGGTTCCGATGATCGCCATTACCTGTAATGTAAATCTGCCGGCACTCGGTAAGGATTCGTTCCAGGAAGTGGATATTGTCGGTGTGACCACTCCGGTGACCAAGCACGGGTTTATCGTGAAGGATGTAAAGCAGCTTGCAAGCACGATCAGAAGGGCTTTTGCCATCGCCAGAGGCGGAAGACCCGGACCTGTGATCGTGGATATCACCAAGGATGTGACTGCGGCCGTATGTGAGTACAAGGCTGAGAAGCCGAAGCCTGCGGAATATGAGAATAAGTACAGCGCTAAGGATATAGATAAGGCTGTTGAACTGATGAGAAATGCCAAGAGACCTCTTCTGTATGTCGGCGGAGGCGCTATCGCAGCAGAAGCCACGGCAGAAGTGGCCAAGCTGGCCGAAAAACTCGATGCACCCGTATGCGATACTCTTATGGGCAAGGGCGCATTCGACGGAAGAAGCGACAGATATACCGGCATGATCGGCATGCACGGTACCAAGGCTTCCAACCTGGGTGCCACGGAGTGTGATCTTCTGATAGCGCTCGGCGCGAGATTCTCTGACCGAGTGATCGGCAATGCCAAGAAGTTCTGTAAGGGCGCCAAGATCATCCATTTTGATATTGATGCTGCAGAGATCAACAAGAATATACATGCATCCGTATCGGTGGTAGGTAATCTCAAGGACAGCTTAAATGATGTACTTAAGGCCCTTCCGGCACAGAAGCATCCGGAATGGATGGCCAGGATCGCGGAACTCAAGAAGTCATTCCCGCTCTCATATGATAAGAGCAAGCTCACCTGTCCGTATATGGTAGAGGTGATAGATAAGGTCACAAAGGGTGAGGCTATCATCACGACGGATGTGGGACAGCATCAGATGTGGGCCGCTCAGTACTATAAGTACTCTAAGCCTCGTACATTCTTATCAAGCGGCGGACTCGGCACAATGGGCTACGGACTCGGAGCCTGCATAGGTGCCAAGGTCGGCAATCCTGACAAGATCGTCATCAACATTGCAGGTGACGGATGCTTCCGTATGAACATGAACGAGCTGGCTACAGCTTCAAGATACAACATACCCATAATCCAGGTGGTCAACAACAACCAGGTTCTCGGCATGGTGCGTCAGTGGCAGACACTGTTCTATGACAAGAGATATTCTCAGACCGTTCTTGAAGACAAGGTGGACTTCTGCGCAGTAGCCAAGGCACTCGGATGTGAAGCCATACTCGTGACCAAGAAGGAAGAGATGGAACCTGCCATCAAGAAGGCCATTAAGATGAATGCGCCTGTACTCATCAATGTCATGACCGGCAAGGATGATTCGGTATATCCCATGGTTCCTGCGGGTGCGCCCATATCAGAGGTGTTCGACGAAGAGGATCTTAAGAAGAAATCGTGAAGAAGGCAGTAAAAATCTCGCTTATTTTAATATTCTCGACTGTAATAATGCTGGGCCTGTTATACATGGGCCTGGCATATTATTATAGAAATGTTTTCCCCTATGGAACGTTTATCAATAATACATACTGCACCGGTCTGACACCTGAAGAAGCGGCAGATGAGATGAATGAGAGCGTAAGCCTGACTGACATCACTGTCAAGATGCCTGCAGGATATGGGGAGGATTCTTATGTCATAGGAGCAGATGACATAGGTCTGTCATACGATTATCTCACCCCGCTTAAGCAGTTCAAGCAAAAGCAGGATCCGCTGCTGTGGATAGCCAATCTGGGCAATGAGTTCCATGATGAGATCGTGGCACCTGATGTCAATATAGATGAGGATGCTCTTAAGCAGATCGTATCGGACTGGCATGTAGACAGGCTGGGAGCCCCTCATACCGTCAGCATTGAAGAAGATACGGAAGGGTATATCCTGCGCAACAATAAGGCGGTCATAGATAGGGATCTGTGCCTTGCTCAGATTACCGATCATATAAAAAACGGAGAGACTGATATACGTTTAGATGACACTTGTGTCACAATCCCGGCGTACACAGCAGACGAACAGAGGATATTGGATCAGTATGAGGCAATGGAGGGCTTTGCGAATAAGGTCATAACCTTTCATCTGGATAACGAGGATGTCGTGCTGAACAGGGAAGAGCTGTACAGCCTGTTACCGGGACAGAACGGACTGCCTGAATATGATCCGAAAGCAGGCAGGATGGTCATGACCGAGGAGTCCGTATTGAGCGGATTGTATGATGTGCTGAGCCCGTATAATACATATAATAATCATTATTTTACGACTCATAACGGCAGAAAAGTCCACCTGACACAGGGAACTCTCGGTAATTCCATAGATGTGGAAAAAGCAGCAAAGGAGCTGTATGAGGCGCTTGAAAAAGGGAATGATGACATCACGATAGATCCCGAATATAAGCATAAGATGGATGATAATGAGAAGACCTACGGTAATGAGACCGGAGATACATATATCGAGATAAGCCTGGATGAGCAGCATATGTACTACTACGAGAAGGGTGCTCTCAAGCTGGATACCAATGTGGTGACAGGCAAGATGTCGACAGGCAGCGGAACCAAGGAAGGTGTATACTATATATACTATATGCAGCGTAACCGTACGCTCATAGGAGAGACATACAGGTCATTTGTCAATTACTGGATGGCGTTTAACAGACATGTCGGTATTCATGATGCCACATGGAGAACACAGTGGGGTGAGGATGCGTACTTAAGAGCCGGCTCGCACGGATGTGTCAATACACCGTTTGATGCAGCCAAGGAACTCTACGATTACGCATATGTCGGACTCCCGGTCATCGTATATTCTTATGAGAAGTCGGAAGTGACGGAGTGAGACGAAGTCCTGTGGCAACGCCATATGTACGCACTGCGGAATCGTCATTTGTGTGGATACAATTATTTGCAAAAAAGCCCTATACTTATATAGTATTGGGCTTTTTGTTTATTCAGAGACACTAAGTTATTTCGGAGGGTTGTGCGAATATGAAAAAGAGAAAGATTAACAGGATAACAGGCAGACTGCTCAGCATTTTTATGGCTGCTGTAATGACAGCGGGCATGGTATGTATGCCGGTATATGCGGTAATGGATAATGTGCCTAATGATGTCGTGATATCAGAGCAGGGTGATGCTTCTGAAGAAGATTCGTCCTCAGAGGATGTAACTGAAGAGGATGCATCAGATGAGAGTAATGATGAGATTGCTGACGAGATGATAACCGAGTCAGAGACTGAGCCGGGGTCAGAATCAGAGCCTGAGCCTGAGTTAGACACAGCTATGGAGACGGAGGCTGAAACGGATATCGATGACGAAGATGATCAGTCTGAGATTTCTTCTGATGTGATCGAAGAAGAAAAAACGAAAACTCCTGGGCTTCTTGGAAGTACCGTTTTGGGATATATAGATGATACATATGATGGTGTAAATAACACGGAGGAAATAACCGATACCGTATCGGATGCGGCTGGAAAATGGGAGTATGATGCCGAGACCGCAACTCTTACATTAAAAAGCGGCTTCAAGGGAGAGTATATAGAGATCATTGATTCCAATACATCAATTCTGATGAATGGAGCTTCTCTCGTGGCACGTACAGGCCAGGAGAGCGTTATCAAGTGTTCAAGAAATCTGCAGGTTGAACTTGGCGGAAACAATGAGATCATTCTGGCGGCGGATACAGAGAAGGGAATCAATATCTCAGGGCGTGAGCTTGCTCTCTCGCTTTCGAATAGTACATCATCCGGGAAGCTTACAGTCGTTCAGGAAAACATATCCAGAGGCGAGTGGACGCCATTGATTTACGGACGGGTGAATTTAACAGATGTCACATTGGACATTAAGGCATCTACTACTTTGAATTCATGTAATATAGAAGGAATATACGGTAATACTTGCGTTGAAGGTTCGGGATGTCTGGATATCGATATAGACAGCGGCACAGGTAAGAGCTCAGGTATCGGAGGGATTCTGTGTTTTAATTCGTCAGGGTATGTCGATATTCATGTTAAATCAACACATAAATACAGTAATGGAGTCAGCTCTAACATAGAAGCGCAAAACGGAACCGGGACGATCGATATAAACTGCGAAGGCTGCAGATTGACTTCCGCGTTTAATCCCAGGATAAAAAATATAAATCCCGAAATGGGAACGATAACCTTGCAGGCAACAAAGATCCCTGCCATAGAGGGACTTCCGTACAATAAGACAATAAGTAATTCAGAAGCAGCCGCAGGATATATGCTCAATTATCTTTTCTATGTTCCCGGAGAAGGTAATGAAGTATTGATAACTGATTCAGAAGGGATACCTCTTACAAAAGTCGTGATCACTTCCGGAACAGGCGATCCCACGCCGGTTCCGATAAAACTTATGGATTCACCACTTTTTGATTATCCGGAGGCTACAGTTGGAGAGAGATATCCCCAATGTATCAAAGGGTCGGCATATTATATTAATGCAGTGGAAGGCGGAAAACAGGATGCTACTGACCGATACTTATTTGAACTGGCAGAAGGAAGCAGCCTTCCCGCCGGACTGACAATTGACAAAAATAACGGTTGTGTTGAGGGAACACCCACAGAAGAAGCACCTGCGGGCTCTTTTAAGGTTGTCTGCAAAGCTCATAAGATATTAGACAGCAGTAATGTGCGGAGCATAAGTGACCCCATAACAATTAATTACGGTGAGATAAAGCCTCAGGAGCGTCACCTGTATTTAGGCACAGATACTATTAATATGAGCGAAGATGCTGAAGGAGATAAATACTCATATGATGCTGACAGCAGCACACTTGTATTAAGCTCGGGATTCACCTGTAATAAACTATACTCTGAAAAGCCGCTTACCATAGTACTTAATGGAAGTACCGGCTTTACAGCTGAAGCGGCATCTGACTATGTGATAAAAGTTGATGGCAACCTGAATATTTTCTTAAAAGGAGAAAGCACAATAACTCTTGCTCCGGATACGGAGAAGGGTATTGATCTATCCGGAAATAACATGAATCTCTTCCTTGCAGATGGTGCAGCTACAGGAAAACTGTCCATAGTTCAGACAGGTATAACGCGTAAAGAATACGTGCCTTTGATATACGGAAGGGCATATGTTACAGATGTTACTCTGGACATTAAGGCATCTACTTCCTTGAATGAATGTTATATACAAGGTATTTCCGGAAATACTTATGTTGAAGGGTCCGGATGCCTGGATATCGATATGGTCAGTGGTACAGGTCGAAGCTCAGGTGTCGGAGGATACCTGCGTTTTAATTCGTCAGGGCATACCAATATTCATATTAAATCTACACATAAATACAGTAATGGAGTCAGTTCTGACATAGAAGCACAAGACGGAACGGGAACAATTAGCATAAACTGCGAAGGCTGCAGATTGACTTCCGCGTATAATCCAAGGATAAAAAACATTAATCCCGAAATGGGAACGATAACCTTGCAGGCAACAAAGATCCCTGCCATAGAGGGACTTCCGTATAATAAGACCATAAGCAATCCGGAAGCGTCCGCAGGTTATATGCTCAATTATCTTTTCTATGTACCCGGAGAAGGCAATGAAGTATTGGTTACGGATTCAGAAGGAACGCCTCTCACTAAAGTCGTGATCACTTCCGGAACAGGCAATCCCATACCTGTTCCGATAAAGCTTATGGATTCAACACTTTTTGATTATCCGGAGGCTACAGTTGGAGAGAGTTATCCTCAATGTATTGGCGGGCTGGCATATTATAATTGCGCTGTAGTAGGAGGAAAGCAGAAAGCCTCTGACAGATACAGATTTGAACTTACGGATGACAGCAGCCTTCCTGCCGGACTGTCGATTGACGAATCACACGGTTGTATTGAGGGAACCCCCACAGAGGAAGCCCCTGCAGGCTCTTTTAAGGTTGTCTGCAAGGTGTATGACGGGAGCTTTGGAAGCGATGTACTCTGCATAAGTGACCCCATTACCATTGAGTACGGTGCTATCGGTGTTAAGAATGCCGTTACCGGCGTAAGTCTTGATACATCTGATAAGACGTTGGAGATTGGCGATGAGTTTACGCTTACAGCCACCGTCTCACCTGCTGATGCTTCAATTCCCGATGTCACATGGAACAGTGGCTCAACAGCGGTTGCAAAAGTTACTGAAGACGGTACGGATAATCACAAAGCAGTTGTGAAGGCGACAGGTACCGGAAAGACAAATATAACTGTCACATCGCGACAGGGATACAAGCAGGCCATATGTTCGGTAACGGTAAAAGAAAAGAAACCTACTGCAGTTGTCGAATTAATAGAAGGAAAGTATTACCTGACACATTTGGCAGGCGGTTCAAAATATAAAGTTGGATTGGCAGGAACGGAGACGGAATATACAGCAGATGGTTATGCGCGAATAGAGATAGATCCTGCATTCTACGGCAAAACCATTAATGTTATCAAGGTGGCTGCAGACAGCTTATATAATAGTCAGCCGCAGGCAGTAGAGGTATCTGTGATCCTTCCGGCAAACATCGCGGTATCATACGCCGGTGTACCGTTAGCGGGTGGAGCGGCTGCCGTTAAACAGGATATTGCTCTTGATACGGGACTTCTTACCTGTGACAGTATTTCATGGAATCCGATGCCTGATTCTGAAGGCAAATTTCAAAATGGTGTCAAGTATACAGCAACAATAGTACTGCATACGATAAGCGGTCTTATGTTCGAAACGGCACCGACTGTATCTGTTAACGGTAAAGCAGCAACAGTCAGTCTGAGCGGCGATAAGGAGATAGTGACAGCTGTTGTTGAGTATGATACCACTTCTTCTATAATAAATGTTGAAAGCATTGCCTTTAGCGCAGATGAGTTAAGCGCTTCGGAAGATGCGGGATATGTGTTCTATACACTTGACTTTGCACCTGCATCTGCCACAAATAAAGACTATACGATCACCTCAAATAATACGGATATAGTATATATTGAGGGTAAAACGACTATTGTTCCCAAGGCTGTCGGTACTGCAACTGTTACCGCTGTCTCGGCAGACGGTAATAAGAGTGCCGCAGCTGCCGTGTATATCAGATATAAGAAGCCGTCGGATGTTAAACAGAACGGCATATCACTTGAGGGCTTTGTACCAAACGGCGATTATTCTATAACTGTCAATTCCAATGAACCGTTACAGATTAAGGCTTCTGCGACCGGTGAAGTTCCTATGCAGGATACATGGTACAGTTCTAACTTAAGTATTGTCAGGAAATATGCGGGTGAACCCAAATGTGATTCGGAACCTTTCAGTTTTTATACTGAAGCAAAACCGACAATCCCCACTACAGGACTTTTTGCCAAGTTTAAGGATGATATAAAAGCATTTACGTATACAGGTGAAAAGATCGAACCGGAAATACTTGTATATAACAATGGTGAATTACTGACAAAGGGTGATGATTACACTCTGAAGTATTCAAACAATGTTAATGTGGCACGAAACAAAAAAGGTGAATTGATCGAGGATAAAGCCAAGGTTACAGTCAGCGGAAGAGGGAATCTTTCGGGAAGTGCGACGCTTAAGTTTACGATCACTCCGAAGAATCTTGGATCGGGTACATTATATGCTGAGGATGTAAAGGTCGGTAATATTTCTGTTGTTAAGAACAGTAAAGCAACATCACCCGTAATAACATTTAAGAATTATAAGCTCTCCAGTAAGGATTATACAGTAAGGGATTCATCAAAAAAGCATGTTGAGAGCGGATTCATAGATGTGTCCGGTAAAGGCAACTTTGATGGTGATATTAAGATAATGGTCAATGTTGCCGAGAAAAAGAGCGATATAAAGAATATCGCTGTAACCTTATCGGGAAAAGGAATAATGATATTTGACCCGGCTAAAACGGATGCTGATCTGAAAACTGATATATCCGGTCTTATAAAAGTATATGCCTCTACCGACAAGAATAAGGAACACGAACTTACAGAAGGGGCGGATTATTTCATTTCATATCCCTCGATCATCCGCGGCGTCGGAAGCAAAAAAGTGATCATCATAGGAAAGGGTGATTACAACGGAAGTATTGCCAAGACGATCACGATAAAACCGCTCGTTGTAAAAGCGGCCAATGATAACGGATGGGTCGAGAACAATGCAGTGACTGTCTCAACCGTAGAGAGGCCCTATGTACTCGGAGGCGTGACGGTAGGTGATGTGATCACCGTAAAATATAAGTCTAAGGGCGGCGCTGAGTATATATTAAGCGAAGGCACTGACTATAAGGTAACCTATTCAAATAATAAGGCAGTATCTACTGATGCAAAACCTGCTGAGTATACGATCTCGTTCATTGGCAGCTATAAGGGAACGCCTGCGATCAAAAATACTAAGACAACGGGAAAGGTAAACAGATTTAAGATAGTCGGAGCATCATTGGAAGACCCGGTTGTTCCAAACGCTCCTGCTGAAAATGTTGATATCAGTTTTGCAGACCTGATGTACAGTGGGAAACCCGGAACATACAAATCCGTTCCTTATATCACGCTTAACGGAGTGACGCTTGCTTCGTCAAATTATAAGGTGACCTATTATACTGATGCCTTAAGGACAAAGGCTGTTGATAAGAAGAATCCTGTTACGATTCCTGATGGTGACACGGAAGCGACTGTCTATGTTACCATTCTGGGAAAGGGTGAGATCGGGAAAGGCAATTATGTCGGAACGATCAATACTGAATATAAGGTTTATAGAAAAGCTGATGACATTTATGACTTAAGCAAAGCAAGAGTGACTCTGTATGACAGTACATATGATCCTGCCAAGAAGAGTAATAAAAAACTCTCAAGTACCATATATACCGGAAAGCCGATTACGGTTGCATCTGTTGGCGGAAAAGTTGTTGTCGACTATAAGGTTGGAAAGAATTATGTTCTGCTGGAAGAAGGAAAAGATTATGAACTTGAGTATCTTAACCATACATCTAAGGGTACGGCAGTAATCATGGTAAAAGGATTGGGTACAAAGAATGCTGCAACAGGGATAACCTGTCAGGGCGCCAGGAAAACAACCTTTAAGATAGTGGTCAGAAATCTGAAGACATTCCTTAAGACAATGATCTAGCCATATTTGATTGGAGTATAAGAATGCGGGAGAGTGAGTCTCCCGCATTTTTACTCATAAACGGTGCATATAAGCCCGTGGATTTGTGATATTTTGTATTGATTTTGAATGGGAATGAGTATAGAATATAGACCGATAACGTTTAAAACGATATGTTCATTAAGGAGGAAATGAAAATGTCACGAGTGTACAATTTCTCGGCAGGACCTGCAGTTTTGCCTGAAGAAGTGCTTAAGGAAGCAGCAGAGGAGATGCTGGATTACAAGGGATCCGGACAGTCCGTTATGGAGATGAGTCATCGATCCAAAGTGTATGACACCATCATCAAGGAAGCTGAAGCTGACTTAAGAGACCTTATGAACATTCCCGATAATTATAAGGTATTGTTCCTTCAGGGCGGTGCTTCACAGTTCTTTGCGGAAGTGCCCATGAATATGATGAAGAACAAGAAAGCCGGATATATCATCACGGGTCAGTGGGCCAAGAAGGCATTCCAGGAGGCCAAGATTTACGGTGAGGCTGTAGAGCTTGCATCATCTGCCGATAAGACCTTCTCGTATATCCCTGATTGTTCTGATCTGCCCATCACGGATGACATGGATTATGTATATATCTGTGAGAACAATACTATCTACGGTACCAAGTATAAGACGCTTCCCAATACCAAGGGCAAGATCTTAGTGTCGGATGTATCTTCGTGCTTCTTATCAGAGCCCGTGGATGTGACCAAGTACGGCGTGATCTACGGCGGTGTTCAGAAGAATGTGGGACCTGCCGGCTGTGTGATAGCCATAATCAGAGAAGATCTCATCACTGATGATGTACTTCCCGGAACTCCCACTATGCTTAAGTGGAAGACACAGGCTGATGCGGATTCGCTCTATAACACACCTCCGTGCTACACGATATATATCTGCGGCAAGGTATTTAAGTGGCTCAAGGCTCAGGGTGGTCTGGCTGCCATGAAGGAGCGTAACGAGAAGAAGGCCAAGATCTTATATGATTTCCTTGATTCTTCCAAGCTGTTCAAGGGAACTGTAGTTAAGGAAGACAGATCTCTTATGAACGTTCCGTTCGTGACGGGCAATGAAGAACTTGATGCCAAGTTTGTCAAGGAAGCGACCGAAGCAGGCTTTGTAAATCTCAAGGGCCACAGAACAGTGGGCGGTATGAGAGCGAGCATATACAATGCCATGCCCATAGAAGGCGTGCAGAAGCTTGTTGAGTTTATGAAGAAGTTTGAGGAGGAGAACGCATGAGTTTTAAATATCATTGCTTAAATCCCATTTCACAGGTGGGACTCGATGGATTTGATGATAATTATGTAAAGACTGATGATGTCAATGATGCCGAGGGTATACTTGTAAGAAGTGCCTCAATGCATGAGATGGAGCTTCCGGAGAAGCTTCTCGCTGTTGCCAGAGCAGGTGCCGGTGTCAACAATATTCCTCTCGATAAGTGCGCAGATAAGGGTATCGTGGTATTCAATACACCCGGTGCCAATGCCAACGGTGTTAAGGAGCTTGTGTTTGCAGGAATGCTCCTTGCAGCAAGAGACGTATCAGGCGGTATCGCATGGGTCAGGGAAAATGCCGCAGATGCTGATATAGCCAAGGTTGCCGAGAAGCAGAAGAAGAACTTTGCAGGAACAGAGCTCTATGGCAAAAAACTCGGTGTGATAGGCTTGGGCGCCATCGGTATCAAGGTGGCCAATACGGCGACACACTTCGGTATGGAAGTGTTCGGATATGATCCGTATATATCTGTCGATGCTGCATGGAACTTAAGAAGAGAGATACATCATGTACATAATCTTGATGATATATTTGAGCAGTGTGATTATATCACGATCCATGTTCCGCTTCTTGACAGCACTAAGAATACGATAAATGAAGAGGCCATATCCAAGATGAAGGACGGCGTGATCATACTTAACTTCGCACGTGACCTTCTCTGTGATGAAGAGGCTGTACTTAAGGGTATAGAGTCAGGTAAGGTTCGCAGATATGTATCTGATTTCCCGAACCCAACTACGGCAGGTAAGCCCGGTGTTATTGTCACTCCACACCTCGGTGCTTCTACGGAAGAGTCAGAGGACAACTGTGCAGTTATGGCAGTCAAGGAAATGAGGGATTATCTTGAGAACGGTAATATCAAGAATTCCGTTAATTATCCCAACTGCGATATGGGCGTATGTATCCAGGCGGGCCGTATAGCTGTGTTCCATAAGAACATAGCCAATATGATCGCAAGGTTTACGTCTGTCTTCGGTGAGATGGGTATCAATATCTCCGATATGACCAACAAGTCAAAGGGAGACTACGCCTATACGATGCTTGACTTCGAGACACCTGTTACGGATGAGCTTGTCAGCAAGCTGCAGGCGGTTGACGGAGTATTAAGAGTCAGAGTCGTAAAATAATTTGTTAAATTATGTTGACAAGGCCGACAGCCCTGTGATATAAGTTAGATAATTTAATAAGCGGATAAACCGATGAGAAAGAATAGTAGGTCATGCCTCTTCATTATGAGAGAGCTGCGGATGGTGCGATCGCAGCAATGAACACATGAGTGAATGGACTTTCGAGGGCGAGCGGAAATGCAGTGATGCAGAGTATGTGAGACGGAGTGGATCACCGTTACAGGATCCTGCATATGATGGTATGTGGCTTGATGAGTTAGACGGATATACGTACCGGAGTATGGATGAGAGGGCGTATGATACGTCAATTCGGGTGGCACCGCAGGAATGATTATCCTGTCCCGACAATGAATGAATATTCATTGTCGGGATTTTTGATTTGTAAGATACATTGGGATGACAGAGTGATCCCTCCCGGCCTGTCATCCCGGGTTATCTTAAGGAGAAAAGCATGAACACTACAGGGACCATATTGGATAAGATAGTCGAAGATAAGAAGGTGAGACTTGTTGAACACAAGAACAGGATCCCGCTTAATGAGATGATAAGACTTGCAGAGGATGCACTTAAGGAGGATGCGATCAAGGCCAGAGAGAACTGCTTCCATAATGCACTTGCAAAAGAAGGTATCTCGATAATCGGAGAGTTCAAGAAGGCATCACCAAGTCTGGGAAGGATCGAAGAGAAGATAGATCTGACAGAAAGGATCGATGAATATAATGATTCGGTTGATGCGATAAGCTGCCTGACGGAAGAGGATCACTTCCTCGGTAATGTGGATTACCTAAAGCAGATCAGAAAGATAAGCACGCTTCCGATCATCCGCAAGGACTTCATGATAGATGAATACCAGTTCCATGAAGCCAGAGTCATAGGAGCAGATGCGGTACTTCTCATCACGGCGATCCTTGATGATATACAGATGAAGGACTTCTACGATCTTGCAAGATCCCTAAAGCTTGATGTACTTGTGGAGACACATGATGAATATGAGATCGAGAGAGCTCTTAGGATCGATCCGAGGATCATAGGTGTCAATAACAGGAATCTGAAGGATTTTACGATCGATATAGGGAATACGAAAAGACTTAAGAATTATATACCGGACGATAAGTTATATGTCGCAGAGAGCGGGATTGTGAGCGATGAAGATGTCAGGTTCCTCAAGGAGACCGGAGTGGATGCATTCCTTATAGGACGCGCGTTCATGGAAAGTGAGGATCCGAGAGAACTTGCGAACAGATGGAAGAGATCGTAGGGAACGGCAGGCATATCACCGTGTCGGGAGACATGTCAATGGATGAACAGAGAGTGAAGATTAAAATATGCGGTATCAGGACGCCTGAAGAGGCCGAATATCTGAACAGAGCAAATGTCGATTATGCAGGCTGCGTATTCTATGAGCCGAGTAAAAGAAATGTGACATTTGATCAGGCTGCAGAAGTCCTTGATAAGCTCGATAAGAGCATAGTCAGAGTTGCGGTAACGGTAAGTCCGGATATTGATCTGGCACGGACAGTTGCCGATCTGGGGTTCGATATATTGCAGGTACACAAAGAACTGAGTAAAGACGTGATGGTGAGTTTCCCCCTCCCTATATGGTATGCCTGCAATATATCGGATAAAAGCAGGATGGCGGAGTCACTGGGATTTATGGAAGAACTGAGTACGGAAGAGAGATCGAAGATACAGGGGATACTGATGGATGCACCGGATTTCGGAAGCGGAAAGACCTTTGACTGGGATATCGATGATGTCCCCGCATTCAGAAAGAGCAGAAGACTCCTTAAGGCAGGCACACAGTCACCTCCGACGAAGTTCATCCTGGCCGGCGGACTGAATGAAGATAATGTGGCAAAAGGAATTGAGATATTTAATCCTGACATCGTGGATGTGAGCAGCGGGGTGGAAGGAGAAGACGGCAAGGATGAGGAAAAGATAATGAGATTTGTCGATGCGGTCCGCAGCAGACGATGGCAATGATAAATGAATTGACAGAGAAGATGATACGATAAAACAGACTATACACGGAAAGGAGAGGTATACGACAGTATACCGAAGATATGGATGAACAGCAAAGCATATTACGGAGAATACGGAGGACAGTTTGTGGCTGAATCCCTTATGAATATCCTCGATGAGATAGACAGGGAATTCGAAGCGGCCATTAAAGATCCCGAGTTCATGAAAACTCTCGGATATTACCTCAAGCAGTATGTCGGACGTGAGACGCCCTTATACTTTGCCGAGAGATTGTCTGAGAAGTACGGGACTAAGATATATCTTAAGCGTGAAGATCTCAATCATACAGGCGCACATAAGATCAACAACGTTCTCGGTCAGATACTGTTAGCCAAGCGCATGGGCAAGACGAAGGTGATCGCCGAGACGGGTGCGGGACAGCACGGAGTGGCAACAGCCACAGGCGCCGCACTTTTCGGAATGGAATGCACCGTATATATGGGCGCGGAGGATGTTAAGCGTCAGGCCCTCAACGTGATGAGGATGGAGATGTTAGGTGCCAAGGTCGTAAGTGTGACATCGGGCAGCAATACACTTAAGGATGCCACGAATGAGGCGATAAGGACATGGGCAAAGACGGCTGAGGATACATTCTATATAATCGGTTCGGCAATCGGACCTTATCCTTACCCCAAGATGGTCAAGGAGTTCCAGTCGGTTATAAGCAGAGAGGCCAGGATCCAGCATATGGAAGCGGAAGGCAGGCTCCCTGATGTGGTGATGGCCTGCGTCGGCGGCGGATCCAATTCGATCGGTATGTTCGCGGACTTCATAGATGAGCCTTCAGTCGAACTCATAGGTGTGGAAGCAGCCGGAAAAGGAATCGACACTGAGGAACATGCAGCATCGATGGCTAAGGGAAGACCGGGCGTACTCCACGGGACGAGATCATATCTCCTGCAGGATGATGACGGTAATATCAAACTGGCACATTCTATCTCGGCAGGCCTTGATTATCCGGGTGTCGGGCCTGAGCATGCATATCTTCATGATACGGGAAGAGCAAAATATGTTCCGATAACCGATAAGGAGGCCATGGATGCACTGATGGAACTGACAAGGCTTGAGGGTATCATACCTGCGATAGAGAGTGCACATGCGGTCGCTTATGCATTCAAGAAGGCAGAGGAGATGACGGCTGATCAGTCGATGATAATCTGCTTATCGGGCAGAGGTGACAAGGATGTCAATACGATATCCGATTATCTTGCAGGAAAAGGATATCTGAACTGATGACTAACGGTGTTATCGGACTGAGGATCGGAACAGATATATCTTATACGGAGGAATGAACATGAACAGAATAGAACAGAAAATGGATGAACTTAAGCGATCCGGCAAAAAGGCGTTCATCACATATATAACGGCCGGACTTCCTGATATGGATAAGACCGGCGAGATCGTAAAGGCACAGGAAGGCATCACGGATGTGATAGAGCTTGGGATACCGTTTTCGGACCCCACGGCTGACGGTCCCGTGATACAGCAGGCTTCATACGAAGCGATACAGGCAGGAGCAAGCCTTAAGAAGACTTTTGCACTGATGGATAAGCTTAGAGCAGAAGGCTGCGGACAGCCGATCGTCTTTATGATGTATTACAACACGATTACCAATTACGGGCTTGATGAATTCGCATCTCAGTGTAAGAAAAGCGGAGTGGACGGACTCATAGTTCCGGATCTTCCTTACGAAGAGCAGGATGCGCTGCGGATTGCGCTTGATAAGCAGGGGGACGCGACTATACTCATACAGCTTGTCTCGCCGGTATCCAAGGAAAGAATTGCAAAGATCACAGCCGGTGCAAGAGGCTTCATATACTGTGTCTCCGCTATGGGCGTAACCGGACAGGGCGGCACCTATCACAAGGATGTCATCGAATATCTTAAAAGTGTCAAGGATGCAGCAGATATCCCCGTAATGATGGGCTTCGGGATAAGGACAGCAGGGGATGTCGAACCCATGAAGGATATCATAGACGGAGCGATAGTCGGAACCCACTTTATCAATCTGATGCGTGAAGCGGACTTCGATCCGAGTGTGGCAGCTGACTATGCGATAAGATTTAAGAATGAACTCAATTGATAAGATGATGGGCCGGCAGATCAGACGATGATCCGCGGCATAAATGAAAGGAGCACAAAATGATAAAAGAAGCGATCGTAAAGATAGTTAACAAGGGAGATCTTACATTTGATGAAGCTTACACCGTTATGAACGAGATAATGAACGGTGAGACCACACCCACGCAGAATGCGGCATTTTTAGCTGCACTCACGACCAAGAATACAAGAGCCGAGACCATAGAAGAGATCAAGGGCTGCGCCAAGGCAATGCGTGAGCATGCGCTCAAGGTGGATGCGGGAGATATGGACACATTTGAGATAGTCGGTACCGGCGGAGATAACGCCGGAAGCTTCAATATCTCGACAACATCGGCATTTGTCGCAGCCGCTGCAGGCATGAAGGTGGCCAAGCACGGTAACAGGGCAGCTTCTTCCAAGTCAGGTACGGCAGACTGTCTTGAAGCACTCGGAGCCAACATCAATCTTGATCCCGAGAAGTGCGTGAGCCTTCTTGAAGAGACCGGATTCTGTTTCTTCTTTGCACAGAAATATCATACATCCATGAGGTATGTCGGAGCGATCCGTAAGGAACTGGGATTCAGAACCGTGTTCAATATCCTCGGACCTCTCACCAATCCCGTTCATCCGCACAGACAGCTCCTCGGTGTATATGATGAACTCCTTGTGGAGCCTCTCGCTCAGGTATTATACGGTCTCGGAGTTGAGAAGGGCATGGTCGTATACGGTAAGGAAAAACTCGATGAGATCACGGCTGCAGGTCCTACTAAGGTATGTGAGTTCGGTGAAGGCAAGTATATCAACTATGAGATAACACCCGAAGAGTTCGGCCTTACAAGCTGTAAGTCCGAAGACCTTAAGGGCGGAACACCTGAGGAGAACGCGAAGATCACAAGGGATATCTTAAGCGGTAAGCTTACAGGCCCCATGAGAGATACGGTGCTTATGAATGCGGGCGCATCCCTCTATATCGGAGGCAAGGCTGCTACTCTTAAGGACGGTGTTGAACTTGCGGCAAAGCTTATCGATGACGGAAGTGCCATAAGAGCACTCGATGCATTTATAGAGGCATCCAACAGATAAAGCACCGGATATAAGGAAATAAGACCTGCTGTTAGGATGCGGATGATCGGATAAACCCGGGAAAGGATAACGGGATAAAACATGACTGTTGAAAAGAGAGAAGAAATATATACTCCGGCCGTAGAAGAACTGTTTGATTACAGTGAAAGATACAACTATGTACCGATCAAACGGGAGATCCTGTCTGATATGTACACACCGATACAGGTGCTCAAAAAGCTTAAAGCTGTGAGTGATCATGTTTTTATGCTTGAGAGCGCCGCAGATAATGAAGGATACGGAAGATACTCATTCCTCGGATTCAATCCGAGGCTGTGTATCACCTGTATCAACGGACACCTTACCGTAACCAATGATGAAGGAAATGTCCTTGATGATCTTCAGATCAAGCATCCGGGTAAGTACATAAGCGAGACGGTAAAGGAATATAAGAGCCCGAGAATGGCGGATTTTCCTCCGTTTACAGGGGGGCTTGTAGGTTACTTTGCCTATGATTACATTAAATATGCAGAGCCGACCCTTGATCTCAATGCGGAAGATGAGGAGGGCTTTAAGGATGTGGATCTGATGCTCTTTGATAAGGTTATAGCATTTGATAATGTGAAGCAGAAGATAGTCATCATAGCCAATGTCAGTGTGGCAAGCAGAACGGATATACTCTTAAGAGGCACAGGCGGCAACAACAAGATCGATACCGAATATATCGAAGACAATTACTCTAAGGCCTGCAGAGAGATCGATGCGATCGTGGATATCATCAGGAACGGTTCGGAAGCTTCCGAAGAACCCGGACAGCTTAAGTCCGAGTTCAGGACTCTCTTTGACAGGGAGAGATACTGCGATATGGTCGAAAAAGCCAAGGATCATATCCATGAAGGCGACATATTCCAGGTCGTACTCAGCAACAGAATGGATGCAGACTATTCGGGAAGCCTTCTCAATACATACAGGATGTTAAGGACCGTCAATCCCTCGCCTTATATGTTTTACTTCTCAGGCGATGACATCGAGGTCGCAGGTGCTTCTCCCGAGACTCTTGTCAAGCTCAAGGACGGTATACTTCATACTTTCCCTCTTGCCGGGACCAGAAGGAGAGGAGCCGATGATGAAGAGGATGAGGTTCTGATCGAGGACCTGTTAAGTGATGATAAGGAGAAGGCGGAGCATAACATGCTTGTCGATCTCGGCCGTAATGACATAGGCAGGATAAGTGAGATCGGATCTGTTGAAGTTGAGAGATATATGGATGTACTCAAGTTCTCGCATGTCATGCATATCGGTTCAACTGTAAGAGGCAGGCTGCGCGAAGGCCTTGATCAGTTAAGCGTCATAGATTCGATCCTTCCGGCAGGCACACTCTCGGGTGCTCCAAAGATAAGAGCATGCGAGATCATCAATGAACTCGAAGACAACAAGCGCGGGATATACGGAGGAGCCGTCGGATACATTGATTTCGCCGGCAATCTGGACACCTGTATCGCCATCAGACTTGCCTACAAGAAGGGCGGCAAAGTCTATGTCAGGAGCGGAGCGGGCATTGTGGCCGATTCGGTTCCCGAGAAGGAATATGAAGAGAGCATCAATAAGGCCAAGGCGGTCGTCACGGCTCTCAAAATGAAGGAGATATAGATCGTAAATGGCCTGTTTTTTAAGTAAGTAATATGAAACAAGCTTATGCCAACGGATTAGCAGAAAGGGAGATAAATGGAAAAGAAGAAGATCCTGCTCATAGATAATTATGACAGCTTTTCGTATAATCTGTATCAATATATAGGGGAGACGGCAGAGAAAAAATGGGGACGCTTAAGCGGACGCCCTAATGACACATCTGTCATATCCGGGGAGGGTTGTGAGATCAGAGTTATCAGAAATGATGAACTGAGCATCGAACAGATACAGTCATATTCGCCTGACTATATCATCATATCACCGGGACCCGGAAGACCTGCGGATGCGGGTGTATGTGAAGAGGTTATAACGAAGATGGCGGGAAAAGCCGTTATAATGGGCGTATGCCTTGGTCATCAGGCCATATGCGAGGCATTTGGAGCAACCGTTACTTATGCATCGGAACTTATGCACGGTAAGCAGTCGATCGCTTCACTTGATAATGACTGCCCCGTATTCAGGGGATTGCCTGCAAACATACCGGTTGCCAGATATCATTCCCTTGCCGCGGATGCGGCAACATTGCCTGACTGCCTTAAGGTGACGGCGAGGACTGATGATAATGAGATCATGGCGGTAGCACATAAGGAACATCACATATACGGACTTCAGTTCCATCCGGAATCAATTCTCACACCGGAAGGGAAGAAGATCATAGAGAATTTCTTTGAGATCTGATGAATAAATGATATGAAAAAGGGGCATGTGATCATATGCCCCATAAGTATCGCTGTAATTATCTATACGGTCGACATGATATCGCCGAAATCATCCTTCATTTTCTGCTCATATTCAAGTGCATGCTCCGTAGCAAGATCCATATACTTGATGAATACTTCCTCAACGGGCATGGATTTTTCCATGGCAATGGTCTGAAGTATGGGTCTTAACTTCTCTATCTGCTCGGATACCCTTACCTTCTCGGGGTCGATATCCGGCATTGCTTCATCGGCAAATTCCATTATCCTGTTAAACATCTCTCTGTCTTCGGCTGTCATATGTGCCTCCTGATCGCATTGTTGATTATAGTCCGTACCGTGATCTTGCGGACTAAGATATAATATATTACAATCTTCGTTTTTTTTCCATAATAATTCCAAAATGTGATAAAATAATCATTGATATTTGCATGACGGGAATGTAGATGCAAATGTCGGCGTGTATTTGGGAAATGTACTTGCGGGAGGGATAAATATGGATTATGAGTATCTGAATACCGGGCTGGCCGGTAAACTGCCTGTCGGACTGCCGGGTGGCTTTTTTGTGTATGAAGCAGAGGGGGATGAGAAGATCACCTTTGCCGAACCCAATGTGTTCAAGCTGTACGAATGTGAGACATATGAGGAATTCATTGATTTCACCGGAGGGACTTTCAAGGGAATGGTCCATCCGGATGATCTGTATAAGATTCAGGATCAGATCCAGGCGCAGACCATGTTCGGAGAGAAGCGCCATGATTATGTAAGATACAGGATCATGACAAAGAGCGGGAAAGTCAGGTATATTGAGGACTTTGGGCATCTGCTCCATTGGAACAGCGATAAGAGCTTTTTCTATGTTTTTATAGTGGATGTGGATCAGAATGAATTCTATAACAACAGCCGCAATTCGATAGCGGAGGCCAGGATACTGTCGACCAATCACGATACGGATCCTCTGACAGGGCTTTTTACCATGTCTCTGTTCTACCAAAGGGTACAGAGGCTTCTGAATGATCCTAAGGGCCGGAGGAATGATATTTCATTCATTCATTTTGATATACCGAATTTTAAACTCTATAACGAGAGACACGGTTTTAAACTCGGTGATGAACTGTTATGCGAATTTGCCAAGAATATAAGAGAGATATTTGACAATGCCACCGTATCGAGGTTCTCGGACGATCACTTTGTGGTCTGTGATCTTGGGGACAGGGGCGATGCCGTCATCAAGGTTGAGGAAGTCAACCGAAGGATGATGATGACGGAGGATGCCAACCGAAGGGTAAGGATCAAGGCCGGTATATATTTCCTTGATGACAGAGGAGCGGAAGTGGGTCTTGCCTGCGATCATGCGCGTCTTGCCTGCAACAGTATCAAGCACAGGCATGATGTGTATTACTGCATTTATGATGAGATGCTCAGAGAGCAGCTCCGCAAGCAGCAGTACGTAGTGGATCATATTGATGAGGCTATAGACAATGAATACATTAAGGTATTCTATCAGCCTGTCATAAGAGTTCGGAGCGGAGAGATCTGCGGATATGAGGCTCTGGTACGATGGAACGATCCTAAGGTCGGGATGCTGAATCCGGGTGATTTCATTGAGACGCTGGAAGAGTTTCACCTGATCCATCTTGTGGACAGCTTTGTGATAAAAAAGGTCTGCCAGGATTATAAGAGGCTTATGGATGCGGGCGAGGATGTGGTTCCCGTATCCGTCAATATATCGAGACTTGACTTCGAACTGTGCGATATATTCGGTATCCTTGAGGAGACGAGAAAGCAGTATGATGTCCCGGTGGAGATGATAGATATCGAGATCACTGAGAGCGCACTTAATGATAATGTCGGTCATATTAAGCTTGAGTGCGATGAAGTCAGGAAGCTGGGTTATAAGATCTGGCTCGATGATTTCGGGAGCGGATATTCTTCGCTCAATACTCTTGCCGAATATTCATTTGATGTACTTAAGCTGGACCTTGTATTCTTCAGAAGCTATGATCGCAATCCCAAGACGGGACAGCTTATGGAATATATAATCCAGGGTTCAAGAGGCTTGGGGCTTGCCCCCTTATGCGAAGGAGTCGAATCGGAGGAGCATTATGAGTTCCTTAAGAGAGTCGGCTGCGAGCGGGCTCAGGGTTATTACTTCGGCAAACCCATGCCGATGGATGAGACCAGAGCATTCACAGGACATAAGGGAATGACCTGGGAGAAAAGATAAGGAGATTCTATTATGGCTACAGTAAGACCATTCGCGGCATATATGCCCGCACCGGGATATGAGAGCAGGATCGCGGCTCTTCCCTATGATGTATACAACAGAGAGGAGGCCAAGGCGGTCGTTAAGGATAATGAGTATTCTTTCCTGCGCATAGACAGAGCGGAGACCAATTTTACGGATGATGTGGATACATATGACACAAGGGTCTATGACAAGGCCGATGCCCTTATCAAGGAGTTCATCGAGAAGGGATTGTTTGTTAAGCGGGATAAGCCGTGCTATTACATCTATGAGCTGACGATGGATGGAAGATCTCAGACCGGATTTGTGGGCTGTGCATCCGTTAAGGAATATGAAGAAGGCATCATCAAGAAGCATGAGAACACTCTTGCAGCCAAGGAAGCTGACAGGATCAATCACATTGACAGGACCAATATGCAGACAGGTCCCATATTCCTTGCATTCAAGAGTAACAGCGAGGTGGATGACTATCTTGCCGCTGCGGTCAAGGCCAAGCCTTACTATGATTTCGTAAGCGAGGACGGGATAGGTCATAAGGTGTGGATAATAGACTCCGATGAAGATATAGCTAAGATCGGCCGCTTTTTCGATGCAATGTCTGCTCTCTATATCGCAGACGGACACCACAGATGTGCTTCAGCCTGCAGAGTAGGAGCAAGGAGACACACGGAGGGCAAGGAGCAGGAGTCTGACTTCTTCCTAAGCGTTATCTTTCCGGAGAATCAGCTTAAGATCATGGACTACAACAGAGTGATACGGGATCTTAACGGATACGCCGCAGAGGAGTTTCTTGAAGAACTGCAGGAGTATTTTGAGATAGAGGCGAGCGCTTCGGCCGTAAAGCCCGCACATAAGGGTGAGTGCGGCATGCTTCTTGAGGACAGCTGGTACAGGCTTAACATCAAGGACGAATGGAAGAGTGATGATCCGGTTGAGGGTCTGGATGTATCACTGCTTCAGAAGTATGTGCTTGACGGGATGCTTGATATCCATGATCCGAAGACGGACAAGAGGATTGATTTTGTCGGCGGAATAAGAGGACTTAAGGAGCTTGAACGCAGATGCAGCGAGGATTGTGTGCTCGCATTCTCGATGTATCCGACTGATATCAGAGAGCTTATGGCGGTCGCTGATGCGGGAAGGCTCATGCCGCCTAAGAGCACATGGTTCGAACCGAAGTTAAGGAGCGGATTGTTCCTGCATGATATAGGTTGATGAGGGATCAACACAGACTGAATACGGGCAGGGATTGCCGCGGGAGGAGATGACCGATATGAAAGACAAACTGTATAAGATGATGAACTGGCCGGAGATCGAGGCCGTGGTATACGGAGAAGAAGGAAGACCGCAGTCCATACTGGGGAGACATAGTGTGTCATCCTATACGCTGTTTCAGACTTTCCAGCCTGATGCCAAGTCGGTTGTTCTGGTGCTCGAAGATGACAAGAAGAATGACAAGACAAAGGAATATACAATGGAACTTGCTGATGAGGCAGGCTTCTATGCGATCGCGATCCTAGGCAAGATCAAAGGGGCATATCATTATATGGTTACGGACGTCAAGGGTACAAGGCATAAGATATATGATCCCTATGATCCGTATATTTATGAAGATGTGATCGGGTTCGGCAAGGGAGATCTTGACGATTTTACGGACGGAGGCATGTATCATGCTTATAAGATGCTCGGGGCATCAGCCGTGACTGCGGGAGGACATAAGGGCGTTCTGTTCAGAGTGTGGGCTCCGTCTGCCATAAGAGTATCGGTAGTGGGCGATTTTAACGGCTTTAACGGCAAGAGCCATCCGATGATGAAGGATGATGACAGCGGTATATTCAGCCTCTTCATTCCGGGGGTCGAAGTCGGATGTGAGTACAACTATGAACTCCACGTAAGAGGCGGAAGAGTTTATACCAAGATGGATCCGTATGCGACGGTCAATAAGGGAAGCCGCTCGGTCGTTGACTCTAAGAAAGCGTTTAAGTGGACCGATGACGGTTTTGCCGTTGTTAACAGGAAGACCGACAAGCGCAAGACTCCGATGGCCATATATCAGACCGAACTTAAGGAATTTGCAGGTAAAACAGGGAAGATAACCGAAGCTGCAGCTTCAAGCTTTGCAGCTGATATCGCGGATAAGGGATATACGTATGTTCAGTGCAGACTGATAGGCGACACACCGTATACGGTATACGGAAGTGCAGCCGCCAATGATATCAAGAGACTTGTATCGGCTCTTCACGCTGCCGGTATCGGCATCATAGCTGAGATGAACTTAAGCAGTTTCCCTCAGGACGATGAGGGCCTTAAGGAATTCGACGGAACCTTCCTCTACGGTCATCTGGATGAGCGCAAGAGGATCAATGTTGCCAACGGAGGCAATTACTACAATTATGCAAGACCTGAGGTCAAGGCATATCTTATGTCTGCTGTCAGATACTGGCTTGAGGAATACCATCTTGACGGCATACATATGGAGGATCTTTCTTCCATGCTTTATCTCGACTATGGCAAGTATGAGGGAGAATGGGTTGCCAATATATACGGCGGAAGAGAGAATCTTGATGCCATTGACTTTGTCAAGGCGCTCAATGTGATGATCCATAAATATTTCCCTTCAGTCATAACCCTCACGAAGGAGACCGGCGCTTTTCCCGGAGTTTCCAATACCGTTGAAGATAACGGGCTCGGGTTTGATTATGTATGGAACAACGGCCTGACGGAGGATTACATTGAGTTTATCAAGAGTGAACCCGCTTCAAGGAACCTGCATCTCCTGACGGACAATATGTCCTATGCATATGCGGAGAATTATATACTGACCATATCGAGAGATGATGTACTCATCGCCAATGATTATGATCATATGAGGGTCAAAAAAGGAGCGACTCTGTATGATTATATACCCGTAGCTGACGAAGGAAAGGGGCGGGTGTCAAGGGCCACAACGGCATATCTCTGGGCTCATCCGGGTAAGAAACTCGTATACAGAGGACAGAGTGATGATGCGGAGATCGCGGCTCTTAACAGACTGTATAAGGAACAGAGCGCACTGTATTCGCTGGATACCAATCCTTACGGATTTGAATGGATCAATGCCATAGACAGGGGCGACGGCGTAATAAGCTTCATGAGAAAAGATGAGTATCTCAATCATTCGATCCTCGTAGTCTGCAACTTCTCTGATAATGAGTATTCATCATACAAATTCGGGCTTCCTTACGAGGGTAAGTATAAGATGATATTCAATTCGGAAGACAGAAGGTTCGGAGGCAAGAGCATGGTGACCTCCCGTCCGAAGGAGACAAAGGAAGAATTCTACGACGGCAGACCCAATACATTAAGTCTTAAGCTTGCTCCGATGACTGTTTATTACTTCAGTTATACTCCGTATACCGAGGAGGAACTCCTTAAGCTGGCACAGCTTAAGGTCGATAAGTTCAAGGAAAAGCTTGAAAAGGAAGCCAAGGAGAAGGCAAAAGAATTAAAAGGCAAAACAGACTTGTAAATTGACGGCATATGGATTATAATGTCGATTGTGTCGCGAATCCGCCATAAGCGGATCCGCACATGCCGATGTAGCTCAGTCGGTAGAGCACTTCACTCGTAATGAAGGGGTCATGAGTTCGAGTCTCACCATCGGCTTATATGAAAAGGATTAGACGCGTTAAGCGTCTAATTTTTTCATAGGCGTTTTTTGAGGGGAGTAAGTTATGAAAGACAAGGAAAAACTGTCTTTTGACGTTACGATAAAGAATGCATGGTATGCGATGACGATGGCGATGCAGATCTGCCCGGGCATTATTGTGCATTCGTTTTTCTTATGGCTCTTTGGTCACGGCGAATGGGTATTTTTTGACGGAATATTCATGCGCGTGATCGTCAATGCCCTGGATAAGGGCGAATCTTTCAGTTCCATAGCAGGATTCATATTGATAAGCGGCGCTGTCTTTGCGGCAACAAACGTATATACGGGCTATGTTGAGAATGTTGTATATCCGCTTCAGACCAACAGACTTTTCGGAGGCATATACAGAAAGCTGTATGCCAAGGCCAAGAACGTCGAACTCCGCTGCTATGAAGATCCGGATTTCTACAACAGTTACACCATGGCAATGGACGGGGCGGAAGAAAAGATCACCGCGATCGTCAGAGGAATACTCGGTGCCGCAATAGGGGCGGTCGCCGAAGTCTTTGTATTCTGTCTGATGTATCAGATAGACCATTATGCCATTCTTTTTATCTTATCGCCTCTTGCCGGCAACTTCCTGTTCGGTAATCTTAAGAACAAGTACGAATTCAAAAGATATAAGGAACAGGCTCCGAATGAAAAGGTCCTTAACTATGTCGGCAGGATGATGTATCTGCCGGACGGAGCCAAGGAAATAAGGCTTTCGAATGTCTTCTCGCTGATGAAGAAGCAGTACAGGGAGGCTACAGTGAAAAATGTGGCGATCGCCGTCAAATACGCGTGGTCCAATGCAAGCTATAACTTCCTTCGGATCACGTTTACTTTTACCGTGATCTTCGAAGGCGTGCTGCTGTATGCCATCTACAGGAACAGAGTGACGGGCAGCATCTCGCTTGCAGAACTGACGATCATGACATCCCTCATGGTTGCGATGGCATGGATACTCATAAGGGTATTTGAAAATGTGATGGAGATACTTAAAAACGGTATGTTCATTAATAATCTCAAGAATTTCCTTGAGTATAAAGAGGTTATTCCCGAGGATCAGGACGGAGTAATGCCGGATCCGGAGTTTGAAAGTCTTGAGTTTAAGGATGTGTGCTTTTCGTATGACGGAGAAAAGGATACGATATATGATCTGTCGTTTAAGATAGTGAAGGGCCAGACGGCAGCCTTAGTCGGACATAACGGAGCCGGGAAGACCACGATAATCAAGCTTATGCTGAGGCTCTATGATCCGACATCAGGAGTCATCTTATATAACGGCAGGGATATAAGGGAGTATAACCTTAAGGCCTACAGGGAGATCTTTGCCACTACCTTCCAGGATTTTGCGATCTTTGGAATGACTGTCAGGGAGAACATCCTTATGGGAAGGCGGTATGATGATGAGGATAACAGGGTGATACAGGCACTTAAGATGGCCGGTGTCTATGACAGAGTAATGGCCATGGATAAGGGCGTCGATACCATGATGACAAAGGAGTTCGATGACAAGGGTGCCGTCCTGTCAGGCGGTGAGAGCCAGAAGATCGCCGTAGCAAGGACATTTATAAAGGATGCGCCGATGAAGATATTTGACGAGCCTTCAAGTGCGCTCGATCCTATCGCCGAATATGAACTGTTTAAGAGCATCCTTAAGGAAGCAAAGGATCATACGATGCTCTTTATCTCGCACAGACTCTCATCCGTTAAGGACTGTGACAAGGTCTTTATGTTGGAGAAGGGAACTCTGATCGAGGAAGGTACTCATGCGGGCCTTATAGCAGCGGGCATGCAGTATGCTCAGATGTATAAAAAGCAGGCCATGAATTACCTTGCGATAGAAAATGAAGAGGAGGTGATACTGTGAGCGGTAATGCGGAAGATAAGAAAAAAAGCAAACAGACCGCAAAGGAAGTATTCTCCAATAACTTCTTCATGCTTAAGCTGATGTTTAAGGCATCACCGGCATTTGTGCTTTTCCTTGCACTTGATTCGGTGAGGAACCAGGTCTCGATCTTCTTTGAGCATACGGTGGGAATAGGATATGTTCTTGAGGCTGCGGAATTCGGCTATCCCTTTAAGGATGTTGCAAGGTTCATTCTGATACTCGCAGGTGCGATCACACTCGGAATGGTATTCACGGTCGTTGCAGGTGACCTTATGGCCGAAAAGGAAAGGCCTAAGGTCAGGGAAAAGATCAAGATGCTCTTATATAAAAAGGCAAGTACCGTCGATCTGTCCTGCTATGATGATCCAGAGTTTTACAATGAACAGGTTCTGGCAATATCTGAGGTAGACAAGCAGATCGAGAGAGTCATGGACTTTGTCAAAAACGTTCTGGCGGGATTAACGGCGTTTATCACGACAGGTGTGTACTTCCTCATGAAGGATAAGGTCTCACTTATATTTGCCGTCATGTCATTTGTGCTGACGATCATATTTGAGCAGATCTATAACAAGCAGAATTACTATGTCAAGGTCGAAGGAATGCCTTATACGAGAAAAAGAGACTATATCAAGAGGATCTATTATCTGAATGATTATGCCAAGGAGATAAGACTCAATCCCAAGGTCTCGGACATCCTCTTTGAGCAGTTTAACGAAGCCAATGACGAAGTATATAAGATCGAGAAGAAATATGCCTTTAAAAAGTGGGCACTCAGCTTTATCAAGAAGTATATGTGTGATGACCTGTTCTACACGGTGATATTCATCATATATCTGGTCTATCAGTCAGCGGTACTTCACAGGCTCTCGTACAGTACGGTAGCGATCCTGTTCAATTCATTCGGCAGGATGAGAAACAGCATGAGAGTGTTCTCGGAGTCATACCCTTACGCATGCGAAAGCAGCCTGTATATAAGCAAGATCAGAAAGTTCCTTGGATATGAGTCTAAGATCGTATCGGATAAGAATCTCATACCCGATAAGAGTGCAAAAGAGATCGAACTTAAGGATGTGGCCTTTGCATACGGCGACAGCGATGAGATGATGATAAAGAATATAGATATGCATATACGCCCGGGTGAGAAGATCGCGCTTGTCGGCTATAACGGCGCGGGTAAGACAACGCTTGTTAAGCTTCTTATGAGGCTCTATGACGTTAAGGGCGGGCAGATATCGGCTGATAAAACGGATATCCGCGATTACGATCCCGAGAGTTACAGGGATACTATAGGTACGGTATTCCAGGACTTCCAGATATTTGCGGGAACCGTTACGGAGAATGTCATTCTTGACGTATCCGAGAATGCCGATACGGACAGAGTTAGAAAGGCGCTTACTGAGAGCGGGCTTATAGACAGGATAGACAGATTCAGACAGGGGCTTGATACGCAACTTACGACCGAATTCTCCAAGGAAGGTGTGAATCTGTCGGGCGGTGAGAGCCAGAAGCTTGCGATCGCCAGGGTGTTCTATAATGATGCGGGTCTTATGATCCTTGACGAACCTTCAAGTGCGCTCGATCCGATAGCCGAGTATCAGCTCAACCACACGATGCTTAAGGCAACAGGCGATAAGACCGTTATATTCATATCTCACAGACTCTCGACAACGCGTAATGCTGACAGGATCATCATGCTTGAAAACGGCAGGATAGCCGAAGAGGGAAACCATGAAGAACTGCTTAAGCTTGACGGAAAATATGCGCAGATGTGGAAGGCTCAGGCCGGGGCATATATAGCCGTTTGACGGAGTACTGAAGGCGGCGTCTGACCATATGACATCGCTGCGTACGGCAGGCACTTGTGACACTTTACATAACTCGGAAATATGCGATATTTCCGAGTTTTTCCTTGTCTGAAAGTGACGTATATGATATTATCAAATTTAGATTTTATTTAGATTGGATTATTATGTGGAGGTGGACCATGGCAGGGCTGTGGGGTGGAAGATTCGTCAAGAATACCGATGACGAAGTGTTCGCATTTAATGAATCCCTTTCTTTTGATCACAGACTATATGCCCAGGATATTGACGGAAGTATCGCTCATGTCGTAATGCTTGAAAAACAGCATATACTGACGCTTGAGGAGAAAGATGCGATCGTCAAGGGGCTTACGCAGATCAAGAGGGATATTGAGTCAGGTGACCTTGTTTTTTCACCTGAATATGAGGATATACACAGCTTCATAGAAGCCAAGCTGACAGAGCGTATCGGCGAAGCCGGCAAGAAGATGCATACCGGCAGGAGCAGAAACGATCAGGTGGCGCTTGACATGAAGCTCTATGTCAGGGATGAGATAGTGGATATAGATGACAGGCTCAAGGAACTGCAGACTGTCATAACCGATATCATTGCTGACAATATGGACACGTATATGCCCGGATTTACGCATATGCAGAAGGCTCAGCCGGTGACGGTGGCCCATCATATGGGTGCATATATGGAGATGTTCATCCGTGACAGGGACAGGCTTAAGGACATCTATAAGAGGATGAACTATTCGCCGCTTGGAAGCGGAGCACTGGCCGGGACCACATATACGCTGGACAGAGAGTACGTGGCCAGCATGCTGGGGTTTGAGGGAGCCACCCGTAACTCCATGGACTCGGTATCCGACAGAGACTATCTGATAGAGCTGCTGTCGGCGTTGTCTACGGTGATGATGCACTTAAGCAGATTCAGCGAAGAGATCATCATCTGGAACAGCAATGAATACCGGTTTGTGGAGATAGACGACGGTTATTCCACCGGCTCAAGCATAATGCCGCAGAAGAAGAATCCGGATATCGCCGAGCTTGTAAGAGGCAAGACCGGCAGGGTTTACGGAGCTCTTACGGGGATGCTCACGGTGATGAAGGGCATACCTCTTGCATATAATAAAGACATGCAGGAGGATAAGGAACAGGTATTTGACGCCATAGATACGGTCAAGAACTGCATCAGGCTGTTTGCGGGAATGCTCCGTACGATCACGTTCAATAAGGACGTGATGGCAGTAAGCGCCATGAAGGGCTTTACGAATGCGACCGATGCGGCTGATTACCTCGTCAAGAAGGGCGTGGCCTTCAGAGACGCGCATGAGATAATCGGCAGACTCGTACTGTACTGTATAGATAAGGACAAGGCTATAGAGGATTGTTCGATCGAAGAATTACAGGCTGTCAGCGATGTCTTCGGAACTGACTTGTATGATGAAGTGAGCCTTAAGACATGCGTGGACAAGAGGCTTACGAAGGGCGGTCCGGCACCGGATCGTATGAAGGAATGCCTTGATTTTTACAGGGAATATCTGGACAACAGCGGGAAAATAGATCAAAGAATAAGTAAATCAAATATATAATGAGGAGGCTTAGTTTAAAAATGCTTCTGATGTCGCATTTTTAAACCTGCGATTTGCCCGGAGCGTGCAAATCGCCTGATGGCATCGGCGAATTTGAGATTCGCCTCGCCCAGTCGCAAAAGCTCCTGAAGGAGGTAATTATGAGTGACAAATTGCAAGTAGGTATTTTAGGCGGAACGGGAATGGTAGGACAGAGATTCATATCTCTGCTTGAGAATCATCCCTGGTTTGAAGTGAAGGTTATCGCGGCCAGTCCGAGGAGTGCCGGCAAGACATATGAAGAGGCTGTAGGAGACCGTTGGAAGATGGATACTCCGATGCCGGAAGCGGTTAAGAAGATCGTTGTCATGAATGTCAATGAAGTTGAGGCAGTATCAAAGGAAGTGGACTTCGTATTCTCGGCCGTTGATATGACCAAGGATGAGATAAGAGCGATCGAAGAGGAGTACGCTAAGACAGAGACTCCGGTTGTATCCAACAATTCAGCTCACAGATGGACTCCCGATGTACCCATGGTGGTACCGGAGATCAATCCCGAGCATATGAACGTTATAGAGTTCCAGAAGAAGAGGCTCGGAACAAAGAGAGGCTTTATAGCAGTTAAGCCTAACTGCTCTGTACAGAGCTATGTTCCCGCTCTTACGGCATGGAAGGAATTCGAGCCTTATGAGGTAGTGGCAACGACCTATCAGGCTATATCAGGAGCAGGCAAGACATTTAAGGACTGGCCCGAGATGGTAGGAAACGTTATACCTTATATCGGCGGCGAGGAAGAGAAGTCTGAGATGGAGCCCTTAAGGATCTGGGGTAAGATCGAAGACGGTGTGATCAAGCCGGCAGAGAGCCCTGTCATCACATGTCAGTGCATCAGAGTTCCGGTGCTCAACGGTCATACTGCTGCCGTATTTGTTAAGTTTAGAAAGAACCCTACGAAGGAACAGCTCATAGCCAAGCTTCGTGAGTATAAGGGCGTACCGCAGGAGCTTGATCTTCCGAGTGCTCCGGGGCAGTTCATCCAGTATCTTGAAGAGGATAACAGACCTCAGGTGGCGCTTGATGTGGACTTTGAACACGGTATGGGCGTGAGCATAGGACGTATCAGGGAAGATAAGGTATATGACTGGAAGTTCGTGGGACTGTCACATAATACTGTAAGGGGTGCTGCAGGCGGAGCTGTACTGTGTGCGGAACTGCTCAAGGCTCAGGGGTATATAACAAAGAAGTAAGGCAAATGCAAAGGGTTACTAAGGAGAGAAACTAATGCTTATCGGCAGAGATTCGGAACTTAATGTGCTGAATGAATACAAGAGGCGCAGCGGCAATCAGGTAATGATAATGTACGGTCTTAAGGGAGTCGGCAAGACTACGCTTGCAAGAGAATTCCTCGCAGACTCCGGAGATTACTTATTATTTGACTGTAAACAGGTTTATGAGAGGGAACAGCTGTATCAGTGGAGCAATATCGACAAGCTTGCACTGGAACTGCCGGAGTATCCCGAATACGGCGATCTGTTCAAGGCCATAGGCGATCATTTCGCAAACAGTGAGAACAAGAACATACTGGTCTTCGATGAGTTCCAGTATCTCCTTAAGTATTCAAATGAGTTTACCAACAATCTCTTTGATTTCCTGGGTTCGAGCGAGAAGCCTTACTTTGTTATACTCATAAGCTCATCGATTGAATGGGTTGAGAACAGCATGGTCGGCAAGATCGGCCCCAGAGCAAGAGGGATCACCGGCTTTTTCAAGGTGGGTGAGCTGCGCTTTGCCGATTTCAGGACATATTTTACCAAGTTCAAGTACGATGAGTGCGTGACGGGATACGCTATATTAGGCGGCATTCCCAAGCTTTGGAAGTACTTTGACAAGAACAAGAGCTTCAAGGACAATATCCTTCATAATATTCTTGACGTAAATGCACCTCTGCTCACATACGGTGAGGACTTTGTGGCAGGAGAGCTCAGAGAGACCAGTGTATATAATACGATCCTCTGGGCGCTTGCGAACGGCAAGAACAAGTTGAACGATCTCTTTGCCCATACACAGTTTTCGCGTGCCAAGATATCGGTCTATATCAAAAATCTGATGGAACTGGGCTTTGTCAGCAAGGAGTTCTCGGTTGACACGGAAGGAAGAGAAAATACACAGAAGGGTGTATATGACATCTGCTGCAATTATGTGGATTTCTCATATAAATTCCTCTTCCCTTACAAGAACGAGCTGACATATAAGGATGCCACACAGTTCTATAACGAACACATAAAGCCGAATCTCAAGAAGTATACGGCTAAGTATTTCCCGTCGATCTGTAAGGAATATCTGGATACTCAGAACGGATTCAATAATCTCCCGATCAAGTACGACAGAATGGGCTCATGGCTCGGCAAGGCCGGGACCATTGATTTTGTCTGCCGTGATGAAGGTGAGCATACACTCATTGCTCTGTGCAACTGGGAGAAGCCGATGATGAGATTCGATGACTACGAGTGGCTGATGTACTGCGCCAAGCAGGCCAGGATCACTCCCGATTACGTATATCTGTTCTCGGCAGGCGGCTTCGATGACGGCTTGCATTTTGCAGTAAGCAGCAAGAAAAATATCAAACTTATAACCCTGGACGAACTATAATTGGCTAAGAAACTTATAATAACAGAGAAACCCAGCGTGGCGAGAGAATTCGCCAAGGCTCTGGGTGAGAGAATGTCAAACAGAGACGGGTACATGGAGTCTGAAAACTATGTGATCACATGGTGTGTAGGACATCTGGTCACAATGTGCTATCCGGATGCATATGATCCTGCACTTAAGAAGTGGTCACTTGATACCATTCCGTTTGTTCCCGAACAGTATAAATACGAGATCATCGACAATGTAAGAAAACAGTTTGAGATCATCAAAGGTCTGTTTCACAGAGATGACATTGATGTCATATATAATGCCGGCGATTCCGGAAGAGAAGGTGAATACATCCAGAGACTCGTTAAGCAGGAAGCAGGCTGCAATCCTACAGCTGTCTGGAAGAGAGTATGGATCGATTCACAGACCGAGGATGAGATAAGGCGCGGTATACGTGAAGCCAAGGATATGTCCGAATATGATAATCTGTCGGATGCGGCATATCTACGGGCCAAGGAAGACTATCTGATGGGCATCAACTTCTCGAGAGTATTGACGCTTAAGTATTCATATCCCGTCAAAAACTTTTTAGGACTTGATAAATGCGTGATCTCTGTAGGACGCGTCATGACCTGCGTGCAGGGCATGGTAGTCAAGAGAGAACGTGAGATAAGGGATTTTGTTAAGACTCCGTTCTTTAAGATCGTCGTCTCATTTACCCGTGACGAAGCGACCTATCAGGGTGAATGGCGAGTAAGTGAAGACAGTGCATATAATGCACATCCCGCTCTGTATAAAACGGTTGGCTTTACGGACAGGGCCGTTGCTGAGGAGTTCCTTGGCAGACTCATGCAGGCGGATACGGGCAGAGTGGTCAAGGTCGAGAAGAAAAATAACAACAAGAAGCCTCCGCTGTTATACAACCTCGCGGAGCTTCAGAATGACTGTTCCAAGCTCTTTAAGATAAGCCCTGATGAGACACTTAAGATAGCTCAGGAGCTGTACGAGAAGAAGCTTACGACTTATCCCAGAACGGATGCCAGAGTGCTCTCAAGCGCTGTTGCGGGAGAGATACTCAAGAACTTAAACGGCCTCAAGAACATAGGTGCCATGAAGCCCTATGTGGAACATATAATCGGGACAAAAGAATACGAAAAGCTTAAGAAATCGCGATATGTCGATGACAAACAGATAACCGATCACTATGCGATCATCCCGACCGGAGAAGGCCTAAGCACCTATCAGAGTCTGTCGGATACGGCGAAGAAGGTATACGAAGTCATCGTCAGAAGGTTTCTTGCCATATTCTATCCGCCGGCAGTTTATCAGAAGATCACGATCGATACTGCGATAGAGAATGAGCATTTTATCTCGGGATACAAGACACTGACATCGGAAGGCTATCTGGCGGTCATGAAATATTCCTTTGCGGATGAGAGCAAGGGAAAAAACGGTGCGACTGAGACTGCAGGCCAACAGAAGGATGTGTCCGCCGGGGGCGATAAGGAAGAACCCGAGCAGGAAGCAGATGAATCGCTGCGTGTTTTCCTAAGCGGACTTAAGAAGGATACGGAAGTAGCAAGGTCGGCTGCACAGATAAGAGAAGGCGAGACCACGCCGCCCAAGAGATATAACTCGGGAAGCATAATCCTCGCCATGGAGAATGCGGGACAGCTGATCGAGGATGAAGAGCTGAGAGAGCAGATCAAGGGCAGCGGAATAGGCACTTCGGCAACAAGAGCGGAGATACTCAAGAAGCTTGTCGCAAACGGGTATCTGGCGCTTAATAAGAAGACACAGATAATAACGCCCACTCTGCTTGGAGAGATAATATACGAAGTCGTCGAGGGTTCCATCAAGGCGCTGCTTGACCCCAAGCTCACCGCAAGCTGGGAGAAGGGTCTGACGGGAGTTGCCGGAGGGACGATAAGCAGTGATGAGTACATAGTCAAGCTCAATGATTTTGTCATCAGGAGAACAGACTATGTCAAGAAGCTTGATTCCGGAGATGCCCGGATGAGAGCCAGTTTCAATAAAGTCAGAGGATATTATAAATGACAGGTGTGACCATAGAGGAGCTGTATGATCTCAATGAGACCATAGCGGCTGAAGTATTTAACGGAGTGACATATCCGTGGGAAGTGCTCCCGAAGATAAAAGAGTTTATCATAAGTCTCGGCAATTCGCTTGATCCTTCGATATACGAAAAGCACGGAGAGGATATATGGATCGCGAAGAGTGCCAGGGTCTTTGACAGTGCATATATCGGAGGACCGTGTATAATAGATGAGGATGCCGAAGTCAGGCATTGCGCATTCATAAGGGGCAGTGCGGTCGTTGGGAAGGGTGCCGTAGTCGGCAACAGCACGGAACTTAAGAACGTCATTCTTTTCAATAAGGTGCAGGTACCTCACTACAATTATGTCGGAGACAGCATATTGGGCTATAAGGCTCACATGGGTGCCGGTTCCATCACATCCAATGTAAAGAGTGACAAGACACTTGTAAAAGTGCATGCGTCTGACGGTGACATAGAGACCGGGCTTAAGAAGTTCGGGGCGATGCTCGGAGATGAAGTGGAAGTGGGCTGCAATTCCGTGCTCAATCCCGGGACGGTGATCGGCAGGAAAAGCAGTATATATCCCACAAGCTGTGTAAGAGGCGTGATCCCGGAAGGACATATCTATAAGGACAGGACAGAGATCGCCGCGAGAGTATAGAGATCGCTGCGGGAGTATGGGTATCGCGGGTTAAGGATGACCGTCGGGAAGCGGCGGATAACAGAGGGAGTAAATGGATTATCTTGAACATGAAAAACTGAAATAAGAAGAGCAGATCGAGGTAGTCATCAACAGTGAGATCGATGATGTGCTCCATGGCCTGTTAGTGGTCAATATGGATAATTATGCCACGATCCTCGATAAGATCGGTGAGGAGCGGATGGACCGCATACTCATCCGTGTCAATGATACCTTCAATCAGATATTCAGAGGAACGGATATCGTCGTAAGGCTTAAGTACGACGAATTCATCGTGCTGACCAGAAATATCAAAGAGCTGGGGAATGTTGAGTTCCTGGCGACCAAGCTGTTGGAGACATTCCGTAAGATGGATCCGGTGGATGATATGCGACTGACATGTACGGTGGGAATAGCAATATATCCTTTCCACGGTCTGCGCTATGATGAACTCAAGAACAAGGCCTACAGAGCGATGTACAGAGCCAAAGCCAACGGTAAGGATACACTGCGTATATATGATGCAGCCCTGACCAAGGTACTGTACCATGATTATGTCTTTGACAGAAAATCGTATGAAAAGTACAGGAATATGAACTTCTATGATCTGGTGGCCGATAAGCCGCTCTTGGAGATATGCGCCAATCTGCTCATAGATGATAAGGATGCGCTCGGAGCTCTCAATTCGATACTCGAGATCGTCTGTATGTATATGGGCTTTTCGAGGGTGTACTTCTATGCGGATCATAAGCTCGATCCCGAGACGCGCAAAAAGCTGACATACACCAATGCAGGGTATGAATATACGGCTGAGACCGAGGTCATGAAGGCACTTAGAAAGGATATGCAGGTCAGGATATCCGAGAAGTACAATAATCTCGCGCTTATTGATTCGGATGATGAGACCGTGGATGAAGAAGTGCGGCTTACACTTAAGGACAAGGATATCAATCAGATCCTGTACTTCCCGCTGGCTGGAGGGTCCAATATCTTCAGAGGCGCATTCATCTACGAGAATATGTCGGTCGAAAAGATCCACATGTCGTTTGAAGAACTGGCCATAATAGAAGAACAGATGCGTTCGATCCAGGCATATTTCTTCAGCGCTCATTCCAAGAGATTTGCCAGGGAGAACATGGCAAAGCTTGAAATGTTCGAGAATATACCGGCCAATGTATACATCATAGATACCAAGACTCATGAGATAGAGTTTGCCAATCATAAGGCCAAGGAAAAAAATGTCGGAGGACATATAGGAGATCTGTGTTATTCAACATTCTGCAACAGGCCTTCGAAATGTCCCAACTGTCCGCTTGATAAGATGGATGAAAATGATGAACATGCCAACGGAGTCTTGTCGTATTATAATTATGCAGACAGAGCCTGGAGCTATAATCTCTATTCCTGGATGGGGGTGTATGAGAATAAGGGAAGGGCAGTCATGATATCAGTTGATGTCAATGACTTTGTCAACGATCTGGATCAGCTGGACAGACTGGCCGGCGGTACTGAGCTTAAGGATCTGTGATGAGCCGTTTGATAACGGCATAAATAAGGTGACTGAGTGAAGTTTTCACTGGTTATATATTACACAATATTTGAAAGGAGTTAACACATGATCTATTCAAAAGAAGTTGAAGAAATGTGTCCGGTTGCACAGGGTGTCAACCACGGATGCGCTCCTATCCCTGAGGAAGCTAAGTGGGTAAAGGCCAAGGAGGTTAAGGATATCTCCGGATTTACACACGGTGTCGGCTGGTGTGCACCTCAGCAGGGAGCCTGCAAGCTTTCCCTTAATGTCAAGGAGGGAATCATACAGGAGGCTCTGGTAGAGACTATCGGATGCTCAGGTATGACACATTCTGCAGCCATGGCAGCTGAGATCCTGCCCGGCAGAACGGTACTTGAAGCGCTCAATACAGACCTTGTATGTGATGCTATCAATACAGCAATGAGAGAACTGTTCCTCCAGATCGTATACGGTCGTTCGCAGTCTGCATTCTCTGAGGACGGACTTCCCGTAGGTGCAGGTCTTGAGGACCTCGGTAAGGGACTTCGTTCACAGGTTGGTACAATGTACGGTACTCTTAAGAAGGGTCCCAGATACCTTGAGATGGCTGAAGGCTATGTAACAGGTATCGCACTTGACAAGGACGATCAGATAATCGGTTATCAGTTCGTAAGTCTCGGAAAGATGACTGACTTCATCAAGAAGGGCGATGATCCCAATACTGCATGGGAGAAGGCTAAGGGTCAGTACGGCCGTGTAGATGAAGCAGTTAAGATAATCGATCCGAGAAAGGAATAGGATAGGAGGATAATACAATGGCATTATTTGAATCATATGAAAGACGTATTGATAAGATCAATTCGGTATTAGCAAGCTATGGTATCTCCTCTATCGAAGAAGCAGAGAAGATAACCAAGGACGCAGGCCTTAATGTATATGACATGATCAAGGGTATCCAGCCCATCTGTTTTGAAAATGCATGCTGGGCATATACGGTTGGCGCTGCCATCGCTATCAAGAAGAACTGCCGCAAGGCTTCAGAGGCTGCTGCAGCAATAGGTGAGGGACTTCAGGCTTTCTGTATTCCCGGATCGGTTGCAGACACACGTAAGGTGGGCTTAGGTCACGGTAACTTAGGTAAGATGCTTCTTGAGGAAGAGACAGAGTGTTTTGCATTCCTTGCAGGTCATGAGTCATTTGCTGCTGCAGAGGGTGCCATCGGTATCGCAGAGAAGGCCAATAAGGTTCGTCAGAAGCCCTTAAGAGTCATTCTTAACGGTCTCGGCAAGGACGCTGCACAGATAATCTCACGTATCAACGGTTTCACGTTCGTTGAGACAGAGTACGATCCTTACACCAACACGGTTAAGGAAGTTAACAGGATCGCTTATTCTGACGGCTTAAGAGCTAAGGTTAACTGCTACGGTGCAAATGACGTTTGCGAAGGTGTTGCAATCATGCATAAGGAAGGCGTAGACGTTTCTATCACAGGTAACTCTACGAATCCCACAAGATTCCAGCATCCCGTTGCAGGTACGTACAAGAAGGAATGTATCGAGCAGGGTAAGAAGTACTTCTCAGTAGCCTCAGGCGGCGGTACAGGACGTACACTCCATCCCGATAACATGGCTGCAGGTCCTGCTTCATACGGTATGACGGATACACTCGGCCGTATGCATTCAGACGCTCAGTTCGCAGGTTCTTCTTCAGTTCCCGCTCACGTTGAGATGATGGGACTTATCGGTGCAGGTAACAACCCGATGGTCGGCATGACTGTTTCGGTTGCTGTGTCCGTTGAGGAAGCTGCTACGGCAGGAAAGTTCTAAGATACGCAGATTTGCATATTTTTAAGGGGACCGGAATGATATCCGGTCCCTTTTTGTTGTTAAAATATGCAAAATGTGATAGATTTTAAGGTGATTGTTAAAAGGAGAAGTGACAGAAAATGAAGACAAAAATATCATATGTGCTGTGCCTTGCATTACTTGTTATCACAGCCTCAGGATGCGGTAAGGCCAATAAGGAACTGGATGCCTATTATGAGAGCATGAACGGTTTTACGACCGAAGTTACCGCCATCAAGGAGAACATGGATGCAATAGATATGGATTCGGAGAATGCCGTAAATGAACTGTTGGGATATCTGGATCAGCTGGAAGAACAGTTCGGTGTTCTTGCAGAGATGGAAGTGCCGAAGGAATTTGCGAGCAATGAGCAGCTGGCAGACGAAGCATACTCATATATGCAGGAAGCCAACAGACTCTATAAGGAGTTCTATGATGACCCCGAGAGCGACAGAGCCGTGTTTGATGCCGCTTTTGAGAACTACGAAAGGGCAATGAACAGAGTGGGCTATATATCTTCGATCCTTAAGGGGGAGACGCCTGAGGGAGACGGAGTAGATGTAACGGAAGAAGAAGTGACGGACTTTGATCCGGTAACGGAGTAATATGGCTGTACCCCTGAATAATAACTTCGGTAAGAAGGAAAAGGACAAAAACAGAACAGCGATAGCGCTTGAATACAATCCTAATGAGTCGGAAGCGCCTAAGGTCGTTGCGACCGGTAAGGGACTTGTGGCCGATAAGATCATCGAGGAAGCGAAGAAAGCGGATGTTCCGGTGCATCAGGATTCGAAGCTGGCGGGCACTCTGTCCAAGCTTGAGATAGGGGAGATGATCCCGCCCGAGCTCTATGAAGCGGTTGCCGAGATCCTGGTATTCGTGGATGCGATGGAGAAGATAAGGGCCAAGGGAGGCTTGTAAGAACGCGAGCGTTCTTACAGCCCGGTTTTCACAATGATCATATATTACAATCATTGTGAAAACGGGAGGAGCGAAAATAATAGATTATGGATATACGTGAATTGTTACAGCAAAACCGAATAATATACTTAGACGGAGCGATGGGGACCAATCTGCAGAAGAGAGGTCTGCCTCAGGGAGTTTGTCCCGAGAAGTGGCTGTGCGACAATCAGGATATACTGTATAAGCTTCAGAAGGAATATGTGGATGCGGGTACGGATATATTGTATGTTCCGACATTTACCGGCAACAGGATCAAGCTTGCGGAATTCGGACTTGAGAACGAGCTTGAAGATATCAATAAGACTTTGGTGAAGGTATCAAGATCCGTGGCCGATTCTACGGATCGTGATGTCTATATATCCGCGGACTTAAGTATGACGGGCCTTCAGCTTAAGCCTATGGGACCGCTTGATTTCGAAGAACTTGTCGATGTATATAAGCAGCAGTTAAGGGCTATCATTGATGCGGGTGTCGATCTTATAACGATAGAGACCATGATGAGTCTTAATGAGACGAGGGCCGCAGTCATTGCATCCAAGGAAGTTTGCGACCTGCCCGTCTTTGCGACTCTTACATTTAACGAAGACGGCAGGACATTATACGGGACAGATCCCGAGACCGCAGCAATCGTGCTTGAGAGTCTCGGAGTGGATGCGATCGGAGCCAATTGTTCGACCGGGCCTAAGGATATGGTCGATATAATCAGGACCATGTCAGAGTCCTGTCATTTACCCATAATAGCCAAGCCGAATGCCGGGATACCGAGGCTTGATGAGTCCGGTGCGACCGTATATGACAATACGCCGCAGAACTTTGCTGAAGAGATGAAGCTTCTGATAGACGCGGGCGCGGTGATTGTCGGAGGATGCTGCGGAACGGATCCCGATTATATCGGTGCGCTTGTGGGTAAGCATTATTCGCCTGCTGCCGTTGACAGAACGGGTCTTGACGGTCTGTATAAGCTTACAAGCGAGAGAACGACGCTTAAGTTCGGCCTGGATGATTCATTCATGGTCATAGGCGAGCGTATCAATCCGACGGGCAAGAAGGCCCTGCAGGAGGATCTGCGAAACGGTATCACGGACAGGATCATGGAATTTGCCGAACAGCAGGAAGCTAACGGCGCAAGCATCTTAGACGTGAACCTCGGTATGGGCGGTATCGATGAGAAGGCCATGATGATCCGCGTCATCGATGAGCTTCAGTCGGTAACAAACCTTCCTCTGTGTATCGATTCCTCTCATGTGGATGTCATAGAAGCGGCACTCAGACGGTATCCGGGCAGAGCGCTCATCAATTCGATCTCTTATGAGAAGGAGAAGTTTGAGGCCTTGCTCCCGATAGCGAAGAAGTACGGTGCGGCATTTATATTATTGCCGCTTTCGGATGAGGGACTTCCTGCGACCATTGAGGATAAGATAAGTATAATCGAGACCGTAAGTCAAGCTGCGCTTGAGATGGGATTTGAGAAGACTGACATCATAGTGGACGGCCTGGTCAATACGGTCGGAGCCAATCCTCTGGGCGGCGTGCAGACCCTCGATACATTCAGATATTGCAAGGCTAACGGCTATGCCACTACCTGCGGCCTTTCCAATATATCATTCGGTCTGCCGGAGAGGGGTTATATCAATGCCGCATTCCTCGCCATGGCGATAGAGGCGGGCGCTACGATGGCCATAGCCAATCCCAACCAGATTCTGCTAATGAACATCGCTTATGCATGCAACATTCTTAAGGGCAGAGCCGGTGCCGATCTAAAGTACATAGAGAGGATGGATGAGCTTAAGGAATCGGGACTTTTAGACGGCAATCTGACAGCTGCTTCCCCCACAGCTTCTTCGGGCAAAAATGAGGCGGCTAAGGATAACGCAGGTCAGGTTGAAGGCTCAGACCCCAGGGCGGACCTTAAGAATGCGGTTCTTAAGGGCAAGCGGAATATAGTCGCAAACGTGACGAAGAAATGCCTGGATGCCGGAGAAGATCCGCAGAAGCTTTTAAGTGAAGTTCTTATCGGAGCCATCAATGAAGTCGGAGATCTCTTTGAGAAGGGCAAATACTTCCTGCCTCAGCTTATCAATTCTGCAGAGACAATGAAGATGGCCATAGAAGTATTGGAACCCCATCTTGCATCAGATACGGATGACAGTGAGAGACATACGGTTGTTATAGCTACCGTCGCCGGAGACATACACGATATCGGCAAGAACCTTGTGTCTCTGATGCTCAAGAACTACGGCTTCAACGTCATAGATCTGGGTAAGGATGTGGACAGACAGATCATCATAGATACGGCCATAAGAGAGAATGCCGAGATTATCGCACTGTCCGCACTTATGACCACGACCATGAAAGAGATGGAAGAAGTCATCAAAGCCTGCAGAGAGGCCGGATGTAATGCGAAAGTCATAATAGGAGGAGCCGTCACGACGCAGGAATACGCCGATGAGATAGGTGCCGACGGATACAGTTCGGATGCGGCGGATTGCGTTAAGACATGTAAGAGACTGCTGGGACTGTTGAATGAATAGCATGTCCTGATATGGATATAAAGCTTATATTGATATATAATGTTGGTATTGTATTTTGATCAAGGAGAGAACAATGGCTGAGAATGAAAAAGAAGTAACCGTAAACAGTCAGTATGAAGGCAAGAGCGTTGAACAGAACGAGGAGCTTCAGACAGGCATATTGACAGAGATGCAGAAGATGACCAAGAAGACTCTGATGTATCAGAGGATAACTACCGGACTTGTACTTGTGTTCGTCATAGCTGTCCTGTGCGTGGTACCTTCTCTTCTTAAGACACTGGCAGCTGTCCGCACGACTCTTGACGGAGTGAATGAAGTGGTGGAGGAAGCCAATGCTGCGGTGGAACAGGCCAATACCGCAGTGGTTCAGGCTGAACAGACTATGAAGGACCTGTCTGCTTTTGTGGATACGGCGGGTAAGGATCTGCAGACTGTCGTCGATTCCATACAGTCCGTTGATTTTGATTCGCTCAATAACGCGATCAAGAATCTTGATGCGACCGTTAAGCCATTGGCAGACTTTTTCCGTAAGTTCTGACGGACGGCCGGTTTAATACATTACTGAAAAGAGGAGCAGTTATGAATGGTGCAGATATAATGGTTAAATGCCTCGAGGCAGAGGGAGTTAAGGACATATTCGGATATCCGGGTGTGGCGATAGCCCCCTTCTATAACAGCGTGCTTGATTCGGATATAAGGAGCATTCTGGTCCGCACGGAGCAGAGCGCTGCACATGCAGCAAGCGGATATACCAGGGCCTTCAACAATGAAAAACCCGGTGTGTGCGCGGTGACATCCGGTCCCGGAGCCACGAATCTCATAACCGGTATCGCCACTGCATTTGCGGACAGTATACCCTTGGTATGCATTACCGGACAGGTTAAGCGCGAGCTCATAGGTACTGATGCATTTCAGGAAGCCGATATCACCGGAGCCTGTGAGAGCTTCGTTAAGTATTCGTATCTTATCAGAGATCCCGAGGATATCCCGAGAGTATTCAAGGAGGCATTTCATGTTGCTTCGACGGGCCGTAAGGGTCCTGTGCTCATAGATGTACCGATCGATGTACAGCAGGCGACGGTCAAGAACTTCAAGTATCCCGAATCCGTGGATATGCGTACCTACAAGCCCACTGTCAAGGGTAATGCGGTACAGATGAAGAAAGTCATACATGAGCTTGAGAAGGCCAAGAGACCGGTACTCTGTGCCGGCGGCGGAGTCCTCTTAAGTAAGGGCAAGTATGAGGTCTTAAGCTTCATTGAGAAGCACAATATTCCCGTAGTGACGACGATGATGGGAATAAGCGTCGTACCTACCGAACATAAGCTCTGCTACGGTATGGTGGGTAATAACGGCAAGCCCTATGCAAACCGCGCGATGAATGAAGCAGACCTGCTGATCATGGTCGGAGCATCCGTTGCTGACAGATCCGTCACGCAGCCTGATCTTGTGACCAAGGGCAAGGTAGTGATACATATCGATGTGGATCCCGCTGAGATCGGCAAGAATGCAAGTTCCAATATTCCTCTTGTTGGTGATGCAAGAGCGATATTCGACGAACTCCTTGATATGGATTATGAAGCGGATTATTCGGAATGGATCAAAACGCTTGACGGATATAAGAAGACTATGGCCATTAAGCGCAGCCCAAATCCCAAGTACGTGGATCCGGCGGTATTCATCAATAAGCTGTCACATGCCATGGATAAGGATGCGATCTATATTGCGGATGTCGGACAGAATCAGATCTGGAGCTGCGACAATGTATGCATACGGGACGGTAAGTTCATGACTACGGGCGGTATGGGTACGATGGGATATTCGATCCCCGCAGCTATTGGAGCGAAGTTAAGGCGTCCCGAGAGACAGGTCGTTGCAGTATGCGGTGACGGTGCATTCCAGATGAGCATGTGCGAATTTGCAACCGCAAGGCAGCATGACATCCCTGTCAAGGTAGTGGTCCTTACCAACAATTATCTCGGAATGGTGCGTGAATATCAGCATTATACATATCATGACAATTATTCGGTTGTTGACCTTTCAGGCAACCCCGATCTGTCCAAACTATCCGATGCATACGGGATGAAGTATGTAAGGCTTGAGAATATGAAGAATGCGGATAAAGCGATAAGTGAATTCCTTAAGTCGAAGGAATCGTGTATATTAGAGGCGATCATCGATCCCATGGATCTTGTGAAGTGAGAGCGTCTTATGATATGTGATCGGAAAGGATGAGTATGAAGAGAATATATTCCGTACTGGTGGAGAACAGATCGGGCGTACTTATGAAGGTTGCGGGACTTTTCTCCAGAAGAAACTTTAATATTGATTCACTCGCCGTGGGTGAGACGGATGATCCCGGAGTATCGAGGATGACGATCGTCAGCACGGGCGATGACAGGACTATAGAGCAGATTGAGAAGCAGCTTAATAAGAAGCTAGATGTAATCAAGGTCAAGACCTATGCCGAAGGCGAGGGCATCAACAGAGAGATGATGCTCGTGAAGGTCAAGTACAACAAGAACAACAGACGCGACATTATGGAAAACTGCGAGATCATGGGTGCTCATATAGTTGATATGTCGAATAATCTGATGATCATACAGATATGCGACACTCCCGAGAGAACCGCGATGTTCCTCAAGATGCTTAAGGGAATAAGCATACTTGAAGTAGCGAGGACAGGAACCCTGTCGCTTACTAAGTGTTCGGAGTCTGATTGATCGGGCCGGATATCGGGATCGATAAGTTGATTAAGGAGAGAAGAAATGACAGATATAATAATGCACGGCTGTAACGGCCGTATGGGACAGATGATCACGACCGTTGTCGGAGATGACGACAGTGTGAGGATCGTTGCCGGCGTAGATAAGTTCGGCGGACAGAAGAATGATTATCCGGTTTTTACGGATATCAGTGACTGTGACATCAAGGCCGATGTGGTCATAGACTTTACGAATTCGGAAGCCGTGGACGGACTTCTTGAGTATTGTAAGGACAGGAAGCTTCCCTGCGTTCTGTGCACTACAGGGCTGTCAGATGAGCAGCTTAAGACTGTGGATGAGACATCAAAGGTAATACCGATACTCAGATCGGGCAATATGTCACTCGGCATCAATACGCTTATCAAGGTGCTTAAGGAGATAAGTCCGGCACTTAAGGAAGCGGGATTTGATATAGAGATAGTGGAGAAGCATCATAAGATGAAAGTCGATGCTCCGAGCGGTACGGCACTTGCACTTGCGGATGCCGTCAATGACAGTCTTGATAAGAAATGTGAATATGTATATGACAGAACGGGAAGGCGTATGCAGCGTCCCGCGGATGAGATTGGGATTTCGGCCGTAAGAGGCGGAAGCATCGTGGGCGATCATGATGTGATCTTTGCGGGCCTTGATGAGGTCATAACCCTCTCACACACTGCATATTCAAGGAGTATATTTGCCAAAGGCGCAGTAACGGCCGCCAAGTTCCTGGCAGGAAAAGAACCCGGGATGTACGGAATGGCTGATTGCCTGTAATGAACGGAATTATCCGCAACTGTATAATTGACAGTTATGTAAGATATTGATAGAATAGGGATTGTGCAGTTTTGGCACGATCCTTATTATTTATGGCGGCTGTGATCCGCCGGGGAGATCGATCATGGAAGGCAAGATGAAGAAAAAAGTATTTCAGCTTCTCGTAGAGAATACATCCGGAGTACTGAGCAGAATATCCGGATTGTTCGCAAGGAGAGGGTATAATATCGAGAGTATCACTGCCGGTACGACGGCGGATCCCAGAGTCACGCGCATTACCGTAGTGGCAACGGGTGATGATGAGATCCTGGATCAGATAGAGAAGCAGCTCGGTAAGCTTGTCGATGTATGCGATATCAGAGAGCTTAAGCCCGAGAACAGCGTTTACAGAGAACTCGCTCTTATAAAGATCAAGGTTCAGCCCAAGGACAGGGCCGATATCAGCAGTCTGGCCGATGTGTTCGGAGCCGATATCATCGATGTATCCAAGGAAGGCATGATAGTCGAGATGACCGGCAAGCAGTCCAAGATCGATGCGTTCTTGGAGCTTCTTGACGGATATGAGATACTGGAGCTTGCGAGAACCGGTATCGCGGGCTTAAGACGAGGCACTGACGATATAGTCACTCCCAAGTTCAATTACTAAGGTGATAAAAGCATAACGCTCTAATCATATATACACTGTTAATCAGGAGGATGGAAGAAAATGGAGAACAAGATTTATTATCAGCAGGACTGTAATCTGCAGGCACTTGATGGCAAGACCATCGCAGTCATCGGCTACGGCAGCCAGGGACATGCGCATGCGCTCAATGCCAAGGAATCAGGATGCAATGTTATCATCGGTCTGTACGAAGGCTCTAAGAGCTGGGCTAAGGCTGAGGCACAGGGCTTTAAGGTATATACCGCAGCCGAGGCTGCCAAGAAGGCAGATATCATCATGATCCTTATCAATGATGAGCTTCAGGCTGATATGTATAAGAAGGATATCGAGCCCAACCTTGAGGCAGGCAACATGCTCATGTTCGCACATGGTTTCAATATACATTTCGGTTGTATCGTTCCACCCAAGGATGTCGATGTTACGATGATCGCACCCAAGGGACCCGGACATACGGTTAGAAGCGAGTATCAGGCAGGCAAGGGTGTTCCCTGTCTTGTAGCTGTTCATCAGGATGCTACAGGCAAGGCTCTTGAGAAGGCACTTGCTTACGCACTTGCAATCGGCGGCGCAAGAGCAGGCGTACTTGAGACAACATTCCGTACAGAGACAGAGACAGACCTCTTCGGTGAGCAGGCAGTTCTCTGCGGCGGTGTATGTGCTCTGATGCAGGCAGGCTTCGAGACACTTGTTGAAGCAGGATATGATCCCAGGAATGCATACTTTGAGTGTATCCACGAGATGAAGCTCATCGTTGACCTTATCTATCAGTCAGGCTTCGCAGGCATGAGATACTCTATATCAAATACGGCAGAGTACGGCGATTACATCACAGGTCCCAAGATCATCACTGAGGATACCAAGAAGGCAATGAAGAAGATCCTTGCAGATATCCAGAGCGGTGCATTTGCCAAGGACTTCCTCTTAGATATGTCTCCTGCAGGCCAGCAGGTTCACTTCAAGGCTATGCGTAAGCTTGCAAGCGAGCATCCGGCAGAGAAGGTCGGTGAAGAGGTTCGTAAGCTTTACAGCTGGAACAATGAGGATGACAAGCTCATAAATAACTAAGTATTTGTATCTTCCGTGGCGGGGGTACATGTATATTGCAACGCAGACACGCTTTCGCTAAGAGTTCCACGCAGCGGTACGTAAGACGCCTGGGATACGGCGCCTAAGTACCGGCGTTCCACATTGTCTGCTCATGCAACATACATGTGCCCCCGCTACTGATATATTTAAACAGGGGTTGTTTATGTACGCGTATTTTATTGGAAAAGTAGCACAGATAAATAGTGACAGTATCGTGTTGGAGACGAATGGGATAGGGTATAATATCATCATGTCTTCACGGGATATGAGTGAGCTTGTTCCCGGGGATGAACTTAAGATATATACATATACGAGTGTTCGTGAGGATGCGATATGGCTCTACGGGTTTATTGAACCTCAGTCGCTTGCATTTTTCAAGCTGCTGCTGACGGTGAGCGGTGTCGGACCGAAGGGCGCGATGGGAATCCTGTCGGGTGCGAGCGTCGATGATATTCAGATGGCGATAATCGCGCAGGATGATAAGATGCTGAGCAAGCTGCCGGGTATCGGTGCCAAGACGGCTGCGAGGATAATCGTTGACCTTAAGGGTAAGGTGAGCTCGGATGATATACTTAGGGGAGTTACAGGTTCGGGCGGCACGGGCGTAAGTCGGACGGGGGCCGATTCGGGTGTAAAAGCAGAGGCGACTAATGTTTTGACAGCCTTGGGTTACAGCGCATCCGAGGCGATGCGTGCGATAGGAAAAGTCGAGTATGATGAGGGTATAAGCGCAGAGGATCTGGTGACACTGGCTCTGCAGGAGTTGTAGGATTCGGCAGGTAATAAGAAGAATACGGTTGTTAAAAAGGAGAACGGATAAATGAAATATCTTGTTGTCGGAGCAGGCGGAACCGGCGGTTCGATCGGTGCATATATGGCCAGAGAGGGCATGGATGTAACGATCATAGCCAGGGGTGAACACCTTAAGGCTATGCGTGAAAAGGGCCTTAAAGTGAAAAGGCCCAATGATGAATTCGTGGCAGGACCGGTTAAGGCTTATACGGCTGATGAATACAATGATAAGCCCGATGTGATCTTTTTGTGTGTCAAGGGATATTCGATCGATGAGATCATTCCTTTTTTGACACGTGTGTCAGATGAGCATACGATCATCATACCGATACTCAACATATTCAGTACGGGCAGATATCTTGCTGAGAAGATCCCCGGAGTGCTCGTTACCGACGGCTGCATATATGTTGCCTCGCAGATAGATCATCCGGGATGCATAAGGATGAACGGAGATATACTCCGCGTAGTGTTCGGCGTAAGGGATAAGGCAGACTACAGAAAAGAGCTTGAGACAGTGGCAGCCGATCTCAGATCCTGTGGTATCGACGGTATGCTGTCTGATAATATCGCAAGAGATGCGCTCCTTAAGTTCTCATATGTATCGGCTGCAGGAGCCTGCGGACTCTATCATGATGTAGCCGCGGGTGAGATCAAGAAGCCCGGTGTCAGCAGAGACTGCTTTATTGAACTCATGAAAGAGATAGACATCCTCGCAAAGGCCATGGGCATAGAGTTTGAAGAAGACATCGTTGAGAGGAATCTCAAGATAATGGACAGCCTGTCGGATGATACGACTACATCGATGCAGCGTGATGTATATGCCGGTAAGCAGTCCGAGATAGACGGACTAGTATATGAAGTCGTTAGGCTCGGAAAACAGTATGGAGTATCTTTGCCGGAGTATGAGAAGATAGCCGACAGGATGAGGGAAAAAGGCATTAAATGAATATGACTGCAGACTCAGGACACATAAGAGCGGATGTAAGCCGTATGGATGCAGGCGGATGATGCAAGGCTGATTGACAGTAACAGAGTGGATTGGTAGAATAGGGATTGTGCAGATTGGGCACGATCCCTGTTTTATCGGATCGAAAGCCATTATCATAAGAAAGAGGTATGACATATATGGGAATGACAATGACACAGAAGATCCTTGCAGCACATGCGGGACTTGATAAAGTGGAAGCAGGACAGCTCATTGAGGCTGATCTTGATCTGGTACTGGGCAATGATATCACTTCGCCCGTTGCTATCCATGAGATGGATAAGATGAAGGTGGACGGAGTGTTTGATAAGGACAAGATCGCCCTTGTACCCGATCATTTTGTACCGAATAAGGATATCAAGTCGGCAGAACACTGCAAGTGTGTAAGAGAGTTTGCCAAGAAGAATGAGATCACGAATTATTTCGAGGTCGGTCAGATGGGTATAGAGCATGCGCTCCTGCCTGAAAAAGGACTTACGGTCGCAGGTGATGTGATCATAGGTGCGGATTCGCATACGTGTACATACGGTGCAGTCGGTGCGTTCTCGACAGGTGTCGGTTCTACCGATATGGCTGCAGGTATGGCTACTGGCAAGGCATGGTTCAAGGTTCCTTCCGCCATTAAGTTCGTGCTTAAGAATAAGCCGGCAAAGTGGGTGAGCGGTAAGGATGTGATCCTGCATATCATCGGTAAGATCGGCGTGGACGGTGCTCTGTATAAGTCGATGGAATTTACGGGTGACGGAATACAATATCTTACAATGGATGACAGATTCACTATCGCCAATATGGCCATAGAAGCAGGCGGTAAGAACGGGATATTCCCCGTTGACGATCTCTGCCTTAAGTATATAAGCGAGCACAGTGACAGAAAGCCTGTTGTATATGAAGCGGATTCAGATGCCGTGTATGACGAAGTGATAGAGATTGATCTGTCAACACTTAAGCCTACGGTTGCATATCCTCATCTGCCTGAGAATACCAAGACAATAGATGAGGCTGTTAAGGATGACCTTGCTATCGATCAGGTTGTTATCGGCTCATGCACCAACGGCCGTATGGATGATCTTCGAATTGCTGCTTCTATCCTTAAGGGCAGGAAGGTTGCCGACGGTATGAGACTCATTGTCATCCCCGGTACCCAGCAGATATACTTGGATGCCATGGAAGAGGGCCTTGTACGTACATTCATTGAAGCCGGCGGCGTCGTATCCACACCTACATGCGGACCCTGCCTCGGCGGATATATGGGAATCCTTGCAGAGAATGAGAGATGTGTCTCTACGACCAATCGTAACTTTGTCGGCCGTATGGGTCATGTGACATCGGAGATATATCTTGCTTCGCCTGCAGTAGCGGCAGCAAGTGCCATAAAGGGTAAGATAGCGGATCCTGAGACGGTATGACGGATAAGGTCTGATACATTTAGTGTACAGGCATAAGATACATTTTATGCGAGCATAAGAATACAATAGAAAGAGGAACGGATAATGGAAAACGCACACGGAAAAGTGATCAAATACGGAGATAATGTAGATACGGACGTGATAATACCGGCAAGGTATCTTAACAGTTCGGATCCTGCAGAACTTGCGACACACTGCATGGAGGATCTGGATAAGGACTTTCTTAGCAGGATGAAGCCCGGGGATATCATGGTGGCACAGAAGAACTTCGGCTGCGGTTCGTCCAGAGAACACGCCCCGATCGCCATCAAGGCCTGCGGGATAAGCTGCGTGATCGCGGAGACTTTTGCAAGGATATTCTACAGAAACTCCATCAATATAGGGCTTCCGATCATTGAATGCCCCGAAGCTGTTGCGGGCATAGAAGACGGCGATGAAGTGTTTGTTGACTTCGGAAGCGGTGTCATAACCAATGTGACCAAGGGAACGAGCTTCAAGGGACAGGCATTCCCTGAGTTCATGCAGAAGATCATTGATGCAGAAGGCCTCGTTAACTATATCAATGCCAAGTAAACCTGTGGGGGACAAGGTGGAACGAAAGATCCTTAATACCAAGGTTCAGACTGATGACCTTAGAAATGAGAATATACTGCGCCCCGAGTTTTTAAAGGACTACATCGGACAGGAGAAGGTCAAAGCATCAATGAAGGTCTATATAGATGCTGCCAAGGGCAGGGGAGAGAGCCTTGATCATGTGCTCCTCTACGGGCCTCCGGGACTGGGCAAGACTACCCTCGCATGTATCCTTGCCAATGAGATGGGCGTCAATATCAAGATCACTTCGGGACCGGCTATCGAAAAGCCCGGAGAACTTGCGGCGATCCTTAGCAAGCTGCGTGACGGTGACCTGCTCTTTGTCGATGAGATTCACAGGCTTAACCGTCAGGTCGAAGAAGTGCTGTATCCTGCAATGGAGGATTATGCGATAGATGTAGTCACGGGTGTCGGACCTGATGCAAGGAGCTACAGACTTAAGCTTGCAAGATTTACGCTCGTCGGAGCAACTACCAGAGCGGGACTTCTGACGGCTCCGCTTCGTGACAGATTCGGCATGATACAGAAGCTTGAGTTCTATACGCCGGATGAGCTTAAGACCATCATCACCAACTCGGCTGCCAAGCTTGGTATCGACATAGATGATAAAGGCGCTTATGAGATGGCCAGAAGGAGCAGAGGGACGCCGAGGATAGCCAACAGGCTGCTTAAGAGAGTCAGGGATTATGCCCAGGTTAAGTACAAAGGTAAGATCACGGAGGATGTTGCTTCGGATGTACTGAGTATACTGGATATAGACGAAAAGGGACTGGATAAGACGGATAAGAATATCCTCACCACGATCATTGATAAGTTTTCGGGCGGTCCCGTGGGCCTTGAGACACTTGCGGCGACGATCGGAGAGGATCCGGGAACCATTGAAGATGTATATGAACCCTTCCTGTTAATGAACGGCTTTATCAACAGGACTCCGAGAGGAAGATGTGTTACGGAAGAAGCTTACAGGCATCTGGGAATTTTGAAGTAGAGACCGTATGCGGCGGTTTTATCGGGTTTTCTGTGACCTTTGACACACGGATTGGTACTTGCATTTATGAAGTACGGAGGCTATAATATATTTTGTGTCACGGATTTGTAAGAGCACAACATTTAGTGCATATATGAGGGATATATAATATGGCATTGAAGAGTGATGTGGAAGTGATCATAGGCGGCAAGGTATATACCATAAGCGGCCAGGAGAGTGAGGAATACATACAGAAGGTAGCCTCTTACCTTAACGGCAAATTCAATGAGTTTGCACAGGTTGAAGGCTTCAGAAGGGCCAACTTCGAGAATCAGAACATTCTTATGCAGCTTAATATAGCAGATGACTACTTCAAGGAATTTGCCAGAGTTGATTCTCTTAAGGAGGAGCTTGCTTCCAAGGAGAAGGAACTCTATGATCTTAAGCATGATCTGGTCAATGCCCAGATGAAGCTTGAGAATATGGATAAGAGCGCCAAGATCTTACGAGATGAACTCAATGAGAAGGATAAGAAGATCATAAGACTTGAGACGGAACTCAAGGGGCTTAAGAAGCAGTGATCTGATGATTGATAATATTGATACGAAAGACAGGAGGGAATCGAATGATTCCCTCTATGTGTATATATATGGATGATATGAGAGGTCACAAAACTGAATTACTGTCTCCTGCCGGCAATCCCGAATGCCTTAGGGCTGCGATCACTGCCGGTGCGGATGCCCTATATCTGGCGGGTCAGAGATTCGGGGCAAGAGCAAGCGCCGAGAACTTCACGGATAGTGAGCTTATCGAAGCACTTGACTATGCCCATACATACAACAGGAAGATATATCTGACTCTCAATACGCTCATTAAGGAACGTGAATGGAATGACATATACGGTTTCCTTAAGCCTCTGTATGAGAACGGGCTTGACGGTATAATTATCCAGGATATCGGGTTGATCGGATATCTCAGGGATTGCTTTCCTGAGCTTCCTCTTCATGCGAGTACACAGATGACGCTTACGCATCCTTACAGCTGCGAATTGCTTAAGGATATGGGGATATGCAGGGTTGTGACGGCCAGAGAACTTAACCTCGATGAGATAAAAGATATCAAGGAGCAGACAGGACTCGAGGTCGAGGTATTCATCCACGGAGCCATGTGCTATTCGTATTCCGGAGCCTGCCTGTTCAGTTCGTTTCTTGGCGGAAGAAGCGGCAACAGAGGCAGATGTGCCGGCCCGTGCAGGCTTCCTTACAACGGGAATACGTATCCGCTAAGCATGAGAGATCTGTGCCTTGCAGAGCATATGTCCGAAATTATCGATGCGGGAGTTGATTCCTTCAAGATCGAGGGCAGGCTTAAGAGCCCTGAATATGTCACGGGTGTCACAAAGATATACAGAGATATAATAGACGGCTGTGAGGCCGGCATAAAAGATAATGTAAAAAGTGAAGATTTATCTGAACTTGATTCGTTATATCTAAGAGGAGGGAGATCGACGGGTTATCTGTTCGCTCACAACTCTCCGGACATGATAACCCTAGATAATCCCTCCTATAACGGGCTTTCCGCGGATAAGGAATCGGCACTTAGAGAGTGGAGTGACAAGAGGGATATACGGCTTCCGATCAGCGGAAAAGCTTGTTTTCACGTGAAACAAAAGATGTCTCTTACACTGCAATATGACAATGATGTCATAATTACGGTGACAGGGGATGAAGTGGAGAAAGCAACAGGCAGACCCGCGCAAAAGAGTGATATAGAGGGAAGACTCTGTAAGACGGGGAACACTCCTTATTTGATAAAGGATATCGATATCGACATGGATGATGACTGTTTCCTTCCCGTAAGTGCAGTCAACGAATTAAGAAGAAGAGCGACGGAAGAACTCACTAAGTTACGGCTTAAGCCATATAAGTGGAGTATACCGGATGATGCCGGAATACACACCGAACGGCCCGTACAGAACAATGAATATCCGTGGCACAGCAAGAACGGCCGTCCTGACATATCTGTCATGAGTGTTGAACAGCTGACAGAGGTCTTGTCATCATCATATAAACCTCATAGGATATATGTTCCTTATGATCTGATATATACAGGCAGACTCACCGCAGAACATCTTGCCGGACTGCTTGAGGGATATTCCGATACCGCAGTTATACTTGTGCTTCCGAGGATATACAGAAGAACTTCAGATGAGTATATGGACTCGTTCAAGGCATTTCTTGATGAAAGCGAGACTGTGGCAGACTGCCGTATAGGCGGAGTGCTGGTATGTAATCCGGAAGAATTGAAACTGCTTAATGACATAAGAAAAGCCGCAGCAGAAGCGGATCCGGGTAGTAAGGGAAAAATGGCGGAGATCAGGATCATCACCGACCACTCAGTCTATGTATGGAACAGGGCGGCGTTGGTATCCGTTCTTGAATATGCGGATGAGGTGACGCTTCCTCTTGAGTTAAGCCTCCATGAACTTAAGGATGAGATAAGTACTGAATATTCGGACAGACTCAATCTCGTCATATACGGGAGAGCGCCTCTTATGGTAAGCGCCAATTGCGTGATGAAGACCGGCGGTAAATGCAGTGGAGACTATAACTGCTTTAAGGATGTCCTTACAGACAGATACGGCAGACACGAGCCCGTATACATGAACTGTGTCCACTGTTTTAATGAAGTTTATAACGCTCTTGTGACTTCATATCATAAGAAGATCGATGATATCCGTAAAATGGGAGTAACGGGGCTCAGGATCGATCTTACGGATGAAGACGGTAATATGACACGAAGGATACTTGACTACTATATGGCAGATAAAACGGAAGGATTCCCGCTTAATGAATATACGGCGGGACATATGGAAAAGGGAGCACTCTGATGCTGTATGCATATACGGAATTATCCAAATACATGATCTTAGCCTTCATGGTGCTGTATGTACTTGAATGCATACTCTATGAAGCCAAGGGCGAGAACTGGCTTAAGAGCAGAGGTATATATATAAGACAGGGTATCTATATCCTTCTTATCGAGTGCTTCGGTTATTCGACGCTGTGCCTTAAGACGGGTAAGCTTGATTACGTGTTCTTCGGCCTGTTCGTGCAGATCGTGGTAATGGGATGCATTGTTCTGTCGGACACCATCTATCCCAGGATAGACAGGGTCCTTATCAATAATATGGCATTGTTATTAGGCATAGGCTTCATCATCTTAAGCCGCCTTGATTTTAACAAGGCTATCAAGCAGTTTGCGATCGTGGCTTTTTCGCTCATTGCAGGTATGTTCATCCCTGTTATCATGAAGAAACTTGCCGGTCTTAAAGACCTCGGATATGTCTATGCCGGTATCGGAATGACACTCCTTCTTATCGTGCTCATTCTCGGCAAGGTCACTCACGGCAGCAAGATAAATTATACGATAGGCGGTATCACATTCCAGCCATCCGAGATAGTTAAGATAGTATTCGTGTTTTGCGTAGCGGCAATGTTAGGCAGGGCTAAGAGCTTTTTGGATATCTGTGTGGCAACCGCAGCGGCGGCCGCACATGTACTCATCCTTGTCTTTTCGAGAGATTTGGGAAGTGCGCTCATTTTTTTCATAACCTATATCTGTATGCTCTTTATCGCTACGAGAAGCTATCTGTTCCTCGGGGCAGGACTGCTGACGGGAGTTGCGGGTGCCCTGTTATCCTATAAGATTTTCAGGCATGTACAGGTCAGGGTTCAGGCATTTCTTGATCCATTTACCACCATTGATAATCAGGGATATCAGATATCCCAGTCTCTGTTTGCCCTGGGACACGGCAGCTTTTTCGGCACGGGCTTGAGCAAGGGTATCCCTATGGACATTCCTTTCGTGGAATCCGACTTTATCTTCTCGGCCGTTTCGGAGGAGATGGGTACATTATTTGCCGTATGTATGCTTCTTGTATGCCTGTCATGTTTCATCATAATGATGCGTACCTGCATGAGAGCCGACGGAAGATTCTACAGGCTTCTTGCCGGAGGTTTCGGCGTGCTGTACATATTCCAGGTTTTCCTGACTGTCGGAGGCGGTATCAAGTTCATCCCGCTTACAGGAGTCACCCTTCCCTTTGTAAGTTATGGCGGAACCAGCGTCTTAGCGTCCGTGATCTCATTCTATGTTGTTTCAAGCGTGATCATCGAACACAGAGACAAGGAACATGAGGAATTCGCGGCTGAGGTAAGACGCAGGGATGAGGCTTATTATAAGGATTATGAAGATGACGATACAATTGATAAGGATAATGCAGAGGAAGAAGATAAGCCTGTAAGGCTCAAGCCGAGGACTGTTGAAACCTGGCTTACCGTAGCCGCATTCTGCCTGGCTTATCTGTCCATGATCATTTATCTGTGCATCTATGTCGGAACCCATGAACAGGTGCTCATAAGCAACTCATATAATTCCAGACAAAAGCTGCTTGCGGCGGAGAACAGAAGAGGGACCATATATGACAGAGGCGGAAAGGTACTGGCAGAGACGGTTAAAAGTGAGGACGGCAAAGAATACAGAAATTACCCATACGGCAGCCTTTTTGCCCATGCCGTAGGCTTTTCGACCAAGGGGAAGTCAGGTATTGAAGCATCGGAGAATTACTTCCTCCTTAATTCCAACATTCCGTTCAGCGAGAAAGTCCAAAATGATATGGAGGGCAGGAAGAATCCGGGTAATGATGTATATACATCGCTTGACTGTGAACTCCAGAAGGTAGCCTCCGATTCGCTGGGTGTCTGCAAGGGCGCTGTTATAGTGTCAGAGGTAAAAACAGGGAGGATTCTGGCTATGGTATCAAAGCCTGACTTTGATCCCAATACCGTGGCGGACAACTGGACCAAATATACGAATGACACATCCGGTGAATCTGTACTTGTAAACCGTGCCACTCAGGGCCTGTATGCGCCGGGCTCAACATTTAAGATAGCAACGGCGCTTGAATACATAAGGGAGAATCCGGATACTTATAACGATTATTCATTTGACTGTACGGGGCAGTATACCAACGGGGATGTGAGGATAAGCTGTTATCACGGATCCGTACACGGACATGAGGACCTGCCGTATTCATTTGCCAAGTCGTGCAACTCATCATTTGCCAATATAGGAATGACACTTAACAGGGATGATTATGGCAGGACGCTCGATGAGCTCATGTTCAATCAAAAGATTCCGATGGAACTTAATTATTCCATAAGCAAGCTTAACGTATCGGACAAGACCACGGACGCTGAGATGGGTCAGATATCTATCGGACAGGGTCCGGTAGGGATCACGCCCCTTTTGCTCAATCTCATAACCAATGGTATAGCCAATGAAGGTAATGTCATGAAGCCTTATGTGGTTGACTATGTTGAGGATGCGCACGGCAATAAGATAAAAGAGCATAAGCCCCAGGTTTTCAAGCAGATAATGTCTGCGGAAGAAGCAGCGGAACTTACCGAACTCATGAAGGGAGTGGTGGAATACGGTACCGGTAAACGCCTTCAGTCAGACTACTATATGGCTGCCGGTAAGACAGGATCTGCGGAGTTTGGTGGAGGAGAAGCGGATTCTCATGCATGGTTCACCGGATTTGCACCGGCTGACGATCCGAAGATATCCGTTACCATCATAGTTGAGAGTATCGGAAGCGGCGGTGAATATGCGGTGCCCATAGCAAAGAGAATTATTGACGCATATTTTGGAGTATATTAAAATAGATTTATGATGCGTTTTCGTAAAAGTATGTACATAGCACCGTCGGTCAGGAATCCCCGGAAGATAAAGTGGAAGCTCAGGACGGGCAGGGGGAGTCTGGATATCTATGTTATGGTACTTAACCATGACAGCGGCAAGCTTGAGTATTTTCATAACGGGATGCTCAAGCAGAAGATACTTCATAACAGGGACATGGATATTGTCGGCCTGGCAGGCACTACCGGAGAATGCATTGAACTTATTGAACGGATGACTGCGGATGCGCATGATATCACCGGTCAGTATGATATATATCGATATTTGATGCAGGTGTGATATGGCTACGTTTATTGCGGTTATCAAGATCATAGGTATCGTTATCCTGTACATCCTGGCATTCCTTATGCTGCTCATCCTGGTCCTGCTTTTTGCGCCTGTGAGATATAAGGTATCCGGGAGTTATGAGGAAGATCTTGATCTAAAAGGTAAGATCACCTATCTCTTGCATTTGTTTGTCGTCGATTTCTCGTTATCTGACGGGTTTAAATGGGATCTTAAGATCTTCGGCATCAAGATAAGACTTAAGAAAAAGAATGATAAAGAGAAAGATGATAATAAGTCTGACGGAGCGGATCAGGAAGATAAAGACAAAAAAGAGGATGAAGCTTCCGGACATAAAGTGGGTAATGAAAGAAGCGCAGAGAGCGGAGATGACAAAGATCCGGACGAGGATAAGGGATCTGCACGCGGTATTAAGAAGATCAGGCAATATGTCGAACTGTTAGAACAGGATAGTACGAAGGCGGCATGGGAAACATGCAGGAAAAGACTCGGTAAGCTGTTGAGACTCTTGGTGCCTAAGTATATGGACATCGATATAAGATACGGTATAGATGATCCTTATATGACATCGGTCGTTATGGCTGTCTGTAACGTGTTCTATATATATTTTGACAGATGTATCAATATCATGCCGGTATATGATCGTAAGATCACGGAGGCAAAAGGCAGGATTCGGGGAAGCATAAAGCTGGCCCCGGTATTATGGCATTTGCTGTTGGTGTTCGCCGACAGGGATTGCAGAGTTTTTTTGAAGAGATTTAAGAGTATAAGGAACGGATAAACAAACAGGAGCAGAAAAATGGGAAATTTCAGCACTACAATGGAAACATTGCTTAAGAATGTGGACAGCGTATTATCCACCAAGACCGTGGTGGGTGAGGCCAAGCAGGTGGGAGATACAGTGATCATCCCGCTTGTGGATGTTTCGTTCGGTATCGCCGCAGGCGGCAATTCGGGCGATAAGAAGAACGGCGCGGGCGGAGGACTGACAGGTAAGATGACTCCGAGTGCGGTGCTTGTCATCAAGGACGGCCATACCAAGCTCGTGAACATCAAGAATCAGGATACTCTGAGCAAACTGGTTGATCTGGTACCGGATGTGCTCGACAAGATATCAAGCAAAAAGGCGGACATGCCTGATAATGATGAGGCGACAGAGATAGCATTTCCCGACAGAGAGAATGCAGAGTGATAGTGAGCATCATTTTGGAGCATAGATTATGGATATGACCATAGACGGTGTTGTGACTGCCGAGGAACAATACAGCGAAGTATACTCAGACTATGAGGGCGACGAATCCGAAGCGACCGACGGTTCAGGTGAAGGATATGTGACTGTCACGTATGAGCAGATGCTCAAGATAAGAGAAGAGCTTATCGAGCAGTATGACAGGATACAGGAAGAGAAAGCCGAACAGGAGAAGGTCTTAGAGGAGATCAAGGCTGAGAAGGCAGAGCAGCAGAAGGTATATGAAAAGTTCATATCAGAGAAGACGGCATTCAATGAGGATATGAAGACGCTGAATGCCAAGGTTCTTGCTGAGCGTAAGCGCCTCAAGGAAGAGACGATGTTCTTCGAAAAAAAGATGCAGATACTCCAGAACGGGTTCATGCAGTTGGATCTTGACCGCAAGGCGCTTGAAAGAGAAAAGGCTGCGTTTGAGACAGTTAAGGAAGAACGGAATTCACATGGCAGGAATGGTCAGAGAGTAACGGGTACATTCAATGCATCGCAGTTCTTCATAGGCGTCAATTCGACGCTTGCCGTGAGGAAGAGATACAAGGATCTGCTCAAGATCTTCCATCCGGACAATCTCTGCGGAGATGAGAGCATAGTAAAGGCGATCAATGAGGAATACGAACGCCTGCGTGCTGAATACAATATAGGATAGTGTTAACGGGAGGCCGTAAGGTCTCCCGATTCTTTATTCTTCGATTCTTGACATTTACACGATAGCGTGTTAATGTTTCGATATGAGGTGACAATATGCTTAATTATTATACTGTAGCTGAATATGCGGCCAGACTTGGAAAGGATCCCGGTAATATCAGACGACTGTTGATCAACGGTGTTATTGAAGGAGAGAAGATGGGCAGACAATGGGTAATACCTAAGGATACCAAGTATCCTGATGATAAACGTATAAAGAACGGTGAGTACAAAAACTGGAGAAAGAAAGTTCGGGTTAATCGTGATAATCCAATACTTATGAAGGCGCTTTCTGAAATGAGCGCGCAGATAGGAATAATATATGGGAATAAGCTTGACAGAGTAATCCTGTACGGTTCATATGCACGAGGAGAACAGACGCCGGAATCTGATGTTGATATTGCGATAATCATAAAGGGGGGATCCACCGAGAAGATGCATGACAGGATGATCGATCTTGTTGTGGATTATGAACTTGATCTGGCTGTAACACTGTCTGTTGTACCTATTGAGTTTAACAATTATATCGAGTGGAATAAGGTTCTGCCATATTATAAGAGCATCGAGCGTGAAGGAATAGTTTTATGGAAAACAGCGTAGAAGAGTTATCAAAATATCGATTTGAAACAAGTCTGGAAGATATCGATGATGCTGAGCTCATGTTTGAAAATGGCAGATACAAGAATACTTTGAACAGAGCCTATTATTCAATATTTCATGCTATAAAATCTGTCACTGTTTTGGATGGATTTGACAGCAGTAAGCATAGTGGTGTTATTTCATATTTCAATCAGCATTATGTTAAGACTGGTATTTTTCCGAAAGAATTGTCCAAAATCATAAAGGATGCATCGGAAAACAGAGAAAAAGCGGACTATCATGATTTCTTTGTTGCATCAAAAGATGAGGCGGGTAAGCAGATAGAAAGGGCCAAAGAGTTTTCGGACTGTATATTGGAATATTTAAAAGAAAAAGAGATCATAAAGTGATTTTGATATGAAAGAGAGGTTGATGAACAGTATTAATGGAAAGATACTTGAATTAACTTCAGGCAGAATTAATAAGGCATTTGCCAACGGATGGAATGAAGGCCTTAATGACGGAATAACTAAACTTGCTCGGCATTATATGCGTGAGCATCCCGATTGGAGCGAAGAAAAGGCTACCAAGATGGCGAAGAGTATATTGGGATAAAAGGAACTGATCATTAAAACGGAGGCTGAGGCCTCCGTTTTTTTGAAATTACCCCCATTTGGCGGTAGTGGAAACAGGATTGATGATGTAGAATGAATGTATTGTGGTGAAAAATAGGCAAAATTCAAGTAATTGGATGTATATAAACGGAAGGAGCAGAGAAATGAAAAGGATTACAGCGATGTTACTGGCAATTGTCATGATCGCAGGCAGCGTGGGTTCTATGCCCGTTATGGCTGCAGACAATGATGGCAGTACCGCGGTCAGCACACCCGCAGATCAGAATGATCAGGCAGAGGAGAGTTCTGAGGCGATCAGCGAGGATGAAGAGCATAGCAATGAAGCGGCTTCAAGTGAATCAGCGATCGGAGATGAATCCGATGAATTGAGTTCAGAGGAGGATTCTGATCTTAATAACGGATCTCAGACTGACTCTGATGAGGATGAAACAATATTGGAGGCCGCAGATGAGATCATCGAATCTGAGGGACCTGCCAAGAAAGACAATTCTCTTCTTGGAATCGGTGAAGAACCTTCGGTTAATCTGTATATTACAGAATCTGAAGGGGAACCCATAGCGGTCACATCTACCAAATACTCCGGAACTGGGTGGGAATATGATGCTTCGAGCAATACTCTCACACTTAATGGTTTCCAGGGACAATGTATTGAATGTGACGGTTCTCTGAATATATACCTTAAGGGAACCAATATAGTAACCCTCCCTGGAACCATATCCAAAAACACATACGGTATCATGACGGGTGGAACGCTTACGATTGATGCGGATGAAGGTGCTTCATTAGATGTCAAATGTGAATTAACTACTGTACATTACAATAATATATTCCTGATCAACTCTGATATTGTGATGAACGGTGGGACTCTGAATCTCAACGGTGAGAGAAAAAACTGCGACAGTTATTCATTGTATGGCATATCCGGAAGACTTACTCTCAATGAAAATTCCTCCTTAAATATGCAACTTGATACGGATATTAGCTGTTATGGAATATCTAATGGTCTAATTTCAAATACAACCGGCAATTCCAACATTACGATCAATAATACGCCCTCCAATCATTTGTATTGTCTGGGCGGTCTGAAGGTAACAGGAGAAGGAGAAGTTACCGTCAATGTGCCGGATGGGTGTTCCTGCGTAGAGGATTCGCTTATTATTGGCGAAGAAGCAGGAAAGATTACTCTGAACGGAAGGGTGTGTGTAAGAAGAAATTCTGCTTTTTCAAGGGATTCTGCTTCATATTATCTGGATATACCCGGAAATAAGGCTGTTACAAATCATATGTCTGATGGTTATACCTGGGCCGGACTATCGGGTTCAGATGATGGTAAGTTCTGGCTACAAACTCTTACAGGTGAAAATATTGAGAATGCAGTTATAGATACCCCCTCTGATACATCTCTTGCTGTTATGAAGAACAGTTTTACTATCCCGGGCCTTAAGGTTGAGGAAAGATATAACAGTCTGGGTACGGTCGATATGATAATCGCTGCTGTGATAAGGGGCGGAAAAAAACCTTACAGTTACAGTGTTACATCCGGTTCGCTTCCGGAAGGGCTGACTCTTAACGATGAATTTGGATATATCTCGGGAATTCCGACGAGTCCTGTAAGCAGCGGGAGTGTGACAGTAACGGTAACAGATGCGGACAATAACAATGTAGATGTAACAGTAAATTACGGAACTGTCATTGAAAAAATCAAATATCTCTATGTCGGAAATACACAGGTAAATCTGTCAGAAAATGTAACCGGTGCAGAGTCTAAATGGAGTTATGATAAGGATTCGCAGGAACTTACGCTTAACGGTTATTCGGGAGGCCCTATCTTTACCGATGATATGAATAATCTTACTATTAATATCAAAGGTAATAATACTATAACCATACCCTCTGACAGCACAGAAGAAAGTCCGTTCGGAATCGCTGTAAATAGTACTGTTACCATTGAAGCGGAGACGGGAGCAACCCTGAATATTAACTGTGATACATCACAAGAAAAGAATATTAATCTTATCAACGCGGATGTTATTGTTAACGGCGGAAACCTGATAATAAACGGTAAAAACTCTTCAACAAGCGGGACATTGAGAGGACCGGGACGGCTGACTCTGAATAGCGACGCTTCTTTTGATATGACACTTGATGCACCATACTCTTGTTATGGGATCTTTTTCACGCTCACCAATAATTCATCAGGTGACTGCAATATTCTAATAAAGAATACTCTGGCAGGCAATCTGTATTGTATTGGAACCCTGGTGCAATTGGGTTCGGGAAATACAACGATTACCGTACCGGATGGCGGTAATTGTATTGAAGACTCAATTAAGATCGCAGAGAATGCTGCAGGCACTGTTACTTTAAACGGAAAAGTCAGAATTAGAAATGGTGCATTTTCTCAGAGTGGAGGAAACTATATAGATATACCCGGCAATAGGGTCATCAATAACTATAAAACAGCCGGATACACCTGGTCCGGTATAAATGAAGGAGATGGCGGGCATTATTATCTTAAGAATCTGTCTGATGATTCATTTATTACAGATGCAGTAATAGAGAAAGATGATACAGCTGAACTTACCGTAATGGGAAACAATTATGCCATCAGCGGTCTGAAGGTCAATGAATCATATAATAGTCATTCAAACGGTCGAATGATCCTATCAGCTGTAACAAGGGGAGGTAAGACACCATATACATATACACTTAAGGAAGGTTTTGAACTTCCTTCGGGTCTTACTCTTAACGAGAGTTATGGATATATAAGCGGAAAACCGACTGAAGTGTGTGGTGAAGGGGCTGTGACGGTCGTAGTGACTGATGCCGAAGGAGAAACCACAGAAGTTAACATTGGAATAGGAGCTGTTGCTGTTCAAAAGCCCGTGACCGGACTTGTTCTTTCAACATCCAAACTTGTTCTTTCGGGTGGAGGTACAGGATCATTAACGGCCACTGTAAATCCTGCGGATGCTTCCATAACCGATGTGACATTTACTTCAGATGATTATTATGTTGCGTACATTGAAGGAACACCTGTTAAGAATGATAATATAACCGAGGCTGCTATCAGGGCCGGTATTGTCGGAAAGGCTGTCATTACGGTTAATACGGTCCAGGGAGGAAGAAGTACAACCTGTGATGTATGGGTTAAAGAAGCGATTCCTGAAGCGGAATGTACTTCGGACGAAAATGGAATAAAACTCACAGGCTTGTCTCCGGCAGGCTCTTATAAGTATGGTGTAAAAGGAAGCGGAGAAACTGAAACGGGGTTGGCTGATGCATTCGGAGCAATCGGGCTCGACTCAAAATATTATGGTAAAACTATAGAACTCTTCAAACTTAACGAAGATCCTGATCTTGACTCGTATGCGCAGGAGATCACTGTCAGTGCTACAATGCCTGAGAGCATTTCACTTGTTGTGGAAGCTCCCAGAACCGGTGCAGCACCTGTAACGCTTGATGCGGTCAGATATTCTTCTTCTACGAGTCCGTACTATGAGATAAGCGGTATATCTTTTTCTCCCAATGATGAGACATTTGTTGAAGGGACATCCTATAATGCTACAGTGACTATTTCCGCAATTGGAGATTTATTGTTTGAATCTGTTCCTAAGATCAGTTTTAACGGGAAAGAGTTGAGCTCCGGAATAACCTGTTCGCTTGATAAGAAAGCGATAAGCGTTGAATACACATTCCCTGCAGCGTCAACTGAGATAAATGCTGAGACTATAGAACTGGCAAAAGATGAATATATTCTTACAATAGATGGAGGATCTGTAACAGTCCTTGCAACCGTATATCCCAACAATGCAGCCAATACGGATTATACGGTGAGTGTTGCAGATACCCAAATTGCTGCTGTTGGACTGTACAATGAGCTTTCGGGTGTATCAGCCGGAAAGACAACAGTTACAGCTGTAGCGAACGGGAATGATACTGTCACAGATACAGCTGATGTTTATGTCAGATATCCGATCCCCCAGATAGTATGGAATAAGGACAGACTTACAGGGTTTGATCCGGCTGAAACATATGAGATAACACCTGAAGGATCGAGTGCAGTCACGCCGACTGTAACTGAAGAAGGCGAAGTAGTGATACCTGATGAGTGGTTTAATAAGAAACTGAGCATCGTAAGGAAACACGGTACATATACAAAGTGTGATTCCGAAGCCCGGGAGGTGATCCTTGGAGATAAGCCTGACATAAGCGGAAGCGGACTTGTTGCAAAACTCGTTGACGGCAATGAATATGAGTATACAGGCAACAAGATCACACCGAAGATCGAGGCATATAATAACGGTGTACTGCTGACCGAGGGTAAGGACTATAAAGTTAAGTATTCCGGAAATACCAAGGTCACAAGAGATAAGAATGGCAATGTTATATCGGGTGGCAAAGCAACCGTGACGGGCACAGGCAACCTGAAGGGGACTAAGACAATTGAGTTTAAGATACTCCCTAAGAGCATTGGAAATGGATCATCCCCCGCTTCTGACATAAGCGCAGGCGTTATCAATATAGTAAAAGGACATAAGGCTTCTGCACCCGTTATATATTGGGGTTCATATAAGCTCGGCGCTTCGGATTATACACTTGCCGATGCTTCAAAGAAGTATAACGAATCCGGTACTTTTGAGGTTAAGGTATCCGGTAAGGGCAGTTATGAAGGTTCGTTTAACTTAACACTTAATGTCAAGGATAAGAAGAGCGATATTAAGAAACTCAATGTGACTGTAGATACTTCCGTTCCGCTTGTATATAACCCCAAGTCATCAGAAACAGCTGTTAAGAATACCATATCGGGAATGATAAAGGTTTATGATTCTGCTGATAAGGCAAAAGAGCATCAGCTGGATAATGACAGCTATATCCTTGTATTCCCTGATGATATAACAAAAGCGGGAACCAAGACTGTCACTGTTGTCGGCAAAGGATCATATAACGGAAATATCAGGAAAAAGATAGCGATCAAGCCACTTGTTGTAAAAGACGCTAATGAAAACGGAAGGATCGAGACAACGGCAGATGCTATCAGGAACGAATATAAGCCTAAATATGTTGCAGGCGGTGTTACAATACCCCGGGATGTGCTTAAAGTGACATATATCAGTGCGACAGATCAGACAACAGAACTAGTGGCCGGAATTGATTATAAGGTTACGTACAGCAACAATAAGGCTCCGAGCAAGGCAGGCAAGCCTGCTGAATACAAGATCACATTCCTTGGTAACTATAAGGGAACGCCGGCTCTTAAGAACAGCAAGACGGTTAAGAAGTATTCCTTTGAGATTGAAGCCGCTTATATAGCTGACGGATACGGAAATGCAGCCGAAGGTTTTGTTGCCTACAGCCCGGATGTTGCTTATACGGGTAAGGCGGGTACCTATTATTCGGCACCGGTTGTGACTTATAACGGAGCGACATTCCCTTCATCAAATTATACGGTCAAGTACTTTATTGAAACAAATCCCATAGATGGATTTGCTCAAGAAGTAACCAAGAAAAAACCGATCATACTTGCTGACGGAGTTGAATATGTGACTGTCCAGTTCAGAGTGATCGCCAAAGGCAGCACACCGGGTAAAGGCAACTTTACCGGTACGATCACTGGTTACTACAAGGTGAAGCGGACAAAAGATACAGTATATGACTTGAGTAAGGCCCGTGTGACCATATATGGTAAGGATTACATTTCCGGCAGTAAGAAGAACAAAAAACTAAGTGGAATTCCTTATACAGGAAAGGCTAGAAAGGTATCTGATAAGGATCCTTCCGATGAGAAGCCGTATGGAACCGTAGTTGTTGAATATAAGGGCAGCGACGGAAAGTATAAGACTCTTACGGAGGATACGGATTATAAGCTGACCTATATGAACAATATCAATAAGGGCAAGGCAGTCATATTGATAGAAGGCATCGATAAGGATCCGGGTGAGACAATGTATGTCGGCAACAAGAGAACGACATTCAGTATCGTTGTACGCAGTATCACGGATTGGCTGCAGATATTATAAACCGCCAGAATAACCTGATAAAAAAGTACTTGCATTATGGAATGTTTAATGATAGAATACCCATGTTGCGTAATTTTAGAGTTAAACCTATGTTTTTGATAGGAGGTGTTATAGATGGCTAAGTGTGATATCTGCGGCAAGGGCGTACATTTCGGCAATATGGTGAGCCACTCTCACAGAAGATCTAACCATATCTGGAAGTCTAACGTAAGAAGCGTTAAGGTTAAGGTCGACGGCGGTGCCAAGAGAATGCATGTATGCACCAACTGCCTTAAGTCAGGCGCTGTTGAGAGAGCATAAGCTTGAACAGCCTGTTTTAGTGTAATTTAAGGGGATTCCGTAGCTTTACGGGATTCCTTTTTTATGCTTTTCTTTTTAGGTGATTGATTGTATAATTAGACGGAATATGATTTTTGGCAATATGGAGGGATGTGTATGAAGAGTTCTACAATGGATACTCATATGGGTAACATCACTATTGATAAAGAAGTCATCGGGCAGTATGCCGGCGGAGTGGCCATGGAATGCTTCGGTATAGTCGGTATGGCCGGTATCAATATGAAGGACGGTTTTGTTAAGCTTCTTAAGCTTGAGAATGCCGGAAGAGGCATACAGGTGACGATGAATGATAATAAGCTTACGCTTGATTTTCACGTGATCGTTGCATACGGTGTGAGCATTCTGGCCGTAACCAGCAACCTTATAGACAGCGTGAAGTACAAGATAGAAGAGTTCACCGGCATACCGGTAGAAAAGATCAATATCTTTGTTGAAGGCGTAAGAGTCATCGACTGAGAACACGATTTGGAGGAAAATCAAAATGTCTAATGTAATAGATGCTGCGATCTTTCGCAAGATGTTCTTGGCCGGTGCCAAGAATCTCGAGGCCAAGAAGGAATGGATCAATGACCTGAATGTGTTCCCTGTTCCTGACGGCGATACGGGAACCAACATGACGATGACAATCATGTCAGCTGCCAAGGATGTGGCTGAGCTTCCCGAAAGCCCCGATATGGCCGTAATGGCCAAGGCGATCTCAAGCGGTTCGCTCAGGGGAGCCAGAGGTAATTCAGGCGTTATACTTTCTCAGCTGCTTCGCGGATTTACCAAGGTCATGAAGGAACATGACACGCTCGACATACCGCTCGTAGTAGAGGCGTGTGATAAGGCCGTCGAGAGCGCATATAAGGCTGTGATGAAGCCCAAGGAAGGCACGATATTGACCGTAGCCAAGGGTATGTGCGATAAGGCTCATGAGCTTCACGACAACGGATGTAAAGATATGCAGGCTTTTATAGAAGAGATCATCAAGGAAGGTGATATAGTGCTTGAACATACACCGGATCTTCTTCCGGTACTTAAGCAGGCCGGCGTTGTGGATTCCGGCGGACAGGGTCTTATGCAGGTTCTCAAGGGCGGATTAGACGCTTTTATGGGTAAGGAGATAGACTATACGATAGATTCCGGTGCAGGAAGTAAGGGAGCATCACGTCCCGTATCCGAGTCTGCGGAAGTGTCGGCTGAAGAAGATATCAAATTCGGTTACTGTACCGAATTCATCATCATGCTCAACAAGACGTTCAATATCAAGCATGAGATGGATTTCAAGTCGTTCCTTGAGTCGATCGGTGATTCGATCGTACTTGTGGCCGATGATGAGATCGTGAAGGTACATGTGCATACCAACGATCCCGGAATGGCCATACAGCGTGCTCTTAAGTACGGCGCTCTGTCGAACATGAAGATCGACAATATGCGCCTTGAGCATCAGGAGAAGATATTCAAGGCATCCGAGAAGGCTGCAGCCGGAGTCAATGACGGCACGGGACTTCCCGAGGATGTGGATGTGACGATAGAAGCCTGCGGCGATGCCAAGCAGGGTACAGCAAAAGAGAATGCGACTGAGTCTTCCGAGCCCCGCAAGGATGTAGGCTTTATAGCGGTCTCTGTGGGCGAGGGACTTGATGAGGTATTCGGCTCACTTGGAGTTGATATGATCATCTCAGGCGGTCAGACCATGAATCCCAGTACGGAGGATTTCGTCAATGCGGTAGCCAAGGTCAATGCCGATACGATATTCATCTTCCCGAACAACAAGAACATCGTGATGGCAGCCAATCAGGCCACATACCTTGTGGAGGACAAGAAGCTTATTGTGATCCCTACAAAGACTATCCCTCAGGGTATTACGGCCATCATTAATTACGTTCCCGATATGAGCGTTGAAGAGAATGAGGCTCATATGAACGAGGAGATAGGCAATGTCAAGACCGGTGAGGTCACCTATGCCGTAAGGGATACGACCATAGATGATAAGGACATCAAGCAGGGCGACTACATGGGTATCGGAGATTCCGGGATCCTGGCCAACGGCAAGGATATGGATGAAGTCGTTATGGCAATGATAGATGAGATGGTGGATGAAGATTCAGAGCTTATCAGCATCTACTATGGCGAGGATATTGATGAAGAGAAGGCATCATCTCTCTCAGACCTTGTATCCGAGAAGTACTCTAATGTCGACGTGGAGCTTCAGCCCGGCGGACAGCCGATCTATTATTACATTGTATCGGTTGAATAAAATAAGTATAAATAGTATTGCCGCGCAGATTCAGGGATGGCTCGGCGGATATTATGACGAAAATGCATGCAACAGGGCATTTTCGATAATATCACGCCTCACCATATTCATCTGCGCGGCAATGCTATATACTTATATAACATAATACAATCATAAGTCTGGAAACTATGAGATTAAATACTTCAGTAAGTGAACTCAAAGGGGTCGGGGATAAGACCTTTAAGCTCCTGGAGAAACTAAATATACGGACTGTCGGGGATCTGGTATATGATCTTCCGAGAGGATTCATGGAGCTGTCGGAACCTGTAAGACCCGATAAGGAGCATGTCGGCGAGCTTATCTCGGTGCGTGGTTCGGTCATTAAGGGGTCCGTGCATATCATAAAAAAAGGCCGCACCATGATTTTTGCCAAGGTCAGAGTATGTGATACTGAAGGCGGTCCTTCAAAAGATAAGGGTGAAGTCATATCACTTGTCTATTTCAATGCGCTCTATATGAAGAAGAACCTTGAGAATATGGAAGGAGAGAGGATATTTTACGGGATCCTCTCTGACATCCGCGGATACATGCTGGCACAGCCTGCCGTATTTATGCCGGATGATTATGAGCAGATGCTTAAGGTCATGCAGCCTGTCTATTCTCTAACCAAGGGTATATCCAATAATCAGATCAAAAAGCTCATTAAGACTGCCTTTGATAATGTGATCCTTCCCGATGAATATCTGACGAATGAGGAACTGACTGAATATGATATGCCTGATATGTATCATGCGCTTATGGATCTGCACTTTCCGAAGGATATGGAGAGTCATAAGAGAGCCAGAAGGCGTGTGGCTTTCCATGAATTCCTTACATTCTTCATAGATACCCATGATGATACGACCATAACACGATCATTTGATGAGTTCATGATCCCCGTGGCGGATACGGGGAGGCTTATCGAGGCCCTTCCTTATGAACTTACCGGCGCTCAGATGCGCACATGGAACGAGATCGAAGACGATATGTGCAGCGGTGTATGTATGAACCGTATGGTCCAGGGCGATGTCGGAAGCGGCAAGACTATCGTGGCTTTTCTTGCGCTTTTACTGAATGCAGCCAACGGCCATCAGGGATGCATGATGGCACCCACTGAAGTCCTTGCCACACAGCATTATGAGAACCTGTGTAAGTTGTCCCAAAAGTACGGGCTCTGTATCAGGCCGGTATTGCTGATAGGTGCGGTAACAGGCAATAAGCGCAGAGAAGTACTTGAATCCATAGAGTCAGGTGACACTAATGTCATAATAGGTACTCAGGCACTTATCACCGATAAGGTCACATATAAGGATCTGACTCTTGTCATAACAGATGAACAGCACAGGTTCGGAGTAAAGCAGAGAGAAGCACTTGCAGATAAGGGCGCGGGCGGAGTACATGTACTCGTGATGAGTGCCACGCCGATACCAAGGTCTTTAGCCATGACTCTGTATGCCGGGATAAAGATATCAGTCATAGATGAGCTGCCGACAGGGCGAAAGAAGATACTCAACAGTGTCGTGGGCAAGGACTACAGACCGGCGGCTTATAAGTTTATAGCCGGGGAAGTCGCCGCGGGACATCAGGCCTATGTCATATGCCCTATGATCGATGCCGGAGAAGGCCTTGATCTTGAGAATGTCATAGATTATTCAGCTGCGCTTAAGAGCGTTCTTCCTCCTGAGATAAGAGTAGACTATCTTCACGGCAGAATGAGCCTTAATGAGAAGAGCAGACTCATGGATGAATTCGAAGCCGGCAATATAGATGTACTTGTATCGACTACGGTAATAGAAGTGGGGATCGATGTGCCTAATGCCACGGTTATGATGATAGAGAATGCTGACAGGTTCGGTCTTGCGGCGCTGCATCAGATAAGGGGACGTGTCGGACGAGGAGATGCACAGAGCTACTGTATATTCATCAATTCCGGAAAGAGCAAAGAGTCCAAGGAGAGGCTGGAAGTAGTAGGTAAGAGCAATGACGGCTTCTATATCGCAAGCGAAGATCTACGGCTTCGAGGCCCCGGCGAGATCACGGGTATCAGACAGAGCGGAGAATTCGGATTTAAGTTCGCGAGTATATATGATGATCATCTCATACTTGAAAAGGTGAGGGAATTTGCAGATGAGCTGTATGAGAAGCGTGAAGATAGACGGCTTAATGAGATCGTCAGTTCCATAGAAGATTATTCCATGGGCAGTCTTGCAATGAACCTTATGAGGACAGTGTAGGATGGTTGACTAATTGGATGAATATAAGTAAAATATCTTTGTATGCGCTTACGTGCTTACGACAATAAGAGGATTGTAAAGAGGGATTCGGGAAATGAGTAAGATTGCCGTTGTAACGGACAGCAATAGCGGGATAACACAGGAAGATGCTAAGGAATTGGGGGTATATGTACTTCCGATGCCTTTTACCATAGGAGAAGAGGACTATTTCGAGGGGATCAACCTTACGCAGGAAGGCTTCTATGAGAAGCTTAAAGGCGGCGAAGATATCATGACATCTCAGCCGTCACCCGATGCGGTGACAAGGTTGTGGGATGACCTTCTTAAGGATCACGATGAAGTCGTACATATCCCCATGAGTTCGGGGCTGTCAGGTTCATGCCAGACTGCGCTCATGCTTGCCGAGAACTACGACGGCAGGGTAGAGGTAGTCAACAATCAGCGTATCTCTGTCACGCAGAGACAGTCCTGCATCGATGCACTCAGGCTTGCATCAGGCGGTTCTTCAGCTGCAGCCATCAAGTCGGTGCTCGAAGAGGACAAATTCAATTCAAGCATATATATCATGCTTGATACCCTTTTCTATCTTAAAAAAGGTGGGCGTATCACGCCTGCAGCCGCAGCGCTCGGTACACTGCTTCGTCTTAAGCCCGTATTGCAGATACAGGGTGAGAAGCTTGATGCTTTTGCCAAGGCCAGAACTACTTCGCAGGGTAAGAATATCATGATCGAAGCCATCCGCAATGACATGGAGAAACGATTCGGCGGCGCCGATCCATCGGTCTGCAATCTCCAAATGGCTTATACGTATGACAGGGATGCGGCAGAGAGCTTCAAGGCAGAAGTTGAAGCGGCCTTCCCGGGATTTAAGATACACATGGATCCACTGTCTCTTTCGGTTGCCTGCCATATAGGACCGGGAGCACTGGCCGTTGCGTGCACAAAGAAACTTAAGTATTAGTTATATCAATAATGATCGGGTCTGATCGACAGTATAATATACATAAAGTAAAAGGAGGGAATTAAAGATGAGGACCAACAGTATAGTGAAGCGCGTATTGACAGGGTTGTTAGCGATATCGATGATCGTAACAGCCCTGCCTTCATATGCGATGGCGGAATCTTCGACCGAGGAGACGGCTTTAGAGTCAATAGTTGAAGGATCTGATGAGCAGAGTCTGACAGAGGAAATCTCTGAAGAAGAAAATACGGTAGCCTTGTCGGAAGATGAGACTTTATCAGATGATGTTACGACAGAAGAGAACTCTGAAGAAGTGACAGAGGCTGTAACGGAGACCTTGACAGAAGAGCAGGAGATGGTTGGCGAAGAAGAGCAGATTAGGGTTTTTATGGGCCTGGAAGGTTGTTCAGTGGATAAGTCTTCTCTTCAGCATCTGACAGCGACGGATGATGATGAAGTGTTTTATATACATAATGAGGATGGAAAAACAGTATCATCCATTTCTTTTTCTGTAATACCGCAACCGGGATATGTCTTTGATGGAATTTCTGTAAATGATAATTCGGAAGATGAGATATCAATTTCCCGTGATTCTGATACATTTACAGTATCTGTAACAGATGACAGCTTGTCGGGGATCAATAGAGGCTTTAATAATACGCTTTATATTAATATTTCTTATATAGATACTTCGAGTTGTCGTAAGATTACGTTTGTGTATGATCACGATCAGGTTTATGTTCCGGTATTGCAAGACAAAGAGGAAGATTATTTATGGATAAAGTCGGGTGATGATCTAATCTTTGATGCACGTGCAAGAAGCGGATATCAGATTGATTCGGTTAAGGAGGGTGAGGAAGACCTTGCAAGAGCAAATGATAACTATGTTATTGGTAACGGTAGCGGTGATGTTACAATAACCATCACTTCATCACCAAAGAGATCTCCGGTCACATTTAAGGTTGACGGTGAGACATATAATTCTGCAACTTCCCATGCCTCATTTAATGTTGAAGGACTTACGGAAGATAATAAGACTGACGGCCAGGCGATAGTTATAAACACTAATCCGGAAGACGGGTATGAGATTTCCAAAGTCACATATGCTGTGATCAGATTGATAAATGGAGAGGCTGTTTTGACTTCGGAAAACAAATACACAATTGCAGCTGATGTTGTTGCAAAACTTGCCGATACCTATGGAAGTATTGAAATAAATATTACAACGAAAAGTAATAATATAAAAACACTGAAGGTAGATTATACAGCTGCTCATATTAATTCAGTCAGTGCGATCGCAGATGGGAGTAATATCGAAGATCTTTCCACTACTGAAGGAAAGGCAGAATACAAGGTTAAAAAGGGAACTAAACTTACTCTGAGACCTGTTATAAAAGATCGCTATGAGATAACCGGTATACGGCCTGAAGGACTTGATGCCGATTTTGCGGAGAACGGAGATATTGTCCTGACAGTTAATGAGAATACATCTGTCGAGATAATCTCTGAGGGCATACCGACCTTATATTATAAGAGCGAGAGCGGTTCTGATCCTCTTGCGGAGATAAGCTCGGGCGGCACAGTGTCGTTCGGATGTGATGATGGAGCTTACATTTTCCAGATGAATGAAGGCTCTTCCGAAGATAAGAAACTTAAGATTGAATCCGCTGTTGCCAAAATCGGTAAAAATGCGGCTGATGCCGGATTTATCGAGATAGTGGATTCTGATAACACAGTTAAGATCAATCCTTCCGTGATAGCCGGCAAGACTGCCAAGGTAACTGTCACGGGCAAGAATGAAAGCGATAAGCCTTTTACCAAGACATTTAATGTTTCGGTTGCAAGCAAAATTACATCCGTGGCATTATCAGGATTCAAGAAGGGGTCAAAGAAGACAGAGCAGCTTGCGGGTTCTTCGGCTGATTATACGATCACGCTCAATAAAGGTGCAGATCTTTCATCCATTCATCCCGTTCTTAAAGATTCCGGATCAAATGCTGATATTATCTATGATCCCGACAATAAAAAGATGACTGTCAGGATGTACAAGAAGAATCTGAGCGATAGGATAAAGATCGCTACATCGCCTGTAGAAGTTGATTTTAAGGATATAAAGACAGGCGATATAATTGATACTTATACTTTTGATCCCGTAAAGAAGCAGTTTGCGGCTCCTACGGTCAAAGTTACGGGAGCAAATGATCTGGGTATGTGTCTCACAATGGATGTTCCGAAAGAATTAAAGAACTGTGAGAACCTGATCTTTAAGATTGATGCTACTGCTTCAACCGGAAAAGCTGCAGAAGGGATGCTGGATTCGATAAAAACAATATATGCTCCCTATAGTCCCGGAAGTGAAAATACGGTTGCGCGGCCCCGTTTTGCTTCAAGCGAGATTGAACCCGGAAATGGTACCGCACAGAAATATGATATCAGTGTTTCTGTGATCCAGGTATTGGTCGGGGGCGAGGGCTATGAAGAGACCAATATATATAATGAGAGCTCAGTTAAGAAGCTTTTGAATCAGTCAACTAAGAATCCGTGTTATGAGACAAAACTTGGACTGATTAAGAAAAACACCTCTGTGATCATTGGCCGGACAGACGTGACCCTTGCAACTGCGAAATATACGGCAAAGACAACTTTCACAAAGATATCAAGAGCAATATTGACTGATTCAAAAGGAAATATAGTAGGAGAATCAGGTTCTGGTAAAGAATTGATTCTTACAGGCGACGATGTATTGTTGTCCCACTGGTCAGATAAGATGTGTAAACCGGGAAAGTATACCCTGTATGTATATCCCGAAAAAAAAGATTATGCGCACTGTACGCCTGCATCAATGACAGTCACCTTTAAGCCTGCAGTTACGGATATTAAGCTTACTGCCGCTTCATCAAAGATATATAAGCAGGATAAGAAGGCCGCAAGCATCAAGATTAAAGCGTCAGTAGAATCTGTCTACGACAGTGTCAGTTATAAGCCTGCAAACGGCAAGCTTACATGGACCGTTTCGTCGGATAACCCGGACCTTCAAAAGGCTGCAAGCATCAAAAAAGGTACTCTGATCATTGACAAGAATTATGTGCTTTCTTTGAATCCTGACTATAATAAAGTCTTCGTAGCAGTAAGCGCGAAGGATGGAAGCGGAATAAAGAGTATCCTGTCCTTTGTTGTGACTAATACTGTCATGCAGCCGGATTCCGTGTTCATCGGGGATACCGAGGGTGTTATTAGTAATCCTGAGCCGTTGATATCTACAGCGTTTGACGGTAAGTATATGATTATTCAAAATGATAAAGGCGAGAATCTTTCCTTGTCGAATATGACGATCACGGTCACACCCAAAACCGGAATGACGGTTGCGAATGATGGAACAGTTAAAGTGACTAAGCCCGGTACATATACGGTCAAGGCTGTTGCCAACGACGGTGGTAAAAAGAGCATTGTCCGAAAGTTTGCGGTTAAATATGCTGATATCACCGGATATGATCTGTCAGTAAAGACGGGACTGATAAACACGGTTAAGAGTTCCAAGACAGAACTGGCTGCAACAAATGGAAGTACTATTGATCCCGGAAGTGTGATATATGTCGAGATTGCAGCAAAAACTGACAATGAAGGTGCTTTGGTTTCAAATACTGGCTCTGTAATACTGAAAAATGCCAAATTGATCAAAATCCATGAGGCAGAGGAAGGCCAATTCTACATAAGACCTACATCTTATCCATGTGAGGTGACTGTATCATCCAAAGACGGAAAGCTGGCAGAGAAAAAATACAGTTTCACTCTTAAAGAGCTGCCCGTAAAACTGACTGCGGATAAGAAACAGTATTCATTTGTGATTAAAGAGACAAAGGAACTGGGCCAATTTACATTTAGTACAGAGAACTTTGTAATAGATTCAAGTAAGAAATATGTGCTTTATTTCAATCCTGTTGACAAAGATTTGGCCGATAAAAACAAATTAGAGAAAACCAGTGCAGCTGTCATGTGCATTATGATGGGTATGACAACGAAGGGTGAATATATTCCGGATAATAAGGATACGAGCAAAGGTACGTTCGTGTTTAAGCCTTATTATGCTCTTTCGGATATTTATCCGGGAACCTATTCTTTACAGGTACAATTATTTGAGTATGACATAGAGGGTGAGGGTATTGCGATTTCCAATCCTGTACAGATCAAAGTAAAGTTCACGGAAGCTCCGGCGCCAAAGGTTGCATTGAAAAAAACCGTAACCGTATCATCATCTGCAGATGCCACGGTTCTTCCGTACAAGAACTGCAAAAACCTGTATGGAGTTACAGGTGTAAATATCTATAATGATCTTATAAAAGGTGTTCCTAATGATTTTGCCGAGTATTTTATAGCGGATATGACTCAGGATGCTAAAAATATAGTGTTAAGAAGATCCGCAAAACCGATTCCGGCTGACTTAAAGCAGATCACCGGCTGGATCGGATACACTGCACTTGGAAAGGACGGAAAGAGTTTTACAAAAGAGGAAAAGATAACTGTCAAATTCACATCTTCAGAAAAAAAGGGAGTTCCCGTGTATTTTGCGGTTGATGAAATGCCTGAAGGAGTATCTGTCGCTGTATCCGATGTGAAGGGAGTTGTCAAGAAGACCGGACTTACGGAAGGAAAAGAGATCAGCTTTGCTTTGAAGAAAAATACTAAGTTCAATGAAATTTTTATTGTTACATATCAATACGATCTCGGAGATATACCTTTAAGCTTGGAATATAATGCCGATACAGGCCGTTACACTGTTCCGGTCAGTGCCGTATCAGGTGCCGAGAACTATAAAGGATTTTTGTATATTCGTGTAAGTATAAATGATAAGTAAGATGATCCTTCATTAACTGATGGATTAATGATAGTAATATCAAAAGAAAGGGGACCATATAATATGAAAAGAATGATTCAAAATGCGAAACGTGCATTAACGGGGTTATTGGCTGCTGCAATGGTTGTAACAGCCCTGCCTTCATATGCGATGGCGGATGTATTGCCTGATGATCCTGTTGCTATTGAGGAGACAACTCTTCTTAATGAAGCCGGACAGGATGAACAGAGTGTGGTATCAACAGAGACTCCGGAGACAGAGACAACTTACGAGTCAACAGTTGAAGAGTCTGAGGAGCAGAGCGTCACAGATGTTGCGTCTGAAGAAGAAACTACGGAAGCCTTGTCGGAAGACGAGACCTTATCGGATGATGCTGACATGGATGAAGAGAACACTGAAGATGTGTCGGATGCCGTAACGGAGGCCTCGACAGAAGAGCAGGAGATGCTTGGTGCAGAAGAACAGGTGAAGGTTACTTTTATCCTGGAGGGCTGCTCATTAGACTCATCTTCTCTGGAAAATCTTAATTTGGTAAATGGTGAATACTATTTGAATAAAAATGCGGGGTCTTTCTCATTTGCCCTTAAACCGGATGAAGGATTATTGCCTTTTTATACATTAGTGTATTATGAAAATGATTTTGGGCATTGGTTGCCGTATAAAATGAATGGTGATGTTTTGACTATATATCCTCAGGAGGGGGAATCATCTTTTGAAAGTGATATAGCAGTTGAGAGTGAATTTCATGATCCCAAATCGCCGGGATACAGAAAAGTAGAGTTTGATTATGATCCTGCACAAGTCGATCTTGGGATCTTAGCATACATAAATACAGATACTATTGTAACCGAAGTGAGATCTACAGTAATAGACGTTCTTCCTAAGAAGGGATTCATGATTGAATCCGTAAAGATAGGGGAGGAAATGCTTAGATTTATGGGGGAGGATTCATATATAATTCCCGAGGGAACTGAAGATTTTACTGTCACCATAAAATCCCGACCCGTAAATAGTGTGCCGGTTAAATGTACAGTTGACGGTGAAGATTATAATTCTGAAACTTCCCATTCCTCATTTAGTGTTGATGGACTTACGGATGATGGTAAAACTGACGGCAAGGCGATTGTTATAAACACTAATCCGGAAGACGGATATGAGATTGCCAAAGTCACATATTCTGCGGGTAATTCAATAAATGGTGAGGCTGTTTTAACTTCGGCAAATAAATATACTATAGCAGCTGATGTTGTTACAGAACTTGCCGATGCCTCTGAAAATATTGTAATTGATATAGTAACAAAAAGAGGTAATACGAATGCAGTAACAGTAGAGTATAAAACCGATCATGTTGCTGCTGTCAAAGCCTTTTCTGACGGCAGATATATTGAAAACATTTCTGCTGAAGATGGAAAAGCAAAATTCAAGGTTGATACGGGAAAACAACTGACGCTGAGAGCAATTCCCAAGGAACACTATAAGCTTACAGGCGCCAGGGTTAATGATGCCGATGTTACGCTTTCCTCCAATGGAGAGTTTACTGTGAACGCTGATAAGGATATGTCTGTAGAAATCCTTTCTACAGGGATCGTGACTATGTATTATTCAACATTTTCAAGTAATGCACGCGAAGTAAAGTCAGGGTCAACCATAACTTTGCCTTATGATGAGTATGCATCGGTATATATTTCGGAAGGAAAAAGTGATGATGAACGTCTGGAGGTAAATGTAGATTCGAAGGTTGAGAATAAGGCTGATACTTTCGGATTTGCGGAATATACAGATGGACATTCTATTAAACTGTATCCTTTTAATATACCCGGGAAGACAGCTAAGCTGACACTTACCGGAAAGGATAGTTCGGGTGCCCCGTTTACAATGACCTTGAATATTAAAGTGACAGCTAAGCCCGAGACATTAACTTTAAGTCGTTTTAAAAAGAATACATATGAGATAGAACAGACAGTTGGTACATCCGTTCAATATTCGGTTACAACAAATAAGGGTGCGGATAGAGATTACATAACTGCGCATATTTCCAAGACCAGTGACAAGAATGCAACTATCAGATTTGATAAAAATGCAATGACTATAACCGTCAATATGTTTAGCGGTGGAGCTTCTCGCACTCTGCCGTCTGAAGACATAATAGTAGAATTCAAGGGATTGGGAGATACACATTTGGCAACATATACATTTAAGCCGGCAGAGATCAAGTCTTTAGCTGCACCAACCGTCAAGGTCGTCGGCACAGATGATGTCAGCATGACTCTTACTCTTAATGTGCCTAAGGCAGTCAAGGAAGTCAAAAACCTCTATTTTAAGATAGATGCCAAGGCGTCAACAAAGCCTGTTGCATCAGGAATGAAAGAAGAGATCGATACGGTTTATGTTCCTTATGATCCGGAGGCAGGAGCAGTAACAAAGAAGATCGTCCTGGCCAACAATAATACAATGGGCCAGGGAGCCGCTCAGAAATATGATGTGGCTGTCAGCATCATTCAACTCAAGTCTGATCTTGAAGAAACGGATGAGAATAAGTACGAGTCGTCTAATATTATAACAACGGGAGCAGCAAAAACACTTAGTAAGCAGTCTACAAAAGATCCGTATTACGAGACCAAATTAAGTCTTGTTAAGAAAAGGACAACTGTGACAGACGGTGAGAAGGATGTGATTCTTGCAAAAGTCAAGTACTCTAAGCAGACTTCATATTCTTCCATTAGATATGTTGAACTAAAGGATTCAGCCGAATATACCGTGGCCGACGGAGCAAATTTTCATCCCAATAATGATAGTACGGAGGTCATTCTTAGGGACTTCAACAAATTTAACTATATTTATCCCGGAAAGTACACTCTGTATGTTTATCCTCATCATCCTAATGATACATATAGTGTACCTGCAACCATGCCCATAACCATTAAGCCTGCAGTAAACGAAATCATACTTTCAGTACCTTCGCTTAAATATAATAAGCTTCCGGGCAAGGCTTTGGATATAAAAGTCACGCCTAAGCTATTGGCATTATACAGGAATCCCGTATCCGGAGATATGGATCAATTCAAGCCTGCAAACAACAAGCTTGACTGGGAAGTGACGGCAGGATGTGATGAACTTCAGAAAGCAATCAAACTCAAGAACGGGAAGATCACTGTCAATAAGAATTATATTGTTTCGCACGATCCGGAAGAAAACAAGATCGTCGTTAAGGTTACATCAAAGGGTCCAAGAAAGGTTGAAGCGTCTATGACCTTGGAGATAACTGCCGATCCGCTTGAGCCTGTAAAGATGGTGCTTAATAATGAGACGGAGATGATGGATGTAAGTGATCCTGAACCGAAGATATCAACCGAACTTACAAGAAAAAGGATCGTGATTAAGGATAGGAATGATGAGATCATAAGTCCGGCAAATTTAACTTTTTCCGTTTCTCCGAAGACCGGGTTGGAATTAAGCGATAACGGAACCATAAATAAAATAACAAAGACAGGAACATATACGATCAAGGTAACTGCCAATGACGGAAGCAAAAAGAGCATAAGCCGTAAGATTGCCGTCAAATATGATGATCTTAACGCAGAAAAACCTTATATATGTGAGTTTGCTCGTTATTCAGGCGGTAGTGTATCGGTTATCAATAAATCGAGCGATAATACGGAGTTTGAGATGCTTAGTAGTGATATTATCGGCATCAATGTAAAACCCAATTCTGTAAAAAATGCTCTGGCTGAGAATAAATGCAAGGTATCTCTGTCGAATGCCAAGAAGATCAAGGCTCCGAATAATTACGGAGAAATACTCTTTAAAGCGGTAAAGTTCCCCTGTTCCGTAACTGTAACTGAAAAGGGTGGAACATTCAGCAAGACATATACTTTTAAATGTATAGAAGTGCCGGGCCGGCTTAATCCGTCAAAGAAGACATTCTCATGCTATAACTCCGAATATTCCAATAATCTTTTAACCTTCGGGCTTACGGGTATTTCAGAGCCGTCGGAAGGATATCATTATTCGGTTAGATTTGACCCTGCAGACAGTGCCTATGCAACAGCTGATAAAAAGACAATGACGACAAAACTTGCGAACGAGCTTTCATCGCGCGGATGCCGCATTGAATGGGGTTCTGATACTGTTGTAAAGCTGGTGGCAAGTATTAAAGGATGCACAAAAGGTAACTATTCTTTATATGCCACGTTGTGGGACGAAGAGACAAACACGGCTCTGACACAACCTGTTAAAGTCAATGTAAAGCTTACGGATGGTACAGCTGTGAAAGCGGCTCTAAAGCCGACAGTCAATATTTCATCAACCCCGGGCGCAACGGCAGTTCTTGCGTTTAAAACATACAAAAACGTAGTGAGTATCGAGCCGAGCCGCATTTTTAATGATAATGTTAAGGGAGAACCTAATGATTTTGCCAAATATTTCACTTTGTCGGCAACAGAAAACAAGGAGACAATGATCCTTAAAAGAACTAATGAGGTGATACCTGAAGGCATGACCAGGATCTCCGGTTGGATAAATTACACAGCATGTAATGAAAATGATCTGGAGAAAACAGAAAAGATAACCGTGACATTTAAGGATCCCGGTCAGCATTCTGAGATCAAGGTTTACTCCACAGATAAAACAGGCCTTTATTCCGCTCCTGAGATTGTCTTTAAATCCGGAGTAAATGAAGGGAAAACAGTTAAAACAAAAGGAGAGGATATTGTTTTTCGCGTAAATACAAGTGCATCGGATGATAAGATCCGGGTAAGGTATTGGACAGGTAAGAAGAGTGAAAACGTTACGCTCACAAAATCTGAAGACGGAACATATAAGATTCCCGTTAATGATGTTACCGATGCAGAAAACAGCAAATCAAACGTATTTATCTATATTACAATTAACTCAATTACATGATAAATGCAATTGTGTTCGCCCGGGACACTTGTTGCGGCCTGTACGAAGAAACCGCAGCATCGGTGTATGTGCCGGACTGTTGTCAGGGCGATAATATGATACAGTAACAAAGGCGGCTGACAGTTCGCCCCGGGTGTATGGGCATCCGGAGAGAGAATGAGTCAGTCGCTTTATTTTTGCGAAAAAATAAGTATAATAAGATAGGATCAATTGAAGAGGAGAATATTATGTTAAAGAAGATCAGGAATGTTGTGATCGCTGTGTTGGCAGTACTGGGTGTGCTGTTCATCATATTGATGCTGCTTCCGGATGATGAGGAGGCCGCAGACGGCGGTGAGACACAGTATGCGGCAGAAGAGAGCGTGACCGATGATGACGAGGCTGCAGAAATAGAGACGGAGCAGCAGGAGCAGACTAAGCCGGATGATGCCGGCTCGACGAATGAAGATGCTGCGGGAAAAGATGATGCGACTGAGGCTGTGTCAGAAGATGATGCAGTTGAAGCACCTGAGGCGAATACTGAGGGCGGCAATGCGGCAGGCGTAAGTATACCTTCTTCGGAGATATCCGATATGTCACTTAAGTTCAGGACACTTACGCTTGATAACAAAGAGGTGTCACAGGATGTATTTGGCGACTATGATCTGACGGTTGTGTATATCTGGGGCACATATTGCGGATCCTGCATAAAGGAGATGGGTGATTATGCGGCATTACATAAGGATCTTCCGGATAATGTCAATCTGATCGGTCTGATGGTGGATGTATATGACGGGATCGACAGTAATGTGTCGGATGCCAATAAGATCCTGAATGATGCAGGCGCGGAATTTGTCAATATCCGTACCAGTGATTCGCTATATGATCTGCTGAAGCAGATTCAGTATATCCCTTCATCTGTAATAGTGGACAGGGAAGGACATGTTGTCGGACAGATATTGGAAGGAGCAACGTGTAATATGACAGAGAAGGCGCTGGACGGATATCTGAAGTGATATTCATGGAGTAATGTACGGCCTTATATCAGATGGCGAAGGTTGGTTGCTAAGGGTACTGTCTGTATTGCAGGAGCGGACAGTAAGTCGATTAAATTGTGGAAATGAAGAGTAAGCTGATAATAAGAGTGACTGTTCTGGCGGCAGCTGTGTTGATGATCATATTCGGTATAAATGCAGGCGGCGTAAAGGATGTGCTCGGCAGAGCCGTCATGATATGCCTCGAATGCATAGGTATAGGATCATGAATGGGTCTGCAGGCAGGGTAAATAAACATATAAGAAGATATATACAGCTGATCACGGCGGTTTTATACAACTGCAATGTGAAGGGATTTGCTGACGGCAGGATATATAAAGGCAATACCAAGGGTGTATGCGTACCGGGACTTAACTGTTATTCATGTCCGGGGGCCGTTGCGGCCTGTCCGCTCGGAAGCCTGCAGGGAGCCCTTCGCGACTCATCGCTTAAGCTTGTCTGGTATGTGCTCGGAACAATTCTTCTGTTCGGTATAATGCTTGGAAGAGCGGTATGCGGATTCTTATGTCCCTTTGGATTGATTCAGGAACTGATCCATAAGATACCCACGCCCAAGATTAGAAAAAGCAAGGTAACAAGAGCGCTGTCGTACCTTAAGTACGGCATATTGCTCATCTTTGTCATCGCCATTCCCGTTATTGCAAATGTGCCCGGGTTCTGTAAGTACATCTGCCCGGCAGGTGCTCTTGAAGCAGGGATACCGTTGGTCATTAAGGATGAGCATCTGCGCGGTATGACAGGGACGCTGTTTTCGTGGAAGGTTATAGTATTGTGCCTGTGCGTACTTGGATGCATATTCTGCTTCAGGGCTTTCTGCAGGTTCGTTTGTCCCTTGGGGGCGCTATATTCGTTCTTTAATCCGGTGGCCTTCTTCGGTATAAGTGTTGATGCGGATAAATGTACGGGATGTAATGCATGCATAGGCAGATGTCCGGTTGATGTAAGGAAAGTCGGGGATCATGAGTGCGTTCATTGCGGAGCCTGTAAGGAAGTCTGCCCTGAGGGCGCGATCGGTTACAGGTTAAAAATCAAAGAGTAAGGGGCTGAATATGAGATATATTAAAACAGAAAAAGTCGCAAAAAACAGGGCGGTTCAAAGGTTATCGGCGGCCCTTTTGATGACGGTCATGGCATTCATGCTCGCAGGCTGCGACGAAGACAGTTCGTACGATGATGAAGCGTATTCGGAGGAAGAAGAGGTCAGCAGCGGCCAGTTTTCCGCTGTACAGACTTCATCTGCGATCGATGCAGTCTCGGTCGGCACGGATGATAAGTCGGCGACTGTCATGATATATATGAACGGGTCGGATCTGGAGTCGGAAGCGGGAGAAGCCACGACGGATATTGCGGAGATGCTTAAGTCAGGGATCGGGAGCAATGTCAATGTGATCATTCAGACTATGGGGACCCGTGAGTGGCAGGATTATGGGATCTCGGCGGATACCGCGCAGACATACAGGGTCAATAAAGGCGGGCTTGAGCTTGTGAGAGATGATCTCGGACAGCTGGACTGCACATCGGGTGAGACGATGGCAGAGTTCATTGACTTCTGCAAGAAGGGCTATCCTGCGGACCGGTATATGTTCCTGTTCTGGGATCACGGCGGCGGACCGGTTTACGGATTCGGCTATGATGAATGGCAGGATGAGAATTCGGGCCTTACGATCTCCGAGATGTCCAAGGCATTTGCTGCTAACAGCGATGTGAGATTTGATATAATAGGCATGGACTGCTGCATCATGGCAAGTATGGAGACCTGCTATGCGCTGTCTCCCTACTGTAAGTATGCGCTTTTGTCGGAAGACTTTGAATCGGGCCTCGGCTGGAGCTATACAGGGTGGATGAGGGCATTTGAGGAAAACCCCGGAATGTCCACGCCTCTGCTCGGCAAGCTGATCATCGATGATATCATAAGTGATAATGAGAACAGTTACGGAGGCGATTCGTCGTGTATGGGACTGTTCAATGTCTCGACTGCAGGCAATCTGTTCACGGCGTGGAAGAAATTTGCCTATAAGAACGAAGATGCATTGCTCGGGACCAATTACAGCCGCGTGCATATGGCCAAGTCGGCCGGAAGAGGATTCTGGGACCTGTGGGGAACAGATGACAGTGATGTCACATTGTCCGATTATTATATAAGCGACATCCTCGCACTCGTGGAGAGTATTGACAGTGACAGCGACGAGGCAAAGGAAGTTAAGTCAGCGCTTAAGGCTGCAGTTGCTTACTATGGACATACATCCGATACGAATGAGCTTACGGGACTTGCGGTGTCCCTGCCTTACGGGGACGATGAATTCTACGATCAGCTTGCAAGCGTATATGGTGATATAGGATTTGATGATGAATATATAGACTGGCTCGGCGGCTTCGTATCTGACAATTACGGTGACGATGACTATTATGATTTCGGTATATTCGAAGGCCTGTGGAACGGCTGGGGAGCTTATGAGGATGACTACGGCTGCAACATAAGCAACGACGGCGGATCATGCGAGTACGGATATGATTATGATGATGAGTACTATGATGAATCCGGCGAGTATGCCGATGACTGGATATATGATTACGAAGAAGATATCTGGTATATGTATGAAGGCGATACGCTGTATCTCTACGATGAAGAGACGGATATGCTGTTCTACTATGATGAAGAAGATGACGAGATCTACTACTATGATGACGCGGCAGACGATTGGTTTGTATATGAAGAGTGACGAAAATGAGATGATTTAGTGTATGAAGGCTGGAATTTACGGAAGGAATCCGGGAAATAGGCGGAACTTGCGTAAATTTCAGTTTGTAAATATGTATAATTCTTATTTATTTATGGAACTATTGGCCCAAATAGCTGATACTTCCGTAAATTTTTATGTGTGAACAAAAATATGAATTGATTTTTTACGGAAGTAACGACCAAAATGAGCAAAAGTTCCGTAATTTGGGACATCAGAATCATCTGAACTGCTAAATAATTACGGAAGTAACGGCCAAAATGAGCAAAAGTTCCGTAATTTGGGACATCAGAATCATCAGAATTGCTAAATAATTACGGAAGTAACGGCCAAAATGAGCAAAAGTTCCGTAATTTTGGACATCAGAATCATCTGAATGCTAAATTATTACGGAAGTAACGACCTAAATTGGCAAAAGTTCCGTAAAAACAACAAATTGTTGTGGCTTGTGATTGACGAAAACACAAAATATGGTAAAATATATAAGATATTGCGTATAGTGCGGTATCATGCGTGATGATAAGGCCGGCAAGTTGATAAGATAAGAAGATATGCCGGCAAATGAGGTAACAAATGGCAGTAAGTAAGGTTAAAGATACATATGATGCGTCCAATATCACAGTCTTAGAAGGACTTGAGGCGGTCAGGGTACGTCCCGGTATGTATATCGGGTCAGTATCCACCAAGGGACTTAATCATCTTATATATGAGATAGTAGATAACTCCGTGGATGAGCATCTGGCGGGACACTGCAGTCAGATACACGTGACGCTTGAGCCGGACGGATCGGCGACCGTTGAGGATAACGGCCGAGGCATACCGATAGAGATGCATGAGAAGGGTATGAGTGCAGAGAGACTCGTGTTCACGACTCTGCATGCCGGTGGTAAGTTCGATGATTCGGCATATAAGACAAGCGGCGGTCTGCACGGTGTCGGCAGCTCGGTAGTCAATGCGCTTTCGAGCAGGCTGACAGTCAGAGTCAAGAAGAACGGGCATATATATGAGGATTCGTATGAGAGAGGAGTGCCTACCACAGAGCTTGTGAAGGGACTTCTGCCGGAGGTCGGCAATACGAGGGAGACCGGTACGAAGATCAACTTCCTGCCGGATGATACGATATTCGATAAGACATGGTTCAGGGAAGAAGATGTGAAGTCAAGACTCCATGAGACGGCTTATCTCAATCCGGGTCTTACGATCATATTTGAGGATAAGCGCAAGGCCAATCATGAATATGTCAGATTCCATGAGCCCGACGGTCTCATCGGATTCATACAGGATATGAACCGCACGAAGGAAGTGATGCACGAGCCCATATATCTTAAGGGTGAGTCGGAGGGCATCGCCGTAGAGGTTGCGTTCCAGTATGTCAATGAGTTCCATGAGAATGTGCTCGGCTTCTGTAACAATATCTATAATTCCGAGGGCGGTACGCACTTAACCGGATTTAAGACGACATTTACCACGGTCATGAACAACTATGCCCGTCAGATCGGTATACTTAAGGATAAGGATGCCAACTTCACGGGTACAGATGTGCGCAACGGAATGACCGCCATCATATCGATCAAGCATCCTGATCCGAGATTCGAAGGACAGACCAAGACCAAGCTCGATAACCAGGACGCGGCGAAGGTCGTGGGCAAGATAACGGGCGATGAGATGGTCCATTACTTTGACCGTAATCTTGAGACACTTAAGGCTGTGTTAAGCTGTGCTGAGAAGGCGGCCAAGATACGTAAGAGCGAAGAGAAGGCCAAGACCAACATGCTCTCAAAGCCCAAGTATTCCTTTGACAGTAACGGTAAGCTCTCTAACTGTGAGTCAAGGGAAGCAGAGAAGTGCGAGATCTTCATCGTCGAGGGTGATTCTGCCGGAGGCTCTGCCAAGACTGCGCGTAACAGGATGTATCAGGCTATCCTTCCGATAAGAGGTAAGATACTTAATGTCGAAAAAGCATCGATAGATAAGGTATTGGCCAATGCCGAGATCAAGACGATGATCAATGCGTTCGGCTGCGGATTTTCCGAGGGATACGGTAACGACTTCGATATAAGCAAGTTAAGATACAACAAGATCATAATAATGGCCGATGCCGATGTGGACGGTGAGCATATATCGACGCTTCTGCTCACTCTGTTCTACCGCTTTATGCCCGAGCTCATATATGAGGGACATGTCTATCTGGCCATGCCGCCTCTGTATAAGGCCATGCCTGCAAAGGGTGAGGAAGAATACCTCTATGATGATGCAGCTCTTGAGAGATATCGTAAGAATCATAAGGGAAGTTTCACACTGCAGAGATATAAGGGCCTCGGTGAGATGAATCCCGAGCAGCTGTGGGAGACGACGCTTGATCCCGCCAGACGTAAGCTAAGACTCGTGGAGATAGAGGATGCAAGAATGGCATCGGATGTTACGGAACTCCTCATGGGCAATGACGTAGGTCCGAGAAAGAACTTCATCTATGATCATGCCAGAGATGCGTTATTGGACATATAAGGATATATAAAAATGGCCAAGACAACAGTTAAAACACAGATAATTGAAGAAGATATAATCAAGACCGAGTATTCGGAGATCATGCAGAAGTCGTTCATCGATTATGCGATGAGTGTCATCGTCGCAAGAGCGCTTCCGGATGTCAGGGACGGTCTTAAGCCCGTTCAGCGCCGTACGCTGTATGACATGTACGAGCTCGGTGTGAGATATGACAAGCCCTACCGTAAGAGTGCCCGTATCGTCGGTGATACAATGGGTAAGTATCATCCCCACGGTGACAGTTCTATATATGACGCACTTGTCGTAATGAGTCAGGACTTCAAGAAGGGCCTTCCGCTTGTCGACGGACACGGCAACTTCGGTAATATCGAAGGTGACGGAGCCGCTGCGATGCGATATACCGAAGCCCGTCTTGCCAAGGTCACTCAGGACGGTCTGCTTGCGGATCTTGACAAGGATGTCGTGGATTTCGGTCCCAACTTTGATGAGACGGAGAAGGAACCGACGGTACTGCCGTGCCGCTTCCCGAATCTCCTCGTCAACGGTACTGAAGGAATCGCCGTAGGTATGGCAACATCGATCCCGCCTCACAATTTAGGCGAGGTGATCGATGCCATGAAGGCATATATGAAGGATGATACGATCTCTACCCGCGCCCTTATGAAGTACTGCAAGGGTCCGGATTTCCCGACGGGCGGCATCATCGCCAACAAGGATGAGCTTCCGGCTATCTATGAGACCGGCATGGGCAAGATCAAGATCAGGGGCAAGGTCGAAACAGAGAAGGGCAAAAACGGCCACACTAACGTCGTGATCACCGAGATACCCTTCACCATGGTCGGGGCGAACATCACCAAGTTCCTTCAGGATGTGGCAGCCCTTGCCGATTCCAAGAAGGCACCCGATGTCGTCGATATCTCCAATCAGTCATCTAAGGAAGGCATCAGGATAGTCATCGAACTTAAGAAGGATGCCAATGTAGATAATTTCATCAACCTTCTGTATAAAAAAACGCGCCTTGAGGATACATTCGGCTTTAATATGCTGGCCATCGCGGGCGGACGCCCTGAGACTATGGGACTTAAGAGAGTCCTTAAGGAGTGCGTGGACTTCCAGTTTGAACTGGCAGGACGCAAGTATACGAATCTCCTTAATAAGGAGAGAGAACGCAAGGAGATACAGGAAGGCCTGATCAAGGCATGTAATGTCATCGACCTTATCATAGAGATATTGAGAGGCAGTAAGGACCGTGCAATGGCCAAGGCCTGTCTCATAGAGGGCAAGACTGACGGAATCAACTTCAAGTCCAAGGAATCCAAGGTTATGGCTGCGGGCCTCATGTTCACCGAGCCTCAGGCCAATGCGATACTGGATATGCGTCTGTATAAATTGATCGGCCTCGAGATCGAAGCGCTCATCAAGGAGCATGAAGAGACAGTTGCAAATATTTTCAGATATGAAGACATATTGGAGCGCAGAGACAGTATGGCTCAGGTTATCATGAATGATCTCGATGCGCTTAAGAAGGAGTTCTCAAGGCCTAGAAGGACTGTTATAGACAATCTTGAAGAGGCGGTCGTTGAAGAGGTTAAGGTACCCGAGATGGATGTGCTCTTTGTCATGGATCGTTTCGGCTATGCCAAGATAATAGACGTGAGTACTTATGACCGCAACAGGGAGGCCTGCGAAGAAGAGTTTAAGTATATCTGCAAGTGTAAGAATACGGGCAAGATATGCCTGTTCACTAACACGGGCAATCTCCATACATTCAAGGCTGCCGAACTGCCGATGTGCAAGCTGAGAGATAAGGGCGTGCCGATAGATAACGTTAGCAATTATGATTCGTCTCGTGAGACGATCATATCGGTTGCAAGCCAGTCGGAGCTTAATCTCTACAGGATGCTGTTCGTGACGAAGCTGTCGATGTGTAAGTTTGTCGACGGTGGAGAGTTTGATGTAGCCAAGAGGACAGTGGCGGCGACGAAGCTTATGGACGGTGATGAGGTGGTATCGGTTCTTCCGCTTACGAACCAGAAGTATATCACTATGATCACCAATAACAGCATGTACATCAGGTTTGAGCTTGCCGAGATCCCTGAGAAGAAGAAGGTTGCAGTCGGAGTCAGATGCATGAAGCTTGCAGGCAGCGACTATGTGGACGCAGTATATTATACCAGGGAATATGATGATGCCATGCTTGAGGCAGGCGGTAAGAAGCTTGAGATCAACAGCACGCTTAAGCTGTCAAAGCGTGACGGAAAAGGATCTAAGTTAAAATAATATAGATCATTCTGATCAATATTATTTTAACCAACCGAAAAGACCTAAAGGTCTTTTCGGTACAAGGATATAAGTTATGAGAGTGATCGCGGGAACGGCAAGGTCAATGCCGCTTACGGCCCCTAAGGGCGACGGTACGAGACCTACGACCGACAGGATAAAAGAGACGTTATTCAATACGATGCAGGCCTATGTGCCCGACTCGGTCTTTGTCGACCTGTTTGCCGGCAGCGGAGCCGTGGGCATAGAGGCATTAAGCCGCGGAGCTTCGAAGGCTTACTTTGTGGATAACAGCAGAGAAGCGCTTGATTGTATCCGTAAGAACCTCGAATTCACGAAGCTTGCGGACAGAGCCACGGTGATCGGTCGTAATGCGCTTGATGCGCTCTACGAGATAAAGGAGCCGGCTGACATCATTTTTATAGACCCGCCCTATCAACTGGGAATAGAATCTGATATAATGAGAATGATCATGGAACGGAAGCTTGTGCATGAGGATACGCTCATAGTCATTGAGGCGGACATTGATACGGACTTAAGCGACATAGAGGGTCTGGGATACGAAGTGTACAAGGAAAAGCTGTATAAGACCAACAAGCATATGTTCTATAAGCCCGCATCAGTGTGACGGCGGACGGATCAAAAAGACAGAATCTATTGGGATTTAAGACGGAATAAGCCATTTGGCGATTGGGGACGGTACTATGAAAAAGGCAATATACCCGGGCAGTTTTGACCCGCTGACATTGGGGCATCTGGACATCATCAGGAGAGCAGCGGATATTTTCGACGATCTGACTGTGGGTGTCCTTGATAACGTGGCAAAAACACCATTGTTTTCGGTGGATGAGCGTGTTATTATACTTAAGGAAGCCACGAAGGATATTCCGAACGTGAAGATCGAGTCATTCAGCGGTCTTTTGGTGGAATATTGTAAGGCCAACGGATATCATGTGTCCGTCAGAGGCTTAAGGGCCATAACGGACTTTGAATATGAGCTGCAGATAGCGCAGACCAACAAGATGTTAAGCGGCGGTGAACTGGATACCATGTTCCTTACATCGGATGTGGAGTTCTCGTATCTCAGTTCATCGGGAGTTAAGGAGATAGCGAGCTTCGGCGGTGACATATCACATTGTGTTCCGGAGTTTGAGATAGAGATGGTATACGACAAGTACCGTGACCGCAAGTAAACGAGAGGTCATCAGAGGTACGGCAGACTATATTAAATGATAAAGTGAGGGAGAAATGGCTAGTAAGATCGAACAAATGATAGACGATATCGAGGAGTATATCGACAGCTGTAAGTTCAAGCCTTTCAGCAACAATCAGATCATCGTAAGCAAGGAAGAGATCGACATCTTATTATCGGATCTGCGTAAGGCAACGCCTCCGGAGATCAAGATGTATCAGAAGATCATCAGCAATAAGGAGCAGATCATAGAGGAAGCCAAGATCAATGCTCAGAAGCTCATAGAGAAGACGAAGGCTGAGACGAGCGAGCTCATAAGCCAGCATGAGATCATGCTTCGTGCATATGAGCAGGCCGATGAAGTTGTAAATGATGCGATCTTAAGAGCGCAGGAGATCATGGATAATGCCACGATCGAGGCGAACGAGCTCAAGACATCTGCTATGGCATATACTGATTCGCTGCTTGCTCAGGTCGAGGATGTTGTAGGCCATTACATGAGCCTTACCAACAATAAGTATGATGATATGATGGCATCACTGGCAGAATGCTATGATGTCGTAAGAGGTAACAGAGCAGAGCTTATCCATACTGCGGTTGATGATTCGGGACTTGATGTTGAGAACCTTCTTAATGAGAGTTCGGTCGCTGCAGAGGCAGTGAGCTCAAGAGTATCATCCGTTAACACGCGTACATCGGCTCCTGTTGATGCAAGAGCTGTACAGTCGGTTACATATCCGGAAGAGGATGCCGCTTCTCAGACCCCGGTCAGCAGTGCTCAGGATGTTGCAGCTCAGACCGCGGCTGATATCAAGGCAGGATTTGATCGGGCCGATGAGGATGACGAGATACTTAATCTTGATCTTATCTGATGATCGTCTTTCTGTGATGAATCGTGCTTGATAAACAGGTCATTTATATGATCTTTGATATTGGATTGTGATTATGAGAAGGACTGTTGCGACAGCCCTTCTTTCACTTAATAGAGTATGCATCGGTGCGGATGCGATGATGATCGCATGTCTTAATAGCGGTGCGGGAATAAAAGGGATAATGAAATATGGCGGTTGTAGTGGTGATAGATCCGGGACATGGCGGTGAAAACCTCGGTGGGCATACGGATGAGTTCATTGAAAAGGAACTGACGATCAAAGTCGCTAAGTACATGAAGGAGCGGCTTGAGCAGTATGACGGAGTCGAGGTCTATATGACCAGGGAGTCCGATATAGAGACAGATCTTAACAGAGAAGAACGTGCCGATATAGCCAAGGCTCATAATGCGGACTTCATGTTCTCGATTCACTTCAATATGTCAGCTGATCATGAACTGTACGGGGCAGAAGTCTGGACCAGTGCATTCGGCGATTATTATAAGAAGGGTCAGGAATTCGGGAAGATCGAGGTTGAGGCTCTTAATGAACTCGGATTCTATAACAGAGGAGTCAAGACGAGGCTCGGAAATGACGGGGATGATTATTACGGCGCGATACTGCATCCCAAGAATGCCGGCATACCGGCTGTAATAATCGAACACTGTCATATGGATGAGGACAGGGATGCCGATTATCTGAGACAGAACGGTGAGGAGGCATATAAGACATTCGGCTATCTCGATGCCGACTGTGTGGCCAAGTACTTTCACTTAAGCTCACCGGCACTGGGCGTGGACTATTCAGGATATAAGTACGAGGAAGTTCAGTCGCCCGCACAGCCTATTGGGTCTGATATGACGCCTGCCGATGTCTGCAATATCGAACTTATGGATGCGGATACGGAGGCCGGAACTGCCACAGTCAGAGTCACTGCTAAGGATAATGAATCCAACATGCTGTATTACCGCTGTTCATATGACGGCGGTGTCACTTTTGACAAGGTCTATCCCTGGAGTAATGATAAGTCGGCATTAAAAGCAGAGGCAACTGACTCTGTCGATATCAAGGTTGATCTTAAGCCCGGGGCGGACACCGAACTCGTAGTCAAGACATATAATGCATTTGACAGAAAGGCTGACAGTAACGTTCTGACGCTTCCGGCCATGGCGGTTAAGGAAGAAGAAGGTTCGGGTGAAGAAGCCGGCACAGAAGATGAATACGGATATTTTGCCCTGGAAGATGAAAACTACGGAGAGGCTTCGGAATCGCACACAAAATCCGCGGGTCTTTTGCAAGATACATATACTGAGTTAAATGTCGATACTTTGCGAGAGAAAGATAATAAGTCGGGTACGGGTGTGGTCGTGCTTGCGATACTGGTTCTCATCGCTGCAATTGCCACCTTCGGTTATATTATGTATGTGATGGAACGAAGGAAGAGGCGCAGGGAAGCAATGCGCAGAAGAAAAAGGAGAAGTGTACATTCGGGCGGAATGAATGATATCGGTTAGAGATTCTTTTGATGATTAAGGATAGGGATTCACGGATCTTTTGAGGAAAGAATATGGATTTTCTGTATAAGAAACACCCAAAGGGGACATATGAATATGCAGGTTATAAGAAGATAGTTGACACTTGTGTCATGATCGTCTTCTTCCTGCTTGCACTCGGACTGTATGTGACAGGCATATTGACTACAGGCAGTAAGAGGAATCTTCTTACTATCGTTGCAGTACTCGGGCTCCTGCCGGCCTGCAAGATGGTAGTGAGTGTCATCATGAGCTTAAGGGTACATCCTTGTGAGACAGGTGTTCGTGATGAGATCGATGCGCATGTGGGTATACTGTGTGGTCAGTATAACATGTATTTTACGTCATATGATAAGAACTATCTGCTTACACATATGGTAGTATACGGACGCAATATCATAGGACTATCATCCGGCAAGGGCTTTGATGAGAAAGAATTTACGGCACATATATCGGATCTTGCCCGAAAGGAAGGGATCAAAGATCTGTTTGTTAAGATCTTTGATGATAAGGACAAGTACATTAAGCGTCTTGATGAGCTGAATGCATCCGAAGGAACGGAGACGGAGGCTGATGCGATTCTTGCTTCTCTTATACATAATGTGACACTGTAGATAAAGGTTTACGGTTTTTTTGGAGCGATAATGAACAGAAAGCTAGCTCTGTCCGATGATATACTGATGCAGGTGGATAAGCCCGCACGTTACATCGGAGGTGAGATCAACAGCATATATAAGGATCCGGATGAGGTTGATATACATTTCGTCATGTGTTTTCCCGATGTGTATGAGATAGGCATGAGCCATATCGGACTGCAGATACTCTACGGAATGTTCAACAGCTTCTCCGATACACGGTGTGAGAGAGTGTTCTCCCCGTGGATGGATCTTGATAAGATCATGAGGGAACGCAATATCCCTCTTTTTACGCTTGAGAGCCAGACTAAGGTCCATGATGCGGATTTCCTGGGTATTACCATACAGTATGAGATGTGCTATACCAATATCCTTCAGATACTGGACCTAAGCGATATCCCGCTGCATGCCGCAGACAGGACATGGGATGATCCGATCGTGATCGGCGGCGGGCCGTGTACATATAATCCGGAACCGATCGCGGAGTTTTTCGATATCTTCTATATAGGTGAGGGCGAGACGAGATACAGGGAATTGCTGGATCTATACAAGGAGTGCCGGTCTGAAGGTACTTCCAGAATGCAGTTCCTTGAAGCTGCAGCCAAGATCGGCGGGATGTATGTCCCGATGCTCTATGAGACCGGATATAAGGATGACGGAACGATAGAATACTTCAAGCCTTTGGTCGAAGGGATCCCGGATCATATAGACAAGGAGATCGTGACCGATATCTCGACCGCATATTATCCTGATGATCCGATCGTGCCTTTTATCAAGGTTACGCAGGACAGAGTAGTCGTGGAGATACAGCGAGGATGTATCAGAGGCTGCAGATTCTGTCAGGCGGGTATGCTGTACAGACCTGTAAGAGAGCGTGATGTCGACGGACTTAAGGATCTCGCGGTCAGGCTGCTTGATAATACGGGGCAGGAAGAGATATCGCTCAGTTCATTGAGTTCGAGCGATTATTCCAAACTTGAGGAACTCGTGGATTTTCTCATTGAAGAATGCGGGGGCAGAACCGTCAATATCTCACTTCCGTCACTTCGTATAGATAACTTCTCGGTTGATGCCATGAGCAAGGTGCAGGATGTCAAGAAGACATCGGTAACATTTGCGCCTGAGGCAGGTTCTCAGAGGATGAGAGACGTGATCAATAAGGGTATCACGGAGGAGCATATCCTTAAAGGAGCCAGGATGGCTTTTGAAGCAGGCTGGACGAGGATCAAGCTGTACTTTATGCTCGGTCTTCCGGGTGAGACTAAGGAAGATATCGAGGAGATTGCTGTGCTGTCAGATAAGATAGCGAGAGAGTTCTTTGATGCCGTTCCGAAGGAGAAGCGCGTTAACGGTCCGGTTCAGATAGTGACAAGTACGTCATTCTTTGTGCCGAAGCCTTTTACCGCATTTCAATGGGCGCCGCAGGATAATAAGGAGAGCTTCCGCGATAAGGCATATACATTGAGGCAGGCCGTAATAGCTCAGCTCAATCAGAAGAGGATCAAATATAACTGGCATGAGACCGATGTCAGCGTGCTTGAGGGAATACTCGCAAGAGGCGACCGCAGACTGTCTCCGGCCATTGAGCTTGCCTATAAGAAGGGATGCCTGTATGATGCGTGGAGCGATACTTACAGAGACGATCTGTGGATGGAGAGCTTTGATGAATGCGGTATAGATACTTCGTTCTATACGACGAGAGTAAGGGAACTCGATGAGATATTTCCCTGGGATTTTCTCTCATGCGGTGTCAGCAAGGAATATCTCAAGGCAGAGTGGTTAAGGTCCAAGGAAGGGATCGTGACTCCGAACTGTGCCGATAAGTGCAACGGATGCGGCGCAGGCAAATACGGTGTCGGAATCTGTGTTAAATCCCGGTAGATATATATGAGTAATGATTCAAGGATAAAAGTGCGCATAAAGTTCTCTAAGCATGGCCCTGTCAAGTTTGTGGGACATCTTGACTTTATGCGTTATTTTCAAAAGAGCATAAGAAGGGCTAAGCTGGATATCTCTTATTCCGAAGGCTTTTCTCCTCATCAGATAATGAGTTTTGCAACTGCGCTCGGAGTGGGTGTTGAGACTGACGGAGACTATCTGGATATCGAATGCAATTCGGTAACAAGCTGTGAGGATATGAAAGAACGTCTTAATGCCGTTATGGCTGAAGGAGTAAGAGTTGAGAATGTTGTCATTCTGCCTGAGGGTACGCCCAATGCAATGAGCTCTGTCGCTGCTGCCGGATACAGACTGTATCTTAAGGACGGAAGCGTTTTTACTGATGAGCTTATCGAGGCTTCGGCGCGGGTCCTTAACTCCGATTCGATAATCATACGTAAGGAGAACAAGAAGGCTAAGAAGAAGGGTCGTGCGGTAGAAGGCGTCAATGACTATATCGAGGATGATGTTAAGGACAGGATATATAAGGCTGAACTTACATCTTCTTACTTCGAGTGCCTCGTGGATGCATCCAGTGCAGGCAATGTCAGGCCGATGAACCTGTTGGAGCTGATATACAGCGAAGCGGGGGAAGAAATAGATCCTCTAAATGTGCAGATCGTCAGAAGTGACCTGTACAGATATGAAGGAGAAGAACTTGTACCATTAGATCATATATAGGATAAAATGTTTTCATCATGTCTTTTTGCCGGAAGGAAATGTCTGCATGAACAACAATGTTGTGCTGTTTACGAATTATAAGAAAAAGATATTGTGCCTCTTTATAGAGAAAAATGTTCCCAAGGCTCTTAAGCTGTATAACGGTGAAGAAGCGGGCATAAGGAATGTCTACATAGGCAAGGTCAAGAACATCGTTAAGAACATAGATGCTGCTTTTGTGGAGATCGCGCCCGGTCAGAACTGCTTTTTGAAGCTTGAGGATATCGATAAGTTTCATATCCTTAACAGGAATCGAGATAAAGCTGATATCAAACAGGGCGACGAACTGCTGGTTCAGATAGTAAAGGGCGCGGTCAAGGATAAGGCACCGGTCTGCACGGGCATATTAAGGCTGCCCGCAGCAGAACTTAAGAGAGTGCTTGAGATCGCACCCACGCGGACCGTTCACAGCGTTCTCTACAGCGCAAGACCTGAGTATCTTGAATTTCTTAAGAATACGGATCTTAAGAACCTGGACCGGATAGTGTGCGTGGACGATACGATATATCAGGATGTGGATTCTTATATCGCAGGAATCAAGCCGAAAAAGAGTGGAGCAGATAACGGTTCCGGAACCAAGGCTTCAGGGGCAGTCCGGGATAACAGACTGACTGAGGAAGAGATATCTGCGGTACGAAGCAGGATCAGCATATACAGGGATGCTGACTTTCCTGTTAATAAGCTCTATAAGATCGACAGCATAATCGCCGAGCTTACATGTCATAAGCTCTGGCTTAAGAGCGGGGCCAATATTGTCATCGACTATACCGAAGCGATGACCGTTATCGATGTCAATTCGGCCAAGTCCATAGCAGACAGGAAACCCGATCATGTAAGCCGAGTCAACAGGGAAGCAGCTGATGAAGTCTTCAGACAGATAAGACTTCGCAATCTCTCGGGTATGATACTCATCGATTTTATCAATGATGGAGAAGAAGGAACATCGGAGCTCATTGAATATGTGAAGAGCTTATGCAGCATTGAAAACGATGACTGCAGATATGTGGATATCACCGGATTGGGGATCGTTGAGATCACCCGTAAGAAGACCGGCCGGCCGATATATGAGCTGTTATGATATGCGGAGGCGGTCGCCCCGGGCTTAAACATACGGGGAGGGAGAAGGAATCAGCAGACATCATTTGACAAAAGAAGTGATGTAATGTAAAATAGCAAAAGCAATAAATGTATAATTGTATACAATTCAAATTGCAAGGAGGAGAAATATGAAGAAGATTACAGCATTATTACTCTGTGTGGCTATAGTTGCCATGACCCTTACAGGCTGCGGTTCTTCAGCAGGTAATTCGGGTTCAGCTAACGGCAAGAAGTGGATCGTTGCCACTGACACAGTATTTAAGCCTTTTGAGTACACCAATGAGAACAATGAATTCGTGGGTATCGACGTGGATATCCTTCAGGCTATAGCTGAGGATCAGGGCTTTGATTATGAGCTCCAGTCACTCGGTTGGGATGCAGCGGTTGCAGCTGTGCAGGCTGGTCAGGCTGATGCAATTATCGCCGGCGCTACGATCAAGCAGGAGAGAATCGATAACGGTTGGATATTCTCAGACGGATATTATGATGCAACACAGACTTTCGTAGTTGCAGCCGACAGTGATATCGCATCATTTGAGGATCTTGCAGACAAGAACGTTGCAGTTAAGAACGGTACTGCAGGCGCTGACTTTGCCAATGCGATGAAGGATCAGTACGGATTCACTATCACAGTATTCGAGGATTCGCCTACAATGTATCAGGATGTTATCCTTGGCAACTCGGTTGCATGTGTAGAGGATACGCCTATCATGGCTTGTTCTATCAAGGAAGGTGACCTTAAGCTTAAGATCCCTGCAGGCATGGAGTCAGAGGGTGCGCCTTACGGTATGGCTATCATGGATGAGGCAGACAGAGAGCTTCTCGACATGTTCAACAAGGGACTTGCAAACATCAAGGCTAACGGCAAGTATCAGGAGATCCTTGATAAGTATCTTAAGTAAGGAATTGCTTGATAATGATCTACGGGACAGGTCTTAAGGACCTGTCCTTTTTTTGTTCGCTTAGAGTTGCTTGGATGCGGACGGATATGTGCTTAATAGCCTTTACTTTTTATGGTACTTTTGATTGGCTTAAGGCGACGGATATGATATAATTGTGAGGTTGAATATTTTAGAAAAAAAGAGGGGCATTGATGATTCAGATTATTCAGAGTTACGGCACGATGATCTTACGGGCACTGGGACAGACGCTTATACTGTGTCTGCTATCTCTGTGCGTGGCGATGGTCATCGGTCTTATATTCGCATTACTTAATGTATCGCATAACAGGATATGCAACTTTTTGGGAACGTTGTATGTGGATGCCATAAGAGGTGTACCGCTTATCGTTCTGGCATACTTTATCTACTTCGGTGTACCTGCGGGGATGAAGATGATGGGAGCCGTGGACTTCAGGCTTACGGCACTCCAGGCAGGTACGGCAGCGCTTTCGATGAACTGCGGCGCTTACATGGCGGAGATCATAAGAGCCGGTATTCAGAGCGTTGACAGAGGGCAGATGGAAGCTTCGAGGTCGCTGGGACTGACATACGGTCAGAGCATGAGACTCGTCGTACTGCCTCAGGCCATCAAGACAATGATACCGTCGATTATCAATCAGTTCATCATCACGCTTAAGGATACATCGATACTGTCAGTCATCGGTTTCCCGGAACTTACGAATATGGGTAAGACCATAAGCGGAAATACGTTTAAGTCGTTAGAGACATGGGCGATCATCGGTATCGTATATATGATCGTAATCGTTTCACTGAGTAAAGCGGCCAAGAGGCTTGAACGTAAGCTAAATGTGGGACGATAGGTGTTCGTGATATATATACGGACGGTTGGAGCGGCGTAAGAATAAGTCGCAATAGATTTTTACGGAGGAACAGATCGTGATCAAGGAAAACGGTAAGGTAATGGTTCATGTTGAGAACCTTAAGAAGAATTTTGATAAGCTGGAGGTGCTGAAGGACATAAGCATCGATATCACCGAGGGTGAGGTGGTCGTGCTCTTAGGGCCGTCGGGAAGCGGTAAGTCGACGTTCCTTCGTTGCATCAACAGGCTTGAGGAAGCCACGAGCGGTAAGATCGTCGTGGACGGCATGGAGATCACGGATAAGCATACGGATATCAATAAGGCGCGTGAAGACATAGGGATGGTTTTCCAGCACTTTAATCTCTTTAATAACAAGAATGTTATCGACAATATAATGTTAGCACCCGTCGAGCTTAAGAAGATGACCAAGGATGAGGCGAGAGAAAAGGCCATGGCGCTGCTTCAGAGAGTCGGACTGTCGGATAAGGCTGAGGCATATCCGTCGCAGCTGTCAGGCGGACAGAAGCAGAGAGTGGCGATCGCACGTGCGCTTGCGATGAATCCCAATGTGATACTCTTTGATGAGCCCACATCGGCGCTTGATCCGGAGATGGTCGGCGAGGTTCTGGATGTTATGAAGGAACTGGCGGGCGCAGGCATGACGATGATCGTCGTGACACATGAGATAGGATTTGCAAGAGAAGTGGCAGACCGTATTGTGTTTGTTGACGGCGGATATATTGTTGAGCAGGGGACTCCGAATGAGATCATCAATCATCCGAAGGAGAAGAGAACAATAGATTTCCTCAATAAGGTGCTGTAGGACTGCAGGAGCGGGATCGTTATTGCACGGACATTGCTATTTTAGGTTGGTTGATGCGGATATGTTGTATGTTATGGTGATGCAGATATGTATCATATAATGGGCTTGAGAGGCGAAATATGAAGACAATAATCACGATAAGCAGAGAATACGGGGCAGGCGGAAGCACTGTCGGACATCTGGTGGAAGAGAAGCTCGGATATGAATATCTTGATAAGGCGCTTATCCTCGGGACGGCATCTGAAGCGCAGGTGAGCGTGGACAGCGTACTTAAGATGGATGAGGTGGTGCCTGTTAACTTCGGGTTTGCGCAGAGTCTCTTTGACTTCTACAACAAGCCTCTTAATGAGAAGCTTTTCGCAGCTCAGTCGAAGGTTATCAGAAAGTTCGGCGAGAGAGGAAAGTGCGTGATCGTAGGCCGTAATGCCAATTCGATCTTGCGGGAGTTTGACAATTCCCTTCATGTGTTCATATGCGGCAGCATGCAGAGCCGTGTGGAGAGGATGCTTCAAAAAGAAATGTACAAAGGCACTTCCGAGGCCAAGATGAAGGACATCATCGAGGCTGTTGACAAGAAGCGCCGTAAATACTGCGATTATTACACCAAGACAATATTCGGTGATGCAAGATATTACGATATATGTTTGGATTCATCGAGACTCGGTGTTGAAACCTGCGCCGATATAATCTGTGAACTGGCACAGAAATAGAACGACTGATAAGAAGGTAATGCAAGGATCCGGTCCGGATTTGGCGGCGGCTGTTCATGAAGAGCCGGAACCGCCGAATGATAATGACATATTCTCAGGAGAAAAACGAATGAAAAAAAGGTTACTGTCACTTTTACTTGTATGCGCGCTCACGGCAGGCAATGTGATGCCGGTGTATGCGGTGCCTGATGTACCTTCCGGTACAGAGGCTGAGACAGAAGATAATGAAGATAAAGGGGGAGAGGGTGTTGATGCGCCGTCTCCTTCTGTTGTTGATGAGGAGAATCCGGACGAATCTTCCGTATCCACTGTAGAGGGCAGCGATCAGGAGTTATCAGATGATGAGTCCTTGGAAGATGAGTCTTCAGAAGATGAAACTATTGCGGAATCTTTAGCGGAAGATGAGGATTCTTTGATTCTGGTTGGTAGTGAACCTAAAAAGGGATCAGAAGATGAAGACTTCGATGAAGAAGACTATATCGAGCACCCTACAGGTTACATAGATAATCCCTATGAGCAGATTGCAGAGAGTATTGGTGCTTCTTATGACGAAGAGATTCCATTGCTTGGTGCAAGCGAAATGGAAAGTCGTTATATTACTGATAATCTTCCTTCGCTGCGTGATCAGAGCTCATATGGAACATGTTGGTCATTTTCTACGATGGCTCTGGCTGAGATCTATGCGCTTAAGACCGGAATGATTTCCGACAGTTCTGAAGCGGATCTTTCAGAACTTCATCTGGCGCATTTTATGTATAATACTATTCCTGATCCGTTGGGAGGCACGAATGGTGATGGAGTTGAGCGTGTTGATAATGATTATCTGAACAATGGCGGAAGCCTGGAGTATTCGTCGAATGTATTGGCTTCATGGCTTGGAGTTGTTGATGAAGAGACTGTTCCGTATTCAACTGCGTCAGATGTAATTGCTAACGGTATCCCTGCTGAAAAGGCCTATATGATGGATACGCTTCATCTTACTGATTGCAAAAAAGTGCTTATCAAAGAAGATCCCGACTATGTTAAGGAATTGATAAAGGAAAACGGCGCCGTAAGTATATCGATGTATATATATAACTCTGTAGCGTCTGCGTCTTCAGCTAAAGCATACAGTAAAGTGAACAATTGTTATTATGATAATAATCATACTTCTACAAATCATGCCGTGACGATTGTAGGTTGGGATGATGAATTCAGTAAGGAGAACTTTGCTAAAACTCCTGCAGGCGATGGAGCGTGGCTTATAAGAAACAGCTGGACAACCGGTGGATTTGATGAGAACCAGTCAATGTACGGCTACTTCTGGCTTTCTTATTATGATACTTCGATAAAAGATAATGCGTATTCTCTGGAATTCGATTCGGCAGATAATTTTGATAATAATTATCAGTATGACGGATGTCCGACCAGACTTAGCCCGACGAGCGGAATTACGGCAAATGTGTTTACGGCTCATGGTAATGACGTGGGAGAAACCATAGAAGCGGTAGCATTCGATTCTACAAGTGCCAATTTTAATGGGTCAATCATTTTTTCTATGTGATAGCTCAGCCGCTGACCCGGCGGCATAGTACATTGACAGTTGCATAAATAAAGGATCAACCTTTACGATTGAGTTGCATCGTGACGGATGTAACA
>Ga0129306_1000052_pt1 | contig 191042 bp, 160 predicted proteins | sample P827metagenome_FD_94438 | JGI IMG/M metagenome (GOLD analysis project Ga0129306, IMG submission 94438) | Capybara group fecal microbial communities from Wisconsin, USA - P827 metagenome | ecosystem: Host-associated > Mammals > Digestive system > Large intestine > Fecal | place: USA: Wisconsin...
ACTACGTTTCTGCCCTTGCCCCTGATATATACCCATGATGTGGGATAATTAGGCAGAGTAAGCTGAATTATTCGGTGCGAGGCAACCGAAAATTCTTCACACAAACTGAGGATGCCTCATATTAAGTGGTGAATATAACGTGCTGGCCGCTGATGAGGAAACCGAAGAATCAAAGAAGGGTAATGGAGTGGGTCTTAAGAATGTTATCGAAAGACTTAAGATTTATTTCAACGGAAAGAATAATGTAGAAATCATCAGTGCGGGAAAAGACCAGGGTACTGAGGTTGTAATAACCATTCCATTTGATGATAAAGAAGAATAACCATAAGATATATGGAGAAGTAATATGTATCGTATTATGATAGCTGACGATGAAGGAATTGTAGTAGATTCTTTCACCTATATGATAAAAGAAGAATTTGGCGAAGATGTTGTTATAGAAACAGCCAAAACGGGTAGAAGTGTTATTGAGCTTGCTGAAAGATTCAGACCTGACATAGCACTTATGGATATCAGAATGCCAGGTATTAATGGTATAGATGCCATCCGGGAAATCAGGAAAAGAAACCCTGGTATAACCTTCGTCATTATTTCTGCTTATGATAAATTTGGATACGCTCAGGAAGCTATGAGTCTTGGCGTAATAGATTATCTTCATAAGCCTGTGGAAAAGCGTAAGTTTATTGCCACTATTCGTAAGGCTATGGACAATGTGGATGTTGATAGAGAAAAGCGTGCCAAGGAATTAGAAATTCTAGAAAAGCTCGAAACAGTAACACCAATCCTGGAAAGTGGTCTGATCTATAATCTTTTGTTCCAGGAATTCTATCAGGAAGATATTCAGAATTTCAAGAAGCTCTTGGAAATTGAAGATAATTATGGTTTTATGATGGCTCTTGTTTTTGGAGAAGAAAAACAGGAGCAGGGTTATCTGACAAATGCAGTCGGAACCTCTGTAAGACTTCAGAATAAAAGCAGGGACCTGAGGGAAATCGTTAAGAGTTATTTTAATGGCGTTATCGGTCCTATCATGGCGAACAAAATTGCTATCTTTATTCCATATTCTGAGAAGGAAATGGAATATAATGAGCGTATAGAATTAATAGATAATGCGAGAAATATGATAAGAAGACTGAACTCCCAGATGGAAGCTGTTTTCAGAGTCGGCATAGGTGGAATTCATTCTTTGGATGATCAAAGATTTTCTTATAACGAAGCTTTGGACAGCCTTGCCCAGTCTAACGGTTCAGTTGTTCATTCAGCTGACCTTGCTGTCGGACCTGAATATGAAGAGGATTATCCAGTAGATAAGGAAAATGCACTTTACGAAGCAATTAAACGAGGAGAGATTGACACAGCTCTTGCTGCTGGAAATCAATTCTTTGACTGGATGACGACCACGTATGGTGGATATACAGATGACATTAAGCTTAAGACTCTGGAGTTTGTTCTCCGTGCAGAAAGTCTTGCTTATGAAAAGGGAACGGGGGTTTATCATTTCAGATCCCGTCAGGATTATCTGAATATAATAAATAAGACAGAAAGCTATGATAAACTGAGAAAGTGGTTTGAGGATAAGATTTCCGAAGCCTGCAGAAATGTAAAGTTCCGTAGGGAAAACCGTTCCAATGGAGTTATTGACAGAGCCAAGGATTATATAGATTCCAATTATCAAAATGATATTTCTCTTGATGATGTTTCCCGTGAGATAGATATAAGCCCTTATTACTTCAGTAAGGTATTTAAAGAGGCGACAGGAGAGAACTTTATTGATTATCTTACAGGTCTTAGGATAGATAAGGCAAAAGAGCTCCTTGAATCTACGGATATGAGTATGAAGGAAATCTGCGTTGAGGTTGGTTATTCTAATCCAAATTACTTCAGCAGGATTTTTAAGAAGATAGTTGGCGTTTCTCCTACAGAGTACAAACAGTGATTTTTCAAAAGGTAGAAAGATGAAAATAGTAGCTAAAAAACATATAAAAAAAATAGTTGCATGTTTTCTTGCGGTAATGATGTTATTTGTTACGGCGTGTGGAAGTGCACCGAAGGAACCAGGTGATGATCCGGTTACTGGTGAAAAGCCTGACCATCTGGTAGTAGGTTTCAGTATAGACTCCTATCTTATAGAGAGATGGCAGAGAGATACTGATGTCTTTGCTGCTAAACTTAAGGAGCTGGATAGTGAGGCTGAGGTTAATCTTCAAAACGCAAATGGTGATCTCGAAACTCAGAAGGAACAGATCAAGTACCTTATAGAGAAGAAGGTAGATGTTCTGGTTATCGTTTGTATTGATTCAGACAGCCTGAGTGATGTGGTAGCAGAGGCAAAGAGTGCAGGTATTCCGGTTATTGCATATGACAGACTTATAAAGAATGCTGATGTTGATCTTTACATTTCCTTTGATAATGAAATGGTAGGTCAGCTCATGGGTCAGTCTCTTGTGGATTCAGGTCTTCCTAATAAGAAGGTTATGATGCTTTCGGGACCAAATGAGGATAATAATGTTTCACTCGTTGAAACTGGATTTAAAAGAGTAATGGATGAAAATGGCATTGAGATAGTAGATGTTTATCATGCTCCGGGTTGGAAAGCAGAAGATGCAGCTGCATATTTAAGCGAGCATCTTAATGAATTAGATGATGTAGATGCCATTATGTGTGGTAATGATAATATAGCTACGAAGGTTATAAAAACTCTTTCTGAGGCAAGACTTGCTGGAAAGATTAAGATAGTTGGACAGGATGCAGATCTTGAGGCGTGCCAGAGAGTAGTAGAAGGAACTCAGGTTATGACGGTATATAAGCCGGTTGAGAAGCTGGCACAGGCTGCAGCACAGTGCACTATTGAACTTGCAAATAATAATGAGCTTTCTACTGAAACAGATGCTATATCAGATGGAAGCTATGACGTTCCATATTACTTCCTGGATCCTGTTGCGGTAACAAAAGACAATATGGATGAAACGGTTATTGCATCTGGATTCCATATGAAGGAAGAGGTTTACATGAATGTCACAAATTAGTGAATGCCTGGCAAACCGCTAAAATAGTATATTCTTAGAAGGTAGTAGCACTATCTTGTTGTAGATTTTTGGTCTATGACAAGATAGTGCTATTTTTATGTCTTTTATATAAATTTTATGCCGAAAATTGAAAGACACTCGCAATCTATTGCTATTTTCTTTGTGATAATCTTTGGTCATCGGAAACGAGAACATTTTAAAACAAAAAGTGAAGGAGGTTTTTAATTATGTTCAAGAAAAAATTAATGGCTGTCCTTTTAGGAACAGCACTTGCAGCTAGCATGTTAACAGGTTGTGGCGCAGCTTCTGATACAAATTCAGATGATGCAAGTACAACAGAGACTGTTACAGAGGCAGCAGCCGATGATTCTACTGGCAGTGATAGCGAAACAGAAAGCGATTCATCTGGTAGCGGAAAAAAGGTTGGTATAGCAATGCCAACAAAGTCTCTTGAGAGATGGAACAGAGATGGTTCTTATCTTGAGGAGCAGTTCTCAAGTAAGGGATTTGAAGTATCACTTACTTATTCAGACAACAAGATTGACCAGCAGGTTAAGGATATCGAAGCTCTTATAGCTGATGATGTTGATCTTCTTGTAATCGCTGCAATCGATGGCGAGTCACTTTCACAGGTTCTTGCAGATGCTAAGGACGAGGGAATCCCAGTTATTTCTTATGACCGTCTGATCATGAACACTGATGCAGTTAGCTACTATGTATCATTTGATAACTACACAGTAGGTAAGCTTCAGGGTGAGTTTGTTAAAGAACAGCTTGACCTTGACAATGCTGAAGGTCCTTACAACATTGAGTTCACAGCTGGTGATCCTGCAGATAACAACGCTGGATTCTTCTTCAACGGCGCTTATGACGTACTTAAGCCATATATCGATGATGGAAAGCTCGTAGTTCCTTCAGGACAGACAGAGTTTGATCAGGTTGCTACAAAGGCTTGGGATACAGCTACAGCTATGACAAGATTCCAGAACATTCTTGGATCTAACTACTCAGATGGTACACAGCTTGACGTTGCACTTTGCTCAAATGACTCAACAGCACTTGGTGTTACACAGGCAATCGAAACTGATTATGCTGGATCAAACTCAGTTATCATCACAGGTCAGGATGGTGACGAGGCTAACCTTGCTAACATCGTAGATGGTAAGCAGACAATGACAGTTTATAAGGCAGTTGCAAACGAGGCAGTTGCTACACTTGATCTTGGTATCGCACTTCTTAATGGTGAGACACCAGATGCAACACTCATCGATAACTCAGGTTGGGGATTTGAGTGTACATATGATACAGAGTCTTATGACAATGGTACTGGAATCATTCCTTCATACCTGCTTGTTCCTACAGTAGTTACAAAGGATAACATCCAGACAGAGCTCGTAGATACTGGATACTACACAATGGATGATGATGGATATCCACATCCAACAAACTAATTATTAGTGACTAGGTTATGAAATACACGCCAATGGGCTCATCTCTTATGAGATGGGCCGGGCGTGATAATTTATGAGGAATAAACGGAGAGGAGGTAATGACTTGTCTGATTACATATTGGAAATGAAAGAAATTACCAAACTTTATCCTGGTGTAAAAGCGCTGGACAACGTTAACCTGCAGGTTGAACGAGGCGAAATACATGCGTTAGTCGGAGAAAATGGTGCTGGAAAATCAACACTGATGAATGTTCTTTCAGGTACGATTCCATTTGGCGAGTACACGGGAGACATCACATACAATGGTAAAGAATGTGAATTTCATAATATTCATGATAGTGAAGAACTCGGAATAGTTATTATACATCAAGAACTTGCGCTTATCCCAGAGCTTACAATTGCAGAGAATATGTTCCTGGGTAATGAACGTGCAAATAAACTCGGAAAAATTAACTGGGGTCAGACCTTTATGCAGGCCGGCGAACAGATGAAAAGAGTTGGCCTTAAGGAAAACCCTTCAGTTTTGATCAAAGATATAGGAACCGGTAAACAGCAGCTTGTAGAAATAGCTAAGGCTCTTTCGAAGAACGTTAAGCTTCTTATTCTCGATGAGCCTACATCTTCCCTGAATGAGGAAGATTCAAAGATGCTTCTTGATATGCTGCTCGGATTTAAAGAAGAAGGACTAACTTCGATTATCATCACTCATAAGCTTAATGAGGTTTCGTATGTTGCTGATAGGATTACAGTTCTTAGAGATGGTTCTACCATTGAGACTATAGATAATGCTGATCACAACATTGATGAAGACAGGATTATTAAAGGAATGGTTGGTCGTGAACTGACAGACCGTTATCCTGTAAGAGAGCATAAAGTTAGTGATGAGGTTGTTTTCGAAGCAAAGGACTGGACAGTTTACCATCCGGTATATACAGAAAAATGTATAGACAAGAAGGTTAACTTCAAGGTTCATAAAGGAGAGATCGTCGGATTCTCCGGACTTCAGGGAGCAGGTAGAACTGAACTTGCAATGTCACTCTTTGGAAAGAGTTATGGCAGGAACATTTCAGGCCAGGAGTTTATTAAGGGTGAAGAGGTTAAATTAAAGAATGAGCGTGATGCTATCGCTCATGGCCTGGCCTATGTTACTGAGGATAGAAAGACTAATGGTTTAGTACTTCCTGATTCTATAGCAAAGAACACCACCATGGCTAAGCTGGAAAAGATTTCGACAAGAGGTATCATCGACTTCGTTATGGAGTCGAAGGTCGCACAGGAATTTGTAGATGCAATGAAGACAAAGACTCCTAGTGTTGATCAGGCAGTTGGAAATCTTTCTGGTGGAAATCAGCAGAAGGTACTTCTGTCAAAGTGGATGTTTGCTGAGCCTGATGTACTTATACTTGATGAGCCTACAAGAGGTATTGACGTAGGTGCCAAGTATGAAATCTATTCAATAATGAATGATATGGTTGCCCAAGGAAAAGCAGTAGTAATGATCTCATCTGAGCTTCCAGAACTGCTGGGTATGTGCGACCGAATCTATGTTATGAACGAAGGCGAAGTAGTCGGTGAATTTACTTCAGAGGAAGCAACTCAGGAGAAGATCATGAGTGCAATCCTCTCACATAAAACAGACGATCTTAAGGAGGAGTAAGTAATGAGTGCGAATACATTTATAAAGAAATACACCATGGTCATTGCCCTGGTTGTTGTATTTATTATCTTCACCGTACTTACCGGTGGAAAACTTATTCTACCTCAGAATATATCTAACCTTCTGCTTCAGAACGCATATGTTCTGGTTATGGCATGTGGTATGCTTCTATGTATTCTGACAGGTGGTAACGTAGACCTTTCAATTGGTTCTACTCTTTGTCTTTCTGCAGCACTTGCAGCAAAGCTGATGGATGGTGGATACAGTCCACTTGTTGCAATTTTTGTTTCAATGTCAGTTTCAATTGTAATTGGTATATGGCAGGGATGGTTGGTAGGATATGTACATATTCCTCCATTTATCTGTACTCTGGCGGGTATGTTCCTGTTCAGAGGTTTCGCGAGAGTAGTTCTTGATTCAAGAACAATCTCAGTTATGAATCCACAGTTCAATAATCTGTTTACATCTTACATTCAGATTGGCGGACTTGATGAAAAGGGTAACTGTAAGTCAGCAATCATTGTTGGTATTGTAGTTGCAGTTGGCCTTATGGCTTGGACAATATTCAGTTTAGCAAGAAAAAAGAAGCAGGGTTATGAAGGTGTTTCAGCTATTTCTTCTATCGTAAAGATGGCAGTAATAGATGTACTCATCGTAATCTATGCATTCAAGCTTTCACAGTATAAAGGAATTCCAGTAATGCTTATCTGGATACTCATAGTAGTTCTCATCTTTGCATTTATAACATCATCTACAGTATTTGGTCGTTACTTCTATGCAGTGGGTGGAAACGAGAAGGCTACAAAGCTTTCAGGTATCGACCCAAGAAGAGTTTATTTCTGGGCATACTTCCTTATGAGTGTACTTGCAGGTTTTTCAGGACTCCTTGTTGCATCACGTATCGGTTCTGTTGATGGTAACATGGGTAACTCATACGAAATGGATGCGATTGCATCTTGCTTCATCGGTGGAGCATCAGCTTACGGTGGTTCAGGTACAGTTCCTGGAATCATGATCGGAGCTATTCTCCTTGGTGTTATCAACCAGGGAATGTCAATCTGCGGTTGGCCAGATCAGTGGCAGTATGTAGTAAAGGGAGCAGTTCTCCTTGTAGCCGTAGTATTCGACGTTGTTTCAAACCATAAGACAGGAAAGTCTTGATAAATCAGGACAGGAAAGTCTTTAGAATAAAACCCTCTTTTATACTTTTACCTGAGAAGGCAAATGTCTTCGAAGGAATGTTCACTTTGTGTGTGGGAAGATTGGAGATGCAGATATGAATTTTGATGATAATCTTACAAAGCTGGTAACACGAGGACTCGTTGCAGCATATATACTATACCTAGCGATTAAGATAATAACAAGCGGCGCATCAGCCCATAATGGTGCATTGCTTATCTGTATAGGTATTATCTTCCTGATCACCTCGGTGGTATTTATGATTTATACCATCCGTAAGTTCTTCATGGGCAGATCCCCTAAAAAGGACTAGCCCGAAGGAGCCGCTGCCCGGCGGCTCCTTTTTTATTTACCAGATAATAAATATTCGTAATAATCTGCATTTTAGTGTATAATCAATAAAGTTAACTTTAGTTGCATATTGAGTGAAGGATTGGTTTGTTATGAAACAGGAGAATGTAAAAAAAATCAGAGAAAATATTGAGGAGAGGTTTGTTGGAAAGACCTCCGTGGTAGATAGTGTGATAATCGCACTGCTGGCAGGCGGTCATGTTCTGATAGAGGATGTTCCTGGTGTAGGTAAGACAAAGCTGGCTAAGTCACTGGCGCAGTCGGTGGATGCATCTTTCGCCAGAGTTCAGTTTACTCCAGATACTCTTCCTACAGATATAACAGGTGTTTCCATTTATGATGCGAAGGAAGCAAAGTTCAATGTGGTGAAGGGACCTATCCATAATGAGATTGTTCTTGCGGATGAGATTAACCGTACATCACCTAAAACCCAGTCGGCGCTTCTTGAAGCGATGGAAGAGCATCAGGTTACAATAGACGGAAAGACTTTCCAGCTTCCAGAGCTATTTATGGTTCTTGCAACCCAGAATCCGGTTGAACAGCTGGGAACTTATATGCTTCCAGAGGCAGAGCTGGACCGTTTCCTTATGAAGATATCTATCGGATATCCTAAGATGGAAATGCAAAAAGATATGGCTAAGAGATTCCTTGAGGGAACTCTTGAAAAACCGCTTACTCCTGTTCTTAAAGCAGAGGATATTATCCAGATGAAGGAAGAGGTTAAGCAGGTTACGATGACAGACGAGATAGTAGAATATGCACTCAGCATTGTAGATGCATCTCGCTCAAATGATAATCTGGAATATGGCCTCAGCCCTAGAGCTGGTCTGGATCTTCTAATAGCATCAAAGGCTGCTGCTTATGTTGCAGAGCGTGACTACGTAATTCCTGAAGATGTCATCTCAATGGCGAAGAAAACTCTTCCTCATAGAATGATACTAACAACTCAGTCAAAGATGAATCGTTATACAGGTAGTCAGCTGATAGTTGATATTATTGAGAAGATTAAGAGACCAAACTAAAAAGTATTTCTAGGATTAGAGCAGTGGGAAGTATTAGGGAATTTTATTTTAAACATAGGAAAAGAATACCGCTAATCTGTTATATTATCTTGCTTATTCTTGCAACGATAAATGTAAGCATGAAGGGCGGTGCTTTTTCCTATGTTTTATTTTATGCCATAATACTGTATCTGCCTATTTCTGCGATTTATATTTTGTTCACTCTGTTTGTGATTGAGATTTATCAGGAGACAGAGAATAAGATTCTTTATAAAAATACAGCTGAGAAGTATCAGTTCGTTGTGAAAAATTCTTCCGTTATTCCAATCTCAGGAATTATTTTTACATATGACGATAATATTTCCTACTTTACAAATGATTTTACAAAGGAGGCCTTCAGGTTCCTGCCAAGGGAAAGGGTGGTGATTGATACCGAGATCATCTGCCGGTTTGCTGGAGGTTATGATGCAGGTATAGAAGGATTTTATGTGCAGGATATATTTGGCATTATGAGATTTAAGAGGAATGTTAAGATTCCGGTCAGAGTGCATGTTCTTCCTGTAATTACAGATGTGGCACACGAGGTTGTGAAAGAGCTGAGTGAACTGGCTGACAGAGGAAATCTTTTCAATCTGATGCAGCCTGAAAACTATCTGGGAAATGACATCCGAAAATATAATCCTGGCGACAGCCTTAACAGAGTTCATTGGAAGAATTATGCCAGAACGGGAGAGATGTTTGTCAGACTTCCTGAAAAACAGGAATCTGAGATGATCAGTCTGGTGCTTGTTACTGAAGTTATGGATGGCACCCTGGATAACATCAAGAGGCGTGACAGGTTCCTGGAATACCTTGTATCCGTTGGAGAATACTTTGGCATGAGCAGTCGTCCGCTTATGATAATTTACTACGATATGGGAGTGAAATCCTTTATCATAGACAGTCCTGAAACCTTCCACAGCTTCTATGCTGAAACCATGTCCCGTGTTGGAATAAAACACTCCGCCGGCCATGAAGAAGAACTAACAGGCAAAGAAGCATTGGCCAAGGCTGGGGGAAATAAAGGCAGCATGTTAATATTCAGAGAAGAAACATGCATACTTGAACATGCATAAATAAGTGGGAATATGAATAGTAGTGAGAATAACAACAGAATATTCAGGGATTATCTGCTGAGGGCTCCGATGATACTGGTTGTATTCATCCTGGGGTTCTTCACTATCAGATATATCTTCGGGGGAATTTATGAGCTGACTCCATTTAATTATGGATGCTATACATTCTTCTTTTTTGGTGTGCTGATCATATTGGAACGTCAGGGCAGAAGAAAGCTTATACTTCCTGCTTTTGGTGTGTTTACTTTGGTGCTTCTGTTGATCGCGCATGAAGCATTTCTTATATTCAACATCCTGTCCGGTCTGTTTATAGTGCTCCTTGTATTTGCACTCGTTCAGGAAAAGCTTCACAGAAAAGGCTTCACTATTTTTATGATCTTTGAAATCCTTTTCTGGATTGCATGTTTTACAGATAATAAGCTTGCAGTGCTTTGTCTGATTGTGGGAACTATCTACATGGTTGGAATTCTGCTTAAGAAAGATGTGGACTATGGATTCATCGTTCTTCTGGCATTTGCTATCATATGTTTCATGCCAGTGAGAGAGGAGCCTATAAGATGGACTCTGATCAGAAATACATATCACAGAGTTGTCCTATTTGCTGAAGGCATTATGAATGAAGTGGGTTACCAGTTTAGTGGCTGGTTTGATTTCGAGAATTCATTTGCTGGTTATTCCGAGGATGGTTACCTCACAGGTGCCATTTCCGGTGGTTCCAGGCAGGAGCTGGAATTTACGAAGAATGGCTCTAGTGAAAGAGTTTACCTGAAGGGTTCAACCTATAAGACAATAACGCCTGAAGGCATGACTGACAAAGAAGTTATGGACCAGACCTACAATGAATGGATGGTTGAATTTATAAATGCACTCCGTAAAAATGAAGTAACAAAGAAGAAGGCAGCATGCTTCACAAATATCGAAAGCGCTGAGATTAAATTTGAATATATCAGGACGTCAGATGTAATCCGTCCTGAAAATCTTATGAGGATAGATGAAAGCCTTAAAAACGGTATGCGTTATAAGCAGGGTAAGGGCTTTGATTATAAAGTTCAGTATATGTCTATCGATTATGGCAGTCCTTATTTTCTGGAGCTTCTTGAAAATAATCAATACAGTCAGGATGAAGAGGGCAGGGTTATTTATACAGAAGATGACATTTGCTCATATGAAGAGGCCAGAGAATATGTAAAGGACACATTTAATGTTAATCTCTCCGTTATGATGAGTGAAGAAAAGTATAATGATATAAGAGAAAGACTTATCGATGGAACCTACCGCAGCAGTCTGGAGGATTATCTGGATACTTCTATGTCTAATGATGACATTAAGAAGCTGCAGGAGAGTATAACAGCGGATGCAAAAACAAGCTATGAAAAGGCGAAGCTGATAGAGGCATATCTTAGAAATTATACCTATGATACATCTGTTGATCTTAGAGGAAGTGATAATTATATAAACGATTTCCTCTTTGATAAAAAGAGTGGTTATTGTATACATTATGCTGCAACAATGGTTCTTCTGCTTAGGGATGCAGGAATCCCGGCTCGTTTTGCCAGCGGTTACATGTATAACTCAGAGGATGGAACACAGGTTATGAATAATTCAGCTCACGCGTGGGTTGAGGCTTATATAGATGGAATTGGCTGGATGACATTTGAACCTACTGCGGCAAATCCAAATGCTGAAATGCTTGCCTGGGGAAAGAAATACAAGGGTGAGGAAACTGCTGAAGTTGAAGTGGATGATCAGCTTGAAGAGTGGCTTAGTGAGGTGGAAGCACAGGGCTCCGCCGACAAATCTGAAAAATCATCTCTTGCCGAAAGACTATCTGGCGAAAAGAAGGGTGAAGAAATAGTAGATATGGGTATCATAAAGAGAATACTTATCTATGTTGGCATCATCCTTTTAGCGGCTGTACTTTTAGTGCTTTCAATCATTGGAGTGAGAAAACTTTGGTTCAGTCTGCTTACACCAGAAAAGAAACTGACAGAAATGGTTAAAAAAGTATGCAAAGATATAGAAAAAAGTGTAGAATTGGAAGAGGACAAAAATCTTCTAAAGAAAAATGATGGATCACTTTATGATTATCTGAAATTTGCAGAAGATGAATCTTACAGAGAAAAACTGAGGGGGCTGTTTGATCTGTATTATCGTTATAGATTTAGAGGGGACGAAGTAACAGAAGAAAAACTTAAAGGGGTTATGTAATGATAGGATCAGTATACTGGGTTTTATTTGTTATATCGCTAATTCTCTCAATTATATATGTCTTTGTTTGGCAGAAGTATTTTGATGTAAATATTACACTCATCTTTTTACTTATACCAGTTGCCAATCTAGGATTTTTATTATCAGTTATATCTACCAATGTCTTTTCGGCTTTGACGGGTATAAAGCTGTTATATCTTGGTACATTCCTTATATATTTTATTACCTTGGCGGTATTTAATATTTGTGAAATAGAGCTGGATAGATTGCTGCGTACATTTATGTTTGTTATAAGTCTTATAGTTTATTCCAGCGTTCTTTTGATTGGAAAAAGCAGACTTTTCTATCGTTCATATAAATTCGATAGCAAGAATTCGATACTTCTCAGGAGCTATGGCCCAATGCATACGGTGCATATTGTGGTCATTTCATTGTTCCTGCTTATTGGCTTACTTGGGATTCTTTATTCCTATAAGCAAAAGAAACAGGTATCAAATCGTATCTTAAGGCTTCTTTTTATTCCGGAAATAATTTGCGCTGTAGGCTTCTTCGCTAATATGTTACTCAAGTCAGAACTGAATCTACTACCATTTACATATGTACTAGCACAGATTGTTTATCTTATGATAATCAGAAGGATGACGCTTTATAATGTTATCGAAAATGTTATCGAATCGATGGCTCAGAATGGTAAAGTTGGTTTTATTTCTGTAGACAGTAATTATTGTTTTCTTGGAGCAAATGAAACCGCCAGGGAAATAATACCTGAAATTAGAGAATTATCTCTGGATCAGAATATCAAATATGTTGAAAATCTTAGAAAAAATCTTAGACATTGGATAGACAATTTTGAAAATTCTAAGGACAATGATAAGAACCTTTTCAGAGTGAAGGGCGAGACCGAAGCTGATGACAAGGTATATGCCATAAATATAAGTTATTTATACGAAGGTAAAAAAGTGCTGGGATATCAGGTATTTATTGAAGACGATACCCAGAATCAGAAGTATATTGCTCTTATTGATAAGTATAATGATGAGCTGGAAGCAGAAGTTGCTGAAAAGACTCGTCATATCGTGGAGATGCATAACAATCTGGTCATGAGTATGGCTATGATGGTTGAGAGTCGTGATAATTCTACTGGAGGACATATTAAGCGTACCAGTGTCTGTGTTGAGATTCTTATTGATGAGATGAAAAAAGATCCAAATCTTCATATGACCGAAAAGTTCTGTAAGGATGTAATCAAAGCAGCACCTATGCACGACCTTGGAAAGATTGCCGTAGACGATGCCATCCTCAGAAAGCAGGGTAAACTCGATAAGGATGAATACGATAAGATGAAAATGCATTCTGCCGAGGGTGCAAGGATTGTGCGAGAAATCCTGAAGGATACAGATGATGAAGAGTTCAAGGTTATAGCTGAGAACGTGGCTCATTATCATCATGAGAAGATGGATGGAACTGGATATCCAGAGGGACTTAAAGGAAAGGACATTCCATTTGAGGCACGCATTATGGCTATAGCTGATGTTTATGATGCGCTGGCATGTAAGCGTGTTTATAAGGATCAGATGCCTCTGGATAAAGTTAATGAAATAATTATGTCTGGTATGGGACCACAGTTTGATATTAGCCTCCAGCCATATTATGAAAAAGCAAGACCAAAACTGGAAGCATATTATAAGTCACTAGATGAATATGCTGACGGTTCAAAATAATATATACTATATAAAAAAGAGGGAGTTTTTGTTATGAAAAAGAAAGTTGTCTTTGGTGCAATCCTGCTTGTTGTGATTGGACTAATCGTGTACACGCTGCTTAACCCAGTGGACATGGCGGGATTAGAAGGGTATGAGAGTAAATTCTATTCAACTCCAATTGCGCTTCTTCCACCAATAATAGCAATAGCGCTTGCGCTTGTTACTAAGGAGGTTTATTCATCACTGTTCCTTGGAATTGTGAGTGGAGCACTTCTTTATTCAAACTTCAATGTTGAGCTGGCACTTAATACCATGTTCTTCAACGAAGATGGAGGAATGCTTTATAAGATAGCGGATACATTCAATGCTGGTATCCTCGTATTCCTTGTTATGCTGGGAATTCTTGTTGCTCTTATGAATAGAGCAGGTGGTTCAGCTGCATTTGGTGTGTGGGCATCAAAACGTATTAAGACTCGTATAGGTGCGCAGGTTGCCACAGTTGTTCTCGGAATGCTCATTTTCGTAGATGACTATTTCAACTGCCTTACAGTTGGTAGCGTAATGCGTCCTGTAACAGATTCTCATAAGGTATCCCGTGCTAAGCTGTCATATATCATTGATGCAACAGCAGCGCCTGTCTGCATTATCGCACCTATCAGTTCATGGGCAGCAGCAGTTACATCTTCTGTACCTGAAGATGCAGATATAAATGGATTCCAGACATTCATAAGAACTATTCCTTATAACTATTATGCGCTTCTGACACTGGTTATGATGTTCGTTGTAATCTTCAGACGTCTTGATTATGGTCCAATGAAGAAGCATGAGCTGAATGCATACAAGGGCGATCTTTTCACAACTGGTTCAGCTGGAAAGGGTAGTGATGAGAAGTATGAGATAAGCGACAAAGGTATTGTGCTGGATCTTATTCTTCCTGTAGCAGTTCTGATCTTTGCCTGTATTATGGGAATGGTTTATACAGGCGGCTTCTTTGACGGAGTTGATTTTGTAACTGCATTTGCAGATGCAGATGCTTCAGTTGGTCTTGTATTCGGTGGTATTATTGCTATCGTATTTACATTCTTCTATTACATGCTTCGTGATGTAATAAGCTTTGGTGCATTTATGGAATGTGTAGCTGATGGATTCAAAGCCATGGTTGCTCCAATCCTAATTCTTACATTTGCCTGGACACTTTCAGGTATGACCAACCTCCTTGGTGCTAAGTACTATGTTGCTGATCTTGTTGCAGGTTCTGCAGCAGGCTTCCAGTCAATGCTTCCTGCAGTTATCTTCCTGGTAGCTCTTGGACTTGCATTTAGTACAGGAACATCATGGGGAACATTTGGTATTCTTATTCCTATCGTTATGGGTGTATTCCCAAGTGGAGAGATGATGCTTATTTCAATCTCTGCATGTCTTGCAGGAGCTGTTTGTGGTGACCACTGCTCACCAATCTCTGATACAACTATCATGGCTTCAGCAGGAGCGGAGTGTAATCATATAAATCACGTTTCAACTCAGCTGCCATATGCACTCACCTGTGCGGCTGTATCCTGCGTTTCTTATATAATCGCAGGCTTTGTTCAGAATGCAGCCATCTGTCTTGTAATAGGTATAGTTCTGATGGTAGTTACACTTCTCGTTATTGAAAAGTTTATTGGCCGCGAGCCAATCGACAAAGGCGAGGGAGTTGAAGCTGTCGACGCAGAGTAACCCCCGTAATTTACATCATTTATAAAACAAGTCACTGGGGACAGATCTCTGGGCTCGATTCCAACGGAATCGACACGACTTGTACCGAGTCGAGCCCTGGGAGTCAATGAGATCTGTCCCCAGTGACTTATTATGTGTAGATTATGTTAAATCAATTGACATAATATCGTATAATTTATATTATGGTATTGAGAGAATGTGCAGTTTTTTCAATGAATTTTAGAGAAAGGAGTGAGCGGATATGAAGAAAAATCGTGGATTTACTTTAGTAGAACTGATCGTCGTATTAGTTATTCTAGCTATACTTGCGGCTATCCTTGTACCTACACTCCTTGGATATATCGACAAGGCTAAAGAGAAAAAGTATGTCATTAATGCAAAAACAGCATTAGATGCTGCCCAGGCAGAACTTGTTAAAGAATATGCAAAAAACAGCTCTAGTCTAGAGTTGGGCAAGCCAATCATTAGTGGCAATATGGTAACTGATGTTAATTCTTTTAATGATGGAACTATTTATAGAAAAGAATCAATTAATACAAAAAATGAGGATTATGATGCAAGAAAAAGTGCTTTTGCAAAAGAAATATTGAAGACTATTGATAAGGAAGATGATCCTCCATTTTGTTTTTTTATCGGAGTGGGTAGCAATTGTTCTTCAAATAGCGGATACAACAATAAAGTGACAGATAAAGATAAATACACTGTCTACTATGCATTCTATATGGAAAGTAAAGATGCAACGCCTTACTATTATTATAATAATGCATGGACAAAGAAAAATCCTAGATGGGAAGGCTCTAATACTAGAAATGAAATTATTAATCAGTATAATGTAGTGACCAGTGGTTCGTTAAAAGGAAAGAGACTTCAATATTATTTAATTTCAGAAACGGAAGAGGCTGAAAAATACTTTGGCGGTTCGTTTGCAAAAAATGACGATAAAATGTGGCAAAAACTAAAAAAGATGAAGGATGAATAATATATTAAGAACCTGCTTCGGCAGGTTCTTTTTTTTGTTCCTCCTTACAAAAAGCATCCTACAAATAACAAAATGTAAAATATACTTGACAAGATGTAACCTGATTGGTATTATCTGTATCAGAACAAGAAAAATTAAATTTGTTTAGGAGGTAATACAAATGTCAAATTTAGGATTTATCGTGGGTATAATTGTATGTGCAGCATGTATATTAATTTTAACAGCCGTTATTATCAAAATAGCTCATACAGATGGACAGAAACCAAAGTATGATGAGAGGCAGATGATGGCAAGAGGAAAAGGTTACACATATGCATTTTACACTGCAGTATTAGTTGCTATAATACCTTGCTTCTTATCAGAAGAGATTAAAGTATTTTTAGGTGATATGCTTTACTTCACGCCGCTGCTAGCTGGAATACTGGTTCATATAACCTATTGTGTATTTAATAATGCATATCTGGAAATGAACACTGAACCAAAGAGATGGATTTCAGTCTTTACTTGTATAGGAATCGCAAATCTACTTATAGCATTTGCAAACTGCCGAGAAGGTTTTGTAGAAGATGGCTCTCTTAAGAGTGGAGTTCTCAATCTAAGCATGGGAATAATCCTCGTGATCATCATGCTAGAAATATTAATCAAGTCCAGGCTTGATGCAAAGGAGGTCGATGACGATGAAGAATCTGAAGCTTAAGGCCGCCCGAGCCGGAAAAGATATGTCTCAGGCTGATCTTGCATCAGCTGTGGGTGTATCAAGACAAACAATCAATTCGATCGAAAAAGGCGATTATAACCCAACCATTAAGCTATGTCTTTCTATTTGTAAGACTTTAGGCAAGACACTTGATGAAATATTCTGGGACGATGAATGAAATGAATAGCATTTTACAACAAATAAAATGCTTTTTGCGACAAAAGTGCCAAGTTAATATTTGTTTGTTATAATATCGAACATGTGAATGTTGAATTGTAATCTTAAGGAGGATGGAAGAATGTCACTGGTTGTAAAGAATCTTTACAAAAAATATGGAGAAAAGGTTGTAGTTGATGATATCAGCTTTGAAATGCCAAAGCCTGGTGTATACGCACTGCTTGGAACAAATGGTGCCGGTAAAACTACATCCATAAGAATGATACTTGGAATGCTGGATAAGGATGGTGGCGAGGTTACCTGGGATGGAAAGCCACTTAACTTCGATACCTGTAACATCGGTTATCTTGCAGAGGAAAGAGGACTTTATCCAAAGTATACACTTGTTGATCAGATCAGATACTTTGGAGAGCTTCGCGGAGTTGATAGAAAGACTGTCGACGAGCGAATTAAATATTGGGCTGAGCGCCTAAAAGTAGAAGAATACATCTATCCTGAAAAAGCAGCTGAGCTTCTGGAGAAGCAGCAGTATGAAGGCAGGGTAAGATATGATGAAAATGGAAATGCAATCAGTGAAGATTTCAGTGCTCCAAAGAAGGGAAGAAAGAAGAAGGCTAAACTTCAGAGTCCTGACCAGTTATCAAAGGGTAATCAGCAGAAGATTCAGTTCCTTATTGCTATGATTTCTGAGCCTGATCTTCTTGTTCTGGATGAGCCTTTTTCAGGACTTGACCCAGTTAATACTGACATTCTCAAAGAAGTTGTCAGAGAGCAGATTGCGGCTGGAAAGTACATTATCATGTCCAGCCACCAGATGGAGGTTGTTGAAGAGTTCTGTACTGATATTACAATCCTTCATAGATCAAAGGCTGTTGTATCTGGAAATCTGAATGAGATAAAGAAGGAAAGAGGTAGAGTTAATCTGAGCCTGAAGGTTGAGCAGGATATCTCCTCATATATAAAGGAAGCAGGAGTTGAGCTTGTTTCTGAAAAAGAATTTGAATACACTCTTAAGGTTACTGGCGACGAGCAGGCCAACAAGCTGCTTAGTAGTCTTATCAATGCTGGTATATCAATCGTTAAGTTTGATCTTAGTGAAATGTCACTTCATGAGATTTTTGTAAATGCAGTTGGTGAAGGCGAGGAGTAGAAGATGAATAAGAGAGAGAATATTTACAGTCTGGAGGGATTCAGTAAAGTATTTAAGTTTACTGTCAGACAGACTTTTAAGAATAAGGGATACTTGTTATCCTTCGTAATTTTCGTTCTTGTTATGACACTTATGGGACCTCTTCAATATCTTGGTCAGAGTGCAGGACAGGGCGCAGCTGAAGATAGCATGAACTTTAATTCAGCAGAAGTGGATGTAGATAACATTTATATCTATGATCAGCTGGGTGTGATTCAGAGTAGTGATAATGTTAAAGATCTTTATGAATCCCGTGGAAAAGATGACGATAAAGAAGCGGGAATAACAAGTGATAAGATTAATGTGGAAGAAGCGACAGATGCATCTGAAGATTCTATTATCAGTGGACTTAAAAAGAAAGATGTTGCAGTTGTTATAACTGCAAGTGAAACAGGTTATAAGGTAAATGGAATCATAGCTGATGATTCTGATGTTGAGATTGATGACCTGGATGGCATAACAGAGGTCATTAAGGACGATTTTGATACAAAGAGATTTGAAGATAATGATGTAAAGGCGGAAGATGCACAGATGATATTCTCAGGTGTTAATACTGATGGTGTTACATCTGAAACAGAGTATCTAAGCAAAGAGTCTAAAGCTATCTCAGGACAGAAGTATATGTTCTACATGCTGGGCTTTTCAATGATAGTCTTCATCGTAGTTTCAATGTCAACATCCTATATCATTACATCTGTTACAGAGGAGAAACAGTCAAAGCTTGTTGAAAGTCTTCTTGTAAGTGTAAGACCTATGGCACTTCTTCTTGGTAAGGTTTGTGGAATGATGAGCTATGTTGTTCTGCTCCTGATATGCGGTGTTATTGGTTCTAATGTATCTGGTTATGTGATGGAAAATGTATTCAATATCACAGAAGAAAAATTCTCAAATAGCGGATTTAATTTCTCAATATTTAAGGACTTCGGTGTGGTAGGCGGAGTTGCACTTGTACTTTCAGTAATACTGGCGTTCCTTGCATTTGGTATGATCAGTGGACTTTTTGGAAGTACATGTAACAAGACAGAAGATATGCAGAATGCAACTGGAAATGTTATGACAATTTCTATGATAAGTTATTTTGCAGCAGTTGCAGCTGGAGGAATGGATAATGATATAGTAAATAAGCTGATAGCATTAATCCCGCCATTCTCATATTTTGCAGCACCAGTTACTTATGTAACAGGTAGAATAAGTGCACCAATACTTATTATTTCATATGTAATACAGATAGCATTGATAGTTGGAATAGTAGTTATCTCAGCAAAGAGTTATCGTAATCTCTTACTCAGTGATTCAACTACTCAGAAGCTTAAGACAATATTCAAATCAGCAAAGGGTTAAGGAGGTTAGAAAAATGTTTAAGAATTTCGATAAAGTTTTCAAATTTACATTTATAAATCAGACCTCTACAAAGGGTTATAAATATGGAACAATTATAACAGCACTCATACTCTTTATTATCCCTGTTGCTATATTTGTTATAAGTGGTATGGCTCTTGATGATAAAAAGGATACTCTGGAAAGCTGCGGAGCTGAAAGAGTTTACGTGGTAGACCCAGAGGCGCCAGATGCAGACTTTAGTATTATGAATATGCTAGGAGTTGATGGTTATACTGACCTCCAATATTCAAATGCTGAAACAGTTGAAGAGGCTCTCGAAACTATTACAGATCGTAACGAGACTAAGAGTTTTGTTTATCAGGTAAAGAAAGAGGATAATCAGATTTACTCACGTATAATCCTTCCTACAATATCCGAACTGGACGAGGATAAGGTTAAGAATTATGATGATTTTGTAGAACAGAATGGAACAGTATTTGCGATGATCGCATCTGGTACATCTGTGCAGAACTTAAATGAGATGATGAAGATGACTGATTATTCTGTTTATGATAATTCAGGCTATCAGGAAGGTAAGGATTTATATTCCGATTCAGAAAAGATGGATGAACAGAAGAATTCTGAAATCCTTCCAGTATTTAATATGATTCTTACATATGCAGCTATTATCATCATTTATATGGTTATAATCATGTATGGTAACAGTATTCTTCAGAACATTGTTCTTGAGAAGAGTTCAAAGCTGATGGATACAATGCTTATATCCGTTGCACCTGAAGCCATGATATTTGGAAAGATGCTTGCTATCCTGGCATCTGGTATTCTGCAGCTCCTGGTTTGGATTGCAGGTGTCGCAGGCGGAATAGCTGTAGGCGTTAAATTATTCGATAACATGTACTCAAATGTAAGTGCATCAGTTGTAACTTTCCTTAAGAGTTTTTCAGAGCTGGGACTCTTTAAACCAGTAAATGTAATCGTTGGAATACTTGCTCTGATCTTCGGAATCATAATGTATTCTGCAATCTCAGCAGTAGCAGGAGCAATTTCCAGTACAAGAGAAGAGGCTGCAAGTAATCAGGGAGTATTCATTGTATTCCTTATGATCAGCTTCTATGTAGTTCTCTTCAAAGGACTTAATACAAGTAATATTATTACCTGGCTTTACCTTGTACCATTCACATCAGCAATGGTTCTTCCTTCAGGTATATGCTCAGGAGTTATCTCAACAGGTCTTGCTGTTGCAGGTCTGGGAATACTAATTGCATGCAGCGTTGGTTTAATAATACTTGCTGGAAAGCTTTATAAGATGATGTCACTTTATAAAGGAAATCCGGTTAATATTAGCAAAGCTATTAAAATGCTATGCGGAAAGCAGTAAAGATGGATATAAGTCTTGCCCCAATGGAGGGGATTACAACATATATTTTCAGAAATGCGATTGATAAGTACTATGGGGGTATAGATAGGTACTATACCCCTTTTATCACTGCCAGTCATTTGAAGGGAAGAGAACTGAGAGATGTCTGCACTGAAAATAATCAGGGGATGAGAACTATCCCGCAGATCCTTACAAATGATGCAGAGCTTTTCCTTCTCATTGTAAAACAGCTGGCTGCTCTTGGTTACAGAGAAGTAAATCTAAATCTCGGTTGCCCATCAGGTACAGTCGTAGGAAAGGGAAGAGGTTCTGGCTTTCTTGCTGAGCCTGAAAAGCTGGATAAGTTTTTATATCAGATATTTGAAGGTAGAGATGCTTTAGAGAAGGATATTAATGACAAGATAAAATTTTCTATCAAAACAAGGTTAGGAAAGAATTCCCTTACGGAATGGGATGAGGTTCTAAAGGTTTACATAAAATATCCGATAGATGAGCTTATAATTCATCCAAGACTTCGAAAGGACTTCTATACTGGCGAGGTACATCTTGATGAATTCAAGAAGGGCGCAGATATGTTCAGGGCCAGAGATGAAGAAAATTCTGACAGCTTTGCCACAGAGATAATTTATAATGGCGATATAGTTGATCTTGATTCTTATAAAAGACTGGCAGAAAAAGTAAACATTACTGAAGAGAATCCTATTATGATAGGTCGCGGTCTTATTATGAATCCAAATCTTGCTAATGAACTAAAGGCAGGAGAAGCAGGAGAGTTTGATAAACGAAAGTTCAAGGAATTCATAAATGAGATTAAGGAAAACTATATAGAAGAAATGTCCGGAGAGAAGCAGGTGGTAATGAAGATGAAAGGTCTATGGGCTTACTTCGGCGAAGGACTTGGTCTTGATAAAAAGAAAATGAAGGAAATATATAAGGCAAACCGTCTGGCTGAATATATGAATGCTATTACATGCATTTAGTTTACATAATCAGATTGTGGTTTTAAAACACAAATTATTGTACTTTCCTTTGATTTTGGACACAATATATGGTAAATTAGAGAACAGTGGGTTATTCCGCTGTTCTTTTTTGATGCAAAGGAGAAAACTTATGGAAGTTATTAAAACAATAGATTATGAAGAGGAGATGGGGCAGGACTATGTGGACTATGCCATGTCGGTTATCACTGACCGTGCCCTGCCTGATGTAAAGGATGGACTAAAGCCTGTTCAAAGGCGTGTTATCTATTCTTTATCTGAGTTGACAAAGTCTGACAGTCCACACCGTAAGTGTGCGCGTATTGTCGGCGATACCATGGGTAAATATCACCCTCATGGTGACAGCTCTATATATGAATGTCTTGTAAATATGGCTCAAAGCTGGAAGCTGCCAATTCCACTCGTCGATCCTCACGGAAACTTCGGTGATGTATCTGGTTCTGGCGCTGCTGCCATGCGTTATACAGAGGCCCGTATTGCAGAGTATGCAGAAGAGGGATTAAAGGATCTTAAGTATTGTGAGTTCATGCCAAACTTTGATGGCACTGAGCAGGAGCCAGTACATATTCCTTTCCTTATTCCTAACATACTTACATCTGGTGCTACAGGAATTGCGGTTGGTATGGCAACAAGTATACCAACACATAACCTGGAAGAAATAGCAAACGCTGAGATTGCATATATCCAGAATCCAAAGATTACAACAGAAGAGCTTCTTGAATATGTAAAGGGTCCGGATTTTGCGACTGGCGGAATAATTAATGTAGATAAAGAAACATTACTTCAGATTTATGAAACTGGTCTTGGTAAGGTCAGAGTTCGTGGTAAGGTTGAAATTCGTGACGCAGGACGTGGAAGAAAATCCATCTGTGTTACAGAAATCCCTTATACAATGATCGGCTCTACAGAGAAGTTCCTTAACACAGTAGCTGATCTGGTTCGACAGGGCAAGCTTCCTGCAGTTGTAGATATTGCAGACCGTGGTGACAAGGATGGTGAGTGCCTTGCAATTGATGTTAAGAAGGGTACAACAGATGAAGAGATAGAGAAGATACTGAATATCCTCTACAAGAAGGCTGGTCTTGAGGAAAATTACAGTGTCAACATGAACTGTATTTATAATCGTAAGCCAGAGGTTATGGGTCTTAAGAGAATCCTTGAGACTTATACAGAATATAAGTGGGAGGTTTATACATCTAAGTATAATCGTCTCCTTGCTGCAGAGAAGGATGTGCGTGAGGTTAAGAGCGGACTTCTTGAAGCAGTGGATGTTATAGATCTTATCATTGAGATACTCCGTGGTTCTGCTACAACTAAGGAAGCTAAGGAATGTCTTATGTATGGTAAGACAGATAACATTAAGTTCAGATATAAGGGTTCAGTGGCAGATGCCAAGGAACTTCATTTCACTGAGAAGCAGACAGATGCAATCCTGGCTATGAGACTCCAGAAGCTGATCGGTCTCGAGGTTGATGTTCTGAAGAAGGAATTGGAAGAGGCAGAAAAGAAGATTGCTAAGTATGAAAAGCTTCTTAAGTCAAACGCGGCTATGAAGAAGCAGATGGTTTCCGACATAGAAGATCTTAAGAAGAAATATGCTATCCCACGTAGATCAGTGATTGAAAATCTTGGTGAAGTAGTTGTTGAGAAAGAAAAGGCTGTTGCTACAGAAGAAACAGTTCTTCTGGATCGTTTCTTCTATATCAAGTCTGCACCTCGTGCCGTATTCGAAAAGAATCCGGACGTTGTTCGTAAGTTTGATGTTAACTGTATGTCGGACGACCGTATTGCCATCTTTGACAGTGAGGGTATGGTTCACATCATAAAGGTTTCTGATATTTTGAAGAAGCAGACTAAGAAGGATAAGAAGTTCAGAATTACTGATAAGGGTATTCAGATATTTGATTTCTGCGGAATGAGTCATACAGCAGATGTTGTTGCGATGATGAATGTTTCCGAGATGAACCCTGCAGGAAATATGGAATCTGACACAGTAAAGAATTTAGTGGAAATGTGCAGAGGACATGTTCCTGAATACAATCTAGTATTTGTTACTACAGAAGGTAAGGCAAAGAGAGCTAATGCAGCACTCTTTGATACATCCAGAAAAACATCACAGGCTATCAAGTCACAGGTAGCTTATGTTGGCTATGAAGATGAATATATAGTTGCTGAAACAAATAATGGTTATTCAATCAAGGTTAAGACCGATGAGATACCTGTTCAAGGTAAGGGTGCTGGTGGAGTACAGCTGATTTCCCTACGCAGAGGCGACTATGTTGTTGATGCCGTTTCAGCTGGAAATGATGCCGAGTTCGGTGGCATTTCATTGTCCAGCATGAAAGCTGTTAAACGTGGTGGCAAGGGTAATAAGAAGTCTAAATAAGAGGATAGATAAATGGCAAAGAAGAATGATTCATACGATAGCGAGTCGATAAAGGTCCTAAAGGGTCTTGAGCCTGTAAGACTTAGACCGGGAATGTATATCGGCAGCACAGGTAGAACCGGTCTGAACCATCTGGTGCAGGAGATTATTGATAATGCAGTAGATGAGCATCTGGCAGGTTATTGTAAAAATATATATGTTTCGCTGAATGAAGATGGTTCAGCTACCGTAGAGGATGACGGACGAGGAATTCCGGTTGACCTGCATCCTACAGAGAAGAAGAGTGCGGAACGAGTTGTATTTACTGTCCTTCACTCAGGTGGTAAGTTCAATGATTCTGTTTATAAGATCAGTGGTGGTCTGCATGGTGTAGGTTCCGCCGTTGTTAATGCGCTTTCTAAGAAACTGCTTGTAGATGTTTATCGTGACGGTTACATCTACCATGATAGTTATGAGTATGGAAAGCCAAAGACTAAGCTTGTGGATGGACTGCTTCCATTTGAACCATCACCTTCTGCAAAGAAGACTGGAACAAAGGTTACTCTTTATCCGGATGATACTATTTTCGAAACAGTCAAGTTCAAGTCCAGTGCCATCCGTCAGAGAATTAAAGAAACATGTTATCTTAATCCAGAGCTGACTATTACATTTGAAAATAAGAGAGATGGCTATGCACCTGAGGTGTTCCATCAGCCAGGCGGACTTTCTGCTTTTGTTGAGGATATTTCAAAAGACCTGACGAAGACATCTCCAGTGGTTGCTATTAAGGGAGAAAAGAATGGAATAGAAGCAGAAATTGTATTTGTTTGTACAGAGGACGGCGATGAAAATGTAATCGGTTTCACAAACAATATTACTAACCCAGAAGGTGGTACTCACGTTACTGGTTACAAAACTGCTTTTGCTAAGATAATTAATAATTATGCCCGTAATGAACTGGGTGTTCTGAAAGAGAAGGATAGCAATCTTTCTGGTGCAGACATCAGACAGGGTGTACAGGCAATCATTTCAGTAAAGCATCCTGATCCTCAGTTTGAAGGTCAGACTAAAACCCGTCTTTCTAATACAGATGTTACTCAGGCTGTAGATGCCATAATGAGAGAACAGCTGACAGTTTATTTTGACCGTAACTATGACGTTCTGAAGGATATCGTTGACAGAGCTGTTGAGACTGCTAAAGAAAAGGCTAAGAATAAAACAAAGGTTAATTTGAATAAATTCTCCTTTGAAGGAAATGGAAAGCTTGTTCGTCAGGAAAGTAACGAGTCAGAGAAGTGTGAGATTTTCATAGTCGAGGGTGATTCCGCTGGTGGCTCTGCTAAGTCTGCTCGTAATCGTAAATACCAGGCAATCCTTCCTCTTCGTGGTAAGATTCTGAATGTAGAGAAGGTTCCTGTAGCCAAGGTTCTGGAGAATAAAGAAATCCAGGCAATGATAAATGCATTCGGCTGTGGCTTTGGAACTGGCTTTGGAAATGATTTTGATATTGACAAACTGAACTATGATAAGATAATAATAATGACTGATGCGGACGTGGATGGTGCACACATTGCAACACTACTCCTGACTTTCTTCTATAGGTTCTATCCTGAACTTATAACCGGAGGTCACATCTACATTGCAATCCCTCCTCTTTATAGAGTGGGCGAGGGCAAGAAGGCTAAATATCTTTATTCAGATGATGAGCTTGAAAAGTACCGTAAGGAGCATAAGAATAAATTCCTTATTCAGCGTTACAAGGGTCTTGGTGAGATGGATGCAAATCAGCTCTTTGAAACAACAATGGATCCTGAGCACCGTGTTCTGAAGCAGGTTATGATATCAAGCCGTGCAGAAGCATCTTCAATTACAAGTACTCTCATGGGAAGTGAAGTAGCTCCTCGTAGACAATATATTGAAGAAAATTCAAAAGATGCTAAAATAGATTCGTGATTTTTTACTTAATATAAATATTATATGAAAACAACGGAGGTTAAAAACATGAGTGACGAATTTAATCCACAGGGACCAGGACCACAGAGCCCTGATCAGACTTTTGGTGGACAGCCACAACAGCCATACGGACAGCCACAGCAGTTCCAGGGTCAGCCACAGCAGTTTGATGGTCAGCAGCAATTTGGCGGACAGCCACAGCAGCCATACGGACAGCCTCAGCAATTCCAGGGCCAGCCACAGTATGGTCAGCAACAGTATGGACAGCCTGGACAACAGCCAGGAGGTCAGCCATATGGACAGCAGCCACAGTATGGTGGTCAGCCATACGGTCAGCAGCCACAGTTTGGCGGCCAGCAGCCAGGTGGACAGCCACCTAAGAAGAGTAATACTGGTCTTATAATCGGTATTATTGTTGGTGCTCTTGTATTCTTATTAGTTTGTGTTTTTGTCATTATTGCTATAACAGGCAAGAAGGATGATGATAAGAAGGAAGAGAAGAAGACAACTGAGGAAGTGACAGAAGAAGAAACTACAGAAGAAGAGATCGAAGAGATTACTGAAGAAGCTACTGACGAGACGACAGAAGAAGAGACTACTGAAGAAGAGACAGAGGAAGAAACAACAGAGGAGAGCAGTGCTGGTGGTACAGCTACAACTCCTGATGATATGTCAGATGACATTTTCGATTGTCAGTTTGCAATGGATGGAACAGTTTATACACTTCCATTTGATTATTCACTGATCAGTGATAAGTACACATTTGATCTTGCTGACTATGGATACGAGGATGGATACATTCTTAATCCTAAGGACAAGGTTACATCTACTATCGAGCTTGAAAGTGATGACCTTGATGAAAATGTAAACTTCTGGGTTGGATTCCTTAATACAGGAAGCGAAGCTAAGGATATTAAAGAAACAGCTGTTTGGGCTTACAGTATTGATATTAACTGGGCAGAAACAGATAATTACCCAGAAATCATTCTTCCAAAGGGAATTACATGGGGAAGTTCAGTTGATGATGTAAAGGCTGCTTATGGTGAGCCTACAGAAGACCCTTACAGAGCTGAAGAGCTTGGCTACTGGAGTTATACATATAAGAGTGAAGACTACGATGTTTACCTTACTCTTACAATCTATGACGATAAGGGTATTACAAAGATTGAATACCAGAACTACGATACAGACTGATAAATAAAATTAATACTAGAAAAAAACCTCTCTTTCAGTTAATCTGTTAGGGAGGTTTTTATATTATCAAAGGAGTAACTGAATAATGACACTAAGGGAACTTGCAATTGGCGAGACTTGTGTAATAAAAGAAGTTGGCGGGGAAGGTGCGCTCAGGCAGCATTTTCTTGATATGGGTGTTATCCCTGGAGTAGAGGTGACACTTGTAAAGCTTGCACCTATGGGTGACCCAATGGAGCTTAGGATTCATGGGTATGAGCTGACGCTTAGACTTGCCGATGCAGACCAGATAAATGTTGAACTTGCTAAGGATGTTAAAATACAGAATGCTTCAGATGAAGATGATGGGTCTGCGGATGTAAACATTACGGAAAATAAAAGTAAAGATAAGAAAAAACATAAACACCATCCTGGTCTTGGTGAGGGTGGTATTTATCATGACCATACTACTGAGAAGAAGCTTCCTGAAGGTACAACTCTGACATTTGCGCTGGCAGGAAATCAGAACAGTGGAAAAACTACTTTGTTTAATCAGTTTACTGGTTCTAACCAGCATGTTGGTAATTTCCCAGGAGTTACAGTAGATAGAAAAAGCGGAGTGATCAAAGGACATTCTAATACAGAGGTTGTTGATCTACCAGGTATATATTCACTATCTCCATATACTGATGAGGAAATTGTTTCCAGACAATATATTATTGGAGAAAAACCAAAGGGCATTATTAATATAGTTGATGCTACAAACATCGAGAGAAACTTATATCTTACAATGCAGCTTATTGAGCTGGATATTCCAATGGTTCTTGCACTCAATATGATGGATGAGGTAAGAGGAAACGGAGGTTCCATTAACATCAATGCTATGGAGGCTCTGCTTGGAATTCCTGTTGTACCAATATCAGCTTCTAAGAATGAAGGTGTAGACGAGCTTGTAAGCCATGCCCTTCACGTTGCAAAGTATCAGGAGAGTCCTGGTAAGAAGGATTTCTGTGATGAATCAGATCATGGTGGAGCGGTTCACAGATGCCTTCACGGTATAATGCATCTTATTGAAGATCATGCTAAGCGTGCAGATATTCCTGTTCGTTTTGCAGCTAATAAGCTTATTGAAGGTGATAAGAGAGTATTTGATGCACTTGAGTTATCTGAAAATGAGCTGGATATGGTGGAGCATATTATAGTTCAGATGGAAGAGGAACGTGGACTTGACAGATCCGCTGCTATAGCAGATATGCGTTTCTCATTTATTGATAAGCTGGTTAAAGAGACGGTTGTAAAACCATCTGAAAGTAAAGAAAGAGAACGTAGTGAAAAGATAGATAAGATTCTTACAGGTAAGTTTACTGCAGTTCCAGCGTTTATACTTATTATGGGTGTTATTGCATTTCTTACTTTTAATCTGGTTGGTGCATGGTTGCAGGAACTTCTTGAAAGTGGAATAGGCTTTGTGACGGATAAGCTGGATTTGGCACTTACTAATTTGAATGTAAATGAGGTTATTCATTCGCTAATTATTGACGGTATATTTAGTGGAGTGGGAAGCGTGCTTAGTTTCCTCCCAATCATCATACTTCTTTTCTTCTTCCTGTCTCTTCTTGAAGATACAGGATATATGGCAAGAGTTGCCTTTGTTATGGATAGACCACTCAGAAAGCTTGGTCTTTCTGGAAGAAGTATTGTGCCAATGCTTATTGGTTTTGGATGTTCAGTTCCTGGTGTAATGTCCAGCAGAACTCTGCCTTCAGAACGTGATAGAAAAATGACTATCATGATGATTCCGTTTATGAGCTGTACCGCAAAGTATCCAATTTATGGATTCCTTGTGGCAGCATTCTTCCCGGGTAAGGGAGCACTCATAATCATGATGCTTTATCTTCTTGGAATCATTGTTGGAATAGTGACTGCAGTTATTTCTAAGAAGCTTGTATTTAAGGGTGAGGCTGTTCCTTTTGTTATGGAGCTTCCTAACTATCGTCTTCCAGGAATTAAGAATGTCGCACAGCTGATGTGGGAAAAAGCTAAGGATTTCCTTGTGAAAGCATTTACCATTATCTTTGTAGCTACAATAGTGATCTGGTTCCTTCAAAGCTTTAATCCTCATCTTGGTTTAGCGGCAGATCCTCAAGATAGTATGCTTGCTAAGGTGGCTGGTTTTATTGCACCATTTTTTTCACCGCTTGGATTTGGTGATTGGAGAGTTGTGACAGCTCTTATTACAGGATTTATGGCTAAGGAGAGTGTGGTATCCACACTTACAATTCTGACTGAAGGAAACATTGCCGGACTTATTGGTAGAGCAGCTGCTATTTCACTCCTTGTTTTCTGTCTGCTTTATACACCATGTGTTGCTGCTGTAGCATCAGTAAAAAGAGAGCTTGGTCGTAAATGGGCGCTTCTCATGGTACTTCTTCAATGTTCAGTTGCATGGATAGTAGCATTTGTTATTTATAGTATTTTTAAATTAGTGATGGGATAAAAGATCATTTATTTTTGCATAAAGAAAGTGACATTTTTAATAAAAAAGGATAAATGAGAAATATGATAAAACGTATAATAGTATATATACTAGGTATATTGGTTCTTGCACTTGGAATAGTATTAAATACTAAGGCAAATCTTGGTGTATCATCCATCATTACAATTTCTTTCTCGATTTCAAAGATTTGGAATTTGAATTTCGCTAATGTTACATTTCTACTTTATTCAAGCTTTGTAATTGTGGAGATGATTCTCAGAGGTTTTAGAAGAGAGTGGAGAGAGTTTTTCTTATCTATTCTCCAAATACCATTTAGCTTGGTATTTACTCGCTTTATGAATATATATGACAGATGGCTTCCTGATTTTAAAACTGTTTATGAAGGAACCTTCTGGGGTGGTATTCCAGGAAGGATAATAATATTACTTTTTGCCATTCTTCTTACAGGTTGGGGAGTGGTTATGACTGTTAATCCAGGTTTTGTTCCTAACCCTGCGGATGGCATAGTCCATACTATAGCTGTTTGCGTAAACAAAGAAATGGGACTGATCAAGAATATCTTTGATATTTCCTGTGTTGCAATCACATGTACCATCGGTCTGATCTTTGCAGGAAAGATAGTAGGAGTGGGAATAGGAACCATCCTTTCAATGCTCCTGATAGGTAGAGTAATTGCGGTTACAAATTATGTTTTGAATAAAATTGGTGTTTCTATTTCACCTAGTTCTAGTTGATGGATTGTGTTAAAAATTGACACCATAAAAAAATCCTCTTTCAGTATAATGCTGAGAGAGGATTTTTATTTTGAAACATGCTCAAATGTATTTACCTTTTGGGGAGGTTTGCTTATGGATAATAATATGAATCAAAACTTTAATGGTCAACAAAATACGGGGCCAGCAAATTTTACAGAGCAGCAATACGGGGGTCCTGCTAACTTTACACAACAAGGATATAGTAATGCGCAAAATATAAATAATAATCAGGCTCAGCAAAACAATAATGGTCCAAAGAAAAGTTCAGAACTGGGTAAGTGGGCATTTTTGTTTTCTATTTTGGGATGTACGTCATTTATTGGTCTTATACTTGCCATTATTGATATAACAAGAAAAGATGGAAAGAGAAAAGATTTTTCTATCGCTGCATTATGTGTTTGCGGAATTATTTTCTTTGTATTTGCTTTTGGAAAAATAAAGAATTCCAGAAATGATCATGCAGAAGAAAAGGTCAGATCAGAGCATGTTAATAAAGTTGAGGAAACAACAGAAAGCGGTGAGGTTGATAATAACATAGAGAATGATACCGAAGCAGAAGTTGTTGAAGAAATAACAGATGATTATATTCTTTCATATGAAAGAAAGAGCAATATGAGTGACAAGTTTAATTCCGAAACAAATGAAAAATATACATTAAACGGATATGAATTTGAAGTTCCGGAGAATTTTGCGGATAATTCCAAGAAGTATTTGGAAAGTGATAAACTCGAAACATCTATGATGTTTTCGGTTGCAGAGAGAAGCGGTGAACAAGTAAGATTTCAAGTTTTAATTGATTCTCAGGGAAGTTCAACATACGAGAATAGACAGAATGATGTTAAAGATATAGCGGAAAGTTTAGATATGATCTCTTACGAGACAAACGATATTGTTTTGTCAGGTTATAATGCGGTTGAAGTCAGTGGTAGATTTAAATCTGAAGAAAAAGATAAGACATATATCGGTGATGGATATTTTGTTATTATGTATGATGAAGAAAATGATAAAGTGATCGCAACAGCCTTAAGAGAAACTATGGATACAAATTTTGATTATATCGAAGATGTAAAAAAGATAAATGATTCATTTGTTAAGGCGGACAATGCATCAAGTGTTGGTTCGGATTTTAAAGAGGTTATGGATGAATATGAGGCTTTCATGGATGAATATATTGAGTTTATGCAGACATATAATCAAAATCCAACTGATGCAGAATTGATGAGTCAATATTTAGATGTTATGGCAGAGTATAGTTCATATTCTGTAAAAATAGCAAACCTCAAGAATGATGAGTTGACTGATGAAGAGTTAGCATATTATATTGAAGTTACAAATAGGGTTAGTCAAAAATTACTTAATGCAGGATTGAGTAATTAGTGAGGAGATATGAAAACTACAAACGATTTGATGAACGAACTTAAGAATGAAGTCTCTGATGAACGGGCACTGTCAGAGTATCTTAAAAAGACCCAAAATCATTATAGTCATGAACCTAGTTCTTTTGCGGAGTATTTTAAAAATATTTTGAATGAAAGAGGAATCACTAGCGGTGACATAGAACGACAAACAGGGTTGGAGCATGCATTTTGCAATAAGATGATCAATGGTAAGGTAGGCATTACCAGAAATAATCTACTGGCACTTACCATTGCCGCTGGACTAAAGCTGGATGAAATTGAAAAATGCCTGATGCTAACCAATAATGGAGCGTTATATCCAAAGGATTCAAGAGATGCAATCATAATATTTGCTATTAATCGATCTCTTTCACTTGCAGAAACAAATAGTTTGCTTTATGCTAAAAACATGGAACTTCTTGGACAGATAAAGGAGTAGAAGTATAAAGTGGATGCTGTTTCTTATATAAACAAAACATATACTATTATTTCGGATATTAGTCCGAAGAATTACACAAAGCTTGCCAGAAATAATATTGATGGCAAGCTTTATGTTTTGAAGTTCATAAAAGTATATGATATAAGCATTTACAGTGTTCTCAAAAATAATAAGATTCAGGGTATTTCAAATATCTATGAAATAATTGAATCACCAAATGGACTTTATGTTGTTGAAGAATATATAGATGGAGTTACTCTGGAAGAGTGTTTTAACACTGTTTCACCTGAAATCCAAAAGGATGATCTGTTAATTAAATTGATCAGCCAGGTATTAGATACGCTTTCAACACTTCATAGATTTACACCACCTATCATTCATAGGGATATAACGCCAAATAATATTATGGTGGATAGAAATGGGAATGCCCGCTTAATTGATTTTAATATTTCTCGAAATTATACTGGGAAATCTGATCACGATACTATGGCTATGGGTACGTCTCAATTTGCTGCACCTGAACAGTATGGTTTTTTAGAGAGTGATACAAGAACAGATATTTATGGCGTTGGGGCAACAGCAAAATATATTATGAGTAAATATGGAATCGTATCGGATGCTCTTGAGCAGTTTGTAAATAAAGCGATGGCATTTAGCCCTAATGACAGATTTGCTTCGGCGGGAGATGCAAAATACTATCTTCTTAATTATCATAAGATAGTGAAAGAAGAGTATAAGAGAGAAAAGGGATTGACTGGATATAGAAGATTTCTACCTCCAGGCTATAGAATGGGAAATGCATTCCATATTATAATCGCTAGTTTGTCGAACTTTTTCATGTTTGTTTATACATATTATTCAGTATTATTAATTCACAAAAAGGATTATTCAGAAAAAGGTCAATATACTTTAGCTGTTGTTATTGCATGGTTGTGGTATATTAGTATCGTTGGATTTTCGTTTAATTACCTGAATGTTCAGAAAAAATTTGGAATTGATAAGCTAAGTGGTGGTAAGAAGTGGATTGCAATAATTGGTGTAGATTTCATTTTGCTTGTCGCTATTGCAATTATTGGCGCTTTCTTCATAAATAAAGTTTGATGGGATACCTTATGGATTTTGATATTATAAGAATTACAGATGAGCGTGATGCTGAGCTGGAGCTTTATTTTAGTGCAAATGAAACTCAGCTGCTCCATTATTATGAGCCTGAGCTGGGTCTTTTTGTGGTTGAAAGTCCGGTTGTTATAGAACGTGCTTTAGCAGCAGGTTACGAGGTTCGTTCTTTTGTTATGATAGATTCTCTGGCTGAAGAAATGTGTGAAAGGTTTAGTTCAATTATCGATAGCGCATCAGCTGGTAAAGAGAAGCGAGATGAAGAATCAGTAGGAAAAATACCAGTTTATGTAGCAGATTATGAAACAATAGCAGATATGACCGGTGTTAATATTACACGTGGTGTTCTTGCCTTGATGAAGAGAAGAGAGCTGCCTGGTTTAGTAGAATTGGTAAAGGATTATCGAAGAATAGCTATCTTTGATGATGTGGAGAACCCTACAAATGTGGGAGCTATGTTCAGGTCTGCGGCTGCTCTTGGTATTGACGCTGTGGTTTTAGCTGGGGCTTCCAGTGATCCGCTTTACAGAAGAGCGTCGAGGGTAAGTGTTGGAACAGTCTTCCAGCTACCATGGACAAAGCTGAGTAAAAAAGATAAGACATTGGATTATATTCAGACCCTGCATCAGCTTGGTTTTAAAACGGTTGCAATGGCGCTAAGTGATAATTCAATTCAGATAGATGATAATAGACTTAAGTCAGAGGAAAAGCTGGCAATCATTCTTGGTAATGAAGGAGTGGGGCTTTCCGATGATGTGATTTCAAAAAGTGACTATGTTGCTAAAATACCTATGAAGAACAATGTTGATTCGTTAAATGTGGCGGCAGCTAGTTCTATCATATTTTGGGAGTTAAGATAATGACTTCAAGACAGGAAATGTTGAGGGAAATGCCGGTTCCGCAGCTGATACTTAAATTATCGGTGCCAACAATCATCAGTATGATGGTAACAGCACTTTACAATTCGGCAGATACATATTTCGTGGGCAAGATATCTACAGAAGCAACAGCTGCTGTAGGTCTTGTTTTTTCTGTGATGGCAATTATTCAGGCTGTTGGATTTTTCTGTGGTCATGGTTCGGGAAATTATTTATCACGTATGTTGGGTGCCAATAAGAAAGAAGAGGCAAATATGATGGCATCTACCGGATTTACATTGTCACTCATTCTTGGACTTATTGTCGCGACTCTTGGTAATATTTTCGCATACAGAATTGCTGGCTGGATAGGTTCCACACCAAGCACTATGGACGATACTATTTCTTACATGAGAATTATCCTTATGGGTGCTCCGTTTATGATGGGCCAGTTCGTTATTAATAATCAGCTCAGATATCAGGGAAATGCCATGTATGCCATGATAGGTCTGATGTGTGGAGCGGTAGTAAATGTATTCTTAGATCCTCTGCTTATATTATATTTCGGATTAGGTGTTAAAGGTGCTGCGATTGCAACAGTAGCAGGACAGCTCATCAGTTTCTTTGTTCTTTTCATAGGAAGTAGAAGAGGCGAGAATATAAAAATGCATATTAAGGATGTTCACATTAATTTGCATTTTATTAAAGAGATAATAAATGGTGGAACCCCATCCCTTCTTAGACAGGGACTTGCGGCAGTTTCAACACTTCTTTTAAATCACTATGCAGGAAAGTTTGGAGGTGCTGCAGGAATTGCCGGTATGTCTATCGTTACAAGGGTAATGCTCATGATGATAGCGGCGCTGATTGGCTTTGGTCAGGGCTATCAGCCTGTATGCTCATTTAATTATGGAGCTGGACTTATAGACAGAGTAAAGCAGGGTTACTATTTCTGTGTTAGATGGGGATTTATTTTCCTTCTGGCTATTGGTGTTATTTGTTTTACATTTGCTCCTCAAATAGTTGGATGGTTCAGAGATGATCCTGAGGTTATAAAGGTGGGTACACTAGCACTCAGATGTCAGGCATCTGTCATTGCTTTATCTTCCCCAATAGTTATGACAAACATGATGCTTCAATCAATAGGTCGTGGACTAAAGGCGAGTATTACAGCCTCGGCTCGTAACGGAATATTCTTTATTCCCCTGATGATAATCCTTCCTATATTCTTCGGGATGACAGGAGTGCAGATTACACAGACGGTCTCAGATGTCCTTACTTTCATACTTATTATTCCAATGGCTCAAAGCGAAATCATGTCTATGAATAAGCTAATGGAGGTATAGGCAATAACTATAACGGATAATAGTATATAAATATAGTGGGCTAGTGGGTTTTTATTTATCCTATAGATTTTTTATGATAATATGTCAAAGTAATAACTGAAAATTATAAGTGGTTATAAATAACATTAATAAGGAGAAACGATATGAAAGACGAAACAAAATGCCTGCATTCAGGTTACACACCAGGAAATACTGAGCCAAGAGTTTTACCAATCGTACAGAGTACAACTTACAGATTTGATACAACACAGGATATAGCGGATGTATTCGATGATCCTACAAAGGCTCTTATCTATTCCAGATTTGCTAACCCAACAGTTATGGCTGTTGAGGAGAAGATTAATCAGCTTGAGGGCGGTGTTGGAGCGATGGCTACATCATCAGGTCAGGCTGCATCACTTCTTTCTATCCTGAATATTGCACAGGCAGGAGATAGTTTTGTTTCTGTTTCTGAGATATATGGTGGAACAATCAATCTTTTTGCTTACACACTTAAGAAGCTCGGTATTGAGTGCATCTTTGTAAATCAGGAAATGTCTGATGAGGAGATTAAGGCTGCATTCAAGCCTAATACAAAATGTGTATTTGGTGAGACACTTGCAAATCCATCACTTACAGTTTTCGATATTGAGAGATTTGCCAACATTGCACATGAGCAGGGTGTTCCACTTATCGTTGATAATACATTTGCTACTCCAGTATTATGTAAACCATTCGATTTCGGTGCTGATATAGTTGTTCATTCAACTACTAAGTACATGGATGGTCATGCAGTACAGGGTGGTGGTATGATCGTTGATAGTGGTAAGTTTGATTGGACAAACGGAAAGTTCCCTGAGCTTGTTGAGCCAGATGAGAGCTACCATGGAACATGCTATGTAAGAGACTATGGAAAGATGGCTTACATACTTAAAGCACGTATGCAGCTGATGAGAGATTTTGGATGCTATCCAGCAGCTCATTCAGCATTCCTTCTTAACCTTGGACTTGAGACTCTTCCAATTCGTATGGAGAGACATTTCCAGAATGCTATGGAGGTTGCTAAGTATCTTAAGGCGAGCCCATTTGTTGAATCAGTTACATTCCCAGCTCTTGAGGATGACAAGAATCATGATCTTGCTGTTAAATATCTTGGCGGTAAGGCATGTGGAGTTATCTCTTTCGTAATCAAGGGTGGTCGTGAGAATGCTATGAAGTGGATGGATTCACTTAAGCTTGCTTCTAACGAAGTGCACGTAGCTGATATTAGAACATGTGTTCTTCACCCAGCAAGTGAAACACATCGTCAGCTTACAGATGAGCAGCTTGTTGCAGCTGGTATTGAAGGTGGTATGATCAGATTCTCTATTGGTCTTGAAAATATTGAAGATATTATTGCTGACATTGATAGAGGATTTGCTGCCTTACAATAAACTTGAAGGAATAGATGTGTTCTGATATAACTATTTTATAAAAATAATAATTATGAGGATGGTTCTGCTTAGTTGTAGGGCCGTCCTCATTTGAGGTTTTATATGAATAATAGAGATAAAAAAATCCTAATTATAGTTGCAATCCTCGTGGTTCTTATTTTCGTATTTTTTATGAGTAGAGCGAAGAATTCAGAAGATGGAAATTCTGAGGGGAATTCAGCAGGAAATAATACTGTAGAAGTTGTTACCACACAGTCAACTTCTGAGAACACTACGGAATCTTCAACTGAGAAAACTACTGAAAGCAAAACTGAAACTACAACAGAAACAGTAATGAGTAGTACTGAGGATGAGTTGGAAGATGAAAAGACTACTGAAGAAATAACAGAAGAAGAGTATACCTTCCGAAATAATAATCGTCGTGATGAGCATTATGAAAAGCATGGTAAGTATATGGGCTTTGATGATGCTGAGGAATATGAGGAAGCGGCTTCTGATGTTGTGAATAATCCTGAGTCCCTTCATAAGACTGAAAAGGAAGATGGGGATGATGTTTATTATCTTAAGGATTCTAATGAATTCGTGATAGTTTCACCGGATGGCTATATAAGAACCTACTTTAATCCAGATGATGGAATTGCTTATTACAATCGTCAGTGAATCGTGATACAATGTACTACGTGTTTTTGCTTCGGCAAAAGTATAAAAGATTTACAAGGAGTAACATATGGACATAATTAAAAAGATTAGTGAAGAGTTAGAGGTAAGGGTACCACAGGTACAGGCGGCAGTGGATCTTCTGGATGAAGGATGTACAGTACCTTTCATTGCAAGATATAGAAAGGAAAAGACAGGTGCTCTGAATGATGAACAGCTCAGAAAACTCTACGAGCGTTTAACATATCTTAGAAACCTTGAGGAAAAGAAGCAGACTGTTATTTCTACTATCGAAGAACAGGAGAAGATGACTCCTGAACTCATGAAAGAAATTGAAGCCTGTGAGACAATGGTTAAACTGGAGGACATCTACAGACCTTACAGACCAAAGAGAAGAACAAGAGCAACAATCGCTAAAGAAGCAGGTCTTGAACCACTGGCAGAAATCATTCTTGCTCAGACAACTAAGAAAACTCTTGAGGAAGAGGCAACACCTTTCCTTAATGAAGAAAAAGAAATTGATACAGTTGAAAAAGCTGTTCAGGGAGCTGCTGATATAATTGCTGAGCAGATAAGTGATACAGCTGATTATAGAGAGTGGATAAGAGAGAAGACATTCAAGGCTGGAAAGCTTCTTTCGAACGCAAAGGATGCAGAGGCAAAATCTGTATACGAGAACTATTATGAATTTGAAGAACCACTCAGCAAGATCACAGGTTACAGAACTCTTGCAATTAATCGTGGTGAAAAGGAAAAATTCCTTACTATAAAAATCGATGCTCCAGTTATTGATATAGTTAATTATCTTGAAAGACAGCTGGTTGAAAAGAGCCTTCTTCCAAGAAAAGCGAGTGTAGGTGGAATAAGCTACGACGCTAATAAAAAGTCATCAAACAAAAATAATAACAAGAACAAGTATGCTAACAGCAGCATTGGTGGTCTTGAAGAAATGGCGGCACTCTTAGGACTTACTGGAGATGACAATAAAAAGAGAGATAATAGACCAAATAAAAATGCAAAAGAAGAGCCAAAGGAAGAAGAGTATCTTCTGAATGTTGGAACACCTGGTGAAACAGAAATACCTTGGACATCACAGGTTATTGTTAATGCTATTGTAGATGCATACGAGCGTCTTATTGCTCCAGCCATCGAGAGAGAAATAAGAAATGAACTTACTGAGACAGCTGAAGATGGAGCAATAGAAGTATTTGGTAAGAATCTTACACAGCTCCTTATGCAGCCTCCAATTGCAGGTCAGACTGTACTTGGATGGGACCCTGCATTTAGAACAGGATGTAAGCTTGCTGTTGTTGATCCAACTGGAAAGGTTCTTGATACTGCAGTTATCTATCCAACAGCACCAACAAATGAAAAGAAGATTGCTGATGCAAAGGCAGTTCTTAAGAAATTTATAAAGAAGTATAATATTACTCTAATTTCATGTGGTAACGGAACAGCATCTCGTGAGTCAGAGCAGATTATTGTTGAGCTTCTTCATGAGATACCTGAGAAGGTAAGCTATGTTATCACAAACGAGGCTGGTGCTTCTGTATATAGTGCAAGTGCTCTTGCAACAGAAGAGTTTCCAGAGTTTGATGTAGGACAGCGTTCAGCAACATCTATTGCTAGACGTGTTCAAGATCCACTTGCAGAGCTTGTTAAGATTGATCCTAAGTCAATCGGTGTTGGTCAGTATCAGCATGATATGAATCAGAAGAAGCTGGGCGAGGCTCTTGGCGGAGTAGTAGAAGCAGCAGTTAACAAGGTTGGTGTTGATCTTAATACAGCATCTGCCCCACTGCTTCAGTATGTATCTGGTGTATCAAAGCCAATTGCTAAAAACATTGTGGCATATAGAGAAGAAAATGGAAGCTTCACAGATAGAAAGCAGCTCCTCAAGGTTCCTAAGCTTGGCGCAAAAGCTTTCGAACAGTGTGCAGGTTTCCTCCGTATAGTAGGAGGAAAGAATCCGCTTGATGCAACTGCAGTTCACCCTGAGAGTTACGACGCAACTCAGAAGCTTCTTGATAAACTTGAAATCAAGATGGGCAAGACTGGAATTACAGCGGCTGAGATGGATGTGGTTTCTGCTCTCAGAAAGAATGCATCTGAGAAGAAGAAGCTTGCAGAAGAAGTTGGAGTTGGTGAAATGACTCTGGATGATATCATTGAAGAGCTTCTCAGACCAGGCCGTGATCCACGTGAGGATATGCCAAAACCAATCCTTAGAAGTGATGTTCTTGAGATGGAAGATCTTGAGGTTGGAATGGTTCTTAAAGGAACTGTGCGAAATGTAATCGACTTCGGTGCCTTTGTTGATATCGGAGTTCATCAGGATGGACTTGTTCATATTTCGCAGATAACAAATAAGAAATTCATCAAGCATCCTCTTGAGGTAATAAGCGTTGGTGATATAGTAGATGTTAAAGTTATTAATATCGATAAAGAAAAGGGAAGAATAGGTCTTTCCATGATACTTGATTAGTTTAAGAAGGCGGTTTTTGGTCTAGTACCAGACCGCCTTTTATGATAAAATAATCGTGTGTGGTTTTTTGAAATAAATAGTATATTGTTTTGAAATTCAAATGTATGGGGATACATGATTATGACAATTAAAAATAATACAATTAGAAAAGGTATGAGCATTGCCAGGTTCATATGTTTACTTGTCGTGCTCATTTTTGTTTTTGCATTTATTTCCGGCAGCGATTCCTTTGCGGAAAATATTTCAGGAGATGATAATGAAGATGTGGCAGTAGACCCAACCTCGAAGGGGGATGGATATGCTTCAGTTTTGTACAACAATACAAACGGCCTCCCTACATCTGAAGCAAATGCGCTTGCTGAAACCAGCGAGGGATTTATCTGGATTGGAAGCTATGGTGGACTAATAAGATACGACGGAAACAATTTTGAAAGAATAGATTCTACAACAGGTATTGCCAGCGTTGTTAGTTTGTACGTAGATAAAGATGACAGACTTTGGATAGGTACAAATGATAATGGTATTGCCGTAATGGATGACGGCAAGTATAGATTCTTTGATGTTGAGGATGGACTTCCTTCATCATCTATCAGATCAATCGTTCAGGATGCAGATGGTAATATAGTTGTTGCGACTACAAATGGTCTGGCGCTTATAACACCTGATATGGAACTTAAGCTAATAGATGGACGTCTTCTGGATAATGAATATATTAATGAAGTTCGAATTGGAAAAGATAATATTATTTATGGAGAAACACTTTCGGGTGGGATTTTCACTTTTGAAAATCAGAAGGTTACTGCCTTCTATGATGGAGAAGGCCTGGGAATAGGAACAATAAATACCATCTATCCTGACCCTGAAAATGAGGGCTATGTTTATGTTGGTACAGGGTTATCTGAGATATATCATGGTGTTCTTCAGGACGGACTTAAGGATGCTGAAATCCTTGATGTTTCTCCGCTGGATAATATAACATCTATTGAAATTTTCAATGGAACACTCTGGGTATGTTCAGATAGTGGTATTGGTTTATTTGAGAATGGAGAATTCTCTGTTCTTCAAAACATTCCTCTTAATAATTCCATCGACCATATGCTGGTTGATTATGAAGGCAATCTTTGGTTTACATCTTCAAGACAGGGAGTAATGAAGATTGTTCCTAACCAGTTTACAGATATCAATTTTAAATATGGTATGGATGAGATGGTTGTTAATTCAACCTGTCGTCTTGATGACAGATTATTCATTGGTACTGATACGGGCCTTGTTGTTATTGATGGTTCTAATAAACTAAAGAGTGTTCAGATTGATCATATTACTTCTAGCTATGAAGACATAAAGAGTAAGGCAAACCTGATCAAGTTATTAGAAGAAACTCGTATAAGATCCATCATAAAAGATTCAAAAGACAGACTTTGGATTTCAACATATAGTGAGCTTGGTCTTGTACTTTATGATCATGGAGATGTAACTACCTACGGACAAGGTGATGGACTTCCTTCTAATAAGGTCAGAGTGGTCAATGAATTTTCTGATGGAAGAATCATGGTCGCTTGTAGTGGTGGTCTTGCTGTTATAGAAGACGGTAAAGTTACCGAGGTTTATAACGAGAGTGATGGAATTAATAACTCAGAAATTCTTACTGTCTGTGAAGGACATAATGGTGAGATAGTACTTGGTTCCGATGGTAATGGCATCTATACGATTGATAATGGAATAATTAAAAACTATGGCAAGGGTGATGGACTTAGTTCTGAAGTTATAATGCGAATAAAGAAGGATACAACCCGAGATCTTTACTGGATAGTAACAAGTAACTCTCTTGCATATATGAAGGATGAGAAGATTACTACCATAGAAAAGTTCCCTTATTCAAATAACTTTGATTTATATGAAAATGATAATGATGAGATGTGGATACTTAGTAGTAATGGTATTTACGTTACTCCAGTTGAAGAGCTTCTTGATAACAGAAGTATCGATGCAGTTTTCTATAGTCGAGATAATGGACTTCCTTGTGTAGCAACTGCAAACTCTTATAGTGATATAGGTGAAAATGGACTCCTTTATATAGCTGGTGTTTCTGGTGTTGTAAAGGTTAATATTGATAAAGATTTTGAATCTGTTACCAACCTTAAAATGTCAGTTCCATTTGTGCAGGCAGATGATAAATTTATTTATCCAGATGAGAATGGTAACTATACTATTGCATCAGATGTAAAGAGAATTACAATCCATCCATTTATTTATACATACTCATTAACTAATCCAAAGGTTACTTATAAATTGGAAGGATTTGATACTGAGTCAGTAACAGTAAATAGAACAGAACTTGAACCTCTTGATTATACAAATCTGAATGGTGGAACATATACATTTGATATGACCATACAGACATACATGGGAGAGGGAAGCAATAATCTTCGAGTTCGAATTGAAAAAGAAAAAGCATATTACGAAGAGTTTTGGTTCAAGGCTCTTGTATCAGTTTTAGCACTTGCATTACTTACAGCGATTGTTGTTTTCTATGTAAAGAGAAAAACAAAAGCTCTTATGCAAAAGCAGGAAGAGAACCGTATATTCATCCGAGAAATGATCGAAGCATTTGCGAAGACTATCGATATGAAGGATAAGTATACTAACGGTCACTCAACTCGTGTTGCAGAATATACAGCTATGCTTACCAGAGAACTTGGATACGATGAAGAGACAGTTGAGAAGTATTATAACATTGGTCTGCTTCATGATATTGGTAAGATTGGTATTCCTCCTGAAGTACTTAATAAACCAGGCAAGCTTACTGATCAGGAATTCAATATTATCAAGTCGCATTCGGCTCAAGGTTATAAAGTTCTTAAAGATATAAGCATCATGCCTGAACTTGCAATCGGCGCTGGTGCCCATCATGAAAGACCTGATGGTAAAGGTTATCCTAAGGGACTTAAAGGTGATGAGATTCCACGTGTTGCACAGATTATTGCAGTAGCAGATACATTCGATGCAATGTATTCTGACAGACCATACAGAAAGAGAATGAATTTTGATAAAGCTGTTTCAATCATAAAAGAGGTTGCAGGAACACAGCTTCAAAGTGATGTTGTTGATGCATTCTTACGACTGGTTGAGAAGGGTGAATTCAGAGCTCCAGATGATGATGGTGGTGGAACAACAGAAGATATAAATAACATCCATAAGCAACAACAAAAACAAGAAGAAGATAAAAAGAAGCTTCAAGAAAATATTAATAAAGAAAAAAATAATAAATAAAATTATTATTTTTTGTAGTTAAAATATACAAACGAAAATTCTATTAATTACTTTGGTTGTTGAATATGGAGAAATTTTTCAAAAAAGTTGCAATTAAAAGTCAATAATAGTAAAATTCTTTTCGTTGGAAAATAGACATTACAAATTGAACAACTTGGGTAAAAGTTATATTTTAAATTTCTAAACGGAGGAATGTAAAAATGACAGTTAAGAAGACAAGCGTTAAAGATCTCGCTGAGAAGGCAGCTGCTGCTAAGAAGGAAGCTGCTAAGGTAGTTGAGAAGAAGGAAGAAGTAAAAGTAGAGAAGAAGGCAGAGCCAGCTAAGAAGGAAGCTGCTAAGCCAGCTACTAAGAAAGCTGCTGCTAAGCCAGCTGCAAAGAAGGCAGAGCCAGCTAAGAAGGAAGCTGCAAAGAAGGCACCTGCAAAGAAAGCTGCTCCAGCTAAGAAGACAACAACAGCTGCAAAGAAGGCACCTGCAAAGAAGGCTGCTCCAGCTAAGAAGACAACAACAGCTGCTAAGAAGGCTCCTGCAAAGAAGGCTACAACAACAGCTAAGAAGGCAGTTGAGAAGGTTATCGTTGAGTATGCTGGTGGTCAGTTCGATACAGCTGATATCGTAGCTAAGGCTAAGGCTGCAAGTGGTAAGAAGACAGTTAAGGAACTTAACGTATACTTCCAGCCAGAGACAGGTATGATCTACTTCACAGCTGATGGTGTTGAAGGTTCAACAAACCTGTAAATAAAATCTACTAAGATATAAATAAAAGCACTGTGGTTCGCCACAGTGCTTCTTTTTTTTGCTTTTGAATTTTTTTGTTTTTATTCTGCGCCTCTCATCTTAATGATAGGAGAACCTTTCTTTTTAACATAGTCGCCAGTGATAATTACTGTTCCTATATTTTCATCCTTTGGAACCTGATACATGATATCTAATAACAGTTCCTCAATGATAGAACGAAGAGCTCTTGCTCCTGTTTTTCTTTCTTCAGCAATCTTTGCAATTTCAACGAATGCTTCGTCTTCAAATTGAAGATCAACTTCATCCATTCTGAAAAGTTTTTGATACTGTTTGATAATAGAATTGCGAGGCTCTTTTAATATGCGGATATACATATCATTATCCAGATCGTTCAGAGTGAAGATAACTGGAAGTCTTCCAATAAACTCCGGTATCATTCCAAAGTGTCTTAGGTCCTCTGTTGTAACCTTGGATAGAAGAGTAGGATCATTTTCGAGTTCATCTCTAAGGTTTGCTCCAAAACCGATAGAAGACTGTGCGGCAATTCTTGTTTTGATTATATCTTCAAGATCAGGGAATGCGCCACCACATATAAAAAGTATTCCACTTGTGTTCATCATGGTTGTTGGTGTCATAGCATTCTTGCTTCCTGAACCTACAGGTACCTCAACTTCAGATCCTTCAAGGATTTTAAGAAGTCCCTGTTGAACAGATTCGCCACTTACATCTCTGGAACGTGTTTCCTGTTTCTTTGCAAGTTTATCAATCTCATCAATAAAGACTATTCCATGTTCGGCTCTTTCTACATCGTTATCAGCAGCAGCAAGAAGCTTAGAAAGAACGCTTTCTACATCATCACCAATATAACCAGCTTCTGTAAGAGAAGTGGCATCAGTAATGGCAAGAGGCACGTTCAGGATCTTGGCAATAGTCTTAACCATGTAAGTCTTACCAGAACCTGTTGGTCCGATCATAAGCATGTTGGATTTTTCGATTTCCACATCTGTCTGGTCAGGATACTTTTCAGGATTCTCCTCGCTGATAACTCTCTTGTAGTGATTATAAACAGCAACAGACATAACCTTCTTAGCATAATCCTGTCCAACAACATCTCTATCAAGAAGCTTTTTGATCTGATGAGGAGCAGGAATGTCTTCCAGCTTCAGGCTGAATTCTTCTTCCTCATCATTATCAGTTGCACCATCAGGTCCCTGGGATGGAGTTCCATCCGGGTTCTTTCCGGCGTTTTTAGGTTTACGCTTTTTTACCTTTTGTGAATTAGGAATATCCATATTTGGAGTAAACATATTCAGGTTGTTGAATCCTGGCATGTTTGAGATATCCATAATAGGAGTATTACTAATTTGATCTAATGTTTTCTGCAGACAATCAGGGCAGATGTAAACATCTTTAGAAAAGCTAAGAAGCTTTCCGGCTTCTGATTCTGGTCTGCGGCACATATAACAATAATTCTCGTATTCGCTCAAAGTTTTCCTCCATTACATCGGCTTTATAGGCCGAAATTTCGTCATTATTTAGTGAAACATTATGATTATATCATCCTATACAATACTTTGTAAAATTTAGGAGTAAATTTCATTATTCTGTATATTGAAAACTAGCCTCTTTAATGCTACTATGGTTACCCGAGGTGTTTTTGGGTGTATATGAGGTAAATAAATGACAAAAATAATAGCACATCGCGGAGCATCTGGTCTTGTTAAAGTAGAAAATACTCTTGAGTCTTTTGAAAAGGCTATTGAGATCGGTGCTGATATGGTTGAATTTGATGTACGTAAGACTAAGGATAACATCCTGGTTGTATATCATGATAAGAACTTCGAGGATCAGCCGGTTTCCTGGTATACCTATGAGGAGATGGAAGCGGTTGCCAAGAAGAAGGGATTTCACGTGCCTCTTTTTGTAGAGGTTTTGGAACTGTGTAAAGACAGGATTTATATGGATATTGAGGTTAAGGAAACGGGCTTTGAAAATAGGCTTGTAAGACTTCTCAAGAAGACTGTTAGTTATGAGAATTATTCGGTTAAGTCTTTTAAGGACAATGTAATCTACCGTGTTAAGGAACTGGATCCGAATATTATGACAGGACTTCTTATTGGCTACAAAAAAGCTAATTTTAAGAGACGTTATAATGAACTGTTTCCACTGCGCAGACTCAGAAGATGTCACGCGGATTTTGTTAGCCCAAACAGCAGACTTTTACATTTCTTTTTTGTTAATAGAATGAGAGTTTACGGCTATCCAATCTATGTCTGGACAGTAAATGATGAAAGAACAATGAGAAGGCTTTTCAGAGCAAAGGTTGATGGAATAATAACAGATCGACCTGATATTGCTCTGGGACTCAGATAAAGTATTTAGGTGATGGGTGATGAAGCAAAGGATACAGGCATATCTAAAATATATAGATGAGATTTTAGATGAGAACAGCGAGATCAACAAGGGAGTTGAGCGAGACTGGGATAAAGAGATTGAAAGTCATCTCACTCAGATTGCATTTTTCGCTCATGAGAGACTTGTTCATCTTATAGTAATGTGTCTGGTAGCTATCTGCACAGTTATGTGTATTCTTACTTTTATTATAAAGAGTGAGATAATGCTGCTGCCATTAATTGTACTGTTCTTTGTATTACTTGTACCTTACATTATGCATTATTACCTTCTGGAGAATTCGGTTCAGAGAATGTATGAACAGTACGATGCAATGAAAAATAAGCAGGGGAAATATTTCGGAAAATAAGAGGCTGTTTTAATGAAATTTTTAAAGAGGCTTACATTACCACAGATCATACTTGCTGTTAGTGTGGTAGTTTTACTTGTAACTCCAACTATAATTACATATTCACTTGTTAAGAGAAATACTCAGGCTGATGATAAGCTGGAAAAGGTTGCATCTGAAAGCGAGAATTTAGTTTTTGGTGCAGAGAGTCCGGCTGAGGAAACTACTGAAACAGATGCTGTGGCAGATGCAGAAAGACTTGAGCAGGATACAACAGATGTGAATCCTCTTACTATGTCTGATGAGGCTACAGAGACAGATGCAGTACCACTTAATGGTAAGAAGGTTTATCTTACATTTGATGATGGTCCATCTGATAACACAAATGAGCTCCTTGATATCTTAGATGAGTATAATGTTAAGGCTACATTCTTTGTAGTGGAAGAGGATGGGGACCATGCTGCCGAACTGAAGCGTATTGCTGAGGAAGGGCATACTATCGGACTTCATTCACAGAGTCATGTTTACAGCAAGCTTTATGCAGATCTGAATTCCTATAAGAGAGATGTTAAGGGGGTTCATGACTGGGTTAAGCGTGTGACTGGAATAGATACAAAGCTTTACAGGTTCCCTGGTGGAAGCTCGAACGCAGTATCAAATGTTCCGATTGAAGACTGTATAGAATATCTGCATGATAGTGGATATGAGTATTATGATTGGAATGCGCTGTCAAAGGATGCTGAGAATGCATATCTCACACCTGAGCAGCTTAATAATAATATAATGCAGAGTGTCAGAGTAAATGAGGGGGATTCAATAGTTCTGATGCATGATCTGGATGATCAGCATGCAACTGTTGAGGCACTTCCTGAACTTATTGAGACACTTCAGAGTGAGGGCTATGAACTCTGTCAGATTGATGAAAATACAGAACCTGTACAGCATTTTGAAGAGTAGTGTAGCAGGTCAAAGAATGAACTGATAATAAAGGCGTGTCGGCTGACACGTCTTTATGTGTTTAATAAAGTAGATAGGAAAAGCAATGGATTACCGCGAAGTAAGAGATTATATAACTGAAAAAGAAAAGCTGGGAAGCGTAATGGGGCTTGATAATATCAAGGAACTTTTAAGACGTCTTGATAATCCGGAAAAGTTTGCTCCTGCAGTTCATATTGCCGGAACAAATGGTAAAGGCAGCATTATGGCATTTGTCGAAGAGACATTTGTTAAAGCTGGAATGGTTGTTGGTCGTTATATTTCCCCAACTATTTATAATTATCGTGAGCGCTGGAGAAAGAATAAGGAATGGGCAAGTCCTGAGGATATAGCGCTTGCAATAACAGCTGTAAAGGATGAGGTAGATGCAATGATAGCGGATGGCTTTGACAGCCCAACTGCCTTCGAGATTGAAACAGCTGCAGCTTTCTGGTTATTCAGATATTGGAAATGTGATGTTATGCTCATAGAATGCGGTATGGGTGGACGTCTTGATGCAACGAATGTAATAGAAACAGATGTGCTTAACGTGCTTGCTTCTATCAGCATGGACCATATGAGTGTTCTCGGTAATTCTCTTAAGGAGATTACAAGAGAGAAGCTTGGAATAGTTAGAGATAATTCAGTGCTTGTAACATATCCTCAATGCGACGAGGTTATGAATGAAATAATGGATTATTCGGCTATGCATAATGTAAAGGTGATTGTAGCTGATAAGGATGAGCTGATCATCAATGAGGAAAGCTTCCACAGTGCTTCATTTACTTACAGAGGCGAAGACTATGATATCTCTATGGGTGGAGAATATCAGATTTATAATGCAATGACAGCCATAGATGTACTTAAGTACTTCAAGGATGTTTGTGGAGATTTCATTTATATGGGACTCCTTACTACAAGATGGGATGGACGCTTTTCTATAGCTCATACAAATCCTTTGGTAATAGTTGACGGAGCGCATAATGAGGATGCATGGCTGCGTCTTCGTGAGAGTCTGGATAAGTATTTTACAAATGAAAAAATCGTATATATAATGGGTGTGTATGCGGACAAAGAATATACAAAAATGATTGATATTCTTTCTCCAACCATGAAAAAATGCTACACGGTTGCATCTCATAATCCTAGAGCGCTGCCTGCTGAGGAACTGTCTAAATGTCTCAGAAAAGCAGGGGTTGAGGCTGAAAGCATTGGAGATGTAAAGTTGGCAGTAGATTATGCGCTGGACCATGCTGAACCAGAGACGAAGATAGTGGTCTGTGGAACGCTTTCTATCACAGGAACAGCGCTAAAATATTTCAATAAAATGAGATTCTAATAAGTGGATATAGTGAGGTTAAAGATTAATGAAAAGAGTTGACTTAGTTCTCGAGGATCCAAGTTTTATCAAAAGAATAAATGCTATCGAAGAGGGAGAGGCAGACAGAGAATTCTGCAAACACGGAATGGAACACATTCTCTCTGTTGCAAGGATAGCATATGAACTTTATCTTGAATGTTATATCGACTGGCTGGATAACGAATGGCACCATACTGATATGGTACAGGATCAGACAATTATTGATATGAATGACGATATAGAGCATAACTTCTGGAACAAGGAATATATGAAAGAAGTTATTTATGTTACAGCGCTTCTTCATGATATTGGAAGATGTTCCAAGTATGAAGAGACAATGAGTCATAGAGAGGCAGGTCCTATTATAGCAAGACCAATTCTTGAAAGAGTAGGATTCTCCTATGGAGAGATAGATGACATTTGCAATGCCATAAGAAATCATGGCAAAGCACCTGAAGATGAAGGTTCTTTAGATGGACTTATTTACAGAGCTGACAAGCTTTCAAGACTTTGCTTTAATTGCCCATCAAAGGAAGCCTGTGACTGGGATGAAGAAAAGAAGACTAGTAACTTAGTTTATTAAAATGCTTTTGGAGTAGTTATAGAAAGCGGTATTACCAATGGATAAGATAAGAATAGACGATATAAAGATATATGCATATCACGGTGTTCTACCTGAAGAAAAAAGAGATGGACAGGATTTTATAGTAAGCGCTGAGCTTGGTCTGGATCTTAAAACTTCAGGTGTTTCAGATAAGCTTGAGAAGACGGTAAATTATGCTGATGTGACAAAGCTCATCGAAGAAACATTTACCGAGGTTAGTTATAATACAATTGAAGCTGCAGCAGAGTCCGTGGTAGAGGCTATTCTCTCTGAATATAAGCTTATACAGGTAGCTACCATAAAGGTGAGTAAGCCAAATGCTCCAATCGATGCAGATTTTGGAGATGTATCGGTGGAGCTTACAAGAAGAAGACATATTGTTTATCTTGGACTTGGTTCTAATCTTGGTGATAAGAAACAGTATCTGGATACGGCTGTTGAAGAGCTGGGTAAAGATGATACCATTACAGTAAATAAGGTCTCCAGTTATATAGAGACAGAGCCTTATGGACCTGTGGATCAGCCAGACTTTCTGAATGCGGTTATAGAAATAGAAACCTCTCTTGAGGCTGAAGAACTTCTGCAGATCATTCATGATATTGAGCAGGAAGCAGGAAGAAAAAGATTAATACATTGGGGTCCTAGAACTCTGGATATTGATATTCTTTTATATGATGATCAGGTTATTAATACAAAGGACCTGACTATCCCACATCCTGAAATGCATAAGAGAGAATTTGTTTTAAAGCCGCTTATAGAGATAGCGCCTTATGTATATCATCCAACACTTATGAGAAATGCAGTCCAGATGATGGATGACTTAAAAGCATCTTCCTATGTGGCTGTTGAACGTGTAGAAACAGAGGATTTTCAGGAAATTGAAACTCTGGATCTTGCTGGTAAAACGGTTGTTTATGCAGGCGTACCTGGTGCATATGCAGAGGAAGCTGCAACAAAATATTTTGGCGGTGGCGTGAATTATACAAACGTTAAAAAGTTCGATGATGTGGTTCGTGCAGTTGCGGAAGGAAAAGCTGACTATGGCGTAATTCCTATCGAAAACAGTTCTGCAGGATTTGTTACAGGAAATTATGACATCATAAGAACCAGTGGAGTAAAGATAGTTGCTCAGATTACCATAGATATAAATCATTGCCTTTTAGGAATGAAGGAAGCGGTGCTTTCTGATATAACCAAGGTTTACTCTCATCCACAGGGACTTATGCAATGTAAAGAGTATATAGATGAGAATGGCTTTAAGACAGAGGGCGTAAGTAATACAGCGAGGGCGGCTCAAAGAGTTAAGTCTGAAGGACTTAGAAATCAGGCGGCCATCTCCAGTGAGAGAGCAGCAGAGATTTATGGACTTAAGGTTCTTGATAAGAATATTAATTTTTCGGCTGATAATTCAACTAAGTTTGTAATACTCACCAGAGAGGAAGTTTTCCTGTCGGATTCTATAACCGTAAGTGTATGCTTCACAACACAGCATAAAGTTGGTGCACTTTACGATGTGATGGGTATTATTGATACAAATCAGCTGAATATGACTAGTATTGAATCTCGTCCATCATTAAAACATAAGTGGGAATACTGGTTCTATGTTACCTTTGAGGGTAAACTTACTGACAGAAATGTTATCAAGACACTTAGAGAACTTAAGGCAAATACAGATGAAATGATTATTTTAGGTACATATTAAGTTTACATAACAGGGTAAAGGAAGAGCCAAAGAAAGAAGAGCCTAAAAAGGTAGAAGCCGAGAAGGTAGGTCCTTGGCTTTAAGTTCTAAAGTGCGGCATTAAATTATCTTGACAAATAGCAGTTGTTAGGGTATTATAGTCAAGCGTGTGAAAAAACACGGGAAAACCAAGTAGAGTATCCACTCTCACCTGGACAGCCAAAGAGCAGTCGGGTCGAATACATTTGATGCATACCAGATATATTATTTTGGTGTGTAATGACTTTGTATTAAAAGTGGATATTCTTGAATATCCACTTTTTTATTGTATGGAGGGTAAAGCAATAGACTATTTAATTAACGAACAGATTCGAGACAAAGAAGTACGAGTTATCGGAGCTGAGGGTAATCAGTTAGGTGTAATGAGCATTCAGGATGCCAGAGCTGCAGCTGATGAGGCGGGCCTTGATCTGGTTAGGGTTTCTCCTAATGCAAAACCACCTGTTTGTAAGATTATCGATTACGGAAAATTCCGTTATGAGATTTCCCGTAAGGAGAAAGAGGCAAAGAAGAAGCAGAAGACTGTGGAAATCAAAGAAGTGCGTCTTTCACCAAATATTGAAGAGAATGATCTTAATACAAAGATAAATCAAGCCAGAAAGTTCCTTCAGAAGGGTAACAGAGTTAAAGTTACTCTTAGATTCAGAGGACGTGAGCTGGCATATGTAAATCAGAGCAAGCCAATACTTGATGACTTCGCAGAGAAACTTGCTGATATATCTACTATTGATAAGCAGCCTAAGTTTGAGGGAAGAAGTATGTCAATGTTCCTTGCTGCAAAAACAAATAAGTAAATAATAGGGATTTATCCCGATTAAATAGGAGGAAAATATAATGCCAAAGTTAAAGACAAAAAGAGCTGCTGCAAAGCGCTTCAAGGTAACAGGAACTGGAAAGCTTAAGAGAAATAAGGCTAACAAGAGTCATATCCTTACAAAGAAGACTACAAAGCGTAAGAGAGGTCTTAGAAAGGCTACTATGACTGATAAGACAAATGAGAAGAATATGAAGAAGATTCTTCCATATCTTTAAGATTTGTTTGTAGACTAAGTTTGTTTAGGAGGATAATAAAATGGCAAGAATTAAAGGTGGCGCTAATGCCAAGAAGAGACATAATAAAGTACTTAAGGCTGCAAAGGGATACCGCGGAGCAAGAAGTAAGCAGTATAGAGTAGCTAAGCAGTCTGTAATGAGAGCTGATGCAACAGCATTTGCTGGACGTAAGGAGCGTAAGAGAGATTTCCGCAAGCTCTGGATCGCACGTATCAATGCTGCAGCTAGACAGAATGATATTTCATACAGCCAGCTTATGCATGGTCTTAAGGTTGCTGGTGTAGATATGAACCGTAAGATGCTTTCAGAGATCGCTATCAGTGATCCAGAAGGATTTACACAGCTTGTAGAGGTTGCAAAGGCAGCTATAGCTTAAGTTTAAAAATTATTCTAAAAAGTGTTGATTTTTGTGTTGACATTTATGGGATAAAGTGATACTATATGCAAGTCGCGTCGATGTGACGCGACTGATATAAGCGGGAGTGCTGGAATTGGCAGACAGGCTAGACTAAGGATCTAGTGTTGGCAACGACGTGTGAGTTCAAGTCTCATCTCCCGCACAAAAAAAGGCAGGTGCTTAGCACCTGCTTTTTTTGTGCGGGAGATTCGGTCGGCTCGCAAGCATAGCTTGCTCACGAGCCAGCTAAAAAAGGTCCACCGGACCTTTTTTTACGCTGTCTCCCCATCTCCCTGTTTATTAAACGGAAATTTTTTGTGCGGGAGGACTTGGACTCAATGAGTCCAAGTCGCGGCGACACAAATGTGTCGCCTTGATCGGCTCGCAGGCATAGCCTGCTCACGAGTCAGCTAAAAAAGGTCCACCGGACCTTTTTTTTAACGCTGTCTCCTCATCTCCCTGTTTATTAAATGGAAATCTTTTGTGCGGGATTTGGTCGGCTCGCAAGCGTAGCTTGCTCACGAGCCAGCTAAAAAAGGTCCGTATGATTTTGTGGGGAATTGTGCTAGAATGGGCGTATGTGTTATTGAGGATATGGAATAGGGGATTTGTATGAATACAAGAAGAGAAGTGCTTGAGTTTGGTCTTTCTTTTCCGGATGTGTACCAGGATGCGCCGTTTCATGATGATAATTGGCAGCTTGTCAGGTTTAAGGGGAATAAGAAGGCTTTTCTCTGGACGTATGAGAAAGATGGTTTTATAAATCTGAATGTTAAGGTTGATCCGGATATGGCTTATTTTTGGCGTTCGGCTTATGAGTCTGTTATTCCAGGGTATCATCAGAATAAGGATCATTGGAATACTATAATCCTGGATGGTTCTATTCCTGATGAGGATGTAAAGCTGATGATTGAGCAAAGTTATGATCTGATAAGCGACAGTCCGACTAAGCGTATATATGAAGCGGTCAAGAGGATTCCTTACGGAAAGGTGGCAACATATTCTCAGATTGCCCGCCTGGCTGGTAATAGCAGAATGTCACGAGCCGTTGGAAATGCGCTTCATAAGAATCCTGATCCGGATAATATTCCGTGCTTCAGAGTGGTTGATGCAAAGGGTGAACTGGCTGGTGGTTTTGCATTTGGCGGAGCAGAGGTTCAGGCGAAGCTACTGGAAGCGGAAGGGATAGAGGTAAAGGAATCACGCGTTGATTTGAGTGTTTATCAATGGGATGATTCTGATGAAGGTTAGGGATATGAGTTTGGGATATTTTATGAATCAATTTAGAAAACGATTTTTTTTATTGATACCAGCAATATGTATGGTGTTATTCTATTGTACAGCATGTGCTTATTCGGATTATGTGCCGGCATCGGAAAGTCAGCCATATAGTAAGGTTGAGAATGCATATGCCGATAAAATGGAAATAGATCATAATGATTCGAATATATATAAGAGGACGGTGGTAGGTACTCTTAAGTATATTGATGACGGGGATAAAACTGGTCTAAAAAAAATGCTTTGCAAAGGTTTACTTGATATGAAGGATACGGATGCAGAGATTGATGCTTTGATGGATGGATTTAAAGGGGATATAAAAGATACGGCTTATATTAGTGGAGATTTGGGAGCCAGGACAACAGCCCAGTGGTCCAAGACCGAGGCGGTTGCTTGTTATGAATCTGATTTCTATGTATATACAGATAAGGAAACATACTATGTTAAGTTGGATATGTGTTCGGTAAATGACAGGGAGTCTGATGGTAAGGATTCTGTTGGAGTAACAAGACTTCAGGTAATGACTCTTGATAAGAAGTATGGTATGAAGGTGGAATCTGGATATAAAGATGGTTCTACTGAATATACTGATAAATATATATTTGGAGATGGTACTACTAAGGATGCTCAGACAAAGATAGTTGGAGTAAGTCCTTGTAACATCTTTTCTGATTATGGTAGTAGCGATGGATACGAAGTTTTAAATACAAGTAAAGGCTGGGATGACAATGATGTCTGGAAGCCTACAGGGACTAAAGACTCCATAAGTATGGAAGACCTAAAGAAGATTGATTATACAGATGAGAAGGCTGTCCGCGAGGTTTTCAACAGTATGGAACAGTATGCGACTACTGAGGATGATACACATTGCAGGTTATATAATCTTAAGGATAGTGATAAAAAGGTTCATGTGTATTCTGATAATTATGGCGATGGTGATGAAGGTTACAGAGTTAAGTTTGTGCAGATAATAGATATCTCTGAACTATATGAAGAACAGGATAGAGAGTATATATACAATTATAAAGATAAGTGATTTAAAAAGATTCTTTTACCTGAGAAATGAATTTCTCGGCTATAGGTGTAAAGGTTTGGTATTTGTTCCATATTAGATAAAGCTTTGTTTCTTGTTTTGGTGAAAGTGGTCTGAATACAAGATCACTTTCTTCGGAACAATTTATAAGATGTTCAAAAGTAAGAAGGATTCCAAGTCCTTCCTTTGCAAACATAGAAGCGTTATATGAAAGTCTGAAAGAACCTTCCAAGTGAAGTAAAGGGAAGGTTTCTTTTGCCCATTCAGGAATTTCCAAATTCCAGCTTTGTTCAGAGCAATAAAGTGGCTGCCCGATCAGGTCAGTAGCTTTAATGCTCTTTTTCTTTGCAAGTGGATGACTATTTAGCATTACAATGCCCCAGCGGTCAGAGGCTGGTAATGTGAGATATTCATATTTTTCAGTATTTGGTGTTTCGCAAATCACCCCGAAGTCTAATAGACCCTTATCTAGTTTTTCGGTAACCTGTTCTGTATCACCGCTTGTTATGTGATAAGTAAAAGAAGGGTAACGTTCTTTAAGCTTTCTGATTTCTCGTGCTAAAAGTCTTATCTGATAGGATTCTGCCAATCCAAAATAGATATCTCCGCCAGTGATATCGTCAAGAGAAATAAATTCTTGTTCAATCTTATCTGCCATTGCAATGAGGTCCTCAGCACGATCTCTTAAAAGCATACCTTCGTCTGTAAGAGATATACTGAAACTATGACGGATGAACAGTTTTTTCCCTAGTTCGTCTTCTAGAGATTTTAATGTCTTTGATAGAGTGGGCTGTGTAACATGTAGCATATCTGCAGCCTTTGTCATATTTTCTTCTCTTGCTACTGCGAGAAAGTAGCGTAGATTCTTAATTTCCATATAAACCTCCAAAAAACTATCTGTATGTGATATTCCGATATAGAATATCATGTTATTCATTTTATTCATTAGCGAAGTTCATGTCAATCCCCTATACTAATTATCAGAAGAAAAAAATTATTCGGGAGAATGCATTATGGAACTTCAAGAAATGATAGGTGAGCTTTCTATGCTTGGATGTGAGACAGATCAGGAAGAGATGGCAGAAAGATTATATGCTGATGGTCAAATGGATGATCTGGTAAGGTGTTTGAAAAAGTGCAGATGTAATTTGATAGATGAAATGCACGAAAGCCAGAGAAAAGTCGACAAAATTGATCTGATTATCAGAAAAGCAGAAAAAGAAAATAAAAAAAGGATTGGAGGATTTAAAAATGATTAAGAAGGAAGAATTAATGCTGGTAAATGAGTGGGATAAGACATTTCCAAAGAGTGATAAGGTAGAACATAGCAAGGTTACTTTCGTTAACCGTTATGGTATTACTCTTGCGGCGGATATGTATATACCGAAAGACACAGATGGAAAGCTTCCTGCAATTGCAGTTTCTGGACCATTTGGAGCAGTAAAGGAACAGTGCAGTGGTCTGTATGCACAAACAATGGCTGAGAAAGGTTTCCTTACAATAGCTTTTGATCCTTCGTTTACGGGAGAATCAGGCGGGAATGTAAGATATATGGCATCTCCTGATATAAATACAGAAGATTTTATGGCTGCTGTAGATTTTCTGTCACTAAATGATCGTGTTGATCCTGATAGAATAGGAATTCTCGGAATATGTGGATGGGGCGGAATGGCTATAAATGCAGCTGCACTTGACACTCGCATTAAAGCAACAGTTGCATCAACCATGTATGATATGACAAGAGTTAATGCCAAGGGTTATTTTGATTCTGAAGACAATGAAGAGTCAAGATATCAGAAAAAGGCGGCTATGTGTGCTCAGAGACTTGAGGATTTAAAGAAGAGCGAGTACAAGCTTGGTGGTGGAGTTGTTGATCCACTTCCAGAGGATGCACCATTTTTTGTAAAGGATTATTATGATTATTACAAGACTGATAGAGGATACCATGAAAGAAGTCTTAATTCTAATGGTGGCTGGAATGTTATAGGGTGCGAGTCGTTTGTAAATCAGCCGATTTTACAGTATAGTAATGAGATACGAAGTGCAGTTCTATTGATTCACGGGGAAAAAGCGCATTCATGCTATTTTTCAAAGGACGCATATGCTAATATGATTAAGGATAGTAAATATGCAGATAACAAAGAATTGCTTATCATTCCAGATGCAGTTCATACTGATCTTTATGATGGTGGAGCTAAGGACTACATACCATTTGATAAATTACAGAGCTTTTATGAAGAAAATTTAAAATAAACACATCTTATATAACGGACGAGGATAATAAATGAAAAAATATATAAACGAAACATTTGATGAGGAAAGAGCATTATATGGAAGTAAAGATGTTTTAGTAGAGAATTGTTCTTTTGATGGACCAGCGGATGGAGAAAGTGCACTTAAAGAAAGTTCGGATATCGAGGTTAAAGGTTCTTACTTTAACCTCCGATATCCTTTTTGGCATAACAAACATTTGCATATAGCAAATAGCGAAATGACTAATCTCTGTAGAGCTGCTATCTGGTATTCTGAGGATATTAGTATAGATAATACAAAACTTCATGGAATAAAGGGTCTTAGGGAATGTGCAGATGTTATGATCAGGAATAGCGATATAGTTTCACCCGAGTTTGGCTGGTCGGTTCATAATATAACTATGAAAGATACAACTGCAGATAGTGAATATTTTATGATGCGCTCGGATAATCTTAGATTTGAAAATGTAAGCATGAAGGGTAAGTACTCATTTCAGTATATCGAGGATTCAGAATTCATTAACTGCAACTTTGATACAAAAGATGCCTTTTGGCATGCCAAGAATGTAGTGGTAAAGGATAGTGTGGTAAAAGGTGAGTATCTGGCCTGGTACTGCGAAAATGTTACTTTTGAAAATTGTGTAATCATAGGAACGCAGCCGCTATGTTATTGTAAAAATCTTAAACTGATAAATTGCAAAATGCAGGAAACTGATTTATCCTTTGAAAAGTCGGATGTATATGCCATAATTGATGGAAGTATTATTAGCATCAAGAATCCATATTCAGGTTCGATTGTAGCTGACCATGTGGATGAAATTATTATTGATGATAATGAAGCCAGATGCGAGATTAAACTTAAGGATAATATAGGAAAACCATGAAAGAAATATCATTAGAAGAACTTAATAAATTACAAAAGGATACGTTTATTCTTATAGATATAAGGGATGAGGGTCTTAGAACATATGGCATGATCCCTGGTGCTATATCAATTGATTTTGATAGAGAACCAGAAGAGATTCAGAGCGATATAGCAAAGCTTCCATATGACAAGAAACTCATCTTTTATTGTGATGTGGGACGAAAGACCAGAGACTTGGATGAGGATTTGGTTTCACAGGGAAGAGACTGCTACAGCCTGGAAGGCGGATATATAGGTTATGTCAGAGCATCTATGGCTAATGAGGAGGATGCGAAAGAAAAAAGGCAAAAAGCAGAACAGAGTATTAGAAAAAAATTTCATAAACAGCTCTTTACTCCTTTTGCGAAGGCATGTAAGACATATAAGCTTATCGAAGAGGGGGATCATATAGCTGTTTGTATATCCGGTGGTAAGGATTCTATGCTTATGGCTAAGCTTTTCCAGGAGATTCAAAAACATAGACAGTGTAATTTTGAACTCACCTTTTTAGTTATGGATCCTGGATATAATGAGGATAACAGAGCTCTTATAGAGAGCAATGCCAAAGCTCTGGGAATTCCAATTACCATATTTGAAAGTGATATTTTCGATACAGTAGATACTATAGAAAAGAGCCCATGTTATCTATGCGCCAGAATGAGAAGGGGCTATCTTTATAGTAATGCTCAGAAGCTGGGATGTAACAAGATAGCTTTAGGTCATCACTATGATGATGTTATAGAAACAATTCTTATGGGTATGATACATGGGGCTCAGATCCAAACAATGATGCCTAAGCTGCATAGTACCAATTTCGAAGGAATGGAACTTATAAGACCTCTTTATCTGGTTAGGGAAAGTGATATCTGCGCATGGAGAGATTATAATGAACTGCATTTTCTTCAATGTGCTTGTCATTTTACGGATACATGTTCCACATGCCATGAGGATGGAACTACATCTTCAAAACGACTGGAAACCAAAAAGCTTATAGCATCACTCAAAAAGGATAATCCATATATTGAATCTAATATTTTTAGAAGCGTAGAGAATGTTAACCTGGATACTGTAATTGAATATAAGAAGGATGGAGTGCGCCATAATTTCCTGGATGAGTATTAGGATTGAGTAATAGAATGTAATCAGAATAATAATGAAAAAGGTTTATGAAAATGAGACAGAATGTTGTTATGATACTTGCTTCGGGGTCTCCACGTAGAAAAGACCTTTTAGAGCAGGCAGGGCTGGAGTTTGAAGTAATTGTAAGTGATGTAGAAGAGATAGTTACCAAAACAAATCCTGATGAGGTTGTTTTAGAGCTTTCAGAACAGAAGTGTGCAGCTGTAGCAAATGACTTTATGCAAAATGTTCCCAGCAATCTTGGAAATCTCATAGATCTGGAAACTGGTGGGATTCTTGTTATAGGAGCGGATACTGTAGTTTCTTTGGATAACAAGATTCTTGGAAAGCCAGAAGATGCAAAAGATGCATTAAAGATGCTGATGAATCTTTCGGGTAGAGTGCATGAGGTTTATACAGGTGTAACTTGTAAGGTGCTCAAGTACAATTCCTTTACTGAGGGAATGCTTGAAATGGACAGCTTCTCATTCTTTGTTGAAACAAAGGTAAATATGTATCCTTTCGATGAGTATGAGGCTCTGGATTATATAGCTACAGGCGAGCCAATGGATAAAGCTGGTGCCTATGGTATACAGGGGATTGGAGAGCGTCTTGTAGAATCTATAAATGGAGACTATAATAATGTTGTGGGACTTCCACTTAGTAGATTGATGAAAGAATTAGCAGAGAGAGAATATATAGTTTATGCTTAATAATTTTGATAACAGTCGTCGATTTTATGAGAAACAGGTTTCTGGTATGATCAGAAACCTGTTTTCTGTGTATGAAGATAGAATTGCAGTCGGGCTTGCAGGAGAGGGGTCTGACTGTTTTGGTTATGATGATTTTATATCCAGAGATCACGATTTTGGAACTGGGGTTTGTCTTTGGCTGACAGATGAGGATATGGAGCTGTTTGGTAAAGAACTGGATAATGCATACAATGAGCTTATAGACAGACAACCAGGAAATAATCTTACAAGAAGACTTAGGGAACGTCGCGGTGTTATGACAATAAAGCATTTTTATTCTCAGATACTTGGGGTTGAATGCGATATTAATCGCTGTGAGCTCTCTTTTGATGAGTGGCAGAAGCTGGATCATTCCTGTCTTGCTACAGCCGTGAATGGAGAAGTGTTTAGAGATGACCTGGGGCTATTTTCGGCATATAGGAAAATGCTTATGGATTATTATCCTGAAGATGTCTGGAAGGTAAGGATAGTAAATGAAATGCATAAATTCTCAGCTGCGCTTCAGGTGAATTATGCCAGATGTATGTCGCGCGGAGATATTGTAGCTGCAAGACTTTGTCATATGCATGGTCTGGAAGCGGCAATGCAGTTATTCTTCCTAATGATGAGAGTTTATCCGCCATATTATAAATGGACTTACCGAAGAATGGCTGAGATTGATTCTAAGGGGATGGTTTCCAAGTGGATAAAAGAACTTTCCGAAACTCTTGGTGATGTATCAGCCTGGGAAGGAAGAAACTATAATCCTAATTATCTAAACCTAAATGATAAGGTGGTGCTTCTTTCTGAAAGAATAGCTGAGGAAATAGCGAAGATGTTGATGGGACACGGACTGATAGATAATGCTGATCCTTATCTTGAACGTCATATAGATGAAATTATTGCAAAAATCGAAAAGTAACGAAATATTTAATATTTAGTTAAGGACTTTGGTTTAATAATATTGTATATTAGGATGCGGTGGACTAATCCATCGCATTTTTTATGGAGGAAGAGTATTTATGAATCGAAATGATGTAGAGAAATTGCTGGATCTGCAGGTTATGGCAGGGCGCATGTCTCCTGAGCTAAAAGAAGAGAAGCTTAGAGAATACGATTTAAAAACTCAGCAAATACAGGCACAGCAAGGTGGACAGTATGAACAGCATGATGTAAGGTACAATGCTTCACCATTTGAGAAACCCAAGGCACAGTCGAATTATCTTTCAACCCCAGAGATGATAGTTGTTCTTATCCTGGCGATAGCCATCACTGTAGCAGCATTAAAAGATAGTGGTACATTAATGTTATTCCTGGCGGGAATCCTTTTTACATATATTGGTATCAGAGTTATTGCAAGAGATGTTAAGGATAAACGAAGTGTATCTTATGTTCCTGTGATAGCGGGTATTTGCGGTATAGGTATGGTTGCCCTTGCTGGTTTTCAGTTGATGGGAACTGAAGAGATGAAGAAAACTTATGAATCCTATACTGGAACTATTGCATGTGTAAGTGTAATTGTTGTTGGTATTGGAATTATCATAGGAAATCTTATCTCAAGAAGTTCGGCGCAGAAAAAATACACTCAGCCAGTAACCGCTAAGTGTGTTCAGCTTCTTACACCACTTAATGGTTCCGGAGTTCCTGTAAAGCTTACTCCGTTATATGAATTCTATTACAATGGAGAAACAAGAAGGATAATGAATTCTTTCTATAGTAACAGAGGAAACCCTAGGGTGGGAGAGGAAAGAGAAATCTTTATCAATCACGAGCTTGACGGTTACTATGATCCAAAGAGATCAAAAGTAAATTCTATTTTTCTGATAATACTCAGCCTTTTCTTTATTCTCATGGGAACCCTGTGCCTTATCCTGGCAATGTAAACTTTACCGCTATGACCCCAGTCATAGCGGTTTTATTTTGTAAAATATGTTCCTCCCTCATTATATCAATAAGGTTGTTATAAAATGGGAAAAATGTTACAATTACTCTGTATATTCTTGTTGTCTCGGCGTAAGCCGTAGGAGAATGGGTTTTTTAACAAGAAAAGGGGTATTATGGAAAAATATAATGAAAAATACATGTCGTTTATGAATCGACTCATCAGGCTCACTCATGTTTAACCTTTCGATCATGAACCATATAAGGAGTTGATTCACGAGATATGTGAAGAGTATCGATTGGCTAAAGGGGTATCAGAGTTTTATACTACTTTTATGAAAGAACAGAGAGGCGAAGGTGAGGTTTACTGTGATTTTGATAACGGTAAAGCCGAAAGGGTATTACTTCGACTTAGAATTATAACTTCTACCAAAGCTGTAGTTATTGGGACTCTTTATTGTGCTGCCGATGATGCCGAAAGATCCGCAGAAGAGATTGATGAACTGGATATGATGCTCCGTATCATTATCGGTTTTGTTAGTCGTAGGAGGCTTGTTCGTGTCATAGAAGAGTTTGGTTTCAAAGATATGGACGGCTTTAATAATTATCGTGCATTCGCTCGTTATTTAGATACAGAGAATTTTGAGAATAGACTTGGCGGAAAGATTGCATTTCATATAGACCTCCATAACTTTACCATGGTCAATCAGGAGATTGGACGTGAAAAAGGTGATCTGGTTATTCGCAGGTATTATAATAAGCTTCGGGAAGCAATAGGTGATAATGGAGTTGTTTCTCGTCTGGGTGGAGATAAGTTTATTGGCTTGTTTGACCGAACTATAAAGAGAAATGTTTACGATGTCTTTTCTGGTGTAGCAATCACATATGATGATGAGAATGGTAAAAAGATAGATGTAACTGCAGCGGCAGGCGTTTATATGCTCCCTAATCCATATGCCTACAGAGGACCTGGAGATATCATGGATAAGATCATGATAGCCAGTAATACTGCAAAGCGTCAGACTGAGGGCAGTATTGTAGTCTATGATGATAAGATGAAATCTGCAAGGAATCATATTAAGAAGATTCGGTCTGATTTTAGGACGGCTCTTGATAATGAAGAATTTGCAGTATATTACCAGCCAAAGGTTAATATAGAAAACCAGGAAATAATTGGAGCCGAAGCTCTATGCCGATGGGTCAAGGACAGGACTATAATTCCGCCTGATGATTTTATTCCAATCCTCGAAATGAATACAGATATTTGTGATCTGGATTTCTATATGTTGGAACATGTTTGTGCCGACATAAGAAGATGGCTGGATGAAGGAAAAGAAGTTGTTCGTGTTTCTGTCAATCTCTCCAGAAAGCATCTTGTAGATGTGGAATTGCTTGATCATATTATTTCTATTGTTGATAAATATAAAGTTCCACATGAATATATTGAAGTAGAGCTTACAGAAACTACTACAGATGTACTCTTCAGTGATCTTAAACGTGTAGTATGTGGACTTCAGGAACAGGGTATCTGGACAGCGGTAGATGACTTTGGTGTTGGTTTCTCATCACTGAATCTTATCCGTGACATTCCTTGGAATGTTCTTAAGATTGATAGAAGCTTTGTTCCTAAGGATGATGAGGCTGAGGATAGTGTTTCTAATAAGATGTTTAAGCATGTTATTGCTTTAGCATATGATCTTGGAATTAATTGTGTAATTGAAGGCGTTGAAACAGTTGATCAGCTTGAAGTTCTTAGAAGAAATAATTGTCTTGTAGCTCAGGGCTACTTCTTTGACAGACCTCTTCCTTTGGAGGAGTTTGAAAGCAGACTAGAACAAAAGCGTTATAATTTATCGATATAGGAATTAAAGATGAGAAGGATTCTTATTACAAATGATGACGGAATAAATGCTGATGGCCTTAGACGCCTGGTTGACGTAGCAGTTGATTTTGGTCAGGTCTGGGTTGTAGCACCGGATGGAGAGAGGAGTACATCTTCTCACTGCATAACCTTACATGGTTCAATTGATATTTATCCATATGATTATAAAAAAATGGGGGTCACTGCATTTACTTGCAGTGGCGCCCCATGTGATTGTGTAAGAGTAGGTAGCCTGAGTGTAATGCCTTATAAACCGGATGTTGTTTTGTCGGGCATTAATTATGGTTATAATTCTGCAACTGATATACAATATTCGGGTACTTGTGGAGCGGCCTTTGAGGCGGCATTTCAGGGATATCGTGCAATAGCGCTTTCCGAAGGCCAGGGTGATGTGCACGTGGTTACAGATAAGTACCTCAGAGAAATACTTGTGGAACTTATAGATAAGCCTCTTGGATTTGGACAGATTTGGAATGTTAATTTTCCTGGTTGTTCCTTAGCTGAATTTAATGGAATTCGTAGAGATGTTAAGGTTTCTCATGGTATGTTCTACAAGGATCGTTACAAATTGGTTGAAAAGCTGCCAAATTATGGTGGCAGATATGTTATAGATGGTCAGTACCAGGAAAGAGGAGAGGAGGGAACCGACCTTAAGGCTTTGATAGATAAATGCATCTCCATTGGAGTTGTAAATAATATTGGTGTATAGCCGAGGAATGGATGATAAAACAATGAGTAATGACAAGACTAAGAAAAAGGACAATGCTTCGTCCTTTGACAGATATAGAGTCAATCGCCCCATAGATATAGTGAATACATTATTCCTTATCTTTATGACATCTATATTCTGCCTTTACATGCATAATAAGTATTTTGATATTACCGGAACCAGAGGCTCTGTATTTATCCATACAGGATTGGTTTACATAATTCTTGCTATAGTCTCATACTTTATTGAGATTGTAATGATAAGATATTATGAGCCTGGTTCAAAATTATTCTATAAGGATTCGAAGATCTGGGCAATGCCAGAACTTTGGGTGCTTCTTTTTCTTGTAGCAAACTTTTTTGCCTGGATGATGTCTACAAATAAGGCAGGATCCTGGGATGGTTCAACTGGTAGAAAGTTCGGACTTGCCATGGTTATGACGCTTGCATTTGTATTTATTATTATGGCGAGAGAGGCAATCATTCATGAGTATGTACTTTGCTCGATGTTTGCTACATCTAATATCATTTTCATAATCGCATTTCTGCAGCATTTTGGAAATGATCCATTCAACCTTCGTGCACGTGTGGTTGCCAGACAGAAGGAAATGTTTATTTCCACATTCGGAAATATAAATACATATGGATCCTATCTTTGTATAGTGATTCCGATTTTTGTTGCGCTGTTTGTTTTCAGTAGACAGCTGTGGGTGAGAATTCTTTCTGGAATTCTTATAGTTGAGGCGGCAATAGCTATTATCCCTGCCAAGAGTGATAATGTTTATCTTGGTTGTGGTGTGGCTTTTGTAGTTCTGTTTTATCTGGCTGTTTATTATAAGAGATTTACGGAATACATCTTCGCAGTAATGCTTCTTGGAATTGGACTTCTCATTATGGCCATTCTTAATTCGGCATGGAAGGGTAGTCAGAAACATATAAATGGTATTGCCGAGATAGTGGAGAATCCAAAAGTAATGCTGCTTTTCGTTATGCTTGTAGCTGGCATTCTCATAGCATCCATGATATTCAGAGGAATTAATTATGAGAAGTACAAGGCTGTTCAGAGTACTAAACTCCTTATCATTGTTACAGTACTTCTGGTGCTGGGTTCAGTGTCAGTAGTTATCTATGGTATTAAAAGCAAAATGTCATTCTTTGTATTCGATGATAAATGGGGTACCTTCAGAGGATATATCTGGAGAAGAAGCTGGAGTCTTTTCACAGATCACAGCACACCTCTTCAGAAGCTTTTTGGACATGGAAATGAGACCGTTGCTGAACTTATGAGAAAGTATTATTACGAAGAAATGGTTTCCATTACACATAAGAAGTATGATAACTGCCACAATGAGCTTCTGCAGTATCTGGTTACAACAGGTATCTTTGGTGTTGTTTCGTATGTAGGCTTTGCGGTATCTTCATTAGTTTATATTCTCAGAAGACTTAAGGGCGATGCGGTCGCTATAGCATGCCTTGCCAGTGGAATGGCTTATTTTGCTCAGGCGATGGTTAATTTGAACCAGCCTATAACAACACCATTCTTCTTTATTACACTTGCGGCAGGCATAGGATATATAAGGTACCGTGATCAGGGTTATGGCAAGTTTAAAACGAAAGATGAGTAATGACATTTAGCCTTAAAAATGCTATAATATTCGTTAAGTTTAGATATTAGAACAAGAGGAGACTTTAAAATGCAGATTTACGAGGAACTTGTTGAGCGTGGACTTATTGCTCAGGTTACTGATGAAGAAGGAGTAAGAGATCTTATCAATAATGGTAAGGCTACTTTTTATATAGGATTTGACCCTACAGCAGATTCACTGCATGTAGGTCATTTTATGGCCCTTTGTCTTATGAAGAGACTTCAGATGGCAGGTAACAGACCTATTGCCCTTGTTGGTGGTGGTACTGGAATGATTGGTGATCCATCAGGAAGAACTGATCTTCGTAAGATGATGACTACAGAGATGATTGACCATAACTGTGAATGCTTCAAAAAACAGATGAGCAGATTCATCGAGTTTGGAGAAGGTAAGGCAATGATGGTCAACAATGCTGACTGGCTGAGAGACCTTAATTACATTGAGTTTATCCGTGATATTGGTTCAATGTTCAAGGTTAATAATATGCTTCGAGCTGAGTGCTACAAGCAGAGACTTGCCAGTGAAGAGGGTCTTACATTCCTTGAATTTAATTACATGCTCATGCAGAGCTATGACTTCCTTAAGCTTTATGAGGAATATGGTTGTAACTTAGAGTTCGGTGGTGATGACCAGTGGTCTAATATGCTGGGTGGACGCGAGCTTATTCGTAGAAAGCTTGGTAAGGAAGATGCACAGGCAATGACCATTACACTTCTTCTTAATTCAGAAGGAAAGAAGATGGGTAAGACTGGAAAAGGTGCTGTATGGCTTGATCCAGAGAAAACATCTCCATATGAGTTCTATCAATATTGGAGAAATGTGGATGATGCAGATGTTATCAATTGCATTAAGATGCTCACATTCCTTCCACTTGATGAGATTCACGCAATGGAGAGCTGGGAAGGTGCCGAGCTTAATAAGGCTAAGGAAATCCTTGCATATCAGCTTACAGAGCTTGTTCACGGTGAGGAAGAAGCTAAGAAGGCTGAGACAGCTGCTAAGTCAATTTTCGGTGGTGGCGGAACAGAGAATATGCCAGAGACAGCACTTGAAGATGGGGACTTTAAAGAGGATGGTACTATCGATCTTATAAGCATCTTAGTTAAGGCTGGACTTGTTCCATCACGTGGTGAAGGAAGAAGAGCAATTGAGCAGAATGGTGTTGCCGTAAATGGGGAAAAGGTAACAGATGTTCATGCAAGCTATGAAAAAGCAGCTTTCGAAGAGGAATTTGTAGTACGTAGAGGTAAGAAGAATTTCCGTAAAATAGTACTTTAAATAAATGGGGGTTTATTATGGGTATTAAAGATATTGGGAAGGATATCGAAAATTTAAATATTTTTAGCAAGAAAAAGAGTGAAGTAGAGTTCAGTGGCCTTTCAGATAAAAATGTAGAGGTTGAGAAAGAACTTAATCTATATACCAGAGAAGGACAGTTCTATGTTCTCCTGGCAGATGCTGATGGGGATGAAAGACTTGAGATTGAGAGAATGATCGATCAGACAGGTTGCTTCATCACATCTGTTTCCAGTGGAATAGAATGCCTTGATCAGGTTAATAACGATAAGTATGATCTCATTTTTTTGGCAAGAAATATGCCTAGAATGGATGGAATACAGACTCTTAATAATATCAAGAATAGTCCGCTCAGCAAGTGCAAAGATGCAAAGTTTTATATCATTCTTGATGAGAAGGTTGATGAGCCGGATATTTTCTTTGAAAATGCAGGTTTTGATGGAATAGTTCGTAAGCCAATAGACAGAACTATTCTTCAAAATATCATTATCAGTCATGTTCCTTCAAAGATGCTTCCTGATGACGAGCAGCTTATTGAAGAAATTAAGGCTAATGCAGAAGATGCTGAAACACTTAAGGGTTGCGGAGTTCGACTCATTGAGGCTCTTAAGAATTATGACGGAAACATGGAAGAGTATAAGGAAGATGCTTCCAGGTTCTGTGATGAATATGAAATAATCAGTTCTGATATGATAGATGCTCTTTATTCTGGTAAGAGTGATGAATATATTGATTTTGCAAGAAATATGAGAGAGAAGGCTCGTAAGCTTGGTGCTATCTATCTTTCGGATTGCTTTGATGATCATGTAAATATGACAAAAGATGATAGTCTGGATGTTGCCGAAGGAAATTGGCATAATCTTGTGATGGTTTGGGAAAATGTAGTTTCTGGTATTTCGGGATGGCTTGGAAAAACAAGCATTCAGCTGGGTTCTACAGAAGTTCTTACAACCAATACAAATGGCATTCGACTTCCGGATTCAGATATCAGAGTAAGGATAGAAGAGATTCTCGTTAATCTTGAGAATAATGAACAGGAAACAGCGCATAAGAATACTCAGAAACTCAGTATGTATGAACTGCCACCAGACATTAAACTCAAGATAGACAGAGTTATCAAATCATTTGATAATGACAAGATAAATACTGCAGTAAATATTCTTAGAAGTATTTAGAAGTTTTCTTTCTTTTCTTGTCCTTGTTTTTGTTGGAGGAAGGCATAGTTGATTTAAAATCTTTTTGCTCGGCAACCATATCGTCCGGCATTCTGTTTACAGCGTAGCTATAAATGTCGATATCGTAAATATTTGAGAGTATAGCCAGGATTTCGACTGTTGGCTGAGTTCGGCCACATTCTAATCCGCTGTAGGTTTGTCTGCTGATATGAAGCACACCGGCTACTTCCTGTTGGGTGAGATTGTATTCCAATCTGAGCTCTCTCATAATTTCACCCCAATAGATTTTAATTGTCATAATAGTTCTCCCTTCAAATTAAATAATAGGTTGAGAAAAATAATACACTTGCTTTGTATTTTTGGACGAAAATGTGCTCGAAATGCAAAAAAATGTGCTTAAGTGGGAGGTAACGGGTTTTGAGTAAGGCTGATGAAATATATATCAAAATGTGCGAAGACGTTTTGTCTAGTGGTATAAGCACTGAAGGAGAGAAGGTTCGCCCTAAATGGGAAGATGGATCTTTTGCTTATACTGTCAAAAAGTTTGGCGTGGTTAATCGCTATGATCTTCAGGAGGAATTTCCTGCAATCACTCTCAGAAAAACATATATCAAGTCTGCTATAGACGAGATACTATGGATCTGGCAGAAAAAATCCAACAATATTCATGAACTGAATAGTAGCATTTGGGATGAATGGGCTGATGAAAATGGCTCTATTGGTAAGGCCTATGGATATCAGCTTGGCGTTAAGCATAAATACAAAGAAGGTGAGTTCGACCAGGTGGATAGAGTTCTCTATGATCTGAAGGAGAATCCTTATAGCAGACGTATTATGACGAATATTTATGTTCATCAGGACCTTAATGAGATGAATCTTTATCCATGTGCTTACAGCATGACATTTAACGTAACAGGAGATAAGCTAAATGCTATCTTAAACCAGCGTTCTCAAGATATTCTTGCGGCAGGAAACTGGAATGTTGTTCAGTATGCAGCGCTTCTTATGATGATCGCTCAGGTTACAGGCTTTAAGCCAGGTGAGCTGGTACATGTTATAGCCGATGCTCACATTTATGATAAGCATATCCCTATTGTTAAGGAGCTTATCAAGCGTGAAACTTATCCTGCACCAAAGGTTACAATGAATCCTGATGTTAAGGATTTCTACGACTTTACTGTAGATGACTTTAAGATTGAAGATTACAAGACTGGCGAGCAGATTAAGAATATTCCAATCGCTATTTAAGGAGAAAAATATGAAATTAATCGCAGCAGTGGATCAAAACTGGGCAATTGGATACAAAGACGGACTGCTAATACATATCCCGGACGATATGAAGAATTTCAGACGTCTTACTACAGGCCACACAGTTGTTCTTGGAAGAAAAACTTTGGCTGGATTTCCAAAAGGTCTTCCTCTTTCTGAAAGAAGAAACATCATTCTTTCTACAAAAGAGGATTTTACATCAGGAGATGCTACCATAGTTCATTCTGAACAGGAGCTTTTCGATCTGCTGAAGGAAATAGATTCAGATGATATCTTTGTTATCGGGGGAGGCACTATTTACAAGATGCTTGAGCCATATTGTGATACTGCTTACATAACTAAGATAGATTATGCATATCAGGCAGATACATATTTCCCAAATCTTGATGAAAAAGATAACTGGGAAGTGGCAGAAACAAGCGAAGAACAGACTTGTTTTAGCATAGAATATTATTTCACAACATACAAAAATAAAGCTCCTAAAAGTTTACCATAATTTGGAATTAAAACTTTAAATCAAGGGCTGAAGATGGTATAATGAAATGTGCGTATTTTGAACTTAGGAGGGTATTAAATTGGCGGACAAAATTCTTGTTACAACAGGTTCAGGATTAGAGGGGTACAGTATAGCAGAATATCTTGGATTTGTATCGAGCCAGGCAATTCTTGGCTCTAACTTTATTTCTGGAATTGCTGCAAATATGACAGATGTGGCACGTAAGGATACAGCAAAACTGGAACAGTGTCGTGAGGATGCTGGAAAACAGCTTATCAAGGCTGCAGAAAAGAAAGGTGCAAATGCAATCATAGGTGTTAACATGACCTATGCACCATTCGAGGCTGGTTCATTCGGAATCATCGTTACCGGAACAGCTGTAAGAGTTACAAAGAATATCGCGATAAGCGATGCAGTTCATAAAGAAATATTCGTGACAAACTACTATAACAGACTGGTTCCTAGACCAGTTAAAATAGTTCTTGATGGTAACTCAAATGAAATCAATATGAAGGTTGTTTGCTATAACTACAATCATGAAGATATACAGGCAATCAGATGTGACGTTGAGTTTACTAATCTCTATGACGAGAGACTCGTCATCAAGAATATCGATTTTGTTTTCAGTGAAAATATAAATCTATCAGTAATTGAATCGGATTATGTTCAGAGCAAGGTTGCTCCAAACGACCTGTTACTTCTTAAGGATGCAAAGGTTGTTCTTACTAAGTATGCAACTCCTCGTGGAGTATATGCATGTAATGATCAGCCTATCAATGTTACTCTTAGTACAAGAAGACTTGAAGCTCTTAAAGCTAAGCGTGGTATTGATGCAGTTGAGAAGTATAGAACAGATGGAATGATCTGGACATGTAACTGTGGTCATGTAAATGAAGAAGGTTCTGAGGAATGCATTGTTTGCGGACGTAAGCAGAAAGATATCATGACAAAGGCCACATTTAACTACGAGCAAATGATCGACCGCATGAAAGAAAAGGAATATGTAGTCGAGATTAAAGATGTGCTTATGCAATATATCAAAGAGATTGATTCAGGTATGAGACTTGAACTTCTCGAAATCATGGAATCTGGTCTTCAGTATGAGAAGACAAGAGGAAACATGAAGGAGACTGTAATCGAAAAGGTTGAGAAAGTCTTCGAAGATGCGTCGATAGACGAATAAGATTTAGTTTTTAGAGGTGAATTGTTTTGGGTAGCGGACTTAGTATGGCCAGCGTAAACAAAATAAAAGAACTTGCAGCGTCACATGAGTATAGTCTGGCTGCTCCAATCCTGGACTCACAGGATTTAGAGAAGTCATACAATCCTCAGTTTCTGAGACTGTGTGGAGAGATTTACGAAAACGTGGGACGTCTCAGTGAAGCTAGGCATCTATATGTGAAGGCCCACACTCTAGCACCTGAAGCTACAAGAATTATATTTTCACTTATCGAATACTATCTGAAGGTTGGATACTTTGATCTGGCTGAAAGATATTTCGAGGAATATGTTCATTTTAGTAGCGGTGGTGGAAGAGAGCTTTCAAATGTCAGATACATTATGAAGAAAGCAAAGGCACCAGATCTTATAGAGCTGTATGATATGTTATTCCCTTATTACAGAGATAACATGGATGAGAAGTGGAGTTTTGAACTACTTCTTCTGACAAAGTTGCTGGATAAGGGCGAGATCGATATCATTTCATCTGATTACAAAGCTACATTTAAAACAAGTCCTTATCTCCACCTGGTTGATAAGGTTGTTGAAGAAAAGAGTGTAGCATGGGATAGCTTCTTTATCTACGCTGAGGAACCTCAGCAGGACAATAATCCTGAAGAAGAAGAGACCCGTGAAATGGAAAAGGTTCAACTTGAGATTGACTATAAAAAGATTAATCCAAGTGAGGACGACGAGGCAGTCATTACAGGAATGATTTCTGAGAAGGAAAAGGAAGTCAAGAATGTAGATGATGTAGAAAAAGGCCTTAAGAGATTTATTAAGAAAAAATTCAAGAAGAAGACAGCGGAAGAGGTTGAGGAAACTGATGAGAATCAGGATGAGACAGCCGAAACTACTGAAGATAATGCTGAACGTTCTACTGAAGAGGTTGCTGTTCCAACAGATGCAACTGAGGAACCTGTCGCAGAAGTGCCATCAGAAGCAGGTGCTGAAGAAGGTATAGAGAATGTAGAGGCTTCCGTAGAAGAAACTGAAACAGAAGTTCTTAGTGAAGCAGAACCTGAAACGGAAGTTACAGTTGAAGCTGAGGAAGAAGAATCCTATAAACCTGACTTTGTTACTTATGAGTTTGATGATGGATTTGCTCCTGAATCAGATACAATAGCAGGACTTAGTGATCTGGATGATGAGTTTGAAGATTCTGCTGATGAAGCATTTAGTGCTTTCAGAGATTTCACACTTTATCATGAAGATAATAAAACTGCAATCTTCGAGCCAGCTGAGGATGAGATAGAAGAATCCTTCGAACCTGAAGTTGAGGAAGAAGTAGAAGAAACCTTTGAACCTGAGCCAGTGGTAGAGGAGACCTTCGAACCTGAGATTGAAGATGAAGAAGAAATAGTAGAAGAAGAAACTTCTGCAATTATCCTTGAAAAACCTATACCTACTGAAGAGGAATTAAGAGGACCAGAACCTGTAGTAGAAGAAGAGGTTGAAGAAGAGTTTGTTCCTGAGGTAGAGGAAGAAACATTTGAGCCTGAAGTAGAGGAAGAAATTCCAGAGCTTGAGGAAGAAGAGGAAGAGACATTTGTAGAACCTACTCCAGAACCAGTAGTTGAGCCAGAACCAGTGGTTGAACCAGAGCCAGTAGTTGAAGAAACATATGAGCCAGAGCCTGTTGTGGAAGAGGTTGAGGATGAGTTTGTTCCTGAAGTAGAAGCTGAGGAAGAGTATGTTCCTGAGGTAGAGGAAGAAATTCCAGAGCTTGAGGAAGAAGAGGAAGAGACATTTGTAGAACCTACTCCAGAATCAGTAGTTGAGCCAGAACCAGTGGTTGAACCTGAGCCAGTAGTTGAAGAAACATATGAGCCAGAGCCTGTTGTGGAAGAGGTTGAGGACGAGTTTGTTCCTGAGGTAGAGGAAGAAATTCCAGAGCTTGAGGAAGAAGAGGAAGAGACATTTGTAGAACCTACTCCAGAATCAGTAGTTGAGCCAGAACCAGTGGTTGAACCAGAACCTGTAGTAGAGGAAACATATGAAGCTGAGCCAGAACCAGTGGTTGAGCCAGAGCCAGTTGTAGCAACAACTGCTAAGGATGATCTTCCAGAGTTCAAGCGTTCATACATGATTGATGATGCTCCTTCAATCGATTTCTCCAAGTTTGGTTCGGATTTATTCCCTGGACTTAGCAAGGAAGAGGTTAAGGTAGAGAACAAGTTTAATGAGGTTATTAAGACTGAGGGCGAAAAGCTTGATGAAGGTCTTAAAGAAGAAGAAGCAAAACTTAAGGAAGCAGAAGCACTTCTTGCTTCCCTGGGTATAAAACTATAAGAGTTTAGCAAAAGACATAAGGAGGTAGTAGCACCGTGGCTGTTGATCAGAGAGAGGCGCTAATCGCTGCTGTTCGAGCACAGGTTGAGAAGGAACGTGCAGAAAAGCAGAAAAAGCTCGAAAGAGAACAAGAAGCTATGGCTTTTTCTAAGAAAAAGTCTGGCGACAAGAAGGATGAGGGTCACAAGAAGTATAAGACTCTGTCCCCTGAAGAGCTTGCTCGTATTGAGGAGAAAAAGAGAAGAAAGAGAGCAGAGGAACTGGGTATTCCTTACGAACCAGAAGAGAAGGAAGAACCAAAAGCCGAAGAAGCTGCTCCAGAGACAAAAGAAGCTAAAGCTGAAAAAGATGATGATCTTGACAAGACAGATGTACTTAAGGGTGGTCTTGGCGGAATTACAGGCGGAGATAAGAAAGAAGGCGGACTTGGAGACATCCCATCAGGCGGCGGACTTGGCAGTGCTGGACTGGGTGGTGGTCTTGGTGCGACTATTGATACTGAAGGATCCGACAAGGTAACTGTTGTAGATGGTTCTGATGAGAGTAAGTATTCATTCTCTGCAGATGGAACTAAGACAGTTAGTGAAGATAGCGGATGGGTTCAGGATAAGAAGGATGAGAAGTCTGATGGCTTCAATACTCTTGATGTTGACCTTGACAGTATCATTCCTACAAATAGAACTACACCTACAGATGATGTAGATGCTATGTATGATATCGACGATGATGATTCTCCATTTGCTGCTCAGGCATCTGAGATGGATGGCTTCCAGGATATTGATGAGAATAAGAAAGAGCCAAAAGAAGATCATACTATCGAAGAGAAGAATGCTAAACTTGAAGAAGAAATTAAAGAAGATAAGAAGCGTAAGAAGAAAGCTTCCAGCAGCATAGATGATCAGGAAAGAAGACTTGCTGCTGCAAGAGAAAAGGCTGCTGCTCGTAAGAGGGCTGAGTTCGAGAAGGAACGCGCAGCTGATGCCGAAGCTAAGGCTGAAGAAGAAGCTAAGGCTGCTAAGGCTGAAGAGGCTAAGGCAGAAGAAAAGCATGAGATGACTCCAGAAGAGGAAGCTGCTCATGCTGAAAGAAGAAAGAAAGCCGAAGAAGAGTACAAGAAGAGGGCTGAAGAGAAAGCAGAGCGTGAGGCTGAAGAGGCTGCCAAGAAAGCAGAAGAACTTGCTGAGAAGCGTAAGAAGCTTGAAGAACAGAGACAGAAGGCGGCTGAACTTGCTCGTAAGGAAGCTGCAAAGGCTCAGCGTCAGAAGTATAAAGAAGAGGCAGAAGCTGAGGTTGCAGAAGCTAAGGCTGCTGTAGAAGAAGCTGAGAAAGCTCTTAAGGAAGCAAAAGAAGCTGCAGATAAGCCTGTTGAAGTTAAGGTTGTTAAGTCTGAGGCTGAAGAGGCAGCAGAAGCTAAGGTTGAAGCTGCTATAAAGGCTAAGGAAGAAGCTGAGGCTGCTGTTAAGGCTGCAGATGCTGATATTGAGGCTGCAAAGGATAACGTTAAGGCTAAGGAAGCAGACGTTGAAAGTGTACAGGCTGAAATTGAAGCTGCAGAGAAGAAGGCAGAAGAAGATATTGAGGCTGCAAAGGCTGAAGCAAGAGGCGGCATAGCTGATATCAAGGCTAAGATTCTTGAAGAAGCAAGTGCTGCAGCAGAACTTCTTATTAGAAATAAAGCGGCAGAAGAAGCTAAGTCAAGAGAAGCTGATGCAGAAGCTCAGATTCTTGAGGATACTAAGAAATTTGATGACGAAGCAGCATCACTTAAGGCAAGCATTGAAGATGCAAATGCTGAATTAGATGCCGCTGAGACAAAGGTTGCTGAGAACGAATTCAATATCGAAGCTGCTAAGGCCGAGATTATATCTGCAGAAGACAAGGTTAAACTTGCTGAGGCAGAGCTTGAATCAGCAGAGACTGGTGTTCAGTCAGCTAAGGATAATGTTGAACTTGTTAAGGGTTCGGTTGAGACTGCAAACGCTGATGTAGCAAGTGCTGAGGAAGAGGTAACAGCTGCAGAAGCTGAAGTTGCAACAGCTCAGGCTGCTGTAGAGGAAGCTGAAAAGGTTCTTGCAGATGCTAAGGCTAAGGAAGAGGAAGCAAGAGCTGTAGTTGAATCCGCAAAGGCAAAGGTTGCAGATGCTCAGGCTAAGGTTTCTGAAGCTGAGGCAAAGGTTGCAGAGGCTGAGGGTAAGGTATCTGAGGCAGAAGCAAAGGTTGAGACATACAAGGGTGAAGTTGAAGCATACAAGGCTTCAGTTGAAGTTGCTGTTAATGCTAAGGCTACTGCAGAGGATGAGCTTAAGAAATCTCAGGAAGCTGTTGAAGATAAGAAACAGGCTATTAAGAATATCGAGCAGGATATCGCTGCAATCGATGATAAGAAGACAAAGGCTGCTGATGAGAGAAGAAGTGCTCTTGAGGCTGCAAATAAGGAAGCTGAGGCTGGTATAGCTGCTGCTATAGCTGAGGCAATTGCTAAGGCAGAGGATGAGGCCGCTGAAAAGGCTGAGACTGAAGCTGATGAAAAGGCTGAGCAGAGTGTTAAGAGTATTGAAGATGCTCTTCAGAACACAAAGGCTGATATTAATGCCAGAGTTAATGCTGCTAAGGACGAAGTTGCAAAGGCAGAGCTTGGTGTTAAGGTAGCTGAAGATAATAAGAAGAAACTTGAAGATGAAGCTAATGCTAAGCAGGCTGATATTGAAGCTGCAAAGGCAGAGCTTGAAGCAGAGCAGAAGAAGTCTAAAGAGAAGGCTGAAGCTGAAGCTAAGGCTGGAAAACCTGATGTTGCTGCATTTGAGAAGGCACTTGAGGAAGCTAAGGAAGCTGTTAAGGCTGCTGAGAAGAAGGCTGCTGATGTTGACAGTATGGAGGTTGATCTTACTCAGATCGCTCCTGGTTCAAGACTTCCACTTGCTGCTACTTATCTTGAGAAGTATCTTGGTATCGAAGGATCAGCTGATGAGATTGTTGAAACATTCAACGATATCGCAGCAAATATGGAACAGACCATCAGATCAAGAAATATCGTTATTCTTGGACAGTATGGATTCGGTTCAGTATCAGTTGGTGAAGACTTCGCACGAAGCTTCTATGATATGGGTATCTGTAGTGCAAGAACAATAGCTAAGATTAAGGCTGCTGCTCTTAATAAGATGTCACTTGATAAGATTAAGCCTAATATGGAGAAACTTGCAGGTGGATGTCTCGTTATTGAGAATGCTGGTCTTGTTGCACCAGAGAGACTGGTTGAAATCGTTAAGCTTTCAGCTAAGGATGTAAATGACTTCGTTGTTATCCTTACAGGTGAAATCGATTCTATCTCAAGACTCTTCGGTGAAACAGCAGAGGTTGTTTCTGAGTTCGAGTACCTGATCGATATGACAAAGATCGAGAAGAGCGATATGGTCAAGGTTGCACTTGGTTATATCAAGCAGAGAGGTTACAAAGCTTCTGATGATCTTGAATCCAAGATTGAAAATATCCTTATGGGTATGGAACAGGGTAACCTGGATAGAATGATTACAGCAATTGATGAAGCAATTGCTAAGAGTGATGCTAGAAATGACAGCAAGAAAATGATAATCCCTAAGGATTTTGATTAAGACTAAAGTGGTGCTAGTATGTATCGTATTGACGTTGGTTTAGACCTGGGAACATCTAAAGTATGTGTTTATATGAGAGATAAAGGTATTGTAATCAATCAGCCTTCAGTTCTCGCATATGAAAAGAAAGAAAAAAGAATCATCGCAGTTGGAAAAAAAGCTAAGCGTATGCTTGGTAAAACAGCAGATGATATAATTGTTGCCAGACCTATTAAAAATGGAGTTATCTCAGAATATGCTCTTGCAGAGCGAATGGTAAAAGCATTTGTAAAGAATGCACTCCGTAAGAGAAGAATACTGGGAAGACCTAATATTTGTGTAGCTGTACCTCAGGGAATAACAGAGGTTGAGAGACGAGCAGTAGAAGATGCTATCGTTAAAACAGGTGCTAAAGAAGTTTTCCTTCTGGAATCACCTATAGCGGCAGCTCTTGGAACTGGTGTAGATATAATGGAAACCATGGGACATATGGTTGTAGATATTGGTGGTGGAACTACTGATATTGCAGTTATATCTGCTGGAGATATATCCTACGGTGTATCTCTTAAGGTTGGTGGAGATGATTTCACAGAAGCAATTGCCAGATATGTTCGTCGTAAGTACAGTATAGAGCTGGGTGAACAGACTGCAGAAGATGCAAAGATAGAAATAGCCAGCGTTATAGAACGAAAGGTTGATTCTTCTTACGAGATAAAAGGTAAGAACATGGTTAATGGACTTCCAGTAAGGCTTGACCTTGGAGCCAATGAAACTGTGGAAGCTCTTGAAGAAATAACCAGTCAGATAATCGATGGCATTATACAGGTTATTGAGAAGGCTGAACCGGAGCTTGTAGCTGATGTGGCTAAAGAAGGAATACTTCTTTCCGGTGGTGGTAGTCTAATCTATGGTATGGACAGATTGATATCTGACAAAACTGGTATCAGAGCTGTAATAGCTGATGAACCTGAAAATGTAGTTGCAGCCGGAGCCGGAATGGCAGGTGAATACATCATGGTTCAGGATGAAGAGGATAGAAAATAATCCTCAAATGTAATAATTAAACTGATTTATAAAAGGCATTTTATCCAAAAGATAAGGTGCCTTTTTCAGTTTACTGTATAAAACGCCAAAACACACTATATAGTGTGTTTATTTGATTGACATACACATTATATAGTGCTACATTTTTGAGTGTTGATTTAGGTTTTTTAATTATTTCATAAATAAAATATATGAAAGAGGATGAAGACGTGCAAAAAGATATCATGTTAGATTATGAAGAGTGGGATGGATTTACTGGAAGATTATGGAAAGAGGAGTGTAACGTTAGAGAATTCATTACCTATAACTATACTCCATATACTGGAGATGAAAGCTTCCTGGAAGGTCCAACTGAGGCAACCAATAAGCTTTGGGAAAGACTTCAGGAGCTCCAGAAGGAAGAACGTGATAAGGGTGGAGTTCTGGATGAGGAAACAGATGTAGTTTCTACTCTTACTTCATATGGTCCTGGATATATAGATGAATCCATGAAAGACCTTGAACAGATAGTGGGTCTTCAGACAGATAAACCACTTAAGAGAGCTTTTATGCCATTTGGAGGAATAAAGATGGCAGAAGAGTCTCTTACAATGTATGGATATGAACCTAATAAGGATCTTCACAAAGTATTTACTGAGTATCATAAGACTCATAATCAGGCAGTATTTGATGCATATACAGATGAAATGCGTGCCGCCAGAAGAAGTCATATTATAACAGGGCTTCCTGATACATATGGTCGTGGACGTATAGTTGGTGATTATAGAAGAATTGCACTCTATGGTATTGATCAGCTTATAGAGTGGAAAACAGAAGATAAGAAGAATTGTGGTCATGGAGTTATGACTGATGATGTAATTCGACTTCGTGAAGAACTTGCTGAACAGATCAAGGCTCTTGAAGGCATGAAGAAGATGGCGGCTGCTTATGGCTGTGATATATCACGTCCTGCAAAGAATGCAAAGGAAGCTGTTCAGTGGCTTTACTTTGGATATCTGGCTGCAGTTAAAACTCAGAATGGTGCAGCTATGTCTGTTGGCCGTGTTTCTACATTCCTTGATATATATATAGAAAGAGATCTGAAGAAGGGCATTATAACAGAGCAGCAGGCTCAGGAGCTTATTGATCATCTTGTTCTCAAACTTCGTATGGTTAAGTTCGCCCGTATTCAGTCTTACAATGAACTGTTTTCAGGTGATCCTGTATGGGCTACGCTTGAGGTTGGTGGAATCGGTATGGATGGCAGACCACTTGTTACAAAGAACTGCTACAGATTCCTTCATACACTCGAGAATATGGGTCCTTCACCAGAACCAAATCTTACAGTGCTTTATTCTTCACAGCTTCCAGAAAGCTTTAAGAAATATGCTGCCAAGATATCTGTTGATACAAGTTCCATTCAGTATGAGAATGATGATGTTATGAAGCCGGTATGGGGAGATGATTATTCTATCTGCTGCTGTGTATCAGCAACTCAGACTGGTAAGGAAATTCAGTTCTTTGGAGCCAGAGCCAACCTTGCAAAATGTCTCTTGTTTGCTATCAACGGAGGTGTTGATGCTAAGTCTAGAGTTCAGGTTGGACCAGCTGCCAGACCAATCACATCAGAATATCTTGATTATGATGAAGTTATAGAAAGATTTGAGTTCATGCTGGATTGGCTTGCAGGACTCTATGTAAATACACTTAACCTTATTCACTATATGCATGACAAATATTATTATGAGGCTGCCGAGATGGCTCTTATAGATACAAATGTGCGTCGTACATTTGCAACTGGTATAGCGGGCTTTTCACATGTTATCGATTCACTTTCTGCTATTAAGTATGCAAAGGTTAAGGTTATTCGTGACGAGGAAGGCTTTGCTGTTGATTATCAGACAGAGGGAGACTTCCCTAAGTACGGTAATGATGATGACAGGGCTGATAATATTGGTGTTTGGCTTCTTAAAACATTCCTTACAGATATTAAGAAAAGACATACATATCGTAACTCTGAGCCAACAACATCAATCCTTACAATTACTTCTAATGTAGTATACGGAAAGTTTACAGGAAGTCTTCCTGATGGACGTAAGGCTTGGACACCACTTGCTCCTGGAGCAAACCCAAGCTACGGAGCAGAAACTTCAGGTCTTCTTGCATCTCTTAACTCTGTTGCTAAGATTCCTTATGTATGGGCTCTTGACGGAATATCAAATACACAGTCCATGAACCCTTCAGCTCTTGGTAATACAGAAGAGGAGAGAGTTCAGAATCTTGTAAATGCAATGGATGGTTACTTTGATCAGGGGGCACATCACCTAAATGTAAATGTATTCAGCCGTGAAACTCTTGAAGATATAATGGAGCATCCTGAAAAACCAGAATATGCTAACTTTACTATCCGTGTATCTGGTTATGCAGTTAAGTTCATAAGTCTTACAAGAGAGCAGCAGATGGATGTTATAAATAGAACATTCCACGAGAGTTTATAATTCTTTCTTATTAAATATATAGTAAATGGAAAATTAAATGGATAAAACATTAGGATATATTCATTCAACTGAAAGCTTTGGTGCAGTAGACGGCCCTGGACTTAGATTTATAGTCTTTCTCCAGGGCTGTAATATGCGTTGCAAATATTGCCATAATCCAGAGACCTGGTTCACACTTCCGAATGAGAAGAATAAAGCTTTTCTAGAGTCACATGGTATAAAGGTAGAAGAGCGTACTGCTGAAGATGTTCTAAAGCAAGCTTTAAGATATAAAACCTACTGGAAGAATGGTGGCGGTATCACTGTTAGTGGAGGCGAAGCCTTACTTCAGATAGATTTTGTAACAGAGCTTTTCCGTCTGGCGAAGCAGGAAGGTGTTAATACCTGTCTGGATACATCTGGAAATCCATTTACTTACGAAGAACAATTCTTAGAAAAGTTTAATACACTTTGTGAATATACAGATCTTTTCATATTAGATATCAAACATATAAATGAAGAAAAACATAAACAGTTAACTGGTTATTCAAATAAAAACATCCTGGATATGGCCAGGTATCTTTCCGATAAGGGAAAAGATATGTGGATTCGACATGTCCTTGTTCCTGGAATTACTATTGGTAATCTTTCCAATGAAACAAGTCCTAAAGAAGATGATGATAAATATCTATATGAACTTGCAGAGTTTATACAATCTCTAAATACAGTAACTAAGGTAGAAGTGCTTCCTTATCATAGACTTGGACTACCTAAATATGAATCTTTAGATATCCAATATCCTATTCCAGAAATCCTTCCTCCTACAGAAGAGCAGCTTGCTAAAGCACGTAAAATTCTGAGTATGGAATGATTTTTGTGTATTTTGTCTATTTTATCTAAAAATCCCTTGAAAATATTAACATTAGGTCAAGATGTTATTTGTTGCAATATTTATTGTGTTTATGATATTATTAAAAAGCGCGCGTAGGTCTTTACCTAGTTTAACACTTTAATGTGCGAAAGTGCGTGTTTCTCGTCTGATTCGAGATAACATTTATAATAAGTAACAATTAATTTATGTAACTATTAAATCAATATATTTTTATGGAGGAATAATCTATGTCAAAGAAAGTCGTACTCGCTGGCGCTTGCCGTACAGCAATCGGAACAATGGGTGGATCACTCAGTACAACCCCTGTAGTTGATCTTGGTTCAATCGTAATCAAGGAAGCACTTAATCGTGCAGGAGTTCCTGCAGATCAGGTTGACCATGTATACATGGGCTGCGTAATCCAGGCTGGTCAGGGTCAGAATGTTGCACGTCAGGCATCAATTAAAGCAGGACTTCCTGTTGAAACTCCAGCTGTTACAATCAACGTTGTATGTGGATCTGGTCTTAATGCTGTAAATATGGCAGCTCAGATGATTCAGGCAGGAGATGCAGACATAGTAGTAGCAGGTGGTATGGAGAATATGTCAATGGCTCCATTCGCACTTCCAAATGGTCGTTATGGTTATAGAATGACATGGCCATCAAACAGCCAGGGAGCACTTGTTGATACAATGGTTAAGGATGCACTTTGGGATGCATTCAATGATTATCACATGATCAAGACAGCTGATAATGTTGCAGAGCAGTGGGGACTTACAAGAGAAGAGCTTGATGAGTTTGCTGCAAATTCACAGCAGAAATGTGAAAAGGCTATGGCAGAGGGCGCTTTCAAGAGAGAAATCGTTCCTGTAGAGATTAAGAAGAAGAAAGAGACAGTTGTATTTGATACAGACGAGAATCCTCGTGCAGGTATCACAGCTGAGGGTCTTTCAAGAATGAGAGCAATCAATCCAGACGGATATGTTACAGCTGGTAATGCGTCAGGTATCAATGATGGTGCTGCAGCTATCGTTGTTATGTCTGAGGAGAAGGCTCAGGAGTTAGGCGTTAAGCCAATGGCTACATTTGTAGCAGGTGCACTTGCAGGTGTTGCTCCAGAAATCATGGGTGTTGGACCTATTGCAGCTACAAAGAAGGTTATGGCTAAGGCTGGATATAAGATTGAAGACTTTGATGTTATCGAGGCTAACGAGGCATTCGCTGCACAGTCAGTTGCAGTAGGTAAGGACCTCGGAATTGATGTTGAGAAGCAGCTTAACCCACGTGGTGGTGCTATCGCACTTGGTCACCCAGTTGGTGCTTCAGGATGTCGTATCCTTGTAACACTTCTTCACGAGATGGAAGATATGGACCTCAAGAAGGGTCTTGCAACACTTTGCATCGGTGGTGGAATGGGTTGCGCTACAATCGTTGAGCGATAAGGAAGCAAGTATAAGCAGGCTGCGGTCAAGTTAGCAGCCCAGATAGGAGAGAATAAAAATGGCAGAATTCGTAACATATGAGCAGGACGGCTTTGTTGGTGTTATAACAATCAACCGCCCACAGGCACTCAATGCTCTTAATTCACAGGTTTTAAATGATCTTGAGGAAGTATTTAACTCAGTTGATTTAGATACAACTCGTGCACTTGTGCTTACAGGAGCAGGTGAGAAATCATTTGTTGCTGGAGCTGATATTGGAGAAATGTCAACACTTACAAAAGCTGAAGGTGAGGCCTTCGGTAAAAAGGGAAATGACATCTTTAGAATGATAGAGACATTCCCTATCCCTGTAATTGCTGCAGTAAATGGTTTTGCTTTAGGTGGTGGATGTGAGATAGCAATGAGCTGTGATTTCAGATTCTGTTCTGATAATGCTATCTTTGGTCAGCCAGAGGTTGGTCTTGGAATTACACCAGGTTTTGGTGGAACTCAGAGACTTGCTCGTATAGTTGGTGTAGGAATTGCTAAGCAGCTTATCTACACAGCACGCAACATCAAGGCTGAGCAGGCTAAGGCTATCGGACTTGTAAATGATGTATTCCCACAGGAAGAGCTTCTTGAGCAGGCTAAGAAGGTTGCAGGTATAATTGCTGCAAATGCTCCTATAGCTGTTAGAAATTGCAAGAAGGCTATAAACGATGGTCTTGATGCTACAATGGATGATGCTATTGTTATAGAAGAAAAACTCTTCGGCGATTGCTTTGAAACAGAGGATCAGAAGGCTGCAATGGCTAACTTCCTCGAGAAGGACAAAGAAAAGAAGCTGAAGGTTGTACCTTTCCAGAACAAATAATTTAGATACGAAGAATCTTAAATCAAAAATAAGAAGGAGAATTGATATGAAGGTTGGTGTAATTGGCGCAGGAACAATGGGACAGGGCATTGCTAAGGCATTTGCTCAGGTTGATGGATATGAAGTTGCACTTTGCGATATCAAGGCAGAGTGGGCTGAAGGCGGTAAGGATAAGATAGCTAAGGGCTATGCTAGACTTGTTGCTAAAGAGAAGATGACACAGGAGCAGGTTGACGGCATCCTTGCTAAGATCACTCCAGGTCTTAAGGAAGACATCTGTGCAGACTGCGATCTTATCGTAGAAGCTGCATTTGAGAATATGGAAGTTAAGAAGACAACATTTGCTGAGCTTGATAAGATCTGCAAGCCAGAGTGCATCTTCGCTTCAAATACTTCATCACTTTCAATCACAGAGATTGGAAATGGTCTTACAAGACCTATGGTAGGAATGCATTTCTTTAACCCAGCAGACAGAATGAAGCTTGTTGAGGTTATTGCAGGTGTTAATACTCCAGAAGATACAGTTAAGAAGATAGTTGAGATAGCTGAGGCTATTGGAAAGACTCCAGTTCAGGTTAATGAGGCTGCTGGTTTCGTAGTAAACAGAATTCTCATCCCAATGATCAACGAAGCTGCTTTCATTAAGATGGAAGGTGTTTCAGATATCGCTGGTATTGATGCTGCTATGAAGCTTGGTGCTAATCACCCAATGGGACCACTTGAGCTTGGTGATTTCGTAGGACTTGATATTTGTCTTGCAATCATGGATGTTCTTTATGCTGAAACAGGAGACAGCAAGTATCGTGCATGTCCACTTCTTCGTAAGATGGTACGTGGCGGTAACCTTGGTGTTAAGAGCGGTATGGGATTCTATAAGTATAATGAAGACCGTACAAAGACTCCAGTTGATGCCCTGTAAGAAAAATATAAAACAAGATATAAATTTTATCGGAGGATAAATCATGGATTTCACACTTGATAAAAAGCATGAAATGGCCAGAAATCTCTTCAAAGAGTTTGCTGAAGCAGAAGTTAAGCCACTTGCTATGGAAATCGACGAAGAGCATAGATTTCCAAGTGAGACAGTGGAGAAGATGGCTAAGGCTGGATTCTTAGGAATTCCAGTACCAAAGGAATACGGTGGTCAGGGATGTGATGTACTTACATACATCATGGCTGTTGAAGAAATAGCAAAGGTTTGTGCAACAACCTCAGTTATTCTTTCAGCACATACATCACTTTGTATCGATCCAATCCTTACATATGGTACAAAGGAGCAGAAGGATAAGTACGTAGCTGATCTTGCCACAGGTAAGAAGCTTGGTGCATTTGCTCTTACAGAGCCAGGCGCTGGTACAGATGCTCAGATGCAGCAGACAAAGGCTGTACTCGATGGAGATGAGTGGGTACTTAATGGTTCTAAGTGCTTTATCACAAATGGTAAGGTTGCTGATGTTTACATCGTAATCGCTGTTACAGGTATTGTTGAGAAGCGCGGACGTAAGATGAAGGAGATATCTGCATTTATAGTAGAGAAGGGTACTCCTGGTTTCTCATTTGGTACTAAAGAAAACAAGATGGGAATCTGTGGTTCCTCTACATATGAGCTTATTTTTGAGGATGCTCGTATTCCTAAGGATGCACTTCTTGGTGCTCAGGGTAAGGGCTTCGGTATTGCCATGCATACACTTGACGGTGGACGTATTGGTATTGCTGCTCAGGCTCTTGGTATTGCTGAGGGTGCTCTTGAGAGAACAGTTGCTTACACTAAAGAAAGAAAGCAGTTTGGTCGTTCTATTTCTGCATTCCAGAATACACAGTTCCAGCTTGCTAACATGGCTACTAAGGTTGAGGCTGCAAAGATGCTGGTTTACAAGGCTGCTATGAAGAAGCAGGAATTTGCTGATGGTGCAAAGGTTTCTTACAGCGTTGAGGCTGCTATGGCTAAGCTTTATGCAGCTGAGGTTGCTATGGAAGTTACCACTAAGGCAGTTCAGCTTCACGGTGGTTATGGTTACATTAAAGAGTATGAAGTAGAGCGTATGATGCGCGATGCTAAGATTACTGAAATATATGAGGGAACCAGCGAGGTTCAGCGCATGGTTATCTCAGGAAATCTGTTGGCATAAGGAGGGTACAGGCGTGAAAATAGTTGTTTGTGTAAAACAGGTACCTGATACAAAAGGTGGAGTAAAGTTTAAGCCAGATGGTACTCTCGATAGAAATGCAATGTTATCTATAATGAACCCAGATGATAAGGCAGGTCTTGAGGCTGCACTTCGAATCAAGGATGAGCAGGGTGCAGAGGTTACAGTAGTAACAATGGGTATGCCAAAGGCTGAAGATGTTCTTAGAGAAGCGATAGCTATGGGCGCTGACAAGGGTGTTCTTGTAACAGACCCAAGACTTGGTGGAGCTGATACATGGGCTACATCACAGACTATTGCTGCTGCTATTAGAAAGCTTGATTATGATCTTATAATTACAGGACGTCAGGCTATTGATGGAGATACAGCTCAGGTTGGACCTCAGATATCAGAGCATTTAGGAATTCCTGTAATTTCATATGCAGAAGAGATAAAGGTTGAGGGAGATTCAGTTGTAGTTAAGAGACAGTATGATGACAGACATCATATCTTAAAGGCTCAGCTTCCTTGTCTTATAACAGCTCTTTCAGAGTTAAACGAGCCACGTTATATGACACCAGGTGGAATCTTCGATGCATTCGAGCAGGAGATAACTGTTTGGAACAGAGATGACCTTGATACATTGGAAGATGGTAATGTAGGACTTAAAGGTTCTCCTACACAGATTGCAAAAGCATCAGATAAGGTTGCTAAGGGTGCTGGTGAGAAGGTTGTACTTGATACAGCAAATGAATCAGCAGACTACATCTTTAACAAACTTGCAGAAAACTTTGTAATCTAATTAATTAAGTATAATAGGAGGACTTAAGATATGTCTTTAGAAGAATATAAAGGAGTATATGTCTTTGCCCAGCAGGTAGATAATCATATCGACGAGATAGTATATGAGCTTCTGGGAAAGGCTATGGAGCTTGCAAAGGACCTGGATACAGAAGTAACAGCAGTTCTTCTCGGCTCAGATATAAAAGATAAGGTTTATCACCTTGAAGAGCATGGCGCTGATAATGTTATTCTTATAGATGATCCTGAACTTAAGGATTATAGAACAGAACCATATGCACATGCGCTTTCAGAAGTAATTAATAAATATAAGCCAGATGTATTCCTCATCGGTGCTACAGCAATAGGCCGTGATCTTGGTCCACGTGTTTGTGCACGTGTTCATACAGGACTTACAGCTGACTGTACATCACTTGAGATTGGTGATTTCCCTCTTAATCCTATTCCAGGAAAAGAGCAGAAACACAATCAGTTACTGATGACAAGACCTGCATTTGGTGGTAATACAATAGCTACAATCGCCTGTCCAGAGTTCCGTCCACAGATGGCAACTGTAAGACCTGGTGTTATGAAGCGTTCACCAAAGGTTGTAGGAAGAACAGCTAAGATTGAGGAGTTCAATCCTGGATTCACACCTAATAATTGCTATGTTGAGATTCTTGATATAGTTAAGGCTGTTAATCATGCAGTTGATATCCAGAAGGCTGATATACTTGTTGCTGGTGGTAGAGGAGTAGGTTCTGCAGAGAACTTTGCTATCCTTGAGGATCTTGCCAAGGCACTTGGTGGAGAGGTTGCTTGTTCCCGTGCCGTTGTAGATAATGGCTGGAAGCCAAAGGATCTTCAGGTTGGTCAGACAGGTAAAACAGTTCGTCCTAAAGTATATTTTGCAATCGGTATTTCTGGAGCTATTCAGCATACAGCTGGAATGGAAGAGTCAGATATGATTATTGCAATCAATAAGGATGAGACAGCACCTATCTTTGATGTAGCTGATTATGGAGTAGTTGGTGATCTTAATAAGATAGTTCCACTTCTTACAGAAGCAATTAATAATAAGAAAGCTGTAGAAGAGTAAAGATTTAAACGGTCAGTTTTTATAAAACTGGCCGTTTTTTTTGTTGCAATTTTGTTATGCTTATTACTTTGGAGCGCTCCTTTAGTTGCGGTTGCATGTTTTATCGTTTATAATTATGGAGTAAAAAAACACAGATTGGAGAGTAATAGTATGGATCCAAGAAGTAGTAACAGACAGAAAACTACGACAGGGAATTCCAAGGGTGTTCATCGTCGTGGTGAAGGTTTAGGCACAGGTCCTGTTGGAAGACAGGATGCTTATGCTGGACGTAAAGCTAGTTCCGCTGGTGGAAGAGCTGCTAAAGTAGGTGGTGGCTCGGGTACACTCATCCTTATTATAATCATAGTATTTATGCTCATGAGAGGTAGTGGTTCTGGTGGAAATACTGGTAATACCAATAACTTGGGTGGAACAACTAACAGTGTAACTACAAGCACAAGTAATGTTGGTAGTGGTTCTTCTGCAAGTTCGTTTGGTGATGTTGGTAGCTTATTCGGAGGTTTTTCCGGTGGTTCTACAACTACGGGTTGGCAGAATGGTCTTAATAACACAGGTAAGCTGAATAAAGAGGTTTCACCTAGTGCGAGAGAGAAGTATACAAAGATTCTTGGTGATGGTAAGGATACTGTTACTATAATGATCTTTATGTGTGGTACTGATCTTGAGTCACGTTCGGGAATGGCTTCTAATGACCTGGGTGAGATGGCTGCTGCAACAATACCCGATAACTTAAATCTTATTGTTTATACAGGTGGATGTAACGGATGGAAGACATCTGGTATTAGCAGTAGTAAAAACCAGATTTTCAGAGTTAAGAGTGGAAAGATGGAACTCCTTGAGGCCGATATGGGCGACAAGGCTATGACAGATCCTAATACTCTTGTAGAATTTATTGATTATTGTGCAGATAGTTTCCCTGCAAACAGACAGGCTCTTATTTTCTGGGATCACGGCGGCGGATCAATAACTGGTTATGGTTATGATGAGAAGCATAAGAATGCTGGCTCTATGGATCTTTCTGAGATAAATCAGGCGCTTAAATCTTCAGGACAGAAGTTTGACTGGATTGGATTTGATGCATGTCTTATGGCTACATATGAGACAGCTCAGATGTGTAGCAATTATGCAGATTATCTTATTGCTTCAGAGGAAACCGAGCCAGGTATTGGATGGTACCATACAAAGTGGGTAAATGCTATTGGTGAGAATACATCTATCCCAACTCTTGAGCTCGGACAGGCAATCGTTGATGGTTTTGTAGATGAATGTAATCGTAAGTGTGGCGGACAGAAGACCACACTTTCAGTTATCGATCTTTCAGAGTTCTCTGAGACAGTACCTTCTAAGCTGAAGGCTTTCTCAACATCTACAACAAATCTTATTAAGAGCGATAGCTTTAAGACAGTTTCTGATGCGAGAGCGGGTACAAGAGAGTTTGCAACATCTTCAAAGATTGACCAGATCGATCTTGTAAACTTTGCAAATTCAATCGGTACTGATGAATCTAAGGCGCTTTCAGATGCAATCCTTAGTGCAGTTAAGTACAACAGGACATCTAATACCATGACAAATGCTTACGGTGTTTCGATGTACTTCCCTTATAAGAAGGCATCTAAAGTAAATACTGTTTCAGCTATTAATAACGATATCGGTGTTGATAACGAATATAATAAATGTATGCAGGCATTTGCCGGACTTGAGACAACTGGTCAGGTTGCTGCAGGTGGTGAGGGCTCAGCCCTTGGTTCTCTTCTCGGTATGTCTAGCGGAAGTGGAACTACATCAGGCGGAGATGCTATCGGTACACTTTTGAATGCCTTCCTTGGTGGAGGAAAGAGTGTTCCTGGTATGGACAGTGCGGATGCTTCATTCATGAATGATAGCACTGTATATGATGCAGATGCTGCTGCAGACTATGTTGCTAAGAATCAGTTTGATCCATCAAAGCTTGTCTGGGAAGAGGGAAGTGACGGAATACACAGACTGAACATGTCCAAAGAAGATTGGCAGCTGATTCAGAATCTGCAGGTAAATATGTTTGTGGATGATGGTGAAGGCTATGTTGATATGGGTCTTGATAACCTGTATTACTTTACCGAAGACGGTAAGCTGATAGGAGAGACAGATAATACCTGGTTCTCCATAGACGGTCAGCCGGTTGCATTCTACTATGAGGATACGACCGAGACAGAAGATGGTGAGACCATTGTTACAGGACGCGTTCCTGCTTACGTAGATAATGTAAGATGTAATCTGATAATTGTATTTGATAATGCTCATCCAGATGGATATATCGCAGGAGCAAGATATGATTATACAGATGATATGAGCGAGATTGGAATAGATGATACAGCTGATATGACAACTGCTAAGGGTGTTACAGAGCTTGAAGCTGGTGCAAAGATAGATTTCATTTGTGACTATTATGACTATGATGGAAATTATCAGGATAGCTACATGCTTGGTGATACAGTAATCTATGGTGACGATCTTACATATAGTTATGAGGATGTTGGTTCAAAGTCAAAGATCACATATCTTTTAACAGATATCTATAACAGTGAGTACTGGACACCATCAATTTCTAATAACTAAATAGTTAGTTTTAAGTAAAAGAATATCCCGACCAGGAAACTGGTCGGGATATTTTTATTATTAAAACTATGTCTTTGTTATTTCTCAACTATAGATGTATGCCACTCCTGAAGTGAATGGATGTTTCCAAGATGACGCTTCTTCATGTGGTCAATTCCTTCTGCAGCTGCATGTCCAGCAGCAATAGTAGTGATATATGGAATCTTATACTTGATAGCTGACTTACGGATGTAAGTATCATCATGAACTGATTCCTTACCAGCAGGAGAGTTGATTATAAGCTGAATATCTCCGTTTGAAATATGATCGAGGATATTAGGTCTTCCTTCATAAAGCTTATTAACCTTCTCAGCTGGAATACCAGCAGCAACTATAGTCTCATATGTATTTCCTGTAGCAAGGATTTTGAATCCGTTATCATGAAGTATTCTTGCAACCTCTGGAGCCTCAGGTCTTTCACTCTTATTAAGAGATATAAGAACTGTTCCTTCCATTGGAAGCTCAGCCTTTGCAGCTTCCTGTGCCTTGAAGTAAGCACCACCGGCTGACTGTGAAATACCCAGAACCTCACCTGTGGATCTCATTTCAGGTCCGAGGATTGGATCTACCTCTGGGAACATGTTGAATGGGAATACTGCTTCCTTAACTCCATAATAAGGAATTTCTCTTTCCTTAAGATCAGCAACAGGAGACTTACGACCTGTAAGTTCACTTGTAATAATATCAGTAGCAAGTGGTACCATACGGATACCGCAAACCTTTGATACAAGTGGAACAGTACGTGAAGCACGTGGGTTAGCCTCAAGAACATATACTACATCGTCTTCGATAGCATATTGCATATTCATAAGTCCAACTACATGCATTTCCTCTGCAATCTTACGTGTATATTCCTTGATAGTAGCAAGGTTCTCTTCTGAGATATGCTTTGAAGGAATAATACAAGCTGAGTCACCAGAGTGAACTCCGGCAAGCTCTATGTGTTCCATAACAGCTGGAACATAAGCATGTGTACCATCTGAAATGGCATCTGCCTCACACTCCATAGCGTGATGTAAGAATCTATCAATAAGTATTGGTCTGTCAGGAGTAACACCAACGGCAGCAGCCATATAATTTGCCATACTGTCATCGTCGTAAACAACTTCCATTCCACGTCCGCCGAGAACGTATGAAGGACGAACCATTACAGGATAACCAATCTCGTTAGCAATCTTTGTTGCTTCCTCAACTGTTGTAGCCATACCTGCTTCAGGCATTGGAATACCAAGCTTGTCCATCATTGCACGGAATTGATCTCTGTCTTCGGCAAGGTCGATAACCTCTGGAGAAGTACCAAGGATCTTAACGCCGTTCTTCTGAAGGTCACTAGCAAGGTTAAGTGGTGTCTGACCACCAAACTGTGCGATAACACCAACTGGCTTTTCTTTCTTATAGATTGAGAGTACATCTTCAAGAGTAAGTGGCTCGAAGTAGAGCTTATCAGATGTATCATAGTCTGTTGAAACTGTCTCAGGGTTACAGTTAACAATGATTGTTTCGAAACCAAGCTTCTTAAGAGACTTAGCTGCATGTACACAGCAGTAGTCAAACTCAATACCCTGACCTATACGGTTAGGACCACCACCAAGAATCATGATCTTTGGCTTGTCTGTACTAATCTCATCTTTATCTACGTCACAATATGTAGAGTAGTAGTAAGCACTGTCCTGAGTACCACTTACGTGAACACCCTGCCATGCCTCAACTACACCGATAGCTTCGCGAGCTTCGCGGATATCATCTTCAGCAACATCAAGAATCTCGCTGAGATACTTATCTGAGAATCCATCCTTCTTAGCCTGTGTAAGAGCCTCATCTGTAGGAACCTTACCTGAGAACTCGCTTACAAGAGCTTCTTCTTCATCAACAAGTTCCTTCATCTGCTCAATGAAATACTTCTTAACCTTTGTGATTTCGTGTATCTCATCTACTGTAGCACCCTTGCGGATTGCTTCGTACATCTGGAAATGTCTTTCGCTTGAAGGAGTGATGAGTGCCTGAAGCAGCTGCTCCTTTGTCATGTCATTGAAGTTCTTAACATGTCCAAGACCATAGCGTCCTTTTTCAAGAGAACGGATAGCCTTCTGGAAAGCTTCCTTATAATTCTTACCGATGGACATTACTTCACCAACGGCACGCATCTGTGTTCCAAGCTTATCTTCAACGCCCTTGAACTTCTCAAATGCCCAACGAGCAAACTTGATAACTACATAGTCACCACCTGGTACATATTTATCAAGTGTTCCATATTTTCCACATGGGATTTCTGAAAGAGTAAGACCAGATGCCAGCATAGCTGAAACAAGAGCTATTGGGAATCCGGTTGCTTTTGAAGCAAGTGCTGAAGAACGAGATGTTCTAGGATTGATCTCAATTACGATTATACGGTCACTTACTGGATCATGTGCAAACTGAACATTTGTTCCACCGATAACCTGTATAGCATCTACGATTTTGTAAGCCTGCTCCTGAAGTCTGTCCTGAACCTCCTGAGAAATTGTAAGCATTGGGGCAGAGCAGAAACTATCACCTGTATGTACGCCCATAGGATCAATGTTCTCTATGAAGCATACTGTTATCATGTTTCCTTCTTTATCACGTACAACCTCGAGCTCAAGCTCTTCCCATCCGCTAACACATTCTTCAACAAGAACCTGTCCTACAAGAGAAGCTTTAAGACCACGAGCACATACTGTTGCAAGTTCTTCTTTATTATATACCAGACCACCGCCGGCACCACCCATGGTGTAAGCTGGTCTAAGTACTACAGGGTAACCAAGTTCGCTTGCAATGCTGAGGGCTTCATCTACTGAATAAGCAACCTCTGAACGAGCAACCTCTACACCGAGAGAGTTCATAGTCTTCTTGAACTCAATTCTGTCTTCGCCTCGCTCAATTGCATCTACCTGTACACCGATAACCTTTACATTGTACTTATCAAGTACTCCTGCATCTGCAAGCTCTGCACAAAGGTTAAGACCTGACTGTCCACCAAGGTTTGGCAGAAGAGCATCAGGACGCTCCTTAGCGATAATCGCTTCCAGACGTTTTACGTTGAGTGGCTCAATGTAAGTTACATCTGCCATCTCAGGGTCAGTCATGATAGTAGCAGGGTTTGAGTTAACCAGTACTATTTCATAACCCAGACTTCTCAGAGCTTTACACGCCTGTGTACCTGAGTAGTCAAATTCACAAGCCTGGCCAATGATGATTGGGCCTGAGCCTATGATCAGAACTTTGTGAATATCTGTTCTTTGTGACATAGTTTTGTCCTCCAATAATAGTCCCCGGGAAATCACTTTTCGAAATTTTGCCCAGTTGGATATACTATACCACAACAGAGAGAAATTTTCCTCATAAAAATAGGATATTTTCAAAAAAATATGGCCAGTTTACATAAGCTTTTTACGGTTTCGTAGGTTGACATGCCACTTAAAACTATAGTAAAATCTTATTGTATTTGAGCTTTATTTTTAGTGAAGGAAGTGAAATAATGAGCGAAGAAAATACTGTCAAAAATGAAGAGATAAAAGAGTCTGCATCTGAGGTGGTTGAAGAAGTAAAAGATACCGAAGAAACTGCTGAAGAAGGTGTAAAAAAAGAAAAGAAGAAGCTGGATGTTTATAACATCGTTCTTCTTGTTGTGGATTATATTTTCATAATTGCTTCCTATGTAACAGCGCTTATGCTTATAAGTGAGCTGAATGATGAATTTGCATCACTTATTTATATGAATATCGTTATAATGGTTACACCTTTCTATGCATTATTCTGCAGTATAGTATTTTTTGTATTTAAGCTTTATACGAAAAAACCTGGTAGCGCAGGCATTAAAGAAGCAAGAAGAATAATGGTGGCAACATTCTTTACTATAGTTGTATACGGCTTTGTAATGGACCTTATGGAATATGACTTCCCACATGCTTTCTACGTAATAGCTGGTCTGCTCCAGTTCTTCATGACACTTCTTACAAGATTCTATAGGAAGCTCACACACTTTAGTAACAATGAGAATTAGTGATTTAGTAAAAAAGATAATACTTGTGTTCGGAGGAGTAATAATCCTCGGAGCAGCAGTGATGATAATAGTCTCATTATTCAACCGAAAGGATGATGATGAGGCTTTTTCTAATGGTGAAAAGACATACTTCGTAACATCGACAGATGCTCCATCCACTGAGGCTACTACTGAAGCAACAACAGAATACATTGTGGCTGAACCTGAATTAATAGAAGATACTACTCAGGACATGGCAAGCTCTACAGATACTGTACAGCAGCCTGCCACTGTCACAGCTGCAGTAATAGTGGAAGACAAGGACATGGTGGATGAAAACGATCCATTTTTCCTTATTTGTCCATCATCTGTTTCTGTAGGAAAAGGAAAAGCTTTTGATGTAGAGGAGCATGTTGGTTATGCCGATGACTACGATAGAGATGTGGAGCTGGAGGTTTCTGGCGAAGTAGATACATCTACAACAGGATCTTACCCAGTAAAGCTTACACTTAAGGATGATGCAGGGCATACAAAAACTAATAATATGACAGTTACAGTAGTTGAGAGTACATCTGATACTACTGAACCTTCAAGCGATGGAGGCTCAGAGACCTTTGAATCCTTTGAATCCAATTATAAAAAAGAAGGTACTACACTTGGAATAGATGTTTCCAGATGGCAGAAAACTATTGATTTTGAAAAAGTTAAATCCGCTGGATGTGATTTTGTTATTATCAGAATTGGTGGACTGGATGATGGAAAAAGATATGAGGATTCCTGCTTCAAGGAAAATATAAAGAATGCCAAGGCGGCTGGACTTAAGGTTGGTATTTATTGGCATGCTGAGGAAAGCTCCATGGATGAAGTGAGAGACAGCGTGGATTATCTTATGAATCTTCTGGGTGGAGAAAGTCTAGATTTTCCTATAGCTTATGATTGGGAAGATTTTTATGGCTTCCAGAAATATGGAATGAATTTATATGATATAAATAACTGCTTTGAGGTTTTCTGCGAAGAGGTTGAGAAGGAAGGTTATGAGGCCTGCCTTTATAGTAGTAAGAACTTCCTGGAGAATACATGGACTAACAGCAGTAATCATAAGGTGTGGCTTGCTAACTATACTTCTCAGACTACATATGCTGGAGAATACTATATGTGGCAGCACAGTTCCACTGGAAAAATAGATGGAATAAGCACTGCTGTAGATTTTAATGTTTTATATGAATAAGTCCTTTTTTATGAGGGGGATATTTGCTATAATGGGAATATCTTTTTTCTGGTTTTAAAACTACTTAGGGGAGGATATAATCCGTTGGTACTTACAGATAAAAATATATTTGAAGATGGCATTAAACGCATCATTATATCTGAAGAGGAGATTCAGAAGAAGGTTTCTGAGTATGCAGAGTTTTTGAGCAAAGAATATGAAGGAAAACCTCTGCTCCTTGTCAGCATATTAAAGGGTGCGTTTGTTTTTTTGTCCGATCTTACGAAGGAAATGTCTATTCCGTGCGAGATAGGATTTATGGCAGCTAAGAGTTATTTTGATAGTACTGATTCATCTGGAAATGTTCAGATTGTTTACGACCTGGCACAGGATATCAGTAATTATCATGTTCTTATAGTAGAAGATATTCTGGATACAGGAAGAACTCTTTCTGCTGTTGTAGATATATTAAAACAAAGAGATCCGCTATCACTTAAGATAGTTACTCTTCTTGATAAGCCAGATAGAAGAGTGGCTGATATAACAGCTGATTATACTTTGTTCACTATTCCGGATTATTTTGTTATCGGCTATGGACTTGATTATGGAGAATATTATAGAAATCTTCCTTACATAGCTGAGTATGATGAGAACCTAATAAATTGAGTTTTATAAATAAAGGAGTGTAAAAATGGAAAAGCTATTTAAACTCAAAGAAAACGGAACGACTGTAAGAAAGGAGATACTAGCTGGTCTTACAACTTTTGTAACTATGGCTTATATCCTCGCGGTTAATCCAAGTATTCTTTCAGAAACAGGAATGGACCCTACAGCAGTTCTTCTTGCAACATGTATTGCATCATTTATTGGTACAGCACTTATGGCATTTCTTGCTAATATGCCTTTTGCACTTTCAGCCGGAATGGGTCTTAATGCTTATTTCGCATATACGGTTGTTCTCGGTATGGGTTATACATGGCAGGTTGCCCTTCTTGCAGTTTTTGTTGAAGGTGTAATCTTCATTCTCCTTTCAGTTACTCCTGTAAGAGAAGCAATTTTCAATTGTATTCCACTTGAACTTAAGAAAGCGGTTTCAGTCGGAATTGGTCTTTTCATTTGCTTCATCGGACTTCAGAATGCGAAGCTCGTTGTAGGTGGAGCTACACTTGTAGAAATGGTTAACTTCAAAGAGAATTTCTCTACACAGGGTATAACAGCACTTCTTGCTGCAATGGGTGTTACAATAACAGCTGTTCTTTATATAAAGAAGGTTCCTGGATCAATCCTTATAGGTATTCTTATTACATGGATTTTAGGAATAGATGCTCAGTTCTTTAAGCTTTATGTTCCAAATCCAGAAGCTGGATTTTATGATCTTATTCCTTCATTCCATATGACAGATTTCTCTAAGCTTGGAGAAACTGTTGGACAGTGTTTCAATGTTGATTTTAAGAGTGTAGGAATTCTTAATTTTATAGTTGTAGTTTTTGCATTCCTGTTCGTTGATCTGTTCGATACTATCGGAACACTTATTGGTGTTTCTTCAAAGGCTGATATGCTTGATGAAGAAGGAAAGCTTCCAGCTATAAAGCCAGCACTTCTTTCAGATGCTATTGCAACAGCAGCAGGTGCTGTACTTGGTACATCAACAACTACAACATTCGTTGAGTCTGCATCAGGTGTTGGTGTTGGTGGTAGAACAGGACTTACAGCTCTTACAACAGCAATCCTGTTTTTACTTTCTACATTCCTTGCACCTATCTTTACATCAATACCATCATTTGCAACAGCTCCAGCACTTATCATTGTTGGATTCCTGATGTTTACTGGTATTTCAGATCTTAAGATGGATGAGAATAATTATGCAACAGCTATTCCTGCATATATTACTATTTTCTCAATGCCTCTGTTCTATAGTATTTCAGAGGGCATCTCGCTTGGTGTTATTTCATACGTACTTATAAATATGCGTTGTGGAAATGCTAAGAAGATCAATCCGATAATGTATGTACTGGCAGTGCTGTTTATTCTGAAGTACATATTTATATAAAAGACAGAATATAGATTACTAGATTTTAAAATACGAATGTGGGTATAGTATTTTGAAACTGACATTAAAAATTATAATAATTGAATTACTTATTATTGGTGCGCTTTATCTTACTATCCGTGGAGTGAAACCGGACATAGATATAAAAGCTGAAATGAAATCTGAACTGAAAGCTCTCTTTACGTCTGATGATGAGGTTGAAGATGAAACTGTGGCTGATTCAGGTATCTGGGGTAAGCTTTCTAATCTTGGTTCTGAAGATGTAAAAGAGATAGCAGGAGATGAAGAGGACGCATCAAAGAAGACAGAAGATGCAACATCGACAGATGCGGCTTCTGATGATGGTATTAGTTTTGAACCTCATGCAGTAGCCTCAACTGAGCCTTCTAATTTCCTTGTATCAACTGAAGTGGCTGTAGATGATACTGTTCTTTCTTCAAAAGCAGATTATGCTTCTAAAAGTCTGGGAGATATTTACTTTGAAGAGGGTTCTAAGTATACAGACCAGGAAGGTGTATTTACCTTCCGCGGAAACAACTTTCGAGATAATCCATGCTATGGTACAGCTAATTATGAGTGGGGTTCGCTTACATCTCAGTGGAGCATAGTTACAGGTTCCCTTACATTTGAAGATGCAACCTGGAGCGGCAGTGGTTGGACTGGTCAGCCTCTTATGAGACATTGGTCCAGAGAAGCTAAAGCTCATATGAATATGTATGACTGGGCTAAGGAAGATGATTCTCTTGTGGAAGTAATCTATGCATGCATGGATGGTTACATCTACTTCCTGGATATGAAAACAGGAGAGAAGACTCGTGAACCAATGTGGCTTGGATTTACCTTTAAGGGTGCAGGGGCTCTTGATCCAAGAGGTTATCCTGTAATGTATGTTGGAGCGGGATACGATAATGATTCAGAAACAGCAAGAGTATTTGTTATAAATCTTCTTGACTGTTCTGTAATGTATACATTTGGAAATAATGATCCATTTTCTCTTAGAGGAAGCCTTAGTTATTTCGATTCCTCAGCTTTGGTAGATCCTGAAACGGATACACTTATCTATCCAGGTGAAAATGGAATTCTGTACATGATACACCTTGGAACTCAGTATGACGAAACTGCTGGAAAACTGAGTATGTCATTTGATAAGGTGGTTAAATGGAGATATAGCAGTAAGAGGACATCTAATGGTGCTTTCTGGCCAGGAATGGAAACCAGTGCAGCTATTTATAAGAACTATATGTTTATAGCTGATAATGGTGCTAATCTGTTCTGCCTTAATCTGAATACCCTTGAGACTGTTTGGGTTCAGGATATTCTTGATGATTCCAACTCCACACCGGTTCTTTCTGTTGAGGATGGAAAGCTTTATATCTATGTTAGTACATCCTTCCATCTTGGATGGAGAAGTGGTTCTACAGCTACAGTTCCTATCTGGAAGATAGATGCGGAGACTGGCGAAATAATATGGCACACTGATTATGAATGCAGTTCCATGGAGGGTGTTTCTGGTGGAGTTCAGTCAACTATAGCAGTTGGAAAGAATTCATTTGATGATCTCATTTACGTAACTGTTGCAATGACACAGGGTACCGGAAGTGGTAACATAGTTGCCCTTAAGAAAGCAGATGGTTCTAAAGCATGGGAGAATACCATTCCATATACATGGTCATCACCAGTCTGTGTTTATAATGATGATGGCAGCGGTGAGGTTATTTACGGAGCCAGCGATGGAAGGCTTTATTGTCTGAACGGATTGACAGGAGAAGAGAATAGTCACCTGGCTATATCAGATGGAACCATAGAGGCATCCCCAGCGGTATACGAAAATTATCTTGTAGTTGGAACCCGTGCTGGAAAGATTTGGGGAATTAAACTTGAATGAAAGGATTTTTATATGATAGGAATTATCGGAGCAATGGATAAAGAGGTGGACGATCTTAAGGCCGTAATGAGTGGTCTTGGAGAAGAGAGTCAGCCTAAAGTTGAAAAACATGCCGGAATGGAATTCTGGACAGGAACTCTTTCAGGACATGAAGTAGTTCTTGTAAGAAGTGGAATCGGCAAGGTTAATGCTGCTGTAGCAGCAGAAGCACTTGCAGCCATATTTAATGTAAGAGCTATTATCAATACAGGCATCGCTGGAAGTCTTGATACCGATATTGATATTGGAGATATTGTTCTTTCAACGGATGCCCTGGAGCATGACATGAATGTTAAAGGACTTGGTTATGAGAGAGGCATAATCCCTGATCAGGAGGAAAGCATTTATGTGGCAGACGAAAAGCTTCGTAGTGTTGCAAAGACAGCATGCGAAAAGGTTTGTCCAGATGTAAAGGTTTTTGAAGGAAGAGTAGTTTCCGGAGATATCTTTGTTTCTGAGAAGGATATGAAGGATAAGATGATAGCAAGCTTTAATGGAATGTGTACAGAGATGGAAGGCGCAGCTATTGCTCATACAGCATGGCTGAATCAGATTCCTTATCTTATCATTCGTTCTATTTCTGATAAGGCAGATGATAGTGCAGAGATGGATTATCCAACATTCCAGAAAAAAGCAATCGAAAATTCTGTTAAGCTTGTAACAGAAATGATGAAAATGCTATAATCCAGAAAGTTTTATGAAAGGAAGTTTTAATTATGGATTTAATACCTAGTTTTTCAGTTGATCATACAAAGATAGTACCTGGAATATTTACAAGCAGGGAAGATCTTGTGGGAGGAGAGATAGTAACAACTTATGATGTAAGAGTTACTCATCCAAATATTGAGCCAGCAATAGATGTGGCTGCCATGCACTCACTTGAGCATTTAATAGCAACATACCTTCGTAACAACGATGAGTGGAAGGACTATGTTATTTACTGGGGACCAATGGGTTGCCTTACAGGATTCTACTTAATCCTAAAGGGTCGCCGTCCATCAAAGGATATATGCGATCTTTTAATAGCAGCTTTTGATTCAGTAAAGGATGCTGAGGAGGTTCCTGGAACAGCACCAGAGAATTGCGGTAACTGCCTTATGCATAACCTTCCATTTGCAAAGTATTATGCGGCTCGCTTCGCTGACTATCTTAAAGAAAACAAAGACAAGCCTGAAACCTTTGAATATCCAAAGAGCGAGAGACTGGTTACAGAGGATGGAAGACAGTTCTTTGATTCATAAAACAGCTTTTTTGTACTAGACTAAAAATATAGACTATGATATAATTTCACGGTTAGCGCCCATATGAGACGCTGACCGTGTTTTATTATATGTAAAACATAGATAATAATTAAAAAAATGATTAATAGACCTGTAGGTCATAAGGAGGAAATAAAGATGAGTTTAACTTACGAAAAGCTTGAAGGAAACATGGCGGAGCTTACAATTACAGTTCCAGCAGAGGATTTTAAGAAGGCATGTGTAGATGTCTACAACAGATCAAAGAATAAGTTCCAGTTCGATGGATTCCGTAAGGGTCACGTTCCAATGGCATTAATAGAGAAGACATATGGTGTTGCTGTATTCTATGAGGATGCTGCAAATGATCTTATTAATAAGACATACTTCGAGGAGATCAAGGATTGTGATCTTGATATCGTTTCAAATCCTGACATCTCTGTTAGCCAGATTGAGAAGGGTAAGGATTTCATCTACAAGGCTAAGGTTGCTACAAAGCCACCTGTAGAGCTTGGAGATCTTAAGAAAATCGAAATCGAGAAGGTTGACGCTGAAGTAACAGACGAAGATGTTGAGAACGAGATCAAGAATAAGCTTAAGGCTAACTCAACTAAGAACGAAGTTACAGATAGAGCTGCTAAGCTTGAGGATGAAGCTACAATCAACTTCGAAGGATTTGTTGATGGAGTTGCTTTCGAAGGCGGAAAGGGTGAGAACTATCCACTTGTACTTGGTTCAGGTTCATTCATTCCTGGATTCGAGGATCAGATTGTTGGTCACAATGTTGGTGACAGCTTCGATGTTAATGTTACATTCCCAGAGAAGTATCAGGCAGAGGACCTTGCTGGTAAGGATGCAGTATTTAAGTGCGATCTAGTAGCTCTTAAGGAAACAGTTATTCCAGAGCTTGATGATGAATATGTTTCAGATACAACTGATTTTGAAACAGTTGATGAGTTCAAGGCTGATGTTAAGAAGCAGGTTGAAGAGCGTAAGGCTAACGCTGCTAAGCATGAGAAGGAAGAGAAGGCTATTGATAAGCTTGTAGAGATGTCTACAGTAGAGCTTCCTGAACCAATGATCGCTTATCAGCAGGAGAAGATGGTTGATAACTTTGGCCAGCAGCTTATGTATCAGGGTATGAACCTTGAGCAGTATCTGAATATGACAGGTCAGACAAGAGATGATATGAGAGATCAGGTTAGACCTGAGGCTGAGAAGCAGATTAAGAGAAGCCTTGTTATCGAGGCAGTAGCTGATGCTCAGGGATTTGAAGTTTCAGATGAGGATGTTCAGGCTGAGATGGAGAAGATGGCTAAGCAGTATCAGATGGAAATCGAGAAGATTAAGGAATTCATGGGCGACGAGCAGATTGAAGGACTTAAGGCTGATATAAGAATGCAGAAGGCAGTTGAGTATATTGCAGATCAGGCTAAGGAGAAATAATAATCTTTTAGGGAGGTTATAAGAATGGCATTAGTACCTACAGTCATAGAGACAACTAACAGAGGCGAAAGAGCTTATGATATATATTCCAGACTTTTAAAGGAAAGAATCATCTTCCTTGGAGACGAGGTTAATGATGTAACAGCAAGTCTGGTTGTAGCTCAGCTTCTTTTCCTTGAGTCAGAGGACTCAAATAAGGATATTAACCTTTATATAAACAGCCCAGGTGGTTCAGTAACTGCCGGTATGGCTATTTATGACACAATGAATTACATTAAGTGTGATGTTTCTACTATATGTGTAGGAATGGCTGCATCTATGGGAGCATTCCTTCTTTCAGGTGGTGCAAAGGGTAAGAGATTTGCTCTTCCAAATGCTGAGATTATGATTCATCAGCCACTTGGTGGAACTCAGGGTCAGGCAACTGATATGGAGATTGATGTTAAGCATATGCTTCGCATTAAAGAAAACCTTATCAAGATCATGGCTGAGAATGCTGGAAAAGACTATGATACAGTTTATGCTGACTGTGAGAGAAATAACTGGATGACAGCTGATGAGGCACGTGAGTATGGTCTCATTGATAGTGTAGTTGAAAATCGTAAGTAACATTAGGAGAAGATAATGGCTAGTCGTAATGACGAGATACTTAGATGTTCGTTTTGTAATAAGACTCAGGATCAGGTGAGAAAGCTTATTGCCGGTCCTGGAGCTTACATTTGCGATGAGTGTGTGGGCATTTGCTCAGATATCATCGATGACGAACTTAAAAATATGGAAAAAGAAGGCGGAGAGCTTAATCTGCCTAAGCCAAAAGAAATCAAGGCTTTCCTTGATGATTATGTAATTGGACAGGAAGTAGCTAAGAAAGCACTTTCTGTTGCAGTTTATAATCACTATAAAAGAGTAATGGCTGGAAGAGACTTCGACGTAGAGCTTCAGAAGAGTAACATTCTGATGATAGGTCCTACAGGTTCAGGTAAAACTTATATGGCCCAGACTCTTGCAAAGATGTTAAATGTACCATTTGCTATAGCAGATGCAACAACCCTTACTGAGGCTGGTTATGTAGGTGAGGATGTAGAGAATATTCTGCTTAAGCTTATCCAGGCTGCTGACTATGATATAGACAGAGCTGAAAAGGGTATTATTTACATCGACGAGATCGATAAGATTTCAAAGAAGTCAGAGAACGTTTCTATTACCAGAGATGTATCTGGTGAGGGTGTTCAGCAGGCACTTCTTAAGATAGTTGAAGGAACCGTTGCTTCAGTTCCACCTCAGGGTGGTCGTAAGCATCCACAGCAGGAATTCATAGAGATAGATACATCAAATATCCTCTTTATCTGTGGTGGTGCATTTGATGGACTTGATAAGGTTATCGAGAGCCGTGTAGGTAAGAAGTCAATTGGTTTCAACGCTGATATTCAGACAGAAAGATCTATTGTGGATAGTGAGCTTCTCAGAAAGGTTCAGCCACAGGATTTGGTTAAGTTTGGTATCATCCCAGAGTTTGTTGGTCGTGTTCCTGTAGTTGTAACACTTGACCAGCTTGATGAACAGGCACTGATAAGCATACTTACAGAGCCAAAGTCATCAATCGTTAAGCAGTATAAGAAGATGTTCGAGTTTGATAATGTTGAACTTGACTTCGAGCAGGATGCGCTCGTTGAGGTAGCTAAGGAAGCCATGGAGAGAGCAACCGGAGCTAGAGGACTCAGGTCTATTCTTGAAACTGCAATGATGGATGTTATGTATGAAATTCCATCTAACGAAGATATTAAGAAAGTAACTATTACTAAGGAAACTATAACAGAGGGCGCTGACCCTAAGACGGAGTAGTATACCTTTATGAAGATTAAATCATCAGAGCTTAGAACGGTTTGTGGACCAACATCTAAGCTTCCTGCCGAAGAGTTGCCAGAAATAGCATTTGCCGGAAGGTCAAATGTGGGCAAATCGTCTCTTATAAATTCTTTGTTAAATCGTAAGAACCTTGCCAGGACTTCATCAAGTCCGGGCAAGACAGTTACGATTAACTTCTATATCATAAATGAGATGTTCTATCTCGTAGATCTTCCAGGATATGGATATGCAAAAGCTTCACTTCAGGAAAGAGCTAAGTGGGGCAAGATGATAGAAAAGTATCTGAGTACACGTGATGTGCTTAGAGCTGTTGTTTTACTTGTTGATATCAGACATACACCAACTAAGGATGATGTTATGATGTATGAGTGGATAGTAGCAAATGGACTTAAACCTATCATTGTTGCAACAAAGCTGGATAAGATTAAACGTAGTCAGAAGGATAAGAACCTGAAGATTGTCAGGGAAACCCTTGGGGCAGAAAAGGACGTAAAAATCGTCCCTTATTCGTCAGAGACGAAAGCGGGACGAGATGAACTTCTTATGATTCTTAATGAGTTATTAGTTTAGTCTTTATCCCATAATTCATTTACGAGAAATTGATAAACATCAGTACTCTTTGCACGCCAGTTGTCGCAGATTGAACGGGCCATATCCTTGGTTGGGACGTTTATACGGATGTCCAGCAGGGTTTCACGACGTTCGCGGATGGCGCATTTAACTGTATATTCGTTATGTTCATTGAATATGAAATCAGCGAAGATTTCGGATTCATTCTTAAGATTTATTTTTTCCTTCTTGAAATAATCTCTGATTTCTTGTTTAATGTTGTTAGATATTCTGTTTTCGAAGTAGAGAAGTGCTTCCTCACCCTGATTTGTTATCTGGTAGTGCTGAGTGTTTCTGATAGTCGTAACAGAAATAAAATTCTTATCAATCAATTCGCTGAGTGATTCGTGAATATTGAAAAGATTGGTATATCCTCTATCCAGTATAAAACTGGTTATCTGTGAGTTAGTAAGCGTATACTCATCTATTCGGTCTAACATATATAAAATTATAAGTTTATATAGCATTAGATTTTGATTTTCCATTTGTTAACCCCATAAAGATGTTAATAGTGTTGTGAATAATAGGATACGCCACTTATATATGATTTGCAAGTTATTTTACTATAGTGATTCATGCTGATAAAGGGAAGGAGAATGTATGGATTATAATAAGTTGAAGGTTAGTGAATTAAAGAAAATTGCTGAGGAAAGAGGTCTTCGCAATCTTGGAAACGTAAAGAAGGCAGAGCTTGTTGATATCCTGACAGGAATTGACAAGATGAATGCTGAGAAGCAGCAGGCTGCAGCTCCTGAAGAGGTTTCAGTTTCTGAAGAAGAGTTTATAGAGGAAGAGGAAGAAACAGAAGGCAAGGGCTTCGAAGGCAACGAGGTTGCTGAAGGTATTCTTGAGGTTCTCTCAGAGGGCTATGGATTTATCAGAAGTGATAATTACATGCCTGGTGAAAGGGATATCTATGTTTCTCCTTCACAGATCCGTAAGTTCAGACTCCGTACTGGAGATATTGTAAGAGGTCCTATCCGCAAGAAGAATAGTGCAAATGAAAAATTCAGTGCACTTCTTTATATAGAATCAGTTAATGGTTATTCTCCAGCAGAGATTACAAAGAGAATGAAGTTTGAGGATATGACTCCAATCTTCCCAGATGAAAGAATTCATCTGGATTATGAAGGTGCTCCTGTTTCACTTCGTATTGTTGATCTGTTCAGCCCTATTGGTAAGGGACAGCGTGGAATGATAGTTTCTCCACCAAAGGCTGGTAAGACAACACTTCTTAAGCAGATTGCTAAGAGAATCAGTGTTGCAAATCCTGAAATGAACCTTCTTGTTCTTCTTATAGATGAAAGACCAGAGGAGGTTACAGATATTAAGGAGTCTATAGAAGGACCAAATGCTGAGGTTATCTATTCTACATTTGATGAGCTCCCTGAACATCATAAGAGAGTTTCAGAGATGGTTATAGAAAGAGCTAAGAGGCTGGTTGAGAGCGGAAATGATGTTGTTATCCTTATAGATTCCATTACAAGACTTTCCCGTGCCTATAACCTTACAGTTCCACCAAGTGGTAGAACACTTTCTGGTGGTCTTGACCCTGCAGCACTTCATATGCCTAAGAAATTCTTTGGTGCTGCCAGAAATATGAGAGAGGGTGGTTCTCTTACAATTCTTGCTACAGCCCTTATAGAGACAGGAAGCCGTATGGATGATGTTGTTTTTGAGGAATTCAAGGGAACTGGTAATATGGAGCTGGTTCTGGATAGAAATCTTCAGGAAAAGAGAGTATTCCCGGCGATTGACATTTCCAAGTCAGGAACAAGAAAAGATAACCTGCTTCTTTCTGAAGAAGAGAGAGAAGTTTGTGATCTTATTCATAGAAGGTTCCATAGCCTGAAGGCAGAGGATGTGACAGAGGATCTTCTTAAGCTTTTCTCACAGACTAAGGATAATAAGCAGTTTATAGGGGTGGCAAAGAAACTGTTTCAGAAAAGATAAAAAAGTGATATAATGAAGGTTGGTTTTTAAAAGTATTTCGCGGAGGCTTTAAGATTGAATTTCAGTAAAGAAAGCGTTAAGAAAAAACAAGATAAGCTTCTTTCAAGAACTAGAAGATATGAAAGAAGGTTCTTTATAGAGATTTTCAAGGTAGTACTTGTCATCTTTGTGTTACTTGTTCTTATTATGGCAGGTGCAGGTTTTGGCATGATGAAAGGTATGCTGGATGATTCTCCGGATATCTCAACCATCAGTATTAAACCTAAGGGATTTAAGACTATAATCTATGACCAGAACAACAAGGAACGTAACACCCTTTCAACAGTTAATTCTAACCGTGTATATGTTTATTATGATGATATACCAGATCAGTTGGTCAATGCCTTTGTAGCTATCGAGGACGAAAGATTCTGGAGCCATAATGGTATTGATATGAGAGGTATCTTCAGAGCGCTGGTTAAGGACGTTATGGCTCGTAACTTCAACGAGGGTGCATCTACTATTACTCAGCAGCTCATTAAGAACCAGGTGTTCGATGTTGGTATGAACGAGACCACCAAGATACAGAAGGTTGAACGTAAGGTTCAGGAACAGTATCTTGCTATGGATCTTGAAAAGAGATATACAAAAGAGCAGATTGTTGAAGCATATCTGAATACAATCTATCTTGGACAGGGTTGTAATGGTGTTGAGGCAGCTGCCAATAGATACTTTGATAAGTCTTGTGGCGACCTGACAATAGCGGAGATGTCTGTTATTGCAGCTATTACAAAGAACCCTTATGGATATGATCCTGTTGTATTCCCAGAAGAGAATAATAAGCGTCGTAAGTTTGTACTTGATAAGATGCTTAAATTTGAATACATAACAGAAGATGAATACGAAGAGGCATTAAATGATGATGTTTATGAGCGTATTCAGAAGATCAAGCAGACTAACGATGAGAATTTTGAGTATAACTCATATTATACAGATGACCTGATGCGTAAGCTCAACAAAGACTTCCAGGAAATGTACGACATGACAGAGCAGGAAGCTTATGATGAGATTTACACAGGTGGATACAGTGTTTACTCGGTTCAGGATTATAATATCCAGAATATAGTTGATACAGTCATTAATGATGCGTCATATTATCCGGACAGTACATCGGTTGCTCTTAACTATAAGCTGACACTTCTTGGAAATGACGGAATAACAACTTATAACTATGATACAAATACTCTGCTTACTTACTATAGACAGCAGACAGAGAATTCTAAATATAATAACATTTATCCTTCCGAAGAGGATGCAAGAGCAGCGGCTGATACCTATAAAGAGGCTATGCTGGATGAGACGGGTGCAACATTCCTGAACGAAGAGTTCAAGACTGCAGTTCAGCCTCAGGCTTCATTTGTTGTTATAGATCAGAAGACTGGTTTTGTAAAAGCTATCGGTGGTGGTAGAGGAGAAAAGACAGAAAACCTTGGTTTTGACCGAGCTACAAATGCTAAACGTCAGCCAGGTTCTACATTTAAGGTTCTTGCGGCATTCCTTCCATATATCGATACTGAAGGAAGTCTTGCTTCATGTTTTGATGATAAGGCTTATTCTTTCGAAAATGGAACACCTGTTAAGAACTGGTACGGTGGATACAGAGGTCCTAGTTCGCTTCGTGATGCAATCAGAGATTCTATGAATATCATCGCTGTTCAGACTATCACAGCAGTTACACCTGAAGTTGCTTATGATTATCTGATGAAGGAAGGCTTTACAACCATCGTTGATAAAGAGATTGGTGCTGATGGAGATGTTTATTCGGATATCCAGCAGGCAACAGCTCTTGGTGGTCTTACATATGGTATTACAAACCTTGAGATAACAGCTGCTTATGCTGGTATTGCTAACATGGGTAAATATACAGAGCCTGTTTATTATGACAGGGTTTATGATCATGATGGTAATCTGGTTATAGATAACAGAGAACCTGTTGAAAGACAGCATGAGATGTGTAAAGATACAACAGCTTATCAGCTTATTGATGCCATGAAGGATGTTGTTACATCTGGTACAGGTACTAGAGCAAACCTGACAAGCGGTATTAAGTGTGCGGGTAAGACGGGTACAACATCACAGTCTTATGACCTCTGGTTCTGTGGAATGACTCCTTATTATACAGCTTCTGTGTGGTTTGGATACGATTCAAACGTTACAGTTAATACAAATAACCATAAGGTTATGTGGCGTGATATTATGGATAAGATTGCCATAATGGAAAACCAGGATCCTGAAAAAGACTGGGATAAGCCAGATGGTCTTGTAGAAGCTACGGTATGTAAGATAACAGGTCTTAAACCTATAGACAGTTGTCCTACATGTACTGACCTGTGTGACGAAGACCATATACCTACAAAGATATGTAAGGGTCACATGAACAAGATTGTTATTTGTACAGAGTCCCATATGCAGGCAACCAATACTTGTCCTGATACGGTTGAATATACTATCACTTATAATGATGATGGTGATGGTGAGATTATCGGTGCAGATTTCGAGTATGATAAGTCAATATTTTCATCTAAGTGTCCACTTCATCCTGAAGTTGAGGGAGGACTTAAGATAACTTCGTGGGCAGATACAGGCGGAACAATTTCTGATTCTGTTGTGGCATCTCCGGAAAGTGATGTTACATTCTACATCACTCCAGGTGAGGGCTATGCCATCAGAGATGTAACGGTTGATGATGTAAGTGTGGGTGCGGTTTCTGAGTACACATTTACAGCTGTTAATTCAGCACATACAATTTACGCATATTTCACACCTGTTGGCGGTGAGGCACCGGCTGATGATGGTGGTGGAGAGAGTGCGGAATAACAAAAAGACAGGGTAATTCCCTGTCTTTTTTGTTGGTAACCAAATAATGCTTTTTTTTATGGGGAGAGGGGGTTTGTTTATGAAACGAGAATTATCATATGATACAAATAATATGATAGACATGCTTAAAGTCTTGAGATTAGTTCTTTTGGATATTGATGCCTTCAATATCTTTAGCTCCAGTTCTGACAGAAAAGTAACTTTATTTGTGAATCTAAAGAATCTGATAAGAATAGAGAAAACATCTAAAACTTATAAGTTTGTATTTTCAGATTATGTGAAACTTTTAGATGCAAGACCTGCAAGAAAGATTCTCGGTCATGAAGAAATGAGATACTTTATTCCTCTCAATAGAAGGGATGTTATTAATCCGTCATACATTGGAATGGTGGATGAGAGTGGTGTCCATCTAAAAGGGCAAAAAGAAGCAATTAAGGTGTCCAGATCCTGCCGTCATAAGCTTGAGAAATATTTCCATATCTGATACAATTACAAAGTGGCTCTGCTGACAGATGCCCCACTAAAATAGTATAGTTTAGTAGTTTCTAAACAAGGAAAGGAATAGATATGATATCTAAACTTATTAACGAAATCAAAAAGAAAAATGCACCTATCGTGGTTGGCCTTGATCCACAGCTTTCATTTGTTCCAGAAGAAATCCTTAACAAGTGGTATGCTGAAAAGGGAGAGACTCTCGAGGCAATTGGTGAAGCCATATATGAATATAATGTTGGTCTTATGGACAGCGTTAGTGATCTCATCCCAGCGGTGAAGCCACAGATAGCTATGTATGAGCAGTTTGGAATTCCTGGACTTGTTGCATATAAAAAGACTGTAGAGTATGCCCACAGCAAAGGACTTGTTGTTATAGGAGATATCAAAAGAGGCGATATTGGTTCAACCTCAACAGCATATGCCGTAGGACATATTGGAACTGTTAAGATTGGAAATAAGAGCATAAAGCCTTTTGATGAGGATATTGTTACAGTTAATCCTTATCTTGGTTCCGATGGTGTTAAGCCATTTGTTGATGTTTGCAACTCTGATGATAGAGGCATTTTTGTACTCGTAAAAACCTCTAATCCTTCTTCAGGAGAACTTCAGGATAAGGAAACAGACGGAACTCCTATTTATGAAGTTGTTGCTGAAAAGGTAAATGAATGGGGCGCTGAGTCTATGGATGGCGATTACAGTAATGTAGGTGCGGTTGTTGGTGCCACATATCCAGAAATGGGTGTCCGTCTCAGAAAGCTTATGCCTAAGACTTATATCCTTGTGCCAGGTTATGGCGCACAGGGCGGAAGTGGTAAGGATCTCAAGGGATTCTTCAACGAAGATGGCCTTGGAGCAATCGTAAATTCATCAAGAGGAATCATTGCAGCTTACAAGAATGAAAAGTATGCTGGTATGGACTACAAGGAAGCAGCAAGGGCTGCAACTATCGATATGATAGAAGATATAAGAGTAAATGCATTAGGAGCTAACTAAAATGGTTGAAATGTATGCTGATATAACTAAACAGGAGCATCTGGTAGATGACATTTTCAGTATGATCCTTCGCTGCCCAGCTATAAGTGAGGTGGCTCATAGTGGACAGTTTGTTTCTGTATATTCAAAGGACAGTGCAAGGCTTCTTCCAAGACCTATCAGTATCTGTGAGGTTGATAAGAAGGCTGGAACTATCAGACTTGTTTATAGAACTGTTGGTGCCGGAACTACAGAGTTCAGTGGCTATAAAAAAGGCGACAGTCTTAAAGTAGTTGGTCCTATTGGAAATGGATATGAACTAAATGGTTCTCATCCTATTCTCATGGGTGGAGGAATTGGAATTCCACCTATGCTTGAGCTTGCTAAGGAGTTCAGTGCTAAGGGACTTTCAAAGAATGATATTTCTGTAATCCTTGGATATAGAGATAATACATTTCTATTAAATGAATTCAAGAAGATTGCTACTGTTTACATTTCCAGTGATTCTGGAAGCGTTGGAACCAAGGGTACAGTCATTGATGCGGCTAAAGAGAATGTGGTAACAGGAGATGCAATCTATGCATGTGGTCCTAAGCCTATGCTTAAGGCAATTAAAGCTTATGCTTATGAAAAGGATGTGCCTGCATTCATTTCTCTGGAAGAGAGAATGGCTTGCGGTATCGGTGCATGCCTTGCGTGCGTTTGCAAGTCTGTAGACGTAGATGATCATTCAAAGGTTAATAATAAGAGAATATGCGTAGACGGACCTGTGTTTAATGCAGAGGAGGTGGAACTGTAATGGATACTTCTGTAAAGATTTGTGGAGTCACAATGAAAAATCCAGTTACTGTTGCCTCTGGAACATTTGGCTCAGGTATGGAATATAGCCAGTTTGTTAATCTAGAAAAGCTGGGAGCTGTTACAACTAAAGGAGTTGCAATAACTCCATGGGAAGGTAATCCTACTCCTAGAGTTGCTGAGGTTTATGGTGGTATGTTAAATGCTATCGGCCTTCAGAATCCAGGTGTGGATACATTTATTGAAAGAGACCTTGCATTCCTTGAGAAAGTAGATACAAAGGTTATTGTAAATGTATGCGGTCACTCAGTTAAGGAATATGAGGAATGTGTTGAGAGACTGGCAGAGTGCGAAAATGTTGATCTGTTGGAAATAAATGTTTCCTGTCCTAATGTAAAAGAGGGTGGGATTGCATTTGGCACAGATCCATCATCTCTGAATAACATTACTAAAGCTGTTAAGAGCAAGGCTAAACAGCCTATCATAATGAAGCTCAGCCCTAATGTAACTGATATTACTGAAATGGCAAGAGCGGCGGTTGATGGTGGAGCAGATGCACTTTCGCTTATAAATACCATTACTGGAATGAAGATAGATATCTATAGGAGAGCTTTTGCTCTAGCAAATAAGACAGGCGGAATGTCTGGTCCTGCAGTTAAACCAGTAGCTATAAGAATGGTTCATCAGGTTGCTAATGCGGTTGATGTGCCTATTATAGGAATGGGCGGAATAATGACTGCTGAGGATGCTATAGAATTCATTATGGCTGGAGCAACAGCTGTTTCTGTTGGTACAAGCAATTTTAATGATCCAACAGTTACAAGTAAAATAGTAGATGGAATAGAAGAGTTTATGAAGAGTCAGGGTATTGAATCACTGGATGAGATACGTGGCTGTGTAAAATAATTTTTAGGAAAAGAAATGGCATTAAAGAAGAAAAAAGGTTATCAATTTTCAGATGAAGTAATTTCACGAGACGCGGTAACATCACTTATTTTTGGTGTTACCGGGCTCATCTGTATTATATTCGTGGTTGTAATGGGCATTGTGCTTAAGGGAGAAGTTCCTTTTGAAATGGGAGCTCTGCTTTTGGCGGCTGGAATTATGGCCGTTACCGGTATTATCTTTGGATTCCTTTCGTACAGAGATTCTGATGGAGGTATCCTGAGTAAGAGATGGTCTGTGATCATCTCTATCATAGATATAGTATTACTTGTGGTTCTATATCTGATATAGTAGATTACTTGAATTATGTAAACTAAATTGGAGTTTGTTAATGGACGAAAAATTATTAGACGAAAGACTGCTTCTTGCTAAGGCAAGGATAAAAGAAATACCAGAGGAATTATCAGGTGTCACAGCAAATGACGCCTGTGATTATCTGGGTTTTTTTATTTCTAAATCTAAATATATAAGCTATATGCTGGATGTTTATGAGAATATATTTGCTTATACAGATGCTGCTAATAATAAGAAGATGTATGAGGATATACTTCCAGAGAATTACGCAGCTTCATTCAGTAATCCTGATTATGCTGAGGAAAAGATGGGAGTGATGGGAAGTGTATTTTCCTACATTTCTGCTGAATTGCAGGGTCTTCCTGGGCTGATTTTTGATGATAAAAAGCAGCAGATAGTCTGCCTTCTTGAGCTGTTCCTTATGATCTATTATCTCTTTGAAAGTGGGGATGAGATTAAACTTACTAATATTGAGGAAACAATTCAGTATTATGTTTCTGACTATATAGAAGATGTTATGCGAGACAGGATGGAGGATTGCTACATACCAGAGCGTGGGGTGGCGTTTGACATTATTAAGAATGGGGATCTCGGTAATACAGACTATCTTTATAAGTATGGGGAATATATTTCTGATTCAGAGATCAGGCTTGCGGAATATATGAATTCTCTATCTGATGAAAAGATTGAATCTCTTGCAGCGGTTTATACAGATGGATTTAGACGTGGCTTTGATACTATGGGCATTTCCTTTGAGGGAAAGAACAGTGTTTGGATAAGATACCACATTGGTCAGGAAAGACTTGTCAGACAGGCAGCTAAGAATTTTGAGGACATGGGCCTTAAGGTAATAGTTTGCAGATGCGCAATAAACCGTTCCATCAGACGACAGGTGGTTAAGCAGGGTTATGAATCAACTTCTCCAAATAAACAATTTGAATATGATCACAGAAATGATGACCGCATCTTCCTTGATGGTAAATTTGTTAATAAAAGAATAGAGGCTGCAGAGGCTGTATCTAAAGAACTTGCTGAATATATGACGGGATTTGCGGGTCCGGCAGTAATAGAGACATTTGGTGAAGAGCTGTTTTCACCTGTCGCAAAGGAAAGCGTTGAAGGCTATAACGATAAACAGCAGGAGCTTGTTACAAAGCTTTATTCCAAGCTGGGAGCGATTTCAAATAAATATCTTCCGGGAGATTCTTATAGCTTCACTATAATTGCATTTCCTATGCCTGATATCGGTGAAGACTTTGAAAAGATTTTTGATGAGACCATAATCATTAATTCTCTTGATAATGAAAAGTATAAGAAAATTCAGCAGAGTATTATAGATGTACTAGATCAGGCTGATGTTGTAAGGGTTGTTGGAATGAATGGCAACCGCACTGACATGACAGTTAAGATGAGAGAACTTGAGAATCCTGATAAGGAGACTCAATTTGAAAACTGTACGGCGGACGTTAATATTCCGCTGGGAGAGGTGTTTACATCTCCAGTTCTTAAGGGCACTCATGGAGTACTAAATGTCAGCAGCTCTTACCTGAATGGATATAATTTCAAGGATATTGAGCTGGTATTCGAGGATGGAGTTGTAAAGGATTACAGCTGTAAGAATTTTGATGATGAGGAATCCGGAAAAAGATATATTAAGGAAAATATACTTTTCAATCATGAATTCCTGCCTATAGGTGAGTTTGCTATAGGAACAAATACCTATGCTTATACCGTGGCTCATAAATATAACATATTAGATAAACTTCCAATTCTTATTGTTGAAAAGACTGGACCGCATTTTGCTGTAGGAGATACCTGCTACAGTCATGCGGAAGACCATGCAGTTTTTAATCCTGATGGAAAAGAGATTATCAGCCGTGAAAATGATTTTTCTCTGCTCAGAGATACAGAACTTGAAAAGGCTTACTTTAATTGTCATACAGACATTACAATTCCATATAATGAGCTGGGAAGACTGTATGCAGTCGGTCATGATGGAACAGAAACTGATATTATTGTCGAGGGTAAATTTGTACTTCCAGGTACTGAGGAGTTAAATAAAGCCTATGAATAAAATGGACATAATAGAAATAATTGAAAAGAAGAAGAATAAGCAAGAACTGACAAAGGAAGAAATTTATTATTTTGTCGAGGGCGTTACTAACCAGTCTATTCCGGATTATCAGCAATCAGCCCTTCTTATGGCTATATGTATAAACGGAATGAACTATAGGGAAATCAAAGATCTTACCATGGCCATGACATATAGTGGATATACCCTGGACCTTTCAAGCGTTCCGGGTGTGGTTCTTGATAAGCATTCAACAGGCGGAGTGGGAGATAAGACAACACTTATTATTGGACCTATAATGGCAAGCCTTGGGGTTCCAGTTGCGAAGATGAGTGGAAGAGGGCTTGGAATTACGGGAGGTACAATAGATAAACTGGAAGCTATCCCTGGTTTTTCTTCGAATGTAAGTGAAGAACAGTTTATCGAAGCTCTTACTACAGTAGGATTCGTGGATGGTGCTCAGACTAAAAGCTTTGCGCCTGCAGATAAGTATCTCTATGCGTTGAGAGATGTTACAGGTACAGTTCAAAGTATCCCTTTGATAGTTTCCAGTATCATGAGCAAGAAGCTGGCACTGTTTACAGACGGAATAGTTTTGGATGTAAAATGCGGTAGTGGCGCATTTATGGAGACGAGAGAAGATGCCGAAGAACTTGCGGGGATTATGATAGAGGTCGGAAAACTTGCTAAAAGGAAATGCAAGGCTGTTGTTTCGGATATGAATGAACCTCTCGGCTATACAGTTGGAAATACTCTCGAGGTTGTGGAGGCTGTTCAGTTCCTTAGAGGTACAGTTCAGAATCCAAGACTTAAGACTCTTGTGATTACTCTGTGCAGTGAAATGTATAAGCTTTATCTGGAACAGAGTGAGGACGCTCCTGAGATGACGGATGAGATAATAGAAAAGCTTATCCTTAAATCCATAGATTCTGGTAAGGCTTATAAGAAGTTCAAAGAGTTCGTGACTAATCAGGGTGGAGATGTGTCCTTCATCGACAGTATTCCAGATACTCTGGAAGAACTCGGAGAATCCTTCGTCAGTTCAGGATGTGTTGAAATAAAAGCAAATAAGTCTGGAACCATATGTGGTATTACAGCTCATGAAGTCGGAAGGGCCTCTCAGGCGCTTGGCGCTGGAAGGATCACCAAGGATGATGAGATTGATATGGGAGCGGGCATTGTGTTCAAAAAGACCGTTTCTGATGAGGTAAGTGAAGGTGATGTAATAGCTCTTATTTATGCCGATGATAAATATAAATTAAAATCGGCAAAAAAGATGATGGAGAAGGCTATAACTATTAAAAGTGATCTAAAAGAGCCTATCCATAATGACATTATAATTTGCAAAAAAAATTGAATGTGATTACACAATAAGGTATAATTACGGTTGTAGTTTAAAAGATAAATTAGGGAGGATTTAAAAGTGGGTATTTTATCAAGATTTAAAGATATCATGTCATCTAATATTAATGCTCTTCTGGATAAAGCGGAAGATCCTGAGAAGATGGTTGACCAGACACTCAGAAATCTTAATGAAGACCTTGCAAAGGTTAAGAATGAGACGGCTAGTGTTATGGCTGATGAAGCTAAGGCTAAGAGAAACTTAGATGAGTGCACTCAGGAAATTGCAAGAATGCAGGCATATGCAGAGAAGGCTGTTTTAGCTGGTAATGATGCTGATGCTACAAGATTCCTTACAGAGAAGTCAAAGCTTGTTGCTAAGCAGGCTACGCTTCAGCAGGTTTATGATGTATCAGCTGCAAATGCAATGAAGATGCGCCAGATGCATGATAAGCTTGTTAATGATATTTCAGAGCTTGAGTCAAGACGTGATGCTATTAAGGCTAAGGTTAGACTTGCTAAGGCTCAGCAGGATATCAATAAGGTTACATCGAAGATTGATTCTTCATCAAGCTTTGCTGCATTCCAGAGAATTGAAGATAAGGCTGATGCTATGCTCGATATGGCACAGGCTGAGGCTGAGCTGAATGCGACAACTGCTTCAAGTGAAGTTGACAGCTTATCAGCTAAGTATGATGCAACACCAGATTCAGCAGTACAGGATGAGCTTGCAGCACTTAAAGCACAGCTTGGACAGACATCAGAACAATAAATAAAAGGACTTGAGTAATGCTAGGACTTAATGAAAAACAATGGGAGGCCTGCTCGCACACCGAGGGGCCTCTTCTTATACTTGCAGGGGCAGGAAGTGGTAAGACAAGGGTACTTGTTCATAGGATTGCCTATCTCATAGAGGAGATGGGGGTTGATCCTTATAATATCCTTGCCATAACATTTACCAATAAAGCTGCAAATGAAATGAAGGAACGTGTTGAACAGCGTATTGACGTGAGTGGTGAAGGCGTCTGGGTGAGCACATTTCACTCTATGTGCGTAAAGATCCTTAGACGTTTTTATTCCAGGATTGGTGGAAATAATAACTTCGCTATCTATGATACAGATGATCAGAAGGCTGTTATTAAAGAGGTTCTTAAAACTCTTAACATGGATCCGAAGATGTATGCGCCAAAGGCATGCATTAGTTTCATTTCAAATGCTAAGGAAGGTTATAAGACTCCTGAGGATATGGATCTCGAGGCAGGATCAGATTATCGTGCAATTCAGATGACCAGAGTATACCGTGAGTATCAGAATAGAATGATGCTTAACAATGCTCTGGATTTTGATGATCTCATTTTTAAGACACTGGAGCTTTTTGAAAAGGATAAGGAAGTTCTGGAGTTTTATCAGACGAGATTCAAATATATCATGGTAGATGAGTACCAGGATACAAATGATTCGCAGTTTGAATTGGTGAGAATGCTGGCTGCTAAATGGCGTAATCTCTGTGTTGTAGGTGATGACGATCAGTCCATCTATAAATTTCGAGGCGCTAACATCTATAACATTCTTAATTTCGAGGATGAATATAAAGATGCCAAGGTGGTCAAGCTGGAACAGAATTATCGTTCTACTGCAAATATCCTTAATGCTGCCAACGCTGTTATTGCTAATAATGAAGGCAGAAAGGATAAGAGTCTCTGGACTGATAAGGAAGACGGGAAGAAGATTAGTTATACTGTTTATGAAACTGAATACGAGGAAGCTCATGGAACGGTAAATACCATACTTGAAAAGAATATAGAGGGCAGACCTTATTCTGACTTTGCTATTCTTTATAGAACAAATGCTCAGTCCCGTGCACTGGAAGAGAAATTGGTATATGCCAACATTCCTTATAAATTAGTGGGTGGCACAGGCTTCTATAACAGAAAAGAAGTAAGGGATATACTTGCTTATCTGAAGCTTCTTAATAATGATGCAGATGAGATTTCCTTTAGTCGAATAATAAATGTTCCTAAGCGTGGAATAGGACAGGCTACTGTCGCGAAGATAAGGCAGCTCAGTCTGGATGCAGGTCTTTCAATGTATGATTTTTGCTTAAAGGAAGATTTGAAAACTCAGCTTGGAAGATCAGGGGAAAAGGTAAGTGAATTTATTTCTCTTATGGAGTCTTTTAAGCCAAATGTTGAGTCTGGCGATCTTGAGGCTTTATATGAGGAGATCCTGGATAAAACAGGTTATAGAAAAGAACTTGAGCTGGAAAGAACGGACGAAGCGTTGGGACGCCTGGAAAACCTGGAAGAAATGGGAAATAAGATTGCAGGCTATGTAGAGGAGGCGGATGAACCTTCCCTCATGGGTCTTATGGAAGATATTTCTCTTGTTGCGGATACAGACGATAATGGAGATGATAGTGATAACAAGGTTACTCTAATGACTCTCCATAGTGCAAAGGGGTTGGAGTTCCCTGTTGTATTCATAACAGGTATGGAGGAAAGGCTATTCCCAAGCGGAATGGCTATGGACTCCGATGATCCGGATGCAGTTGAAGAAGAGAGAAGACTCTGTTATGTTGGTATTACGAGAGCAGAGGAAGAGCTTTATCTCAGTTCAGCAACAACAAGAATGGTTCGTGGTTCAAGAGAGTATCCGGCAGAATCCAGATTCATATCTGAGATTCCGAAGGATTATATGACCAGGACGGGTATAAAGGCTAATACAATAAAGAAGGAGCCTGCATTTACCGCGCCTGAACCTAGATATGTGGCACCGCCACCAAGATCATTCAAGAGACCAGCGGTAGCGCCAACTACAGTAGATTCTATTAATTATACTGTTGGTGACAAGGTAAGACACATTAAGTTTGGTAAGGGTACAGTCACTGAGATGAACAAAACTGCCGATGATTATGAGATAACTGTTGTATTTGACAGTGTAGGAGAAAAGAAGATGTTTGCTACACTGGCAAAGCTTAAGAAAGTTTAGAGGTGTATTATGTCGGATAGAGAGGATAGAGAAGACAGAAAATATAGAAAAAGAAAACCATCTTTTTTTGGCACCTTTTATAAGGCTATAATTGCAATAGTATTGCTGCTTATAATTATAGTTGCTGCTATTGTTGGAGGTATTTTCATTCATAAAGCCTGGTTAAACAGGAATGAAAAGGAAGAAAGGATAACATCCTATCAGGTTTCCGAAAGACTGGAAGAGGCCAGTGAGCTAACAACGGAGAAGACGATTTATAGCGGCTATATCCACTATGAGGAAGGGGATATCCCATTTATAGATAAGAAGACCTATTCTATGACATATACTGCTGAGATAGAGGCAGGTGTAAATGTTGAGGATATAAAGGTTTATGAAAGTGGTGACAGGGTTATCATTGAAATGCCAGATGCAGAGGTTCAGTCGGTCTATGTTGATCCGGATTCTATTGAATTCCATGATGAGAGCTTTGCAATCTTTAATTGGGATGATAAGCAGGATGGTGTTGATGCAGTAAAGAATGCAGAGAATGACGCACTTGAAAATGCCGATACAGATGCACTTGTAAAGGCTGCAGATGAGCATGCCGAGGAGCTTATTGAAAGCCTGTTCCAGGATGTTATAAGTAACGGCGAGGTTGTTGTTCAGTAGCTTTTTGGATTAAACTTTCACTTTTCATAGTACATAAAGTGTGATATAATTCATGCATGTTATGAATATTACATTCAATAAGGCTTATATTAACTGAAAGGGGGTTTCTTCATATGAGAAACGATGTAGTAGTTAAGGAAGATGCAGTTGAGACAGCAAAGAATGCGATAATCGCTGTATGTATAATTGTTGGTGTTATAACACTTATAGCAGGTGTCGCAGTTGCAGTTTATAAGTATCTTACACCTGATTATCTTGATGATTTTGATGAGTTTGATGATGACTTTGATGATGATTTCTTTGATGATGATACAGATTTCACAGATGATGTTGTCCCATCAGAGGCATAATTCAGGTTAAATAATATATTGAATATCTGGAGGGATTATGTTTTATACATAGTCCCTCTTTTTATGGGATTTTATAAAGTATTTTCAATGTCTTAAAAAAATCTTAATAATTAGATAGTTTCTTTTTAAGAACTATAATCTACAATCTAAACCATAAAACGTTTTATTGGTTCTGCAAATTGCGGAACAGAGTGGAGGGAGAAATGTATAACGTACTTGTTTGTGACGATGATAAGGATATCGTGGAAGCAATCAGCATCTACCTGGAAACAGCAGGTTATGGAGTTGTGAAAGCATATGACGGCTTTGAGGCTCTGGATAAGCTGAAAAAGGAGGATATTCACCTGGTGATCATAGATATAATGATGCCAAATATGGATGGAATCATGGCAACACGCAAGATCAGAGAAATAAGTCAGGTACCTGTTATCTTTCTTTCTGCAAAGTCTGAGGATGCTGATAAGATTCTTGGACTTGATATTGGAGCTGATGATTATGTGACAAAACCTTTTAATCCTTTGGAACTGGTGGCAAGGGTTAAGTCTCAGATCAGACGTTATACACAGCTTGGTGCTATTACAGAAGCTGCAAGTGAAGACGAAAAAGTGATAGTAAATGGCGGGCTCGTTATTAACGACAGTGCCAAGATGGTTACAGTAGATGGTGATGAGGTAAAGCTTACTCCTATTGAATATAGTATATTATTATATCTTACTGAGAATAGGGGAAGAGTGTTTAATACAAGTCAGATCTACGAAGCTGTGTGGGATGAAGATGCAGTCGGCTCTGATAATATCATCGCAGTGCATATCAGGCATATCAGAGAAAAAATCGAAATTAACCCTAAAGAACCACGCTATCTTAAAGTAGTATGGGGACAGGGTTATAAAGTAGAAAAATTATAGAGGATAAATGTATGAAGGTTATTAAGAATAAATGGTTGAGATTAGGAATCTATATTTTGGGTTATCTGGCTCTGGTTCTGTTTATAGTGTCAGCTACAGTGACGGGGCTTCGTTACGGAGTATTCTATGAGACAGAATCCTTTGACAGGCCTTTTGAAGAGACAGCTAATGTTAAGGAAAACCTGTTACTGGATTTAAAACATGTGCAGAAAACGGCCAAGCATAAGCAGAATACTATGCAGATAGATCTGGACAGCAAGAAGTTTGATATCTATGAATATAGCGACCTGTATAAAGCAGTGACAGATGGAAAAGAAGCTTCTGCTGAAACCTTTGGTGTAGATGACATTTTCCAGGAGGCTGACCCAGTCAGTGAGCTGATTGAATATACTGATATAGATTCAGGAGTAGGCAGTATATATAATGGCTATGCAAATAAGGTGGACACCTCTGGGAAGCTTATAAGAATGACCTGGGGTGAGTACAGAAATATTGTAAATGATGTATGTGTGAAGTACGGTTCTGATCAAACAGGTCTTGATGCCGAGTATGAATTTCTTTGGAATAATATCGGCGATTATGAAATATGTCCTTATGATTATTTTGCAAATATAAATGGATACTTATACATATATTCTGATGCTCAGGGTATTCTGTATTATCCACCTAATAATGAGATATTCATAGACGAAACTACACCTAATAGTGACTATATGTATTTTGTTTATGACGAAAGTCTTGCGAATCTAAGCGGTGCTGATGGAAAAAAGAAGCTTCAGGAATATATCCTTAGTTCAAAAATGCTGAGAAGTGATGTTGAACTTCTATATACTAAGCTTACCACTGATGAAAAGGGCTTGCTTAATAACACCTACGAGGATAGAACTAACTACACCTGCTACAGTGCTGATGCAGTGTACAGCTTTGATGGCAGTACCATTGAACCTTACGTAATTAATACACCACGTGATGATATGAGCTATCCGGAATATTTAAGCAGACTTCAGAAGGATGCAAAGGTCTATATAAGCTATGACTCTGCAACTGGAAAACTGGAGCAGTGGTATACAGATGATAAGAATAATAGAGTGGATTATGAATATATATCTTCTGAAAAGTTAAATGAGCTAAAATCAATCTGTGATAATAGCTTCTGCATAGCAATCGTGGGTGATGCACATAATGACGGGGCGTATTTATGCGAAAGCATTGCCTATAAAGTATGCGGAATTATCGGCTACCCAATATGGCTTGCAGTAATTAGCGGTATCATTTTCCTGGCCTCTGTTATTGTACTGATAATTGGAGAACCTGCAAAGCTGTTCTTTGCAGATAAAGCTCCATATATCGTGTGGACCGGAGTATACTTAGGAGTTCTGGTTTTGGCAACCGGAATAATGGGACTTGCAGGAATATCATCTGTACTTATAACGCTAATCATGAAAGAGATTGGTGCAATCATAGTTGCAGCAGCCTTTGGAATACTTCTGCTATATATTGCAACAGCAGCAGTAATAATGAATGTAGTAAGAAGAGTGAAGTGTGGTAAGTTCCTGGACGGATTTATTACAGTAATTATTATCAAGAAGATATTTGGCAGAAATGGTTTAATTAACAAAATGCCCGGAAAGGCAGCGCTACTTATTGCAGCAGGTGTCTTCCTAATGATAAACATTTTCGCCTTCATTGGTCTTGGTAGTGCTGTAGGCGAAGGCGGAATCGTACTTGGATTCTTCCTCATTATATTCAACATCCTGGCGGTGTTACTCTTCCTTAAATACAGCAGTGACACTTCAAAGCTTCTGAAGGTAAGTCGCAGACTTGAAAATGGTGAACTGGATGCAAAGGTTAATGTAGATGAGCTTAAGTTTGATTCGAGAGACCTGGGTGCAAGTCTCAATAATTTGGGAGACGGTTTATCAAAAGCGGTAGAGGCATCCATAAGAGATGAGAGAACTAAGGCTGAGCTTATAACAAATGTATCTCATGACATAAAGACTCCTCTTACTTCGATAATTAATTACGTGGACCTTTTGAAAAAAGAGGATATAAAAAATGAGAAGGCAGTCGAATATATAGAGGTATTAGATCAGAAGTCTCAGCGGCTTAAACAACTCATACTAGATCTTATTGAGGCTTCTAAGACCAGTACTGGTAATATAGAACTTGAGTGTATGAACCTGAACCTTGTAGAGCTTATCAATCAGGGGCTGTGTGAGTACGAGGAAAAGTTTGAATCCCTATCATTAGAAGTTGTTAAGGGTTTTAAGGTTGAAAATGCCATCATCAATGCAGATGGTAGAAGAGTGTTCAGAATAATTGATAATATACTTAATAATGTTTCTAAATACGCACAACCAAATACCAGAGTTTATATGGATTTAAATGTTGTTGGTGCTAATGAAGGAAATACTAGCCCAGGCAGAGTGGTATTTGGCGTAAAGAATGTAAGTAAGGAAATGCTTAATATTTCCGCTGAAGAACTTACAGAGAGATTTGTAAGAGGAGATAAGTCAAGATATACAGAAGGATCAGGACTTGGACTCTCAATTGCGAAGAATCTTACGGAACTTCAGAATGGTTCATTTGATATAACTATTGATGGAGATCTGTTTAAGGTTGATATATCTTTCCCACTAGTTGAAGCGCAAAACTGATAAGAAAAAAGCAAGGGTCTGGCTTTAAAAGAGCCGGACTCTTGCGATGTATTTTTACAGAAAAAACTTATATTAAAAATAGGTAAATTTTTATACAAAAACCGCTTGACAAAGTGGTGGTGCCTCACTATAATAGTACAAGTGCTGTTCAAGAAAAGCACCAGTGAGGGGTCTTAGCTCAGCTGGGAGAGCATCTGCCTTACAAGCAGAGGGTCACAGGTTCGAGCCCTGTAGGCCCCATACTAGATTATCTAGTAGCTTGATTAGAAATCAAGCAATATGGCGGGATAGCTCAGCTGGCTAGAGCATACGGTTCATACCCGTAGTGTCGAGGGTTCAAGTCCCCCTCCCGCTACTTTAAAACGGAATAAACTTCCGATTTATATCGGGGTGTGGCTCAGCTTGGCTAGAGCGCCTGATTTGGGATCAGGAGGTCGCAGGTTCGAATCCTGTCACCCCGACTTCTGTAGAAGAGTTTCTCTTGACAGAATGAAAAAAATTATATATTATTTATTAGCTGTAAGTCGCTAAACATGCGGGTGTAGTTCAGTGGTAGAACACCAGCCTTCCAAGCTGGATATGTGGGTTCGATTCCCATCACCCGCTTTTAGACTGTCTTTACAGTCGCCAAATGTGTCCGTAGCTCAGCTGGATAGAGCAACGGCCTTCTAAGCCGTGGGTCGGGGGTTCGAATCCCTTCGGGCACGTTTTTTGTAGGTTTTATATAAAAACCTGCAGCTTACTACGCAGTTTCTTTGAAACTGCTAACTCCAAGATTGCAAAGCAATCTTGTAACGTGGTGGGTATGGCGCAGTTGGCTAGCGCGCCAGATTGTGGCTCTGGAGGCCGAGGGTTCAAGTCCCTCTACCCACCCTCTTGTGTGGATGCTAGTTATTACAACTGAATGACATGAGTAATCCTTGGGCTATAGCCAAGCGGTAAGGCACAGGACTTTGACTCCTGCATTCGTTGGTTCGAATCCAACTAGCCCAGATTTGATCATATTTTTGCGAAGCAAAAATGTGAGTCCTGAGAACGAAGTTCGAAGGATGCCTGTGCGAGTGAAACGAAGCACAGAATTGTCGCGAAGCGACAAAATAGATGCGAAGCATCTATGCACTATACACCACTTTATTTTGTGAAGCATATTTTGAGCCACTAGCTCAGTCGGTAGAGCACTTGACTTTTAATCAAGTTGTCGGGGGTTCGATTCCCCCGTGGCTCACTTCTCTGAAAACTATTTATTGGTTTTCAGTTTTTTTTATCAAAAACGATATAAGCGGATATGGCGGAATTGGCAGACGCGCTAGATTTAGGTTCTAGTGGGGAATCCCGTGCAGGTTCAACTCCTGTTATCCGCAAAATCACTTAAAAGACCATCAATAATTGATGGTCTTTTATTATTTTCTCTTTTTATTTGTGTTTTTTGTGTGTTTTTAACAAATATAAACGGCGTTATTATTGCTTTTTTATAAAAAAAGTGGTAAAATACGCCATATATGGGCAAAGCAGGAGTGATCTTGTGACGCAAAGCTATAGGGCCTGGTGTCTTTAAGGGTGAGAGCTTAAGAATCAGGTAGCCAGTTGCAATGTTTACTACTGTTTGGCATATTATAACAATAGTTATTATAGTGTGCGTCAAATGGTAGTTTTTTTGTTTCATTTTCAAATATCGCAGTCTATTTAGATGCGCGATAGATACACTATTTGTGAGGGTTCCATTATGACAAAAGAATATAATAATTTTCCTGTCAGCCCATACAAATCCAGGAGAAACAGGGGTTTTTCACTTGTAGAGCTGATAATAGTAATTGCTATTATGGCTATTCTTGCAGCAGCAATAGCTCCTGCACTTATTAGATATATTAATAAGTCAAGGAGAGCTTCCGATGTTGAAACAGCTAGTGTTATTAATCATGCTGTGGAATATGCATATGCAGAAGCTTATTCTTATGAAGGTACCGAAAACGGCGTTCAGCAGGATGCTGATTTTGTAGGTACCAATACCATTGACAACGTAACTGGTATTTCTGGTGAAGATCCATATAAGCTGGAAATAATCGCGGTTGCAAAAGATAATGATACATTTATCGCCAATGATGATGCAATGCTTCATTTTATGAGTCTGGTAAGAAAAACTTTAGGAAAGGAATCAAATAGCGACAAGCTGTTTTCTACTCCAAAGTTTAAAAAAGACTCTGGCAATGGTGTTCCTGAAGGATTTATGATAGCCAGAAAGCTGGATTCTTCTAATGAATCTGTTCGTTTTGAGGTTTGGATTTCTAAAACCGGAGATCAGCCAGCATATCGCTTATATCCTGATTGCTGTAAAGAGTATAAATAAAGCATTTCGCTCTACAAAATAAAGTTGTTTATAAAGATATTATTTGTTAGAATAATTTTATAAACGATGGGAGAGAAGTATGCGTAGTATCATTAACAACAAAAAAGGTTTTTCTCTTGTAGAGCTTATAATAGTTATTGCTATTATGGCCATTCTTTCTGCGGCCATCACACCTGCGGTTATCAGGTATATTGAAAAGGCGCGTAAGGCACGTGATGTAGAGGTTGCACAAACTATTGTTGATGCAGCCGGTCTTGCCATGACAACCAGTGAGGATAATGCATACTATGGTTGGACTGCATGTGTAGATTTTTATAAAAATACGAATTATCCAGCGACTGTTTTAGCAAATGAGGATGGTTCTCCAGCTGATTGGAATATTGCTTGGAATAAAAAGCCTGGAAAGGGACAGTATACTATCAGACCTGTAGCGTGGTGCAGAGGTGTAAGATATAACATTACATATGGAAAGACTGCTGAATGGCAGAATACTTTATTTAAAAGTACTCTCGATGATACGGGCGAAATAGGAACGTCTCAAAGAGATTATACTAATGAGTTTCTTTGGTGCTTATCTCAGGAAATGGCTACAGGTGGAACGGATAAAGGTAATAGAAACTACGATGGTGAAACTGACTTAAATATGAGTATTAAGTATAATAAGCCACTCGATTGTAAGGCTGGACCTTATAAAGGACAGAAAGTTCAACCGGAGCTTTGGATAGTATACAGACGCGATGATACAGGCGCAGCTGAGGTTTGGACAGGATATAAAAAATCGGGATCGAATATTGCACCTTTGTATAGAGTCTATCCAAGTCCATCAAAAGAGTATAGATAAAAAAGAGCCGAAAGGCTCTTTTTTATTGCTAAATATCCCATATTTTGTTAATATTTTCCTTGATATTTTTTAGATTTATGGAGATACATATGAGCGAGACAGAAAAGAAGAAGGCACTTATAGAAATTAAAGGCCTCACAAAGAATTTTGAAGATCAGCAGGTGCTTAGAGGAATAGATTTGAATATTTATGAAAATGAGTTTCTCACCTTACTTGGACCTTCTGGCTGTGGAAAGACAACTACCCTTAGGATTCTTGCAGGATTTGAAGAACCCTCAAGTGGAGAAGTCCTTTTTGATGGCCTTGATCTTACAAAAATACCAGCATACAAGAGAGAGGTTAATACTATCTTTCAGAAGTATGCTCTTTTTCCGTTTCTGAATGTTTATGATAATGTGGCTTTTGGCCTTAAGATAAAGAAGATGGATGATTCCATTATTGACCATAAGGTTTCCAGCATGCTGGAGCTTATGGGACTTGAAGGATATGCTAAGAGAGATGTATCCAGTCTCTCTGGTGGACAGCAGCAGAGAGTTGCAATTGCCAGAGCTCTTGTAAATGAGCCAAAGGTTCTTCTTCTTGACGAGCCTCTGGGCGCACTTGATGCGAAACTACGTAAGGGAATGCAGACTGAGCTTAAGAAGATTCAGAAAGAAGTGGGCATCACCTTTGTATTTGTTACACATGATCAGGAAGAGGCCCTTTCAATGTCTGATACTGTTGTAGTTATGAATGAAGGTATTATTCAGCAGATTGGAACCCCTGAGGATATATATAATGAGCCAGAAAACAGATTTGTTGCCAGCTTTATTGGTGAGTCAAATATTATCGAGGCAGTTATGAAGAAGGATCTTCTTGTTTCTTTCGATGGAGAAGATTTTGAGTGCGTTGATAAAGGCTTTAAAGATGATGAGGATGTTGAGGTTGTAATTAGACCTGAAGATATTGATATAGTGAAGCCTAAAGAGGCAAAGGTTAAAGGTGTTGTTAAATCTATTATCTTCAAGGGAGTTCACCATGAGATAGTAGTAGAGACTGAGCACCGCGATTACCTTATTCACACAACTGACTATTACGAACCAGGCCTGAAAGTAGGCCTTACGTTTGGACCGGATGAGATTCATGTAATGTATCCAATGGAGTGGTAGGAAAGTGCCTCCGAAGGAGGCAGTAGAGTGCGAAGCACGTACTTTCCGAATATCCGAGAAGTAATTCGTAAGAGAAATAATTTGTAAAAAGAAGGAACTCAAATGAAACATTATACAAAGCTTATCCGTCCATATATCGTCTGGTCCGTACTTGTTATTCTCGTACCTTTGTTTATGATTATCCTGTATGCATTCACAACAGGTGGTAATGGTCTGGTAAATATTAGATTTACTCTTGAAAACTTTAAGAAGATAGGTGAACCAGTCTATCTTGACGTATTGAAAAAGTCCTTTGTTCTGGGCTTTATTTCTGTATTCATCTGCCTGATTCTGGGCTATATTCTCGCATATTTCATAACCAGATTTAAGGATTCCACGCAGGACATCCTTATTCTTCTTGTGACTATTCCAATGTGGATAAATACACTTCTTCGTACATATGCCTGGATTAGTCTGCTTTCAGATAATGGTGTGATCAACAGCTTCCTTAAGCTTTTTGGCCTGAATGCGGGCAGCTTCATGTACACAGACTTTGCGGTTGTGATAGGTCTTATCAGTGATATTCTTCCGTTTATGGTCATCCCTATCCATACATCCATTAGAAAAATTGATCCATCTCTCATAGAAGCTTCTCATGATCTTGGGGCAAACAGCTTCCAGACCTTCACGAGAGTTATTCTTAAGATGTCAATTCCAGGAGTTATTAATGGCGTTACCATGACATTTCTCCTGTCTATTTCAACCTTCGTAATTCCAAAGCTGTTGGGCGGAGGACAATACATGCTGATCGGAAACCTGATCGAAAACCAGTTTATCTCTGTAGGTAACTGGAACTTTGGTTCGGCTATTTCCATCATCCTTACTCTGATTATTCTTGTGGGACTCACACTTATGAAGAAGTTCGACAAGGAAGAAAAGGAGGACCGTGATGCGTGATAATAAAAAAAGAAGACTGGCATATATAATCTATATCGTGTGCCTCTTTGTTTTCTTCTATCTTCCAATAGTCGTTATGATGGTATTTTCCTTCAATTCATCGAAGAGTCTTACAAGCATGAGTGGAGTATCTCTTAGATGGTATTCAAGGCTTATTTCTGATGGCTCTATCATGAGAGCGGTATATGTATCCCTTACGATAGCATTGTTTGCAACCTTTGCTTCCACAGTTCTTGGAACTATTACAGCAATAGGCCTTTCGAAGAGTAGAAAAATAATAAGGGATGTTGTGCTCAATATAAATAATATCCCTATTCTTAATCCGGATATCGTAACAGCTATCAGTCTTATGATCCTGTTCTCATCAGCAATGATAACTAAGGGTTATATGACTATGCTTGTTTCGCATATAGCTTTTTGTACACCTTTTGTTATCACTTCTGTTTATCCTAAGGTCAGACAACTTGACCCTAGTATTGCAGATGCAGCCATGGACCTTGGAGCTACTCCATTTGAGGCGCTAATCAAGGTTATAATTCCAATGCTCAGAGATGGCATTTATGCCGGCATTCTGCTTGCATTTACAATGAGCTTTGATGATTTTGTAATTTCATACTTTGTTACAGGTAATGGTGTAGAGAATATATCCATTACGGTATATAATATGACCAAACGTACAAATCCTACTATTAATGCGCTTTCCACCATAGTTATTCTTGTGATAGCTCTGCTTATAATCATGTCCAGAGTTATTCCTAATCATTTCAAGAATGCTATGAAGAGAATTCTTCTTGTTGGTCTTGTGGTCATAGTTGGATTTGCTACATTTGCCGGATTAAAGGGAAGAGGAAGAACTCTTAGAGTCTTTAATTCAGGAGAGTATATGGATCCTCAGCTGATAGAAAACTTTGAGGAGAAGTATGACTGTAAAATTGTATACGAAACCTTCGATTCCAACGAGTCCATGTATACAAAGCTTATGAGTGGTTCGGAGTATGACATTTTGATCATCAGTGATTATATGATTGAAAGGCTCATAAAGGAAAAAGAGCTTCAACCGGTTAACTGGGATAATATTACTCACAAAGATGACATAGACCCTGCGAACATGGGATATGTATTCGACCCGACAAATAAATACTCAGTTCCTTATTTTGTTGGTACAGTTGGAATTCTTTATGATAAGAACAAGGTAGATCCTGAAGATTTGAATGATGGATGGGAGCTTCTTAGAAATCCTAAGTACAAGGGTGATATCTACATGTATGATTCCGAGCGAGACAGCTTTATGGTTGCCCTTAAAGCCTTAGGATATTCCATGAATACAACTGACAAGCAGGAAATCCAGGAAGCATATCAGTGGCTCATTGACCAGAAGGAAAATATGGACATAGTATATGCAGGCGATGATGTAATGGATAATATGATTGCGGGCAATAAGGCTATAGCAGTTGTTTATTCAGGAGATGGAGCCTACATAATGGCTGAAAATGAAGATCTAGGTTTCATAGAGCCGGAAGAGGGTACAAATGAATGGTGCGACTGCATGGTAATGACTAAAGATTGTACTGATACAGATCTGGCTGAAGCCTTTATGGACTACATGCTTGAATACGATGTGGTTTATGACAATTCCATTTTTATTGGTTATACAACTCCTGTTACTCAGGTTCGCGAGGATATGAAGCAGGAAGAGTTTGAAGGAATAAATGCATATATACCGAATTTTGGTGCTAAGAATAATGAGGTGTTCAGGTATCAGGATACAGAGACGAGAGCTTTCTATTCAGATCTCTGGACAAAGATAAAAGCTTATTAAGAGGTAGAATGATGTTATATGTTGCAATAGTTATGTATAACAAAAAATTAGAAGATATTGTTGCCAGATATTCTGCTAATCAGCTTCTTGAAGAGAAGAGTAAAGCGGATGCGAAGATAGTTATTATCGATAACTCAGAAAGAGGCTTTACGAGTCATAGCGATGAGAATCTGGCTAATTTCGTTTCGACTCACGGAATTGCTTATATTAATTCCGGTGGTAATATTGGTCTGTCCAAAGCTTATAATAAAGCTCTGGAGTATGCCCTTCATGACAGTAAAGATCCTAAGTCTGATTTTCTTATGCTCCTAGATGATGATACAGATATCAGCTATGACTATATGCGGGAAATCTACAAGGCTCATAAGGATCCTAACAGAGATATTGATGGGATAAATGTCATCACAGGAATAATTGAGAGTGGTGGAAAACCAATGTCTCCTGTTAATGGCTTTACATTTATTTATAACGAAAAGAATTGTATTAAAAAGCCTGGAGTCTATAAGGATGTATGCTGCATAAGCAGTGGCATGGCTGTAAGGCTCGATGCATTGGAGAAGATTGGCGGATTTGATGAAAGCCTTTTCCTGGATATGATAGATTACACTCTTATGTATAATCTTAGCAAACATGATCTTTGCACAATGCTTGTAGTGAATGCAAGACTAGTTCAAAGCTTTTCAGGCAGACAGAATAGTGATAGAAATGCAGCATTAAAGAGATACAAAATATATTGCAAAGATTTTATGCGGTTCTGCGAGATAACAGGCAGAAGCAAAGCCTATGGCAGACTTCAATTGCTTAAGAGAAAAGTTGCTCTTGAAATTAAAACAAAATAATGAAGTTTAATAGGATTTATGGTATTATATTTATTTGGTGATGGAGACAGGTTAAAGCGTAGGAGGAAAAGTCTTTGGAAAACGAAAAAAGGAAAAGAAGACTAGAACTTATAGATGTTAGAAAAATGCTGACACTTGCTGGTGCCGGCTGCATTATAGTGCTTTTCTATCTCCTTATAGGGAAGCTATCTGGCGTCTTTAGTACTATTGGCAAAATCCTTTCTGCTATGACTCCAATCATTTTTGGATTTGTTATAGCATTTCTTCTTAATCCTATTGTTAATAGATTCAGAGTTTCCTTTAGAACACTCCTTACAAAGATAAGACCTGAAGGAAATAAAAAGAAAATATCAAGTACGGCAAATACCCTGGCAGTAGTAGTAGCTTTGTTATTCTTCCTGGCTGTACTTACTGCATTTTTCTGGGTTCTTCTGCCATCGTTATATGAGAGTATAAATAGCCTTTATACGAATATAGATAGATATGCCACAAATATAGATAATTTTGTTAATAAACTTATTAAGGATAACCCTGATATCATTAATGTAGTCAATAACTATATGGATGATCTGGAAGGAACCATTAAAACGGTGCTTGCAGAAAACCTGCTTCCAAACATGGACAGTATTGTAACTGCAATCAGAGATGGAATAGTTGGTGGTCTGAAGCTTATCTTGAATTTTGTTATTGGTATTATTGCTGCAGTGTATATTCTTCTCAGCAAGGATAAGTTCTCAGCACAGTTTAAGAAGATCATTTACGCAATCTTCGATATGGAAATGGGAAATAAGGTTCTTGCAAGCCTTGAATACGCTGATGGAGTTTTCAGTGGATTTATAGGTGGAAAGATTCTGGATTCCGTAATTGTTGGATTTATATGCTATGCCTTCTGTGCAATAGTGCAGATGCCATATGCAATACTTATAAGCGTTATCGTTGGAGTAACAAATATTATTCCGTTCTTCGGACCATTTATTGGAGCTATACCTTCAGCAATCCTTGTGTTTGTTGAGTCTCCAAAGATGTGTATTGTATTTATCATTTTCATATTGATACTTCAGCAGATAGATGGAAATGTTATCGGACCGCTTATTCTTAGCGATTCAACCGGACTATCCAGCTTCTGGGTTCTCTTTGCAATCCTTGTGGGAGGCAATTTGTTTGGGCCTATAGGAATGGTTCTGGGTGTGCCTACATTTGCCTGCATTTACGCTATACTCACAAGACATCTCAGGGATTCTCTTAACAAGAAGGGACTTGAAAACGATACCGATTATTTCGTTGCCCTAAGGGGATTCGATGAAAATGGAGAACCTATCAGAGGACCAAAAGTAAGGTTCGAGTCTGAGAGGGATAGAAAGAAGAGACTTAAGAATCTCGAAAGATTACAGCATTCAAAAGACCTTATCAATAAGGTTTCTCATAATAAAGATACTAGCGATACGGAGGAAAAATAAATGGCTAGATTCGATCATAAGTTAATCGAAGCAAAATGGACAAAGAAATGGGAGGAGAAGCCGGTAAATGTAAACGATGGTAAAAAGCCAAAGTATTACTGTCTGGATATGTTCCCTTATCCATCAGGAAATGGACTTCATGTAGGACATTGGAGAGGATATGTTATCTCTGATGTTTGGAGCCGTTATCAGATGATGCATGGAAAGTACGTTATCCACCCAATGGGATGGGATGCATTTGGACTTCCTGCAGAGAACTATGCTATTAAGAATGGTGTACATCCTGCAATTTCAACTGCTAAGAATGTAGCCAATATCAAAAAGCAGATCAAGCAGATTGCTGCAATATACGATTGGGACATGGAAATTAATACAACTGATCCAGATTATTTTAAGTGGACTCAGTGGATTTTTGTACAGATGTTCAAGAAGGGTCTTGCTTATGAGAAGGAGATGCCAATCAACTGGTGTCCTTCATGTAAGACAGGTCTTGCAAACGAAGAGGTTAAAGATGGTAAATGTGAGCGTTGCGGCGCTGATGTTACAAAGAAGAACCTTCGTCAGTGGATGCTGAAGATTACAGCTTATGCTGACAGACTTCTTGCCGATCTGGACAAGCTTGACTGGCCTGAAAAGGTTAAGAAGATGCAGTCTGAGTGGATTGGTAAATCTCAGGGTGCAGAGGTTAACTTCCCAGTTGATGGAAGAGACGAGGTTATTACAGTATATACAACAAGACCTGATACACTTTACGGAGCTACATTTATGGTACTTGCTCCTGAGTCAGAGCTTGCTTCAAAGCTTTATACTCCAGAAACAGAGGCTGCTGTTAAAGATTACATTTATCAGACATCTCTTAAATCTTCAATCGACCGTATGGCTGATAAGGAGAAGACTGGTGTATTTACAGGCTGCTATGCAATAAATCCATTAAATGGTGCTAAGACACCTATCTGGCTTTCAGATTATGTACTTGCTGATTATGGTACAGGAGCTATTATGTGTGTTCCTGCCCATGATGATAGAGACTTTGAGTTTGCTAAGAAATTTGATCTTCCAATTATCCAGGTTATCGCTCCAACACTGGACGACGTTCAGGATGGAAATGAAATGACAGAGGCTTATACAGCTGCTTCTGGTATCATGGTTAATTCTGGTGACTGGAATGGTATGGAGTCTGCTGTACTTAAGAAAGAGGCTCCAAAGATCATCGAAGAGAAGGGCTATGGTAAAGCTACAACTAACTACAAGCTTCGTGACTGGGTATTCTCACGTCAGAGATACTGGGGTGAGCCAATTCCAATCGTACACTGTGAGAAGTGTGGTTGCGTAGCCGTACCAGAAGAAGAACTTCCGCTCAGACTGCCTGAAGTTGAGAAGTATGAGCCAACTGGAACGGGTGAATCTCCACTTGCTGCAATTGAAGATTGGGTTAATTGCACATGTCCTCAGTGTGGAGGCCCTGCAAAGAGAGAGACCAATACTATGCCTCAGTGGGCTGGTTCATCATGGTATTTCCTTAGATATGTAGATGTAAATAATGAAAATGAACTTATCTCTAAAGAGAAGGCTGATAAGTACCTTCCAGTAGATATGTATATTGGTGGAGTAGAGCATGCGGTTCTTCACCTGCTTTACTCAAGATTTTGGACTAAGTTCCTTTATGATATCGGAGTAGTAAGCTTCGACGAGCCATTCAAGAAGCTTTTCAACCAGGGAATGATCTGCGGACGTGACAGAGAAACTGGAAAGCCAACTAAGATGAGTAAATCTCTTGGTAACATTGTTTCTCCTGATGACATTGTTCGTGATTATGGTTGTGATACACTTCGTCTGTATGAGCTCTTTGTTGGACCACCAGAAGCGGATGCTATCTGGGATGATGCCGGAATAGATGGTATTTACAGATTCATCAAGAGATTCTACACAATGGTTATGGACAACTTAGAGAAGGATGCTCATGAAACAAAAGAGCTTCTCCGTCTTAGAAACAGTCTTACAAAGGCTGTTACAGAAAGACTTGAGAGCTTTAACCTGAATACAGTTATTTCTGCATTCATGGAATACAATAATAAGTTTGTTGATCTTACAAAGACTACAGGAGTTGACAAGGAAACACTTAAGACTGCTGTAAGACTTATTGCTCCATTTGCTCCACATATTGGTGAGGAGCTTTGGGAGGCTCTTGGCGGAACTGATACAGTATTTAATGAGAGCTGGCCTTCATTTGATGAGAAGCATCTTGTAACAGACGAGATAACACTTCCTGTTCAGGTTTCTGGAAAGACAAAGCTTACTATCAATGTACCAGCAGATGCATCTAAAGATGACATCCTTGCAGCTGCTAAGGAAGCCCTTGGAAATCGTCTTGATGGTAAGACAGTGATCAAAGAGATTTATGTACCTGGTAAGATTATCAATATAGTTGCAAAGTAGTGGTGAATAGTCTATGTTTTCCAAACTACTCAGAAGAAATCTAATAGCTATGCTGGTTCCCATCTTCATTATAGAAGGTGCACTTCTGATGATGGTATACCAGCTTAGTCTGCTGGAAGATTATTCCTGCCATAACATAACCTCTCTAAACGGACTTGGCGTTATGTACAGCGGGGGAGCGAAGAATGTTTCCTATGAATGCCAGCAGGAGCTTTTGCCCGCAGGATTTGATGAGATGTCAGAAGGGGAAAAGCTGGGAAGCTATTATTATCTTTTTGAAGGTGAAACCATAAGAATCTTTATCCTGAAGGATAAGACATATGAACAACTGAAGAAAACAGGTTCTGTAACAATATATGGTAAGCTGGAAGAGGATGTTACCAAGAGTAAATACATTGAACAGTCCTATGCTGAAACAGTAGGAAAGGGCTCTGATGTTTTCTCTGGTTCAGTTCAGACTATTATGATTAATGAACTGAAATTTCCTTACAGAAGAATCCTTATTCTAAATATTGCTAAGAAAGCAGTTCCTGGATTAATAATCGTGACTGTACTTTATATGATAATCGCATTTATCAGACCAGAGCTGATATTTGGTATTAACAGGATAGGAATTAAGAAATCTAAGAAAAAGCTCATCAAGATTCTAAATAAAGAAATGGAAGATATAGAAGAGCAGGAGGGACATGTATACGCTACAGAACATTATGTTATTGAAGCTTATGTTTCCCACATAGATATTCAGAAAAATGAGTAAAAAAATAACCGGTGCCGAAGCACCGGTTTTAATTTGCTTATTTATCTGTAGCATCCTCAACTGCGTCTTTAACTTCTTCAACCTTGTCCTCTACAGCTTCTTTGACATCTTCAACTTTGTCTTCTACAGCATCCTTAACATCTTCAGCAGCATCCTTGATAGAAACATAATCTCTATCATCTGAGAAGTCACCATCGATGATTATTTCGTCATCTTCAAAGATGTCATCTTCCTGAGAAGCCTTCCATTCCTCAGCCTTAGCCTTAATATCCTTTGCAGCAACCTTTGCCTTATCCTTAAGATCATAAGCTGTATCCTTGGCTTTTTCTGAATAATCCTTGATCTTTTTATCTACATCATATTTCTCATTCAGATTCTTATATGTTTCAGTTCCTCGGATTTCATCCTTAAAGAGATAAGCAACTCCGGCTACAGCAGCAGCGGCAGCTGTTACAGTAAGTAATCCTCCAAATAAACCTCTTCTTGCCATTATTTTTACCCCTCTTTCTGTTCGAATTATTAGCATAGAAACACTATATGTTATTGTAATTGAATAAGCTTGAAAAATCAATGGAAAATGTGTTAATCTTACTAAATCAGCGATGTGAGGTTTATGTCTAATGAATGACAATATTTTAAAAGAAAAAAATGAGGTGGAGCAGGAGCTTTTAGGCCTGGATAAACGTTTTTCACGTATAGCAGGTTTTAGACTTTTGGTCTTTCTGGTAGCTGTTGTTCTTATCTTTGCAGGCTTTGGAAAGCATAGCTTTCTCCTTATCGGCCTGGGAATTCTATTTGCTGTGATATTTATTGTTCTTGTTAAGATTCACGGCAATCTAAATGAAGAGATTCAGAGCATCCGTGCCAAGTCTCAGGTGCTTAATCGTTATCTGATGAGATACTCAGGTGAGTGGAAGAATTTCAAGGATGACGGAAGTGAATTTCTTGGACCTAAGGACAACCTGTCTCATGATCTTGATCTCCTTGGAAGGAATTCTCTTTTCCAGATGATATCTATAGCACATACTTCTCTTGGAAGAAAGAAGCTTGCAGATACCATTTCTCTTAAGAATCCAGATATTAAAAATGTTGATAAAAGATATGAGGCGGTAACTGAACTTACAAATAAAACTCAGTTCCTTATGAACTTCGAAGCTTCCTCGGAAAGAATACTCGAGAAGCGTGAAAAAGAAATGGAACGGAGAGGAGAAGAAACAGAGGAGGCTACAGAGAAACCTAAGACTGAAACCTTCCCAATATGGATGTATCCACTTATGCTCCTTGTTCCAGCTATGAATATAGTTACAATTGTTATGGTTCTGGTTGGAGATATGAGTCCAATGAGGATTTTAACAACATTCATACTAGGTGTGATTATTACATTCGCTCCTAAGACTATTCAGGATTATCTTATTGCCCCAGTCTATAAATATGGTATTGCGGCAAATGATTATCACAGAATGCTGACTCTAATAAGTGAAAATGAATTTGAGTCTGAGCTTCTAAAGGATGTATACGAGAAGACTGCCAGCAAGGATGGACTTCTTAGCTCAATCAAATCCATGGGCAGGATAGCAGCAGTAAATAATATTTCCTTTAATCCGCTTATCCATATAGTTCTGGCTGGTTTCCTTGGCTGGGATTATTATATTGCCCTTGCAGCTTCTAATTGGAGCAAGAAAAACAAGAACGTATTTGAGGATTGTATAGACATAGTTTCTGATATAGAGGAGCTTGGTTCTCTTGCAGTTCTTTCAATGGTAAGAAATACAACTAAGGCTGAAATAAGAGATGATATGACACTTGAAATGAAGAATGTTTATCATCCACTCCTTAGTGTTGATACAGTAATAGCCAACGATGCAAAGATAGATGGAAAGCTTACGATCATCACTGGTTCCAACATGTCTGGTAAGACCACATTCCTCAGAACAGTTGCTGTCAACATGGTTCTTTCCTACATTGGAGCAGGTGTTTGCGCAGATGAGTTCAGCGTTCCATATATGAAGATATTTACATCTATGAGAATTATGGATGATGTGGCAGGCGGAATTTCTACATTCTATGCAGAGATTCTCAGGATTAAGGACATGGCTGAATATGTTGCATCTGGAAATGAAGTTCCAGCCATCTGCCTGATTGATGAAATATTCAAGGGTACCAATTCGGCGGATAGAATAGTAGGTGCAAAGGAAGCGCTTAGCAAGCTGTCAAAAGGAAATGCCCTCGTTATGGTTTCAACTCATGACTTTGAGCTTTGTGACCTCAGTGAAGACAATTATCACTTTGAGGAGCATTACGAAAATGGAGAGCTCAAGTTTGATTACAAGATCAGAGATGGAAGGTGCACCACAAGGAACGCAATGGCCATTCTGGAGATGGCTGGTCTTGTGCAAAACTAACAAATATTTTGGTAAAAAATTGACAAAATGACGTTGACTATATTTTACAATTCAAGTAAAATGTAAGGTGCTAGAATAAAAAGAGGAGGATGGGAGTATGGCATTACCAGCTAACATAACGGGCAGTGATAATAATGTTCTATCCATTGCAGCTTCTAACAATAAGGGGTTACTTATTCGTTTCTTGAACGAGCAGGTTGAAGATGGTTTCTATGCTTTAGTTATCGATTATCTGAAGGATAGTAACTTTGACCTTAAGAGCATGAGCGTTGATGATGATGTTAAGGCTCAGTGTACAAAGCTGTATGAATTGGGCGAGTTCGTTGACGAGAATATTAAGGCAAAAGGAAGATACGAGATTGATGAGTGGATTGAGCCACTTTTCAAGTTTGTATATGGCGACATTGATCCATCAGATATCGATGCACCAATCAATACAACAGGTATCTATCGTTACAGTATCTGGCTGATTTACTTATATCAGAGTGAGAAGTTCGGAGAGGCTATGAGACTCATTGGTGAGCGTATAGCACCACTTCTTATCAATGTAAGCTATCAGATACTTGAGGATGATGACAGACCTAAGAACTTTGATAAGGGTCTTCTTGGATATCTTGATCTGATCAACGTAGTAATGGATATGGGTCTTCCTACATCCCTTGCTAATTCAGATGCATATCTTAGCAACCTTGAAGTTCTTTATGACTATGTTGTTGAAGATCCACACGTTGGAAATGATTACAAGACTCAGCTTTCAATAGGTCTCTTCAATACATTTATCGCTAACAAGGATTACAACAAGGCATTTGAGTTCTATGGACTTAATGCAGAGTACATTCCTATCGATAATATGGCTGTATATGAGAGCTTCAAAGAGCTCATCAGAAACATCAATACTACTCAGGATACAAGCGTTCTTAGTAGAAATGTTCTTACAGCTATTTCTAAGCAGGAGCTTTATAACAAGAGAATAGATACTCTTATCAGTGAAGTTTCAGCATTTGTCAAGAAGGTTTATCTCTACATTGAGAATGAGCCTGATATGAAGAAGAACCTTCAGATTCTCGGAGCAGGTGCTCAGCTTACAGGTAAGACTAATATCTTCGAAGGACTTTATGAATACAACCTGGTATTCTATGAGTGCGGTATCAAGGAGCTTGTTAACTCAGAAGTTACAGGACGTCCTTGGGAAGAGAAGTATGAGATTCTTGAAAAGCTTTATACAACACTTAATGTCGTGTTTGATGGTTATAATGTTTACGAGCTTTCAAATAAGATCGAGCATCAATATGTTGAGATAACATGGATAAATGACTATGTAAATGCAAATCCTTCGCTTCTGAAGATGTTCTTCAGTATTAAAGAGAAGATTAAGGCATTTAAGGTTCGTAAAAATGCAATCCTTGAAAAGTCTAAGACTAATTATGAAATCAAGCAGATGATTGATGATCGTCAGAAGACTCTCGTATTTATGGCTGCTGAGGATATGATCGTTAATGGTCTTAATGGTGGAAGAATTGCTATTATCAATAGCGAGTACGATCCAAAGACTGCAGAGAAATATCTTGTTAAGACATATGATGAGATTGTAGTTCCTGCAAGATACAGAAAGGGCGGAAGTGATCATAATCATAATCAGAAGCAGGGCGGTGGTCTTTTCGGACGAAGCTCAAGTTCTCCTTCAATGGATAATGATCTTAAACAGCTTCTTGATGATTCTAAGATAGAGGAAATGCTTCTTAAGTCTGAATGGCTATGGCATCAGCATGAAGGTAAGGGTCAGTCAGAACAGACACCTCAGGAAGCTACTTACTCAGTTGTTTGTCTTATCAAGGCTACAGAGAAGCTTCTTGATAAGAAGGGTGGTGGAGCAAGTGTTAAGCCAGAGTCTACGCCTAATAAGAAAGTTATTATTACTAAAACCGGTAAGGTTATAGAGCTTTCGGATGAAGGCTCACAAACTCCATCTGGTTCAAATACAACCGTTACTCCATCTGTTGTAGATAATATCAATAATATTCAGGCTATTCTTAAGGATAAGTCAGAAGAAAATGTTGAGTATGTTAAGGACTATGTTAATGATTGGATAGATAGTCTTATGAAAGCTAAGTTCGATATGGATACGATGCTTTCGCTTTTCGAGGCAGAAGAGCTTAGAACAAAGACATTCCAGGTTCTTAAGAAACTTAGAGCAGATATCCTGTAAAGGATGTTCGCGAAAATAGGGTGAGAAAAAGTGGATTGGAAATTTCCAATCCACTTTTATTATTCTTTAATCTTGTGATGCATAAGGTAAAGCCAGATAATCGGCTTTTCAATAATTCTTTTTAAGACAATCTGTATTTCTTCCTTTTTGTCGATCTGTTTTACCAGGATAGAGTGGAGATGCGCATTGTTGGCTCCCCAGATATCAGTAAATAATTGGTCGCCCACAAAAAGGGTATTTTCTGTATTCGTTCCCATTTTGATCATGGCTTTTTTGAATCCGGCAGATTTAGGTTTGCCAGCTTTAAAGATGTAATCGCCACCCACCTCTTTATTAAATTCTTTAACTCTTGGTTCCTTGTTATTTGAAACAAAGCAAATTTTATAGCCTATGTTTTTAAGTCTTTTGAATAGCTCTCTGGATCTGTCATCATGCATGGCATTGTGCGGAACGAGAGTATTATCTATATCAAAAATAAGACCACGATAACCCATTCTATAGTATTTCTCAAAGTCTATGCTATATGTAGAGTTATAGTATTCACTTGGGAACAAAAATTTAGCCATTTGAAAGTCTCCTTAATTAAAGAAATTGTACACAGCCTTGGCGGCTTTCTGAGTCATGCCTTCAATACCTGCAAGTTCCTCAAGACTTGCTTTCTTAATGTTATCTACATCCTTGAAGTGAAGTAGAAGAGCTTTTTTTCTGGCAGCTCCAATACCAGGAATATCATCCAGAATGGAATGAGTTTGTCCCTCACTTCTCAGCTGTTTATGATAATTTATGGCGAAGCGGTGAGTTTCATCCTGAAGGGCAGTGATCATATGGATTGCCTCACTTCCAGGTGGAAATTCAACCTCTTCATCTTTGTAGTATAAACCACGAGTGCGGTGATTGTCATCCTTAACCATTCCGCAGACAGGAATGTCGAGTCCCAGACTATCGACTATCATTTCGGCGACATGAACCTGTCCCTTACCACCATCCATCATGATAACATCTGGAAAAGTTCCAATCTTTTCGTCGGTATAACGGCGGGAGAGGACTTCCTTCATGGAAGCATAATCGTCAGGTCCCTCTACAGTACGAAGTCGGAATTTTCTATATGCATTCCTTTTGGGCTTTCCATTCTCGAAAACAACCATTGAGGCAACACTGTGATAACCGGATATATTTGATATATCGAAGGCTTCGAGTCGGGAAACACTTTCAAGCCCAACAATATCTGCGATTTCCTGACATGCACCGGTGGTGCGCTTTTCAAGTCGTTTAATCCTTTCGATATCCTGCTGAAGAACAAGGTTCGCATTATCCTCGGCCAGTTTGATGAGACCTTTTTTCTCACCCTTTTGAGGAACAGTTATATGAACCTTCTGTCCTTTACGTTCTGATAGAAAATCAGTTATAAGATTTTCCTCATTTATAGCGGTAACGGTGAGAATCTCCTTAGGTATAAAAGGAGTACCCATATAGTATTGCTTAATAAATTCAGTGATTATCTCGGAATCAGTATCTGAACTATCTGTGGACATATGGTGGTTCTCTCGTCCAAGGAGAGTACCATCTCTTACAAAGAATATAGATATAACAGTATCTTTTTCATTTCTTGCAAGAGCGATAATATCTCTATCTTCGGAGCTGGTATTTTCAGCCCTCTGTTTTTCAGAGATTTTCTCGATACTTGTCAGTAAGTCTCTGATCTCAGCAGCCTTTTCGAATTCCATATTCTCAGAATAGTTTTGCATCTTTGCTTTCAGCTCATTGGAAATATCCTTTGTATTTCCATTCAGGAAGCTTACGACATTCTCAATCTTTTTCTGATATTCTTCTGCGGATATATTTCCAGAACAAGGGGAGTCGCATTGTCCTATCTGATGATAAAGACAAGGCCTTTCGTTGTATGGACCATAATTCAGGTCTCTATTACAATTCCTTATTGAAAAAAGCTTTTTGACAAGTGCTATGGTATCATGCACAGCTTTTCTATCTGTGAAAGGACCGAAATACAGGGATTTGTCACGGGACATCCTGTGACTCATCATTATACGTGGAAACTTTTCGTCCACAGTTACCTTGATAAAAGGGTAGCCCTTATCATCAGTCATCAATGTGTTGTATTTAGGTCTATGTTCTTTTATGAGATTACATTCGAGAACCAGAGCCTCCATTTCAGAGGCGGTGATGATATATTCGAAATATGATATCTGTGAAACCATTCGGAGTATCTTTGGAGAATTGTTATGACCATGACCGGATCTGAAGTATTGGCGCACTCTATTATGGAGGTCTATAGCTTTTCCAACATAGAGTATAGCCTCGTTCTCATCATGCATTATATAAACCCCTGGTTTATGTGGGAGTTTTGTTAATTCTTCTTCGATATCAAATATTTCCATAATATAAGATTATACACGTTAAGCTCTAATTTTAGTAGTGAAAAATAAGTCTGTATAATGTATAATAGTATGCAGTTTTTACGTAGGAGGGGAGTTATGCAAGAGGAATACAGCATTACGCTTACTCAGTTCATCGAGAAGATGAATCTTAAGAATAATACTCCGGATATTGACACGGACAAAATTCTTATCACAGACCCGGATATTAACAGGCCGGCGCTTCAGTTGGATGGATTCTTCCAGCATTTTGATAATACCCGTATTCAGATATGTGGAAATGTGGAGCATGCATATATTGCGGATATGCATACCAGAGAAGAAAATATTGAGATATTTGACAGGCTCTTTGGTTATGGCATACCATGTCTTGTTTTCTGTAGAGATATAGAACCTTACGATTTTATTATAGAAGCAGGAATTAAACATGGTATTCCAGTACTTACCAGTAGTGCCACAACATCTGGCTTCATTCATGAGACAGTTAGATATCTTCATGAGGAACTGGCACCACGTATTTCAATACATGCGGTTCTGGTAGATGTTTTCGGTGAAGGTGTACTTATCATGGGAGACAGCGGTATTGGTAAGAGTGAGGCTGCTCTTGAACTGATAAAGCGTGGACACAGACTTGTTGCTGATGACGTTGTTGAAATTAAAAAGATCAGTGATGAACAGCTTATTGGTCAGTCGCCAGAGATAACGAGACACTTCATTGAGCTGAGAGGTATTGGTATTATAGATGTTAAGACCATGTTCGGTGTAGAGTGCGTTAAGCTTTCACAGCAGGTTGACCTTGTTATTAAGCTCGAAGAGTGGGACAAGGATGCAAACTATGACAGACTTGGACTTTCAGATAATCATGTTGAGCTTCTTGGTACCAAGGTGGTTTCACATTCTATCCCAATCAGACCGGGTAGAAACCTTGCTATCATCGTTGAATCCGCAGCCGTTAACCACAGACAGAAGAAGATGGGTTACAATGCGGCTCAGGAAATGTATAACAGAGTAACTAAAGGCATCAACAATAATTAAGATGCTTACTTAATAAATAAACGGGAGGACTTACAATTGGCTAATTATGTATTTGGTGTTGATATCGGAGGCACTACAGTAAAGATAGGACTTTTCTCAATAGAAGGTGAGCTTCTTGATAAATGGGAGATAACCACCAGAAAGGATGACGGTGGAGCTTATATACTTCAGGATATAACTGATTCAATTAATGCAAAGCTGACTGAAAAAGGTATTTCAAAGGAAGATGTTAAGGGTGTTGGAATGGGAGTTCCAGGACCAGTAAAAGAAGATGGAACAGTTGTTAAATGCGTTAACCTTGGATGGGGAGTATTCAATGCGGCTAATGAACTCAGTGAACTGGTTGGTCTTCCAGTAAAGGTTGGTAATGATGCAAATATGGCTGCTCTTGGCGAATATTGGCAGGGTGGCGGAAAGTCATATCAGAACATAGTAATGATCACACTTGGTACAGGTGTTGGTGGTGGTATCATCATTAACGGAAAAATGCTTTCCGGTGTTAATGGAGCTGGTGGAGAGATAGGTCATATGCCTATAGATCCAGACGAACAGGATGTATGTAACTGTGGTAAGAAGGGATGTCTTGAGCAGTATGCTTCTGCAACAGGAATTGTAAGACTTGCAAACAGAGCTCTTCAGGCATCTGATAAGCCATCAGTACTTAGAGAGGCTAAGTATGTTTCTGCAAAAGAGATATTCGATGCAGCAAAGAGTGGTGACAATCTTGCTCTTGAACTTATGGAAGAGCATGGAAAGAGACTTGGCTATGCACTTGCAAGCGTTGCTTGTGTAGTAGACCCAGAGGCATTTGTAATCGGTGGTGGAGTTTCAAAAGCTGGTGACATTCTTCTTAATACTGTTAAGAAATATTATCAGGAATATGCATTCCACGCATGCAGAAATACAGAGTTCTGTCTGGCTACTCTTGGAAATGATGCAGGTATGTACGGTGGAGCTGCTTCAGTACTGTAGAGCTGCCATGGCGGGAAACTGTTTACTTGGTACAAAATTAACAGTAAAACCTTATAAACAAAGAAAAATTTAACAATTTTTACGAATTGAAAAATAAGACTCTATAATGTAAACTTGTACATTGTAGAGTTTTATTTTATTGCTCAAACTATGCGAAAAGTAGGACTGAACATAGATATGGATTATGAATTTTTAGAGAACCAGTCCATGGCTGAATATACTACCTTCAAGGTTGGCGGAACTGCTAAGAGGCTTTATAAAGTATATTCTGTAGATGGTCTGAAAGAAGTTCTTGATATATGTGGCGATGAAAAGCCGATAATAATTGGAAATGGCAGCAATCTGCTTGTTTCAGATAAAGGTCTTGAGCCTCCTGTGATAGTGATCGGAAACGGCTTCGACAAAATAACTGTTGAAGGCGAAACTATCACAGCTGAGGCTGGAGCGCTTCTTTCAAAGGTCGCAAAAGCGGCTATGGAGAATGATCTGGAAGGAGCTGAGTTTGCTTCTGGAATACCAGGTTCTATAGGCGGAGCTATTTACATGAATGCTGGAGCCTATGGTGGAGAGATTAAAAATATCGTTAAGAGTGTTGATGTTATAAAGGATGGTGAGCTCATTACACTTAGAGGCGATGAGATGGATTTCGGTTACAGACATAGCAGAGCTATGCAGGAGGATATGATAATTGTCTCAGTGGTATTCTCACTTGCAAAAGGAGATAAAGATGAGATAGTTGCCAAGATGAATGATTTTAATTCCAGAAGAAGAGATAAACAACCTCTGGAGTATCCAAGTGCAGGATCAACATTTAAGAGACCTGAAGGATATTTTGCAGGTAAGCTTATTATGGATAGTGGACTCGCCGGTTACAGAGTTGGTGGAGCTATGGTAAGTCCAAAGCACTGTGGCTTTGTTATCAATTATGAAAATGCTACTGCAACAGATGTATATGAACTTATACTTCATGTGCAGGAAGTGGTAAAGGAAAAGTTTGGGGTAATGTTGGAGCCCGAGGTGAAACTCATGGGCGATTTCAGTTAATAAGGAGAAATAAAGGTGCGTTTTGTTATTGTTACCGGAATGAGTGGGGCTGGTAAGACAACTGTTCTTAAGGCATTGGAGGATTCAGGTTATTTCTGTGTAGATAATCTTCCTGTTCCGCTGATAAACAAGCTGGTCCAGCTTACAAGCGACAGTAATTTAAATAATGATAAGGTAGCAGTTGGAGTTGACATCCGTAGTGGTGAAGCTCTGGGTGAACTGTCCGACATACTTAACGGTATGAGGGAGATAAAATTCAACTTCGAGATTCTTTATCTTGATGCATCTAACAAGGCTCTTGTTAAGAGATATAGAGAGACCAGACGTGAACATCCTCTGGCTCAGGGTGGTAATCTGAATGATGGCATTAATGAGGAAAGAAGCAGAATAGATTTCCTCAGTAAGATGGCTGATTATACCATAGATACCACCGGACTTCTTACCAGGGAGCTGAAAAGAGAGGTCCTTAAGATATTCTCTAATGATGTGGATTATAGCAACATGATAGTAACTATCATGTCATTTGGATATAAATTTGGTATCCCACAGGATGCCGACTATGTATTCGACGTAAGGTTTATGCCGAATCCATACTATGAAGAGGACCTGAGACGTAAGACTGGTAATGACCAGGAAGTAAAGGATTACGTTATGAAGGCCAAGGAAAGTGGCAAGTTCCTCAAGATGCTTGAGGAGATGATGTCATTTCTAATCAAGGAAAATACAGAAAAGGAAGAACGTCATCAGCTGGTTATAGCAATAGGCTGTACCGGTGGAAGACACCGTTCCGTAACTGTGGCAAATGAACTCTATGACAGGATGCAGGGGCTGCCTTACTCCTTCAGAGTATTCCACAGAGATATAATAAATGATTCATATGTTAAGGGTGAGATGTAATGTCATTTAACACCGAACTTAGAAATGAGCTGGTGAGTATATCAGACAGAGCCATTCATTGCAGGATAGCTCAGCTGGCTGGGTACATCTCCATAAATGGACGAATGGAAGAGTATGAAGATTCGGAAGTTCTGGCTATAAGAGTCGACAGCGATGAATCTGAAGCCATGGTCCAGAGGCTCATAAGAATGATCACTAAAATTCCTGATGATACGGTTCTCTGCAAGAATGAGAAGAAACATCACAGGAAGGTTATTATAACAGGCGATACAGAAGAGTTATTCCAGAAGTTGAAACTCAGGAGATATGATAACAGGCTGTCGGTAGATGGCATTATCACTCAGAGAGGCTGTTGTAAGAAGGCTTATTTCAGAGGTGCATTTCTGGCAGGTGGCTCCGTGGGAGATCCTGAAAAGTCTTATCAGATGGAGATTGCAACTCTTAGTCAAAAAGAAGCTGACAGGCTCATAAATATCCTGAGTGTTATGGATATGAAAGCCGGGCTTGTGGAACATAGAGACCGCTTTGTTGTATATACCAAGAATGGTGATACTATAGCTGATATGCTGGGATTTATGGGTGCTGCTTCAAGTCTTATGAACTTCGAGAACATCCGAATCCTTAAAGAAATAAAAAACAGCATAAACCGAGAGGTTAATTGCGATACCGCAAACATGGCCAAGGTTGCCAGATCCTCTGCGAAACAGATAGATGATATTCAGTATATCGTTTCCACAGTTGGAATGGATTACCTGCCGGAAGGACTTCGCGATATTGCAGTAATGAGACTTGAATACCCCTATTTATCGCTTAAAGAATTAGGCGAGGCGATAACCCCACCCCTGGGCAAGTCCGGAGTCAGTCACAGACTCAGAAAACTCAGTGATATTGCAGATAAGTTAAGAGATGAAAAGTAATACAGTAATATTCAAGGAGAAAAAATTATGGCAAACAAAAAATTCACAGTTAACATTCCACAGTTTGATGAAGCTAGACCTGTAGCTGAGATAGTTCAGACAGCTAGTCAGTTTGAAAGCAAGATCTTCCTTATTTCGGGCAATAAGAAGATAAATGCAAAGAGCATCATGGGAATGATGAGTCTTGGTCTCTGCAACAATGAAGAGATAGAGGTTGAGGCTGAAGGAACTGATGAAAATGAGGCTATTGAGGCCATCATTGACTACATGAATCCTTCAGATAAATAATTGATAGAAAGCAGTTAGTATGTTATAATGAACTAGTTGTGAATTTGCATTTTTTACGGAGGAATTACTAATGGGTTTTTTCAGTGACCTGAAAGAAAAATTTACTTCCCTTGCGCCATTTGGAGGCGGGAAGAAATCCAATAAAAGTACTGTTGAGCTTCAGTATGACAAGGCTATGAGCCTTTTTGAGAATGCTAATGGTATGGATGCTATAGATATCCTGGAGGGAATAGCTGATATAGGTATTAACGATTCTGCCTATAAACAGCTTGGTTTAGATGCCCTCAAGGTTCTTAGTGAATTTTTCGAAACAGGTGAATATAGTAATTCCAAAACAGATAAGGATCTCAATAAAGCAGCTACATATCTTGAGAAGTATACAAACCTCTCAAATGATGCTGATATGACATATAAGGCAGCTAAGATGTATCTGGAAGCTCAGAACTTCTCTAAGGCTATCGGCCTTTTTGAAAAAGCAGCTAATTCAGGTGTTAAGTCTGCATATATGAATCTGGGATCTATTTATGAAAATGGACTTTGCCGCATAGATGAATACGGAAATAAGAGTGAGTTCATAGTTCCTATCGATCTTGACAGAGCTATGGCATGGTATAAGCAATTATCTGATCTTGGTGATGAGAATGCTATGAAGGCATACGACAGAGTTGAGTATGCAAGCCAGCATACAGATTCTCTTGAGTTCGAAGAGAAGGATAAGCTCTATACTGAGATTTCCGAGAAACGTAAGGAGAAGGGTAAGGAGCCTAGATATAAGATCATAGACCCTGCTTCACTCCAGTATCAGTATACCTATGTTCACAATCAGGTTGATGGATATATCCACAAGCTGCCTAAGGACTGGGTAAAAACAATCAACGAAGAAACAGATGAGGAGTACTATGCTCCAAATCTTACTTATAAAGACTTTGAGATGTATGTAAGCTATGACAGTATCCCAAGAGAGTCCAAGAAAACTCTTGAGAATTATCTGAGATATTGTAACGATGCTTTCGATGAAGAGCTTCAGCTTAAATCCTACATCACTGAGTATGCAGATGGTATTTGTACAACCTTCTATCATAAGGAAATGAATAAAGGTATTGTTACATTTGCATTCTATCAGGGACGTCGTCTTGCATGTATGAGATTCGTATGTGCTACCATGGAGATTATAGAGCAGTATGAAGAGATTATCTTCGAAACAGCTAACTCATTTGCATTCGTTAATCCTACACGTGTAAGTGATCAGAGTCTTAACCGTAAAGATAATCAGTACTACAGCGAGGCTGTATACTGCTACTACCTTGAGGACTACGAAGGAGCCATGACAAATGCTAAGCAGGCTCTGAAGCTTGGTTCTATCAAGGCAAGTTATCTTCTGATAGATCTTTACTTCGATAAGGATTCACCTTACCGTGATGTTGATAAGACTATAAGTTATGCTCAGCAGCTCTTTGAAGCTACAAAAGATCCTGATCTTGCATTCCTGATTGGTAATATTTTCGACCAGGAAAGAAAAGATTATACAAAGGCTCTTAAGTGGTATGAAGATGCTGAGAGACTTGGACATAAGAGAGTTCCATTCTACCTTGGAAGGTTCTACTATTACGGACTTCTTTCATCAGGAAGAGATGGAGAAAAGGCACTTAAATATTTCCAGATGGCACAGGCAAATGGTATTTCAGAAGCAGATGCTTATATCAATGATATTAAGGAGCTTCATGGCGAGAACCTTCAGAGTGCTATTGAGAAATGGGAAAGAGCAGTACAGGCTGGCTCAGGTGCAACAGCCCTAAAGGTTGCTCTTATGAAGCAGAGCCAGGTATTCTTTATCGCAAATGATTACGAGATAGAGAAAGCATTCCTTGAGGCTCTTGGACTTGGAAGTACACAGGCTGCTTATGAGCTTGGTAAGATTTATGAGAGACAGGAACTTCAGCCTAACTTCTCAGGCGAGAAGAAATCTCTTAAGTACTTCGAGAAAGCATTTGATAATAAGTTTGAAGGCTTCGATAAGGTTAACCTCTTCAAGGTTATTCAGTACAAGGAAGAGAAGGGTGTTTCCGAAGAAGAAGTTATCAATCTCTATATGCAGAATGCTGCAATGGCTTACGAGCCTGCAGTTGATAAGATTGTAGAAAAGGTTAAATATCGTACACCTCAGATTACAGAGCTCTATCAGGTTCTCATGTCAACAGCAGAGGGGGGAGATGATTCAGCTATCATCTGTATGAATAAGCTGGAGAAGACTTATCCTGATCTTGTTATCATCGAACCAAAGAGTGATCAGAAGGTTATCGAGAACAAGTTCTTCAGACTTCTTGTACCACGTTCAAGTGTTGCTACAATTGAGGATGACGGTGGTACTATCAAGATTGCCGATTCAGTTATCGAATTTGCAGTTGCAGAGCTTCCTATCAAGGTTGATTCTGAAGATGATTACCTTAAGATATACAAGCTGATACTTTCCGAGTATCTTCCTGATGACAGCGCTGAAATTATCATCGCTAATTCTAGAATGATCGGTTCTGGTATGAGAGAGTCGAAGGATAACATCCATTCCTTCAGTATCCTTCTTATCAGTTCTAAGAACCAGTATCTGTTCAAGCTGAGCTCTAAGGATCGTAGACAGATGATCCAGTTCAAGGATGAGGTTATTCAGATAGCTAAATCACTTGTTGAGACTGGTGAGATTTATGTGTCAGAAGATGGAAGCAGAAGAAACATTGGACTTGCTGCTATGCTTCATGCAAACGAAGGTGGATTCCTTTCAATCGGTATGGATTCATCTGATAAATAAATTATATAAAAAATAATCTCAGGGCAGGGTGTGATTCCCTACCGGCGGTATAGCCCGCGAGCCGTTATGGCTGATCCTGTTAAATTCAGGAGCCGACAGTATAGTCTGGATGGAAGAGGTTTTGTAAAAGTATTTATCGCCCTGAGCTTTCGCTCGGGGCGTTACTATTTGCCCGGTGGAGTGGCCGGACGTGACAACGAAAGGAGACTTGAAATGGCTTATAACAAGATTTATATGGAAAGGGCAATAGCTCTTGCTAAGAGAGGTATAGGTAAGGTAAATCCTAATCCCCTTGTAGGATGCGTTATCGTAAAGGATGATGAGATACTTGGTGAAGGATACCATGAGGAGTATGGCGGACTTCACGCTGAGAGACAGGCGCTTGCCGATGCTATGAAACGTGGAAATAATGTATATGGTGCAGATATGTATGTGACCCTTGAACCATGCTCACATACAGGTAAGCAGCCACCATGTACTGAAGCTATACTTGATGCTGGTATTAAAAGAGTTTATGTAGGTTCCAATGATCCTAATCCACTTGTGTCAGGAAATGGAATTTGGCAGCTTAGAATGGCTGAGGTGGAAGTTGTTACTAATTGTATGAAGGATGAGTGCGATGCGCTGAATCCTGTATTTTTCCACTATATAACAGAGAATACTCCATATGTTGTATATAAATATGCAATGACTATGGATGGAAAAATATGTACTGCTAAAGGTGAGAGCCAGTGGATTTCAAATGAGAAGTCCAGAGAAAAAGTACAAACTTATAGAAACGAACTGATGGGTATAATGGTTGGCATTGAAACTGTGCTGGCTGATGATCCAAGCCTCAGATGTCACATGGATGGCGGAAGAGACCCAATCAGAATAATCTGTGACTCTCAGCTTCGTATTCCTATGGAAAGTAAACTGGTTCAGGAAGCAGGCGAAGTTAAGACCTATGTTGCTTCTCTTGCAGAACATGAGAAACAGAACAGACAGAAGATAAGAGAACTTAAGGATCATGGAGTAGGAACACTACTTATACCTGCTGATGAATCTGGAAAGATTGATCTTAATAAGCTTATGTCTCAGCTCGGAAAGATGCATATAGATTCCATTCTCCTTGAGGGTGGTGGAACTCTTGCCTGGAGCATGATAAATGGCGGATATGTAGATGAGGTGAGAGCTTTTATAGCACCTAAGGTATTTGGTGGAAGAGATGCACTTACTCCTGTATCCGGTAAAGGAATAGAGGATATTAATCTTGCCAAGACCTTTGAATTACAAGAATTAGAAAATATTGATGGAGATATATTTGCAAGATATTTAAAGAGGTGACCAAATGTTTACAGGAATCATTGAAGATATCGGAACAGTTCGGTCCGTTAACAAGTCCAGTGATGCATTTGCCCTGACCATTTCTTCTAATATAATGGACGATGTTAAGCTGGGGGACAGCATAGCGGTAAACGGTGTATGTCTTACAGCCAGGACCATTAAGGGAAATGAATTCACAGCGGATGTTATGGCTGAGACCTTGAGAAAATCATCTTTAGGCCAGTTAAAGCCAGGCAGTAAGGTGAATTTGGAAAGAGCTCTTTCACCAACTGGCAGATTTGGAGGACATATTGTTTCGGGACATATTGATGGCACGGGTACTGTTAAAAGTATTAAGCCTGAAGGAAATGCTATGTGGGTTGAAATTTCAGCTCCTGCATCAATCCTGCGTCTCATCATAATGAAAGGCTCCATAGCGATTGACGGAATAAGCCTTACAGTCGCGGACCTAGGAGATGAGTCCTTCAAGGTTTCCGTTATCCCTCATACAGCGTCAGAAACCACGCTGTTGGATAAGAAGCCGGGAGATACAGTGAACCTTGAGAATGATGTGATTGGAAAATATGTTGAGAGGCTTCTTAGCACTCCGGCGGAACCGGAGAAGAAGGATTCTCAGTTAACTCTAGATACTCTAATGACAAATGGTTTTATCTAAGAAAGGACAGCAAATGGAATTTAATTCGATAGAAGAAATACTGGAAGATATTAAAGCCGGAAAACCGGTAGTCATCCTTGATAATGAGGACAGGGAAAACGAGGGAGATATCATCTTCGCTGCAGAGCATGCTACAACAGAGAATGTTAACCTGATGGCTAAATATGCAAGAGGACTCATATGCATGCCAATGGATGCCTCCTACAGTGATAAGTACAACCTTCCTCAGATGTGCATTGTGAATACAGATAATCATACGACTGCATTTACAGTTTCCGTTGACCATGTGGATACAACTACAGGTATTTCAGCTGTGGAAAGAGGACTCACAGCCAGAAAATTTGCAGATGATTCATCTACAAAGGATGACTTTAGACGTCCGGGACATATGTTTCCACTTCAGGCAAAAAAGGGTGGAGTAATTGAACGTCCTGGTCATACTGAAGCTACAGTTGACCTTTGCAGACTGGCAGGATGTAAGCCGGTTGGTCTATGCTGTGAGATTATGAATGATGATGGAACTATGGCAAGACTTGATGATCTTGTAGCTTTCTCAAAGGAACATGATCTTAAGCTCTCAACAATAGAGCTACTTGTGCAATATCGTAAAGAACACGAAGTATTTGTTGAAGAGGTTACTAAAGCCAAGCTTCCAACAAGATATGGTGAATTTATAATCCACGGATTTATAAATAAACTGAATGGAGAGCATCATGTTGCCCTGACTATGGGAGATGTTGCAACAGAAGATCCACTTCTGGTACGAGTTCATTCAGAATGTCTTACAGGAGATGCCTTTGGATCAGCTAAATGCGACTGCGGACAGCAGTTGGATGCAGCTATGAAGAAGATATCTGAAGAAGGCAGAGGAGTACTTCTCTATATGCGTCAGGAAGGAAGAGGCATTGGTCTTATAAATAAGATCAGAGCCTACGCTCTTCAGGACCAGGGTAGAGATACAGTTGAAGCAAATGTGGAACTTGGTTTCCCAGCAGATGCCAGAGACTATACGATTGGTACTCAGATACTTGTAGAACTGGGAGTAAGAAACATCAGACTTCTTACAAACAATCCTGATAAGGTTTATGGTCTTAAGGGCTATAATCTCAACATTGTCGAGAGAGTTCCGATAGAAATAGAACCATCAGCCTATGATCTTTTCTATTTGAAGACAAAGAAAGAGAAGATGGGCCATATACTTAATGATGTATAGAATTTGCGAAATAATATTTTTCTGTTATATAATAAGGAGGATTCAAAAATGAAGTATGAAGGAAATGTAGTTGCAAAGAAGGATACTAAGATCTGTATAATTGCAGCAAGATTTAATGAGTTTATCGTATCAAAGCTTGTATCAGGAGCAATTGATGGTCTTGTAAGACATGACGTTGCAGAGGATAACATTGATACAGTCTGGGTACCAGGTGCATTTGAAATACCTGTTATTGCAAAGAAGGTTGCTAAGTCAGGAAAGTATGATGCAGTAATCTGCCTTGGTACTGTTATCCGCGGTGAAACAAGCCACTATGACTATGTATGTGCAGAGGTTAGCAAGGGAATAGCTCAGGTAAGCCTTGAGACAGAGCTTCCTGTTATGTTCGGTATTCTTACAACAGATACTATTGAACAGGCAGTAGTTCGTGCAGGAACAAAGGCTGGAAACAAGGGTTATGACTGTGCTCTCGGTGCAATTGAGATGATAAATCTTATGCAGGAGCTTTAAGATGGATTATACAAAAGAAACACCCCGCCCACAGAAGGCAGGGATTATGGATATCTTCATGGTATCCCTTATAAGAGCTAAGGAGCTGGCGCTTGTCAGTGTTAAGAGTTCTTCCAGATTTATAGGATATGTTATCTTCATGTCTTTTCTGGTATCTCTTATGATATATGCTGTTCCTACAGCTTCAAAAATAACTTCATTTGGAGGTTTTAAAAACCTCTTTATGAATAAGGTTCCAGCTTTTGAATATACTGATGGAACTCTTACGGCTGATAAAGCATTTGAAATGAAGCTTTCAAACGTAAACATAATAATGGATACGAGAGTAAATGAGTTTGTATTTGGGGACTTTGAAAGAGAGGGTATTTATATTGCCATCGGCGCAAAGAATATCAAGATGGTAACCATTACTGATATTAAAGATGACAGCTCATATCAGGAGGTTTATTCATATCCTAATTCACTTGTTTTGATGGATGGGATGAACAATATGACTCTGGTAAAGATGAGACCATTCTTCTATATAATGATCTTCTTTATCTTCATGTTCAGTACAGCACTAGCGGCAGGAAAGTACCTGCTGGCAGCTCTCTTTTATGCATTCATATTCAAGAGTCTCACCAGCGTAAGTAAGCTGCCTATGACATTCCTGGATTCTTTTCATATGTGTTTTTATGCACAGACTTTGGGAATAATCTTAGTAAACATGAACATGGCTCTGGGTAACTTGGTATCACCTTTCATAGCTTCAGCTATAGGAATTGTGATAACAGTTGTTATTATTCATAAAGCTATGGGGCCACATATGCCAGATATAGACGAGATAATGGGTGGATTTTCAGATAGAGATTCTAAGTAATTCCTCTATTTCGGAGGAATTCATGGAACTAAGAGAAGAGTTCTGATATCTGGGATCATCCGTTACTTCACGAGAAAAATAGTCAGGAGCTACAAAGCTCCTGGCTTTTTCTATGTCCGGAAATTCCACTTCAGCAACAATAAGCCCCTGGAATTTGCCTCCGAATATATCCAGCTCAACCTTAAGCTCTGGATAATCTGAAAGAGGCAGAATATAACGCTCCTTGGTAATAAGGTTGCCCTTTACCATAACAGACATTTCTTCATATTCCTCTTTTGAAAGAGGTTTTTCTACTTCAATTCTTTCCATAAGCCCGCTGGACTTGATAGTCAGAATATATTTTTCTCCATATTGCCTAATGCGAAGAACAGGGTCTGTGCTGAGATAACCCTGTGAGATAGTACTATGTGGATATGAATCCAGATTTTCTGGTAATGATCTAAGTAAATATTTCTTTTCGATTTCCATGGCTCGTCCTTATTGATTCAGTGTATTTATGATTGTTGGAAGCATCTGCTTTTTACGGGATACAACTCCAGGAAGAGTAACGCTCATATGGTCTCTGGAGGTTACATTGAATCCTGTTTCAAGAGCTATTTCTGATTTTTGTCCGCAGAAAAGAACCTCTGAAGATTCATCAAGAATGTTAGTCAGCATAAACATTAGAACATCTAAACCTTCAGCATTGGCGGTATCTTCAAGGATAGGAGTTATAGCCTGCTTAATATGAGCCAGTTCGTTGGAATTCATTGAACTTATCTGTCCAATTCCTACAGTGGTATCGCCAACAGTAAACTTCTTGAAGTCCTGATGGAGAATCTCCTTAGGAGTCTTATCCTTAAGATCACTTCCTGCAGTAAACATATTCTTGGCAAGCTCTTCCTCATCTACCTGTGCGATAGTAGCAAGAACAGTTCCAGCCTGTTTGTCCATATCAGTGCAGGTTGGTGACCTGTAAAGAAGAGTATCAGAAATGATAGCAGAAAGCATTAGGCCTGCCATCTGAGGTGGAATGTCCACGCCTGCTTCCAGATACATAAGATAAAGGATTGTACAGGTTGAACCAAGTGGCTGGTTTCTGAAATAAACAGGACGGCTTGTAGAAACAGTGCCCAGTCTGTGGTGATCGATTATCTCAAGTATATCTGCTGTTTCCATACCGTTAACGGCCTGTGATTTTTCATTATGATCTACAAGTATAAGCTGCTTCTTGGTTACGCCCAGGAAGTTTCTGCGACTGACCATACCTTTGTATTTACCAGCCGAGTCAACTACAGGGAAGTAGCGGTGTCTTGTAGATGCCATAATAGGCTGAACGTCTTCAATATAGTCATCCATTTTGAATGTCAAAAGATCAGAACACTTCATAAAGTGTCTGATTGGCATACTTTGATAAATCAGTCTGGCAACAGTAAATGAATCGTGTGGAGTAGTGATGATCTTGCATCCCTTTTCCTCTGCAAGATTCTGGATAGTCCTTGTTACAGTACTTCCTGCACAGACAATCAGACAATCAGCCCCCATTTCGATAGCGCAGAGCTGTGACTCGTATCTATCTCCAAGAATGACTATGTCATGTGGCTTAATATATTCTTCTAATATATCGGGGGTTCCAGCGCCGATAAGAACCTTTCCTTCTATCTGAGAATCACTTATATTACCAACTATAAGTGTACCGTCCAGTGTATCAACTATATTAGTGTAGCTGGTCTTTGCTTCGGAAAGAGTTTTTGAATCATAAGAACCCATGTAGGATTCCATGATATCGCCGGTTGTGATAAGTCCCTTTAAATATTTACCTTCAGTAATACAGAGGGTAACAACTTTATTATCCTTCATTATCTTCCAGGCATCCTTAAGTGAAATCTCTTCAGAAACTCCCGGAATATTACGCATATCCATATCACGAACCTGTGTTCTTACATCTCCCGCGAATTTAGGAGCTTTAAGACCAAACCTGTCCAGAACATACTGAGTTTCGCTGCTTACATTTCCGCATCTGGCAGCAACGTAATTATGGTGTCCTGTTAGATTTTTTAGATTAGCATATGCAATCGCAGCAGCTATAGAATCTGTATCTGGATTCTTGTGGCCGATAACGTAGACTGTTTTATTATTATTCACTGCAAACCCTCCTGATAAGTAACATAAAATCCTAATAATCATTATATCTTATAGAGCCTTCTTCTTCCATCAAAAAGTTGATTGTTATGTGGTTTTTTTTAGAGGTATGTGATACAATAAGTCCTACGTGTTATAAGAGCTGAGATTAGTCTCAGTATACTAAAATCAAGGGAGTAAACCATGAGCGAAGAGATGACAAAAGAACAGCAGGAGGCAATGGACAAGGCGTTTGAAAGATCAATGCCAGAAGGCCTCAGAAAAGTTCAAAACGAGTATTCAAATGTGAAGAAGGTTATAGGTATTATCAGTGGCAAGGGTGGAGTAGGTAAATCACTTATTACATCACTTCTTGCAGTAAAAGCTAATAAGATGGGACTTAAGACAGCAATACTGGATGCGGATATAACAGGTCCGTCTATACCAAAATCCTTCGGAGTACATCAGAAGGCTTATGGTTCAGATATAGGAATTGTTCCTGTAAATACAAGAGATGGCATTAAGCTTATGTCCATTAATCTTCTTGTAGATAATGAAGAGGATCCAGTTATCTGGAGAGGACCGGTCATTGCCGGAGCTGTTCAGCAGTTCTGGACAGACGTGGCATGGGGCGATGTAGATGTTATGTTTGTTGATATGCCACCTGGAACAGGAGATGTTCCACTTACAGTTTTCCAGTCACTTCCAGTGGATGGAATTATCGTTGTAACATCACCACAGGAGCTTGTTGAGATGATAGTAAGTAAGGCTCTTAAGATGGCTACTGTTATGAATATACCAGTGCTTGGTCTTGTGGAGAATATGTCTTATTTCAAGTGTCCGGATTGTGGCAAAGAACATGAGATATTTGGCGCAAGCACAGTTGCAGATGTTGCAGCAAAGAACAACATTGAACATACTGCAAGAATTCCAATATCACCTGATATTGCAAAGCTTGTCGACGAAGGAAAGATAGAAGATGTAGATGTGGATTGGGTGGATGACATCTACGCTAATCTCATTAAATAGAGGAGAAGAAAAATGAGTAAGGTATATATACTTTTGGCAAATGGATTTGAGGAGATTGAAGGTCTTATGGTTGTAGACCTGATGAGAAGAGCTGGAATAGACATCAAGATGGTTTCTATTACAGATTCACTTGATATTACCGGAGCAAGAGGCATTGGAGTTAAGGCTGATATAACTCTAAAGGAAGCTGGAGATGATGCCGATATGGTTGTTCTTCCTGGTGGAATGCCTGGAACAAACTACCTCAAGGAAAGTGATGAGGTTAGAGCTATGGTTCAGAATTATTATGATTCTGACAAATTCATAGCTGCTATATGTGCCGCTCCAACAGTATTTGGTGCAATGGGACTTCTTAATGGAAAGAAGGCTACATGCTATCCTGGTCTTGAAGCCAGTCTTACTGGTGCAATGTGGCCAGGTGCGGATTATCCTGTAGTACAGGATGGCAAGATCATTACTAGCCGTGGTCTTGGAACAGCTGCAGACTTTGCACTTAAATTAATAGAGAATCTCATTGATTCTAAGAAGGCAGACGAGATAGCTCAGTCAGTTGTTTATTCCAGATAAGTAAAAAACAAAAATTATCATTAAGGATGACAAGATTAAATGAAGAATATAACCATCAGAGATATACTTGAATTTACAAGAGGACATATGGAGGGGGATATAGATCCTGACTTCAGAAGTCAGCTTCTTGAAACCCCTGTAACAGATATAGCTACAGATTCCAGACAGGTTAAGGAGGGTTCCCTCTTTATCGCTATTCCTGGAGAGAACGTGGATGGTCACAAATTCGTTCCGCAGGTAGCAGCTATTACAAAGTCAATCCTGGTAGAAGAAGACCTGGATATGATAAGAGCCAAGAGTGATGTGGATGCTCTTCCTGGAAACGTGGCATATATTAAAGTTGATAACACAGTTGCTGCTCTTCAGAGGATTGGAACAGCAATAAGAAGTAAATATGATAAGCCGGTTATTGGAGTAACAGGAAGTGTAGGAAAGACTACAACAAGAGAAATGATAACTGCTGCAGTAGCAAGTAATGTAGAAACCTTCTCTACATCAGGTAATATGAATTCCCAGATAGGAGTTCCTGTTACCGTATCCGGAATATGCGATAAGCCAACTGAGGCTGCGGTTATAGAGATGGGTATAAGTGAACCAGGTGGAATGGATAAGCTTGCCTCTATAGTTAAGCCTGATATAGCAGTTGTAACTATAATCGGAGATGCGCATATTGAATTCCTTGGTTCTAGAGAGGGCATTCGTACTGAGAAGCTGAATATCTGTTCCAAGATGAAGGATAACGGAGTTGTGTTCCTGAATGCTGATGATCCACTGCTTTTTGCTATGAAGGGCAAGATGAAGGTGAAGACCTTCTTCTATGGAACAAATCCTGAGGCAGATTATAGAGCTGAAAACATTTATTTTGAAAATGGATATAACACTTATACATATGTACACGGAAATGACCGCATAATGGTTAATCTGAGTGTTCTTGGAAAGCATAATGTACTTAATTCACTGGCAGCGATGGCTGTTTGTGATTATATGGGACTAGACCTGATGAAGGCTGCTAAAGCCTTTGAAAGCTTTGTTGGTCTAAGACAGAAGGTTATCAGCTGCGATGGTGGTTATACAATTATTGATGACTCATATAATGCCAGCCCAGATTCTATGAAGGCTGCAGTAAATGTCCTGAGAGATATGAATGTTGCTGGCAGCAGAATAGCTGTTCTTGGAGATATGTTTGAGCTGGGACCAAATACAAATGCATTCCACAAGGAAGTTGGTCAGTATATCAATAATCTTAAGTTTGAGGATGGAAGCTTTGTAATCGACGAGCTTATCACAATAGGTAATTCTAGTAAGAATATCTATGACGGCGTTACAGAAGCCGCTATAAATAAGAAACATTTTGAAGATAAAAAACAGGCGGCTGAATATATAAGAGGCCTGCTGAAGCCAGGAGATGTAATTACACTTAAAGCATCTAATGGTATGAAATTTAGTGAGTTAGTAGAACTCCTGAAGTAGTTTGGAGGAAAAGATAATGGCACGTGCCTGGGAAGACAAAATAAGAAAGGTAGAACCTTATACACCTGGTGAACAGCCAAAGGATGAAAGTGTTATCAAGCTCAATACCAACGAGAATCCTTATGGTGTATCGCCAGAAGTAAAAAAGATGGCTGAAAGTCTGGAAATGGATATACTACGTAAATATCCTGATCCAAAAGCAGAGGAGCTGGTAAAGGCTCTGGCTGACTACCATAATGTAGATGAATCACAGGTATTTGTGGGAGTAGGCTCTGACGATGTTCTGGGTATGTGTTTCATGACCTTTTTTAATTCGGACAAGCCAATCCTTTTTCCAAATATTACTTACTCATTTTATCCAGTATGGGCTGAGATGATGAGGATACCATTTAAGACTATTGACCTGAAGCCAGATTTTACTATTGATATAAATGATTACAAACAAGACAATGGTGGAATAGTGATAGCAAATCCAAATGCGCCTACAGCAATCTATCTGGATAAGGCCGATATACGTTCGCTCCTTGAAGCTAATAAAGATAGCATTGTCATTGTTGACGAAGCATATATTGATTTTGCTGAGGATGGAGCTTCTGTTCTGGATATGGTAGATGAATTTGATAATCTTATTGTTGTCAGAACTTATTCAAAGTCCAGAAGCATGGCTGGTCTTAGAATAGGATATGCTATCTCAAATAAAGAAATAATCAAATATCTGAATGATGTTAAATATTCATATAATTCCTATACCATGAATTATCCTTCCATAAAGCTAGGTAGTGCGGTTATAGCAGATGAGGGTTATTTTAGATCAGTACTAGCAAAGATAAAGAATACAAGAGAGTGGTTTGTTTCTCAGATAAAGGAGATGGGCTACACTGTACTTCCTTCATCAGCCAACTTTGTATTTGCTTCTCCAAAAGGCATTTCAGCCAAGGAGGTTTTTGAGGCTGCTAAGGCAAATGGCATCTATTTTAGATACTTTAATTCACCAGGAATTGATAATTATCTAAGAATTACCATTGGAACTGATGAAGAGATGGAAAGAGTAGTTGAGTTCCTAAAGACTCTTTGATAGAATAAAAAAGCATTCGCTTAACCTTATGCATTACATATCGGTTTCTTCGAAAGGAGAAAGATATGGAAAATGAAAAGGTTAAAAAATATAATACAATTCAATACATGCCAGTTCTTTATAATTATGAATATTATAAAGACAAACTAAACTCTATACCTTATAAACGCTTCTATGACATGGTGGCAGTAGTAAAAAAGCTTAGAGTAGGACCCTGTTTAGAAAGATTATACTCAGATGTAACCTTTGAGGATCTTGAAAAACTGGGAAAAGATGAAGATGAAATCTTCGCGGATTCCCTTGTGTCCTGCATAAATGAGGAAAGCTTCAGGCTTTTCAGGATAGCAGATTTTCTTGAGGCAATGGACATGGATGATGTCCCGGCTCCGGATGATTTGTTCGAAGCTCCTAATATCTATTGCCTGACGAATATGTCGCTTGAATATGGTGCTAATGTTTTACTCTATCCAGGTATATTTGAAAAGATATATCAGATACTGAATGACAGCTACTATATTCTGCCTGCGAATATTGATCAGCTTATTGTTGTCACAGACGCTGAGCTGCCTTATGATGTCGCTAATTATTATATGGCCATAGAAGAAGTGAATGAGGTGATTCTGGATGAGTCGCAAATTTTATCACATACAGTATTTTATTATGACGGTTCTTTACATAATCTGTCTTTTGTAAATTGACTATCCTGCCAACATAAGTTAACCTTAAAATTAAGTAATTTATGGAGGTATTGTAATGGCTAGAGGTACTGTAAAGTGGTTCAATGAAAAGAAAGGCTACGGCTTTATCACTGATGAGAATGGGGAAGATGTATTTGTACATTACTCAGGTCTCAACATGGAAGGCTTCAAAACACTTGCTGATGGACAGACTGTAGAGTTTGATCTTTCAGAAGGAGACAAGGGTTCACAGGCTACAAATGTTACTGTCGTAAAGTAATATTTTTATAGAACATAACCTTAAAGAGCAGGGGATTTACCCCTGCTCTTTTTCTGCCTTTTTCGGCGCTTATTGATGCCTCTTAAGGTTGACAAAGATAGGGATTAGAAATACAATGGTTATGTATGTGAAAAAGATGAGAGGGGGTGTCATTTATAGAAGATTTTATATCAGCTAGAGATAGGATTATAGCTTCATCTATTGACATTATAAGTGACGCCGGACTAGCGTCATTGAACATAAATAATATCTCCAGAAGAACCAACCTGAGCGAGATGATGATCTATAAATGCTTCACCAATACAGATGAGATTCTTGTAGAGGTTGTGAATCTTTATTTCAGGTTTGATAAAGGTATCTTCAGTACATTGGAATCCAGGAATATTACTAATCTGGAAAAGATAAAAATGTATGTAGATAATTATGGAACCTACTATAATAATTATTTCTCATTATCAGCTATCATGCTTCAATATGAGGAGCTGCTGCATAATACAAATACCAGAGAAATAGTTCAGCAGGGATTTCTTGAGAGAAGAGAAAACCTGGCAAAGATTTTTGATAATGCCATAAGTAATGGTGAGATCAAGGCCGACGTCAAAGGAGAGATGCTGGCTGACAGTCTGCTGGGGATGTTTATAGTCTGTTCGCTTAACCGAAGAGTTATGGTTATGAGCAGGTCATTTAAGGATGAGATTGATATCCAATATAGCAAATGGATTGAGAGTTTGTGTAATAATAAGGTATAGAGAGGTATGAGTAATGAGGGTTTTAGTTGCAGAAGATGATATAGCTAGTGGAAAGTTCTTATCTAAGCTTTTATCCAGATATGGTGAGGTAGTTCTTGCTACTGACGGAATTGAGGCAGTGGATGAATTTGTTAAGTCTGTATCAGAGGGCAAGGAGTTCGATCTGGTATGTCTTGACATTATGATGCCAAAGATTGATGGATACAAGGCTCTTCAGTCTATTAGAGATGCTGAGAGAAAGCTTGGAATCCCTCGTATATCAAGATGTAAGGTAGTTATGATATCTGCACTTGATGAGGACTTTGATGCTACATATGCAAGTAGCGATTATGATGATTATGTTTGTAAGCCTATAGACATCATAAAATTTGATGCAATAATCAAGAAACTGGGCTTAATCGAGGCGTAGGCAGGAAAGATGGATCTTTTTGATTACATGAGACAGGAGGAGCAGCGTAAAGAGGCTCCTCTTGCAAGTCGTATAAGACCCAAAACTTTAGATGGGTTCGTTGGCCAGGAGCATATCCTTGGCCCGGGCAAACTTCTTTACAGAGCTATAAAAGCTGACAAGCTTAGCTCTGTAATATTTTATGGTCCGCCTGGAACCGGAAAAACTACTCTGGCAATGGTAATAGCAAATACTACCAGTGCTTTTTTTGAGGAGTTAAATGCCTCCACCTCCGGCAAGAAGGATATGGAAGCAGTGGTCGAAAAGGCGAAGCAGAACAGAGGTGCTTATGGCAAGAAGACCATTCTTTTTATAGACGAGATTCATAGATTTAATAAGTCCCAGCAGGATTTCCTTCTTCCTCATGTTGAGGATGGAACAGTTATCCTGATTGGAGCGACTACAGAAAATCCTTATTTTGAAGTAAACAGCGCTCTTGTATCCAGATCAAATGTTTTCGAACTAAAACCACTTAGTGCCCAGAATATCCGTGAACTGGTAATGAGAGCTGTATATGATAATGAAAGTGGAATGGGAAGCTTCAATGCTACCATTACAGATGAAGCAGCAGACTTTCTTTCGGACGTTGCAGAAGGAGATGCCAGAAAGGCGCTAAATGCCATTGAACTTGGTATTCTTTCTACAGAGCGTAATGAAGAAAGCGGAAAGATAGAGATAACGCTGGAGGTTGCGGAGGAATGCATTCAGCGTAGAGCCATCAGATACGATAAGGACGGAGATAATCATTATGATATTATTTCTGCCTTCATAAAATCCATGCGAGGTTCTGATCCGGATGCTGCAGTTTATTATCTTGCAAAGATGCTTTATGGTGGCGAGAGCGTTACATTCATTGCAAGAAGAATTATGATATGTGCCTGCGAGGATGTTGGAAATGCAGATCCTCAGGCTATTCAGGTGGCGGTTTCCTGCGCTCTTGCGGCTGAGAGAGTGGGAATACCAGAGGCTCAGATTATTCTGGCTCATGCGGCAATCTATGTGGCTACCGCTCCAAAGAGTAATTCCGTAGTAAATGCCATCTTCAGTGCAAATGATGCTGTTAAGAAATATGGTAATGCAGAGGTTCCACCATACTTAAAGGATGCTCATTATGCAGGCTCGGCTGAGCTGGGACATGTGGGTTACAAATATGCTCATGACTATCCAATGCATTATGTGGATCAGCAATATCTTCCTGATGCAATAAAGGATCTTAAGTTCTATGAGCCAGGAGATAATGGCTACGAAGCAGATATAAAGAAATGGTTTGATAAGATAAAGGGTGAACAGAGTGAAGAGAAGTAAGCTTTCCAGAGTGCTGGCTATTTTGCTCCTTGCAATTTACGCAGTCCTCTTAGGAATATTTATATATTTAGTAATAGTTCAAAGTCAGTATATATTAGCTATGCTATTTGTTATCATTATATATCCGATAATTATTTATATAATCCTATGGCTAAATAAAGTATTCAGTAAGAATGAGGAATAGATAATGAAGAAAAAGGTAATAATACCAATAATCATAGTCGTCCTGCTGATAATAGCAGCGGTGGTCTTTGTGTTTCTGTATAGAGGCAGAAACAAAGCTTCGGGAAATGGAAAACTTACCTATGTTGAGTCTGTTGGAATAATATCTACAAAGAGTGTAGGTGTAGAAAGCAGATACATGGGTGTTGTAGAGTCCCAGGAGACAAAGTCCATTAATAAGGACGCTAATAAAACTGTAAAAGAAGTATATGTAAAGGAAGGGGACGTTGTCAAAGAAGGCGACGAACTCTTTAGTTATGATACAACGGATATGGAACTGGATCTTGAGCAGATGAATCTGGACAGGACCGGTATTGTTAATACCATAGCCAGCTACAATACATCCCTTACTGATTACAAAACTCAGAGAGATAATGCGACTAATGAAGATGACATTCTGAGCTATACCAGTCAGATCAATAGTATTAACACATCCATCAAGGAGCAGGAATACAATCTGACAGTAAAGGATCTTGAGATTACAAAGCAGCAAAATGCCATCGATGAGGCTACAGTTACGGCTCCTATGTCCGGCATTATAAAGAAGATAAATGAGAACGCAGGCGAGAGCACAAGCTTTGACATGAATGAAGGCTCTACAGAGGACTCGAATGCTTATATCACCATTATTGCTGAGGGTGAATACAGAATAAAGGGAACGGCTGATGAATCAAGTATCAGACTTTTCCAGTCCGGAACACCTGTACTTATCAGATCCCGTGTGGATGAATCTATTTATTGGAAGGGTACTGTTTCCAAGGTAGACCTTGAGCCAGAATCCAATAATACTGATGGCGGCTATGGAATGATGGGTGGTAGCGGAACCATGGCTTCTTCCTACAGTTTCTATGTGAAACCAGAAAATACTGATGATATGATCCTGGGACAGCATCTTTATATTGAGCTGGATATGGGTCAGACTGATGTTAAGTCAGGTATCTTCCTGCCATCATATTACCTGATCCAGGAGAATGATGAGTACTATGTATGGAAGCAGGGCGAAGATAATAAGATAGTTAAGACCAAGGTTACAGTTGGTGATTACGATGAAAACCTGGATGTATTCCAGATAGTTGACGGCCTTAAGGCTGAGGATTATATAGCATTTCCTAATGATGATGTGGCAGAGGGAAATGAATGTACCACAAGCTATGAGGACGTTCAGAAACAGAACGAAGAAGGACCAGACTCTTCAGAGGGTTCTGAAGAAGGAATGGAAAGTACTAATCCTGATAATGAAGGCACAGATAGTACAGGTCCTGGAGGTGAATCTATAGATGATACAGAAGGTTCCGATGGAGATATAATCATTTCTCCTGATGGACCTGGCGGATCTTCAGACGGCAGTGGTTCCGGGGATGGACCATCCTCAGATCTTTCGCCAGCAGATGATAATCCGGATGGAAGTGGAACAGTAATATCAGATGAAGGACCTCAGTAGGGAGAGAGAATGCTTCTACGCTTAGAAAATATTACAAAAACATATGTACAGGGTGATATAGAAGTTCCTGCTCTTAAGAATATCAACTTCCAGGTTGATGATGGGGAGTATGTGGCCATAATGGGTCCATCTGGATCAGGAAAATCCACCCTTATGAATATAATAGGTATTCTGGATAAACCAACAGAAGGTTCTTATTTCTTTGGAGATGAAGATATATCCACCATGAATGACCGCAAGATGTCAGACATGAGAAATAAGGATATTGGATTTGTATTTCAGAATTTCAACCTGATGCCTAGACAGACTGCGCTTCAGAATGTAGAGCTTCCGCTCCAGTATGCAAAGGTTCCTAGAAAGGACAGGAGAACTCTTTGTGAAGAGGCGCTTATTAAGGTTGGTCTGGAAGAGAGAATGAACTTTAAAGCCATTCAGCTTTCAGGTGGACAGAAGCAGAGAGTGGCTATAGCCAGAGCTATAGTAAATAAACCACGTCTTCTTCTGGCTGACGAGCCAACAGGTGCTCTGGATTCAAAGTCCGGAGTTCAGGTAATGGAAATATTTGAAAACCTTCATAAAGAAGGAAGTACCATTATAATGATCACTCACGCCAGAGAGATTGCTGAAAGAGCTGAGAGAGTGATCAGCATTTTTGATGGAGAGATCAAGGAGGGAATTGTTCTATGAAACGTAAACTCCTGATCATTGCAATAATACTTCTGGTGGTTTTAGTCGGTGGTGCTGTTGCGATAAAAATGTTTAGAAAGCATAAGAGGAATTCCAATCCTATTGGAGTATATTCTGTTTCATATTATACAGGCTATGGAATGATGGATACGGCAGAGAGCTACAGTGGTTCTGTTTCAAGTAATGGAGACCAGTCCGTAGTTCTGGATAATACAAAGACTCTTAAAGAGGTTCTGGCATCTGAGGGTGATGCTGTTGAGGCGGGAGATGTACTCCTTACATATGATACTTATAAGGACAGCCTTCAGCTGGACAGTATGTATTCTCAGCTTGCTGTATATAATACCAACATGACAATAGCTAAGAAGGCTCTTACAAAGCTTCAAAACACAACACCTGTTGAAAAACAGGAAGGTCCTGCAGCCGAGGAGCCTGCAGATGAAGCTTCTGAAAATGATGCTGCTACAGATGGAGATGCTGAAGAAACTTATACAAAGGAAGAACTGGAGCTTGCCATCAAGAAAAAGAATGACGAGATAAATAGCATTCAGAACAGTATAGATAATCAGAATCTTTCTATCAGAAAGCAGGAGAGAAAGATAAGTAAGGGTTCTGTTGTTGCTGAGGCTGATGGAGTGGTTGTAAAGGTAGATATGTCCGATGAGAACATTGCTTCCGGCTTCCCTGTTATAGTTGTCAGCAGCGAAGGAACATATTCCACAACAGTTTCTGTTGGTGAGATGGATATAGACAGCGTAAATATTGGTGATGAGGCGACAGTCTATTGCTATGATACAGGCGAAATGTATATGGGAAAGGTTGTAAGTATTGGAACCTCTCCAAATGGAACTACCTCTTATCCATGTGTTCAGTCTACATATCCGGTTAAGATTTCTCTTAGCGATGTGGAAGATATGGTAGATGAGGCTTATGTAGAAGTTACCATCAATGGTTCTGCTGAGGACTTTGAAGGTGGTGGCGGAGATGACATTACGCTTCCTCTTTACCTGACAAAGAAGGATAATGGCGGTTACTTTGTTATGAAGGAAGTAGATGGCCGTCTTAAGAAACAATATATAGAGACAGGCAAAATTTATTACGGCGCTCAGATAGTAGTTAAGAGTGGTATTACAAGTGAAGACTATATAGCATTTCCTTATGAGAAAGAAGCTGTAGAAGGCAAGGTTACAGTTCATAAGGAAAATGATGATTTATATTAGGAGTAGTTATGATAGAGAATATTAGGCTATCATTTCAGGGTATTTTCAGCCACAAGCTCAGGTCATTCCTGACCATGCTTGGCATTATCATTGGAATTGCCTCTATAATAGCCATCGTATCTACAATTAAAGGAACAAATGACGAGATCAAGGATAGTCTTGTTGGTGCTGGTGACAATGTGGTAAATGTAAATATTACCCAGAACGGCATGGAGGTCACCTCTGATTATGATGTGGATCTTTCTGAGGTCCCTATCATAAATGACAACATGCTGGAGAATATTAAAGCCATTAAGACTGTACAGGATGCTGCCATTTATCATAAGAGACAGATGTATGAAGATGTAACCAGGCTTGGAAACGAGCTGGCTGGTTGTTATCTTTATGGCGGAGATAACAGCTTCATCAATCTTATGGGGTATGATCTTATAAGAGGAAGACTCTTTGCTGATGCGGATTTTGAGAGACATAGAAACGTGACCGTCCTTGACAGTGATACAGCTTATTCCCTTTTTGATGGCGAGGACTGTATAGATAAGACCATAGAGATTAGTGGTAAGCCATTTGTTGTTGTTGGAATAGTAGAAAAGGCTGAGACTGTTGAACCAATCATCAATAACGTTAATGACTGGTATACCTACTATGGAGAAGCTAATTCAGGAGTTGTTATTATTCCGGATACATCCTGGACTGTAATAAACAGCTTTGACCAGCCTTATCAGGTTATCATAAAGGCTACATCTACTGAGGATATGGCAGATGCTGGAAAGAAGACTCAGGACTACCTGAATGAATACATTTCTTCTTCAGGAGAAGAGGGCTCAGTAAAATATACCAGTGAAGATATAATGAAGAAGGCCAGAGAGCTTCAGAAGCTGAAGAATTCCACAAGTAAACAGCTTATCTGGATAGCAAGCATTTCCCTTCTTGTAGGTGGTATAGGCGTTATGAATATCATGCTGGTTTCTGTTACTGAGAGAACAAGAGAGATTGGACTTAAGAAAGCAATAGGTGCCAGAAAGAGTGCAATACTTAGTCAGTTCCTCACAGAGGCTGCTGTTCTTACAAGTATTGGTGGACTTCTGGGTGTTGCTGCGGGAATAGGTCTTGCCTACTTTATTTCAAGGCTGGCTGAGGTGCCGGTTGCCATAAGTGTTCCGGCTATAGCAGTATCAGTTGTTTTCTCAATGGTAATAGGAATTATCTTCGGACTTCTGCCTTCAATAAAGGCTGCAAATCTCAGTCCTATTGAGGCTCTCAGATACGAATAAAATATGGTACATATTTTTTGACACTTAGATTAGATTTTGATATAATCGCAAAGGTTATATTTCTATATTAAAGCGAAAGGAATTTATTATGGGATTATTAAAAGATTGGAGAGACCATGCTTATGGTCTGGATGATAGAACACCTGAAGGAAAGCAGTTCTGGCTTAACTACTTCGGAATAGAGAAGGGTATTTATGAGCAGCTCCTTAAAGAGCCAACAAAGGTTGTTAAGGGAACAGTAAAGGAACTTGCTGAGAAGTATGAAACAAACATTGAGATAATGGTTGGTTTCCTGGATGGTATAGATGACAGCTTAAAAGAATCTAATAATCTTGATGATATAACAGAAGATTCTGAAGTTACTATCGACATCGATACAGAGAAGCTGTACATGAACATGGTAGGCTGCAATGCTGAGTGGCTTTATACACTTCCTGAGTGGGATGCAATCTTCGATAAAGAGACAAGAGATGCTCTTTATAAGAAGGAGAAGACTTCTCATACAGTTGTAAAGGCACCAAAGGTTGGTAGAAATGACCCTTGTCCATGTGGAAGCGGTAAGAAATATAAGAAATGTTGTGGTAGATAGCGCGATTAATATCGCGCTATTTCCTTAAGTAGTGAGGTTATGGGATTTACAGAGGAACAGATTAAAGCTATAGAGTGGTACGAGGGTCCGCTGATGGTAATAGGTACACCAGGATCCGGAAAGACTACGGTTATAGTTAACAGAGTTAATAACCTGATATATGAATATGATGTAAGACCAGAGAATATACTGGTGATAACATTTACTAAAGCTGCAGCAGTGTCCATGAGGGAAAGATTCCTGGAGCTGAGTGGTCTTACCAGTACAAATGTGCGCTTTGGAACCTTCCATTCATTTTTTTACTGGATCATAAGAACAGCCTATGGTGACAAGCTAAACCTGGGTGTTCTTGATGAGCAAAAGAAGAGAGAGGTTCTCAGGACAATACTCAGAAAGCTTGGGCCTGAAACTTATGATAATGAAGAAACCCTGGTCAGCGTTATGAATCAGCTGGGCATTATTTCCTGCAATATGATCGATATAGAGAATTATTACAGCAGGGACATGTCCGGAAATGACTTTGTCACTACTTATAGGCTTTATAAGGAATATAAAGAACGAAACGGGCTTATAGATTTTGATGACATGGTCACAGAATGTTATAAGCTGCTTAAGGACAGACCGGACATTCTGGAAAAGATAAGAGAGCTTTATCCTTTTATTATGGTAGATGAGTATCAGGATACAAATATGATCCAGTACGAGATACTTAAGATGCTGGCTCATCCAAGGGATAACATCTACGTAGTTGGGGATGATGATCAGTCAATATACGGTTTCAGGGGAGCAAGACCTGATATAATGCATAAATTCACTAAGGAATTCCACAATGCATCTACCTTACAGCTTTCAAATAACTTTAGATGTCCTAAGGAGATAGTTGAGCTTTCCTCATCTATCATTGCAGATAATAAAAAGAGATATGGAAAGTCTCTTAAGTCTGTTGTAAGCTCAAAGGGGCAGGTTACGATTGATGACATGAGGACTCAGACAGATGAATACAATCTGATACTGAGCCGTCTTCAGAAAGCATTTAAGAAAGGTATTTCTCCTTCAGATATAGCTATTATTTACAGGACTAATCTGGGGCCTAGAAGGCTTATGTATAAGCTTAGCTCTTACAATGTTCCATTTAATGTGAGAGATGCAATCCCAGATATAACAAATCATATCTATGTAAGGCCAATCCTGAGTTATATCAGATACGCCATGGGTGACCATAGCAGGAAGGTATTTCTTGATATAATGAACAAGCCGGTCAGGTATATAAGCCGTGATATGCTTACCAGTGAAGTGGTTGAATTAGAGGACTTGCTTAGAGCTGCGAAGGGTAAAGACTATCTTCGTGATAATATTAAACGTATGATCTCAGAAATAAGGACTATCTCCAAGCTTAGTCCATTTGCTGCAGTTAACTATATCAGAAGAGCTGTAGACTATGATGGATACTTAAAGAAGCTTGCGGAGGATAGAAATATAGATTATGATGAGATTTCAGATATGTTAGATGAATTCCAGTCTATGATAAGTGACTCGGATACCTTCCTTCAGATGTTTGAAATGCTGGAAACCAGCAGAAAACCAAAGGAAGAAAAAGAGGAAGAGGTAGATGGAATTCAGCTTATGACACTGCATAGTGCGAAGGGACTTGAATTTAGTGAGGTTCATATACTGGATGCAGTGGAAGGAAGTATTCCACATAAGAAATCTAAATCTCCTGATGAGATTGAAGAAGAAAGAAGACTGTTTTATGTTGGTATAACCAGAAGCAGTAATAATTTATATATTTATGTACCAAGAGAAATAGGTGACAGACAGGTTTCGCCTTCTAGATTCCTTGGTAAGAAAGGTGATAAGTATGGGACTTGGAGAAATTAGAAAAGAGATAGATGAAGTTGATAATGGACTAAAAGAGCTCTTTAAAAAGCGTATGGAGATTTCAGAACGCATTATAGAAGATAAAATGCAGAGTGGAGCGGCCATCTATAATCCTGAAAGAGAGCAGGAAATTCTGGATGAAAGATCAGCGGATGTGGATGAGTCCATTAAAAACGAATATAAGATATTCGTTAAAAAGACTATAAGTCTGGGAAGAAAGCATCAATATGAAATCAAATGCGCCGCAGATCCAAAGGCTACATTTGAATTTGTTGAAACTCATTCCTTTATCAAGAACCTGGAAGCAATGAATGATGCAAACAGGATTAAGGTCACATTTGTCTGCAACGATGGAGCGGGCAGTCTGGCCAATGTTCTCAGTATTATCAGTAATTACGGAATCAGCGTAAATGATATTGAGTCTAAGAGAGTGGAGAATGATGTTTATAAGATGCATATTGTTCTTAAGGCTCCAATAAAAGATAATAATACTCTGGCTTGTTTATATCAGCTGATAGTTGAAACGGATAATTTCAAAATACTTGATGTTTATACTTACGAGAAATAAAAGGAAATTGTAATGACTAAGTTACTGAAATATTTAGGGAAATACAAAGTTAGGGCAGCACTTGCTCCTTTCTTTAAGATGCTCGAAGCGATTTTCGAGCTTCTGGTTCCCCTTGTAATGATAAAGCTTATCGATATCGGAATAGGGCAGGAGAACCGTTCATATGTATGGTTTTCAGGTCTTATTCTTTTGCTTCTGACAATAGTTGGATATGTTTCATCTATTACTGCTCAGTACTTTGCGGCTAGAGCAGCCATAGGTTTTGGTAAATCCCTCAGGAATGACCTCTTTAGACATATCAATTCTTTATCATATAATGAAATAGATAAGGCGGGAACAGCTACACTCATCACAAGAATGACTAGTGATGTCAATTTTGTGGTCACAGGGGTGAATATGTTCCTCCGTCTTTTCCTGCGCTCACCATTTATTGTATTTGGTGCAGTAATAATGGCATTCACGGTAGATGCTTCTGCTTCGTCAGCATTTCTTGTTGTAATGCCTGTTCTTATAGTAGTGGTATTCACTATCACATTTGTATCTATTCCTCTTTACAAAAAGCTTCAGGGTAAACTGGATAAGGTGACGCTTCTTACCAGAGAGAGTCTGGTTGGCGTGCGTGTTATCAGAGCCTTTAACAGACAAAAAATAGAAGAAAGACAGTTTTCAGATGCAACAGATGATTTGATGAGTTCCCAGCTTTTGGTGGGCAGAATTTCAGCCCTCATGAATCCGGTGACTTATCTTATTATCAACCTTGGGATTGCATCTCTTATTTATGTTGGTGCACTTAAGGTAGATGCAGGTGAACTGACTCAGGGTCAGATTGTTGCACTTGTTAACTACATGTCACAGATCCTAGTAGAGCTGGTAAAGCTGGCTAATCTGATAATCACACTTACAAAGGCTATGGCCAGTGCCAGAAGAATCAATGAAATTATGGATATCCGTAGTGAACAGGAGTTTGGAGAGACTATAGACAAGAAGTATGCTCAGTATTCCATTGAATTTGATCATGTATCAATGAGCTATGGAGATGCAAAAGAGCATGCAATAGAAGATATAAGCTTTAAGGCACATGCTGGTCAGACTATTGGTATTATCGGAGGTACAGGCTCTGGTAAATCCACACTTGTTAATCTGATACCTCGTTTCTACGATACTTCGGAAGGAAGCATTAAGATAAATGGGATTGATATTAATGAATATCCTAAGGAAGTGCTTCGTGAGAAGGTGGGAATAGTTCCTCAAAAGTCAGTTCTCTTCAGAGGTACAGTGGCTGACAATCTCAGAATATCAGATCCTAAAGCAGATAGAAGAGCTATGGACTGGGCTCTGGATATTTCTCAGTCCATGGAATTTGTATATAGTCATAAGGAAGGACTCAATTACGAGATTCTTCAGGATGGAAAGAACCTTTCAGGTGGACAGAGGCAGAGACTCTGCATTGCAAGGGCGCTGGTAAGACGTCCGGAAATCCTTATTCTGGATGACAGCTCCTCGGCTCTTGACTATGCAACAGAGGCAAAGCTCAGAACCTCACTTTCAAAGGCTTCTAATAATAGAATAAACATAATAGTTTCCCAGAGGGCATCTTCTATTAAACATGCAGACCTGATCATCGTTATGGATGATGGTAAGGCTGTTGGAATGGGCAGACATGAAGACCTCTACAGGAACTGTGAGATATACCGTGAGATATATCATACACAGTTTAAGGAGTCAGGAGGTGTGAGTGCATGAAGAAAAATGTAATCCAGAAACTCCTCAGATTCCTGAAGCCATACATTCCATTTATGATACTTTCTCTTATAGCATCTGTTGTTACAGTTGTTATGCAGCTTTATGCGCCTATTATTTCCGGAAGGGCCATTGACTGTATAGTAGAGAAGGGTAAGGTTAATATTCCTGAAGTTACCCGACTGCTTACAACCTTTGTCATAGTTATTGTGATATCCATTTTATTCCAGTGGATAATGAGCATGATAAACAATGCAATCGTATACAGAGTTGTCAGGGATTTTAGAGAGAAGATTTATGAGCATATTAATAAACTGCCTATAGCTTATATTGATAGTCACGAATATGGTGATACTGTATCAAGAACCCTTAGTGATGTAGATCAGCTTTCAGATGGTCTTCTTATGGGCTTTTCACAGCTATTTACTGGAGTGATTACTATTGTCGGAACTATCTGCTTTATGTTAAAGACCAGTGTTCCGGTTGCTTTGGTGGTAATAGTGCTGACACCTCTGTCACTTCTTGTGGCAGGATTCATTACCAGAAAAACCTATAAGATGTTTACCAGACAGTCTGAGAAAAGAGCTGAGATGACAGGTCTTGTAAATGAGATGGTTGGAAATGAAAAGGTGGTGCAGGCATTTTCTTATGAGGATAGAGCCCAGAAGAGATTTGAAGATATTAATGAAGAACTGACGGATGCAGAATTTAAAGCTACATTCTTTTCATCCCTTACAAATCCTTCAACAAGACTTATTAATAACCTGGTTTATGCAGGCGTGGCTATCGTGGGAGCGTTTATTGTTCTTTCGGGTGGACTTACAGTTGGTCAGCTTACCTGCTTCCTCAGCTATGCTACACAGTATGCAAAACCATTTAATGAGATATCCGGTGTTATGACAGAGCTTACAGCGGCTCTTGCCAGTGCCGCCAGAGTATTTGAGCTTCTTGAAGAGGAACCAGAGCCATCTGACGCTGAGTATGACGATCTTATCGATATAGACGGGGAGGTAAGTCTCGAAGATGTATCCTTCTCATATACTAAGGATCGTAAGCTGATAGAAGACCTTAGTCTTTCGGTAAAGAATGGACAGAAGGTTGCTATTGTTGGACCTACAGGAAGTGGAAAGAGTACTCTTATCAACCTTCTTATGAGGTTCTATGATGTTAATAAGGGAAATATCTATATAGATAATCAGGATATTTCTGAGATAACCAGAAGCAGTGTGAGAACTAACTTTGGTATGGTACTTCAGGAAACCTGGTTAAAATCTGGAACAATCAGGGAAAATATAGCCTATGGTTATCCGGATGCTACTGACGAAGAAATAAAAGAGGCTGCAAGAGTATCACATGCCGACAGGTTTATCAGAAGACTGCCGGATGGTTATGATACAGTGCTTTCAGAGGATGGTGGAAACCTGTCTGCAGGACAGAAGCAGCTGCTTTGTATTACCAGGGTAATGCTGAGACTTCCACCAATGCTTATTCTCGATGAGGCTACATCCTCAATAGATACAAGAACAGAGCAGAGAATACAGAGGGCATTTGATAAGATGATGAAGGGAAGAACAAGCTTTGTTGTTGCCCATAGACTTTCTACTATAAAAGAATCAGATATTATTCTTGTTATGAAGGATGGTGCTGTTATAGAAAAGGGTTCCCATCAGGAACTACTGAATTTAAGGGGTTTTTACTACGAACTTTATAATAGTCAGTTTGCCAAATAAGAGAATTTTGTTCTGGTAAGATAAATACTTAATATTTATAAAAAGTCGGTATTTTAGGTTAGCCTGAAATATCGACTTTTTTTGCGGTTTATGGTAAAATTATGGTTTGTATTTTAATGAATATTTAAAAGAGGATAATATTATGGTTTCAAAGGATTTTAATCTATCAAAAGAAGAACTGATCGAAATGGCTGAAAAATATATGAATGAGACCTTCAAAAGGTACGATTTCATAGCAGATTCAGGTAAGGATCAGTACCTTATTGACGAGAATGGAGAGAAGTATCTGGATTTTCTCGGTGGCATTGCAGTTAATTCAGTTGGTGGATGTAATGAGGCTGTTATAAATGCTATCAAAGAGCAGGCTGATACAATGATCCATGCATCAAACTACTTTTATACAGTACCTCAGATAATGCTTGCAAAGCTTATCAGTGAGTGCACAGGAATGGACAAGGTTCAGTTCCAGAACTCAGGTGCTGAGGCTAATGAAGTAATGATCAAGCTGGCTCGAAAATTTGGTAATGATAGATTTGGTGGAAAGAAGTACAAGATAGTAACTGCTCTTAATTCTTTCCATGGAAGAACTCTTGCAACGCTTACCGCTACTGGACAGCCTGGAAGTGCTATCCATAAAGGATTCGAACCACTTGTAGATGGATTTAAATATGCAGAGTTTAACAATCTGAATTCATTTAGAGAAGCTGTAACAGATGATGTTGTAGCTGTAATGGTAGAGCCAGTACAGGGCGAGGGTGGAGTTTATCCTGCAACACAGGAATTCTTAACAGGTCTGCGCGCACTTTGTGATGAAAAGGGAATCCTTCTTCTTCTGGATGAGGTTCAGACAGGATGGGGAAGAACAGGAAATGTAATGGCTTATATGAATTATGGCATTAAGCCGGACGCAGTATCCATGGCAAAGGCTATGGGTGGCGGAATGCCAATAGCTGCTATGTGTGCTACAAATGATGCCATGAGCGTACTTGGAGCTGGAACCCACGGTACAACCTTCGGTGGTAATCCTGTATGCTGTGCAGCTTCCTATGCAGCTATTACAGAAATTATGGATAAGAAGCTCTATGAAAATGCCCGCGTTGTAGGCGAGTACTTTATGGATAAGCTGAGCATGCTGGATGGAGTTATCGGCGTAAGAGGTATGGGTCTTATGGTTGGCTGCGTATTTGAAAAGGATATTGCAGCTGATGTTAAGCACGATGCATTTGATAGAAAACTTCTTATGTCAGTGGTTCAGCCAAATGTAATCAGACTTGTTCCACCACTTACAGTAACAAAAGAAGACTGCGACAAAGCGGTTGACATAATTTCAGAAATACTTAAATCATATAACTAAAAGGGGACTGAAAAATGGAAAGAAAAAATGCCTGGAAAGCATATTCTAAGAATGATGAAAAGAAATTAAATGAGCTCTGTGAGGGATATAAGGATTATCTCTTTAAGGGTAAGACAGAGAGAGAAGGTACAGCCTACATGGTTAAAAAGGCTAAAGAGGCTGGTTATGTTTCTCTTGAATCAGTTATCGAAAAGAAGAAAAAGCTTAAGGCAGGAGATAAGGTTTATGCAGTATGCATGGGCAAGACTGTAGCTCTCTTCAATATCGGAAAGAAATCACTTGAAGAAGGAATGAACATACTTGGAGCACATCTTGATTCACCAAGACTTGATGTAAAGCAGAATCCTTTATATGAGAAGAATGACCTGGCTTACCTTGATACTCACTATTATGGCGGTATTAAGAAGTATCAGTGGGTAACACTTCCGCTTGCAATCCATGGTGTTGTGGTTAAAACGGATGGAACAAAGGTAGATGTAATCATCGGTGAGGATGAAGATGATCCAGTATTCTGTGTAACTGATATTCTTATTCACCTTGCACAGGAGCAAATGGTAAAGAAGGCTAATGTAGCTGTTGAAGGTGAGAACCTTGATCTTCTTATTGCTTCAAGACCAATTAAGGTCAGCAAGGATGACAAGAAGAAAGAAAAAGAACTTGTAAAGAAGCAGGTTCTTGAAATCCTTAAGAAGAAATACGACATGGAAGAAGAAGACTTTATGTCTGCAGAGCTGGAGATTGTACCAGCAGGTAAGCCAAGAGATATGGGTCTTGATAAGTCCATGATTCTTGCATATGGACAGGATGATAAGGTTTGTGCTTATACATCACTTATCGCTATGCTGAATGTAAAGAAACCAGAAAAGACAGCTTGTACACTTCTTGTAGATAAAGAGGAGATAGGTTCAGTAGGTGCTACAGGAATGCAGTCTAAATTCTTTGAGAACAGCGTGGCTGAGATTCTTGAGCTTGCTGGATATAACAGTAATCTTTCACTTAGAAGATGTCTTAAGAATTCCTGCATGCTTTCTTCAGATGTTAGCGCAGGCTACGATCCTCTCTATGCAAATTGTTTTGAGGCAAAGAATGCAGCCTTCCTTGGAAAAGGAATGGTATTCAATAAATTTACAGGTTCAAGAGGAAAATCCGGTTCTAATGATGCCAATGCAGAATATATTGGCAAGATCAGAGGAATCCTTGAGAATAATAAAGTATTCTACCAGACAGCTGAGCTGGGTAAGGTAGACCTTGGTGGTGGTGGAACCATCGCCTACATACTTTCCCTCTATGGTATGGAAGTTGTGGACTGCGGAGTAGCAGTACTCAATATGCATGCTCCTTGGGAAGTAACAAGCAAAGCAGATATATTTGAAACGGAAAAGGGATATGAAGCATTTCTTACAGAAGCTTAAATTCATACTTTTATGTGCCTTAATGACATGCGCTGCATGTCTTTTTGGCGTACATAATGTAAATGCAGAAGACGTCCCTTCTGATTATCAGGAAACTCTCTATAATCAGGATAATGGTCTTGGAAGTTCCGAGGTCAATTGCATCTATCAGACTAAATCCGGATATATGTGGATTGGAACAGATGGCGGACTTTATAGATATAACGGTAATGAGTTCCGCCTCTTTAATCTCTGGAACACTGATAAGGCCGATGTTTATTACATAAACTCCCTATTTCAGGATACTCAGGGCAGACTGTGGGTTGCTACAAATAACTACGGTCTCTTCAGAATATCCGGAAATGATATTTACCATTTCTCAGACGAATACTATAGCGGCGTTAAATGTATTAATGACGTGTGCGAAGCTCCTGATGGAACTATTTATGTGGGCACTGCATATGGCGTTTATACAGTTGATAAAGCCAGCGACCACGATATCCTTGTGAGAAATGAAACTCTTGCAAAGCATAATGTTAAAGGAATAACAGTTGCTCAGTCTAAAATCTGGGGCATTTATAATGGCAATACAATTTTCAGCATTGATGAAAGTGGTATTGTTACAGAAAGAAGCTCCTCTGATTATACTGAAGAAGAGCTTTCGTCTATTTCCAGTGATACATCTGGAGTCATTTATATTGGTACCATCAATAGCTCAGTACTTCATATTACAGACTTTGACCATGTTTCAGTCTGGGAGTCAACCAAAGATGGTATTAATAGTATCTATTGCTATAACAATAAAACTTACCTTTGTACTGATAACGGTGTAGGTTATTTTGATGATCATGGCAGCTTTAAATCTCTTACAAAAACAAGTGTAGATAGCTATATTTCTGATATGATCATCGACTACGAAGGTAATTTCTGGTTTGCATCTAGTAAAGAAGGTCTTTACTACATGTCAAAGAGCAAATTCTCAAATCTTAATAAGCTTTATGGTATACCTGATACACTTACAAACTGTGTGGAAATCTTTGATGGTTCTACATATATTGGAACTGACGAGGGTCTCTTTATACTTGATTCAGAGAAAAACCTTGTAAATAACGAGCTGACAGAATATATGGCAGGCGTATCTGTCCGTGATATCATCCAGGATAGAGAAGGAAACATCTGGTTTGGTACATACAGAAAGTATGGTGTTGTTAAGTATCAGCCGGATGGAGGAATAACAGCTTATAACAAGGCTACAGGACTTCTTAGTAACATGGTCAATTGCCTGTATGAGACAAATGATGGAAAGATAGCTATTGGTACTGAGGACGGAATCAGTATTATCAATTTTAATGGACGTGTATTTGAAAACTATAATTACGATAACGGTCTGGACTATTCAAATATCATCACACTTTATGAGGATTCTGAAGGAAAGCTTTATGCAGGCTCCGACGGTGGTGGTCTTTATGTGATAGAGGAAGATAACATTAAGAATTACACTGATGAGGATGGCCTTAATTCAAACGTTGTTTCCTGTATTACAGAGGGAACAGATGGACTTTGGATCGGAACTAATAATGGACTTTCATATTATGACGGTACATTCAGATCCATCAGTAATATTGACTTTTCCAATAATATTTACAGTCTGATCCTTAAAGACGGTACGCTGTTTATTGTTGGTTCGAAGGGTCTCATTTATTCAACAGAAGATAACCTGCTTTCCACAACCCCTATTTCAGAAAGATATTATTCAGTGGGTGACGGACTGGAAAGTGGTATTTCCAATAATTCTAATAGCTGTATCTATAATTCTGATATTTATCTCTGCACCGGTGCAGGTGTAATGAAGTTTAATATCAAGGATATAGAGACAAACGAGGTTCCGCCTAAGATCACAATCTCTGAGATAAAGGTGGATGGTGAAACATATTATTATGACCAGATGGGAGGAGAATTAAACATCCCATCAGATACTCAGCGTCTTGAAATCTCCTTTGCGGTACTTAGTTACTTCAATAGAGAGAATATACAGGTAGAGTATCAGCTGGTTGGATTTGATAAGGAAGCAGAAGTTCTTTCAAGTAATGAGAACTTCGAAGCTGTATATACAAACCTTGACGGTGGTACTTATGTATTCGAGGCCAATGCTGTAAACGGAGACGGAGTGCAGTGTGAAAAGCCTATATCCTTTACCATCAATAAGGAAGAGGGCCTTCTTGAGAAGAAGGCGGTACGTATAGCCATTCTGGCATTTGTAATAGTAAATATACTTCTTATTCTTGCTCTTATCATAAGAATCTATAGACAGTTCAATAGAAAGAAGAAAGAACTGGATGAACTGAATAAGAAGCATGAAGATGTGATTAAGAACAGTAGTGCTAAGACAGACTACCTGGCTAATATGAGTAACGAGATAAAGCTGCCTATAAATGCCATGATCTCATTTGCTACTAACATGCTTAAGGATGGAACTGAGGATGAAGAAACTCAGAAGAATCTTAAAGAGATTGTTAATAAGGGATATGACGTTATAGATAGAGTAGACGAGACCATTCTTCTTGCAAGACTTGAATCTGGAGCGGAAGAAGCGGTCAGTGAGCCTTATTCAGTAACGACTCTTATTTGTGATATATCAGACAATATGCTTAATAAGCTAGCAGATATGCCTATTAAGTTCCTTGTTGACCTGGGTGAGAATATACCTGATATCCTGATAGGAGATTTCGATAAGATTAAGAACGTTCTGGATATAATCCTTGATGACTCGGTTAAATACACTAAGGAAGGTTCTATTACACTTTCTGTAGATAACTACGAGGTTCAGCAGGGAGATGACAAGGGCGATACAAGACTTGTATTCAGTGTATCTGATACAGGTATAGGTATACCAGAAGATAAGCTAGAACATCTTTTTGAGATTACATATACAGAGGAGTCCAAGAAGACAGGATCCAGCGAAGGTATGGGCGTAAGCCTTTCGATTGCCAAAAAGTTCGCAGATGTACTTGGTGGAGAGCTTATAGTAGAGAGTACATATGGAGCGGGAACCACCTTTACATTCACTGTAGACCAGAAGAAGCCTGAAACAACTGCGGATATGATACCTATGAACGATAATACCATTGAGCGTGTATCCAGGGAAGAGGCAGAGAAGATGTGGGCTCCAGACCTGCATATCCTTCTGGTAGATGATGTGGAGCTAAGCAGAAACGTAGCTGAAGATGTAATTAAGTCCATGGAGATTAAGTGCGATACAGCAGCAAGTGGTGTAAGCGCCATCGATATGGTCATGACAAATAAATACGATATGGTATTTATGGATGTAGCTATGCCAGTAATGAATGGTATAGATGCGCTTAGAGAGATAAGGGATCTTTGTGATGAATATTATACAAACCTCCCTATTATTGCTATGTCAGAAGATGTTATTGGTAAGAATAAGCAGGAAATCATTGATGAGGGCTTTTCAGATGTTATTCTTAAACCATTTGATATAACAGTCCTTGCCAGTCTGCTTAATAGATTCGTGGATAACAGCAAGATAAAATACAGAACCAGTGATGTAACTCAGTATATCAGAGAGTCCAGATACAGCGAAGGTCTTAAGAAACTTGAAGACCTCTTCGATGTAGTTAGCGTTATTGAGCGTATTGGAGGTAATATTGACGTTTATAATAGAATCCTCAGTACATTCTATAACCAGAACAAGGATTCTGTAGAAGAGCTGAAGGAGAAGCTGGATACAGACTATAGAGGCTTTAGAAATAAGATTCATAACGTTCGTACAGGATGTCAGAATATTGGAGCGGTAGAAGCCGCTGAGATAGCATTTAGAATTGAAAATGCCATCAATATTGGAAATAAAGCCTATGTTAATAACAATATTGAGCTTATTTATGACTGTATAAATGTAATTAATGAGTCAATAGAGAATTATATGAAGTTCGTCGAAGCCCAGAAGGGTGTGAGCGACGAAGAATATGCTAAGAAGCATCAGTCTAAGGCTAATAAGACTGCTATGGAGCTGCGTCTTGAGGAAGATGCTCCAGAAGAAAAATCAGAGGCAGAGCCAGAGCAGAGCCAGGAGCCAGCTATGGAAGAATCCGAATACGATGACGATGAATATGAAGACGATGACGATGAATATGAAGACGATGACGAGTATGAGGATGACGACGAATATGAGGACGATGAAGACGATGAAGACGAAGAGCCTCAAGTAAGTGCTGGTCCAGAAATCATCGACATTAATCTCCTAAAGAAGATGAAGAAGGCTACATATAACGAAGATAAAGCCGCAATTAATGACATTATGTTCGAAATCTGCAAGAAAGAATACGGAAATGATGATGATGAATTCATTAATGTTCTGAATGCAGCTATTCAGAAGGGCGATATGATTGAAATTAACGATCTTCTGATGACATATATCAGCTTAAAAAGCTAAATAGAGTAAGTTTTGTGTGGCTCCGTTCACACAAAATTTACTTTACAAATATTTCAAATTTTAATATACTCACAACGGAAAAAGGATGGTATTCGACTTTTTCGAAACTATACCTAAAAGTATCACAATGCTTTATGTAAAAATCGGCATCACCTTTACACTAAATAGTGAGGGGGTGATAGTATGAGGATTGGATTCATAGGTGCAGGTCGTGTGGGCTACACAATGGGAAAATTCCTAAAGCTACACGATTACGAAGTGAGTGGCTACTACAGCCGCACAAACGAGCATGCGAAGGACGCTGCAGCATATACCGATACCGTATATTATGAAGATGCCAGGGAACTTATTAAAACAAGTGATGCGATTATACTTACAGTAAGCGATTCAGTAATCTCAAAGGTTTTTGACGAGATCAAGAACTATCCTGAGATTGAAGGAAAGATAGTGTGCCACACCAGTGGCTCAGTTTCATCGCAAGTCTTTGATGAATCACCTATTCCTATTTTTGGGTATTCCATCCATCCTATATACGCTATTTCAGATAAATATGCGTCATATAAAAATTTTTCCAATGCATTTATAACTATAGAGGGACATGAGAAGTACTTATCAGAGTTAGTAGGTATTTTTAGTCATGCAGGAATTAAAACCGGTACGCTAAAGACCGAAGATAAGTCCAAATACCATGCATCATGCGTTATGGCCAGCAACCTTGTATGTGGCATCTACGGTGCAGCCATAGAAATGATGAAATCCTGTGGATTTGACTTCGAAACATCAAATGAGATGCTTATAGGTCTGTTCAGGGATAATGCCATGGGTATAGCTGAAAAAGGGCTTGTTAATCAGCTCACTGGACCAATCGACAGAAATGATGTGGTCACGGTACGTTCCCATTTAAATACAATCCCAAAGGAGATGAAGACCTTATATATAGAGGCTTCAAAGCATGCACTGGAGATAGCTAAGATAAAAAATTCAGATAATGATTATAGCGAAATGGCGCTGCTTCTTGAGAGCGCTACACTAAGCGAAAAATAAGGAGGGTGGACTTATGAAAAACACAAGCGTTACATTTAAGGAAATGAAGCAGAAGGGTGAGAAGATATCAATGCTCACAGCTTATGATTATTCAACAGCTAAGCTTGTTGATAAAGCTGGAATTAACGGTATCCTCGTTGGAGATTCTCTTGGAAACGTTATGCTGGGTTATCCTGATACAGTATCAGTAACTATGGAGGATATGATTCATCATGGTGCAGCAGTTGCAAGAGGAGCTGAAAATGCACTCGTTGTTATAGATATGCCATTTATGTCATACCAGGCATCAGTATATGATGCAGTTGTTAATGCCGGCCGTCTTATGAAAGAAGGAAGAGCCGGTGCCATAAAACTTGAGGGTGGCGAAGAAATAATCCCTCAGGTTGAGGCCATAGTAAAAGCTAGCATCCCTGTTATGGGTCACATTGGACTTACACCTCAGTCCATCAATACAATGGGCGGTTATAAGGCGCAGGGACGTGACATTGCCTCAGCTAAAAAGCTCGTTCGTGATGCTAAGCTTCTTGAAGAAGCTGGAGCATTTGCAGTCACACTTGAATGCGTACCTGCAGATCTTGCAGAATATGTAAGCAAAGAAATCTCTATTCCTACCATTGGAATTGGAGCAGGCGCAGGAACTGATGGACAGATTCTTGTATACGCAGATATGCTTGCAATGTTCAGTGACTACAGACCAAAGTTTGTTAAGAACTTCGCTAATGTGGGCGAAATGATGATGCAGGGCTTCAAAGATTACGATGCCGAAGTGAAGGCTGGAACTTATCCTGCCCCTGAGCATACCTACGCGATCGACCCAGAAGTCCTTGCCGAAGCGACCAAGTAACTTTTTAAATTAATCAAATTCTATAGAAAACGTGGATAGCCTCGCAATCTGCCAAAAACATTTTCGAGACCGTCGCGGGTCTCGGTTCTTAGCGATTCACGAGCCTGAAAGGCGAAGTGAGAGCTTAGAAAGCCGAAGCTTCTTTTCGAAGAAAGGAAGCCGGCGTCCGCTAGGGGCTAGCCCGCGTCGAGCGGAAGCGATGTCTCGAAAAGTTTTCTGGCAGATAGGCGAGGCAGTGAACATATTCATATTCATCTGGAGGAAAAGAAAAAATGGCAGTTAAAGTAGTACATACAGTTAAAGAAGTACGTGATGCAGTTAAAGGTTGGAGAAAGGAAGGCCTTACGGTTGGCTTAGTTCCTACTATGGGATTCCTGCATGCAGGACATCAGTCTCTTATAAAGAAGTCTGTAGAACAGAATGATAAAACAGTAGTAAGTGTATTTGTAAACCCTACACAATTCGGTCCAAATGAAGACCTTGAGGCATATCCAAGAGATTTAGAGAGGGATACAGCTCTTTGTGACGAAACAGGCGCAGACCTGATCTTTAATCCGGATCCATCAGAGATGTATAGAGATGGCTTCGTAACCTTTGTTGATATGAACGGCCTTAAGAATTATCTCTGCGGTCTTTCAAGACCTGTTCATTTTAGCGGTGTTTGTACAGTATGTACCAAGCTTTTCAATATAGTTTGTCCAGATAGAGCTTACTTCGGACAGAAGGATGCTCAGCAGCTGGCAATTATCAAGAGAATGGTAGCAGATCTCAATATGCCACTTGAAATAGTAGGTTGTCCTATTGTTAGAGAAGAGGACGGCCTGGCTATGAGCTCAAGAAATACTTATATGAATGATGAAGAGCGTAAAGCGGCCCTTATTCTCAGTAAATCTATTAAGTTAGGCCAGTCTCTTGTTGAGGCAGGAGAAAGAGATGCTTCTGTAGTCAGAGCAAAAATGCTAGAATTACTTGAAACAGAGCCTATGGCTGATGTAGAGTATGTAAATGTAGTTAATAATCTGACAATGGAAGATATTGATACGATTAAAGGCGATGTTCTTGTGGCTATCGCAGTTAAGATCAATAATAAAGTTCGTCTTATTGATAACTTCATGACGACTGTATAAATAAAAAGAAAGTATGAGAGTAAAAAATGTTAGGAACATATCTTAAATCTAAAATTCATAGAGCAGTAGTAACTCAGGCGGCCCTTGACTATGTAGGAAGTATTACAATTGACGAAAAGCTTATGGATGCTTGCGGTCTCATAGAGTATGAGAAGGTTCAGGTTGCCGACGTAGATAATGGCAATCGTCTGGAGACATATGTTATAGCAGGTGAGGCTGGCTCAGGTATCATTTGTCTGAATGGCGCTGCAGCAAGACTCGTGAGTGAAGGAGATAAGGTTATCATTATGAGTTATGCTCAGATGACACCTGAGGAATTTGCTGAAAATCCTCCAAAGGTGGTATTTGTTGATGAGAATAACCAGATCGATAGAGTTACAAGATACGAGAAACACGGACAGCTCTTTGATATTTAAGGGGAAATGCTATGTTAAAAGGTAAGAATATACTCCTGGGAGTTACAGGCGGAATAGCTGCTTATAAGATGGCAGATGTGGCTAGTATGCTGGTTAAACAGCATGCAGATGTACATGTTGTAATGACAGAAAATGCAACTAAGTTCATAACCGCTGAAACATTTAGTGTATTAACAAAGAATAAGGTATATGTAGATGTCTTCGATGAGAATCCAGATGACTACGTAAATGTGCCACATATATCGCTTGGAACAAATGCGGATTGCATTCTTATTGCACCAGCTACAGCGGATATAATTGGGAAAATAGCTAATGGTATAGCCGATGATATGGTTTCTACAGTTGTTTTGCCGGCTCGTTGCCCAATTCTCGTGGCTCCATCAATGAATGTATACATGCTGGAAAATCCTATTGTTCAGGATAATATAGCTAAACTCAAGAGGTTTGGTTATACCATCGTTGAGCCGGCCGAGGGGCATCTTGCTTGCGGATATGATGGAAAGGGTAAGCTCCCTACACCAGAGGCTCTTGTAGAACAGGTTGTTTTAGCTGCTGCAAAGGAAAAAGATTACGAGGGTAAGAAGGTGCTTGTTGATGCAGGACCTACTGAAGAAGCTATAGATCCAGTTCGTTTTATTACAAACCATTCTTCAGGGAAGATGGGCTATGCTGTGGCCAGAATAGCTGCTATGAGAGGTGCTGATGTGACTCTTGTTTCAGGACCTACCAACCTGGATACTCCTGCAGGAGTTAAGAGAGTAGACGTTACATCTGCTGAGGATATGTATAATGCCATGGTTTCCGAGGCTGAATCTTCAGATGTTATCATTATGTCGGCTGCTGTTGCGGACTTTACTCCTGAAACCGTTGCTGATAATAAAATTAAGAAACAAAGCGATTCTGAAGGCATGAGCCTTTCTCTTAAGAGAACAAAGGACATCCTTAAGTCTCTTGGTGAGAAAAAGAGGACAGGTCAGATAATCATTGGTTTCTCAATGGAAACTGAGAATCTGATAGAAAACTCCCGTAAAAAGCTGGATTCAAAGAATGCTGATATGATATGTGCTAACAGCCTTAAAACTGAAGGAGCAGGATATAAGGTAGATACCAATATCGTAACAATGATCACTAAAGAAGATATGGTGGAACTTCCTCTTATGTCAAAGCTTGAGGTGGCAGACAAGATTCTTGATAAGATAAAAGAGCTTTAAGAGTAATCTATTATAGAAAAATCTCTGTTAATATGGTAAAATTCTATGGTACGTTTCTGGTAAGGAGCGTACCATATATTTTTCTTAGGAGGACATCTTACGTGGAAGGGTACAAGAAGGAATTTGTAGATTTTATGCTGGACTGCAATGTCCTAAGATTTGGTGATTTTACACTCAAGAGTGGTCGTAAGTCTCCATTTTTCATGAATGCCGGACTCTATGTTACAGGTACTCAGCTGATGAAACTTGGTGAGTACTATGCTCAGGCTATTCATAATACTTATGGAGATGATTTCGATGTTCTGTTCGGACCTGCTTATAAGGGTATTCCGATCGGAGTTGCGACTACCATTGCATATAGTAAGCTCTATGGAAAAGAAATAAGATACTGTTCTAACCGTAAGGAAGCAAAGGATCATGGCGATGCTGGAATTCTTTTAGGAAGTCCTATCAAGGATGGCGACAGAATAGTGGTTATTGAGGATGTTACAACATCTGGAAAATCCATGGAGGAGACAATCCCTATCGTAAAAGCACAGGGAGATGTGACCATAGTTGGACTTATGGTATCTCTTAACAGATGTGAGCGAGGTAAGGGCGAAAAGGGTGCTCTTGATGAGATTAAAGATCTCTACGGCTTTGATACGGCAGCAATCGTTTCAATGGATGAAGTTGTTGGATATCTTGTTGAAAAGGGCATTATCGATGATGAATTAAAAGGTCGTATAGATGCTTATTATGAGCAGTACGGTGTTAAATAAGTCCAGCGGTGATATGTCAAGTATGAATTAACACATTTTTGAATACATTTGTATATCATTTGTTGAGAATTGGGCGACCTTAATAAACCCTGCGATTTCTGCTTTTTTAAGCAGGGCA